>PJUD01000086.1_pt1 | contig 135268 bp, 95 predicted proteins | sample 1512341 | NCBI WGS metagenome assembly PJUD01 (sample SAMN08177675, study PRJNA422409) | Feces metagenome, whole genome shotgun sequencing project. | isolation source: Chicken feces (3) enriched on wood chips: beechwood xylan treatment | host: Gallus gallus | place: USA: Madison | collected...
CACCTTGGACAGAATGCACTACGTGCCTGCGATGACGGCGATGGAGCTGGGCTATCACGTGATGCTGGAGAAGCCAATGTCGCCTTCCTTAGAGGAATGCATTCGGCTGGAGCGTGCCTCGCATAAGTATAGGCGGCTGCTCGCCGTGACGCACGTGCTGCGTTATTCTCCGTTCTGGTCGGGCATCAAGAAATGCATCGCGGACGGAGAGCTCGGTACCATCGGCACGATTCAGCTCACCGAAAATGTCGGCTATCCGCATATGACTCACAGCTACGTGCGCGGCAATTGGCGCAACTCCGCGGAGACGAGCCCGATGATTCTGGCCAAGTCCTGCCACGATCTGGACATTATCTCCTGGCTAATGGATCAGCCCTGCACCGGCGTCAGCTCGTTCGGCTCGCTGCTGCACTTCCGCGAGGAGAACGCTCCGGCAGGCTCGACCGCGCGCTGCATCGACGGCTGCGAGGTAGAACGAGAGTGCGCCTTCTCCGCGTTGAAAATGTACATCCAGCCGCCGCATCATCCGTGGGCGCGCTATATGACGAACGATCTGTCGCAGGAAGGCATCCTGACCGCGCTGCGGGAAGGACCGTTCGGCCGGTGCGTGTATCGCTGCGACAACAACGTCGTCGACCATCAGGTCGTCAACCTGGTCTTCGAGAATGGAGCGAACGCCTCGTTCATTATGTCCGGCTTGACGCAAAGCGGTACGCGCCGGGTTCAGATTATGGGCACGCAGGGCGAGATTATCGGCGACATGGACAAGGGTGCTTTTACGTTGTACAGATATGTGACCGGCGAGCAGGTCGAGATTCGGTGCAATGTGGAAGGCGACGGACACGGTGGCGGCGACGAGCGCATGGTCGCTTCGTTCCTGCGCGGCGTGCGCGGCTTCGACAGCAATCCGTCGCAGGGCCTGACATCGGCGACCGCCTCCCTGCAAAGCCATCTGATGGCCTTCGCCTCCGAGCATTCGCGACTGAACGACGGAATGGCGGTCAAGCTGGCGGATCTGTATCGGACGGAAGTCGTGCTGGCTTAATACGGAAGGAAGAGAGCCGATCCATCGCCAAAGCTGCGGATCGGCTCTTTCTAGAGTTCATTTTGGAAGTTTCATCTGCCGATCGATACCTTAGAGTTGAATAACTCCGACTAAAGTAAGAATCGCAGCGACGATGCCCAATATAAAAAAGATACCGAAATACCATTTGATAAACCTCGTACTGAACCCCGACGTAGCTGTGAAGGCCGTTCCGAAAATAATCGCCCCAAGAATCATGACACTGAGGAACACGATAAAAGCATTGAACATGTTGCCCACCTAAGCCTCTCTCGAATAAATACACTCCGCGACGTACCGCGATTAGTTGCTGAGTTGCTGCATAAACAACATAAAGCAACTTCTTGATTTTCTCTATACCTCGTAAGGGGTATTTTCATGTCGTATTTGGAATGTTGCTCCATTCCGGCTTGCATTCTATAGGCTTATAATAGAGGCGTTAGAGAATAAGATATTAGGAGGATACCCGATGGATATCAAGGGAAAAATCGAAGAGATCGTAGAGCGCGTCAAAGCCGACAAGGATTTCTCTTCCAAGTTCATGAGCGATCCCGTAAAAGCCGTTGAATCTGTGATCGGAATCGACCTTCCGGACGCCCAGATCAATGCGCTCATCGACGGCGTTAAAGCGAAGCTGACCGCCGATAAGGCCGGCGACATGCTCGGTTCTATTAAGAAGTTGTTCTAATGTGTGTAAATCGAGGAGGCTCATGCGCAATTGCATGAGCCTCGCGTTTGCCAACGTAAAAAAACCTAGCGGATCAAACTCATCAGGGTGTTAACACAATCCTTTGCACAATCGGGCATAGTTTTGATGAACGCGGTTTGGTTCGTTAGTAAGTAATAACATTTTCGAATACGTCTTTAACGTTGATAATGAAATCATCATAAAGCGACACTTTGAGATTGAGGGCAACTTCTGATTTTTCTTCTTCAGTCATCTCCTCCCAATCTCCATCGGGAATAACGGTATAAACATCATCTAATTCATATTTGCCGTCTTTCAATAGATAAACTTCAACAGACTTTTCATCCGGGCTGATAATCCAGTACTCTTGTACGCCATGCTGTTCGTATAGTATCTTTTTGTCGCCTCTATCCCTACGTGCTGTAGACGGTGAGAGAACTTCAACGATTAGATCAGGCGCTCCGTATACTCCATCTCGTTTGATGATATCTCGGTTACAGATAATCATGCTATCCGGTACGACCCTATTTTGTTCATCCAGATGAACATCCACGCCGTCAGAAAGATTGATACACCTTTTCCCTTTCAAATAAACACCAAATAATATAGACAAATTTACGATGATCTTATTATGGTTAACGACTGGACGCGGTGACATCATAATGGTTACACCATTAATCATTTCAGAACGCTGTTTAAAAAGCCGATCGTCCATTGCCATCCAAATCGCCTCCCTTTTGTAGAAATTCAACACCCACGGTATTATTCCCAGTCTATGGCTTCATAGTCCGTTACTTCTCTCAAATTTCTTATGCTATTTCGGCGATCAATAACGCCGATGGCATTGGGGCACTCTCATCTTCCTCTAAGCGAAGACGTTCCATTGTAGATTTCAATCCACGCATCCGCGTGGGTTGCGACGTCTCATTCTTTACAAGATGGCTCTATAGGTGGATTTCAATCCACGCATCCGTGTGGGTTGCGACCCTGTAAGCTCATCTTAACCTCTCCTTTTCGTAATTTCAATCCACGCATCCGCGTGGGATGCGACTTACGTGTTCGTCATTGACACTGGCCGAGACGAAATTTCAATCCACGCATCCGCGTAGGATGCGACTTGTATAGTTCAGAGTCTTTCGTATATCGATTCCATTTCAATCCACGCATCCGCGTGGGATGCGACTACGATCCAGGAGCAGCTGTCCAATCTTCAGAGGATTTCAATCCACGCATCCGCGTGGGATGCGACTTGCGTTTGCCGCTGTGCGGGGGCGCAGTCAAATTTCAATCCACGCATCCGCGTGGGATGCGACTAAAAACATCAATAACAAATGAGGGGCGTGACTATTTCAATCCACGCATCCGCGTGGGATGCGACCTGCAAGTCCTGGAATCCGAACGTTTGTCGGCGATTTCAATCCACGCATCCGCGTGGGATGCGACAGGCTATGAGAGTTACGCCGGCTGGTCAGTCGAAATTTCAATCCACGCATCCGCGTGGGATGCGACGCCATTGACGATGCAGTTCAGGATATGGAAGGCATTTCAATCCACGCATCCGCGTGGGATGCGACCAAGTCTCGCCCTTCAATGTCAAAATCACTCACATTTCAATCCACGCATCCGCGTGGGATGCGACTGAGCAAATTAAACTCATCAATCGTCACGTCGTATTTCAATCCACGCATCCGCGTGGGATGCGACGAGTAAGTACCGGTCTATCAGGTGGACATAATCATGATTTCAATCCACGCATCCGCGTGGGATGCGACTCTTCCTCGCCGTGTTGATTGCATCGTCGATCAATTTCAATCCACGCATCCGCGTGGGATGCGACAGCGATTTTGAGCACAAAAAGGCGAAAACAGCCTATTTTCTTGCATCAAATCACGTAAATCAACTTAATTCACAGATAACCACTCAGAAAATTCAATTAAATCCCAATAAATTAACTGTTTTCTGGTGCGAATCCCCCGGGGAAATCATGTGAGCCTCACATTCGCACCAGAGATTCGCACCGATTTTAGCACCAAGAGAAGCATCGACTCCCCCGTCAACCCCCTCCGTCAGAAAATTAAAGGTCCCTCCAAATCGAGAGACTGTTTGGCTCCGACGTGCTCCACTTTGCTCTTGTAGTTGTTACCCAATTGATAGAATCTGAGGCTGTCCGTCTCCTCGTCGATAAGATCAATGAGCTTAAGCTTTAATGTCGTAAACTGTGCAGCGTCTACGATACACTCGAAGACGGAGTTTTGAACGCGCTGGCCATACGCCAAGCAAGCTTTCGAAACCTGTCGCAGTCGGCGCTGTCCGGCGCTGCTCACGGTGTTGACATCGTACGTGATAAGCACAAGCATTCCAGTTCACCTACTTCCATAAGAAAGGCGGATACTCATCCAGGTCCCCTCGTAAATACCTCGCCAACAGCAATGACTGCACATGAGGCAGCAGTCCCCATGAGATTTTCTCCCCCAGATACGGGTGTGTGATTTTCTCCTGCTTCTTGTTCTGCCATTCACTCAGGAAGCTTCTCCTGGCTTCATCCTTCATGATGACGGCGCCGTTTTCTTTCTTCAGGAAATCATCCTTGCTCACCATACGCTTATTAATGAGAGTAAGAACGAATTTGTCCGCATAGACGCCTCTTAATTCCTCCATGACATCCAAGGCCAAGGAAGCTCGACCCGGGCGATCGCGGTGCAGAAACCCAACATAAGCGTCCAGACCGACACCTTCCAGCGCAGACGCCACATCGTTGGCCAAGAGTGTGTAGGCAAACGACAGCATCGCATTGACGTTATCGAGAGGAGGGCGCCGGGAACGAATGTGAAAATAAAAGTCTTCCTTCTGCTGAAGAATCATCTGATCCAACAGCTTGTTGTAGCTAATCGCGGCTTGCCCTTCCAATCCCCGCAATCTTTCCAAATCCTCGCAGGCTCTGACCTCCAGAATAATAGCGGAAAGCTGCTGAGAAACCTCCTTGAACTTCTCCACATCCACGCGCAGCGGATAATCCCGGGTCGCTCTTTCAATCATCCACTTCTGGTTGTAGATTTTGCCGACGATAAAATTACGCGCGATATGCGCAGATTGCATCTCGTCCTCCGACACGCGATACTGCTTCTTCCGCAGAACCACGTTGCCCCGGCTTTCCCCAATAACGCGAGCGAGGAATCGACCATTCATCGTGAGAAACACCAGGGAAATATTGCGCTCCGCACAGTATCCCATCAGGGCAGGGCTGGCGCCGGTATATCCAAACGAAACAACCGACTCCAGATTGTGCAACGGCACTCTGCCCAGCTTCTCCTGCTCCTTCTGCAGCACGATATTGTCGCCGTCCAGCGATAAATAAACGTCCGGCTGGGTCACAAACAAAGAATTAAGCAGCTTTTTCATTCTCTGATTTTCCCTTCGACATAGCTTTTTACCGTTCGTTTGTTCATCAATTCCGGCAGACAGATCGATTCAAGGGAGCAGCTTCGGCAGAAGGAGCCGGTTGCCACCTTCGGCGTATGTCGTCGCTGATAGTAATCCTGCATTTCCGCAAAGACCGATTTCACCTTCTCCTTGACTTCAATCGTTAGCGTAACTTCGACTCTTTGCTTGATTTCGTTGTAAAACAAGTAGCCGGTATCGACGGGACTGAGCAGCATTTCCTCCAGACAGATCGCTTGGGCAGCCAGTTGCAAAATATCTTCATCCTTCGATTTCGGCCGGCCCCGCTTGTACTCCACCGGATACGCGAGAAATTTCCCTTCCGTACCCGCAATCTCCACGCCGCGATCATCGCGGATAAACTCGACTACATCGCAGATGCCCGAAATTTGCAACTGATTCGATTTGACCGGCATCGCCCGAACGATCAACCGATCTCCCCGCTTCTCCCGCGTGAACGGCTGATCCGCCTTCCGGTGCAAGTGCTGGCCCTCAATCGTTCGAACATTTTCCTCCCATTGCTGCTCGATATGAATGAAAGCCCACTGCCGTTTGCAAAACTGAAAATGCTGAATGCCCGACAGCATCAAATAATCGTCTTCTTTATTGTCCATCGATCATCTCGATAGTTAGCCCTTCCAGCGTTTGCACCTTAAACTCGTAGTCGGTGAATCCTTTTGGCTCCTCGGACAGCTTCTCCCAAGACAGGGAACGGTGAACCTTCGCGGATGAAAATTGGCCCATTTTGGAGCGATGCTCCCACCAGTATACTTTGTGAACTTCCATGCTCCCTTCCGGTCTGGCCGAGGATGCATCATTCTCGAACAAGGTGATCAGCGCTTGCTTGATCCTCTCGGCATCTTCGTTCGTAAAACCTGTTTTCTCAGCCAACTGCGTGTTGATACTTCCGTAGAAAACGTAGACTCCCAAATCGACCCTATGCTTCATCCCCATCGTATCGGAGCCCCTCTCCTTGCCAGGCTCGGAATTGACGCTCTTCGTAATCTGCGTGCTCGTAATATCGATCGGGTCCAGGCTTGTCGCCGTATGGATCGACACGGGGCCTCTAACGCCAACGGATACACTGGAACCGCCCTTATCCGCTTTGAAAGCGAAGACTTGGCCGAAGCTGCGAACGTCCAGCCATTCCAGACAAGCGATTCTGGCAAACTCGTCATTGGACGCCGACTTCGATTTCAAAATCTTCTCCAGTTCGGCGTTAGCGTCGGCCCGCTCTCTCAAGCTGCCATAGGCATCTGACTTCCGATCGTTGGACTGCACGAAAATCGCTTCCCCCATATCCTGAAGCCGGTTACGGATTTTACGCTTGATTGCAACGTCCGAAATCTCGCCATAGCCGTCATAATTTTGCCGTGGGCGATTGCCGTTCAGCGGGTCTCCGTTCGGGTTCGCTTTCGTTACCGACAGAACAACTGCAAAATCGATTTTATGATCCAAAATCGTCATCTCGATCTCTCCCTCTTATTTGGATGTTTCCGCTGCACCCTCTGGGTTATCTTTCTTCTGATAGAGTTCATGCCGCTGGCTATAGAAGCCTAACAAGTAAAGCCCGGATAACGGCCTGTTGTTGAAGTCTGCAATCTGAATCTTTGAAGCCACTTCATCTATAATTTTCGACAGATAAGTCCCCTTCGTACCCAGTCGAGCCTGATAAGGCTGCAAGCAGGACTGAATCGTGCTCCAGGTTCTCTCCGGATGTCTGGCAAAAGCGTTCATATAACGAATCGAATTGGTTGCTCGTGTCTCCTCCGGGCCTAATGCCCGCCTTTCGAGCACATCGGCAACGGCCAGCAAGCGGCCAAACAAGTAATCCCGTTGATTGTTGCCCTCGTCTAATGACACGTTTAATTCCTCCTCCCCATTAATCAGAGCACAGGCAATGCTTAACGTTTTCTCCCATTCCCAGTTGTCGAGCGCGACCGGATTGGAGGCTCTATGAATTGCGCTTCTGACAATGTCCTCGGGAACTTTGCGCTCGTCCGCGATGCACGGGAAGATGCGCTCCACCAGCCCTTTGACTATCTTATCGTCCGCCCGCGGCCCATACGCCGCAAAAGCAATATCCCTCGGTGCCGGTGCCCCGTAAAACTGAATGAACTCTCCCGCCTCATTTTTACGGTAACGATGCAGCCAGGCATGCGTGGAATGCCACTTGACCAGCCGATCGATGTACAACTGCTTGTCCATATTGCGGTAATAGAGTACAGCCATACGTCCCGTTGTCGCCGAGTCCAAAATCAGAATATTGACGTTCTCGCCAGACTCCTTCGCAATCCGGCTCCGATACCCGTCGAGCGCCTTGGCGACTTCCCTCGCATACTCGAGATAGGTGTATGATATTCTTTCCTTAACCTGTACGGTTTCCGGCGCGAGCGAGAACGAATCCTCGGTCATCCCCGGCTGATCCAGTTCGGTATTTCCCCAGACGAGAAACACGCGTCCGTCAATAATTTTGCCTTGGCGATTAATCAGCCACTTCAGCGCATTGTGCGCCTTCTGGGACACCTCGTAGCTGATACTCGCTGCTTCCCGGCTCAAAGCGAATCGTCCCCGGAATGTAAACCCGCTCGTATCGTTGGCTGAGATCAGCTTCGCTTTATCGCCTGCGTTGCGGATTTTATTCGCATGCTTGTCCGTTCCCGGCTGCCGCCGCCCCGTCACATAGCACAAGTCCTCGTCGCCCAACCGACTGCCGTAGTATTGAATGAAAGAATCGTACATTTCCGGGTCTTTCCACACGACGTTAAAATCATCGTCCGAACGGACGTTAAACCGAACGAACAAGCCCTCTGGACCGCCAACCATTACGGAGAAAATAGGGGGCTTCACACCCTCCTGCTCCCACTTGTCGAGCAGTCGGTTATTCGCATCTGCATACAAAACCCGGTGCTTCACCAAATCCTCGATTAGCCTGCCTCTGCGCAAATAGCGGTAGATACTGACCACTTTAGGAATGGCATAAGGGGATTCCACCCACTCTCCCAACTGCTTGATATACGCTGCGAAGGGATCTTCCTTCTTGATTTCCCCTCCGTAGGTGACAAAATCGCCTGCAACATAGCTCAGTTTATCGTGCAGCGGATAGGGGGCCACCTTCGCTCCGGCGCGGCTTGCGGAATCTTCGGTACAGGGAATTAACGTGCTGGCATCGCTCTTATCGATCACCTCTGCGGAGTGGAACTCTCCGTCCGGAGTAATTTGCACCTCAATGTGCGCATTTTGCGTTGTATGGGAGATCGGCAGCAGCGTAAATTCCTGATCGTTGTACGATTTCTTCTCAATTTTGCCGACGAGGTCCAGATTGGACTCATAGGTTTGATACAGGTTTAACAGCCAACTCATGGATTCCCCCCCACTTCCAATTGTGCGAGCAACTCGTCCGCTAATTCGACTTGAGCTGGATCGAAGCGCTTGGGCAGCATATTCGCGATCGTCCGCACCTGGGGACACTGCTCAGGCCGGATAAATTGGATAATGCCGTTCCTCATGACCGGGCTCCACAAACGAACTTCCATTTGATCTCTGCCTGTCTCGTCGGGATAGTTAAGGCCATGAACCATCGTGCCGAGGTGGATGTCGCCGTAGCCATCATAGAAGCTCTCTCCTTCTCCGAATGTGCAAGGTTCCACATAACCCTGACACTCCCTGGAGCCCAGGAAAATATCCCGGCGTCCTCCCACATGCAAAGCCCTCTTCAAGATGTTGTGATGCTTATGTTCATTCCGGTCGTAAGCCATGTCCGGACGGTTCAGGTTGAACTCGAAGTGCGCCCGTACCTGGTACTCCACGTCCTTCAAGTATGTGTAGTTGGCTAGCGTGTTGCCTCCGCCGTACTCCATTGGTCGAATGCCCTTCGACTCCATTCGGATCGCTTTCATCACCCGGATTTCATCCACGATCATGAGCAAGGTGGGCTTCCAGTAAACCGATTCCAGCACTCCCTTAATGGCTTGGTAGGTTGGCACTTGATAGGAAAGCTTTTCGCCCCCAAGCTTTGTTAGCGGGTCGGTGAATAGAGCGTATTTGCCGAATAACGTGAACTCTATTGAATTTCTGATAGGAAACACCTCCTTCCCCGATATTTGACCTTGCTTCGAAAAAATAGACACAATGAAAGACATTCGGAACCCCGATGTTCTAATGTCGTTCAGAGATTAACCCGGAATGCTAGAACATATTGACAGATGAATGCGCTTACCATCAATTTTAAAATACAGCCTTCTTAGACCTCCTCAATCCTAAACGTATAGTCTTCAAGCCACTCTACCTTCGGTTTACTTCAGATTTTTTGCAAAGTAGACCGCCGCCTTTTTTAGAATTTCATTGTCCTTCTTCAGGTCTGCTAATTGCTTTCGTAGTTTTCTCATTTCGTCTTCTTTTGAAATCAAATTGCCGTTGCCCGGAAAAGCGTTAGCACCATCATGCTCGTCGCACCTTACCCCGCTTCGAACTGTCATGCATTGCACATTCAGTTCTTTAACAGATTTGCCGCCGATTGATTCATTAGTCAGAATATGCAGCACAACCTGCTCCTTTAATGCTTTATCAAACTTCTTCCTTGGACTCATAGAAACTCCCTCCAATTTTTATTGTAGAGGCTGTCTCTGTGTCCATATATTCGGGGCAAGGTCAGTTGATAATTCCAATTATATCCCATCCTCCTTTTCCTGTAAATTTTATCACTTATACACATTATATGAATTAACATAATACAATATATGAATTAACATAATACGAATTTTACACTTGATCTGGTTATGCTATAATGTGTTTTGTTTTTGTCGCCAATTCATTGGCGCGGATTGAAAAATATATTGTGTGAAGTGGGCCAACGGAAACCTATCCCTCAAATTTAGATAGGTTTCCCGCTTCTTCAAAACATCCTCAGATCGAATCCGCTATCCCCTTCCACATCCAAACCAAACTCTCGATCATATGCCCCCTCCCGCAGCGCCCATACCTTCCCATCCAGCAGGCTGACCAGGCCGTTATTTTGCGCCAGCTTGTCCAACTCGTATTTGAACACGTTAACCGAATATTGCTGGGCTTTGCGCAAGAGCTGCGACAAATTCTCGATTGTTCCCGCTCCGTTCAACTCGGCAATCAGTTCTTTACCTTCGTCCCCGTAGGGAGCCAGAACCGATGTCGTCATGCTCTCGATCACTTCGAAATGCTCGGCTGCGGTTCGATAGCTGTTAACGATAAACAACGGCAAAGTCTGACCTTTACTTCCTCTATAAGCAAGTTCATAGGAATTGCTCTTCCGATCCGCCATCAGCAGCTCGACCATATTCTTCTGAAGCTTACGAACCGAATAGTTCAAGCTGGACTCAAACGCCTTATAAAACTCCTTAAAATACCGTTCCATCGCCCCCACCGACAAAATCTGTCCACCATATTTGCTAGAGTCGAGCTTGAGGTCCGTCAAAATTTTCCATGTAATCTTCTTCCCTACTTCGATTTCCGGCAACCGGCTCAAACTCTCTTCGGCATGATCAATCACGTACACATTCTGTATGCCCCGCTTCCCATGGCGGTTACATCTTCCGGCCGCTTGAGCAATGGAATCCAGCCCGGCAAGCGAACGAATGACGCAGTCAAAGCTGACATCCACCCCCGCTTCAATTAACTGTGTACTAATGCAGATGACTTTGTCCTCGTTGGACAGATGCTCCTTCACCTGATCCAGAATCTGTTTGCGGTGCGCGGCACACATCGAAGTGCTCAAATGGAACACCGGTACGTCGCTTCCCTCCAACAATCCGAATAATCTTTTGACCACCGTCTTCGTATTCAAAATGACCAGTACGCTCTGAACTTCACCGATTTTCTCCGCAACGAAATCTGCTAGCTTGTCGCTGTCATACACCTCTTCTGTCGCTCGATCGATGATCTCCACCCGTTTGAAAGCATCAACGACCCGATCCAGACGCTCAACCATCTCTCTATCTTCACTCACATCCAACTTGCGTTCGACGAAGTCCAGTGCGGGCTGCGTTGCCGTACACAGAATCAGACTGGATTTCCCATACGTTTTCAAGAAATTAAGCGCGTGATTAAACAAGGAAACGCATTTGACCGGAACCTTCTGTACTTCATCGAAAATAATGACCGCTTCGCTCAAATTGTGCAGCCTGCGTATGCTCCTGCTCCCTTTGGCATAGAAAATGTCCAGAAACTGCACCATCGTTGAAAAAATAATCGGCGAATCCCAGTTGTCTTTCGCCAGCTTGAGCTTCTGCCGAACCGTGATTCTACCGTCTTCTTCCTCGTCCTCATCGTCGTCTTGAGCGACATTGGAATGGTGCTCCAGCAGGTTCCCATCGTCTCCCAGAATGCTACGCACCTCGGCAGCATTCTGTTCAATAATCGTCGTAAAAGGCACAATATAGATGATTCGCTTCATCCCGTAATCTATCGCATGCCGCAGGGCATAACGCAGACTGGCTAACGTTTTGCCGCCGCCTGTCGGAATTGACAACGTATAAATGCCGGACGGCCTTGCCCCAAACCGTTCGCATTGCTCCGACATCTCTCTTCGCAATCGATTGATCGACGAATCCGCATCTTCATGCTGGGCATAGCCGGCTATTCTCTCCATCAATTTATCGTAATACGCGCTGAACAGAGCCTTTCGATCCTCTTCCGGCTCCGGCGACTGATCCTCCTCGAAAGCTCTCGTATTGGAACGATCGGCGTCGATCAAGGCGCTGAACACATATTTTGCGAGAAACATCAGCTTGCTTTCATTGCTTTCCGAGGATGACCGGGTCAGATATGCCTCCAATTCTTCAACAGCCTTTGAGACGTATTGCCTAAACTCCGCTTCGCCCATTACTTCTTCGAAAAACCGCCCCTTGGCTTCTTCAAATTCACACAGCTCTTTATCGCGAACGCGACGCAAATAATCCGATTCCAGACTTTCATTCAGAAAATCGTGAAGATACGCATGATGAGAAATAATCGTATTCCCCACCACTTCGGCCAAAATCCACGGATAACGATCCTGCTGACCCGAATGCAGTCTCTCGTACAGCAATTTCCCTCCCGCCGTGGCGTGATCGACGCTTCCTCGCTTCGGAGGAGTATCAGGGTTGCTCACTGCTTCCTCCAAATATTGCTGAAACTCCTGCGTATATTTGCCCAGATCGTGAAGTACTCCCGCTAGACCGGCAATATGCTTAACTCCAATCTTCTCTCCGAACCCTTCCGCCAATTGCCGGACCTCCAGCAAGTGCCCCTTCACACTTTGACTTGCTCCATCGCCGGCTCGTACATGTGCGACATATTCTGCGACCAAGGGATCACCTTCTCACTTTTGTTGAGACGTATATCCCTATATTCAACAAAAATCCCTAAAATTCCTTTATTTCGCATGAAAATATTCATAGGACTTAAGATTCATGGAGGATTAATACAAAAACAGGAGGAGCACGGATGGATGCAGTTCGACATTTTTTACGAGGATGTTTTTATGATATAATTTTCCATGTACAACCGCCTTGGGTAGGAAATACATACCTCCAGCAGGAGGTGATGTATATGTCGTTTTCGCTTTTAGAAGTTATCGGACTAGGAATGTTCCTCTTAGCCCTACTAACTTACCTAAAACGAAAATAACCTGCCCTAAGGTTAGCGCCAAGGGGGCAGGTTATTTTCTGTCATACTCAACTTTCTTTTCTTTGCTCGGAGGCTTCCCACTCAAGCGTTGTGCGGGAGAACGGTGTTGGCGCACCGTTCTTTTTTATGATTTAAGTGTAAATCACCAGCCGCATTTTTGCAACGTTGCCGTCACACTGAATGGATACCGATCCCCGGGGGGACGAATTGAAGCAATCCCGCCCCGCATATGTTATATTTTGATCAATATTCAAAAAAGTAGGGTTGAGCATGAACCATCTTCAATTGGAGGAGCTGCTTCGAGGCCTGGATGCGGTCGAACGCATTCAGCTCCGTACGCGCGAGAATGTCAACGACTTCGACGGCGGAGAGCTTGCAGACGAGCCCGACGGAATTCCCCGCATGCAGGGCAAGTATTTTTTCGGAAACGATTCGGTGTCCGTACACAAGCATCACCGATTCGCCGTCATGCCCGTCCATAAGCACGATTTTATCGAATTGAACTATATGTACTCCGGTTCGTGCGAGCAGCGGATCGACGGCCGGCAGGTGACGCTGCGCCAGGGCGACGCCTGCTTAATGGATCGCAATGTGCCGCATGGCATCGCGCCGTTGGAAGAGAACGATATCCTTGTGAACCTGCTGCTGCGCAAGGAGGCGCTCGCATCCGCTTACCCGGACCGCATGCCCGAAGGAGGAGCGGTCGCAAGCTTTATCGCCCATGCCCTGTCCGAGCGGCAGCGGCACGGAAGATACATCGTATTTCGTCCCGGACCATATGCGAAGCTGCACGGTCTGATGCGCGATATGATGTGCGAATTTTTCGACCCGGACGGACATTCCGCCGATCTACTGCGTCACTGCGTGCCTATTTTGCTCATCGAGCTGATGCGTATCTACGACCTTGATCTCAACTATGAGCCGGAGCCGTCGCTTCCTCAAGGGGTGATCCGGGATGTGCTGCTCTATATGGAAGAAAATCCGGGAAGCTGCACGCTGGCCGAGCTGGCCGAACGCTTCCACTTCAGTCCCAAATACTTGGGCAGCCTGTTGAAAAGCCGAACGGGCCTCACCTACACGGATTGGGTGCAGCGACAGCGGCTGAACCGGGCAGCTCGGCTGCTCATGGAAACCGACGCAAGCGTCGATGAGGTCGCCAGACAGTGCGGGTACGAAAGCCTTGGATTTTTCTACCGGAAGTTCAAAGCCCGCTTCGGCCGGACGCCCCATGATTTCCGCAACGCTCCACGCTCGGGGCCTTATAATCCGTAACGGCGGATCAGGTAAGTCGGCGTACAGCTCCAGGCATGGCAATAGCTGTTGATCAGGGGGCTGCCGTATGGAGAGAAGTCCGGATTGCCCGGATCGTACAGCTCCCAGAACGTATCGGCCCCGTTCTTCAGCATGCCTCCCCAGTATTGCTTGACGAGGTCCACCGCCTCGTCCTTCAAGCCGACAACAAGAAGCGCCTCCGCGAGATGATGGTACATGTATGGCGTCGTCGGTGCGATATCCGGCTTCGTGCTCAGCAAGCGCCGCATCAGCGTTCTGTTCTCTTCCGACGGCAGAACTTCGGCAAGTGCCATCCAGATTTGCGCGGCCCAGGATACCTGACGTCCTTCCCCACTGACGAAGAAGCCCTGCTTCGCATCCCACAGCGAGTCCAGCGCCGTCCGCCGCGCGTCGGCAAGACAGCGTTCTAATTCGCCGATGCTATCGCATTCGACCGCCTCGGCCAAACGAATAGCGCGTTTCAGCGCATAAATAAGCACGGCATGCGACGGGGCTTGCTTATTTAGCGATTCATGCCAATCGATGAACGACCACCACGTTTCCTCGTCCCGCACGATACCGCTGTCGTCCAGCTGCTCCAACGCCAGCTCCACTTGACGGCGGGCAGTCGGCCATAGCTCTTGCAACGTATCCCTCTCCCCGGTCGCTTCATAATAATCGTACAGGGTTACAGTGAAAAACAACGAGTAGTCGAACAGATACGTATCGTCCGCGATCAGCTCCGGCGCAATGAACAGATTGGCGGACACCCGCCCGCGTTCGTCGGACACCCCGGCGAACAGATACAGGCAACGCTTGACGAGCGCGTCGTTGCGGAACGTCGCGTAATTCGCCAGCGCTTGCAAGCGCAAGTCGCCCAGCCACAATCGGCGGTCCCGCTTCGGTCCGTCCTCGAATACATCCTGCGTGCAATCCTCCAACGTTCTCACGCTGATCCGGTCGATGTCCCGCAGCAGCGGATCGACATGATCGAACGGGATAACGTTCGCTCTGTCCGCCGAAGTAACGGTCATGCATTTCAGATTAAAAAAGCTTACGCGATACTTGGGGGAAGTGTCCAGCACTTCGAGCTTCACATACCGGAAGCTGTAGCGCCGCGGCAAACTCACTTTTCCCGGGAGTACGTCCACGTACAGCGTCTCCTCCTGCAGCCACGAGCTGCTGAGCGAGCCGTCGTAGATTGCGAACGGCACCGCCATCTCGACCGGCATCTCTCCGAACGTCAGTCTCAGCTTCAGCGGCGCATCCGGAGGACTGCCGGCCGGCCTAACCTCGAACGACAAGTATCCGACGCGGTGATCGCCGAAATCGGCGATCACCGACTGCCCCTTCCCGAGCTCCCGGCTCTCAAGCGAGCCGATCTCCGCATCGCGCACCGCACGCCATCCGTGCATCGCCGTATCGTCGGCTTCGACTCTCGCAAGCTGAGCTGGTTCGACCTCCTCGCTATAAAATTCGGGCTTAAGCTCATCTGCAATCCGAATGAACCGTTCATTGCGCACAATCGTCGTCTGAGCCGCTTGAAATTCGGCTTGATCCGACATGATCCTCGACCTCCATCGTAACGTTTCCTCCACCCTACCTCTTTTCGTCCGCCGGCAACATGCCCGATCGCCTTGTTTTTTTATCCGATGACCGGATTTGACCAATAAAAAAGAACGACAATTTTCGTCGCTCAATTAACAAATGTTCGGTTCGCTGATCGTTGCGATACTGTCCTTTAAACGGAAATAGACCGCCCCCCGCAAAGGAATCGGTCTATTTCTGCCGCACTTCCTATAAGCCTACCGCCCTTAAAAGCGGCTGTTGTGGGGAGTCGTGTTAGCCGCACGGCTCCTTTACCATGAATCTCATTCTGAGTATATTATAGCATAGCCTACTCAGAAACTTCATACTTTTCCAAAAGGAGTTCCCGAACTGCCCCCCCGTTAAGTAAATATTTTGGTTATCGCCCCTGCCGCGCGCCCTTAAAGAAAGGCGGCCTTTCCGTCAATCGCGTGACGACAAGACCGCCTCTCCTAATCGCGTCGCACGCGATCAGTACAAGCTGCTCATGATTTTGTAGATCAACACGGCCGCTTCGGCTCTCGTCGAAGAAGCTTGCGGTTTAACGGAACCGTCGCTTCCCGTTACGATTCCGGCAGCCGTCAACGCTGCGATACTGTCCGCCGCGTAAACGGCGATTTGCGCACTGTCCGCGTATTGCCGCAAATCCGATGGCCGCCCCACAGCCAATTGCTTGTTGACGATTCGCATTGCCTTCTCGGCCAGAACCATCATATCCTGCCGGGTAATGGTGGCGTCCGGCTCAAAGCGGTTGCCGCCAATCCCGCCGGCAATACCCAATGTTCTCGCAATGCCAACTTCATTGTAATAATATTTGGCGGGGGAGACATCGTCGAACGACTGGTTTGCCACCGCGTGAAGTTCCAGCGCCGTAACGAGCAGCTTCATAAACTCCGCTCTGCTAATGGAAGCGCCTGGATCGAAGGTTGCCTCCGTTCTTCCGTTAATAATCCCTCTGGCGCTCATCGCTTCAATCTGCTTCCTGGCCCATGGATATCGGTCTAAATCCGCGAAAGACTTCTCTGCATAAGTAACGGCATACTTGCCCGCTTGCACGGCATTAAACGTCACTCGGCCCGTTGCCGCATCGTATTTACCGCTTGGTACCGGCGAGACATTGCCCGCCTCGTCGACAAACCATACGATAATATGCTCGGGATTCTGCCGTTCTTCCGCTGTGGGAACATAGGGAATCGATACGCGTATCGGAGTATTCGAGTTCCGCCAAGCGACCGCTGATTCGTCCAACCGCACGCTTAAGTCGATGGCCGGCCTATCTCCGACAGCTTGTCTAACCGCCGCGCTCCATGCGGATTTATCCGCCGATCCGATCTGCAGGCTTACCGTTTGCTTGCCGGAGGTATTCATCGTCCCCAGCAAGGTGACGGGAACATTCAAATCGCCGGCAGCGCTGAGAACATGAATCCGCTGCGCCCCCTCCTTCCGATCAAGGGCGGTCTTCGGAAGCGAAACAACATAGCTTGCCGCCCCCGCCTTTTGAGGAACCTCGATGGAAATCGCCCCCGCACCGCTGGCCATCGCATTCGCCCATGCTTGTTCGATACTTTCTTGATCGACCGTCGAGATGGAGTTGCCGGATGACGCAGCGAGAACGGAATCCGGTTTTATTGTGCTGCCCTTAACTTCTGTCGAAGTCTGCCCAGGCGACGCAACTGGGCCGCCATAAGAGCCCCCCGTATTCCCGGTCCCTCCCGTTCCGCCTGAACTGGAAGTGGTTGCAGATACCGCATGCGACAACCCGGATTCCCCATGATCGTTAACGGCGCTAACCTTATAAAAGTAAGATTTGCCGGATGCAAGTCCCGTATCGGCGTATTTGTCCGTCGCGCTAGTGCCGACGAAGCCATATTCCCCGTCCGCCGCAACCGCCCGATAGATCCGATACCCGGTTGCCCCAACTGACTCCGCCCAATTCAGGTTGATAGCGGATGTTCCTGCCGCGGCCGCCGTTACGATCGCAGGTGCTTCAGGCGGTCCGTTCGTTGCGCTACCTGCTACTGTAACGATAATCGGAAGGGTCAGCCCGGTCTGTTGATCGGAATTCCGGGTCACCTTCAGCACCAGTTCGACCGCGGCATCGGCTTCGGGAATCGCAATTCGACCGTCGAGCGCGATGACTTCCTCCCGGCTTGAGCTCGCGATCTCAATCCCATACCCCTTCGGCACGCCCGGCAGTTTAAGCAGCGTATCTTGCGCCGTTGGCGTAGTCAAGCTCAGAATACCGGCGGCAACCTCCGTCGCGGAAGGCGCGAATATTTCGATTTCGGCCAACTGCATGCGGTATTGATCGGCATCGAACGGAGCCGAACGCAGCTTCGTACCGACGATCTTGACGAATCTCGCCGCTGTGATACCGTCAAGCGCAAACGACTGCGCCTCCCCTGGCGCAGGCAGCGCATAATCCGTTTCGCTGACTACAGTCTCCCAATGCGCATCGTCATTGGACACTTGAACCGTAAAGTCGATCGGAAAACCGTAGCCTTCACGATCCGCATCGTTGCGCGGATATAGATCGATTCGGTTCATCGGCACGATGCGTCCCAGATCCAGCTTGATCCATTCCGAGTGGTCTACGCCAAGCTGGTCGGCGCTTGTCCAGCCGAACGGAGGCTGTCCGTCCAATCCCCGAAGGCCGTCCACGGCGAACGACTTGCCCCATACCTCGGCCTCAACCGTGCTGGAAGTCGTAACGGAGGCGGACAGAGCCAGATTGCCGTCAAGCGCGCCAAGCTCCACGCCCGCTTCCCCATCGGTCACCGTAATCCGGAATTGTGCCGTCAGCTCCGGCCTCTCGGCCGCGCGCACTGTAACCATCGTCGTGCCTGGTTTTAAGGGCCGAACCGTCCCGTTATTCCTAACGACAGCGACAGACGGATCCTCCACGATGAACGTCAGCATCCGATTGCTTACAATTTCCCGCTGCTCGTCCGCCCTTAAACCGTGCACCTCGACATATCCGACTTCGGTGGACGACAGCTGCATATTTTCAACGCTTAGTGCAACTCTGTCCCCTAGGTTGATCTCCGCCATCTTGAAGTTAACCGGCCCGTAGCTTCGCGCTCCGGAGCCCGTCAACATCCGGTCCCCGGCATGATACGGTCCGAGAACCGTGCCTTGCGAGGAATCGTACGTCAGCGCTACGCCGCTGTTGTGGAAATAATCGCCGCCCGCCTCTTCCGATGAAGTCATATAGTAGTCCTGGTTCGGCTGCAATACGACGGCTTCGGAAAGAGGACTATACTTGAAGCCCGCTTCGTCCAGCCGGCCTTTCGCCATGTCGATATCCGTTTCGGCCACTTTGTTCATCGCATGATCGTAAATAAACAACGTATGAATGCGATTGCTCCCCGCCGTGTAATACCTCCCCAATTGGCTGACCGTGATCGGGTTTGCCCCGGTTCTGAAAGCGAAGCCCAACCCCTGCGGAACCGTTACGTGGTTAAACAATTCATTGTTGGGACCTGTCGTTACGTCCGCCTTGGTAAAAAATGCGCCCGAATCCCTGAAATCGACGGGGATCCATTCGAACGTTCTTCCGTTATAAATCAGATGATATTCCTCGGCAAGCTGCGGAACCGAGATGCCCGGAACGAGTGCGGATACGACGGCCTGATCCAGAGATAACGTCATACTCGTCACCCCCGGCTTCAACCCGGTTAACGTACCGTCCGGCGCGACCGTAATGGCGCTGGAAGGTTCTACGGACAATTTAACGAACCGATTGTCCAGAACGATGCTCTGTCCGTCTGCCATATATCCGCGATAAACGGGTTTGAACTGCTTAGGCGCAGACGTCGGCGCCATCTCGGCAATACCGATGGAACGAATATGCTCGATCTGCTTCCATTGCTCGGAATCGGAAGATTTGCTTACGCCGAGGCGAATGACGGTATCCGTCTCGTTCCAGGTTTCTCCCTCCGGAAGGGTAATGGCATAACCCCCGGCATTCGGAACCAGAGACAGGGAGACATCGCCCTTCAGCAAACGGGCTTCATGAAACTCTCTGCCATCGAAGGCGCGATCGATCTGCAGCGTCTGTCCCACGGGAGCGTTCAGTACATGAAGGTACACGTACTGCCCGTCCGCGGAATCCGTCGCCACTCCCCACGTATCGTTCTGCGTCGTGTGCGGATAAGTGATATAGGAGGTGCTGGGCCGCGTACCGAACAAGGACGGACCGATCTCGGCGATCTTCTCGCCCAATCTTGCAAACTCGGCTTCGACGCCGGGCTCCCACTCATTGTTGGCGTACGGTCCCGTCGCCCACTGTATGCCGCCGTTGCGTTGACCAAGCGTCGCGGCCAAGCGAACCGTATATCTCAGCATGGATTCCGCGTTGTAAAGAATAGGAGTGTTGTACCGGGCCCACCATTCCTGGGTCACTCTATTATTCTCTTGGCCGGACGAGGTAAGCCAATTGTCCGTATTCGCGTCGATGCCGCCCATCGTTTCGGAAGCGACAAAATCGGAAAGATGCGGAAATACGAGGCTGTCGTTATAGCGGATGCCGTAATTCACCCATACGGCTGCTTCCGGGTTATATTGGCGGACGGAAGCTTTAAGCCTCGCGCCGTCAATGCGGTCGGAGCCGGGGGCGCCGTCAAACCAGAAGCCCGCGATCTGCCCGTCGTAGCGATCCCCAATTTCAACGATTAAATCGTTAATGAACTTATTCCATAACTCATAGTTTCCCCAGCCGGTCAACGCCTGCTGCTCCGTCGTCAGATCGTGGCCGTCAACGGGGTGGAAGTACAGAACCAGCTTGATATTCCGAGCCGTCAGCGCGGCGAGCAAATCCCCGATCACATCTCTGTTCGAAGCTTTGCCGGGCATGATCGCATTCATTGTTTCACTAGGGTACAATGCGCTCATCCCCGCATGAAATACAGTAAACGTAACGTATTCGGCGCCCATGCTCTGTGCCACGTCCGCGAACCTCTCCTCGTCGAAGCCATCCGCCAGCGCGTTCACGTCGGCGACGGGATTTCCCCCCGGGCTGTCGTAAGTGTGACCATACTCATACCCGGGATACGAATACGTGTAGTGAACGAAGAGGCCCATTTTCGCGTTCGAGAAGAAATCCAGATTCCCCCCCTCGACTTGCCCTTCCGCCGCCTGCGCGATCGACGGTCCCCCGGTCATGACAGGCGGCGCGATAAGCGCCAGAATCGCAAATGCGAGCACCATTCTTTTTAATCGGCTAATCATGCGAACAACCTCCCCAAGTGTCAGTATGCATGTCCTGCGACTGCTTCTTGCCGCTCTGACGCTTTGCCGCGCCGCGCTCCGTCAACCCTTGACCGCTCCGCCGGTAAGGCCCTGCACGAAATACTTCTGCACGAACAGAAACATCGCTACCAGCGGAATCAGCACCAGACAGATCGCCGCCGACAAAGGCCCCCAGTCCGTTGCAAATTGCGACTTGAACGCGATAACGCCCATCGGAATCGTCTTTAGAGGCGAGGTAGAGAGCGCAATCGAACCCCAGAGCAATTCGCCCCAGAAGCTGACAAAGTTGAAAATGGCGCAAGTGGCAATCGCCGGCAGCATCAGAGGTACGGTAATGCGGTAAAATGTCTTCGTTTCGTTGCAACCGTCCACCCGGGCCGCTTCCAGTAACTCTTCAGGCAGCGTGCGGAAAAAGCTGCGGAAGATGAAGACGGTCATCGGCAAGCCCCAACCGATATAGGGAATGATAAGCGAGTGAAGCTCGCCGATCATATGAAGCCTGCTCATCATGATATATAGCGGCATAATCGCCGACTCCGACGGCAGCATTGTCGTGGATAGAATCAGGAACATGATTCCGCTTGCGAAGGGCACGTGCAGCCGCGCAAGCGCGTAACCGGCCATCGCTCCGAAGATGACGATGAACAATACGGAAATCCCTACGACGATGCTGGAATTTAAGAAATACTCCCCGATATGAGCATCCAGCCAGGCTTTCGGATAATTAATGGCGTGTACATTCTTAGGCAGACCCCATACGTTAACGAAAAACTCCGCCGTCGACTTGAAAGAAGTATTCAATACGAACAGCATCGGATAGATGGTAAGCACGATAAACAGAACCACGACCGTTCTGCTGATCGGATGCGCGGCGAGATTAGCGGTCAGACCGGGTCTAATATTCATAAGACGTCCCCCGCAAAATCCGACTCGTAATCAGAATAATGAGCATAACGGCAATCGTCAGCAGGAAACCCATTGCGGCGGAATATCCGAACTCGCTATAAGTGAAAGCTGTATCGATCATCTGCAGCGGAATCGTACGGGACAGAATGCCGGGTCCGCCTTCGGTCATGACGAATACGAGGTCGTAGGACTTGAACGCCAGCACCAACGTAAAGATGGCCGACAGCTGCACGATCGGTTTAATCAACGGAAGCACGATGGAGAAAAATTGACGGGCGTAGCTCGCCCCCTCCAGCTTGCTGGATTCGAACAAGGATACCGGGATATTCTGCATCGCGGCGAAGACCAGCATCATCGTTAGTCCCGTCAAGCGCCAGATGCCTACAATAATAATGCTTAGAAGCACCGTATCCGGATTTTCCAACCAAGCTTGCGCCCAGGAACCGAGTCCGATCGTACGCAGCAACTGGTTGATCAAGCCCATTTCCGGATTGTACATGAAGGTGAACAGCAGCCCGATAATGGCCACCGGCAGCATCACCGGCATAAACAGAATCAAGCGGTATATGGCGCCTTCGCGTCGGCCAAGCCGGTAAATAAATCCTGCCAGCCCGGTTCCGATCACAAGAGCGGCAAACGTCATTGCGACTGCCAGATAGATGGAATTAAACAAGCTCTTGCGCACATTCTCTTCTAGAAGAGCTTCCTTGTAATTGTGAAAACCCACCCATTCTCGATGCAGAAATCCGTCCCATTCCTGAAAGGAAAGCACCACGTTCCAGATCGTCGGAATGAAGATGGCAAAAGCGATAAAAGCAAGGGCCGGAAGCATAAACAAAATGCCCGTTCCTACCATTTTTTTGCGTTGACTGCTTAGAGCCGCCATATCTGTATGTCTCTCTCCTTCCCCTGAAAAACATTGCCTCTTCGACAAGGGGCTGTCCCATAAGTACAAAGATCCGTATCGAACGATGATCGTTGGAATGGTGCAAGTCGCATCTATCTCCTTCCGCTGCTATACGATCCTGAAATTTTGAAGGGGTAAACCCATGATAGGGTCATTTCAGGAACGTATGAGGCAGTCTCCAGGAGATAGATGCTTCTTCTTTTTCCATCGATCCTCTGGTACGTCTTTGCTTATGAGAAAAGCTCTGCTTTTTATTTATTTAGCGTATCCAGACGAACCTTCTCCAGCTTGTCCAATACGCTTGCTTCGCTCTGCCCTACCAATACATGGTTGGGGATAAACTCCTGCTCGAAGAATGCGGCGATCTTCGGCCCGAAATTGTAGAATTCCTTGGCCTGCACATCCGCGCTGAGCTCCATAATGCGCTGGATGACCGGATCGCTGACCTTCACATTCACGTTCGCGGCCGCGTAGCCTTCGTCTGCATGGATCTTCTGGATCGATTCGTTCAAATACGTCTTCAGCACCTCGACTGCCGCATCTTTATCCGTGACATTCGCAGGAATGAACAATCCGTCCGCACCGCCAAGGACGGCATTCTCTGCCCCCATGGAAGGCCAGCTTGCGACAGACACCTCAAAATCCTTGGCATCCGCGATAATTCCTCCCGCATTGGCCGATACCTCGGCAAGCATTGCTACCTTGCCTTGATAGAATGCGGATTTCGCTTCGTCGCGGCTCACGGTTAAAGCTCCCTTGCCCGGATACCAGTATTGGTTGTCATACAGCGCTTTAATATTGCTTAACACCTTCGAGAAGATCGGATCCGTACCGGGCACCTTGCCGGCCGCCAGGTCTTCGAGTTTCCCTTCGCTCTTGCCAAGGCTCAATATGCCGTTGCGCGCGAGCCAAGGCTGAATGTCCTTCTCCTTGCCGATCGCGAACGGGTACGCGCCCGTCTTCTCCTTAATCGTCTTGCTCGCGGCGATAAATTCCTCCCAGGTCCATTTCGTCGGAACGGGGATGCCGGCTTTCTCGAATATGGCGTTGTTTACATAGATGACGGAGAAATTGGAACCGAGCGGAACCGCGATATACTTCCCGTCGAATTTGCCCAACTCCAGCAACGTCGGGTTGAAGGTTTGCTTCCATGCGCCGTTGTCCGCCTCCAGATACGGCGTCAAATCCAGCGCCTGATTGGCGTCCGCGAACGTCTTCATGTTTTGCGGCCAGAATTGATAGATGTCCGCAGGCGTATTAGAGGCGATGCCCGTCTTGATGATTTTCTCCAGGTTCGCCCAATCGACCTGAATGCCCTCGATATTGTACTTGTCCTTCAACTGCTCCTGAAGCTCGCTTACCATTTTCTCGCCGGACGTATATTCCACGATTTTTCCGTAGAACTTGATATTCTTCTTCGCAGCCGGAGTAGTCGCGGCCGGCGTCGAGGAAGACGCCTCAGCGGACGACTCCGCGCTCGGAATGGCGCTTCCTGCATTGCCGCCCTTTCCGCCGCAAGCGGTTACAAGCAAGATTGCAGCCAACAACATACTGCCGAGCACCCCTGATCTCTTAAAGCTCCTCATTGTTCTTTCCATCCTCCCGGGTTGTTTTGCAGCCTTCGCTCGTTCGCTTATTTTGGCTACGCTTTCATTATAGAGAGCAACATCCCGCTCCCACAGGCAACGAATCTACAAACTGTTCCCGCAAATCTACAATTTGCCCGGGACGGCATGTTTACGATAATCGGACGGGGAGCATCCTTCGCTCTTCTTGAACACCTGGCAGAAATACTTGTAATTCTGAAAACCGACGCGATCCATAACTTCATAGGCCAGCAGATTCGTGCTTCTCAGCAATTGTTTGGCTTCATCGATGCGATGTCGATTCAAATATTCGCGGAATGGGACGCCGACCTCTTTGTTAAACAGATGGCTGAAATAATTCGGCGTAATCCCCGTTACCTCTGCCAAAGTATCTACCGTCAATTCGGATTTGTAGTGGCTCCGGATATAGTCGGTCGCTTGCGCGATCAGGTACGTATGCTTGCCGCCGCTCCCGTTCCGCTGCCTTTCCAGAGTCATCATGTAACGGCGCAGCACCTCCTCCTTATACGTTTGCATAATCTCATAATGAAGGAAGATCGCCCTGCTCCATTCCGGCCGATCCGATCGGCGCTCTTCCTTCCGCTCTTCCTTCCGCTCTTCGGGCCAAACGCCGTACAGTATTCGCAGCAGTTCCACGCATAGCTCCTCCACCCCTTCCCTGGACAGACCGGCAATCTGCCCGGCTTCTTCAAATTGTCGGTCGATCAGCGCATTAACGGCAGCGACGTCCAGATGGAGCACAGCCTCCGCAAGCTTCTGTTCCACGATTAACGGCAGCGGATAATGGCGCACGGGAACGAAGCCAGACACAGCTCTGAATACAACTCCGCCCCCATGCACCAATTTGCCGTTAAGCGCGCCGCATGCTTCGCCCATTAATCGAAGCAGCGCCTCTACAGGCCCCGGAGCGCTCATACCCAAGCTTACGGTAATGCCGAACTTGTCCGTCAGGGTGCCGTTGAGATCCCAGTGCCACTGACGGACCGACGCCTCCCAACTATCCGCCGAATAGACTTGCGCCAATCTGCACAAGACATAGAATCTTCGCTCCCTCATATCTGTCGCGACATACTCTTCGCTCGCAAAGCGAGAGAGCAGCTGCTTTCCGACCTCGGCATACATCTGCTCCCGCCGTTCCGGACTTAAAGCGGACAGTCGGACAGCGTAGCCGTCCCATTCCAGCGCCATGCAGACAAAACTTCCGTCCGTGTTCGTCAAATAACGGACAATCTCGCATGCGCCCATGGACAAATTGCTCTGCTCCCCGAGGGCAAGCTTCTCCAGACAGCGGGCCGCCTGGAGCGTCCTGCGCTCCCGCTCCTCCTGCCGATGCGCCAACAGCTTATGCTGCGCGGCTTTGACCATCTCGATCAGACTGCGCAGCTTGACCGGCTTTAACTCGTAATCGGCAACCCCGATCTGGATCGCTTCCTTGGCGTATTGAAAATCCGCGTAACCGCTCAGGAGAATGACCGCCGCTGAAGGCGTCTTCCGCTTGATCGCCCTGCTCAGCTCCAGGCCGTCCATCCCCGGCATCCGGATGTCCGTGATGACAATATCCGGCAGATGCCGGTTATACAGCTCCCAGGCTTCCGTTCCGTTGGCCGCGGAATACACCTGATCGATATCGAACATCGACCAGTCGATCCCTTCCGCTAGGCCGGTACGGATTTGCACCTCATCGTCGGCAATCAACAGTTTCATTCCGATTCCCCCGTTTCCCGATGTCTTGGTATCGTTAGTTCTACGCAGGCTCCTTGTCCAGGTTCGCTCCTCACCTCAAGCTTGGAGGACGATCCGTATCGCAGCCGCAGCCGATCCGCGATATTACGCAGCGCAAACCCTTTGTGCCCCTCCGGTTCCACCTTGAGAATCTCGTCGATCAGCCCTGCGCCTATCCCGACGCCGTCATCCTGAACCCTCAGAACGATTTCGCCCGCAAGGCGCTCGAATACCGATACGCGAAGCGTCCCGCTGCCGATTTTGGGCTCAATTCCATGAATAATGGCATTCTCGACGAGCGGCTGTAAAAGCAGAGTCGGCACGGGTTCCTCCATGAGCGTCGGATCGACCTCAATATCCCAGCTCAGCTTGTCGGCGAAGCGATTCTGTTGAATGAGCAGGTAGTTTTTGAGATGGTCGATTTCACGGCCGATCGTCGTCGTTTCCCTGCCTTGATTCAGCGTATGGCGAAAAAGATCCGACAGCGCCTCGATCTGCTCTCCGATATCGTAAGCCTTGCGTTTAACGGCCATCCAGCGGATCGAGTCCAGCGTATTGTACAGGAAATGAGGGTTTATCTGCGCTTGCAGCGCCTTCAGCTCCGCTTCTTTCTCGCGAATTTGCCCTTTGTATACTTTCTCGATCAAGTTCTGAATCTGCCCTACCATATCGATGAAAATATAAGACACTCTTCCGATCTCATCCTTAGATCGAATTTCTAAATGTACATTAAGATTGCCGCTCTTCACTTTGGCCATCTCCTTGGTCAGCCGCTTGAGCGGCTTGACTACGCTCTTGCTCTGGACGATGAAAAACAGAATACCGAACAACGCGCACAAGGACATGCCGATCAGGATGAACAACTTGACGACCTCAAGCTGGGAAAGCAGTTCCCTCTTCGGAACGATCTCGACGACATGCCAGCCCGTATCCTCGATCCGGTAATGAAAGACCGCGCTGTCTGCGCCGTTAATTCGCGCGTCGAAATAACCTTCTTCGAATTGAAGAAGGTATCGAACATACTCTTGATCGCTCAGATCGGCATCCAGCAGATCCTTATTCGGGGAAGAAACGACTTTGCCGGTCCGGTCGACGATAGAGATACCCCCGCCGTTCCACGAGTGGATGCCGGCATACATATTCGATAAATAACTCTCATCCACGCTTACTCGCTCAACAGCGATCTGCCGCGGCGCATTCAAGTCGTTGATGGCTCGCACAAGCGAAATAACCGGTTTGGGAGAAGTCTGCTTGTACCGTTGGTTCAATAGATACGGCGGGGTCCAGAACACCTTGCCGCCTAGCTGCTCCGCAGTCCCGTGAAAACGGGTATCCTCCACCTGAACGGAATCGCCGTACTGGAAGATGATTTCTCGCCCCCGGCTAACGGCAATCGAATTAATATAAGGCTTGCTGTGAAGCAGGGAATCGAAAGACACGAACAGCTTAGCCTTGTTGCGCTCTGCGTCCAGATAGTTTTTCTCCGTATGGAAATGAATAAGCTCTTGCAGATAATCGTCCGACAAAATCGTAAGCGACAGATAATCCGCCTCTCGAACGATATTCTCGATGCCGAACCGGGTTTGCTTGAGCACCTGAAGCAGGTTGTCCCGGGTCTTGTCATAGACGACGTTAGAAGCTTTCAGCTGAATAATAAAAGCCACGATACCTAGGGGGATCATAATAAATACGAGCAGATAGACGACGAGCTTCTTGCCCAAACTCAGCTCCAAAAAGGCATCTCTTATACGCTTCATATCAACAGCCCCATACTTGTAGTCGATCTATTATGTTTGCGCTTACATTATTCTGCATCATTCGACAATGAAACTCAATAATCAATATTGTAGCCTTCTGAGCGACACTCTGGGCAGGCTGCTCAGCTACAAAAAGTTTCGATAATCTACAATACGGAAGAGGCTGCCCCATAGGCATGTCAAGTTGCTCTAATAATGTACACGATGATTTGTCCACTCGACGGTTGTGTCCGCTCGACTGTTCCTGTTGAAACTACAGCTTTTCGATCCACAAGGCGACTTCCGTGGGGGAAGGGAAGTTAGCCGAAAAACCATACAAAACTACTCCGATTAGGTCCAAACGACGGACATTTGTCAGAAAAATCGTATAAAGTAACTCAAATCAGGCCCAACGACTGACGTTTGTAGGGAAAACCGTACAAATAGGCGATTGGGGCGATACCGACTGAAAATACCAAACAGGCGAGCCCCCGTTATGGGAAAGCTCGCCTGTTCTGCCTTGCCTTTATTTCATTTCCTTCGTCGGTCCCGCTACAGGAGGAACAGGCAGCCCCGCTTGACGGAGCAGCACCGTCATTTGGCCGCGGTGATGCGTCTGATGATCGATGAACTGGCGCAGAAACTGGCCGCGTTTCGTCGGACCCATGAAGCCTTTGATTTCCTCGGCCAGCTGCTCGTCCGACAGATTCTTTGCTTCGTTGTTATAAGCGGCGATAACCTCTTCATACTTAGCGACAATCTCCGCCATCGTCGACGGCACCTCTGAGTCGCGTGGGATCGCAGGAATATTCAGGCCTGCGAAATGGCCGAACCCTCCGCCCGAGCCGACCAGATGCCACGCCAGCCAACCCAGCGAGCTATGTCCCTCAACGATCGCCACATTCATCTTGTCGTCGGTGATCGCCTTCATCACAGCCAGCGTTCCCGCCGACGATGCCGCCCAATCCGCCAAAAAATCCTCCGCTTTACGATACATGATTACGCCTCCCCAATTGGTTTCTACTCTATTTTAAACTCGATGGGGGACGAATTCAAATCGCCGGACAACCCGCTGTCGGCCTGCGAATATGACGCTAAAATTGGATAACCTCCGCTAAAGTAAGCACCCCCGTAATCAACGCCGCGATGAAAAAAACGATGAAAAAGCACTTCGTGAATTTCCAGCTCATATTCGAGCCTTGCCACCAAACTGTACCGTAGATGACTGCCCCCAGCAGCATAACGGAAATAAAAGCAATAAAAGCATTAAACACTAACCCCACCTGCGCTTCCCGAAAATGATTAATATTTTAATGAGCTTACATTTCGCAAAATCAGCATAATTCAGCCGCTCGGATTTCTCTATACCTCCGAAGTGATATTTTTACTGTAATCGGAGGCCGCAGACGATTTCTCTATATCGCGCGCCGCTGTTTCTAGTACAATACATTTAGTGGCATTAATCGAGTTTAGAGGTGTGCGGAAATGCAGGGAACAAGGCTGACATTAAGAGACGCGATACAAGAGCAAGGCGCGATGAGCGCGGAACGGTTTCTCCCTCTGGCTAGAGGAGTTGCGGCCGGAGTTGAAAATCTTCATCGCATGCATAAGCTTCATCTGGATTTGCGGCCCGAGAGGATCGAAATCCTGCAGAACGGTACAGAGGCGGCGCTCATCGACACAGGTTACGAGGCGAGCGGCTCGCCCGATGGTTATGCGCGCCCGGCCTATAATGGCAGCTTCCATGCAAGCTTGCCGTATTGCTCCCCCGAGAATACCGGCAGAATGCAAAGAAAAATTGATGAACGCAGCGATTTGTACTCCTTGGGCGTTATTTTCTATGAAATGCTGACCGGACGCTTGCCCTTTCTGGCGGATACCGATCATCCGCTGGAATGGATTTATATGCATCTTGCGCAAAGCCCCGCCCCGATAACCGGCGCGGATTTGCAACTGCCGGACGGCCTTGAAGCGATTGTAATGAAGCTATTGGACAAAAACCCGGATCGCCGCTACCAGAACGCCGGACTTCTCATTGCCGACCTGGACAAGATCGGACGCTCCGACGATACCTTCTTCACCATGCCCGGCTTTTACGGCAGAGAGACCGACATGGCGGTCCTGACCGAAGCCTTCTATTCCGCCTGCCTCGGATCGGCAGAGGTCGTCTACGTGTCGGGAGAAGCCGGAATCGGAAAATCGAGCCTACTGGACGAAATGTTTCGAAAGCAGCCGCAGACCCGGGACTTCTACTACATTACCGGAAAGTTCGAGCAAATCCCCAAGCAAAGCCCCTATCCTCCGATCATACAAGCCTTTCGCGGACTTGTCCGCCATCTACTGGGCGAAAGGAAGCAGCGGTCCGAGGTCTGGAAGCACAAGCTGCGAACCGCGCTGGGGGCTAACGCCGGCCTCATTACGGCGATGATTCCGGAAGCCGATCTGCTTCTGGACGTTACCTCCTCCGAGAGCGAGTCGGAGCTATCCAATCATGAATCGGGGACAAGATTCGTTTATGCTTTTCGTAAATTCGCGCAGGCGCTGGCATCCAAGGATCATCCCATCGTCCTGTTTATCGACGACTTGCAATGGGCCGATGCTTCATCTCTCGAATTGATTCGCGCTCTGCTCTCCGATCCGGAAAGCCAGTATTTCCTGTTCGTCTGCGCTTACCGTCCTTCGGAGACGGATCGCAGCAAGCTTCCCGGTTACGAGTCGGACGGGAGTGTTGCCGTTCAGGCGGCCATCCGCCACATCCCTCTATCTCCTCTTGGCCCGGAGCAAATCAATCGGATAGTGATGGAGACGCTGGGCAGCCCTGCAGACGTGGCGATGCCACTGACGGAATTGCTGTATTCGCAATCCGGCGGAAATCCGTTTCATTTCAAGCAGATTCTGCTCCGCCTGCAGGACGACCGCTGTTTGCTCTACAACCGCGAAAAGCATAGCTGGCAGTGGAGTCTGGGAGAAATTATCGAGCGCCTGCCCGGGTACGCCATTCACGAATTGATAGAGCATAGGCTGAGCCGCTTGTCTAGCGCCGCACTGAAGCTGCTCCAAGCCGCCGCTTGCGCGGGAAGCGTCTTCGATCCCCGTTTAGTCGCGCCCGTTGCGAACTTGACGTCGGAAGATGCTAAATCGGAATGGTCGGCGATGGAGGCCGAGGGCATGCTTGTTCAAGGAGAGCACGGCAAGCTCCGCTTTGCGCACGACAGCATTCAGAAGCTGATCTACGGGAAGCTCGACGAGCGAACTAAACAGAATATCCATCTGTTAATCGGCCGCAGTCTGATCGCGGCGAATTCCGAGGGTTCCGGAGCCGAAGGAAGCTTATTTGACGGAATAAACCATCTGAATCTGGGCTCCGTGCAAATGACCGACAAGCGGGAGTTAAGACTGCTGGCCGTAAAAAATTGCGATGCGGGCAACCGTGCGCTGGAGACTTCCGCCTATGACGTCGCATTGGAGTATTTCAGCAAGGGCGTCGAGCTGCTATCCGCGGAAGATTGGAACGAGGAGTTCGAGCTCTGCTTCGAGCTGCACGCTCGGAAAGCGGAGTGCGAGTTTCTGTGCGGCAATCATCGGCAATATGAACGGGATATTCAGCTCGTGCTGGATCGGGCGCGCAACCCGGTCGAACGAAGCCGGGCGCAGATGATTAGAATTATGCAGCTAATTAATCAAGGCAAATATGTGGAAGGAACCGCTCTTGGCCTGCAAAGTCTAAACGAGCTGCAAATTAGAGTCTCTTACAATCCGGGAAAATTAACTCTTCTAATGGAAGGAATTCGGATCGAGGCGCTGCTTCGCGGTCGTTTCGACCGGCTTGCCCAGATGGAGGAAATGTCGGATAAAGTCCGGATCGCCGCGATGAATCTGATCTTCGCCATCATTCCGTCCACGTTTTTTACGAATAAGGATATCTTTTTCCTGCTTATGTGCCGCGCCATTCAACTGTCGCTTCGCTACGGTAACACGCCCGTATCCGCCGCCGTCTATTCCGCCTACGGCATGCTTCTCGGGAGCGGAATGGGCAAATTCGGCAAAGGCTACACCATCGGCAAGGTCGGCGTCGAGCTGTCCGAACGATACAACGTCCCCTCGGTGACGAGCAAAACCTACACTGTATTCGGCGGAGTGCTATGCCAGTTTGCCGGGAACGCCCGCGAAGGCGACGCTTATCTAGCCAAGGCGCTGCGCTGCGGCTTGGATTCGGGCGATTATGTCTTCGCAAGCTATGCGATGGGCGCTCACGTCAATTCGTTATACACGCGGGCGTCCTTAAGCGAACTTGCGAGAACGATCGCCGATTACATGGCCGTGCTGGATACGACAAAGGACGAATTCGTCAGGCAAAATTTTTATCTGTATCAGCAGGTCATTCTCGCCCTTCAAGGAAGAACAGCTGCGCCGGATTCGTTCAGCAGTCCCGACTTTGACGAGGAGGCGTTTCTGGAGCGGATTCGCCGGGAGGAGACATCGGCCACTACCTTGTTCCAATATGGTACGTATAAGACGCAGCTCTACTATTTGCTGGGCAATTGCGAGGAATCCGCCCGCTGGGCCCGCCATGCGGAAGCCTACGAGGATTATGCCACTCATCTGCCCCATCTGCCGGAATGTCAGTTCTACGAGGCGCTTGCTTTGGCGGAAATCCACGCCCGATCCCGGCGAAGCTCGTTAACGAGAAAAAGGCTAGTTCGCGCTCTTCGGCGATTCAAAAGATGGACGAGGTGGAGCTCCGATAACTTTCGTTCTAAACAGCTGCTTCTGGATGCCGAGTATGCGCGGGCTGAAGGAAAATTCGCGCTGGCCGAGGAAATCTACGATAAAGCGATCCGGGAGGCCAGAGAGCAAGACGACTTCCGAATCATCGGACTGGCGGGTGAGCTGGCCGCCGTTCATTACGACAGCTGCGGCAAAAGAACGACGGCGCTCTATTATTGGCAAGTGGCCATCGACGGGTACGGACAGTGGGAGCTTCCCTTGAAGCTGCGGCTTGCGGAGGAGCGGCTGCAGGCGTTGCGGCGGCAAGAGCAAGCGGCGGCTCCCGCGGCTGAATATGAGGCGGATCCGACAGGTCTTCCTGTCGATGTCGCCAACTTCGTCGCGGCGACAAGCGAGCCAGGCGAATCTTATACGCTCGACGGCGCCGATCTTACCGCAATTGTGAAAGCCAGCCAAACGATGGCCAATCGCATGGACATGGACGCTGTGCTCGCCGAAATATTGAGTACGATTCTGAAGCATGCAGGCGCCAGCAAAGGCGCTCTGATCACGGGCGGTCAGGAGGCTCTGTATATTCAGGCATACTCGGATTCCGAGACCGACGCCGAGGACATGGGCAAAGTTCCTTCCCTGCCGCTAGAAGTGCTGGACAGTTCCTTGGTGCCGGAGGGCCTCATTCGCTATGTCGCGCGGACGCGCGAGAACGTCCGTTACTCTGCCGACGAGGAGAGCTGGTTGATCCATAATCCGTATATCGGCAATCGCCGACCTCAATCGGTGCTATGCGCCCCCGTTGTCGTACACGGTATTATGCTGGGCGTGCTGTATTTGGAAAACAGACTGGCCGGCGGCTTATTCGCCGCGGATCGTCTCGCCGTCCTGCTCGCTATGGCTTCGCAGGGCTTGATGCTGTGCGTGCTGCAAAGCTCGCCGAGTCCGGTCTATACGGAGTCGGAAGCGGAGGACGACTTCCCCGCCCCCGGTCTGATGGACGAGCCGCTTACCGAACGGGAGCTGGAGGTACTCGCCTTGCTTGCGGCCGGACTGTCCAACAAGGAGATCGCCGATCGTCTGATCATCGCCGTCGGCACGGTAAAGGTGCACGTCAAAAATATTTTCGCCAAGCTTAAGGTCAATCGACGCATTAAGGCAATAGAGCAGGCCAAGGAACTCAAGCTGCTGAGGTAACCCTGTCCGGCCGTACTGCATGAAGCTGCCTCGTTTTATACAGGTGCAATACGCGTGACCAAGCCTTTCTGCCGTCTTTTGCAGAAATTTGTCGTATGCTACAATGGAAGCGTTAAGTCTCTCCAAAGAATGGAATCTATTATTGACATAACGCCTGAAAGCGAAGTGGACAACCATGTTTTCGGAAATCAAGGATGTCATGTTCCCGGTATCTGCTCTTGAGGAATCCTCTATCGTAGCAATCTTGGATCGCAATAGTGCTTTTTCATATGTCAATCCGCAATTTTGCGCCATATCGAAGTACGCTCCCGAAGAGTTGATCGGACGGACCTATGAATCGCTGACTGCCGCCGACTTTAATTCCGATAAAACTTTGGGAGAAATGAAGCGGACGATAGAGCAAGGGAAGGTATGGAAGGGAGAAATCCGAATTGCTTCCAAGGACGGCGGCGGCGCCTGGCTTGCGCAGACCATCATTCCCCTTGTCAATGAGCACGGAGAGGTGCAGCAATCGGTATCGATCGGCACGGACATCTCGGAGCGCAAAGAAAATAAGCTTAAGCTTATGCAGACGATGGAAAACCTGCGCGACATCGAGAAAGCTCTGGACGAATCGTCGATCGTCGCCATTACCGATCGTGCAGGGGTTATTACCTACGTTAACGAGAAGTTTTGCGAGATTTCCAAATACGAGAAGCACGAGCTGTTGGGCAAAACGCACCGGGTCATCAACTCCAACTATCATCCGAAAACTTTTTTCAAAGAGATGTGGGGCACGATCAAGAGCGGACAAGTGTGGAGGGGCGAGGTTAAAAATCGGGCGAAGGACGGCACGGAATACTGGATGAATACGACGATCGTTCCCTTCCTCGACGACAATCGCCAGCCTCGTCAGTTTATCTCGATCCGGTCCGATATTACCGATCGGGTGAAGGCCGAGGAAGCGTTGGCCGAGCGCACCGAGCAGTTAGCCAGAACGCGGGACGAAGCGGTCAAGGCCAATATGATCAAAAGCCAGTTTCTCGCCAATATGAGCCATGAGCTGCGCACGCCGCTTAATGCGATTATCGGCTATAGCGAAATGCTGCGGGAAGAGGCCGAAGAGCTCGGAGAGACGGTATTCGTCGAAGACTTGGGCAAAATCAGCAAGGCGGGCAACCATCTGCTCGCTCTGATCAACGACATTCTCGATATTTCCAAAATCGAGGCAGGCAAAATGGAGCTTCATCTGGAAACGTGCAGCTTGCCCGACCTGATTCAGGACGTGACTACTACGATCCGGCCTTTGGCGGAGGAAAAAGGAAACCGTCTTAACTATGAATGTATAGCGCAGGACATCATTACGACCGATGTGCTCAAGGTGCGGCAAATTCTGATCAACCTGCTGAGCAACGCGAATAAATTCACCGATGCGGGAACGATCACCTTGCGCATCTTCCGAGAAGCGCGCGATGGCTCGGACGGATACAGCTTTCACGTACAGGATACGGGAATCGGCATGACGCCGGAGCAGATGGAAAAGCTGTTCTTTCCGTTTACTCAGGCCGATGCATCGACGACGCGCAAATACGGCGGCACCGGTCTAGGGCTGGCAATCAGCCAGCGAATCAGCCAGATGCTAGGCGGCGATATCCGCGTGGAAAGCGAGCCGGACGTCGGCACCAGCTTCATCTGCTGGCTCCCGATTATGGAGGAAAAACCAAGGGAGGCTCAGCAGTCAAGTGTGGAAGCCGATCCGGGCAATGCGGAAGAAGCGTCGTCGTCCATCAATATTCTGCTTATTGACGACGAAGCCTCCAACCGCGAACTGATGCAGCGGTATATCGCCAAAACCGGCTGGAGCATGGCCTACGCTGGCACCGGGCCGCAGGGCATCCGATTGGCGAAGAAACGACGTCCGGACGTCATCTGCCTCGACATTCTGATGCCCGATACCGACGGTTGGGAAGTGCTCGCCGCTCTGAAGGACGACCCGGACACCGCCGACATTCCGGTTATCGTCTGGACGATGCTCAGCGACAGACAGCGCGGCTACGCCTTGGGCGTCTCCGAATTTCTGACCAAGCCGTCCGAACGGGACAAGCTCATCGATACGATTAGCAAGTATATTCGTACTGAAGGGACTGTCTCATACTCCAATTGATTGGAAAGTTAGTCGAAAAATCATATAAAGCAACTCAAATAAGAAGGAAACGACGTACGCTGTTCGAAAAATCGTACAAAGCAACTCGATTCAGGCTCAAACGACGGAAGTTTGTAGGAAAGACCATACAAGTCGACCAAGATCAAGGGTTGTTAACCTTTACGACTCTACTTAGAAAACGGCAGCTTCAACACTTTATCCATCGGGAAGTCGCGTCCGCTCCAAGCCTTTACCTGCGTCCATGCGGCTTCTCCCTGCCAGAACGGATCGCTCTCCGGCAGACCGAGCGGCAGAAACACTGCCGCACACAGGTACAAGCTGCCGGTCGAGACATAGGGCTCGCCTATGTCCGGTTGATGCCCGCAAAAGCCAACCGTCAGCCAGCCTTCCGCGTCAAACGTATTCGGAGCTTCGATCGTGCGGCGAATGACCGCCGTTAACGCGCAGCGCACCTGGGCGGGCTCTACGATTGCTTCCATCCGGTGCTGCAGCGCCATCTGCGCAAGATGCTGGAACGCTCCGAAGCGATAGGCCAGCGAACGGCCCAACGGCGGATAAGTTCCGTCCGGCGCGATGAGGCGTTCCAACTGCGACGCATAGCGGATGGCCCGCAGCAGCGCGCGCTCGCGGACGGCGGCCCATTCCAGGTCGAGCGCGTGCACCGTATCCAAAATATCGACCAGCATCGGCTGAATTACGAAGCTATTATAGTAATCCGCATGGTAATCGGGACCGTCTCCGTATACTCCGTCCCCCATGTACCAGTTTTCGTGCGAGCGGATCGCGTAGTCGACGCGCATCTGATCCCAATCCTCGCCTACCCGGTACAGGAACGTCTCGATCATCGCCGAGAACAGCAGCCAGTTGCTGTACACCGGCTTGCGCGTTCGCGTGGCTTTCAGCGCGGCGATCACATTCGCTTTGACCCTCTCGTCCAGCTTATCCCACAGTTCTGTTGGAGCTCTTAAAATCGCATGCGCGAGGAACGAGGCGTCGACGATCGGCTGACCTCCATAGGTAAAATTCATATAATCCGGAGAACTCGGATCGGTGCCGGCATCGATCGCATCGCGAGCAAGCTCTGCGTACTCCCTGCGATATCGCCCCTCTTCTCCCTCGTCGCTTCCGCTCTCCAGCCACGGCGCCAGACCGCACAGCAGCCGCCCCAACGCTTCCAGACCGGCATATCTCTCCCTATCTTCGCCGTTTGTTTCGATCGGCATTTTCAACTTGAGCTCACGTTTTGCAAGATGAACGAGCACCGGATCTGCGATACGTCTCAGCGTATCGATCCAATAAGCTCGATCCAGCTTTCCGGGATTCATGCGGATCTCCTCCAGACAGATGCGATCGCTGCGTATCGCTTGATGATCTCCTCCTCATTCTAACGATGCGGTACAACCGCTGTCGAGAAAATTTCCGAGCTTCGCAACAAACGCCCTGCTCAGCGCGTCTAAGTTCCATAAGGAAATATTTGCTTATTAATGGAGGCGTATCCATGGAAGTGATCGGGGATAAATCATTGAACAAACCAAACAAAGGCCGCTTGTTCCGGCGTCGGCTCATTGCCGGCATCGCTTCTGCATTACTCGTGATTCAGGGTGCTGGCGTCGCCCTGCCGCAGCCATCGTATGCCGAGCAGGCCGATGTATCTGTGCCCAATTGGTACCCCAGCTCCGTTATGCAAGTACCCGAGTTAAAGCCGGTTTGGACCGCGCAGGTGGATAACTATCTGGAAATGAATGACCCGTATGTCTGGACTCAGGCGGTCGCAGAAGAGGGCAAGGTGTTCACCTTCGCCGATTCCAAGCTGATTGCACTTGATGCGAAGACGGGCAAGAAGCTGTGGACTTACGGCAGCGATCTGACGCCTTATGTTGTTTATCATGATGGGATCATCTACGGCTTGGCAAGCAATGATAACCCTTACGCTGTGGACGCAAAAACGGGAAAAGTAAAATGGCAGTCGGATGTATCCACCTGGATCGATACCCGGCTGAGGACAGAGAAGTTGGTGCCCACGGCCGATACGCTTTATGTGATCAAGGGAAGCATTACCTTTGCCTTCGATAGGGCCACAGGCAAGCTGCGATGGAAAGCAGACGAGCCGGCGGCCGAAGGGCACGGTACCGCTTATTTTGAAGAAGCAAACGGCGTTATTCTCCGAACCTTTCCTGTACAGGGGGCGCTTTCTTCGGTTCAGTTGAATGCCTACGACAAAAAAACAGGCAAAAAGCTGTGGGGAATTTTCGGCCAAGGGGAAGTTATTCGCATTAAAGACGGACTCGTGTATTCCATTGATTACTACTCTCAGATGCTTGTTGACTATCAGTCAATACCGACTCGCAAATTGATTATAAACGCGTATAACCTCAAAACCGGCGAGAAGAAGGGCAGCCGCGAATACAGCTGGACGGTGCCAGGCGAGCCTCCCTATGAAGGTTACTATTACGGCGCGCACATGAACGACGGCAAGCTGTATATCAACCAAGCCAACCAAATAGCGGAATACGATTTTGACGCATACAAGGCCGGGCTGGCACCATTACGAACCTTTCAGCAGCCTTACGGAGACAACTGGGTGCTGCATCGAATCGCTCAGGATCGGCTGATCTATTGGAATATATCGAATGGAGAGCTGGCGGGCACCAAACTGGCAAACGGACAGGGTGTCGGATGGAGAGGAGATGCGCCTGTCTCGCAGATTGACGTCTATGGCAAAGGGATGTATCGGTCGCAGCGCAATGGCACGTTTCTTGGCATCAATATGCTGACGACCAATGTATTATTTAAAGTAAAAACCGGAGCGGATATGCACGGCACAACGCTAAAAACGGGCAATATGATCATCATCCAGGCGGAAGGCCGACTGCTAGGCGTGAAGCTACCGGCAGCTCTCCAGTAATCTGCAAGCAAAACTGGCTGCATCCGCTGCAGCCAGTTTTGTTTGCATCCCTATATTACTGCCTAGCGTTGCCGTATCAGATCAAGTCCGACGCTTTCAGCAGCCGCCTGATCATGACCATCACTTCGGCGCGGGTCATATTCTCCTTCGCGGCAAGCCGGTTGCCGCGTCCGTTGACGATCCCCGCTTCCAGAGCCAACGCCGCGCTGCTTCTCGCCCATGGCGACAACCGATCCGCATCTTCGAAGACGGATAGCCGTTGCTCTGCCGCAGTACCCGACAGCTTGCTTTGCAGGCCCGTAAGCTCCATCGCGCCGGCAATCATCTTCATGGCCTGTTCCCGCGTAAGAGTCGCATTCGGACGGAAGCTGCCGTCCGCGAAGCCGCCGATCAGACCGTAAGCAGCCGCCGTGGCAATCTCTCCGTTATACCAATCGCTCGTCCTAATATCGCTGAACGGCGCTTTCCCCTTCTCCGCGCGCAAGCCGAGCGCCCGCACGAGAGCCGCCGCAAATTCGGCTCGGGTCATCTTTTGCTCCGGATGGAACAGGCCGTCTTCCAGCCCCTTCGCCACCAACCGCGAGCCGAGGTCGTTCACCTCGTCCTTGGCCCAATGCGAAGCCATATCCGCGAAAGCGACCGGATGCCAGACGACAGCGTACGCGCTGTTCGTCAGACTGTTAATCTGCGCGTAATAGACGCCGTCCTGCCGCACAACTTTCGTCGGCACATGCCTCACGCTGCCGTCGGCCTCCACGACGATTCCCGTCGTAATCCGATTCGGATCAACACCGGTCGGAATAGCCATCGTGCGCTCCACATACGCGTTGAATTTGGTCACGTCGATTGTTTTCCCGCCATAGGTCGCCTTAACGGTGAAGTCGAGCGGCAATACGACGATCTCCAATCCGTTGTCCGCTGCCGCTTTCTTCGCCGCCTCGACCGTCTGGTCCGACGGCTTCCCGACTTCGATGGCAATCTTGATGTCTTGCAGGGCGACTTGCTTGCCGATCAGCTCGGAAATAGCGTCGATGTCGATTTCCTTCGCCGGCAGCGTATAGGTCGCCTTATCTGTGCGAATCTGTACGACCGCCTGTCTGTTCTCCATATTTTTGACCATGCGGCCGTTTAGCTCTCCAACGACATGATCGACTCCGGAATTCACGAGGATCGTCAGAATCGCGCGGTCGCCGGCTGTAGCCAAGCGCTGTTCAAGCTTGGCCTCATCCACTTGAACCGTTGTCGTTCGCTGTCCGTTCGCTTCCGTCGTCACCGCTTTGCCCGCCGTCTCCGACTTGCCGTTTACCTGCACTACGGCGTCGGACGTATCCGTGGACGGCGCCGCCGGCGTCCCTCCTCCGGAACCGGATGACGGAGGTGTAGTCCATTTCGCGAACAGCGTAACATCCCCTTCTACGATAACGAAGGCCGCTCCCGCTTGATAGCTGTCTCCGCTGCCGTCCGCCTTCGTGTTCCAGCCTGCAAAGCGCAGTCCTCCGCGCGTCATCTCTCCGCTGTTCCCCGGCAATATCGCCGTTTCTCCCGCTGCATAAGCGCCTGCCGCCGGCGGATTGCCGCCGGTATGGCCGTTGCCGTCGTACGTGATCGCGTACAGCTTCGTCCATTTCGCATACAGAGTCGTTCCGTTCAGCGGTACTTTATCCGAAGCGAAGTCCCAAGCGTTCGCCAAGCCCTCCTCCTTGTACCATCCTGCAAAACGATAACCTGCACGCGCCGGCTCTGCCGGAGCGTCAAACGTCGTATCGAAATCCGCCTGTATCGCGTCAACCGCGCTTCCCCCGTTGCTCTCGAACGCCACAGAGTAAACGTTCGCGATCCACTTCGCGAACAGGGTATGATTCGACGTCGCCGTGACCTCCGTCAAATCCGTGACTTGCGTTCCCGCTCCGTCCGCTTGCGTATACCAACCCGCGAAGGCATACCCCTCCCGCTCCGGCGTCGGCAAAGCTTCCGTCGTGCTGCCGTCCGCACCAACGCCGTATGCGGCATTGTGTAGCTTGGATTGCGTGGCCGGGCTCACCGTGCCGCCGTCCGCGTCGAATGTTACCGTGTAGACGCCGGCCAGCCATTTCGCGAACAGCACATGAGCTTCAGTCATCGATACGATCGTCGTATCCGTCACCTGCGTTCCTGCTCCGCTCGCCTGGGTATACCAGCCCGCGAACCCGTAGCCTTCCCGCTCCGGCGTCGGCAGAGCTTCATCGGTGCTGCCGTCCGCACCCTTACCGTACGGCGCATCGAATCGCTTCGTCTGCATCGCAGGATTCACCGTACCGCCGTCCGCATCAAACTCAACGATATAGTTTTTGGCTGCCCATTGAGCGTACAGAGTGACGTTGGTCGCTTGGTCGATCGCAATCGTGTCGTTCTCGGCATACGACTCGCCGCTTCCATCCACCTCTGTGTTCCAGCCGGCGAACGTATATCCCGATCTTGCCAATGCTCCCGATCCGACAACTGTCGCTGTCTGGCCCAGCTCGTAGGCTTGTCCGTCCTTCGGAGCCGTGCCCGTTCCTCCGTTGGCTTGATAGAGGACTTTATACGTCGGGATATACGGATAGTTTGGATTGGTCGTACGAATCGTCGCGATGGTCGCACCCGCATTCAAATCCTGCTCTACCGTATAGTAATAGCCTCCTCCGTTAATCATTCCGAAGCGAGCTTGTCCAAAGCTGTCCAGCGTCGCCGAGGGCACGAACTCGTTGCCCTGTATCCGGTACAGCGAGGTGTTCGGCGTTTCGCCGTTCAGCGTCGTGAACATACCCGCATGAACGTTGCCTTCCGCATCTCCGTACAACTGCATCATAGCTCCGGGACTGTCGACAACGATGTCCCATTTAGAGGTGCCCGCATTATATTTGTACAGCTTCGCCGCATTGTCGAAAGGAAGACCCGGATTGTATTGGCGAATATTCGCATACAGCCCTTGCGCCCCGTCGATTGCGATTCCCGACATGGCATAGCTGTAGCTGCCGGCATTCGGGAGCACCGATATGCTGGACCACTGACGATTCGCATCCAGAATGAAAATCTTTTTGCCGTCATGGATATACGCTGTTCCTGCCGCATCGACCACGATCGGATTCAAGGCTCCTGCAGGCGTAAAATTTGACGGCATCACATACGGCGACCAGGTAAGGCCCTCGTCTTCACTGATGTGAATCTTATATTCCGTCGTCATCGGATTCGTGTTCATGTACAGGTCGGCCACATACCATTTGTCGTCGCGAGCGGCAAAAGAGTAGGCAACTCCGAATTGTCCCTGCGGCAGCTCCACGGAACTCCAACTGCTATCGGACTCGCTTCTGTAATATACAGCGGAGCTCCCCATGCTGAACGCATAGATTTTGTCGTTGTCATAAGACAGCGTCGGTGTAGCAAGCGCCAAATTATCCGTAATATCGTACCAGACGGAAGGCACCAAATTGACTTGCTGAACGACGGTCGCATCCGTGTAGCCGGTCGCTTTGACCTTAATCTGATAGCTTCCGGGCGAGCTCAGCCCCGTAAGCGTGATCGTACCGACGTCTACCAAGAACGGTGCCACAACGATAGCCCCATTGCGTGTAACCGTTACTTCGGTAATCTCTTCCCGCCAGTCCTCATCGTCGGCGAACGTCAGCTCGATGGCGTGGTCCGTATCGTTGTCGCTCGTATCGGCAACAAGCGTCGGCGATGCTTTGGCGTTGCCAAATATCGGGTTGTCCGTACGCACGATACCCTGGGAATAATCGAGAATATAATAGTAGCTGCCATCGAACGCAACTCCGCCGGATGTCCACTGGAAGTTGTTCGTTGTAGCCTCCATGCTCAGCGACGAGCCGTTGAACGAATAAATATGTGAAGCCGGTGTAAGCATGAAATTATAAGGGCCTTGAGCAAGAAGCATGGTGCCATCCGCAAATGACCTGAGCTCCATATTGCTGGCCGGAAGCGGCGGTGAACTCAACAATGTCCAAGCCGTTCCGTTATAGCTGTACAACGCGGCGGGCGTCTGGCCGAATGAAGGCATCATCTTATCGATCTTCAGCATGGTCGCATACAGTTGACCTGCCCCGTTGACCGCTGCGCTGGTGAATCGATACTCATACGCGGCATCCTCGGGGTACGGCAAGATTTTCGTCCATACGCCTTGAGTGTCCAGCTTAAAAATCGCAAAGTAATCGACGACGTACAGATTGCCAGAACCGTCGAAAAATATCGACATCAGGTAGGCCCCGTTCTGAACGGCAGAATACCCGCCCGAAGGACCCGCAACCTCGGTCCAGGTCGCTCCGTTGTCGTCGCTCTTCATAATTTTGGAAGAAACATATGGGGAATTCCCAATGCTCCCACGGTCGATGATATAGAACACGCCATTGCGAATCGCAAGCTTATAGGGGGAAGTAAACTGATTGCCCGGCAAATCGACGAGCTTCTCCCACTGACTGTCGCTTGCCCCTCTAACGAAAATCTTTTTCTCCAACTCGTTCAGCAAGTATAGCTTGCCGTCCGCCCCGGCGTAGATCCCGCTGGAACCGAGGGTGGCGTTGGCGGTAATGTCGCGCCATTGCGTGCCGGTAGCCGAAGCCTGCCGCTCTCCCCACATTACCCCCGAAATTGCAAGCACAAATACCAGCAGCAAATGTACTGCCGCCCTCCACTTTTTGTTACCCATCATCGTAATATGAATCCCCCTGTCTGAACGTGTCGATCTTTAGCGCTTTTTACTATATCAAGATGCGTTGAACCGATTCTGAGCATCGGTCGACCGAGACGCGGCGCAGGCAAGGAAGTTGCTTGGCCAACGGCAAATAGCCCTCGCCCCGAAAGGAGAGGACTGGTCAAGCGCATATCAAATACGGGACAGTGGAGGCTGACCGTAATCGCCCAAAAGGCGGGGCGCAAGCGCTGTCGGGTTCGTTCCAACCGATTCGGCCGGCGTTGCGGTCAATCGTTTCCCGAGACGTCGCCTTCGCCGACGCTGCGATCAAGCAAACGCTGCCCGTATGCCCGAAACGGGGCCGTCGTCCTGATTCCCCATTCCTCCTCGAACAGCTCGCAATAGGAGTCGTAGCTGCGCCGCAGTTCCTCCGTCTCCCCGTTCTCGAACAGGCCGATCAGAAGCTCTTTGGCAAGCCGCTCCGAATAAGGGTACAGCTCGCATGCCCGCCTAATTCTCCGCAGCGCCGATTTTACCGCCCCCGACGCCCGTTCCGAAGCGGTCAGCTGCAGGGTCAGAGACACGTAGCCTTGCAGCAGCTTCTCCTTTCTCGCTCTCGCCCAAAGATAATCCTCCTTGTCCAGATAATGCCCGCAATACAGCTCCCAAGCCGTCGCAGCCTCCGAATCGCTCAACCGTCCTTCCGCCGCGGCGTCGGCCGCCTGCTGAAATCGATCCGCATCCGTGACAAGCCCGTCGCCGTGCAGCCGATAGCTTTCCAAAGAAAATTCGAGAGCGGCGTTTATGCCGGTTTCGCGCAGCATGCGTCTGATCTGATACACAGCCGTATGCAGATGAACAAGCGCTTTGTCCAAGTCGAAGGAGGGCCAGATCTCCTCCATCAGCACATCGCGAGACAGTCGCAGTCCCCGGTGCTGAAGCAAATAGGCGAACAGCTCCTTCACCTTCAGCGTACGCCACTTGACGATTCGCCTTCCTCCCGGCTCGACAATTGAAAGCTGGCTGAGCATCTCCATTTCCGGCCGTTCCTGTTCTTCCTGACGAACCGAAGCGGATTTCCCGATAGACTCGCGAAGGCGAACGAGCGTCTTCGCGAAACGCGCAGGATCAATGGGCTTCAGCACGTAATCCAGCGCATTCACTTCGAAGGCTTCGACCGCATAGCTGGAATATGCCGTCACAAATACAATTTGAATCGCTCTGTCAAGAGAGTGGATCGCCTCTGCGGCTTCCAAGCCGCTCATGCCCGGCATCTCCATGTCGAGGAACACGATTTCCGTCCGCTGCTCCGCCAGATGGGACAGCCCTTCCGCGGCAGTCTGGTAAGCGCCGGTCACTTCAATATCCGCCGCATCCTCCAGCATCCACTTCAACTGCAGCAACGCATGCTTTTCGTCGTCTATCAGAATCGCTCTCATGCTCCACTCTCCCGCGGAATATTAAAGCTGACCCGGGTTCCCTCTCCCGGCCAACTCTCGATGTGCAACTGTTCGCCGTACATAAGACGCAACCGACGGCTAATGTTGGCCAATCCTACCCCTCCAGAATCTCCCGTCGACTCCCCGATCTCGGACAGCCGATCGGACGAAATGCCGACGCCGTCGTCCTCGACCGTCACCCTCCAGCCGGAGGCCGCGGGCTCGATCAGTATGCGCACTTTGCCTCCCTCGGGTTTGCGCATAATGCCGTGACGAACCGCGTTCTCGACCAACGGCTGAATCGAGAGCGGAGGCACCGGAATCCATTCCCCGCTCCCGACTTCGATCTCGACCCGCAGACGATCGTCGAAACGAGCCGATTCGATCGCGAGGTAAGAACGCACTAATTCCAGTTCGTTGTGAAGCGGCACCCGCTGCTCCAGATTGCCGAAGTCAAAGCTGGCGCGCAAATAACGGCTAAGCTCCAGCAGCAGCGCTTCCGCCTGAGGCGGGTTCAGTCGGCAGACGGCCATAATAGTATTAATTGCGTTAAATAAAAAGTGGGGCTTGATCTGCGCCTGCAGAAACGCCGTCTCCGTGCGCACGAGACGACGCACCGAGCTGCGCAGCTCCAGCAGAGTGCCCACACGGGCCCGAAGCTCGGAGGTTTCGTACGGCTTAACCAGAATGTCGTTGGCCCCCGCCCGGAAGCCCGCCAGCGTCTCGTCGGGCAGACGACCTTCGCTGAGCAGCAGAACCGGCAGCTCGGAAATCGCGGCATGCTCGCGGATGAGCCGGACCAGCTCCAGGCCGGACATACCCGGCAGCACCAGATCGACAATGACGAGATCGAACGGGCCCGCCTCCTTCAACAGCGACAGCCCCTCCTCTGCGCTCGCGACCGTCTTGATGGCGAGCCGTTCTTCGCCGAGCAGCTGCCTCATCACCTGCGAGCCAAGCCGATCGTCATCGACGATCAGGACGGACCCGCTGCCCCCGGGAGCTTCGGGGGCAGCGGAAGCGGCAAGCTCCTCACGATAATCCCCATCGAAGGCCGGAAGCGTACGCCCGCTTGCCTCGCTATCACCCGCTGCGGCCGCTATCGCTTCGGAAGAAGCGATCGGCCAGGAAATGGACAGCGCCTCATCCTCTTCGCTTTCCAAGCCGCGAGCCCGCCATTCGCCGCCGCCCAATTCGATCAGACGTCGGGTCACCGACAGCCGCACCCGCTCGGCGGACTCGGTCGCCGACTCGTCCGCACGGTAAAACTCCGGCTCCTCCCTCTCCGTCGACAGCGCCGAACCTATACCCGGCGCAGCGATTATCAATGCGACACGGTCTTCTTCCGCTTGTATCGCAAGCCGGACGGCTGCTCCGCCGGCATGCTGCAAAGCGTAGGCGACCAAGCTGTGAATGATCTGTCCCACCCGGCGTTCATCAGCAAGCAGCGGTGGAGGATTGGGGGACAGAACCTCCACCTCCCACCCGGGCAGCGCTTGCGGCGGATATAGCTCCAGTACGGAACGGACGACCGGCGGCAGCAGCACAACCCGGCGTTTGTATTCCGCCTCCCCGCTCTTGAGCAGGCTGAAATCGATCATATCGTCAACCAAATAAGAGAGCCGTCTCGCGATCCCTGTAATCATCGTCAGCCGTTCGCTCCCGCCTCCTCCGGCTTCCTGCTGCTCGGCGGCGGCGGCCAAATTCGCGATGCTCCGCAATGGCTCCCGAATCTCGTAGGATGTGCTTAACATAAACTCGTCTTTCCACTCGTCATGTTGCAGCAGCCGCTCGGACATCCTCTCCGCATGTCCAAGCAAGTGCGCAAAGCGAGAAACGATCTGATACGCCTGCGCAGCGCTGAAGACAACGATCGTAAAGGGGAGAATGGCCTGATTCTCCAAATAGCCGAAGCCGTTCAACAAATAGACGAGCAAAATAATCAGCACGCTCTGGATGCTGGCGGTCAGCGCCAGCGTATTTTCCCGGCGGGTCATGACAGCACGAATCAACACGTAGAGCACATAAGCAATCGAGAGCAGCGAACAGACGAGAAGCAGCACTTCGAAGCGAGAGAATTGGGCGGTCGGCAGAGCAAGGCCGGCGAACGTAATGATGCAGGAAATTATCAGGACTAGCCGATCAAGCAAGCGAACCCCGAATTTGGGATAGAGTTGAACGATATAACGAGCCAGAAAATAATAGACGAATGCAGAGGATATGAGCTGCACCCGCAGCACGCTTTCGTAATTCAGCGCTTGCAGCAACGCAAGCGCTGCTTTCTCCCCATGCGTCAGCACAAACAGCAAACTGCACACGCAAAATCCGCCAAGCTGCAGTAACGGCGCTTCCCGCCTGCGCAGCCGGAAGAATAGCAGCAAAAACAAAGCCGGAATCAGAAACCCGCCGGCCGTCAGCCAATATTCAAACAGTCCCAGCTCGCGGCTGCTCACGATCGCCTCCTGCGTCCCGAACCAGATCGGATAAACGATTCCGCCGGAAGCGTAGCTATAATTGGCAACTTGAATGACAATGTCCGCCTCGGATCCCTGAAGCTTGAAAAAGCCGACATTCGGCGTATTGCCGGGCAGCGTGCCCTCTCGATCCAGGCCGGGACGGCCGCTCCCGCCGACTTCTTCGCCATTCACGTAAATTCGGCTGGCCATGCGAATATTGGTCGTGCGGATGCCGTAAATGCCGGAAGCGTCATCCGGCAGGCGTACGCGCAGCCGGTAGGTAGCGGTGCCCAACCCCGATTCCAGGCCGGGAAGCCCGTTCCAGACATCAGGTACGTTCACCGCAACTCCTTGCCTCAGTGGGGATTTGTCGGCTTTCGAGAAATCGGCTTCCGTCAGCGGCAGCCCCGGATACAGCAGCCATTCTCCATTCAATCGCACCGCGCCGCTTGTCGTCATATCCCGATCATGAAGATTAACAATCCCGTTCTCAGCCGGCACCGATCGGTCTCCTTCACTGCGGAGCTCGGCCACAATCCAGCACAAAGGCAATAGAGTGAGCAAAACAATGCTCCCCAGAAGCTTAAGCCAATAGTATTTCGTCATTATACTTCTCCCGCCGCAGCAGCCGTCGATCGCCGCTTATCCCCTGGTTAACTTTCCTCCCTATTCTAACGATACGTTGCCGCAGGTGTCGAGAAAATTTCCGTACTCCGAACGGTACCGACTCGCAAAGCCTGATGCTCCCAGCAACAGTAAAAAAGCGCGATCCCATCTGGCCGCAAACATGGCCAGCGGGATCGCGCTTGTCGCTCATCCAAACAAATAAATTTTGAGTTCCTTGTAGAAATTTTCACGGGTTCCGCAATAAATAAACACAATGTGATTATCCGCTTCGTGAATCGCATAACAAATACGTACCGAAACCCCTTTAAACGTAAAGTCGTACGACATATACTCTCGTAAATCTCCGCTTAATTGATACCCTTTTTGTGGATTTTCCACAATAATTGCTTGATGATTCAGTAACTCGGCATGAAGAGCGGGAGCTTTCTTAGCGATTGCTTGCAGAAGTTTCTCCATCTTCTTCGTTGAAGAATACGTCCAGACCATTAAAATCGAGATCCCCTTTTTCGTCGTCCGATCCCGAATCAGCCATATCCTCCATAAACTCATGAACTCGTTCGGCCAGTAAGCGGTGATATGCAGTTATGCGATGCGACAATTCCCTTGCCAGTTCTTCCTCAGACAGACCCTCTGCGAGAGTCTTGCGAACAATTAGCTGAATATCGTTCTCTTGCAAAGTCTGCTTGATTCGCACCGGCTTCAGGAAAATCCCATCATCCATCAAGTATGCTTGGACCTCGTCTTCCATGTTTAAGGCATCAAAATAGCTTTTCGGAATTGTGAGCTGTCGTTTACTGGTAATCTTGATATCCCGGAATTCGATAACCCCCGTTAGCTTATTCATCATAATTAATTATTCACCTTTTCTAATCGTACCCGTTATAGAAATCATTATGTTCCAATTACTCACTCATTATTATCAGCCGCGGGCTTAAAGTTAACTTCCTACAGGTAATCTACAGGTAATATACAAGTAATCTACAGGTATTCTACTCATCTACAGGGGGGATTATTGAAGTTCTCTCGATATCTCCTTACTCAGTAAGGAAATAGTAGCACAAATCAAAATGAAAATCAATCCTTACTCAGTAAGGAAAAAAGAAGCCAAGCGAATTCACATCTGATTATTCGTTGCTCATCGCGCTAGCCCTTAACAGCCCCCGCCGTCATGCCCGAAATAATATACTTCTGCCCAATCGCATACACGACAATGATCGGGAGCAGATTTAGAATCATAGCCGCGGACACCAAATTCCAGGAGCTGATATAGGTGCTGAAATAGTTGTACATCACCATAATCATTCCCCATTTGTCCGAGGAATTCAGGAAATAAAGCGGGATGATGAAATCGTTCCAGCAGTTTAAGAAGTTAATAATAATCGCCGTGACCGTTACGGGTTTAAGCAGCGGAAAAATGACTTGAAAAAACAGTCTTCCGCCGCCGCAGCCGTCAATCACCGCGGACTCGTCCAGCTCCTTCGGGATGCTGCCGATAAAACCGAAGTATAAAAATACGGTAAACGGGATAAAGATGGCGGAATAGAGCAAGTAAGCGCCCGTATACGTGTTAATAATATTCAGCATTTGCATGACCTTCATGGTCGTCACGTAGTTCATCGGAGCGACAAGTCCGAGCAGGAAGATCGAATACACCACCATGTTAAGACGCGTCCGGTTCCGGGAAATGACGAACGCAGCCATGGCCGAGACGACCAGCGTAATCAGGGAAGCGGCCGTCGATAAAAACAAGCTGTTAGAGAAGGACGAGTAAATCCGTTTGTCCTTTAACACTTCCAGGTAATTGCTGAACAAAAATTCGGACGGAAGCGACAGGTTCATCGTTGCCGCTTCCGTAACGGACTTAACCGAATTAAGCAGCACCATTAAAAAAGGAACGAGGATGACCAGGCTCAGCAGCCATGCGAATACTTCCTTAGAGAGGTTGACCAATCGTCTGTGCTTAACCATTATCCGTTCGTTTCCTTTCGTGTGAAGATCATAATAATCCCGATTGAAATGACGGCCAGGAAAATAAACATAAGAACCCCCAGCGCCGTGCTGTAGCCGTAATTCCCCATCGAAAATTGATTAAGTATCGTAATATTAATAACTTCCGAGGATCTTCCCGGCCCGCCGTTGGTCAATGCGAAGATAACGTCGAATACTTTCAGCCCGGAAATCACGCTTAACAATGTATTAATCAAAATAGAAGGCGCGATGGAAGGAATAATGATCTTGGTAAGCTTATTCCAATAGTTGGCCCCGTCCATATCGCTCGCTTCGATTGTTTCCTTCGATACCGTCTGCAGTCCGGCCAGAAAGATAATCATGACAAAACCGGCCGCCTTCCATACTTCAACGCCGATCGTCGACCACATGACCCATTGCGGATCCTCCAACCAAGCCTGCGTCAAGAAGCTTAATCCGATGAATTCAAGAGCATGATTCAAAATCCCGTTAGAGGGATGGAGCACTTGTTGAAACATTAGACCCACAATCAAATTCGAGATAATAATCGGCAGAAAATAAATCGTGCGCAGAAGCCCTTTGGTTTTAATCCCCTCGTTGAGCATCAAAGCTAATCCCAAACCGATAGCAACCTTCAGTACCGTTGTAAAAAAGGCGTACATAAGCGTGTTCTTAATAAACATAAAGCTGCCGCTATCGTTAAAAATCTCTTTAAAGTTGTCCAAACCGATAAACTTGATATTTTCGCTCATGGAATTCCAGTTGGTTAAGGAATAATAGAAACCCATAAAGCTCGGAAGCAAAAACAACAAGAAAAATAGAATAAGCGCGGGCAAAATAAATTTCTTTGAGTAGATTTTATTTACGTACATAGCCGTTACCTCATTTGTGGATTTCTCGTACGGATCTTGCGGCAATTGGAGAAAAGACCGGCAGACGAGTAACCCTGAATTAATCGTCTCGCCGGTCCTTCATGCCGTTACTGATTCTGAGCGGCAAACAGCTTTTCGCGGTCCTTGTCGATCGCCTCAAGCACTTGGATCGGCGTCTTGCTGCCGAGCATCAGCTCTTGAATGTACTTGCCGACAATGGTGTTGTCCCAGTAGAGCAAGCCGTATTCCATATCCAAGCCTTGACCGCCCGGCGCGTTCTCGAGGATCGTCTTGCCGGCTTGCGACGGTTTGCCCGCCACATCCGTGAACGACGGATTCGATTGCAGATCAGGACGGCCTTCATAGAAGGTATTCAAGTTTTCCGGCTTGGCCATGAAGTCGAAGAACTGCTTTACGCTGTCCAGGTTTTTAGAATCCTTGTACGCGACCCGCATATTGCCGCCCGCTGAGTGCGAATACATATCGTTGCCGGCTAACGGAATCGGGAACATCTCCCATTCGCTTGCTTTCGAATCCGCATACTTCTCGGCAACCTCGCCTTGGTACGACTGGTACATCAGAATCATCGCCGATTTGCCTGTGCCCATTGCCTCGTAGCTGGAATCCCAAGCGTTGGACAACGAATTTTTACCGAAGTAGCCTTTGTCGTACAGCGTTTTGAACTCTGCCAGGAACGTCTCGAACTCTTTGACATCGGCAAATTTCATTTCTTGATTGTTCAGCTTGTCGTACAAGCCCGGATTCGCTTGCGCCGCTTTCGGACCGAACTGCGAGAACCAGATCGCCCAATACCAAGCTTCTTTGCCGACCATATAGAGCGGCGTTTCGATACCTGCTGTTTTCAACGTGTCGGCAACCTGCATCAGCTCTTCCATCGTTTTCGGAACCTGGAGATTATGCTGCGCGAACAGCTCTTTGTTGTACAAGATGCCCCAGCCGTCTACGTTCCACGTCATGAAGCCGCTGATCTTATCGTTAATGGTCGTGCCTGTTTTAGCGTATGGCGCATAGCGCGACACCCACTCTTCATTCGATAGATCGGCAAAATATTTTTCCGGCAAATATTTGTACGCTCCCGAACCCGCGCCGACCATGAAGATGTCCGGCACTTCGCCCGAGGTCATTTTCGTCTTCAGCACGTTGGCGTATTGATCGTCCGGCACGACTTGCAGATCGACTTTAATGCCGGTTTCCTTAGTAAATGCCTCAATCAAATCCGAGTCCACTTTGGAGCCTTTGTTTACCCAGTTTTGCGAGGCAACAAAGGTCAAAGCGACATCTTTCTTCTCTTCTTTCTTCACTTCGCCGCTGCTCGTCGCCGCTGGAGATTCCGCATTGCCGGATGGGCTTGGCTTGTTATCTGTCGTTGATCCGCACGCCGCCGTAACAAGCAGGGAGCAGAGCATAAGCAGGCTGGTCGCCCATCTTTTCGATCCCGTTTTCTTCATTTCTGATCCTCCCATTAATCGCTGATCTGAGCTCTTTCTCTTAAATTGTAATCCCTTTCAAATGGGGGATGAATATCGATTACTGACCTAAAACCGTGGATATTATTGACCTCTTGCATTTCTTCTTTCATAAAACAGAAAAAATGATCTATAGTTGAAAAGTGGCGGTTTAGCTAAGGATTTCTTGGTGATGGTTACGAGTTTACCCATTCCGATTTCACGATTCCAACCCGGGGTCCCCGCAAAGTAATTGGAATCGGCGTCGATAGCGTCTCTTCACTTTGCGGGGTGGAACAGCAACCGGAAGGCTAATCATGACCCACAACACTTCTAGATAATTGCCAGAAATTATTCGTATAATTATCGATGACGCTTTAGTGACATAGAACCCCTGATCTTGGTTGATTTATATGATTTTCCCCACAAACGTTCGTCGTTTGAGTCTGAGCCGAGTTACTTTGTGCGGTTTTTCCTACAAACGTCCGCCATTTAAGCCTGGTTCGAGCTGCGTTGTACGAATTTTCGACTAACTTCCCTGCGTAAGCACATGTGTGCAAATAGATCCGTCGTAAAAGTTTAATATCCAATAAATTGGAAACGTTGTGGGTCATGATTAGACCGGAAGGAGATACATCCCCGCTAATAACTTAATCGAGTAAATAAATCAAGGGCTGCCCATGGGACAGCCCTATTTTCATTTCGCTTATTTGGTGAATGCCAAGGCAATGACGCGATAGAGGATAACGGCCGTCTCGGCGCGCGATGCCGTTTTCTTCGGCAACAATTGCTTGTCGCTGCCTGTAACGAGGTTCAATTTAACCAACGCCGCTATACTCGATTTCGCATAACCGGCAACCCGCTCTCCATCCTTGAATGGATCTAACGAATTCTGGTTCGCAGTCTCCTCAATCAACTTCGTATGGCGCAGCACGCGATCCAAGATCACGAACAGCTCTTCGCGCGTCACTTGCGCATCCGGCTTGAACTCTGTTGCCGATGCTCCTTGGACAAGGCCCAATTGTTTGGCGATCGCAACTTCATTATAGTAATAGGCCGTGCTGCTGACATCGGAGAAGTTGGAATCCGTCTCTGCCGTCAATTGGAACATCCGCACGAGCATAAGGACAAGATCGGCACGCTTCAGGCCCTTCTCAGGCGCGAATTGATCGGCCCCTACACCGTTCAGCACGCCTCGGGCCGCAAGAGCCTCTATCGCTTCCTCCGCCCATCCATGTTTCGATAGATCGTTAAATTTCTTCGCCGAATATACGACTTCATATTTGTCATCGGCAGAGCCTTGTACCGTCACAGTTCCCGTCTTAGGATCGTATTGGCTGAACACGACAGGCGTTCTCGTTCCATCCTTGCCCACTTTTACAACCGATACGAAACCTGGGACTTCAAGCTGTTCAGCCGTCGGCTTGAAGGTAAGCTCCACAGTTCCCGCTTTCGTGTCCGGCTTAGGTTCGGGTTTCGGCTCCGGCTTCGGTTCCGGTTTAGGTTCCGGAGTTGCCGGCGTTGACGGACCGGATCCCGTATTGCCGCCTCCGCCATTCGATTTTACGGTGACCTTGGCTACAGCTTTAATGGCCGTTCCTTCAACGGTTCCGTTTACGGTAAAAATCCCTTCTTTGGCATAGGCGCTAGGCAAGACAGCCTCCCATACGACGGCCGCATTAGCCGTACTTTCATCCGAATAAGTGACAATGACGCTGGACGGCAGAACCGGTGCGGTTCCTTTCGTCGTTTCGACGTTTACGGCCGCGATATTTTCAATCTGGGCCACGCCTGGAACCATCACTTCGAATTCAACGGTTTCCGCTTTGCTGTTATCATAGACGCGCGTGACCTCCAGCACGACTTTCACAAGCGTATCGCGTTTAGGGATTACAATCGATCCATCCTGCCGAATGATCTCTTCATGATCGGAGGATTTCACGCCAACTGCAAACCCAAACGGCATGTCGGGAAGCGTCAGCGCTTTGTCGCCTTTGGCAGGCGCCTGAATCGTCTCCACTTCGTCTGCAATCGTATAAGGAGTAATGGATTTCACGACGATCGCTCCCATATCCGGAGCGTAACCATCCGGATTATAGAGCTCGACTCGATTCACGCCCTCCTTGAGCGGCACTCTAATCGTCTTCTTCTGGACATCCTGCCAGCTGGCGCCCGTTAACGGAACCGCTATGCCTTCTTCCTCATTGGCTCGAACAAATACGGTTCTTGGTACGGCAGTCGCGTATTCCAGCGTAAGCTCATACAAGCTGTCGCCCGGCAGCGTAACGTTCGTGAAAGCGGCAGTGTTGTTATTTCCTGGATTGCCGCCTACATATCCGAGAGCATATCCGGTCATATAGTAGTTATCGGCTTTAAGATTGGCTTGCCCGGACAGAACGGCATCTTGCGGACTATACACCTGCTCGATATTTTTAATGCTTCCTTCCGGCACAATCACGGTAATTGGCGCCGTGTAAGCTACTGCTCCGTCCGAGAGACGTTTTACCTGAAGCACAATCGTGACCGTTGTATCCGCCGATGGAGGATTAATTCTTCCATTCAAGTCAATGACTTTCGGCAAATCCGACTTAGCCACCTCTACTTTATACCCTTCCGGAACCGTCGGCCATTTCAGCTTCTGCACGTCTCTCTCAATCGTCGGCATAGAAGCGATACCGGCTGCAAGCTCTTGCAGCGGATCGAGAGCTACCGGCGCATCGGCCGGCGTCAAATAGATCGCCTGACCTGGCAGCAGCGATAAGCTAATCTCGCCGTTAACAATAGCCGCATCCTGCTGAAGCAGACGAGGCAGACCCATGCCAATCTCAAAGATATGCACCTTCTCGACGTCCGCCCATTCCGTCGGCAGCTTCCAGCTTCTCGCCGTATAGCCCGCTTGGCTGAATGCGATAATTTCGCGAGCATCCTTCTTCCACAAGGCCGGAACGAATACATCCGTGCCATCGACCAGGAACGCTTCGCCCTGTTTAATGACAGGCTTGCTGCCCACTTTAGAACTGGTCACTCCGCCTGAGAACGTAACGGTGTTCGTTGCGCTGTCGTAAGAAAGGCGATCCAACTGATTCAAATATTGCCAAGGCAGCGTCGTAAGACTGAATTCCTGCAGGAAGCCGGGCAAATGCACTTTGTCCTTCATCACAATATCTTCGCCGTGCATACTGATCCCTAGCAGATCATTGCCGCCCCGGCCTCCGACCGCAACCTGCGCAGGCAGTTCGATCTGGCTTTGCAGCGAACGCCAGTCGGCCCACCAGGCCATCGGCTGTATGCCGTAAAGCGGATCTTCACGGTAGAGCTGGAAGTATTCGCTAGTGAAATCTACTCCTTGATCGCGCCAATATCGAATAATCTTTTTCTGCGTTTCCGTGTCTTGACGGAAGGTTGTTTGATGATATGGAGATGAATAATCTTCCGGATTCGGTTCGCTAGGCACATAATTAGTTACGAATGCGTCGATATGAATCGTGCCCCCGCGTTTGAGCTGCGGCAGCATCTCCAGCAAATTGTCGATGTTTCTTTGCAAGACGCCCGCTTCCCATGCACGGGTAAGATTAATGCGGTAGCTTTGACCGCTGACCCATAGCCCGCCCTTGATCAGATCGCCGTTCGCTTCCCTGCGAATAAGATCCTTCTCGACGAACTCGTTCCATTGCGGGCTGTTCTCATAGGCGTCCGTCATATTAATGTGGAGGCTCACCGTTGTGTTGTACTTCAGAGCTTCGTCCATTAACCATTTCAGACTGTCCAGCGCCGTTGCGTCCTTTGCCCGTTTGAGCTTCGGGTTGACGACATTCCAATCCGGATATTTGGAATCGTGTCCGTCATGCTGCCATCCGACCAAATAGACGATTTTCGGAATGTTGCGCGTCATGCCGTCCATCTTCTTAATGGCCTCTAGCGCCTCTTCCAAATTGAGATCGACCTGTCCGTTTTTGCCCAAAAACAGCTTCATCGTTAAGGTTTGCGTATAGTCTCTCATATAAGGTCTTGCCGGCTCAGGCTTAATCGTAAAATTCATCTTGTCCATGAAGGTTTCGCCGTCACGCGATACGGTAACTTTAACCTCGACGTCCCCGATATCGTAGGTTCCGGCTCTGGCCCGACCGTTCTCTCCGATAACGAAAAGCTTGCTTGGCGCTTCGAATTTCACGGTAGACAAAGCATCGGACAACAAATCGATCGTACCGCCGTCTTCCAGCGTGCCTGTGACGACAAGCTGAGTCTCGCCGTCGAGAGGCAGCGCATGCTCCGTTGCCGACAAGGCGATAGAAGCTAGCGGATTGTCGCTCTTCGCGATAAAAAAAATCTTATGAGTTGTCGTCACGCCATCGAGCGTAACATGAATTTTCGCTTCTCCCGGAAGCGTTGCAGCCTGTTCGTAAGTAATTGCGGCTCCCTTATCCACAGCCCAATCAGCCAAAGTAGCCGATACTACCGGCGCTGCCGCGGTTCCGCTAGCAAGAATGATCTGGTTGGAAGTTTGGAACGGATTGTAGGCGGCCGCAGCCTGACCGTCCAGCTGCACTTCGGACAACTGATTCAACGATGTGCTCACCAGTTCGACATCGTCGACATTCAGCCAACCGTCAGGCCCGCTCCGAATCACAATCTCGGCCTCTTCCCCTTTGACCAAAGGCACATCGGTCAGCTCTGCTAAATTATACGTATTGCTGTATGCTTTAAAGGCAAACGATTTGTCCTTGATGGTCATTGAACCGCCCGCAGCCCAGTTCGCCGCATAGGCCGACAGCCTATACAAGCCGGACTCGGGGATCGCCACCTTTTGCGAAATCGTATGATCTGTCCCCGGATCGAACCAAGTATGCTTGCTTCCGGTACGCGGTTTATTCTCGGCAATGCCCGTTTTATCGGGTACGAAGCTCCAGTGAGCCTCCCCATCCTCAAAGCTCGGATTCAACACCAGATTAGTAGAACCCGCTTCCGCCGCCAGAGCCTTCTCGTTCGCAAGCGGACTCAGCACAAGGGTAAATACAAGGCATAGCATTGTTATTACAGCCAAACTTCTTTTCATAGACATGTCGAGCCTCCACAATTTAGAATACTTACCGGATTTGTGCGTCAAACAGCTTTTGGCGGTCCTTGTCGATCGCCTCAAGTACTTGGATCGGCGTTTTGCTGCCGAGCATCAGCTCTTGAATGTACTTGCCGATGATGGTGTTATCCCAGTGAAGCAGGCCGTATTCCATATCCAGCCCTTGACCGCCCGGCGCGTTGGCCAGGATCGTTTTGCCGGCCTGCGACGGCTTGCCCGCCACATCCGCGAACGACGGATTCGCTTGCAGATCGGAACGACCGTCGTAGAAGGCATTCAAGTTTTCCGGCTTGGCCAGGAAGTCGAAAAACCGCTTCACGCTATCCAGGTTTTTGGAATCCTTGTACGCCACCCGCATAATGCCGCCTGCCGAGTGCGAGAACATATCATTGCCGGCAAGCGGAATCGGGAACATCTCCCATTCGCTTGCTTTCGAATCCGCATACTTCTCGGCAACCTCGCCTTGGTAGGATTGATACATCATAATCATCGCCGATTTCCCTGTCCCCATCGCCTCATAGCTGGAATCCCAAGCGTTGGACAACGAGTTTTTACCGAAGTAGCCTTTGTCGTACAGCGTTTTGAACTCTGCCAGGAACGTCTCGAATTCCTTAACGTCGGCAAATTTCATTTCTTGATTGTTCAGCTTGTCGTACAAGCCCGGGTTCGCTTGCGCCGCCTTGGAACCGAATTGCGAGAACCAGATGGCCCAATACCAGGCTTCCTTGCCGACCATGTAGAGCGGCGTATCCATGCCGGCCGCTTTCAGCGTATCAATAACCCCCATCAGCTCTTCCATCGTTTTCGGAACCTGAAGGTTATGCTGCGCGAACAGCTCTTTGTTGTACAAAATGCCCCAGCCGTCTACGTTCCACGTCATAAAGCCGCTGATTTTATCGTTTATGGTCGTGCCTGCTTTGGCGTAAGGCGCATAGCGCGACACCCATTCTTCATTGGACAAATCCGCAAAATATTTTTCCGGCAAAAACTTGTACGCTCCCGAGCCCGCACCGACCATGAAGATGTCCGGCACTTCGCCTGAAGACAATTTTGTTTTCAGAACGTTGGCGTACTGGTCGTCCGGTACGACTTGCAAATCTATTTGAATGCCGGTTTCCTCGGTAAAGGCCTCTATTAATTCCGCGTCTACTTTAGAGCCTTTATTCACCCAGTTTTGCGAGGCGACAAAGGTCAGTGTGACATCTTTCTTCTCTTCGCCACTACTCGTCGCGGACGTTTCTGTATGACCCGATGAAGCCGAATTGCCTGCCGTCGATCCGCAAGCCGTCAGAATAACCATGGCGCAGAGCATAAGCAGACTGGACATCCATCCTTTCGATCCCATTCCTTTCACTTCTGATCCTCCCTTTAATAGCTGATCTCGTTGCTGCATCTAAATTGTAACCCCTTTCAATTTGAGGTTGAATATCGATTACTGACCTAAAACCGTGGACATTATTGACCTCTTGCATTTTCACTTTCAAAAAGACAAATAAAAAGATTGTGTTATAATCAACGTGATTATGGGCTGCCGGAGGTTAAAGTGTTTAAATTCAAGAGCATACAAGCCAAATTATTTATCAGTTATTCCAGTCTGATCGTGATTATATTGATCGGACTCGGGATCTCCTTCTACGTTTTCACGGCAAATACATTAAAAAAACAAGCTGCTGAATCCCATCAGCAGCTTTCGTTAAATCTGTCCGATACGCTTGACTCTCAATTCAAGTATATGGACTCGATTGCGGAAAGAGTGATTAGCGCAGAGCCGGTCAAACAATTGTTTTTCTCCAAAAGCGCCGACCGGGACATTACCGTTCTTCACAATAAATGGGATATTACGAGCATGCTATTTTCAATAACGGGCATCCCTTTACAATTTTTTCAAATGAATCTGTTTGCCCAGGACGGCCACTTCGTTAAGTTCGGAAAAGAATACGACGTTCAGGATCTCGACCCTGCTATCATACAAAGTAAAACATGGATCGATCCCATATTGCAGCTGGACGGCAGACGGAGTATCTCTGTCCCTCGCCCTAACGATTGGGATGCCTCCGGCACGCTCATTATATCGCTTTCCCGGGCATTCTCCGAGGTATTTGGTGCCAAGGTTGACAGTATCGTGGAAATCCAGCAAGAATATAAGGAATTTGCGAATCTTATCGAACGAGCCGTGAATCAAGACCGTTCCCAGTCATCGCTGAACACGAACGTATATGTATATAATTCCGATGGCTTTCTCGTATATCCTTATCAACCTGAGGATGAGAAATTGATAGAGTTATCCGCTTTTTACTGGGATAGCATTCAAACGCGTTCTGAAGCTGAGCAAACCTTTTCCGTCAAAAACCGCTATAATCACGAAACCGATAGCGTGTCCTTCACGAAATCCGAATTTTCGGGATGGACCGTTACGTTGGTGCAATCTGAAGCCAGCCTGCTTCGGCCCGTTGTTAATTTCCGCAGTAAAATGCTTTTCCTTGGGGTCATGATTTTATTGATTACGATGATCGTTACGTTCTTCGTCTCCAAGGGCCTCACTCTGCCGATTAAACGGATCCGAAAATCGATTAAAGCGCTCAGTCTGGAAACATTGGAACCTAAGCTAAGCCAAAATGTCTCGTTAAATGAATTGGAAGAGCTTAATCAATCCTTCCTGGACATGTGTAACCGCTTAAAAATTTCACTCGAAGAAGTCGTATCCGCCAAATCGCACGAAATCCAGGCCAGGCTGTTCGCGCTGCAAGCGCAGATGAATCCGCACTTTTTGTATAACACATTGGCCATTATCAGCATTAAAGCGGAGAACCAAAATCAGGACGATATCGTCGAGATGTGCCACAATCTATCCGAAATGCTGCGTTATATTGCCGTAGAAGGCTCCAAACCCGTAACGATAGAACGAGAAATCGATTATACGTTAAAATATTTGGAATTGATGAAAATACGCTATATGAACCATTTTGATTACGACATTGATATCCCTGCGGAAATGAACGAGATTCCGGTCCCTCGGCTGCTTATTCAGCCGATCGTCGAAAATTGCTTTAAGCACGGCTTCACCCAGAAACCGCCTTGGTCCATCTCCGTAAAGGGCGAATATTCCGAGCAGTCTTGGAAAGTAACCATTCGCGATAACGGCGTCGGGTTCGATCCGCATACGATTAACCGGATCATGAGTAAAGTGAACGGCCAATCCGTCAAATACGGCGATGATTCGGAGCTATTGAACAATATCGGATTAAGCAACATTTATTACAGGCTTAAGCTGCTCTACGATCATCATGTCGTATTTGAAGTTTCCAACGCTCCAGGCAACGGCGCGATGATTATCATTGGCGGAAAACGATTAGACGAAGGAATGATGAAATGACATCCAGACAAAGCTACACCGTTATCGTGGCCGAGGACGAGCAAATTATTTTGGACAACATCATTCAAAAAATCGATCAAGCCGACCTGAATTTCAAGGTGATCGCTTCGGCGGCAGACGGAGAGGATGCTCTATTGCTGGTCAAGCAGATGAAGCCCGATGTCTTATTTACGGATATTCATATGCCCGCTATGGACGGTCTGGAGCTGATCAAGCGTGCCAAAGCGATAAGACCCGACCTGGAAATCGTGATTATTAGCGGCTACAATGACTTCTCTTACGCGCAGCAAGCGATCCGCTTAGGCGTGACCGATTACATTCTTAAGCCCGTTAAGAAAGATTTGCTTAGGCAGACGATTGCGGTAATTAAAGCTCGACTTGATCTCCAGACCCGCAAGCTCGAAAGCGATCTGATTGAAAAAATGGTGCACGGGGTCAAGTCCCCGCCCGCATTAACCGAATCAATCAAAGCAACACAACGCCACATGTATTTAATCTGTCTGGGAAATCAGTATACTTACAGCGCCGATGTTCTGGATACCGATTATTTTGACCGTCTTTGGTCGATGATCGATTGGTCCAAAATAACAGCTAACTGCACGAATGAAGCCGTGTCATGGCACTTAATTGACGATAAGTTTTTTAATCAAAAATTCCTTATCCTGAACGGCAGCGAGCAAGCTTGTCATGCGGAAAAACTGATGAACGCGATCTCGTCCTCGCTTCTCCACTCCGTTCCTGTTACAGTCTGTACTGAAGAAGAGCCGGTAAGCTTAGAGCAGATTCGAGATACCGCGCGCAGGATGAGAACTTATCTTGAACGAAATTTGCTGTGCTGTCGGTCCTCGCTTATTACGACGAAGGATCGTAAAGTGCCGGATAGACCGTCTCATCAGGATTCGAATCACATGAATTCGATAAAATTATTCGTTAAGCAGCAGCAGTTCGATTCGTTGCAAAACGAGCTGCTGCATCTGTTCTCTCAATGGGAGAAAAGCGACATGACCCAGCGGCAGCTGGAAAAGCTGCTCACCCAACTTGCTGATGAGCTTATGACGCTGATCGGGCATGAAGACGACGATATGATGGGATCCATCGAAAAAGAGCTGTACGACCTCGTTGCGATCTCCACCGACAGCAAAAGTCTGTTTAACGATGCCTTGCAGATCATGAACAGCTATATGGGCCCGTATAGTCATTCGCGCAAGAAGGGCAGCGATACGTCGGAAGAGCTGTACAATAAGCTGGAGGAATACATTCGGATGAATATGTCCGAGCAAATCACGGTTTCCTCGCTGGCCGAGAAATTCAATTTCAACCCTTCTTATATCATCCGGGTGTTTAAGAAATGCTGCGGAGAGCCGCCGATGAAATACCTAACCTCATTAAGAATCAACGAGGCTAAGCGATTGATCGAGAGACAAGCCGAGCTGGACTTCAAAGACATTGCCGAAATTATCGGCTATTCCGAGCAGCAATACTTTTCTCGCGTATTTAAGAATATGACCGGGATGAGTCCTTCCGAGTATCGGGAGTCTATTAAGAAATGAGTTTAAGGCAGGTGTCAGGTAGATGTCCCATAACTTTCGCCTTACGAGCTCTCAGAGCGCAGCCATTCAGCATATCAGACAGATTGCCGCTTCGAGAAGGGAAGCTGCGCAGGCTACCATCCGAGAAATTCTCCAGATGTCGAATATCCCTTGGAGCCGCTGGGAAGAGGCGGTCGCAAAGCTCCGAACGCATGCCCGAGTAGCGTTGCATTTTCATCCCGATCGCCCGCTAGCGGACAAGAGAAGCGTGGCGCAAGCCTTGCTTGAGCAAGGAACTTATAAGAGCCAGTTTGAGACGCAAATCTCTAATGGCAGCGTGTCCGCGTACCCGGGCGGCGCTCGGGATCTGTGGGAGATGAAGTTGTTTGGAGGCGCCTATCAATCGGAGGGAAGCTCCAATAGCGACAGGCCCAAATACGGGGCGTTGGATTTGATGCTGCATTCCGACGGTCCGTCTCCGAGGTTCGGCTCGTGCTATTTCCTGCTCGCTCCGCAATCCTCCTATCGTAGTACCTATACTTACGGCGGTTCTCAGGATGATCCTGCGGAAAAAGGCGCCTACGAGGAATTCGATGATATTTTAGCCGCTGTTCTTAGGGATGCCTTCTTCCGAGAGTACGCCCTTGGAGAAAAAGATTTGTCGCCCCGACAAGTGATCGATCGACTGTTGTATCGCTTAGATCAGCCTGTGACTGAACGATTGAAACAGAGGCCAACTCACAATCTTAATCACTTTATCGAGGCTCAAGTCCACGGTGATCTTTCTCTTCAAGACGATGTGGATATTTTGGTAGCCGACCCTTCTTTTCAAGGAAAAGACATAGGGAGAACTCTAGAAAAGCTGTGCACAACCTATGCAATAGAATTGCATTGGCATAAGGGATATTCGATCCGGGCCGATGAAGTACCCTCTGATTTCAGGGGGCCATCCATGCCCTCGCTCGCCGGACGAATCGCCATCGACAATCGGATTGACGCGAGTGCGATCGGAATCGCGGTCAATGATTTGAGACGCAATCCGGAACGTTGGCGCGACAGAGGAAGTTACGAAGAGGTGCTTCAGGAATTGAAATTCATGTGGCACGTTCTGGTGAGGTTTGGGGAAATTGATGATGGGGGATGGCGCCGGGATGGACAAGAATACCGTTCATAAAACCAACCGCTTCTATTGGAATACGAAAGGGAATGACCATTTAGGAGCAATCGTACTTCCTTTGTATGGAGCGTTTGTCTCCGAAGAGAAATGCCAACTCTTTGGCGATGTCTCGGGAAAAAAGATGCTGGAGATTGGTTGTGGAAATGGGCAATCTTTGCAGTATCAGGGAGAGCGCAAAGCAGCTGAACTATGGGGTATGGATATTTCGGAAAAACAAATTGAAAAGGCTACGCAGCATTTGACGTCGTGTGGTCTTTCGGCAAGATTGATCTGTTCTCCCATGGAGGAAGAATGCGGCATACCGGAGGATTATTTCGACTTTGTTTATTCGATTTATGCTATAGGCTGGACCACCGACCTCGAGGGTACTTTTTGTCGGATCGCTTCTTACTTGAAAAAAGACGGCGTATTCATTTTCAGTTGGTCTCATCCTATACACAAATGCGTGGCTTTAGAAAAAAATAGCCTTGTTTTTAACAAGAGTTATTTTGATGAGTCCTGGTATTCGGTACCTCTGGATTTATCGGGAGAAGGTCTACTAACTTTATCGGACCGTAAACTATCCACCTATGTGAACGCGTTGGCAAAAGCGGGATTTGTCATTGAGCAAATGGTCGAGCAGCCTGATGATGAACTTATGCTGTCGCGGGACGAGGATACCAGCGATTTTGCCAAAAAAGCAAAGATGCTTCCTTTAACCTTTGTCATCAAGGCGAGAAAACGATAAGTTAAAATAATAAAGCAGGCCTGAGGATAACTATCCCTGGACCTGCTTTATCACTTATTTGTTAACGTGTGGATAACAAAAGCTGTGGATATGTGGACGATTGCTATTGGAGGTCGGTATAACCTCATCTTGATACCGTTAAGATGTGCATAACCTTGTTGATAACTCGACATTCCACTGTATAACGTGATATTTCACATCCTAAAGTTTTAATACCCGCATCAGAACAGTGGCAAGCAGACCGGCAATGATGCCCCATATCGCGTTGGTGATCAGCACGCTGACGATGGCAAACGGGTTCGTGATCGGACCTTGCAAATGACCGCTCAGAATCGGCGATAGAATAGCACTCAGAACAATTGCCAATAGACCGTATACGATATGCATGGAGAAAGCCAAAAAGCTGTTGGCGGAACCGGGAATCAAAATCTATGAAGTAGCCGAACAGCTCGGCTACCAGGACTGGAAGCACTTCAGCCGCACCTTTAAGGACCGGACCGGCTACGGGCCGGCCGACTATCGAAGCAAGCTTCAAATCAGCGATTCGGAGTAGCTAGTAGCTTCCACGGCTGCCAGCGTATCGCACCATGCCGCAACAGCTGTCGCACAACGACAAGCCTGCTGCGGCTTCCTGTCGTGGCTTCCTTGACAACGATTCTAACAGAACCTATAATTCTTCTGTCGGTTAGTTGCTTTCCGATACAAACTTATCCATTTGAATGCAGAGCCAATCTCTGTGTAAGTCGCATAAATGAACAATTTGTTAGGGAGGCGAACGTTCTGAATGAGGAAAGCCAACTCCGCAAACCCGTCACTGATTCGCGATATTAACCGTACCAGCGTGCTCGATGTCATGCGGAGGACGGGGCCGATCTCGCAAGCGGATATTGCAAAAATATTGGCGCTCCAACCCTCGACGATTATGCGGATCATAACCGAGTTATTGGAAGAACGACTGATCGTATCTGTCGGTCAGGGCCAGACAACTTCCAAAGGAGGCAGAAAGGCAACCTTGTTGGAACTGAACAAGGACGGCGCATATGCCATCGGCGTCGATCTGAATGCCGACGAAGTCATTGCCGTGCTTCTCGACCTGAGCGGCGCCATTGTTGCCGAGGTTCGGACAGACTGTCCCTCGGAGTCTGGACCGAATCCTGTCCTGGATACGGTTAAACAATCGATCGAAGCGCTCCTTGCCCAACCTATCGTGTCCGCTGATCGAATTATAGGTATCGGCGTGTCCGTTCCGGGAAAAGTGGACAGCGTTACGGGTACGTCCGTCATAGCGATTAATTTTCGGGATTGGTTTAATGTGCCGATCGGCGAGCAGCTGAAGCAAGCTTTTCAATTGCCGGTCTATGTCGAGCATGATATGCGTTCCATGGCGTTCGGAGAAATGTGGTTCGGCAACGAATACGATCATATGCTGTGCCTTGGCTTCCGAAGCGGCATCGGACTCGGACTCGTTCTTAACGGCGAGCTGTATCGGGGGGCCCATCAGCTTGCGGGGGATGTTGGCCATGTGATTGTCGACCCTGACGGTCCCCCTTGCAGCTGTGGCAGAAAAGGTTGCTTGGAAGCCGTCGCAAGCGAAAAAGCCATCCATAACAACGTTCGCCGCTACGTCCAACAGCATTCGCTGTCATCGGCCGGCAACCGTAAGATGACGATGGAAGAGCTGAATATTCGCTTCATTTATGAGACGTTTCGCCAAGGGCATTCCGATATCACCGCAATGATCAAGGAGGCCGCGGATTATATCGGAAAGACGCTTTGCGATCTGGTTCGGGTATACGATCCCCAAGCAATCGTAATCGGCGGAAACGTCCTGGCTTCCAGCAGCGAGTTTCTGGACCTTGTACGTTCCGCGTACCAGTCCATGCAGCCGAATTACGCCGACGATATTCCAAGTATCCAGCCGGCACGGTTCGGAGAGCATAGTATTGCCATAGGCTCGGCTTCCCTGATGCTGTCCCGGCTGTTCAAGCCAAGCGGAGCGTAATTGAGCGCGATGGAACGCCGAAGATCATCGGTTTTCCTCAACTGCAGGTTTACAAGTTCCCTGCCGTCGCGATCCGGCTGTAGGCGTTGATGCTGCCGATCGAATGCCATTCGTTCGTCCTCGGACCGTCGAAATAAAGCCGGCATTCCTCCAGCTCTTCCAGGCGTTCGAGCCTTCCGCTCAAATAGCCGGTCAGCCGTTCGATCGCCGTATCCAATCTCGCCAGCGCGCCGCCGTAACGGATATCGAGCACTTCCCAGCCGAACGGCTTGCACGTGCCCATCCACAGGTCGCGATGCGTCGCGCGAAGCGCGGTTAGACGCGTGTGCAAATCCGGAAGCACTTCGTCCGCCAGCTGCCGCAGTTCGTCGGACAGGCCGCCGTCGTAAGCCTGCTTGAGCCGCAGTCCGATTTCGCTCTTGATCTTCAGGACGCCGCATAATTGGGCATAGAAACGGAACAACGGCTCGTAAATCCCGCCTCGCTCGCAAGCCGCCTCGATCTCGCGCTCCAGCTCGGCATAGTAGGCGCCCAAGCTCCGGCCTTCCGCATGCTTGTCGAACAAGCCGAGAAGCGGGTCCTGCCAAAGCAGAAACTTCGATGGATTCGGCGGACTGTACAGAGTCAGACCGTTCCCTTCTTCTTCCGAGATTAAATCGGGCTTCTCTAGCAGCATGAAATCGTCGAATCGACCGCCCGTGCAGAAAGAGAACCGCGACTCGAGCTTGTTCCCGTCGACTTCGCGCGCGTAGCCGTGCTCGGCGAACAGCTGCATGCCGGGCAGGGCGCAAAGCAGATTCGTCTCGCCGCCGTTGTCCCCCCACATCGTGGCGAAAACTTCGCGGACTCCCTCGGCTTTGCATACCGTAAGAGCGGCCTCCGATGTCAGCCAAGTTTTGCGGTAGCTGGGGCACAATCCGTTCCACGTCCAGATGCCGCCCGCGAAGATCGGAACGGAGCCGAGCGTCCGGTGCTTGCGGATGAAGCGCGCGTAATGATCCGCATCGTGATGGTAATAATCCCAATAGACGAAGGAGACATTGTCGGGAATGTCCGCCACGACGTTGTCAGGAAAGTCCACGGATTGGTCATAGTAGTCACCGGTTTTCGACCCGAGACGGAAATACATATCGCTCCAGATCATCGGTTTAAGGCCAAGCCCCTCAGTAATGCGCAGCACGCTCCGAAGATGCGTATTCATGATCTCGAATCGCGGTTGAACGCCGTTCTTGCGCAAATACTGCCCGAGTCCGAGGGCGTGCGCCTCGTCCATCCCGATATGGATTCGCTTGCTTCGCAGCGGGGCGGAGGCGTGGCGGATCATCTGTTCAATAAACGCGTAAGTTTCCGGTTCGCCAACGAGGAAAATGTCGTGCGTATCCCGGATGTTCGTCGCGTTATTCCACTTCAGCGCATGTTCGACGTGGCCCAGCGTCTGGATACACGGAACGACTTCAATGCCGAATGTATCCGCCAGATCGTCGAGCGCCTTCATTTCATTGAAACTGTATTTGCCGCGCATATAACCGAAATATTCGTTGTCATCGATCGCGAACGTATCCTCGGTATAGAGCATGAACCCGTTCAGGCCCATGACGGCCATATGCAGAATGAATTGCTTTATGCTATCCAAGGACATTACGGCGTTGCGGGATACGTCGAACATCATTCCGTTGAAATCGAATTGCGGTTCTTCGCAAAGATCCACCGCGACCGTCTCCCCGGCATTTCGCAGCGCTTCGATCAATAATCCCAGACCGCGAAAAAAATGAATCTTGCGCTCATACCGAAGCTCCGCTCCGTGGGTGTCGGCGCAAACCTCTATGCGGCCCGCCCGATGAGTAACGCGAATCGGGTAACCGTCCTCGCTTTGACGAAAACCGAGCTTATCTTCGAGCAGCCGAACGCCTTGCTCCAGATCGGCGGATAAACCGTGAAATCGAAGTTCCATCGTAATCTGCTCCCTCATCTTTAATGAAGTTAACTTTTGACGACACTGTCGGCCAGTAATCAGGAGTAGCGAATGCGCGAGCGATAGCGAGCGAGCAACGCTTCGTTATGCCGGTCGCCGCCATCCCGGTTCGTGCTGACAAGCACCGGCGGCTCAATACCCCGGGCTACGAGCTTGTCGATCACCGATACGATAAGTGCCTGAATGAGCAATATGCCGCCGATTGTCGACGAAGGACCGGTTTTCCGCCCGGAGCCGTCGTATTCGAGCAATGCGTCTCCCGGCTCTCCGCCGTTATCGAGCACGATATCGGCGATTTCGTAAAGCTTCTTCGCGCTCGGCGAGCGTGAAGCGGTCGTCGTCGAATGGCGCATCGAAGTGATTGCTACGACATGGAGACCTTTCTTCTTGCAGGCCTCGGCGACCTCAACCGGCACGGCGTTGATGCCCGAATTAGACACGACAACGATCGTTTCGCCCGGCTTCAGATCGTAGCCGGTCAGCAGAACTTCCGCATACCCCGGCAGCCGCTCGAGCAGCGTTGCTCGGCCGACGTTCAGCTCCATCAACGAATCTTCGAGCATGGCGTTGACGCAAGCCAGACCGCCTGCGCGATTGAACGCATCTTCAGCAATCATGTGGGAATGGCCGCTGCCAAAGACATGAAGCACACCGCCGCCGGCGATCGAATCGGCAACGCGTTCGGCAGCTTCTTCAATCCGATCGTGCTGTGTCGTTCGAATGCTTGCGATAAGCTCGACCATTCGGTCGAAATAACGTTCCATTAAAGTCATGGGTATCCTCCCGCAATAGATTTAAATGAGTTTCTCTTCCGCGAAGACGGTCGCAGCCGCGCCCATGACGCCGGCCAACGTTGGGAACCTCGCCTGGACAAGTCCGACGGGACTGACCGCATATCGGTAACGCGCCGCGAGCTCATCGCGAGCGGGATCGAGTAGAAGACTCCCCGCCTGGCTGACGCCGCCTCCAATTACGACCGTCGTTGCGCCGAACAGTTGCAAGCAGTTTACGAGACCGATTGCCAGCTTCTGCCCTGCGTCGCGAAATAATTCGGCGGCTTGGAGATCTCCCGATGCGGCTACCTGTGCGGCCAATTGAAGGAGGTCCGAGTCCGAGCCGTCGCCTGAGCTTTGGTTTGTTCCGTTCAGTCGCATGCGCATGGCGGGAGCCGAGACGTACTTTTCCAGGCACCCCTTGTTGCCGCACGCGCAGGAGAGGCCGTCGAATGCGATGCTCATATGGCCCAAATTCAAGGAGGATACAAGGCCGACGCGATACGGCTCGCCATTCACGAACAAGCTGGCTCCAATCCCCGTTCCTATGCACACATATAGAAAATTCGGCAAACCTTGGGCCGCACCGTAGTGCTTCTCGCCAAGCGCTCCCGCGAGCGCATCGTATTCCAGGTAAACGGGAACGCCTCCGGGCGGTTTCACGAAGCTGTCGAGCGCGACATTCTCCCATTTCAAATTCACCGCGTGCAAAATCTTGCGATTGCGAGTATCCAATAGGCCTGGGCACGACACGCCGATTCCGGCAATGCGGCAACCATGCGGCAACCGTTGAATAAAGCGATCAACGTGAACGGACAATGCGCGGATGTCGGCTTGCCCATCCGTGTTCTTCTGCAGAGGAACGGATTCGTGCGCAAGCAACTCTCCGTTAGGCCGGACCGCTCCAAGCTTCAAGTTCGTTCCGCCAATATCTACGCCAATGGCAAGCTCACGCTCAACATTCATAATCGATAAGGCTCCATCCTGTTTATCTTAGTTTCTTTCGGAAAGCAACTAATTAAAATTTAATGGACATCGGTGTACTTGTCAATTCATTTTTTTGATCTGGGCAACGCAAATAGAGCCGCCCGAAGGCGGCCCCGAATCGTGTCTACTGTGCGCTATGGCTGATGGTTATATACAATCCCTGCAGCCATTCCTGCAACTGCCTTGTCCAGCGCAAAATAATCGCTCAGCAAGCGATCTAACTGATCTGTAATAGGTTGATATTCTTTCATTTTAGTTCTCCTAGGAATCAGAATAATTCCAGCCTCTTATTTCGGCCAATTTCGTAAAAGCTTCGAGAACCCCGCTCCCATAACGACCTGTGCCGACAACTCCGCCCATTTCCAGTACTCTCTGCTTCACTTCGGGATGGGCGTTGTCGGGACAAATCGCGTGCGTCGCGATTTCCGGATCCATCATATCCAAATCCATGATTTCATCGCCGGCTACGACGATCTCGTCGGGATGCAGGCCCTCGATTCTTGCAATTTCCTTAGCGGCCGTCCCTTTCCTTAAGAAAGCGGGATGGGTGTAAAACCGTTGCTCTTCAGGTATAAGCACTATGCGCAGCCCACTATTCGCGAGGTAATTCTCTTCTACGTGCTTTAACAAATACTCGGATTGTTCCGGCAGAGCCGTCATCGCAAACCAATACCCGTTGAAAAACATATTGCCGCTGTCGAACCTGGAGAGAACATCCCTCATCAAAGGATAAGTATGCTGTCGGTGAGCCTCCTCCAACCGTTGCTCCATCATCCCCGAATACGGTTCAACCTTGCGGAGTTCATTGTCCTCTATTGTGCACAATTGCCCCCCTGATCCGCCGACGACAAATGAAGGACGGCTCGAGGCTGCGCTCGCATAGAAGAGTTGAAGCTGTTGTTTAACCTCCCAGGTCGTATTGGTCGCCCACCTACAGCCATTAGCGGTGAGCCGACCGAGGAACGACGACCATTCGTCGGAAAATCTAGCGTAGGGCTGGCCGCTGCCGCCTAAAGCCGTTCCGTCCAAATCCGTAATAAAAAGCTTGGGCAGTCTACCGCTTGACGGAGCCATTAGGGTCACCTGTTTCGTTGATATTCTTTCGGCGTCATGCCGACGAGCTTTTTGAAAATCTTCTGGAAATACATGTTGTCGGTGAATCCTACGAGATCGGCCACTTCATAAACCTTCAAATCCGGATGGTCCACGAGGAACTGCTTTGCCTTCTCCGTCCGCAGCCGGTTTAAATAATCCGTAATCGTCTCGCCGGCTTGTTGCCTAAACATTTTGCTTACGTAGCTGGGACTGAACCCAACTTTCTCCGAAAGCTTCCTCAGATCGAAGACTTGATTGTATTCTCTCTCCAATAGTTTCCTAACCTGCTGCTCCAAACCTCTTGAAATCTCGGCTCGAGGCTCCGATGCCGTCCCCGCAGACTTTTCCCGTGGCTCCGACCGCTCGGCTTTGGTTTTTTCGAACTGATCAAGAAGTCCAAAAAGCTCGGATTTATCGAGAGGCTTTAACAGGAAATCCGTAACTCCCGCACGAATCGCCTGCCGAGCGTACTCGAACTCGTTATACCCGCTTAGAATAACGACGAATAGCCGGGGCATCGCCACTCGGGCTTGCTCGATCAATTTCAGCCCATTCATGTTCGGCATCTCGATATCGGTAAGCAATACGTCCAATTCCCCATCAGTCATCCCTAATATGCCGAGCATCGCGTCCGCACCGTTGGCGTACGAGCCTGCGATTTGAATTTCTCCCCCGTAACGGGACAATATTTTCTCGATTCCGAGCCGGATACGTTCCTCGTCGTCCACGATCATCACATTCAGCATGTCGCGCCTCCATTGGCCGATAATGTGAGGGTCACGGTCGTTCCTTGACCTGGCGTGCTTTCCACATGCAATCCGTACGTGCTGCCGTAGTGGATTTTTATTCTTTCGTTCACATTTTGCAGCCCGATTCCTCTGCCCGATTCCAGCCTGCGCGTGCCTGCGAGAAGCTCATCCATCGTTCTCATCGTCTCATTATCCATGCCGGCACCGTTATCTTGAACCCGGAAATGCAGCCATTCTCCTTCTTCAATCGCGTCAATGATAATCGTGCCCGCTCCGGTCGTTTGTCTGTACGCGTGGTTAATGGCATTCTCAACGATGGGCTGAAAAATGAGCTTGATGCATTTGCAGAGCAGAAGGTGCTCCGGAATACGGATTTCCAATACGAACCGATTAGCGAAACGATAGTTTTGCAGCGAGACGTAGTCCCGTAGATGATTCATTTCATCTTGAACAGAGACGATTTCGTTGCCCCGGTTAATTCCGTATCGGAGCAATTTGCCGAGCGTATAAGTCATTTCCGCTACCTCTTCGTCGTCGTTCGTCTCGGCCGTCATTCGAATCGTCTCAAGCGTATTATAAATAAAATGCGGATTGATCTGGCTTTGCAGTACGTTAAATTCCGCTTCCCTCTTGCGAGCCTGAGTCACCGCCACTTCTTCGAGCAAATCCTGCACGCGTTGCAGCATAATGTTGAAATGCCTGCCCAGCGACCCTACCTCGTCCAAGTGCTTCACTTTAAACCTGACGTTCAGCTTTCCTCTCTGAACCTCTCTCATGAGTAGCTTGATCTTGCGAAGCGGCGACGTCAGGGCGAAGGCAATTCCAATGGAAGCGGATAGCGCTACCAAAATGATTGCGATTGTCGTCCATAGGGTGACGTTGCGCGTCGTCGTCGTCTGTCGCATGACGTCTTCAAGCGGAATATACACGAGCATCTTCCATCGGGTCAGTTCGGACACGGAATACGCGCATAGGTAGGTCGTCCCATCTCTATCGATGAGAAAATCTCCCCGCTTCTGCGTAGCCAGTCGGACCGCCGGATCGTCGGACAAATCTCTCGTGATTAGCTTAAGATCGCTATCGAACACGACCCGGTCGTTCTCGTCCAGAAGTATCGTTTTCCCTTGGGTGACGGCGTCCATGGAGAGAATCGAGTCTTTAATCGCGCTAATGTTCGTATCGAACGCGATAAACCCGATCGGCTTCAGAAAGTCCAGTTCCTTCAATCCTCGAATGACGGTAAAAGCGTAATAGGGCTTGCTATAGTCCGTCGTGACCTCCCGCGTGCTGACAAGCACTGGTCGGCCATTGCTTTTCTTCGCTAAGTCGGACCAGATCGGCAGCATTTCATCGATATTGTTGCGGGTTCCCCGGGATTTGACGTTATAGAACATATGACCGAAATTATCGAATACGTAGACGGATGCCGTATCCTGTTTGACCCGGTTTAGATTCATGATAAACAATTCCATGCTCTTCAGCTTGGCAAGCCCCGTATCGGGATCGTTCAATAGATGAAGAAAATCCGCGTTGTACAAGGGCATCGACGAAAGGTTGAACAAATCCTCGATATAATCGTCCAAGCCTTGTAACGTTTTGGCGGTCATTTCTACAGCATACTCCGTTGTATTTTTCTCGAAGGATTGCGAGTAATCCCGGAACGACAAGAAGCTGACGGCCGTGATCGGCAAAGTGACAAGAAACAAAAAAACGACGAGAAGCTTGGTCTGCATGCTCAAATTAGCAAAGGAACCGCGGAGCTTAAACCATACGGCACCTCTCGATTGCTGCTTGTCGTCGTCCATGCCGACCGTTCCCCCTCGGTGCTGTAAGCTTATCTATTATTTTACTGCACCTGTCACAATCCCGGCAAAGACGTATTTCTGAAAGAATAGATAGAGAACGACCATCGGCAGCATAATCATTAAGATGGCCGCGGACAAGAGCTCCCACTCCGTGCTCCGCTCCGAGGAAAACCGCATAAGGCTCGTCGACACGACGCCTAGCTTTTGCGAAGGCATGTACAAATAAGGTATAAACATATCGTTATATATTTTGATCGACTTGATAATGATCAAGGTTACGGTCGCGGGCATCAAGAGCGGAAATACGATCGCATAATAGATTTTGAAGAGTGAAGCCCCTTCCATCATCGCGCTTTCGTCCAATTCGTACGGGATGTTTTTGACAAACTGCAAATAAATGAAGATTTGCATGACGTCTGCGCCCAGATGTAACACGATCGCGGCAAAAAGAGTATTGTATAAACCCAATTGTTGAACGACTGTGAACGTCGCGATCTGTACCGTAATCATCGGAATGAAGTTGACCGCGATGAATGTGCCGAGTACGGTTTTACGAAGCTTGAAGGTGAACCTGCCCAGCACATAAGCCGTCATCGTTCCGATCGCCACGTTGCCGATCACCGAGAGGACGATGATGATTCCCGTATTCAGAAACGCTCGGCCCATCTGGGTTCGCTGCAGCACTTCGGAGAAATTACCGAAATAGAAGAAGCTGTCCGGGAGCGAGAACAGATCGGCCCGTCCGAATTCCTCATGGCCTTTGAACGCGTTCAGCACCAAGATGACGATCGGGAAAAAGACGGCAAGCACGGCCGCGAGCAGTAGAACGTGCTTCACAATGGAAGAAACCGAAAATTTCCGAATGTTCATGATTCCCACCTCTTGATCAGCATTCTCTGGGTGAAGATCAACAGCGTGACAACCGCCATCAACGTCGTGCTCATCGCGGAAGCCAAGCCGAAATTGGCGAATTCGAAAGCGGTATCCACCGTCATCGTGACGAACGTCTCGCTGGCTCCGAGCGGTCCGCCGGCGGTCAGCAGGAAGGGCAGATCGAACACTTCCAAGGAACCGATAATCGTCAGGAACAGCAACAATTCAATGACCGTAATCAAATTCGGAAGAATGATGTGCCATACGATTTGGTGTCTTTTCGCCCCGTCGATCCTTGCCGCTTCGATCATTTCCGACGGGATGGATTGCAAAGCGGCCAAGAAGATGACCATATTAAACCCTGTGTATTTCCATACGCTGATGAAAGCCAGAGCATGATTAACGAGTTTGGGGGAACCAAACCAGCTTTGCGTCAGATTGTCCAAACCAATGAAGCGCAGCATGGCATTCAAGGAGCCGTACTCTGTGTGATAGACGTAGTTAAACATGTAGGCAACCGCTACCCCGTTCATAATGTAAGGCATGAACAGAATGACCCTATACATATTGCGGCCTTTCAATCGGGAATTGACGATTAAAGCGGCGAACAGGCCAAGCGCGATCTGGAACATTCCCCAGAATAAGTAGATAAGGTTATGGGAGAATGCGTTTAATATATCCTCCATTCGAAAGACGTCCCGATAATTGGCGAATCCTACCCATTCCTTCACTTTGCTGATGCCGTCCCAATCCGTCAGACTTAAATAGATGAGATAGCTGGCGGGATACAAGGAAAACACGGTCAGGAAAAACAACGGCGCAAGCAGAAAGGAACAGACGATCACCATTTTTTGTTGTTTATACGATAGGCCGAACATGTCGGTTTCCACTCCTTTCTTCCGTTACTAGGTTCCGTCTTCATCTTATCGTTGCGAAGATTGGCGTTGTAAGCGTTGTCCTTTTCTTCATGCCTTTTCCCCTTTTCGTTATACTAAGCAGTACCGCATGACTTTACTATAGCGGGAATCAACTTACGAAATAATGGTACTGCTTTTTATTTATTGTCTTTGGTTGTACAGTTCGAACAGTACGAAGGTGGGTTGTTCTTAGGTCTCATCGATTTTATTAAATGAGGCTGTCCCATAAGCAAAGTTGCTTGAAGATCGATAGTCAAGGTAAGGGGTATGTACCTCCTGTAGATGCCTCATACGCTCCTGAAATTACCCTGTAACGGGTTTCCCATTCAGATTTCGGGAGCGTATAGCATCGGAAGGAGGTACATACCCCTTGGGCCTTTTCGTCGATTAACTTTCACAGCAACTTGAAGGGCTTATGGGACAACCTCTATTAGTTAAGGCGCAATTTGATCGCTATCGACTGTCCCGGGGGTAGGCGTAAGGTTGGAAGCCATCTCTTCCATGTAATAAGAGCCGTTAACCGAATACTTGAACTTCAGCGCCTTCCCGTCTACAGAGCTGTCCTCGCCGTGAGTACCGACAGGGCCGTACACTTCGCTTACGTTCGTGCCGTTATTGTAACGTGCCTGCAATATGCTCACCCCGTCCGAATCGCGCACGAGCTCGATTCGCGCCATACCGCTGTTGCGCAGCGGATTGCTGGGGCGTTTGGTGCTCGTCTGGTAAAGCTCCAGCACGTCGTCGCTCGTCAGACTTGTGCCGTACACGGCATTAAACTGCGACAGCGTCTTCGTGCTGCCCGTTTTCTTGAACCAGATTACCTTGACGCTCTTGGCCGGAATGTAGAAGTCGGTTGCAATGTCCACCGGCTCCTCGTACGTATCTTTTAGCTTATAATCCTTCAAATTTACCGTGTTCTTCGAGTTGTTATACACCTCGACGAAATCATAATCTTCATCCATGTAATCGCCGGCTTTGTAGAAGTCTTTCTCAACCGCAGTCACCCCTACATTCCCGGGAGAATTAGCTACAATCTCGGTGATGTAGATCTCCGGCAAATGAATGCCGCCCGTCACCGACTTACTAATTCCGCCAACCGTTGCGGTCACCCGTGCAAGCACTGTATAGGTGCCTGCTCCGCCTGGAGGCGCCCACGTTGACGAGGCGGTTGAGGTCGCACCTGACCCGATCGAGGCTAACGTCACCTCGCCCAGTTTGTTCGCCGCTGCGTAATTGTCCGTGGACGTTGTGAAATTGTCCTTGAAGAACTCCACCAGAACATTCGAGAGCGCGCTGCCGGTCAAGTTCTTCACATTCGCATTAATCTGAACCGGCACGTCAGCTGTCGCCGTTGTTTGGGTGCTCATCGTCAGCTCCATGGCTGGAGAGTCGTTCACCCAGATCGGAGCGGATACCGCCCAATCGCCATCCGTCTGCTCGACCTTGACGAAGTAATACTTGTAGCTCGGTGCGATGGAAGCCGCGTAATGCGCCATCCGTGAGCTGTACGTCTGAGAGCCGATGACTGTACCACCCGGACCGTAGAGTGTAATCTTAGAGATCGTATCGTTGGTCGGGTTCGACGCCATTACCGATACGTTCAGCGCGGAGCCGGGATTCGTCAGTCGAGAACCCATCGGCTTGCCATTGATCTCGAAGATCAGCTTGAAATCGCGATCCCCGAATGTGGCGTAAGTGCGTCGAGCCCGGATCGCATCCATGATCGCCTCCGGTGTATTCGCCTCCGCTATAACGATGGTCCGGTCGTTGTTCTGCATCCACTTCTCGTAGTGTTCGTCACTGTTCAGCGTTGGCGACAGATGCCAGCCTTTGTCCAGTGCCCGAAAGTATTTGTCGAAGTGTTCCTGCATCAATGCGTTGCTATGCAGCTCGTACAGCGCTGTCTGATCGTCCGCAGCTTGATTGTAATAATCGAAATCCTCGAAATCCCCCCAATACGCGCTCGGATGATTGAACTGTAAGACCGCTTCGGGGTATTCAGCGAGATCGTCCCACAGATTGTGCATATTGTACTGCACGCCTCCGATCGTATCGAGACGATCTACGATCCAAGGGACGTTAAAGACGTTCGCATGTCCCCAAATGCCGGAATCCGTATTGTAAGTCATCTCGAAGCCGGCGAAGGCCGAGAATTGATGCGGCACCGTCGCAAATCCAGCTTGGTATTTGTTATCGACCCACTCGCCATTCGCGACATTCGGATCCCCCCAGTCCATCCGTTCCGAATGATCGCTGAGACCATAGAAATCCCCGTTTTGCGCTTTGGCTGCGATGTAGGCATTAGCAGGCGTGTTGGTAACCGCGGTCGAGCCTTCGTGGGAATGCTTCGTATGGTTATGCAGCTGACCATTGTAGAAATTGTATGGGCTAACAGGCGTCGGATATTGGCCGCTCACGAGCTTGCGCATTTTTACCGTGCCGTCGACCGGATAACCGTAGGTCACGCTGGTATCGGACGCCGTGTCGATCGTCGTGCTGCCCGGGCTCGTCGTGCCGTCATTGTAGGTCGCGCTGACGACAACGGTGCCGCCGTCCGTTCGGAGCTCCACCGTCTTTTGCCCGTCGTTTCCCATACCCTGCGTTTGCGTCACCGTCTGTTCATACACCTTGGAGGACGTCAGATAAGTACTGGGCAAATTGTAGTGATCGGCGAACTGTGCAAGCGTATAGCCGCTGCTCTGCGTCCCTCTCGTCCAGATGATCATGTATCCGTAAGCCGGAATGCTCTTGCTCGCCGTTAGATTGAAATCAAAATAATCCGCCAAGTTGGCGTGGTTCCAATAGTATCGGATGGTGTAGCCGGCGAGATCGATCGCCGAGCCCGTATTGTTGTACAACTCGATGAATTCGAACGCTTCACCCAAATCGGTTGGACTGGAGGAGTTCACCATCAACTCCGTTATCCAAAGGTTTGGCGGCGCCGGCACTGTCCCTGGTGTCGGCTTCTGATTGACCGCCGTTTTGCGCATCGTAATGTTGCCGTCCACCAAATAGTCCGGAAACTCGAATACAATACTGCTGTTCTCGACCGTCGCATCCTCGTTCATGGTTGTACTATTGAAAATCCGGTCGTTGAACTTGGCGATGCAAATCTCTGCGCCCGCATCCGTCGCGACAATCAGCTTCTTGATCCCGGTGTTGCCCAAGCCGCCGTTCGCCCCGAGATCAAGCGTATACAAAGTGGAGCTTGTGAAGCTTGTGCCGTAGTGAGCGTTGAAATTGGCAAGCGTCTTGCCTTGAGCATACGTGTTCTTGATCCAGACTACGCGTGCCTCGCCCGCGGCCAGCGTCTGGCTCGTCGTCAGGTCCCATGTTACGAAAGCGGTAGGCGTGTACCAGAAAATGAATTTGTAATGGCTCAAGTCGATGATGCTGCCGGTGTTGTTCTTCAGTTCCACATATTCGTACGAATCTGTTGCCGACCCGGAATCTCCGCTGGAATTGGCCAATATTTCGGTTACCGTCAAATCCGGGACTGTCGAACTGGCGTGAACGGAACTTTCTTTCGTCACGACACCGAAGCTCCCAGGCAGCAGGATCAATACAGCCATAACGACCATGAAGCACCGCTGCATCCATTTACGCATATTTACCGCTCCTCAAATAGATTTTTGTAAGCGCTTTATATTTGATGTGCACGATAATGCAACAATACGGAATGGACTCCCCGCCGTTACAAGCAACGGGGCATCCATTCCATGCTAGCGGAGTCGCTCTACTTGCCGAGCTCCTTCCTCGCTTCGTTCCACTTTTTGTTGTAATCGTCGAATACGGCCTTCATGTCCCCTAGAACCGCTTCCTGTAGGAGAACCCGGTACTTATACTGCATCTTCTTCTCGACGGCATCAACGTCGTCAGGAACAGGGAGCGATTCCATCATCTCCGGATTGTAGCTGTAGAATTCTTCGAGATATGGCGTGTTCGGCTTCGCATCCTTTAATGGGGAGACCGTCATATGCTCATCGTTGTCGCCCGATTCCTCAAGCATGAATTTAATGAAAGCTTTGGCAGCCGCTTTGTTTTTGCTGTCTTTGTTGACCGCGTAGGACCAGTCGGGCATGATGTTGCCGTACAGCTTGCCGCTGTTGTCGTGCGGCATCGGCGCAAAACCGTAGTTCTCCAGCTTGCCGCCCGCTTGGACGATCGGTTGGATGACCCAGTTGCCGATGTAGGACATTACGACTTTACCGGAAGCCATGTCTCGCAAATTCTGGTCGTACGTCTCGGACAAAATATCGCTCGCCAAGTAGCCTTTGTCATACATCGTTTTGAAAATCGTCAAACCTTGTCCGTATGGGCCGTCCACCGTAAACGGAGTTTCCGTCTTCAGCTTGTCGTTGCGAAGATTGGCGTTGCCGTAGATGAACTCCGACAGCTTCTCGTAATACTGCAGCGTCCAGGCGTCCTTAAAGCCCGTCGCCATTGGAACGTAACCCGCAGCCTTCAGCTTCTCGCATATGTCGTAAAATTCGGCTAAAGTTTTCGGAGGACCTTCGATGCCCACCGTCTTGAATACCTCTTTGTTGTAGACGAGGCCGTTAATTGCCGCTTGCTGGGAGATGGCGTACAGCTTGCCGTCGTATGTTGTGAACTCCTTGAACCAGATTCTGTCGTTCAACCCCAGATCGTCCAACGGCTCATAGTAATTCGGATATTCCGCCGGAGGCATCGCGATAAGACTGAATACGTCAGGCAGCTCGCCGGCCGCGATTCTAACCTTCATGACGCCGCTGTAATCCTTGATCCCTTCAATCTTGACATCCGTAATTCCCGGATACTTCTTCTTGAATGCCTCCGCATAGCGCTCGAGATGCTCAATCTGATCAACCCGATGCGTAGCGAAGGAGATTTCTCCTTTGATCTCCGACTCCGCGGGTTCCGCCGATTCGGATGCGACGGGCGAAGCCGAATTCCCGTTAGATGCGCTTGGCTTGTTCGAAGAAGCCGCGGCATTAGAATCGTTGCTGGAATTACCGCTGCCGCAGCCAGTCAGCAGCGCGAGCGTCATCATTGAAACCAGTGTAAGCGTTGTCCATTTCTTCATGCCCTTTCCCCTTTTCGTAATATTCAGCGGTACCACTAGCCTTACTATAGCGAAAATGAGAGGACAAAATAATGGCATAGCTTTTTATTTATTGTCTTTTGTTGTCGGGATGCATACTGCCTGTTGGCTATGCGTTTCCTCCAGCCCGTAGTGCGGTAGAGACCTCCGGACTTCGCATTTCCGGTTAGGATAACAATAAAAAACCGAGCAAAGATCAGGAGTGAATACCTGAAATTCGCTCGGCCCGGAACCCCCATTCAAACATCATCCGCCAACCGCAGCAAAGTCTCATGCAACGCATCAAATCGCTGTTCATCTTCCGCCGAGAACATCAGTAGATATCCGTCACTATTGTTCATAACCACAATCACTTCGCCCGCTTGGCCAAAAAACTGAACGCCCGTATACAAGTCCGAATCCGCTTGCTTGGATGGATACATCCTCTTAATTTCTTCAACAACCTGTTCATCGATTGGCCAGTATTCCTCATTGCTGAGCTCCATCGAAAACACGGCTTGCAAATGGGCCATCGCAATCAAAAATTCCATCAAAGACTTGCTCGTCTGGTACCACTCTTCTTCTCCATAGTTCTCGTACACAGGGGGATTGGGCGAGGCCGCATCCTCCCGGCGTATGCCCCAAAGGCAAGCACCCTGATTCTCGGTATAAAAAATCAAATAATCGTCATACACATATTTATGAAAATCCTTGGGCTGAATCAAAAAATCCTGGGAACCATTCAGTTGCGGATGAGCTCCCAATTCCAGATAATAATCCTTCAGCACTTCAGGTATACTTCCATATCGGTTGATCCACGGTTGCAGTTCCTTCTCTTCGAGACCGCAAGGTTCCGTGATATGAAATAGGCTGCGGATGGCTGTAAAATCGGTCATTGGCTCCACTCCTCCTTGTAAATACCCCCTATCAAACAAAAGCGAAAGGATAATTTTCAGGCAAATCCGGATGCAACATTCTAAGACAATCTTCCAATTGCCCGGGCAAGTCGCTTTCTGCAAAATTCTCTAACCGATCCGCCCACTCCTCATATTGATGAATCAAATCGGCCAACTGCAAAAACTGCCAAAAATCGATGAATAGCGGTGTCGCTTTCGGCTCGGTCAGGCTATGGTCAAAAAAAGAAAGCTTCCCGTCCATCCTGTTCATTAGCCACGCATCGCCTTGACCGTTAGCGGCAATCTGTACATAGTTGTTTTTCAAATACTCATCTTCACCATACAGATTGTCGCCTTTATCGTCCTCAAACACCATTTCGGCAGCAATCTCTTGACCCGCCAGCATCTGCAGCACCTCCACAAGCCGGATAATATCCAACGGCACCGTGGAAAGCTTGTTGCGCATATAGCGAGACAGCGGCATCTGCACGTTGGCAAAGGGCAACAAAATTTCCTGTACGTCGCGAATTCGAAATGCCGGCTTATCGATAGTCATGAAACTCCTCCACTCCCGTCAATCCCACCAAAAATACCAAATCTCATTATTCTTCAGATAGCTGGCATATTGCCCCACCGAATCAAAGGATTCTAGTACATACTGACAGAACATAAAATGCTCTTTGGCCAGTTGCAGCGCTTCATCATCCGTTGCGGGAAGCCTGCCCGTTCGAACCACCCATGTATCCTGCGTTACCACAAGCGGCGCCGCCTCAAATTCCTCCTGCCAATGCTTAAACAGAGCAGCTTGATAAACCGGAAGCGGACACTCATTATAACCGCCCATCGGTATAATAAGGGGAGCATGGTATCGTTCTTCCGCCTTCATCGGTATCAGCAGCGCTCCATCTTCCATACGAGCCTCTATCCAATCTATATTGATTTCCGGATACGTATAAGACCCGCGAGTCGGTTGTTCATCGACCAACTCATTGCCTTCCCATACGCGGGCATAAGCAGCATAAACCTCGTCAAAGCTTTTTCCATCCATCTGTTTAACCTCTATCGGCAATTCGCTATATGTCAAATAGGCGCTTACAATACTGCGCAATGCATCAAGCTTAGTCAGGCGATGAACTTGCTCCAACTGCTTCTCGACAAACGAAGCCAGAGATCCCTCCTCCTCCTCTGCCTCCTCCATCATCTCCAGAATATTATCGCTAGGCAAAATCAACAACTGTCCCGTCCCATCCGGGCCGCCGAGTGGAAATGTCAGTTGCTCTATGTCTGCCGTGATACATGAATAAGGTTTTAAGAGTGCTAGAATATCTTCCATTGTGGTCTGCTCCTCTCCGATTTAACTTTCATGGCTAATAGTCAGTATGTTTTCATTAACATCCAAATAAACGACAATCAATTGATCCGTAAACTCCGGGTTAAAAGTAAAATCAATAATGAAAATCTGTTCTTGTTGCTCTTTTGCAAAGCTGCTTCCTAGCCACCCTTCGCCTAAGCCGCTTCCCAAGCTCTTCAACATAAGCAGGTCAACCAGCTCCGGCTCGCTTAATGTTTTAGGTTGTTCCGTCCCGAGCATTTCTTTTAGGCTTTCCTCATCCATTTCCGAAAGATGAAAATCAAAGAAGTCGTGCAGCAACGTATAATCCGTGTCTTGTTTACTTTGAATAATATCTTTTAGATGTGCCCGAGCTTTGTTCACCAACTCATCCATGCGATCAAGCGCATAGGCAGCACGGGCGACAGCGGCCTCATTTTGCGTAAGCTTTTCCGACACATGAAAATAAAACGGGATCTTACTATCAGGCTTAAGGTTATCTAACCAAATATCGTCGCCGGATGTGTACTCTAGACCGGGAAATTTCGTGCTTGGAATTTGTTTCGTCATCTCGTTAGCTCCTTTAGCAAGTAATTTGTAATTGCGTGCCCGACTGGTTAAACGTTTCGGGCTGATGCGATCTATCAATTAAGGTTGTTAATCCTTATTGTACCAATAATATCGTGTTGGTCTCCATCTTGTGGGTCGTTTATACAAACCCACTGACTCTCATTTATGTTGAGCTCCTCCATGCAATAGTCCATTGCATCTTCTATTTCTACAAACCAATGATCCGCATAGCAACCTTTATCTTCATGGGAATCAAATAAAAATACATAAACCCCATTCTTAGATTCATAAATCATTACCTTTCTTATCTTCCCGATCGGTTCTGTAAGAAGAGCATACATTCTCATTTCGGTACCCCCTTCATTCCTTAATCATCATCTTATCATTACACTAAACTGCTAGTTACTTCAACAAACCAAAAAGGAGCTTTGACATGGCAAGCTCCTCAACGACAATCTCTCGTAATATAGTTATTCCCGTTATCTGTAACTAAGTTACACCAGTACTCTCCAACTCCGATCCGGACCGAGGGGCACAGCCCCGAAATGCTAGCAGACCCTACTATTCATCGGATATGCCAAGCGCTTTGTTCCGTTCTTTAAACCTCTCGTTATGCGACGATACATAAGCCATTCTCGGCGCCTCGGGATCCATGTACCGTTTGGCGCTGTTAAGCGCTAAGGCCGCATCCGTGAACGCCCCCGCAATGAGGTTGAGCTTGCTTTCGTAATTGGCGAAGTCGCCGGCCCCGAAGATGCCCGGCAAGTTCGTCTCAAGTTTCGGGCTGACGAAGATGTTCCAGTCGTCCATATCCAGCCCCCAATCCTTGATGCCTGTAAAATCGGACTTCAGACCGTGGTTGACGATAACCTCGTCTATTTCTAGCTCGCGCGAGTCCCCTGATTCGATATGGGTAATCGTCACCCGTTCAATCGTCTTTCCGTTGCCGCTGTATAACTGCGTGACTTCATATGGCGTAAGCACATCGGCAGAAGACTCCTTCATTCGAACAATGTTTTTCTCATGTCCGCCGAAGCGGTCGCGCCTATGCACGACTGTGACCTGAGCAGCGATGGGAACCAGTTCGTTCGCCCAATCGACAGCAGAGTTTCCACCGCCCGAAATAAGTACTCGTTTTCCCCTAAAAGGCTCCAGCTCCTGCACCGTATAGTGCAGATTGGACACCTCATAGCGCTCAGCCCCTTCCAGCTCCAGCTTCGCCATTCGCAGAATGCCGCGGCCGATAGCCAGAATGACCGTGCGTGTCCAGTGCTTCTCCCCCGTTGCCGCCTCCAGAATGTACGTCGAATCCGCTTGTTTCTCCAATCCGATAATGTGCTGTCCGAATACAATTGTCGGGTCGAACGTCTTCGCCTGCTCCGACAATTGGGCGATTAACTTCTCGCATAAGATCGGCGCAACCCCTCCAACATCCCAAATCATTTTCTCGGGATAAATAAGCATCCGCCCGCCCAGCTCGTCTTTGGCCTCTATTAGCTTCGTCTTTAAATCGCGCATTCCACTATAAAAAGCAGTATACATTCCCGCAGGACCACCGCCGATAATCGTCACATCGTATAATTCAAGCTGCTCAGTCAATTGATGTTCTCCTCCAGCCGACTCATGTGACGGCCATGCTATGATAATCATTATCAATATAATTGTAGCTTCGGCGACGTGACGATAACAATGGACAAAATCGACGGTTATTTTTATACAAAATGGAGGATCCAGACCTTTTAATCGCAAGCAAAACCAAATCAAGCTAACAATCGCAGAATATCATCGATTTTTTTGCCGTTGGAAATAACTCCGTTATTCATCCAGGTTAGAAAATCAACCTCGTAAACGCGGTTGTTTCGTACAGCGGGCAGATCGCGCCACTCTGGCTGCTCCAGCAGTTCCCTCTCCTTTCCTTCTGCCTGGCTATGCCACTTATCGAAAGTAATGAACAGATGATCCGCGGTTAACGCACTCAGGTCCTCTACAGAGAGATTGAACATGCCCGGCCTATTCGCTTTTGAAGCTACGCCTACTGCGGGATGGGAGCGCAAACCAACGTCGTCGTAAAGAACAGCCGAAACAAAGCCTTGCCCTTCTTCCGTATATTGGATGATGTGGTCCGCAGAGATACGCAAGAAAGCGACCGTTTCACCTTTCATGACCCGACTCAGCTTATGACTCGCGCTCCGTGCTTTGAAAGCATACTTGGCGATAGCCTCGTCTGCCAACTCCGTCCGACCGAAATAATCGGCGACAGTACGCAGCAGCGTACGCCAATTATGGGTCTGCTCACGCAGGATGCACGTGTTGGATATCCGTCGGCACTGAGAATATTGCTGTTGCTCGTAACGATCCGCAAGTAATATCAAATCCGGCTTATACCCGGAAAGCGCGTCAAAATTGCCGCCGTTCTCGTCGAACGTCGGAATATGGTTTAAGCCTAGATAGTCTTGTTTTCCCCATTTCGCATGCCAATACTGGACGATAGGCTGCATATCCAGCGCGACTATGAAATCCTCCAAATACGGCGCAACTACTCTAAGCTGTCCCTTGCGGCTGCGACGGTATTGTCCGGGCGAGATGCCTACCGTCTGCTTGAAGCGACGATTGAAATAATACTCATTATTGAAACCTGCATTCAGCGCAATATCGAGCAGCTTGTCATCGGCGCTTGCCAGCCACTTCTTGGCTTGATTAATCCGTACTTCATTCAAGTACTGGAGCGGTACTTGACCCGTAGCCTCTTTGAACAGACGGGTATACTTCCAGCGATCAATGCCTGCGAGGGAGGCCAGTTCCTCCAAGGTCAGAAGCTCACGGTAATACTGATGAATATGCCGTATGCTAAGCTCTACCCCATCCCGCTCGATATCCGTTCCCTTATCCTCCGCTGCAGGTGCATTTTGGCGGAATAGAAAGAGCAGCAGCTCTTGAAATCTCACAAATCGTTGGAACAGCTCGAGCTCGCCGCTCGCCTCGCGGAGTCCATATAACTCATCAAGCAGTTCCATCGTCTTCGCGAAGGGTACGCAGGTAAGTTCTTGCTTATCCGGCAGCAAGCTTGAGACTGCATCATAACCGCTAGCTACGAAGCGTACTCGATAATAACTGCCGCTCATAACCTCTTGATCAACACATAAAGATCTTCCAGACCTCTGCAAATAGCATTTTCCTTGTCCCGTCCCGCTCATGATAACGAGCAGTTCAAAGCTTTCCTTATCGTTCCCATCGCTACCGTCCAATTCACTCATTTCCGCTTGCTCGCCCGCAACGATTAAGCGGATCGATCGCAGCGCATATTGGACTAAAGGAGCAGTCCCCGCTTGTTTGCGCTGTTCAATATCCATCGTTACTATCAACCGCCCTCTAATTGATATTCATTCTCAATGAATACAGTATAAATCAACACAAGCCGCCCATCAACCTGCGTTGATAAGCGGCTCTTTCCCAATTATGGCGATTAGTCCCGCCAATGAACTTATTCTATTTCCTGCTAAGAAACCAGCAATCGAAGTAAATCATCCATCTTCAAGCCGTTGGCCGTAATGGCTCCCGTCTGCCAATACGATCTCTCTACGGGATATACATGGCCGTTCTTAAATGCAGGAACGGTCTTCCATAACGGATCCGCCTTCATTTCCTCAAGCGCTTTAGCGTTGCTCTCTTCCTCCCACGTCCCGTTGGACGGAAGCAAAATAATATGGTCCGCGTCAAGCTCCGGAATGACCTCCTTCGACAAGACGATATTGCCCTCCGTCATCGCCTCGGCGAACCCCGGCGCTTTCAGCCCAAGATCCTCATACAAGATTTGTCCGACAAACGTGTTATGAATGCCGAAAATATTAACCGATTTGTCTACGACGTTCATCCGCAGAACAACAAGCTTCTCATCGCCGATCGCCGCGTTCAGCTTCGCCTTCATATCGCCAATACGGGCTTCGTAATCGGCAAGAACCTGCTCCGCCTTGTCGCTGAGACCAAGCAAATCGGCGATTAAAGTCAATGTTTTGCGTGAATCCGCAAGTACGTCGTCCGGCAAACGGAACGTCGGCGCAACCTTGGAATAGATCTCGTATTTTTCTGCATCGACCTCTCCGGCGCCGATGATCAAGTCCGGCTCGGACACAAGCAAAGCTTCGATACTGCCGGTTACGTCAAACAACGGCACTTCCAGCTTCAAATAATCCTGCTTGCCCCACATCGGGTTATAATATTGCACAATAGGCGTTACCCCAAGCGCAACCAAATAATCTTCGCGATAAAGAGCCGAGATTCGCTTCGGATTTGTCGGAATCTCTACCTCTCCGAAACCATCGGTTACGATGCGCGTTTCCTTCTGAGACGGAGCTTGGCTTGGCGCTGCCGTTGCCGTTGCCTGTGCAGGCCCGTCGACAGTCGCCGTGGCCACAGCTTGATCGCCTGTCGAGCCGCAACCCGTCACCGTAATCATTGCTGCCGTTATAAGCGATATCCATCCTGTTTTCATAACTCCCGATCTTGCCATAAATAAATTCACTCCCACAAGTTTTAGGTTTTGTAGCAAAACAATTCGTTTATTTATAATGATAATCATTATCATTTCGCTTTAGTAGATTGTACCCAAATTGCATTGCATGCTCAATACACATTCTCTACGAACGTCTTTATACAAACTCGTCACTTTCTTGGTCCCACCCGGCAATCGGTTCATATCCCCCCATAGAATGTCTTTAAAATAAGAAAAAGCCGCAAGTATTATCTTGCGACCGAAATGTACATTAAATTAATAATCTTGCTAACCAGTAAATTCAGGATTCAATTGCGACGAGCCGTTCGCTCTATGGCATCAGCGGTTACTTTGTACAGTTGATGCGGCAGATTGTGTCCCATGCCGTCAACCAGCATTAGCTCGGCGTCCGGGATGGCAGAAGCCGTATCCTCGCCGCACTCCGGGACGAACAGGGGATCGTCCGTCCCATGTATGACAAGTGCCGGCACTTTTAGGGTCGCTAACCGCGGACGACGGTCACCGGAGACAGCGATCGCAGCAATTTGTCGACCGACACTGCCTGGATCATAGGCTCGCTGGACTTCCTCCAGAATGAGGGCTCGATAAGCGTCTTCCTCAAATGGATAGCCATTGCCGGCAATGCGTTTGGCAAAAGAGAGGCTGTGCGCCAAAAATTTCGCTTCATCCTCAAAGGGGTTCGGCGCCGGTTTAGTCATCATCGCCATGACATCCGGGGAAGCTTGTGGAAGACTGGGGTTCCCGGAACTAGACATAATGGAGGTGAGTGACAAAACTCGTTCAGGGGACTCGCTGGCTGCAATCTGGGCGATCATTCCGCCCATCGACCTGCCGACGAAATGTGCCTGATCAATTGAAAGGGCGTCGAGCAGTCCGATAGCGTCATTGGACATGTCATCGAGAGTATAAGGGATGTCCGGTCGCTGTCCTGACATGAGAGCAGTCGCCAGTGCGTCAAAATCCAGCGCCCCGTATTGGCTAAAGTGTGTCGAGCAACCTACGTCGCGATTGTCAAAGCGGATCACGCGAAAGCCTCGCGATGCTAATATCCGACAAAACGGAACCGTCCATCGGATCATCTGGGTTCCAAGCCCGGCGATTAGGATAATAGCCTCGTCCTTTTCGTTACCGAAACTGTCATAGGCCAAATCAATGCCGTTAACTTTCAGAATGTTCATGATCGTATTCTCCTTCAATTAATTCGGCATCGTAAGTTCTGCCATGGGCAGAAGGCGTGAATCTTCGATCGCTGCAGTCCGATGCCCGATACCGGCCAGGTAGTCTTGATGACTTGAAAAAGCAAGAAACGACTGCGCGCTGGTCTGGCGGATCAGCATAACAAGATCCCATCTTTCGTCTTCGGGTCCGATAAGAAACTCTCCGCCATCGCCCAGAAACATGATTTCGCCTCCGCTTTCACGGAGAAATGGCAGGGTGTGCTCAATATAGCGGTTGAAAGCTTCGGCACCGCTGATTGGGTCCTCCGGCGTTAGTTCAGGATTGGCTGTGTAATCGGCAACGTCACGAAAACGAAGCAGGTTCAACATGACGATGCTGCCCTCAATGCCTCGCTGCATGAACCTCATGCCGGCGCGTTGCGATGGTTCGATGTAACGAATAGATCCAAACTCCGTCATAACTGCTCCTCTCGTAGTTCTTTCCCTTCAGGGAATGCATTAGCCGCTAATTTTTTGATGTGGTTTCTGATATCAGGTGCCCAGTCATCTATGAAGTGGTAGAACCGATCCGAATCGCCAGCATACAGTTCGCGCAGAGCTTCTTCATATTGATGGAAGTTCCCGGCCATAGCCGTCATAAAGTAATAGGTTGCTTCTTGTGACTCTCGTATCTTGCTCTGTTCTCCTCCAGCACGGCGAGCTTCGTCAACGAGTTTTCGTAATGTTACCGACGCCCCTCCAGGTTGACTCTTGAGCCATTCCCATTGCCGCGGCAATAACGTAACCTCACCGGATACAACCCCCAGATTGGGTCGACCGACCCGCCGTGTAGGTTGGTGTTTCACATCCTTACTGGGCAAGTCACTAAACTGTTCTCCTAATCGTTTGAGCACGTCATCTGTCTTCCCACGAAAATCAACATCTATTTGTTTCCCCGTGGAATCGTCAAATATAAGCAACTGCATGAGGTCTTTGTCATGCAGAGCATCCTTCACTGTAGAAACAACTTGATGTAAAGAACCACTGGCGACGACTCCCACACCCAAAAATGCCGTGCAGTAAAAGGTCGTCAGGTCATTTTTCATGCTGTACCTCCTCCTCTGAATACCTGCATTAATTATACCCGGGTAAAAATAAAAGTCAATATTACCCGGGTAAAATATGATACCCTTGTACATGAAAAGCCGAAACCCCGACTGCCACGGGATTCCGGCTATTGCGAGCTGCGAAGCGGAGCCTGACCCGTGCCTTGTCAAATTCGATTACGGATAAAGGCGTACCTCCTTGATCTGCGAAGAGCCATTCCAGCCGCTGGTAATCGCCAGCCGTACGTATCGGGCGCTGACAGTCGGAAATGTGTAGCGGGCCAGCGCTTCGCTGTCGCTAAGCGCGCTGTAGACGTTAATCCAGTCTGTGCCATTCAAGGATACAAGAATATCGAATGATTGCGGGCCAAGCTTTTGCGCCAGTGTGTTGTTGCGCGAGAACAGCTCGACGCCTGTCACATCCTTTGCGCTACCGAGGTCAAGCGTCAGCGTATGCGGGAAGCTGCCGTTTGGCGACCAATAATTCAAGTCGTTATCGAATATGCCGTCGATCGTCTTACTTGCCTCGAAACCGGTCAATCGCGAAGAAGCGGTCGCAGAGGCGATCGTCCAAGCGGTTATAGGCCGACTAAACGTCAGTTCCTTAATGAATGCGCTGCCGTTATATCCGCTGGTCACGTTTACCCGGACGTAACGGGCGTTTACCGGGGACCAAGTATATTGCGCCGCTTGGTTGCCTTGACTTGTCACTGTGTAGACGGTGCTCCAGTTGACCGCGTCGGTGGATGTTTGTACTGTAAAGCTTTTCGGCCCTAGCCCGCGCCAATTGATATCGTCCACGGCCAGCCAAGCGAAGCCGTTGGCGGCGATGTCGTCGACCACCTCGAAGTATACTTTCGTTCCGACATAAGCAGAGACGTCCCAGGTATGAGCAACGAAATGGTCGCTCTGCGGCGGCTTGGTGCTGAACAGCACGGCGCCGTCAGATGCCCGCTTCAAGTAATAGAAGTTCTTGTTGGCGGTCCCAAATTGGCCGTCGTAGCCTGCCTTCAGGAACGTAAAGAAGCCTTCCTCCAATATAAAATCTGCGCTGCGCAACGTGCCGACCGCCGTCTCGCCGCCAGCGAACGAATCGGCATGGTAGATCCCGCGCCAGCCGCCCATGTCGGCGTGCCCGGTAACGAGCGGGCCGCCGCCGAACGCCGTACCCGTCTTCGTCCAGCCACCGTAGGTGCCGTCCTCGAAATCGAAATTATTCAGCTGGTAGACGTCGTCGATTGCCAGCCAGGCGTAGCTGGCATCGCTGTTGTCGTCGACGGCTTCGATGTAGACGCTTGTGCCGATATAGGCCGATACGTCCCAATAGTACGTACGGAACGAGCCTTGCGGCGGCTTGCTGCTCAGCAGCACGGCGCCGTCCGACGCCCGCTTCAGGTAAAACCAGTTCTTGTTGTGGGTGCCGAACTGCCCGTCGAAGCCGGCTCCGCGAAACGCCAGCACCGGCTTCTGAATTGTGAAGTCGGCGCTGCGCAGGCTGCCTGTGGCCGCTTCGCCGCCAATCGACGAGTCAGCCCAATAGCGGCCTTCATTTCCGTCTACTCCTTCGTGCAGCCGGGTCGTGATTGGATTCGTCCCGAACGCCGTGCCGCTTACTGTCCAGCCGGTAAAGTTGCCGCGCTCGAAATTGTCGTTGCGTCCGAGCACAACATGGTCGATGCCGAGCCAGGCGAAGCCTCCGTCGCTGTCGTTGTCGACAACCTCGAGGTAGGCGGTGACTCCCTTGTACGTCGAGACGTCCCACGTGATGTCGGTGAACATGTCGCTTTGCGGCGGCTTCGTGCTCAGCAATATCGCGCCGTCCGACGCCCGCTTCAGGTAGATGTAGTTCTGGTTGTGGGTACCGAACTCGCCATCGTAGCCGACGGCGCGAAAAGAAAGCAAATTGTCTTCGATAACAAAATTGGCTGAACGCAGCGTACCGGTTGCCGTCTCGCCTGCCGTCCGTGAATTGCCCCAATACGTACCGCGCCAGCCCTTGACGACGCCGGCATTGTCGGAATTCGAAGGCGCTGCACCAAAAGCCGTTCCGGTTGTGCTCCAGCCTGCGAATGTGCCGGATTCGAACGACAGATCGGCTGTCTCCTTGTTCTCCTTGTAATCGCTAAGCGTCAAATCGTCGGCGCCGAGCCAGGCATGGCCGGGATCGTCGTTGTCGTCGACGATTTCAAAATATGCCTCGGTGCCGATCAGCTGCCCGACGCCCCAACTGATCGTCGCAAACGAATCGCTGAGCGGCGGTTTGGCCGAGAACAGTATCGCGCTATCAGACGCTCGCCGTAAGAAATAATAGTTCTCGTTCTTCTCGCCAAACTGTCCGTCCCAACCGACTGCCTTGAAGCTGAACAGTTCTTTGTCGATGACGAAGTTGCGGCTGCGCAACGTGCCGGTAGCGATCTCGCCGCCATGGAACGAATCGGCCCAGAACGAGCCGCTCCAGCCGGATACGATGCCGCCGTGCGAGTCGATTGTTGGCGCCGCGCCGAATGCCGTCCCGGTTGAGTTCCAGTTGCCAGTGTAGCGGCCGTTCTCGAACGTAAACAGTGGACTGTCAACACCGTCAGTGTACGGAAAAAGCTGCATGCCCGCGACCGGGAACACGCCGCCAAAGTCAACGGTCAATGTTTGGGGTGCCTCAGCCGTCGGTTTGCCGCCACGCCAGCCGGCGTCATCGTTGCGCGAACCGTCGATTGCCCGGACCGGCGTATAGGGGTAACGGAACATGCCCGCGGTTGCCGAGTGCGCCGGCAGCGTACCATAGGGCTCGGCGCTGAGCGTAACCGGCTGCGACGCCGAAGCGGTGTACGCCATCTGCTTCTGCGGCAGTTTGAGCGACAACTCGCGCAGCGTGGCGCCCGTCACCGTATTCCACGGCGCGGGAATGTCCGCTATGACCGATAATCCGGCAAGCGACGAGTCGCTGCCCAGCACGAATGTCTGTCCATGCGACATATCGCTGACGTTAGCTACAGCAATCACTTTTTCGTCGTTCAGTTTGTTCGTGCCTATATAGGCAGCATGGAAACGATCGCCGTCATACTGGACTTCGCGTTCGATGCCGGCATAATCGGCGAAATCGCGCAAAATTCGGCCCATAAACGAGTCGCGGAACATTTCGCTGTCGCTGACCGGAATTGTGCTGAACAGCACATGTCCGCTGCCGTAGGTATACTCGCACATGAGGACGTTGCCATCGGCATCGACCAACACCGGTGTCGCCCCAGCCGCTAGAGCGGTGAACGCCTGAGCCTGGCCGCTATCGGAAACCGTGAAATTAGCTCCTTCCCCTGACCGCAATGAGGTCAGCCAGGACGGTTTGCCGGATGCCACGATCGCATAGCGCTGCGATGTTGTCGTCGCCGCCGTGCCGCCGGAGATACCCATCATCCAATCGGTCACGGCAGTGCCTCCTGTGACGGAGCGATCTGCCAGATTGACCTTGTAGTTAAAGGCATCCTTGCCGAAACTGACAATCGCGTTGCCGGCCGCTACCCAGTTCTTGATCTTCGTCTCGGCGTCGTCGGACGTTAGCGTCAGGCTCGTGTTCGGCGCCACCATTAGCTTGTAGCCGTCCAGGGCGCCGTCTTCGATCGTAAAATCGTCGAGCACGTCCGGCGTATCGAGGTAATGCGCCCAACTGGCGAACGGCTTAACCATCCAGCCGATTCCGTGATCGGCGTCGTACACCGACATATAATCAAAGTTGTTCAATCCTTTGCGATAGTTGCCAGAGTATACCGAATTGTAGATGAACACGTCGGCCTGAACCGGCTGCGGTGCGACAGCCAGCAACCGGGCTGTCCGATCTGCATATTGAGTCAATTCCTTCGTACCTACATAAGTGCCGCTCGGGTCCCACAGATCGGTCACAGGGTCATATCCTGTCCCTTCGAAGCTAATCCCGATATTGCTATGGCTGTAAGTACCGATGCCTTTCGCCTGTAGCGCAAAAATGCTGTCCTCTGACATTTTCTCCGTCTGATACGAAGCGTTGTCCATCGCCGTGTCGTAGCCATATAGCCTAGCGGTCGCGGCCACCTGTGCAGCGCCGTACACTTCCTCGGCGCTGCTTGCGGCGAACACGATCGGCTTGTAATTTTGCATCGTCCGTGCAATCCACCCCATCGCCGAGCCGCTCTCCGTTGAAGCACCGAGATAGGCGCCGTCAACCTCGACCACGATCGGCTTGTCGGTCACCGAACGGACCGCGGCGGCATTCTGTTGGGCGTAATCGCTAATGAAGTCGCGCAACCAGAACACAAGGTCGGACCAGTTCTGCCGCGTATCGAGGTCGCCGCTCATGCTACGCTGCGGATAGGGCGGCTGCACGTCGTTCCAGGCGGCGTACGACGAATCCCAGGCCGTATTGAGCGCCGCCAGCGATGCGTACTTCGTCTGCAGCCAGGCGTGGAATTTGGCCTTGGCGTTGCTGTCGTAGACACTCATCTTCGGCGTCGTACCTGCGCCGAACGCACCGGTGAATACTTCCATTCCCCCATAAAAGCCGGGACCGTTGATCGACTGCAGCCGCACGTTTGGATTCAAATCGAAATGAGCCGCGATTTTTTTAGTGAAGTTTTTGTCGTAGTCAAGCGCCTGGTCGATGAACGGATTGGGGCCGATCGACCACGTGTTGCCGTCTTCGTCGACAAGCGGCTGATACAGTGCCGGCCACTTGGTTGGACTTAACTTGGACTGGCCCATCAGGACATCAAGGCCGTGGCTGGTAAAGCGGTCGACGATCGCGTCCAGGTTCGTCCACGTGTAATTGGCATCCATGTCGGGATCGCCGCCGCTTGGCAGCAGCGATTCGACCTTAGAAGAATTCTCCGCCAATGCAATGACGCCGGTAATTTGCACGTTGGCGGCCTTCAACGCGTCGAAGCCGGCGTCGGTCAGTCGTGAGAAGTCGTAGAGATTGAGTGCGCCGATTTCCATGACCCGGTGAGGGTAAATCTCCGCGAACCATATCGCTTCGCGCAGTTTGAAGGCTTCGTTAAATCCGGCGGTCGCTGAAATCCGAACATATCGGGCCTTTTGAGGCGTCCAATCGTAAAAACCGTGCTTGTCCGCAGTCAGGCTAACCGTCCGCTGCACGGTATAGTCCGAATCGTCCACGGACGTCTCAATTACAAAATTCTTCGGACCGTATCCCGGCTCCGGGTACAAATCAAGCGCACCGACGAATTTTACCGCGCCGAGATCGAACTTTATCCATTGCGGCGTCAGCGAGCTGGGGGCGGCAGCGGCGGCCCATTGATTAAGCGACGTGTCGTACACATCATCCGCAGCCTTCTGCGGTTCGTTGCCAGCCTGCGACGATGAGGCTGTCACAGCCGCTACATCAAGGTTCTGATTAAACGCTGAGGATTGGCCGGTTGCGCCGAGTAGAAGTGCCAGCATAGCGGCAATAACAGCGGCGATACGAATACGAATGGTCAATGAAATTCTCCTCCCGAATGTTGATGAGAACGGCGGCAATTTGCACAAAAAAAGGCAAGCGTTACCCCATACGGTTGTCGCTTGCCTTTCGCTGCGCCTTGCCCATGTTCGTTGCGCTACTTGCTGCCGCCCAGAATCGCGTCGATCTGTTCGGCAATGCTCTTCGCGCCTTCTTCCGGCGTAATTTTCTTAAACAAAATTTGGTCGCCGACTGTGCCGTACACCTGATCCTCCTCGGCGGTCGTTTCCGTGAACGGGTAAAGTGTCCCCTTTTGCAGCATTTGGGAAATGATTGCTGCGTTAGACGGCATTCCTTCGGCGGTTAGAATGTCCTCGCGGGCCACGACGCTCGGGCGCGGCGGGATAATGCCGCGGGAGGCTGCGTCTTCGGCATAAGAGTCCGGTGTTGTCAGCGCTTCGATGACTGCCCATGCCTCATCGGGATGCTTCGTGTCCTTGGCGATCGAGAAGCCGGAGTTGTGGATATAAGTGGTAAGTGGATCGATCGAGCTATCCTTAACAGGCAGTGGCGCGACGTTCCATTTAAACGGGAGCGCCTTGTAGGATCCGATTGCCCAGGAAAAGTTTTGCTCCATAGCGATTTTCCCGGTGGCGAATGTCATCCCGGTGACGTCCTGACCGCCGCCCGCAGGCGACGGCGCGACTTCGTACTTATTTGCCAGCTCGCTCGTAAACCGCAGCGCGTCGATCACCTTCGGATCGTTGAACACCGATTTCGTACTGTCCGCGTTCAAATACTCGCCGCCGCTTGTGAATACCCAGGCGCTATACCACCAAGGCCCGATACCCGGATAACTGGTGCCGAACTGGGTTGTCCGGTTGCCGTCTTTCTTGGTCAGCTTTTGCGCGTTGTCGAGATAGGTGGCCCACGTCCAGTTGCCTTCCTCATACGATTCCCACGGCGTCTTCAGTCCGGCTTCCTTGAACAAGTCCTCATTGTAGAAGAATAATGCGGTGTTCAGATCTTGCGGCACGCCGTATTGCTTTCCGTCGTATTGATAGAACTCGAGTGATGCCGGATAAAAATCGTCCTTGTTGAATGTTGGACTGGCGTCAATATACGGGGTCAGGTCGAGCAGCTTGTCCTGACTGGCGAATTTTTTCAGCGGCTCGCTTATAAACAGTACGTCCGGCTGGCTGCCGCCGGCGAACATCGTAGTCACTTTGTCCCAATACTCGCCGCCCGGAATTTGCGTCACCTGCAAGTCGATATTAAGCGATTTGTCGAGATACTTGTCGACCCTCGCTTTCAGCACTTTGGCTGCATTCTCGTCGCCTGCGTAGGTCATCGTGATCGTCGTTTTCGGCTTCGCCTGATTCTCGCTGCCGCTTGGATCGCCAGCATTGTTCCCGTTATTCCCGCCGCAGGCGACCGTCAACAATAACAACGCAACGACGGCGATTCCGGTAACGCTGCGCCACCGGCATATTCCATGTAATTTGTTCATTTTGCGCAAACCCCCTCGTTATTGTGATCGTGCATACAATATCCGTTTGCAACAACCGTCTGCGTCTTATAGGCATCACTCCCCTCGTCGTACCGCAATCGGCCGCCCGTCGGCGATCAGCCCTTGATCCCCGACACAACGACGCCTTGAATCATCCGTCGCTGAAAGAAGAAGAAGATCATCACTGTCGGCACAAGCGCAATGACGGACGCCGCCATCAGGAGATGCCATTCTACCGTATGCAGTCCGCGCAGCGCGTTGATGCCAAGCTGAATCGTACGCAGTCGTTCGGAGTTAATGTAGATGAGTGGACCGAGAAAGTCGTTCCATGCACTGTTGAAAGCAAAAATGGTCACAACGCCGACGACCGGCAGCGACATCGGCATGATGATGCGGATGAACGTGTTCCAGTAACCGCATCCGTCGATCTTCGCCGCATCGTTGTACTCCTTCGGAATATTCAGAAAAAACTGGCGATACAAAAAGATGCTAAACGGCGTGCCGAACCAGGCGGGTACAATCAGCGGCAAGTACGTGTCGATCCAGCCCAGCCCCTTGTACATGATGAACTGCGGCACTAGCGTAGTATGATAAGGAATCATCAGCGTCGACAGCATAACGACGAACAGAGCGCCCCGGCCGGGAAATCTCAGTCTGGCGAAGCCGTAGCCGACCAAAGCCGACGTGAAGGCAGTGCCGCAGACTGCAAATACAGCGATCAGCAGCGTGTTGAGAACATATCGGCCAAACGGCAATATGCGAAAAATGTCCGTATAGTTGGAAAGCCGAAGACGGTGCGGGATTACCTCTGGCGGGAAAATGAACACGTCTGCGTAAGGCTTGACCGATGTCGCGATCATCCACCAGAGCGGCATGAGCACCATTGCGGCACCGACCGCCAGCGCTGAGTAGGTCAGAATTCGCTCGATACGCGCCATTCTGCTCATAAGCGATTCTCCTCTCCTGCGGTGTAATACACCCATCTGCGAGACGTCGCGAACACAAACAGCGTCACCAGCAGAATGATTAGAAATAGTACCCAAGCGAGCGCCGAGGCATATCCCATCTTGAAGAACTTGAATGCGTTCTGGTACAGGTACATCGCATAGAATAAAGTGGCGTTGTCAGGACCGCCTTTCGTTATCACATACGCCTCGGTAAATGTCTGGAAGGCGCCGATCATCCCCATGATCAGGTTGAAGAAAATGACGGGAGTCATCATCGGCACCGTAATTTGCCACAGCTTGCGCCATCTGCCGCATCCGTCGATTTCCGCAGCCTCGTACAGCTCAGTTGGAATACCTTGGAGTCCAGCCAAGTATATGATCATCCCGCCTCCGGCACCCCACAAGCTCATGATTACAAGCGAAGGCAGTGCCCAAGTCGGGCTCGCAATCCAGCCTGGGCCTTCGATCCCCACATAGGAGAGCAGCAGGTTGATGACGCCGAAATCCGGATTGAGCACCCACATCCACATGAGGGATACGGCGACGCCAGACAGGATGGCCGGAAAATAGTAGATCGTCCGCCACATCGACAGCCCTTTGACCTTCCGGTTGAGCAGCAGTGCGATGGCGAAGCCGAAGGCAATGCCTAGCGGCACGGCAGTGACGACATAAAGGGTTGTAACTTGCAGTGATTTCCAGAACAGCTTGTCCTGGAGTAGCCTAGCGTAATTGTCGCCGCCAATCCATTCGGCCGGAGTCAGCAAGTCCCAGTCGGTCATGCCGACGTACAGCGCAATCAGCAACGGGCCGAGCAGAAACACTAGAAAACCGACGATCCACGGTGAAATAAATAAATAGCCGACGACAGCTTCCCGTTTATCCACTTTCCCCATAATCTTCCCTCCTGAGCGATGCATGTCGCTACGGCTGCAGATCGCTGTATCCGTTCGGGCGGGCGGCGATAGCGTCGATCACGCGCATCGCTTTCAACACGTCGTCCGTGCCGGGGTACGGCTGGCGTCTTTCGATAATCGCATCGACAAACTCGCGCAACTCTCCGGCAAACCCTTGTACGAAATGGCGCGTCTGACCCATATTCGGAATACCGTAGTCAGGCCTCCACATCTGGATATCGGCGAGATCAAATGTCGGCTCAATCTCGTACAACTCAGGCTTCAACAGGTCGATGCCGTGATGACCTTGGCGGTGCAACTCCATCTGCTGCACGTTGTCGACCACGATCAACGCATTGTCGCCGTCGATCGAGCCCGACAGTTCAACGCGCTCCTGGATGCGGGGCTGCGAAGAGTCGAGCGTCAGCTGCGCCCATTGGCCGGACCGGAAATGCAACACTGCTGCGAGCGAAATCGTTCGCCCCGTTTCGTATATTGTCGACGTGACGCCAATTGGCTCCCCAAAGAAGCTGATCGCCAGGTCGATGATGTGCGATGACATCGTTAGCAGCATTTCATTCAAATTGTCGTTTCCCCAGTGGCCGTACTTGAAATGGCCGACGGCGGGCTCAAACAAGCCCGAATCAATCAATTGCCGCGCTTTTTTGTAGGGTAGACCATGCCGTTTCATATATCCTGTCATCAAGAACGTACCGCCGGCTCGTGCTACAGCGACCATCTCTTCAGCTTGGGCAAGCCTCGGCGCCGGCGGCTTCTCGGTGAACACCGCTATGCCGCGCGTCAGCGCCTGCATGCCCAAGCTGTAATGGACTGTCGAAGGGCCGACGATGATGACGCCGTCCAACTGCTGCTCATCGAGCATCCGCCCGGCGTCGGTATAAACGCTGCTCGCACCATACAGCGCTGCGTTGCGATGCGCCAACTGCTCGTCGAGGTCGCAGACGGCGACCAACTCGGCGCGGGTGTAAGCGAGCATCGGGTACAGATTGTTTGTGGCGTGTGTGCCGCAGCCGATGAAGCCGATTTTTGCTTTGTTCATTCTTACGTCATTCCTTTCCATGTTGGGGGAGATTACGGCGACAACTTATAAGTCCGCAAGCATTCGCAAATATTTCAAGCCTTCCCTGGCATAATGATCGGCCTGATCGGCGTCCGCCACCTCCAGCTCTTGGCTCAGAAAACCATCGTAGCCCGCTTGTTTAAGTGCCCGTACCATGCCTTTGTTGTTGGTCTCACCGCTTCCCAGTGCGACCGAATGGATACCGATGTGATCCTTCACATGGACGTGAATGACTTTATCTGCAAACTTTCCGGCGAAGAGCGCCGGATCGACACCGGCGCTGGTGAAATGGCCACTGTCGAGCGTGATGCCAATTTTCGGCGAATCGATGCGGTCGAAGATATGCTCATAATCCTGCGTGTACTGAATCCAATTGTTATAATGGTTTTCCAGACCAATGCGCACCGGATAGCCTTCGAGAAATCGGGCCAGATGCTCCAGCGAGCGCAGAAAAGGTTGAAACGGCTCAGTCGCACGATCAGGCCCTCCTTCAACGATAAGAGCACAACCGAGTTCGGCCGCGAAATCGATCGCCCGTTTGGCATAGTCTGTCAGGCTTTGTCGACGCTGCTCGGTCGAAGTCTGAATTGCGCCAAGGTGGAGCGCCGCCGGCTCCAGCCCGTATTCCGTCAACTCGGCACGCAGTTCATTAGGCTTCATTAGCCATAGATTGCCGTGCAGCACGTTTAATTCGGGTGGGAAGGTAAGGATTTCCACAAACCTGAACCCGCTTTCACTTGCTTTACGCAGCATGCCGGCACGTGTGTCTCGATGCCAGCAGATCGATGATGCCGCCAGATCCATTCGTCTATAAACTCCCTTCATATTCATACCTCTATCAGTCTGCAGCAGCCGGCTAAAATCAAGTATAGGCAATTTCGAAAGCGCTTTACAGATGGTATACTGTCAATAACATATGGCTTCTTGCTTTTTGATGAATGGAGGCTGGAGGGTGTCCCAATCCCTGTTTATCGAACCACTGTTACCTGTCGTGCATGCAGCGACGCTGTACGATCTACCTCCGGGCGAACCCTTCGCCTATCCGCTGCATAACCACCCCGATCTGGCACAAATGCTTCTCATCTGCAACGGCGGAGGCACGTTCCAGATCGACGGGCGTAACTATGAAGGCGGTCCGGGTACGCTGTTGGTATACGATTCTGGCGTATGGCACGAAGAACAGTCCGATGCCGACAAGCCGTTTAAAGCGCTGTCGCTGACGTTTTCCGGATTCCAGTTATCGGGCCTGCCACCAAGTACTTTCATAGCACGCCCGGCCAGTTCAGCGATCGCGCTTGGCGATCGCTACGAGGAGCTATATGCGTTGATGAGTATGATCGTACGACTGATGGACGATTCTTATGCCCCCTCCAAGATTACTGTCGGCCATTATATGGCGATTGTACTTGTCGAATTGGCAAGGATCGTGTACTCCGGGTTCGCCGCTTATCCGGCCAAGAACGGCGACCAAATGGTCACCATGGTCAAGCAATACATCCACAGCCACTATACGGAGAAGCTGTCGCTAGAGGAACTATCCAAAGTATCTTTTTTGAGCCCGGGCTATACATGCAGACTGTTCAGTCAGGCTGAAGGGGTGAGCCCTATTCAGTACCTCGTTGCGTACAGGATGGAGGTGGCCAAGCACCATTTGCTGACCAGCGACCTGCCGGTGTATCGGATCGCGGAGCTGGTCGGATACCAAAGCGAGACGCATTTCAAGAACACATTTAAAAGGCTTGTCGGCCTATCTCCGCGCCAATATCGCATCGGAATGTAGAAGACCGGACTGGCCGACTCCAGTGCACTTATAAACGACAGTATCTTACACTGCCTTGCATTGAACATAAATAGCCCATTCCCACGTAAAATTGGAAATAAGAAGCTTCCAAATTACGGGTATGGGCTCATTTAAATTTTATGTGACGCCATCTATTTTCCAATTAACTTTGTTAGTAATCCGATTTCCATTCAGGATCTGCATTTGTTCAATATAGCATTCTTACTCATTACTTAACTCCTCGAATACCCTTGTAGACAGATTCACACAGCTCCGTTGTAAACCTGCCTGACATACCTTCAAGCGCCGTATTGGTGAACGCTACAACACTAAGCTCCTCACTCGGATCGACAAACCAGGAGTGACCATAGGTGCCGCCCATCCGCCACGTTCCCGGCGATTCCGGTGTATGGGCGTCCGTCGGGTCTTTAAGCAGCGTGAACCCAAGTCCAAATTCCCTCCCCGGCCAATAGGGCATCTCAAGGTTACCAATTTGATTGGTTGTCATTTCCCTGACAAGAGCCTCCGGCAGAATCGGACTTCCTCCCTCCCGCAAAGCTTCCAGCAGTTTAAGAAAGTCTCCTGCACTGCCAATCATGCCGGCTCCCCCGGAAGAGTAAGCTGTCTTATCGGTAAACCTGTTGGGTGAAAGAAGAAATCCTGCCGTCCCCTCGATGAAAGGAACGGTATCAAAATCGTGCAAGCGCCTGGGCTCTTCAGCGCTGTCTGCGTAAGCTGCGGTCAATCTGTCCATGTCCACGGCCTTGAAATCCGTGTCCATCATGGAAAGCGGATGAGTGACAAGCATCCGTACAGCTTCACTAAGCGGCATTCCAGTAACCTTCTCGATGACTGCTCCCAGCACGTCTGTTGCTATGGAATACCTCCACATTTTCCCCGGTTCATATAGAAGCGGTACAGAAGCGAGTCTTTGCAGATTCTCTTCAAGTGTAATTCCCGCCAAATCCATGCCGTCCGATACCCCCGCAAGCTCATAAGTTCCCTTTTTTTCCTGGAAGAAACGGTAGGTTAAGCCTGCGGTATGCGTCATCAGCTGGTGAACGGTCATGATAGCATACTGTCCGTTTTGCAGCTTGGGACGAAAGGCGGGCAACCATTTTTCTACCAGATCGTTTAACTGCAATCTCCCTTGCGAAATTAATACTAAGGCTGCCGTGGACACGACCGGCTTGGTGACCGAAGCATATCTAAACAATGCATTTTCCTGCATCGGCCGTTTCTGCTCGCGGTCGGCCCAACCAGCAGGTCTGCTGTAAACGAGGTTTCCGCCTAAAGCAATTTGGACAACGGTACCCACGATCCTTTTTTCCTCAAGTGTGCGGTCAATTACCTCATTGACGCTTTTATGCAGCAATTCCAGATCATTTTTCCTCACGCTTCTCATCCTCTCTATCCTCACCTGCTGTAATTTACTTGATTATTTATAGCAAGTGTGATTATTATATTAATAATTTCTACCGCATTACATAAAACAAACAAGTTATATGAAGAAGTTCACGATGAATACTAAGGTATTTAGAATAAATAACATTTAAAATAAAGGCGGTCGATTCTCTTGGACGAAATCGATAAAAACATCTTGCTCCATTTGCAGAACCAGGCGAGATTATCAATGACAGATTTAGGAAAGCGTGTGGGACTGTCTCAGCCAGCCGTAACTGAACGTGTAAAACGCCTGGAGGAAAATGGTACGATCGAGGAATACCGAACCGTCATTTCATCGCAAAAATTGGGTAAGCAAAGCACTGCCTATATGCTTGTTCGGACGCGGAACTGCTACCCATTCCTTGATTTTTGCCGTTCTTCACCGGAGGTCACGGAATGTTATCGGATAAGCGGAGAGCATAATTATTTATTGAAGGTCCTCACGGAAACAACCCAGGAGCTGGAAGAGTTTGAAAACCGGTGCGATCAATACGGAACCTATACGACTCTGATTGTAATGTCTTCACCCATCGCTTATAAAAATCTCATTGGAGAAACGAATTTGCTCGCATAAGATGTAAATTCTCGATGTTTGTAATTGTACATGTAGGAGTGATCCGGCAGGACGTCCAAATTTTTTTGAAAATATCCCAACCTTTATTCCGTTTGGCACACTATTTGATTGTCAGGAATTACAGAGGCAATTGTGGAGGCGAAAGATGGATTCGATCGGGCGGAACGGAAAAGAAGCGGCGGAAGCGATTCGGAGCTATGTCAAACCGATTTTCGGTTTTGCGTTGAACCGGGTCAAGCAGCGGGCGGAAGCGGAGGATCTGGCTCAGGAGATCATGCTGCAGTTGTTGAAATCCTTCTCCGGGGTGCGGGACATTCGATGCCTGGAGGCTTACGTCTGGACGGTTGCCCGATACACTTGGGTGAATTGGTTGAAAAAGCGTGCGCACGCTCCCCAAGCGATCGAAATCAACGGCATGTCCGAACTGTCGGCCGCCCCTTCCCGGGAGCCGCTTGACCGGCTGCTAGTAACCGAAGCATACCGCGAGCTGCGCCGGGAAGTCGCGTTTCTGTCCGACATCCATCGCCGGATCGTGGTCATGCGTTACTACGACGAGCTTAAAATCGGCGATATCGCGATTGTTCTGAACATTCCTGTCAACACGGTGAAGTGGCATCTGAGCGAGGCCAAAAAGGAGTTAAGGAAAGGGATGAAACGAATGCGCGCAACAGGAACTTTGAGTGTCAATCCGGTCAGCATGGGGGAAATGGGTCATTCCGGTTCGGCCGGCAGACTGGGCGAAACCAACGATTTTCTTGGACGCGCCTTGGCGCAAAATATCGTTTACGCGGCTTATCACAAGACGCGTACCGTCCACCAAATCGCGGAGGAGCTCGGAATGCCGCCGTTTTTGCTGGAAGGCGAAGTCCGGCACCTGGCCGATTACAATTTTCTCATCGAAACCGCTCCCGGCAAATATCAAAGCAATACCATCGTCTGGGACATCGTCGAGTTGGCCGGAGCCAGTCATCGATTCTATCAGGAGTGTGCCGCCGAAGTCGCCGATGTTCATTTTGACGCGTTAATGGAAGTTCGCCAGCAAGTCGAGGATAGCGGAGTGTACGTTCCGGACGGCGACTATAACTTCCTGCTCTGGACCTTGCTGCCCAAGAACGTCGAGGAGCAATCCTGGCGGAGCATGCCGGCGGGCGACAGCTTCGATGCGGTCGCGCCGATGCGAAAGGACGGAGGGCAGTATATTGCCTATGCGGCGTTGAGCCGGAGCCGCAATTCCGATCCGAGTTTTGATCTGAGTAGTTACGTCACCTTCGGTCCGAATCTCCGCTACGTCGAAGACAGTCCCTTATACTTGTGGCAATTCAATACGTACTGGAGCGACCGCCAGATGGATTGGCGTTTCCTGGAATACCGGAATGTCGAAGTTTGCCATGCGTTCCTACAAGGCGAACTGCCCGACAACGAAGGGAATAGCGAGCAATATTCGTTTCTGCTGGAGAAGGGGTACATCCGCAAGACGGAGGAGGGGTACAAGTTCAATGCGGTTTGGATCGACTCACCTCAAACGCTGGATCGATTGAACAAGGCGATGCCGGATTTGTCCGCCCTCTATGCCCCTGCTGTCGGCAAGCTCTACGATAAAATGCTCAAGCTGTTCCTGCAAAATCAGCCGAAGCATTTGGAGCCGCAGATTGCTTACATGGTGAGAGGCAATACCGGCGGAGGCCGGTTGGTCGCTTATATTTTGAAGCATTTGATCGATAACGGGAAGTTGAAACCGCCGTTGCCGCACCAGCAAAAGACGATTTCAACCTGGATGGGGCCGGTCAAGTAAGTCGGGTTCGGAAATGGATACGAAGAATGACCGTTCCCGGTTGGTGGTGGCCATTTTCACGCAATACTCTGTCCAACGTCCACCCATGACGCACGTGCGTCATGGGTGGTTTTTGATCACAATCGCATCTGTCGGATTTCATATATTACACATACTTATGGATTTTTATAGGAAGGAAAGCCATGCTTTTTGGCAAGCCAAGCTGCAAGCAAGGAGGGAAGCAGCAGGAGGATTAAAGAGCCCGGAAGGAATCCGGCTCCAAGCAGCTCGAGAAGAAACCCGCCGATAATGCCTCCTCCGCCGATTGCCACATTCCACACGGTAACCAGCATCGATTGGGCTATATCTGCGCTTTTTCCCCCAGCCTGTGCTATTGCTGTTTGCAGTAAAGTGGCTGCCCCGCCAAACGTTAGCCCCCATGCCGTAACACCAAGGATGATGATTGCAGGCTGATCCATTCCGATTCCCAAGGCTACAGAAGCCAAAGCAAATCCCGTTATGCTGATTAAAACCAGCATTCTTAGAAAACGGTCAATCAGCATGCCTATCACCCAAATGCCGACAACCGAGGTAATTCCGAAAATAAGCAGAACCAAATCCACTCGCTGAGCAAACGCGGTTTCCGCAAGATACGGTGCAATATAAGTGTACAAAATATTATGAGCGAGTACCCATGACAAAACGACGAACAGAATCGGCCGTACACCGGGAATCAGGAAAACCTTGTGAAAAGGGAGCTGATCACCGGCAGGCTCGCCGGCATAGTCCGGCACTTTCCAGAGCACCCAGCCAATAAGGACTACAGCCAGTAAGGATACAGCTCCGAAAATGAGACGCCAACCTGTATAAGTACCGAAAAAAGTGCCAAGCGGAACGCCCAGCGCCAATGCCAAAGGGGTGCCAACCATGGCTATGGCCATCGCTCTTCCTTTCAGCGAATCAGGCACCATGCGCCGCGCATAACCGGCCGTCATCCCCCACAGAACACCTGCCGAGACACCTGCGAAGAAACGCGCGACAAGAGTCAGCACATAAGCAGAAGATAACGCGGTGATGGTGTTAAATACAAGAAAGCCAATGATGCATAACAGCAGAAGCGGTCGGCGCCTCCACCCGCGGGTAGCCGTTGTCAAAGGAATGGCGGCCAGAAGAGATCCAACCGCATACAGAGTGACCAATTGTCCGGCAAGAGCTTCTGTGACCCCAAGATCCTGTGCAATTTGCGGCAGTAATCCAGCAGGCAGACCTTCAGTAAGAATGCAGATGAATCCCGCCATGGCTAAGGCCAGCAGCCCGACCCACGGAAGACGTTTGGAAGACGGCACCTTTACTCCGCCTTTACTTATAAGAGCAGAATTTGAGTTCACGAAACAATCTCCTTTATTATTTTTTTGCCGCTTCAAAAAAGCTTTCGCTTCCGTATAAGCCTATATAAATAAACCACTTTCTTAAATGGATGATTAAAGGAGGAAGGAATGAATTAAGAGGAAAATACTTTTATTTTCACATGAATTCCATGATTTTAAAGGCAGAAAAGGCAGCATCGTCAGATGCTGCCTCAACGATAAACCATAATCGAAATCCAGCTGCGGCTACTTAATCCTGTCCACGAAATCCACTTGGATTGCCCGTAAATGCAGTGTTAGGCGGAGTTCCTGGTCTGATTGGTATACGTTTAATCGTTCATTGATTTATTAATTAATTGTTTTTCTCCATGTAAATGCCATATACATTATTCGAAAACTCTCCACTTGCAAATGTGATTTCTTTGTTTTCATTTTTAATTTTCCAAACAGTAAATGTGAATTTCTGATGGTATAAAGGATCTTGAACTTCAACCTTTCTCCCTGTATCTATCCAGGTTTTTTTGAATATATCAATACCATCAATGACAAAGTTATCACCAAATGAACTACCTATGAAGTTCCACATACACATCACTCCCTTTTTGGAATATATGGTTTTAAGGCACAATATTGTTAAAATATTTTCTGTTTTTTTAGACAACACAGTTAAGCCTTGTATCTGAAATCAATTACTAACACTGGAGTTGTCAAAAAAAGTGCAGTTTGAAAACACCCTCACACTTATCATACTACGCATGGAAAATCGTGTGCGCCTTTCTAATCAACAATAACTAAAAAGCCCCTGAAACTCAATGTCTCAGAGGCTTGGTCATTTTATTTTGTTTGCACAATAATTTAACACGAGGTCCATTTAAAAATTTCCCCAAGGAAAGAGGTAACCCTCATTGCGGGTTACCTCTAAGAGTTTTGACGTTTCATCATCTAGTAACATCCAAACAAACTTAGACCACAACTAATAACATTTTGTACACAACTTTAATCCCGGACACCAGAAGCTATTCCTACTCCACCGTAACACTCTTAGCCAAATTCCTCGGCTTATCTACGTCATGGCCCAACGCCAGAGAAGCGTAGTAGGACAACAGCTGCAGCGGAATGACGGACAGGGCCGGCGTCAGCAGCGGCAGCGTGCGAGGGATCGAGAAGAATCGATCGACTGACTTCGCTACCTCCTGCTCGTGCCCCTCGTTAACGATACCGAGAACGTGTGCACCGCGCGCTTTTGTTTCTTTAATGTTGCTAAGCATTTTCTCGTACAGGTCCTCTTGCGTGAGAAGGCCGATCACCGGTGTACCTTCTTCGATCAGAGCCAGCGTTCCGTGCTTGAGCTCTCCTGCCGCATAAGCTTCGGAGTGAATATAGGAAATCTCCTTCAGCTTCAGCGAGCCTTCCATCGCGACCGCATAGTCGACGCCGCGTCCGATGAAGAACAGGCTGCTGTGGTGCGAGATCGACTCCGCCACTTCCTTGATCGTTTCGGATTGCCCAAGAATCCTCTCTACTTGCTCAGGCAGCGCCTGCATAGCGGCAAGCACCTGTGCGATAGCCGCCTCATCTTGCGAGCCAACCGTCTGCGCCCAGTAAAGTCCGAATAGGAAGAAAGCGATCAGCTGTGAAGAATATGCCTTCGTGGAAGCCACGGCAATTTCCGGTCCCGCCAGCGTGATGATCACGTCGTCGGCTTCGCGGGCAACCGAGCTGCCCACAACGTTGGTGATTGCCAGCACTCGAGCTCCACAACGCTGTGCCTCGCGCAAAGCTGCAAGCGTATCGGCGGTTTCGCCGGATTGGCTCACGACGATCACAAGCGTATCGGGCGTAATGATCGGCGAACGATAACGATATTCCGAGGCAACATCCGTCTCGACCGGAACTCGGACGAGAGATTCGATCACATTTTTCCCGACAAGTCCGGCATGGAGCGCCGTACCGCAGGCAACGATATGCACGCGGTTGATTCCCTTTAACTGCTCTACCGTCATTTTCAACTCAGGCAGCTCCACGGAACGTCCGTCGTCGCTGATCCGACCCAGCATCGTATCGCGGTACGCCTTTGGCTGCTCATGGATTTCCTTCAGCATGAAGTGGTCGAAGCCGGCCTTCTCCGCCGTCATCAAATCCCAATCGACGTGGAAAATTTCCTTCGCAATAAAATTGCCCTCAATCGTCAGCAACTCCACTGCATCCCGAGTCAGCACGGCCATTTCGCCGTCGTTCAGAATATAAATGTCGCGCGTATGCTCGAGAATCGCCGGAATATCGGACGCGATATACTTCTCACCGTCTCCGACACCAATGATGAGCGGACTCGCGTAACGCACCGCGACCAGCCGATCCGGCTCGTATTCGGTCAGCACGCCAAGCGCGAATGCGCCCCTCATTTTTTTGACCGCGCGCTGAACGGCTTTCACGATATCCCCATCGTATTCAATGGCGATCAGGTGGGAGATAACCTCCGTATCCGTCTCCGACAGAAAACGATGCCCCGCCTGCACAAGCTCTTCCTTAAGCTCCAGGTAGTTTTCGATAATGCCGTTATGAACGACCGAAAATTTCATGGAGTTATCCGTATGCGGATGAGAGTTAACATCCGAAGGTTTGCCATGGGTCGCCCAACGCGTATGTCCGATGCCGACCGTTCCGCGCAGCGGATCTCCGCTTAGCCGGCTCTCCAGATTGGCCAACCGCCCTACCGTCTTCGTGACTTCCAAGCCCTGCTCTGTCTGTACTGCGATGCCGGCGGAGTCATAGCCCCGATACTCCAGCTTCTTGAGTCCTTCGATCAGAATGGGCTGCGACTCTCTAAAACCAATATATCCAACGATTCCGCACATAATTATATAAGCCTCCGTTTATTGGGTCCTCGACGCTTCCGAGCACCCGCAACCGGGCTGAGTGAGCAGTATTTTACATGAGGAGGACGCGCCCCCGTCTTTTGGCAATCTTTTAATAAAGGGGCCCGCTCTCCCCTTTTCGATACTATGCCCTCAAGCGACCGATTACAGGCCGCAGATAAGGTCTGGATTCTTTTAATTTGTCATTTTCAAGCATCGTGCCGGAATTTTGTTCGCCCGGTCGCCCTGAGCGTTTTGATTCCGACTATCGGCTCCGATGATGAGCCGGGAGGTCCCCGCCGAACGTTTCGAACGCCTCCACCTCGTCAACTTGCATCCATAGGGCTCTCCGTCAAAGTTATTCGCTCAGACCAGCTTTCCCGTCCCTGATCTACGCGCTTTTCGACTTCCTTCCACCCATCTGCAAGTTCTGGCGCTATCGCTGCTTTTCCCCTCTACCCTGCCCTTCCATTCCAGAATCTATTCCTTATCTTATTCGTTTTGTCGGAACGATGCAACTTGGGCGCAAATATTTCCTTGGAAATGACGATATTCTACATTTTTTTGTATGCGAAAAAGAGAGAATGTCCACCCTTGTCGGATAGAACATTCTCTCCTTTGTGACCAGCACCCGTCCGATATTCGCTTACGACAGCTCCACCTTCACAACCTCGACGATCGAGGCCACGTGACGCTCGATCTCTTCGCGCTCCGGCCCTTCGGCCATGACGCGGATGAGCGCTTCCGTGCCGGAAGGACGAACGAGCACGCGCCCGTTGTCGCCCAGCGCCTCCTCGGCGGCCGTAACGGCCGCAGCAATCGCTTCATTGCCTGGATAACGGGATTTATCGGCCACACGCACATTTACAAGCACCTGAGGATATTTCCGCATCATCTGCTTCAGCTCGCCCAGCTTTTTGCCCGATCCGACGATCGTATCCAGCAGCTGCAGGCCGGTCAGAATCCCGTCGCCCGTCGTGCTGTGATCGAGGAAGATCACATGCCCGGATTGCTCGCCGCCGAGATTATAACCGCCGTTCACCATCTCTTCCATAACGTATCGGTCCCCGACCGCCGTCTTAGCCGAGCGCAATCCAAGCTTCTCAGCCGCTTTGAAGAACCCGATGTTCGCCATAACCGTCGTCACGACCGTATCCTTCGCCAGCTTGCCCGCACGCCTCATCGCGTCGCCGCAAATGCACAAAATATAGTCGCCGTCCACTTCCTCGCCGTTCTCATCGATCGCGATCAGACGATCTGCGTCTCCATCGAACGCCAAACCAAGATCGGCTCCGTGCTCCTTCACTTTAGCGGCCAGCATCTCCGGGTGCGTCGACCCGACGCCTTCATTGATGTTCAGTCCGTTAGGCTCGGCTCCATAAGCGATAACCTCCGCCCCCAAGGCGCGGAAAATATCCGGAGCCAGCTCGTACGCGGCACCGTGAGCGCAATCCAGCACCAGCTTCACGCCGGAGAAGGAATTTCCCACAGTAGACTTCAAATACTCGGCATATAAGCTTTTGGCGCCTTTATCGGAAGTTACCGAACCGATGTCGCCGCCGACCGGCCTAGGCAGCGTATCTTCCGCCGCATCCATCAACCGCTCAATCTCCGCTTCCGTCTCGTCGAGCAGCTTATAGCCGTCGCCGCCGAAAAACTTAATGCCGTTATCCGCCACCGGATTGTGGGATGCGGAGATCATAACGCCCGCATCGGCCCCCATCGTTCGAGTCAAATATGCAACCGCCGGCGTGCTGACCACGCCCAACCGGATGACGTCCGCTCCGATAGACAGCAATCCCGCCGTCAGCGCGCTCTCCAGCATTTGTCCCGAAATCCGGGTATCCATCCCGATCAACACTTTCGGGCGTTTAACCTTGCCTGCCAATACGACGCCTCCGCAGCGTCCAATCCGATAAGCCAATTCCGGCGTCAATTCCTGATTCGCCACACCGCGTACGCCGTCCGTTCCGAAATATTTCCCCATATCCCGCTACCTGCCCCTTTGCTCTCCTGTTGTTGCTCAAGCCTGTCTTTTCTCTGTAATGTTATACCGCAGGCTCCTGCGTTCCGCCGCCGCTCTCCGGCGGCGGAGTCTCGCTTTCCTCAGGCACGCCTTCCTCCGGGGGCTCCTCCCCCTCCGTAGTCGTCTCCTGCGCTGCCTCGTCGACAATCTCCACGACGATGCTGCTCGTACCGCCTACTTGCTCCATAAACCTCTCCAAACTGACAACGAGAGGCAGCGTATAGACGCCCGGTCCTCTTCCGCTGAGGTCGACGATCACGTCGACGTCTCCCGGCCTCAGCCGATCCAGCGTCTGCGGAGCGCCTTGAATCGTAATGTCCGCTTTGCCTGTCTCCGGATCGACGATCTTGGCGAGCAAGCCTTCGCCTAGCCCGATCAGTTCGATCGGTAGACCTTCCAGCTTACGGGTCGTAGACAGCAGCACTTCGATCTGAATATCGATCGTCGCCGGCGAAATCTCGATCAATGGAGGCGTCACCTTGAGCGGCACGGAAACTTTACCGGAATTCCGCACGTCCCCAAGCGGAACCTCTACTTCGATAAACTCGATTTTGTCCAACGCGTCCTGCGGTCCGTACACTGTCACCTGCTCCACGTCCGGCTTGAAGGAAGCGACGCCCAGACCCGATTGCACGCGTCCGACCATTTTGAATTGCAGCGGCACCGTCTTGAACGGATTGGTAATCGGCACCTCGACCTCCAGCACCGCCGGATCGATCGTAGCCCCTTCCATCGGCTTGCCTTGCTTATCGTAGACGACCAGCTTAACGCTCTTGTTCTTGATCGTCTCCTTCTCCCCGTCGATCTCGATCGTCGCCCCGACGCTCTCCGCCTCGGCCAGCTGGCTCTTAGGCAGCGTCACATGAACCCGGTTGCCCGGCTTTAAGATCGGCGTACCGACTTTATATCCCTTCGCGGGGTTCCCCTTCGTCTGGATCGCCACTTCAAACTCCTTCGTCTGAAGCGCTTCGATGCTGACAACGACCGTAGAGGGCGATATCGATACCGAAGTGATCCCTTTAGGAAGATTCTCTTCTAGTGTCAATGTATGCTGGCCTTCGCCCACCGTTCTCAAATCGACCCGAATGCGATAGTCCTTCGTCTGAGCGACTTTAAGATCGCTTTTCGTCCCTCGAACCGTCAGATTCACCTTGAGCGGCTCCATGCCGATCAGCACGAAGTTCCTCTCGTCCAGTCCGAAAGGCTGAACCGTCACTCCCTCGATCACCTTCGTATCGTACAGCGAAGCGACGTTGTTCGGTGCAGAATTGTCCGGATCGTAGTGCACGACCGCCCACATCAGAATGCCAAGCGCAAGCGCGACAAACTTGGCGATAGTAGGATGGTTTAGCCATTTATCCACGCTTGCCACCTTCTTTCCGCTTCCAGAAGGCCCAATCCGTATTCTTCGGCTTGAATTGCGGCCGAAGCTCTTCGAACAGCTTGGAAATCAGCGACTCTTCCTTAATGTCCCGCACGATCTGTCCGTTGATCGCCAGCGAAATCTGTCCCGTCTCCTCCGAGACGGTTACGGAGACCGCATCGCATACTTCCGTAATGCCGATGGAGGCCCTATGACGAGTCCCCAATTCCTTGCTGATAAAAGGGTTCTCCGACAGCGGCAAATAACAGCCCGCAGCCATAATCAGCCCGCCCCTTATAATGACGGCTCCGTCGTGAAGAGGCGTATTCGGAACGAACACGTTGCTGAGCAGCTCCGAGCTAAGCTTGGACTCCATCTTGATGCCCGATTCGATATAGTCGTTCAAACCGGTATTTCTCTCGAACACAATTAACGCCCCGATTTTTCGACGCGCTAAATAATTCACCGACTTAACGACCTCGTTCACCCTGTGGCTGACGTCCTGCTCCTCGGGCGACGAACGTTGGAACAGCTTGTTTCTCCCGATCTGCTCAAGCGCTCTTCGCAATTCCGGCTGGAAAATAATGAGCACCGTCACGACTCCGAAGGTGAACATTTGGTTCATCAACCATTTGAGCGTATATAGATTAAGCAGGTTGCTTAGCGCCCAGACGAGCACCAACAGGAAAATCCCTTGCAGCAGCTGTACAGCCCGCGTTCCTCGCACCATCATGAGCACTTTGTAAATAATGTAACTGACGATCAGCACGTCGACGATATCTTTTATTGAATTCTTCAATGTCAGCCCGGCAAAATAGTCCAAGACGCGACCCCCCGTCCCGGCGCTGGATTAGTTGCGACGAATAATGTCGAAAATGCGCGTAATTTCTAAACCTTAATTATCTTCTCTACTATTGCCCAAAAATCCTGTCATTTACACAAAAAAAACCTCCCCGACATCGGAGAGGCTCCTCTTGCCCGGTCTACGGTCGTGCGAGACGCTCTGTCGGACGCCCTTCGCGCCCTTAATGCGAGCCGTAAGCGAGCGTTCCGAAGAAGGAACTCACCTTGTACCAGAACCAATCGACCGCCCGGTCGATCGTCTTGATCTCGCCCGCGATATGAGCCGTAGACGCCAGCGGCGTCAAATGGCCGTCTATCACGGTCAGGTTGCCGTCCAGATCGCCCAACACTTGTACGTCTCCGTTTACGACCGTCAAATCTCCCGATACTTTTTGCCCTTCGGGTACGATTACCTTCTTACCTTCGATCACAACATGCTCAAGATCGGGTCCCGATACGGAAAATTCCTGGCTCTGGTTCCACATCGACACGAAGCTGGACAACATGACCACCAGGAAAATAGCCGCGGCGGATACCGCCGGATGACGGCGCACCCAGGAAGTCCAGGCCGCTGGACGCCTTGAGCTGGGCAATGCTTTCATAATCCGGTCTCCGAGCTCTTTCGGAGCCTTCTCTATAGGTTGAGCTTTGGCGAGCGCTTCGGTGCGCTCCAACGCTTCATAACGAGAACAGCACTGGGGGCATTCACGCAGGTGCTGCTGCAACTGTAGGATTTCCTCGCGCGCCAGTTCTCCGTCCAAATAATCATGCATGTACATGACGGCGACGTTGCAATTCATATCAGCCATCCCTTTCCTCGGCGGGATCCCCTTACCCCGCTATCGATGCTTCTATACTGTACGTGCGGTTAAGCGACACGGTTTCACCTATTTTGTAGAGGCAGTACAAAAAGTCCGCTTTTACTCACGAAGTTACATGCAGCCTAAAGCTTATGCTCCAGCTTCTTCCGCAGAAATTCGCGCCCTCTGTGAACCCGTGTCTTAATGGTCGTCACCGGCATATCCAGAACATCCGAAATTTCCTGTAGGGACAGATCCTGCAAATAACGCAAAATCATCACCGACTTATACTTGATCGGCAACGTCGCAATAGACTCTTGAATCAGCCGCTGCGTCTCCGAGAGCAGCAGCTCGCTTTCCGGCGTCCGGTCGTCGCTCGGCAGCATAGCGTAGCCGTCCAGCCCTTCATGATCCGCCGATTCCGCGTCCAGCGAATAGATCGCCCTCCGCTTTCGGAGGCGATCGATGCACAAATTCGTCGTGATCCGGTAGATCCACGTCGAGAATTTCTGATTCTCGTCGTACCTATCCAAATTTTTGTACACTCGCAGGAACGTCTCCTGCACGGCGTCCTCCGCCTCTTGACGGTTGCCCGTCATCCGAAAGGCCAGGTGGAACAGCTTGTCCTTGTACATGTCAACGATCTCCGCGAAGGCCCGCTGGTCCCCCTTCAGGGCCAAACGAATCAATCGCGTCTCAACTGGCTTCAATGTTGCGACTCACCTTCTTTCCCGTCCGCAGCCTGCTGGGACTTGCGTTGCGCTGTCATGGTGCCTGCGAGTATGAGTACTTAGCGAGGGTGCGGTCGCCATGACCGCGGACTTCGGAGTTCGCGAATGCTTGCTAGCAAAATCGTAATCCACGGAAACCGAAAAATCAAGGCGATTCCGTTCACGCACAAAAGGACCCGGGTATATTGCCCGGGCCCTTCTTCCTCTTATGAATCAGCCCGTATTGCGAAGCCCGGCGGCGATGCCGTTAATCGTCAACAGCACTTCGCGCAGCAGCTCCGCGTCGTCCTCGTTCTGAGCGCGCAGGTTTCTAAGCTCGGTCAGCAGCTGAACCTGCAAGTAGCTCAGCGGATCGACATACGGATTGCGCAGCCTGATCGACTCCTGAATGACCGGAACGTTGTCCAGAATATCGTCTTGACCGGTAATGGAGAGAATCATCGCCTGCGTCCTCGCGTACTCTTCCTCGATTTGCGTGAAAATACGGTTCTTGATCGTCCCGTCCTCGATCATGCCGGCATACTGCCGGGCGATCATGAGATCGGCCTTGCCAAGCGCCATCTGCAAATTGTCGATCAGCGACTTGAAGAAAGAATATTCGCGGTACATCGTCCGCAGCGTCTCCAGGCGGGCCGGATCGTCGTTCACGAACTTCGAGAAGGCCGTTCCCGCGGCATACCAGGCCGGCAGCAGATAGCGGCTCTGCGTCCAAGCGAACACCCAAGGGATGGCGCGAAGATCCTCGAACCGATCGCTGCCCTTGCGTTTGGACGGACGAGAACCGATGTTCAGCTCGCCGACTTCCGGAAGCGGAGTTGATTCCTTGAAGAACGTCATGAAGTCCGGATCGCGGAAAATCAAATCCTGATACTTCGTCTGAGCGTCGACGGAAATGCCGCGCATGATTTCTTCCCACTGCTTCTCGTTCGAGCGCTCCTGCTCCGAATCCCGGGACAGATAAGCCGCCGTGATCAATGCGCCGGTAGCCTGCTCCAAGCTGCGGTAAGCGATCCCCTTCATCGAGTAGCGGGAGGACAGCACTTCTCCTTGCTCGGTAATCTTGATGCCGCCTCCGATCGTATGAGGAGGCTGGGCTAGAATGCTGCGGTTCAGCGGCATACCCCCGCGGCCAAGAGCGCCTCCGCGGCCGTGGAAAAACTTCAGGCGGACGTTATGCGACTTGCCCATTCGGGTCAGATCGTTCAACGCGACTCTCAGCTCCCAGTTCGCCGTCACCATACCGCCGTCCTTGTTGCTGTCCGAGTAGCCGAGCATAATTTCCTGCAGGTCTCCCATTGCGGCCACGCTCTGCCGATAGATCGGCAGCTTGAACAGCGTATCCATAATGTCCGGAGCGGCATGCAGATCGTCGATCGTCTCGAACAGAGGCGCAGCCTGTAGCGTGGAGAAAACGTTGCCGCTCTCGTCGCGGCCGAGCAGATCGGCTTCCTTCGCGAAAACCATGACTTCCAGAATATCGCTGGCAGCTTCGGACATGCTGATCAGGTAACTCGTCACGCAGCCGACGCCGAACTCTTGCTGCGCCTTATAGATCGTCGTGTAGACATCCAGACACTCTTGAGTGGACTCGCTAAGCTCGATTCCGTCCTGAAGCAGCTTCTTATCGCCGCTAAGCAGACCGTGCAGCAGATCGATCTTCTCCTGCTCCGCCAGCTCCGCGTACGCGCTCGCTATGCCGGCCTTAGCCAGCAGCTCCGACATCGCGTTCTCGTGCTCCTTGCTGTGCTGGCGAACGTCCAGCGCAGCCAGATGGAAGCCGAACAGCTCGGCCTGACGAACGAGCTTCTTCAGATGCGAATCCGCTACGTAGTCGGCGTAGTGGTGGCGAAGGCTGCGGTCGATAATTTCGAGGTCCGCCTTGAATTCGTCCACGGAGCTATAACGCTGCTTCGTGCCTACGAACTGTTCTTCCCTCATATTTTGCAGCTTTTGCAGCATGAATCTCGTCTTGACGCGATACGGCTCATTATCGTTCGTCCACGGCTCGACCGTCCGCAACTCCACAAACTTCTCGTCTATCTTAATCGAGGCCAACAGCTCATTCGACACGTTCACAATCGTCTTGCTGAAGCTGAGATGGCGGGCCAGCTCGCGCAGGCTGTTCTCGTATTTATGAATCGCCAGATTGCGCTGCATCTTCAACGTCTGCCACGTCACATCGGACGTCACCGAAGGGTTGCCGTCGCGGTCGCCGCCGATCCAGGATCCGAAGCGCAGATAAGTCGGCACGTGCCACTGCTCTTCCGGATAGTACTTGGTCAGACAGCGTTCCAGCTCCTCGTATACGTTAGGCAGAACCTCGAACAGCGTCTCATGGAAGTAGTACATGCCGTTGCGCACCTCGTCGAGCACCGTCGGCTTGCGATCCCGCAATTCGTCCGTCTGCCACAACGTCAGCACTTCGTTCATAAGCTTCTCGCGAAGCTTCTCTCTTTCGCGGTACGTGAGCGTCGGATTGTCCAACTCCATCACTTCGTCCGCGATCCGCTTATGGATGTCCAGCACGTCTCTGCGGGTCGCCTCTGTCGGGTGGGCCGTCATGACCAGCTCAAGCGAAATGCCGTCCAGCATCTGGCGCACTTCGTCCACCGGCAGATTTTTCTCCTTCAACGCTTGCACGACGCTCTCGATCGATCCCGGTTGAACCCCTTCGCCCGCGGAACGCTCGTAGTCGCGTTTGCGACGGATACGATGATTCTGCTCCGCGATATTCACGAGTTGGAAATAAATTGCGAACGCGCGAATGACCTGGTGGCGGATTCCCGGCTCCAAGCCTCTCACGTTTTGAATAAACCCTTCGTACAGTTCCGGCAAATACTCCGCGCGCAGCGCTTTGCTCATTTCCCGTATTTTCTCGACATGTTCCAGCAGCTCCCGACCACCCTGATGCACGAGCACTTCTCCCAGAATGTTGCCTAGAAAGCGCACGTCTCTACGCAGCAGATGATTGGAAGGAGAACGTTGACCTACAGTCGTTTCCGTCATCTCACTCACCCCAAACCTTGCTTCTCGAAATTGATGTCAAACCGCCCTTTAGGACGGGAATTGCCGACGCTCCGAGCGATCAACTTTGAAAACAAGCCTTGCCAAGCAAAACGCCCTCGACGTCTTCCCGACGCCAAACCGCATATTGTCGGAGGCGATTCGGAAAAGTATAGCGAATTTTATACTTTCTGAATCATCCAGCTCATTGTTCACCGATCGTTCACCAAAAGCTCTAACTTTTATCATACTACAATGAGCGACGAAAATCTCCTTTTAATTCATCTTTTTCGGGCTAAATCCCGCCGGACAACAAAAAAAATGACCTCCTCCCTCCCATTATTGTGAGTGGGGAAGCCGTTTTTTTTAGCCCATTGTCCGCGCAGACCGCTCGCTCAGGAATCCCGGCGCAGCCGCTCGCGGTATTCCTGCGGCGTCGCGCCGAACTGCCGACGGAACACTTTAATGAAATAATTGGCATTCATGTAGCCCGTCATGCAGCCGATTTCATAGATTTTAACGTCCGTGCTGCCGAGCAACTGGGCCGCCCGCTCCATCCGCAGACGGGTCAAGTATTCGCTGATGCCCTCTCCCGTTTCCTTCTTATAGATTTTGGACAGATGCGTCGGGTGCATATAGATGTAATCGGCCATTCTCTGCAACGATAGATCCTCGGCCAGCCGCTCCGCAATGAATTGCTGAAGCCGGACAATCGCATCCGACCTTCCCCCCGCCCTCTCGTCCCCCTCCTTGCGAAGCAAATCCAAAATTTCGGAGATCCAACTTTTCAACCGCACCGGAGTCCACAAGAAGGCCGAGTCCGGGCTCGGCCCGGGGACCCTGCCGAGAAATTCCGTCAACCGTCGTCCGCGTTTGTGCAAATGCGTGCACAAAGCGGCGGCGAACGTTAAATATACCTCTGCCGATTGCTCGGTCTTGGAGCCGTCAGGAGCGTCGGTATACTCCAGCGCGCGGTTCATCTTATCTCCGATCGCGTCCCAATCGCCAATTTCGAACAAGTGCCTGAGCAGCGGCGGCTCATGCAAGCAGCGCAAATAGCCGGGTTCGGCGGTTCTCGCCTCGTCGGCCTTAATGAGGAATTGTCCCTGTGGAGAGCTCCCGTCGCGAATCGCCGACAGCGTACGCTCGTACATGTCCGGAATCTCCGAAGGAAATTCGCCGATTCCGCTCATATACAAAGTAACATTCGCTTTCAGAAATTGCTCCGCATGCTTATGGAATAAAACCGCGCAGCGTTCCGCGTCCCGGATCGCAGACTTTTCGCCCTCGGGCGAAAGGGAGTCGGCACGTCCCACAGGCTTGACGAGAAACACGAGATGGCCGTGGGCGTCGCGGCAGCGCCAGAAATGAAAATCGTCGGAGAACGTTTCCTCGGCGATATTTTCCAGCCCGTACACCAACAAGGCGGCATCCTCGCGATCCTCCGCCCCCTCGGAATGCTCCGTTCTCGCCAGCAACAGAATGCAGCCGTCCCCCTTGCCGTAAGGGAGCCCGAACCATGCCAGCTTCTCTGCCAGCTCGGACTCGACCATCCGAAGACCCGCGATCAGATCGTTGAGATGCTTCGCCTTCAATTCGGGCTCGTACGTACGCAGCGTGCGCATCGCTCGCTCCGCCGAAGCGATCTCCTCCCATTCCCCGCGCAGCTGCTCGATGGCTTGGCCGACCGTCTTCTCCAGCGTGTCCTTGCGCACCGGCTTCAGCAAATAATCCGTCGCCTGCCCTTGAAGCGCCTCCTTCGCATAATCGAAATCGGCGTACCCGGTAAGCATGATCACCTTCGTTCTCTTCCATCGCTCTTTGATCGCCTTCAGCAGAGAGATTCCGTCGCAGTCCGGCATCCGGATGTCCGTCAGCACGATGCCGATCGGCGAATCCGACAGCTTCCGCAGCGCCTCCTCGGCGGAATACGCGACATGCACGGCGCCGATCCCCAGTTCCTCGCAAGGCAGCAGCGCCGCGATTCCGTGCGCGATTTGAGCTTCGTCGTCAACGATCATCACATGGATCATTCGGCCGCTCCTCCGTTTCTCCGGAATAGGGAATGCGCATCTCAATGCGGAAGCCGCCCTCCGGCAGCCGGTCGAAGCTTAATCCCGCTGCCGCGCCATATACGAGTTGAAGCCGCTGATGCACGTTATACATCCCGTACCCGCTGTCCTCCGACCTGGGACCGTCCAGATCGGAGGCGAGCGACCGCAGCTCCTCGCCGGACATGCCCGGTCCGCTGTCGGCAATGTATAGGGCCAGCTCGCCGGGGCGAATTTCTCCGCTCACGGACACAAAGCCGGGGCGGGAGAACGGCTCGATTCCGTGCACGACGGCATTTTCCACCAGCGGCTGCAGCAGCAGCCGGGGAAACGGCAAGCTTCGCGCCCGTTCCGGCACGTCGATCCGGTAATCGAGTCGGGGGAGTCTAATCTTCTGGATCTCCAAATAATTCACGACCAGCGCCAGCTCCTCCGCCAGCGTCGCGTCCGGCTTGTCCGCCCTTGTCGTATAGCGGTAATAATCGCTCAAATTGTGCGACATCGCCGCAACGCCTTCCGCATTGCCCATTTCAGCCATATGAATAATATGCGAGAAGCAGTTGTACAGAAAATGCGGATTGATCTGCGACTGCAATTGCTTCACGCGCGCATCCTTCGTGCGGATTCGCTCCTCGTACACGCGTTCGATCAATTCCTGAATCTGCTCGGCCATCTGATTAAACCGATTGTACAGGAAAGTGAACTCGGAGCTGGCCCGGTCGTGGATCCGGGCTCCGTAATGGCCCAACCGGATATGCTGAACGCCTTCGACCAGCCGTCTGATCGGCACTCTCACATGGCGATAGAGCAAAAGGGCGGACAAAGCAGCCGTGACGAGCATCAGGGCGGATACCAGGTAAAAAAGCCCTCTCTGGCGGGCGATCGGGGCCAGCGACTCGTTCAGGGGCACATAATCGATCAAATATCCTTGCAGAGCTTCGGAGTATAAGAAGGTAGAGAGAACCTTTCCCCCCTCCGTAAGCGTCTGGACAACGGAACCGCTTCGATCCGGGAATACGGCCTCAAGCTTCTCTGCCACCTCCCGCGCCTGCTCGGGTAAAGAGTGCCGATTGCCGATGACAATCTCCTCCTCCGGCAACCAGATAAACGGATTGCCCGAGCTGCCTGCCTTGTATTGATCCAGCATGCTCCGAAGACTGAGCCCGGAGAACGTCGTCTCCACTGCAAGGGACGCATTGCGAATGTCGCCGGTTTTTGGCCGACTGTCCGTCATTCTTCTTACGAAAGCCCACGTACTCGGCTGGGCCGGCTCTCCCTTGAAGCTCCAGGAGGTCGGCTTGTCCTCTTCGCGCTCGGATTTGTCGAAGCCGCTTTTGCCGTCGCTCGATACTACGATGTCCAGCATCGGCGCGTATAGCGCGATCCGGTTCGTCCAAGGGCTGGTGATGCTGAGGAGCAGCAGCTTGTTTTCCAGCTCCGCCCGAAGGCGGCTTCGATCGTAGGGATCTTCCGTGAAGCGGGTCGCGTATTTCTGGGCTTCGACATCCCTCACCAGCGTCAGCATATTGGCGTTAAGCTGATAGATTTGCGCGTCCAGTTGGCTAAGCAGGAAGCTCAGCTTGTGAACGGACGAAGCTTTGATCTCCTTCTCCACGACGGCGATACCGGTTTGATTGGAGTAGAACAGCAGCAGGAGCATCGGCAGCAGCAAAGAAACGATAACCGCCAGCATTTTGCGAAAAATGTCCCTTTGAATTTGCACGATCTCGTCCTCCCGCCGAACTCCGCCGCTTGCCGACGGCTATTCCTTGACGGCTCCCAGCGTCATTCCTTTAACGAAATATTTTTGCAGAAACGGATACACAACGAGAATCGGAAGCGCTCCCAAAAAGATCTGCGTCGAGCGCAGCCCCCGCTGGGAGAGGTTCTTAATATCCTCGGGATTTAGATTAATCCGCGTCAAATCCAGATTGGCCACCAGCGCCTGTACCATCGTGGCGAGCGGCTGCTTGGCCGCCTCCATATAAATCAAGCCGTCGAACCACGAATTCCAATGACCGACCATCGAAAACAGCGACAGAGTGGCGATCGACGGCATCGATATCGGCAAATACACGTTAATCAAGGTACGAAGGTGCGAAGCGCCGTCGATCTGCGACGCCTCCTCCAGCTCGGCGGGAATGCCGCGAAAAAAGTTCATCATCAGCACGACGTTAAACACGGCGACCGCCCCCGGCAAAATCAGCGCGAGCAGCGTATTGTTAATGCCGGTTTTGACAACGACGATATAAGCGGGAATCAAGCCGCCGTTAAACAGAATCGTCGCAACGAAAAACCAGGAGTACAGCGAACGTCCCTTGAATTTCTCGTCCGCCTTGGACATCGGATAGGCCGCCAATACGCATAGCGCCATGCTCAGCAGCGTTCCCAGCGTCGTGCGCAGCACGCTAATCCAGAGCGCTTGGAGAAACTGAGAGCTGCCGAACGTCTTCGCGTAATTGTCAAGAGTAAAGCCGATCGGCCAGAGCGACACCAGATTGCCCGTAGCCGCCGCGCTGGAGCTGAGCGACACCGCGACGACGTGAACCAGCGGCAGCACGCATGCGATGCTGATGGCCAGGAGCAGCCCGGTATTCGCGAAGGCGAACGCTCGATAGCCTGGTGATTTATAGTACATGGGACCGTCTCCCTCTAGAATATCCGATAATTCGCGTATTTGTAAGCCAGACGATAGGTTAGCGCGATCAGCACTAATGAAACGACCGATTTGAACAGACCGACGGCCGTCGCGAACGAGAATGCGCCTTGCAGCAGCCCGACCTTGTAGACGTAAGTGTCGATAATCTCGCCCTTGCCGGCTACGATAGGATTAATCATATTAAAGACCTGGTCGAAGCCCGCGTTCAGCACATTGCCCAGAGAGAGTGTGCCGATTACGACTCCCACTTTAATAATGGAGGGCAGCGTTACATGAAACGTCTGTCTCAGGCGGCTCGCCCCGTCGATTTCCGCAGCCTCGTAGAGCGCGGGGTTTACGCCGGCAAGAGCGGCCAAATAAATGATCGTGCCGAACCCGAATTCCTTCCAGATGTCGCTGACCACCAATGTAAAACGGAACCATCCTCCGCTTCCAAGAAAGAAGACGGAAGGCAGACCGAGCGCGCGCATCGCGGCGTTGACGATTCCGTGCTCCGACAGCATATCCGTCAGAATGCCTCCCAGAATGACCCATGACAGAAAATGCGGCAAGTATACAAGCGTCTGCACGGCTCTCTTCAACAGCAAAATGCGAACCTCGTTCAGCAGCAGCGCGAAGATCAGCGGCGCCACCCAACCGGCAGCCATTTTGGATAGCGCAATCACGAGCGTGTTCTCGATTATTTGGACGATTCTCTCGTCCATGAACATCGTGCGAAAATGCTCCAGCCCTACCCATTCGGAGCCGCCGATGCCCTTGTAGGTTTTGTAATTCTGAAAGGCGATAACGATACCGGCCATCGGAATATAGCTGTATACGATCAGCAATATGACGGACGGCAGTAAAAAAAGATGGAGCATCCCGTTTCTGCGAAGCCCCCCTTGTCCGGAACGTTTCGCTTGTTGCGCCGAAGCCTGCATATGCTCCCTCCTCCGTAACGGCTCACATGGACGCAAAGGGGGACAGGGTGCTGTCTCATAAGCCAACCCAAGTTGCTGTGAAAGATAATCGATGATAAAGGTGAAAGGGGGATGTACCTCGCTCCGATGCTATACACTCCTGAAATCTGAATAGGTAAACTCATGATAGGGTGATTTCAGGAGAGTATGAGGCAGTCCCCGGGTTAATCGCGACCCACAACGTTTCCACAGCTTAAATAAGAAGCAAACGACGTAGGCGCTGTTCGAAAAATCGTACAAAGCAATTCGAATCAGGCTCAAACGACGGAAATTTGTAGGAAAATTCGTACAAAGCAATTCGAGTCAGGCTCAAAAGACGGAAGCTTGTAGGAAAATTCGTACAAATCGACCGAAATCGAAGGTTGCAAATCACTTAAGCGTCTTCGATGATTCTGCGGATAACTACCGGTAATTATCTGGAAGTGTTATAGGCCATGATTAGGTCTCCGTGGAGATACATACATCTCTTTTTTATATCGATCCTCTCAAGCAACTCTGCTTATGGGGGACAGCTCCCTCCCCCTCTTCGTTCATGAGCCCCCTAGATCACTGGACCGAGGCATACCATTCGTTAACCTCGTCCGTTATTTGCTGTCCGCCCTTGGACAACCAATCCTGAATGAATTGGTCCAGCTCGGCGTCGGTTAATTTTCCATAGATATACCCGATCGTAACTTCGCTCTCCATCTGGGTGAGCAGCGGCCACTTGCTGACCATCGTTTTCACCGGAGCGCCGATAAACATGTCGCGACGCGCCTTGTCCAGCTGCTTGAGCGAGACGAGCATGCCTTCAAGGAATAACGGCGTGCTGGAGAAAGCCAGCTTCTGCTCATAGATTGTATCTCTCTTCCCGACAATTACGCGTTCATAGATGTTCGGGCCTTCGATCATTCCAGGAGGCGTATTGCCGACCGTCGCCATCGTATACCTCAGATCAATCGCGCCGTCCGGGACGTCCCAGCTAGGCTTGCCGTCCACCATCACATAGTCGTAGCCTTCGCCCTGTCCGGCGGCGAACGGACTGTCCGGATCTTCGAGCAATACGCCCATCGACACGTCGTAGTACTGAAACAGTGCATCCATATGCTCGAAGTCCTTGCGGAACACGTACGTAATGTACACCAGCTTGGTGCCGATGCGGCCGACGGTACCGTCGACGCCGGACGGAAGCTCGTACGGCTTAACGACCGCGCCGGGGACATTCTTCGCCGTATCCTCCAGCGGCCAGGCGCCCATCCAGCCCGGTCCGAAAATGATGCCGGCCTCCCCCGACGTAAACAGCGAAGCCGCCTTCTGCTCATCGTGCGTCGCGAACTCCTTGCCGAGGTACCCTTTCTCGAACCAGAGCTTTAATTTGGCGAGGCCGTCTTTAAATCCGGGCTGCACGGAGCCGTATCGCAGCTTGCCGCCCTCCCCTTTGTCCCAAATATAGGGCTGCGTTCCGCCGAATACGAATTGCGCGTCGCCCATATAGCCTGCAAGCGGCTGCAGCGCCTTGCCGGACAGCGCCAGCGGAACCTTGTCCGGGTATTTCTGCTTAAACGCCTCCAGCAAAGCCTCGAATTGTTCCATCGTCTGAGGCGCTTGTAGGTTGACCGCGTCCAGCCAATCCTGGCGAATCCACATAATCGTATCACCGATATTTCCGTCCGAGATCGTAGGCAGCCCCCACTTTTTCCCGTCCTTGGTCACGGCCATCCACACGTCCGGATTTTTCGCATAGGCTTCCTTCGTACGCGGCGAGGCGTACTTCTCGAACGATTCGTCGATCGCCATAATTTGTCCGGATTCGATCAGCTCGTTCAGCAGAACGTTATCGCTGATCGGCAGCAGGTCCGGCAGCTTCTCTCCGCTGGCCATCGCCAGTCTGATCTTCTGATTCAACGCGTCTCCCTGGTCGGTCAGCAGCCATTGATACTTCGTCTGAATGCCGAGATTGTCCCGATACCAGCGCGTCAGCGGATTGTCCTCGTAAGTGTCGCCGTTCCGAAGCTTATCCAGATCGCGAATGGCGAAAGCGGTCGATATCGTCACCGGCGGATCGAACTTCTTGCGCTTCCAGTCCCCGGCGTCCGACGAGGACGAGCTTTCCTGTGCCGTCGCGGACGGCTGCGACGAAGACGTTTCGCTTTCCCTCGGCTTCGCAGCCTGATTTCCCGAGCAGCCGGCCAGCCATAGCATTAGGCTGACCGCAGCCAGCAAAGATAACGTTTTCACGGTTCTGTTCATATCCGTCCCCCTGGATCATAATGACTACCGGGCTTCGCGCGTTGCCTGGCCTCATTATAGCAAGGCGCTTCCGTCGCCCGATATGGAAACCTGTCAAGCTTATCGCACTATATTGGGCGATTGGCCTTCTCCAGCGGGAGCCAATCCAGCACTTTGCGGATATGTGCGTCCCAATAGTCCCAAGCGTGCGTGCCCGGACCCTCTTCATAGGTCAGCGACAGCCCCAGCTTGCGGACGTGGTCCAGAAACCGTTGATTGTCGTCGTACAGGAAGTCTTCCGTGCCGCAGCACTGATAAAAGGCCGGAAGAGCCTCCTTATCTGCCGCTCCCCGCGCGAGACGTTCCGCCAAGGCGAACAAGTCGTTGTCGGATCCGGCTGCCGGACGATCCCCGAACACCTCCTGCGCTTCGTCTCCCATAAAGGCGCCGATACCCGCAAAATCGAGCGCTCCCGACAAGCTGGCTGCCGCAGCATAACGCTCGGGCAACCGCAGCGCCAGCTTAAACGCCCCATAGCCCCCCATCGACAAGCCCGCGACGAACCTTCCTGAGCGGTCGGTCGCAACGGGAAACAGCGCTTCCGCGATGGAGGGAAGTTCCTTGCTGACGAACGTCCAGTATTGACGATGCTTGCCGATGTCGGAATAGAAGCTCCGATGCACTTCCGGCATCACAACAGCCACACCGCGCTCCTCCGCATAGCGTTCGATCGACGTGCGTCTCAGCCAAGTCGAATGATCGTCGGACAAGCCGTGCAGCAGATAAAGTACAGGCAGTCGGCGTCCTCCGTTTTCCCATCCAGTCCCCCCGGCGTTCATCGCGAGCGCTTGCGGAACAATAACATTCATAGAAACGGACAAGCTCAAAATATCCGAATAAAAGCCGCATTGAATAAGCGCCATGCTTCTTCCTCCCCTTGATAAAATCCATATCGTTCAGCCGCAATTTTCTCCCCAATCGTTGTACGAACCTATCGTAGATCCGCCCGAAACCATTTTCAATAAGCTCGGAGGAAACGACTGATAAGTAACGATAAACCTAAAAAAGTCGCATGCCTCTATGCGAGGAGCGACTGGTACGTGCGAGCAGACAAGTAGAAAAAGGAGCCGAACCGCTGTCCGACTCCCTCTGCGACCTTATGCGATGACCGTTCTAAAAAGGTTGCTCCGGCAAATAAACGTCCGCCCCGGCCACCAGATGGTAAATTCCCCGGAAAGTGCCGAGCAGCGTATTCTCGCTCAACAGAATGGGAGCGTTTAGACCGGCGCCGCGAAGCTTGTCGGCCAAGGCAGGAAGAAATAGCTCCCCGCTTTTCGCGATCTGGCCGCCGATTACGATCGCATCCGGCCGGTAGCTTAGCAGAGGCGCTTCCAGAATGCTCCCCATCCGTTCTCCGAACAGCCGGAATACCCGAATCGCCGGTTCATCTCCCTCTAACGCCGCCTGAGCAAGCTCCCTGACATCCTGCCCTTCGTCGAGACGCAGCCCCAGCTGCGCAGCCAATCCAAGCACGCCCCGACGGGATACGAAGTCGTCCGCTACGCCGTTCTCGTAAGGCACATGATACAGCCACCCGTTCTCCGGTACGTCCGAACGCCGCTTGACCAGTCGTCCGTTCTCGACGAAGCCGGAGCCTAAGCCGGTCCCGATCGTCATGCATACGACGCGATTGTAGGCGCTGGCGGCCCCGTGCACAGCCTCGCCGAGGGCGAACAAGGAGGCGTCGTTCTCGAACGCGAGCCGCCAGCCCGGAGCCAGGGATGCCGCGATGCCGGCATCTTGCTCGCAGCCGCTCCTGAGCTTCTCCCCTATATTTACCCCGTAGATCGCCTCGAACTTATTCAGCTCGCGAATATAACTGATCCCGCACTCGTAGTCGAAAGGCCCCGGAAACGCATAACCGATTCCGCTAATTCGCGCCTTCGGATCCCCATTTATTTTCGCCGCCAATTCCCGTGTAATCGTAATAAAATGAGCTATGATCTCCTCGGCGGTCCCGTTCGCGCATGACTCGTATTGCGTCAGCGACTGTTCCAGCACCGTGCCGTCCGCAGCGATAATTCCGGCTTTGATATAGGTTCCCCCGACATCGAAAGCAAGCAAAAACCCGTTATTCATCTGCGTATCCCCCTAAAGCGTTCAAGACCGAACATAGGCTTTGATCGTAGCAATCTTCCCGCCTTCGCTCGGGCCGCCAGGACGAATTGTGTAGCTTGAGACAGACGCCGGAACAATAAACGTTTCCGCATACCGTACAACAAAAGGCTCGAACTCGCCACTCGGACTTTCCACGACCGCTTCTTCGCCTTCGACGAGATTCAGCATATGCACGCTTCCGTTCGCTTCGTGCAGAACCGGCTCCGAGAACCAGTGCCGACGGGTTTCGATAAACTGAAATTCATGCAGGCCCGTTCGTTCCTCCCGCCAGCCCGTTCCTCCTCCGACCTGCTCAACCGGATTGACGAGCTGATTCTCAACCCAGGATGTCGTGCGATCCCACTGAATCACTTTCTCGCCATGCTCAAGATGAACGGGACGCGGCTTGCCGTCCAGCCCGAGCTGTCCCCAATCCCACAGCTTAAAGGTGAAAATGTAAGGCGTTGCGCTGATCTCCAGAACCATGCAATCCGATGCCGAGCAGTGAATCGTGCCTGCCGGAATGAGAAAATGGTCGTGTTTGTTCGCGGCATACGTGTTTACGTATTGCTCCGCCGGGAATGAGATCTCTCCCTCCTGAGCGAACTGCAGTTCCCGCAGCATAGCCTCGCCGTCTGCATCTTCCCTCAGACCAAGGTACACGAGAGCGCCCGGCTTGGAATCGAGAATGTAGTAGCTCTCATCCTGCGTATAATTCATTCCGAACGTTGAGCGAATGTAGTCCGTCGTCGGATGCACCTGAAGGCTGAGGTTTCCGCCCCCGATCGTATCCAGTAAATCGAAGCGAATCGGAAACTCCGCCCCGAAGCGGGCGTACACTCTGTCGCCAAGAAGCTCGCGTGGCTGGAAAAAAACCAGATTGATGGACGGCAGCTCCATACGAACCGAGCCGTACCGGAAATATAGACTGTTCTCTTCCGGGACGCCGTCGAAGCCCCATGCATACGGGTTCTCTCTTGGCGGCAAATCGATCTTCTCCTCCAGCCACTTGCCTCCCCATACGCCTGGATCGAAATAAGGAACGAGACGGAACGGCTGCGAAGCCGTCTGCCGAAGCCCGGCCATCAGGGCATCCCGGGTCACCATTTTCGGATCGTCCTTGGCGTTGGTATCCAGATAATAGTCGATTCGGGAAAATAGTTGGCGCTTCAGCCGATCAGCCATACGCCATTCGAAGAAGAAACCCGCTTTGTACTTGCGAAGAGTTTCCTCCTCCCGGTTGTCCAGACGCCAATTGCCGAATTCCTTCGATCGATAGCGCTGCTGAATTTCCCAGCGGGCAATATCCGCATAGACCAGGATATCCCCCTCCGCAACCAGCGATGCACCAAAGCCGATGACGACGACCAGCCCGTCCTCGACCGTATCCGCTTCATTTTTCATATCTTGCAGCAGCTCCCGCGAATAAAACTCGTCGATCGTACAAGGCGACATATACCCGAATACCCTATCGTCGGTCAAATAGCGCTGGATTAGCGCCTTGATTTGCTCGCCGGGCATCGCCGCCTGCTCGGAACGGATTACCTTGGTGAGGTTAAGCCGCGATTGAAGCGCCTGAATGATTTCTTCTTGCCGGACTGTCGGGTAGCATTCGACGACCAGCACCGTTTTACGGCGCGGCGAGCGGCCGATCCGGTCTTGAAGCTCCGATGCGATCTGATCGTAGCTTTGCCACGCATATTGATCCCAGTCTTTGATTGGCACGGTAGGCGTCAGATTATAGCTTTTTTTATTGTTCGCATTGGATGACATTTGTACGAAGCGCCTCCTTCAGCTTAATCATAGTCAATCAAACTATATCATATATTAACATTAATTATCACATTATAACATGTAATCTTAAAAAAAATCTGCCCTTTAATAGAATAGGCAGATTTAATCGCTCGTCTATCGTCTCTATACGATGTGCAAGGGGATATTGTGTCGATTGAAGTAATCCGCTATGTCCGCAGGTACTCCGCTATCCGTTATCACGGCGGAAACCTCGGTCGCCATGACCGTCGTCGTGAACGACCTGGCCCCGAACTTGGACGAGTCCAGCAGCATAATGGTTTGCCGAGCGGAACGAACCATCGCCTGCTTCACTCGGGTATCCAGCAAATTAGGGTCGGTGAAGCCGGTGTCCGAAGTAAAGCCAAGCCCGGACAAGAACACTTTATCGGCATGAAACTGCTCGAAGAACGATTCCGCGACCGGACCGACGAATGTGCCGGATTGCTCCCGCAGCGTCCCTCCGCAGCTCAGCACGACATGCCGCCCCGCTCTCTCCCGCAACGAATTTAACGTGCTTAATCCGTTCGTCAGCACAGTCAATTGGGAGAACGGATGCAAATACGCGGCCATGCGAGCCACAGTCGTTCCACCCTCGAGAACGAGCACGTCTCCCTCATGCACGAAATGCTTAACGGCATAAGCAGCCAGCCGTTCCTTGACATCCTTATTCCGGCTTTCTTTATCGGTTGCCTGCGGTTCCTTTACATAATCCGGAGCAAGTATCGCTCCGCCATGCGACAGGATCACATTCCCGCTGGATTCTAATTGCTTCAAATCGCGGCGAACCGTCATCTCGGACACTTTCAACACTTGGCTAAGCTGTTTAATCGTACATCCGCCTTCATTGGCTAAATGCTCGATAATCGCGGATTTGCGCTGAATGGGAAGCACGCCATGCACCTCAACTTTTCAATTTCAATCATAATATAACATACGATTTCAATTTGGCGAAGGACGCTGCTGAGAGAGTCGGTTTCAGTTAGCTAAAATCAAGTTAGATTTGGCCGAATAGCTGTTTTATTTTTATAATTACATACATAATAGTGCTTTCTAATGAATTGACGGGACGATCTATTCTTCTGTGAAAATTCGGGCAGGGGATCTCATGCCGAGGCACAGTCTACGGGAGGAATTGATATGGCAGATCAGGCACTTGTAGTGACGGAAGACGATGTGCGAGCTATGCTGCTTGCAGGGGACAGCATTGTCGGACAAGCCGGCCGAAGCATGCTGGCAAAAGTATTGAAAGGCTCGCGCGACAAGAAGCTGCTTGCGATTGGACTGGACAAAAGCGCAGGGTACGGGTACTTTCGGTCTCTGACGTTGGACCAGATTACAGAGCGTGTCGACTGGATGATCCTGCACGACTTCTTTGCGATTGATTACGATCGGGACATGCCGCTGCTCGTATTCACGGACCGAGGCTGGGAAATCCAGATCGAGAATATGACGGAGCTAATGTTGAAACAGTGGGAAATGTGGGCCGATACAGTTCCGCAGGATCTGGATATGACCTATTTAAAGGATCTGAACCGCAGCATGATCCTCCTGTTTCTCGAGAAGGTCGCACGCACGCACGACGCTCGGTACCTCCCGCTGCTGCGACAATGGGCGCCGATAGACTATCGGAAGGTGCGAGAAGCAATCGGAAAAGTAATCGACTATCTGGAACAGGGGAATTCTGAGTCGCCGTTAATGCTGGAAGGCGCTCACAGGTCGTTCTACTACACGGCCTGGAGAGCCCCTCATCGAGCCGCGTGGCAGCGAACGTCTGAAGTGCTGGGAGTGCGGCAAAAGATTCGAGTGGACTGTCGAGGAGCAGGACAAGTTCCGCATGCGCGGCTGGAAACCTCCAAAGCGATGCGAATCGTGCCGAGAGAAGCGCCATGGACAGCGCGAGGCTTGGTTGTGAACGCGTAGCCGCACATTCAGGTAACCGATTCGAGAGTACGGCCATCCTCTTACGGTCTGTCAGACCGTTACACGCGCAAATTCGTGCGGGCGCCCCTCTCTTACGGTCTGCCAGACCGTTACAGGCGCAAATTCGAGCGGGCGCTCCTCTCTTACGGTCTGCCAGACCGTTACAGGCGCAAATTCGAGCGGGCGCTCCTCTCTTACGGTCTGCCAGACCGTTGCACGCGCAAATTCGTGCGGGCGCCCCTCTCTTACGGTCTGTCAGACCGTTACACGCGCAAATTCGAGCGGCGCCCCTCTCTTACGGTCTGTCAGACCGTTACAGGCGCAAATTCGAACTCTCGATGAAATCATGATCGCCAGCACTGTATATAAAAACAAAAAAATTGCGGGCAAAAACCCGCAATCCGTGATTGTGTAATGGTCGGGACGACACGATTTGAACATGCGACCTCTTGGACCCGAACCAAGCGCTCTACCAAGCTGAGCTACGTCCCGACAAATATGAAATTAGTGCCTCGACCAACAAGCGACATGAGTCAAAAAAAAGCCCGTAGGCTTGTCGTCTTGTTTGTTATAAATGGAGCGGGTGATGGGAATCGAACCCACGCTATTAGCTTGGAAGGCTAAAGTTCTACCATTGAACTACACCCGCAAAACGATGGTCGGGACGACACGATTCGAACATGCGACCCCCTGGTCCCAAACCAGGTGCTCTACCAAGCTGAGCTACGTCCCGACAATTATGAGTAAAAATGGCGCGCCCTGAGAGATTCGAACTCCCGGCCTTTTGATTCGTAGTCAAACGCTCTATCCAGCTGAGCTAAGGGCGCATATGGAGCGGAAAACGGGATTCGAACCCGCGACCTTCTCGTTGGCAACGAGATGCTCTACCACTGAGCTATTTCCGCATGATTTTGGGCATTTCCGCCGCCGCCCGTTTAGTTCGTATCACTTGAGGCGACAAGAAATAATATAACAAATACCTAAAACAATTGCAAGCCCCTTTTACAAAGTTTTTTTATTTTTTTCATTCACCGGTTTTAGACCCTTCGGCAACGCGCTTTTCCGCCACCCTTCCCGTTGACGTTAACGGAGTCGGCGTCCTTTTGCGCAGGCAGACTCAAGAGCCTGCCTGCGCAAAAGCCGTTCACCGCTTCAACGATAATCAGATAAGATCGGACTTCTCCAACAACCGCTTCAGAAGAGCGGCTACCTCCGCCCGGGTAATCTGAGCTTTAGGCGCCAGACGTCCGTCCTTGGCGCCGGACGCGATTCCGGCCTGCATCGCCGCGGCAACGCCGCTTCTCGCATAGGCCGACACCTCGGCGGCGTCGGCAAAAGGCAAACTCGCCTTCGTTCCCGTCGCTACGTCGGTCTTTAATCCGGTTAAGGACATCGCTCTGGCGATCATGACCAGCGCCTGCTCGCGGGTCATGCGAGCTGTTGGACGGAACGTACCGTCCTCGAATCCGCCGATCATTCCGTAAACGTATGCCGTATGCACCGTATCCGCGTACCAGATGCCCGGATTCACATCTGCAAATGGAATCGTCGTCCCCTCCGCCTGCGGAAGCCCTAACGCGCGTACGAGCATCGCGGCGAATTCGGCCCGGGTAACCGGCCGATCCGGTCCGAACGTCCCCTTTTCCCCGTTGATTACGAGTCTGGCGCTCATCTCCGCGATATCTTCCTCCGCCCAATGGCCCGCCATATCGGAGAAATGAACCGGGCGCGAAACAAGCGCATACACACTATTGGTCAGACTGCTTATTCTTGCATACTGCTTGCCGTCTCTCTTAATCAGCTTAGTGGGCGCATGCCGCAAGCTTCCGCTATCGTCCATGACAACTCCCGTCGATATTCCAGCCCCGGCAGCGCCGTCCGGAAGCGCGATCAGCCGTTCTACATAGCCATTAAAGCGGGAGATTGGCACGGACTTCGCCCCCTGCACGGCGCGAATCGCAAATTCAACCGGCGAGCCGCGCAGTTCAAGCCGTTCTGCGGCCGCAGTCTTCGCGAGCCGCTCCTGAGCGGCCTCCGCCGGAAGGAAAGCTTCGATCCGCAGGCTGAAGCCGGTCTGCACCGCTGCACCGCCGAGACGCCGCATTACGTCCGCCAGATCGATCGCCTCGACGGGAACAGGGTATATGCCTGTCCCGATATCCAGCTCGACGGTGGCGTGTCGCTGCTGCAGCATTCGCAGCGCTTGCGCGTCCAACGCCACGACTAACCCGCCCGCCGAGCGATCCGCGACCTTGAGCGTGGCGTTGGCGCCTTCGCTTGCAGAAAGCACGCGCTCCAACAGGACGGAATCGACAACCAACAACGTCGCCTCCCGATCTCCCAGCCGTTCCTTCGCCGTTGCTCCCAGACTTGCGACTTGACCGTTCACCCAAACCTGTACGCTCGCAGCCGGGTTCTCCTTCGATTCAGCCGGCGTCTGCGGCGCGGACGATCCGCCTCCGCCTCCTCCGCCGACGTTGCCTCCATTACCGCCATTCCCCCCGCCTTCTCCGCCTCCCGGATTGCCTCCGTTGGAAGCCGCTCTCGGCGTCACTTCATTAGAGAGCGCAGAAGGCAAGCCCGGACCGGCAACATTAACCGCGGTGACGGTAAAGGCATACGCCGTTCCGTTCGCCAATCCGGTCACGGCGATCGGACTTCCCGCTCCTGCGGCGACCATTCGTCCGGCTGCATCAGCCACTTCGTACCGAACAATCGGACTGCCTCCGTTGCTGGCGGGGGCCTCGAATCTAACCTCGGCTCTGCCGTCGCCGGCCGTCGCGACGACGCCGCGCGGAACTCCCGGAACCGTTCTCGGAACGGCGACAAGCTCGTTGGACAGCTCGCTGTCCACGCCCGCATACGAAGCCTGAACGACTAAAGAGTAGGCTGTTCCGTTCGTCAATCCCGTTGCCGTATAACCATACACAGCGCCGGTTACGGTGTACGCCGGCGCAGCATACGAACCTTCGCCCGTGCGCCAATAGATTCTGTAGTCGGTCGCCCCCGCAGCAGGCGACCATGTCAAGCTCACCTGACCGTCGCCCGGTTCCGCCGCCATGAGAACAGGCGCATCCGCCGAATCCACCGGCCGGATCGTCACGTTCGCCGTATAGCTTTGCTCCGATCCGTCCGCCGCCGTCACCGTATAAATC
>PJUD01000090.1_pt1 | contig 130217 bp, 100 predicted proteins | sample 1512341 | NCBI WGS metagenome assembly PJUD01 (sample SAMN08177675, study PRJNA422409) | Feces metagenome, whole genome shotgun sequencing project. | isolation source: Chicken feces (3) enriched on wood chips: beechwood xylan treatment | host: Gallus gallus | place: USA: Madison | collected...
AATTAGCTAAAAAAAATGGCAAATCATAAATCAGCGATCAAAAGAATTAGAGCAAACGCTACTAAACGTTTAAGAAACCGTTACCAAGCAAAAACTACACGTAACGCAATCAAAAAATTACGTCACACTACTTCTGCAGAAGAAGCAAAAACATTGTTACCACGCGTAATTTCTATGCTTGATCGTTTGGCAAAGAAAAATGTGATCCACAAGAAAAAAGCTTCTAACAACAAATCTAAGTTAACAAAATTTGTTAACGGTTTAGCGTAAGCTTTTCGTATTGATATAGAGGGGTACAGCTCGCTGTATCCCTTTTCTTTATGTTATATACTTTGGATTTCTCTTTCCAAGCGAATGGTAAATAAAAAAGCATCGATATTCGATGCTTTTTTATTTTAAAACTGACTTGCAGTGTTTTTTATTGTTGCAAATTTGGAAGTAACTCCGCGATGACCTTTTTCAATTTGTTGGGATCTTTCATGTAAGGTTCCAAATCGTAAAGTTCCACCTTTTTGAAATCGATAGGATGACTCTCACTCTGCAGTGAAATAGTCCCTTTATTTAAAAGCTGACCATCCTTTTTCACTTTAGGATCGAAACCACTTACATTGCCGCCACCAATTTGGGGTTTATTATACTGTAATACGACCTTGTTTTCAAGGATATGTTGCACAAGTGAGTCTCCCAATACCAAGAAATCAGCAGTTACCCATTGATCTCCAGCATAGGTTTTTGATGTTGAGCTGATGCAATGTGGTGTAAATAGCTTATTGTCGATCACAACGTTTGTGCCTGGCGTACAAAGGTTACTTGTGGTCCGTTCGTCCTTGCCATTTCCACCCAGCAGCTGCCCTTCGATCGATATTGGAAAGTCTTGATCAACACCCATGGTATTTGGATCCTGTCCATGTAGCATGGCTCCGCTATTACGCCAAGCCCAACCTTCTCCACCATTTACCTGTTCACCAACAAATCTGTAAGTGACGCGCAATAAATAAGCTGAGAATTCTTTATTGTAGAATAGATGGCCATACTGAAAATTGAAATTATCATAACCATCATATCTTACTTTGAGTAAACCGTCTTCTACACGAAACGTATTTTTATAATTATCCCCAACTTTGTGGTTTCTGATTTTTGGGGTCCAGTTCTTCAAATCTTTCCCATTAAATAACTGAATGGGTTTGGGTTTCTTATCTTGAGATTTGGCAAATAAAGAAGTGCTGAGCAATAAAATTCCAGCACTATAAATGATATGTTTGAATTTCATCCTGAATTAGGTTTATTGACCTAAATTAGGCAAACATTTTTAAATAAGCAATTCTTTTTGTTTGACATATTCGCTTGGACGGATACCGACGACCTTATTGAATGTGTTACTAAACGTGGGGAGGCTATTGTATCCAACTTTGAGAGCAACTTCATTTACACTTAGTTTTTCGTCTAAAAGGAGCTTAAGAGCAGTCAGCATTCTGAGAATCGTGTAGTACTGGATAAAAGACATATTTAATTCTTTTTGAAATAGTCTGGCTAATGTACGTTCACTAATGTTAAATAATCCGGCAAGTTTTTTAAAGCTGACATTTTCCTCTATATTCTCTTCGAGGTAAGTGACGATATCCTTTAATTTCTGATGATTAGGATAAGGCAAGGCTAAAGGAAGCTCATGCAGCGATAATTCCGGCAGGATAAGTTTAAATGCTGTAGCGATACTATATTTAGGTTCTTCGACCGGAAATATATTGCCATTCCAGCGGTTGGTAAACATAATCAGTTCTATCAAAAGATCATTTACTGGATAAATTCCCATTTTGCTGTAGAAGGGTGCGTCATTATTGGTTTTGGGAAAGTACAAATTACGCATAACGACGTCCGGGGTACTTGGATGAATACTATGTTTTATGCCAGCAGGAATCCACAAATAATGTCGGGCAGGTAAAAAATATGATTTTTCCTCTGTCTTAACAAATACGACACCGCCTTCTGTATATAAAAATTGGTCCTTATCGTGGCAATGTTCGGAAATATGATTCTCTGCAATAATAGCGTGGTGACAGTAAATGCTATCTTCAAATGAGTCTACTTCCGTCATATAATAACGGTTGACATATTTAGCATCTGTCGTTATATCTTGTGTATTCATTTTAACCTATAATACGATGTCACAAAGGTAAGACTTTTTTACTAGACCCCACCTTTACTTCTTGAAAGTGAGTGTATGCTTACGTTAAAATGGCAATTAATCGACCGGAGAGTTAGTCTTTACTTACTTTAGTTTTACCTTTATTATTGTAAGTTGTTTGTTATCAGTGTGATATATATTATCGATCCGTGTGATATAAAATATTTTTTTATTATGATTTGTTGTATATTTTTGATTTGTAGTGAGTTGTGGCTTTTTAGTCTCGTTTGGATAATTTTGTGTCGAATGGTAATAAATATGCAGTTGAAAAAAATGCTAAAATTGTTTGGTTAAGCGGTTGGAAAATATAACAAAGAACTTTACAAATAAGGGAAATATATAGGTTTCAATTTCTTAAGTTTACAATAATGGAATAAAATCAAACTATAACAATATGGCTTACGAAAGAATAAAAGTTCAAAGCTTACATGATAAAGTGATTACAGCGGAAGAAGCTGCTAAGCTATTTCAAAATGGAATGGTCGTTGGATCGAGTGGTTTTACTAAGGCTGGAGACAGTAAGGTTGTTTTACCTGCATTGGCTGAACGTGCAAAAGTGGATCCATTGAAAATAACCCTGATTACTGGGGCTTCGTTGGGACATGGAACAGACGGCAAATTGGCGGAAGCGGGGGCACTATCCAAGCGTATGCCTTTTCAGGTAGATCGTATTTTACGTAATAAAATTAATGCCGGGGATGTGCTGTTTATTGATCAGCATTTAAGCGAAACAGCCGAATTGCTGCACAATAAGAATTTGCCTCAGGTTGATATTGCTGTTTTGGAAGTAGCAGCAATAGAATCAGACGGAAGTATTGTTCCAACGACTTCTGTGGGAAATTCGGCTACTTTTGCTGCACTGGCTAAGCAGGTTATTTTGGAGGTCAATACTGCGATACCGATGACGATTAAAGGCATACATGATATTTACCAAGCAGAAGATTACCCTCGCCGTAATGTTATTCCAATTGTAGCTCCTGAAAATAAAATTGGGCGTAAAACTATTCCTTTGGACGCAAGTAAGGTGGTGGGAATTGTGTTTACGAATGAGCTTGATAGCCCAGCCGATATTGCTGAACCGGATACCAAAACTACAGCGATAGCGAAGCATATTTTACAGTTTTTCGAAAATGAAGTAGAGCTAGGTCATTTGTCAGAAAGCTTGATGCCGCTCCAAGCGGGTATTGGAAAAGTAGCTAACGCTGTTCTGACCGGATTTATACATAGTAAGTTCCGTAATCTAACGATGTTTTCTGAAGTGTTGCAAGATAGCACCTTTGACCTTATCGATGCTGGAAAACTGGATTTTGCTTCTGCTTCTTCAATTACTGTTTCGGAAGAGTGTTATTCAAGAGTGTTCGATCATTTGGATCGATACCGCGATAAAATTGTATTGCGCCCACAGAACATTTCCAATACACCTGGACTGATCAAACGTTTGGGGATTATAGCAATTAATACAGCCATAGAGTTTGATATTTATGGAAACGTAAATTCTACCCATACTTCAGGAACAAATATCATGAACGGTATCGGTGGATCGGGTGACTTTGCACGTAATGCTTACTTGAGCATCTTTGTTACACAGGCAGCCTCTAAAGGGGATGCAATTTCTCACATTGTTCCTATGGTTTCTCACGTAGATCATACCGAACATGATGTCGATATTTTGGTAACAGATTATGGTTTGGCAGATTTGCGTGGTTTAGCGCCTCGTGAGCGAGCGAAAGTAATTATTGAGAACTGCGTACATCCCGATTATAGGGAGCAGTTATCAGACTATTATAACCGCGCTTGCGAAAGGGGAGGGCATACACCACATTTGTTAGAAGAGGCTTTTAGCTGGCATATTAATCTTCGTGAAAAAGGAACAATGAAAAAAGATCACTAACCGAGGGCGCGCGGTTACATATAGACTAAATGTATAAAGAAAGGCGAGGTTTAATGGTAGACTTCGCCTTTCTTGATGTATAACTATCGCAAAGAAAATCACGCATTCATTTCATTGGTTATGATAAACCATTGTGGCTTCCTACTGGATCTGTTTAGCCCCCAATTAGTGGCGATTGAGACCAATCGTAATTTTTGTCCGAAACCATTGTTTGGTTTCTGGCGATTCAATTTCTTTACTGTAGCAAGCAACTAGCTTAGGGTGAAACTTTGCGATTGTTTTGGCCCCCCAGCCTATTCCTTTCTTCACATGGAAATCTGTCGTGTTTGATAATGAAATGAGCAGCTTCAACAAAATGTCTACGTATGTGGCTGGCAGCCCCTTTTTTACAGCATAGTGCGTAGCTACACCAATGGTACGAACAATCCATTTATCAGGATGATGGGCTAATTCTTTTAATAATGGTATTGCTTTTTTAGGTGAAGTCAACAGCGTATGACCAAGTACGCGTTCGCCGATGATATCACAGACGTACCATTGATTGCCCATGGTTATATAGGTGCAGGCTTTATGGATGGATTCTTCAAAGTGTTCGGGGAGACGTTGCTGAAGAATTATTCCCGTTAAAACATAACTTCCCATTTCTGTTGTGGCAATGAGACGATCTGTCACGTGTAACTGTTCGGCCTCAGGCACGAATAGCATAATTTCCCTGGCCGCAAACTCCAGAAGTGGAAATCGAACTTTCTTTTTCAGTAAACACTCTTGTAAGCTTAATATAAGGCATTCAATACCGGATTGCTGTCCTTGCTGTTTCGCCGCTGCGACAATTTCTCGGATCTGTACTTTACTGGTAATTTGGTCCATAGCGCTGCTCGAATCCCTATTCTTGATCTTTATAAATATTCCAATAATTAAAGTCTGTCATTGGGGCATCCGTTATTCCAATAGCGCGCCCCATTGTAACGATCTGTCCCCTATGATATGTTCCGTGAAGGATCAGCTGTTGTATGTATTCATACTTCGTGAAATCGCATTGAAACCATGGTGATTCCACTTTGATATTTTTTTCAAGATCCAACTCAGATAGCTTGTGTACATAATCCACAAGTTGAACTGAATTTCTTCTTAGTGCTTCAAATATTTCTTCTTTTGTGGTTCGCTTTTTTTCAAAATCGAAATCATTGCTTTCTGCAATGTGGCTCCACCAATATTCCTGTGTTTGCAAGATGTGGTTTAAGGTCTTCAAAATGGTCGGGAAGCTTGAAGGTACCTCCTGGTTAAGTTGGTCGTCCGATTTATCAGCCAGCCAATTGATGTATTTATTGACAACCCAGTCGTTATACTCGACACTTTTTGTGATTAAGGTTTTTAAACTCATAATTTCAATCTATAGTATGGTTTTTAATGAAATATTTACTAAATATAAATCCTTTTTGAAAAGAATTTATATTAAATTTCATAGCAGATAGGCTGTTTGATAAGCTGCTTTGAAAGTTTCCATTTTTGTAAAATTGAGGCAGGTATAGCCCTGTACGCTAAGCGTAACTTCTTTGCAATAAATAAAAAGTGTTGTTCATATTTTTTATATTTATTTTGCAATAGCAGAATGGTTTAGCATTTGTCGAATGCGCAAGATACCAATAGAAGATTTGACAGCCGCTTGAGCTTGTTGGATTAACCAATTGTAATAAATATGATAAAAGCAACGCATTGTATTCTTTCTCTACTAGCCATGTTGTTTATGAACATGGGAAACGCCCAAGTTAATAATTTACAGGAATCCAAAAAGGAATTTGATGAACGGATGCATTGGTTTAGGGAAGCAAAATATGGAATGTTTATTCATTTTGGGCTTTATAGTCAACTTGGAGGGATGTATAAAGGGAAATTCAACCAAAGGATATGCCGAATGGGGGAATTTGTTGCTCAATATTGGACCTGATGGAAACGGCAACGTGCCGCTTGCGAGTAAGGAAATTTTGTTGAAAGCGGCGGCAGAACGAAAAAAGGACTAATCTAAGCAATATTCGCTGATTATTGACTCATGATAAATATTTTTGAAAAAAGAGTGTTATTTGATCTTACTTATCAACAAATATGAAGACAAAATTCATTTTATTCCTAGTGCTAATAACCATGCTTTTGGGATTTCAGCACCATGTAAAGGCAGATCCACCTTTTCATAAAAAAGGGATGATCAAGGTGACGGTCTTTTATCCAAATGGGCCTGGAAAGACATTTGATTGGGGCTATTATCTTCCAAAACATATTGCGCTTGTCAAAAAAGTTTACGGTAAAGCATTGAAAGGTATAACCATTGATAAAGGACTTTCGGGACGTAGCTCAGCAGAAGGGCCGACGTATTTGGCCATTTGCCATTTGTATTTTGATTCTGTTGCTGCCTATCAGGATCCTTTGAAGGAAAATGGGAAAAAGTTTGCCGAAGATTTTCCAAAGTACACGAATATTACGCCAGCGGTACAGATCAGTGAAGTGATTCAATAGACCGTTCGCTAATTAGGCGAAATGCTAGTATTAGGTGGAATACGATATGATCTATTGAAACACGAAATCTATTGAAACACGAACTAAAAAAGTCGTTTGTGCGTAGCAAACGACTTTACTTTTATTCACTTATCGAGCCTACATAAATGGTTTTATCCTCGATATAGGCTCTAGCAAAAACTACTATGAACGATTAAAATTATGAAGAAATTTCTTATGCTATTTCCAACATTAATATTTACCGGCCTGTCCTGTGTTACTTCGCTTAGCGTTCATGGACAAGAGGCCGGTACTGTCAAACGTATTTATATAAGCACAAAAGGAAATGACCGAAATCGAGGGACCATAGGAAGCCCTTATGCCACAGCTGAAGCCGCATTGCGATCGGTAGAAAAACAGAAACAAGGGAGAAATACATCAGGCATCGAAATTATCTTTATGGCAGGCATCTATCAACTCGATAAACCGATAGAATTGTCTGCTGGGATATCGGGTACAAGAAGGCAACCCTTGCGGATTAAGGCCGAGGATGGAGCACAAGTTACGCTGAGTGGTGCCAAATCGCTTAACCTCAAATGGAAACAGGGCGATCATGGTATTTGGGAGGCTAAGGTCCCAAGAGGAGTAAACTTCCAAAGTCTATATGCTAATGATAAGCATCTTGTCCGGGCACGTTATCCAAACTACGATCCCACAGTCTTGCCATTTCAAGGCTATGCTGCAGATGCATTAAGTCCCGAACGTGTCGCAACCTGGAAAAACCCTAAGGGGGGAATTGTACATGCTTTGCATGCTGGTCGCTGGGGAGGATTCCATTATAAGATTACCGGAAAAGATGGCTTATCAACAGTTACACTTGAAGGTGGACAGCAAAATAATCGTCCCAGCAAAATGCACGAGACCTATCGCTTTGTAGAAAATATCTTTGAAGAACTCGATACCTTTCAGGAGTGGTATTTGGATGAGGAGAAGGCACTATTATATTATATGCCTGCTAAAGGAGTTGATCCCAACCAGCTGAAGTTTGTAGCACCACAATTGGAAAATCTAATCTATCTTTCAGGTTCATCTTCCAGACCAGTGCATGATATTGAGGTTAGTGGCCTTCGCTTCATGTATACTGCTCCTACCTTTATGAAAACAAGCGAACCACTCTTACGTAGTGATTGGACGATCTATCGACAGGGAGCCGTAAAGATTGAAGGTGCGGAAAACTGTATCTTCCGCGCGAATGATTTTATCGCTTTGGGCGGCAATGCAATATTTGTTAATAATTACAATCGCGGGGTCAAAATTGAAGGCAACCGGATTGAACAGATCGGTGCCGGAGCGATCAATTTTGTAGGAGATCCAGCGGCGGTTCGCTCACCGGAATTTCGATATGAAAAATTTGTTCCGTTTGACCAAATGGATACCATCAAAGGGCCAAAAACCGATAATTATCCCATGGACTGTGAGGCGAGTGACAATCTGATTCATGACATTGGATTGATCGAAAAACAAGTAGCAGGTGTACAGGTCTCTATGGCTGAATCTTTACGAATTTTGCACAATACCATTTACAATGTGCCTCGAGCAGGTATTAATGTAGGTGATGGTACCTGGGGCGGACATGAGATAGCTTACAATGATGTTTTTAATACAGTCCTGGAAACCAGCGATCATGGAGCCTTCAACTCATGGGGGCGCGACCGATTTTGGCATCCCAATCGAAAGGAGATGGATGAACTGACGGGGAAGCATCCCAATTTAATAGTGTTGGATGCAGTCAAAACAACTAAAATTCATGATAATAGATTTCGCTGTGATCACGGTTGGGATATTGATTTGGACGACGGATCTTCCAACTATGAAATTTACAACAATCTTTGTTTAAGTGGGGGACTAAAACTAAGAGAAGGATTTTATCGTAACGTGTATAACAATGTGATGATCAACAATGGTTTTCATCCACATGTCTGGTTTCAGAATAGTCACGATGTTTTCCGTAATAATATCGTGATGGAATCCCATCAGGATATACAGGTCAGGTATTGGGGGCAAGAGGTAGACCATAATATCTACAGAAGGCAGGATGACCTAGACAAAGATCGGGCGAAAGGTATCGAAAAACATGGTCGTGTTATTCAATTGAACTTTATGAATCCTTCCGGTGGCGATTTCCGATTGAAGAACTGGAAAGATCAGGATTTTAAAAATTTTGACATGCTGCATTTCGGAGTTACGAGTAAAAGGCTTAAAACTCTTGCTGCTAGACCTGAAATACCTCAGTTGATCCAATCCGAAGCAAAGGAGCAGGGGAGCAGATGGGCCTGGAAGTCGGGGGTATTTAAATCAGTGGAGACTTTGGGAGAGCAGTCAGCTGCGGGCCTACCCGCGATAAACGGCGTGCTGCTACTTCAGTTGGATGAAAAAGGCAATCTTTATAAAAGCGGTTTGCGTGTCGGTGATGTTGTGCTGAATTACCAGGGCGAGAAAATAGATCAATTAACAGACTTGCAACAAGCGATTAAAAAGCATGTACACGCAGACCAGCCTAAGGTGTTAATTTTTAGAAACCAACAGCAGCAGGAATTAACCCTGCAGCTGTAGCAAATTTTCTATAGGAAGATTGAAATATAGTATTGTACTTTGGCTTGTTGACACGCGATATCACTATTGTGGGGATTTAGCAGTAAAACAAGGCAGTTTTGATAGATCGGTCATCTTACGACGATACTTAGTTTTTGTTTATAATTTTTATTTCCATTAGGACTATTGCGCATCTTGGTCGTCATTATAACAGTGTGTTATCATATAATGAAGTAGACACCTGATATTAAATTCTTATTCGTATTAATTGATGTATAAGGCTGTACAGCACCCATGTGTTGGCAGCCTTATTGATTTCCCATGGAATGGAATTCGCTAGTTAGAATGATGCTGAATGGAAGTGACGGTTTGGTGAATGATGATGTATCGATATAAAGACATAACCATAGATAGGGCGATGCAGAGTCAATATGGGCTGGCTGTGCAAAATTTCTTAAACTGGTTTAAGTTTGGACTGTTTTTGTTCGCTTAAATTTGATTCATATCGTTTATACCATATTTATATAATTTACACCATGTATAATCAACTTTTTGCACGTATAGCTGTATCAACAGCATTTTTGTCTGCTGTTGCAGATCGTTTGGGTCTATGGGGGGCGCCGGGCGCATCACATGTTTCTTGGGGAAATTGGGCCAATTTTGTAGCCTATTCAAATACCCTCAATTTTTTTGTGCCAGTATCCTTCGGTAATATACTAGCTATCGGCGCGACATTATTGGAGGTTATCTTAGCTATCCTGTTGTTGATCGGCTATAAGCTGCGTTTTAGCGCACTAATTGCCGGGATTTTACTGATTAGCTTTGCGATGGTGATGACCTTATCGTTAGGGATTAAATCGACGTTTGATTATTCGGTCTGGGTAGGAGCGGCTGCTTGTTTTTTACTCCGTACAGCTGATAACTTTCCTATTAGCATAGATCGTTATATCGAACTTCGTAAAAAGTAGAGGGATCGGTAAATGAAGGATCGAAGATTTTCTCGTCTTATCAATATGTTTCAAAAAGCACAAAAAATGCCGTTAAGCAAAGCGGTTTAACAGCATTTTTTTGATTACATTTCTTTTAAATTTACCTCTTTCTTCTCACCGTCTTTGTCAATGGTGACATGTTTTTCAATATTAGCTTTGTCGACATAAGATGATTTTGCGGTACCATAATTTGTCGTTGAACCTGTATACCCCCAATAGTTATAATAATTGGTGTAGCCCGACACATAGGAGTAGTTGTATGAATTGGTGAAATCGAAGCTGGCCATGATCACGTATGCGCCTGGCATGAGATCTGCAAACTCGAAATGCCCCTCATCATCATACACTTTTGCTTTTTTAACCGCATAGCCAAAATCAGGATCTAATGGAACTTCCTGGACCTTTTTTTGTTTTCGGATCTTTTTATTGACTTCCAGCCATTCTTCATAATAAGCAGAGTTGGCAAACAGCGTAATTTCTGTTCCTTTTGGAGCATATTGCTTTTTAGCAGTATTCACGAGCCCGCCAAGTTTTTTTCCGGAGCTAGATCGTGCGTAAGCCGTCCCGATAATAACACTTTTCCCTTGAGAAATCTGTTGTGCAGACTGTTCTTTGTTGAATCTATTTTTAATAGGTTGATAGTCCAGTTCCTCGTTTACGGTAATTTCCCATTTGCCGTTTCCCATGGACATTTCCCTTTGCCATAATCGGCGATCCTTCTTGTCGACGACGTAATTGTATATGGCTCCGGTACTTTCTTCTAAAAGTGTAACCAGCCAACTATCGTGTTTGCCCGTTTTTGGGGAACCATAACTGTAGCTTTTTACTTCCTTGATGGTATAGTCTTCGACAAAAATGTCGGAATCACTATTGTAATAAAATTGCGGGATGCGCGCTTTATACCCTAGATCTAAAGGTAGAGTTGAAATCAGATGATCTGTCCAGTTAAAATCTACAAAAGGTCTAGTTGGCTGTAAGTTGATCTTTTTTTCCTTTTTAGTTTTCTTCGAATAATAATTGCCTGTAATTGTTTCCCCAAAGTTGAGGCTTACTTTTGTTTCTTTGCCATCGCTGGAATAGCTGATAGACCGAAGTGTTTTTGCGTCAGCGACAGTGGTGCGGATCGAAGTCCAGGCATTGTCTTTCGGAACATAAGTATTGGTTAAAGTCAGCTGATTGTTGGCCGCTACAATATCGTAGGTCAATGATCCTTGTTTGTCCCAAGTGTTATCTTTGACATAATAGACTGTATACAGTGATTTTTCTGGTTTTATATAGTTGGTATTGATATCGCTGCTACCCGGACTGACGGTCTTTTGACATAATCCTACGGCTGGAAGTAGGCCTACTCCCAAAACAAAGGCATATAATTTCATATATGTGAATTATAGTTAATGAAAAAACAAGTTGTTTCTTGTTCGATTTATCTTATCTAAGATAATAAAAAATTTTTTTTTGCTGGCGATTGCTTGGTTTTGCATCAATAATCTGCCGCTAATAGACGTCTTTTGGGAACGTAAATTTTTTGAAAGAATGAAAAAGGTGTTTTTATGCCATGTAAACAATAAATAGAAGGCTAATTAGTTGGTGTTGCAGTGTGTATATAAGATAAGAATTTGCGGTATAGCAATAGATATTTCAGGAGCACGGCAATGGCATTAATAAAACAAAATTGAGTATATTGTATTAAACATTTAGATAAATAAAGATAAACAGTTTGGGTAAACTTTGAATAACTAATGGCAAAACTTTTTTTGGTCCGACATGGACAGTCACAATGGAATTTAGAAAATCGCTTTACGGGCTGGCAGGATATTGATATTACCGAATTGGGACAACAGGAAGCTCGGCAGGCGGGCTTGGCGCTGGCAAATGAGCCGATTGATATAGCATATACATCGACGCTTATCAGAGCGCAGCATACGTTAGAGATTATTTTGCATGAAATGGGTAATCCTCACATTTCCATTGTTATCAATGCTGCTTTAAATGAGCGTGGTTATGGAAAGCTCGAAGGATTGAACAAAGCCGAAACGGCGGAAAAATATGGCGCTGAACAAGTGCATATCTGGCGAAGATCTTTTGATGTTCCTCCGCCTGGGGGTGAAAGCCTAAAAGATACATACGAACGTGTTATTCCATATTACGAAGGTTTTATACTGCCCAAACTGAAAGAAGGTAAAAATGTACTTATCGTTGCGCATGGCAATAGCCTACGGGCACTGATCATGTTTTTGGAAAATCTTTCTCCGGAACAGATATTGGAAAGGGAGATTGCTACCGGGCAACCGATCACGTATCAAATTGAAGGATAAGCGCTATACTGATTTCAGGTCTAGCCTAAGTAATCAAGAATTGGTGAAATCGCAGTTTTGAAAACAAAAAATCCTGCCATATGGATGATGAGCAGGATTCTTGTTTTTGTACTTGCGTTATGCTATTTCAAAACGAATTTAAATCCTAACGAAAAACGCGATGGCTCGAAATTGGAGCCATGAGAAAGATTCCACCATGGTTTCCAGTCGAAATGCATGGCTAATGGTGCAGACGGAATTTTGAACTCTAGACCCAGGGCTGGACGGATTGCAAAATCAGTATGTGTTTTTCCATCTTTCCAATGGTAATCGTCATACCAGTCGTCGTGCCATTTACCATAATCAATAAATGATACTTGTGGACCAACTCCAATATACCATGAAAGACCACGCGATCCAGGAATACGTTTGTTGTATGAATAATCTACGCCGATAACAGTAATATTGTCTCCAAATAATACTTGTGCATTTCCAGCATCATTTCCACCAAAATTGTGTTTTATCTGTGGACCGAACAGGGTTTGACCATCACCTACATCTATGCCAAGACCAATGGCTGTGCGATAAGGAGTTTGCGCGTTTGCTTGCTGATGAGCAGCAAATAGTAGCGTAAAAAGTGTTAGAAAAGGTAGAATTGCTTTTTTCATGATAATTTAAAAAAATATAAGTTGTGTGTTTCCGATTAGAAAGCTTTCGCTGTTGAAACAAATAGTTTGCCAAAGATTTTTTTAACATTTTGATAAACAATAAATGATATGTAACTACCTCTTTTTTAATAGATTTTTTTTATGGATAATCTAAAAAAAAATCAACCATTATATTAAAGTATTGTTCTTATTATAGAGAGCTGCTTTTTTAAGCTTTGATAGTGCTCAGGCTATTTTTATTGATGGCTATTATAATTTTAATCGATGCGGTGTTATTAAATGTTATAAGAGGCAGCATTTAAAATACTACAAAATACAGCAGATGGAGAAACTACAAATTAATACGGAAAGGATTGAAGAATGGATTGCAGCGGGCTATGATGTTCTTCAAGATGGAAAATTAATAAAAGTCGAAGGCGATCTACAGGAATTTTTAAAACAGTTTGCTGATGATACAGCAGATGGGGGACCAAAAACATATCTGTTGAAGGAGCTGCTTACCTGGCCAGAGGAAGATTTAAAAAAAGTAGAAATGGGTTATGGAACAGATGAAAATAGCTGAAGATAAAATTGTACCATTGGATTTTGATTCAGAAGAATTACCTTTTGAAATTCGTGAGCTACGTCCCGTTGTATTTAGAGAAGAAACGTCCTATTGGTGTTTACTAGGACCCGATCCGCATCAAGGCATTTTCGGAAACGGTGAAACGGCTTTAGATGCTTTAGCCGACTGGCTAGAAAATTTACAGGTACGTTTAAAAACTGGAGACGAACATGATGAAGTAGCGAATTATGCTCGGGAAAGTCTTCGGGCATCGAATCGTGATGTCTGGTAATATTCCGTAGTTATATTAAAAGTCTCCCCATACAGATTGAAAAAAGTAAAAAGGCCCTTCGAATAGAAAAAGGATAATTTATCGTAATAAGGTATCCTTACTGTGTGTAGTAGCGAAATTTACAGTTCCTGCGTTAATTTAATTGTAACAATATGTTCTCGAAATCCCAAAATTAGCGATAGTAATAGTAATGAAAAGAAAACTGAACCCCTTAAAAAGGTGCAGTAAAGACAATTTTATAGTGAATAAACCTGAATAAGATTGCATACTTCTTTTATTTAAAAATCAATTTATCTATGTTTGGTGTAACATGTTAAGTCTGTATGTGTTTGACTTTTAACAGTGTTAGGTTTACATCTTGATCTATTTTTCAATTTTCAAACATTTTATTTAAATGTTTGAAAATTGAAAAATATATTACTAACTTTATTTTAGATGAACAAAAAGGAACAGGTCAAAGAAAGAATTGGACAGGCGGCCATGGAATGTTTCGAGCGTTATGGATTGGAAAAAACAACCTTGGAAGACATTGCTAAAACTGTGGGATTGAACAAAACGTCTCTTTATTATTATTACAAGAACAAAGAGGATATTTTTATTGAAGTAGCAATACGAGAAGGACAATCTTTTATTGATACATTACAAAAAAGTACATTGAAAAAGAAGGGAGTAGAGAATCAGATTTCTTTTTATTTAGAATCGAGATTGAACTATTATACCAATGTGCTCAATATGAATAGGGTGTCTGTCGAATCACTTGATAAGATTTTACCTCGTTTTTTTGAACTATATGATGCAATGATGGTGCAAGAGAAAGCTTTTCTTACTAAGCTCCTTACACAGGCCATTGCACATGAAAAATTGGATCTAACAGATCCTGAAAATATAGCTTCTGTACTTATAAATTTTGCTAATGCATTGAAACATAGTACAGAGCAGCAGGCGATACTGAAGCGGCAGGTTGAAATTGACTATGCACAAAGTCTTCGGGATACCAAATTTCTAGTCAGCCTAATTTTTAGAGGGCTCAGAATATAATTCTCGATTGTCCATTTTGGAGAATCAGGGCGGGTAAGGTGAAGCATTGAAGCGATAATAATACGCTAACCAATATAAACATGAAAAAAATTGCCTTATTAATCCAGATTCTCTGTATCTGTGTGCCATTTAGCTTGTCTGCACAACAGATCATCAATGGGCAGGTCAGCAATAGCTCGACATCCGAGCCCGCCTATGCAGTTTCGATCCAGTTAAAAAACGGAAAGGAAGGTACTTTCACGGATGATCGAGGGCGTTTTCAGCTGAAAACAAATAGACCACTACCCATTACACTATATATTTCTGCTATCGGGTATGAATCGAAAGAAGTTTTGGTGAATAACCTGTCATCTCCATTGCATATTTCTTTGAATTTATCCCCCATTTTGGGACAGGAGGTTGTTGTTTCTGCAAGTAGAACCGTACAGAGTAAACTATCCGCGCCAGTAACAATTGAGCAAATGAGCAGCAAAGACATTCGTAATGCAGCACAATTAAATTACATGGATATGCTTCAAGGCTTGAGAGGAGTCGATGTTACCGTATCCAGTATTGGTTTTACCAGTGTTACAACGCGTGGGTTCAATACCAGTGGGAACACCAACTTTACTCAGATCGTAGACGGGATGGATAATCAGGCGCCTGGACTGAATTTCCCGCTCGGATCGGTCATCGGGCTGACCCAACTTGATGTCGATAATATAGAGGTGCTGTCTGGAGCATCTTCAGCCTTGTATGGGTCAAGGGGATTGAATGGTACGATGGTTGCCACAGGTAAAAATCCGTTTAAATATCAAGGATTAAGCGTGTTGGTGACTCAAGGTGTCAACCATATCAATCATAAAAAGAACAATGATCCTGTGCCTACTTCACCCTATTATGATTGGGCTATACGCTATGCAAAACAAATGGGGAATAAAATTGCTTTCAAGATCAATGGTCAGTATACACAGGCAAAAGATTGGGTAGCGAACGATGAAACCAACAAAAACGGTCCTGGGACAGCGCTTACAGATCCAAACTATAATGGGGTTAACCTGTATGGAGGAGCGACTTCGACAGATATTAATCCCTTTTTGGAAGGTGCACTTCAGGGAAATCCGGAATTGGCTCCCCTAATCGAGCCCCTACTGAAAAATCCAAATTATGTTGCCCGGACTGGATACCCGGAATATGGCTATCTCGATAATAGAGCCAAGCTCTTTAAAATCAATGGTGAATTCCGTTACAAGGTTTCCAACACTATTGAAGCCATAGCTTCAGCCACTTTTGGTACGGGTAATATTGTTTATACCAACGATACGCGTTATCAGCTGAAAGGATTTAAAGTAGGGCAATATCGGCTGGAGCTTCGTGGGGATAAATGGTTTTTCAGAACCTATACGACCCAAGAAAATTCGGGGAGGACACTGGTTGCAGGGCCGACAGCACAATATATCAATGAATCTTGGAAAACAAGCTACGATGGCGAGACAGGTGGTTGGTATCCTGAATATACTGCTGGTCTCTTAAATGCACTTGCTTCAGGTACTTCGCTCGCAGATGCTCATCTAGCGGCGCGCACGTTAGCCGATCAAGGGCGCGCCGAACTTGGAACACCGCTGTTCAATAGACTAAAAGATAGTATCAGCAATACACCCATATCGCAGGGTGGAACGCTGTTTTTGGACCGCAGCAAATTATACAATGCCGAAGCGCAATATAATTTCTCAGATCTTGTAAAATTTATGCAGGTGATTGCAGGTGTCAATTGGCGTTTGTACAATCTAAATTCAAAAAATACACTATTCCCGGATAAGGATAAGCCGATTCATGTAAAAGAGTACAGTGCTTACCTGCAACTCGCCAAAAAAGTATTTGACGATCGCCTTAATATTGCCACTTCATTCCGTTACGATAAGAATACGTTGTTTGCTCAACCAAAGTTAACTTCGCGTGCATCACTGGTGTTTGATCTGTTTCATCAGAACTACCTTCGCCTTTCTTATCAGAATGCGTATAGCTTCCCCTCTAATATACAAGCCTTACAAAATACTTTAAATGGCTACAATAGCTATTCCTCCGGCGGTTCATCGCTGTTGTTGATCGATAATTATCAATTTGATCGCTATCCGCCTTACACCTTGGAAAGCGTGCAGAAGTTTCAGCAATCGAACGATCCAACCGTACTTCAGAGATTTAAATTCGATGATATTAAGCCGCAGTCGGTTAATGCTTTCGAACTGGGCTATGCAGCTATGTTGGGTAAGCGGGTGATGATCGATGTGTTGGGGTATTTTTCAACCTGGAAGAATTTTATTGGCTATGCTAATGTTGCCAATACTCCTGGAAGCGACGATTTCAACGCTTTTAAAGATCATGCGACCTACGTTCAGTATAATATCGCTTTTAATGGCGGAGAGACCGTAAATACCTACGGATACGCCGCGAGTATTAGTTTGGATCTAGGCCGGAATTTTGTGACCAAGGCCAATTATTATTCTGACTACCTAAAAAATAAGAACAATAGTCAAATTAACAATTTCAATACACCACATTATCACTTTAATCTTGAATTCGCGAATAGTGGCTTTGGAAAAAAACAGGTTTGGTCTTTTAGTACTTCCTTACGTTATAAACCGGGGTACTATTATGTCGTGTCTGGAGGACTTGCCGCAGGTCAAGTGCCAAGCTCAGCGGTGATCGATGCGCAAGTGAGCTATAAATTTGTTAAGGCTCGATCCGGAATTCGTATTGGGGGAACCAATATCACAAACAAGTATTATTCTACAGGAATTGCTAATCCACGTATAGGGGCGGTGTATTATGTCACTTATGCTTATAATATTTTCTAATCAAAAATTAAACAAATCAGACCATGAAAAGATATTTAAAACAATTGATTGGTATTGCGGTTACAGCTTCCTTCCTGTACAGCTGTGCCGACCAATCGAAAGACAGTTACAAAGTCCTTACGTTTACTCCTGGACAAGAAGAGGCTATTGAAGAAGCTTTCCTTTCCATTAAAGATAGCACCAATATCGTGCTAAAAGCTGGAAAATACTCCTTCGATAATCTGAGTATTGCGCAAGTAAATCATATTAAGATTGAAGGCGAGGGCTATGATAAGACAATTATTGATTTTTCCAGTCAGACACAGGGAGGAGAGGGAATCCGGGTTACTGATGTGAAAGGTTTAGCGATTGGGAATATGACCATTCGTGATTCAAAAGGAGATCTATTGAAGATAAACAATAGCCAAGACGTTGTCATCTCAAATCTTCATAGTATATGGAGCTCGGCCGATTCTACAAGTGGCGGATATGGGATTTATCCTGTGCTCTGTAAAAATGTGCTTGTTGAGAATTGTTATGCCGAAGGGGCTTCAGATGCAGGTATCTATGTAGGACAGACAAAGGGTGTCATTGTACGGAAATGCAAAGCGGCGAAAAATGTGGCTGGTTGTGAAATTGAAAATACAACAGATGCTGAAGTTTACGATAATGAATTTTATGGAAATACAGCCGGATTTCTGATTTTTGATCTGCCTGAACTTTCACAGCGCGGTGGAAGGGTAAAGGCATATCGCAATAAAATCTATGCTAATAATTTTAAAAATTTTGCCAAAGGTGGGAGTTTCGGAACTTTTTGGGGAGTAGGGAATGCATCACCGGGAAGTGGTATCATTATTCTTTCCACATCAAATATTGAAATTTACGATAATGTTATCGAACAAAATAACACGTCTGCGATTACGATCGCTTCAGGTTTTGCTGTCGATGAAAAAGCTGGAGAACGCATCAATGCAAATTACTCCCCCATACCCACACATGTTAAAATTTATAAAAATACCATTAAGATGGGGGATAAATTCCCGCAGGCAGCTTATGAGCATCGTATCGGTCAATTGATTATTGCTACCGAAGCTCAGTTAAATAGCGTTGAGCCGGATCGAAAAAATAAGCGGATTCCTGCCATATTGTATGACGGTATTACCAGTAATGTGATCACGAACGGTCATACTCAAAACCCGGATTCTATCTGTATCAATCAGCCTGGTGAGAATATGTTTGTAGCGGCAGATTTTAGTCACGCAGGTCAACCAAAGATGTGGAAACCCTCAAGTAATGTACAACCTTTTCAATGCAAATAACCGTGAAACCAACAAAATTTACCTTCTTCTGTACCGGAATATTGAGTGTGATCCTGCTTATGCTGCAACAGAGCTGTCGGCAGGGGCAAAAGAAATCATCAGACCATGGGATTGTATCTTTTGAATTTAAAGAACGGTTGTCCGAATACGGCTTTTTTACTGGAAAAATAAATCAATTAGTAGCAAGAGCTGATATCTTGGGCTACGATCTAAGCACGCCTCTATTTTCTGATTATGCCGTTAAAGACCGCTTTATTGTCTTGCCAAAAGGAGGGAAAATAGGCTATACAGAACATGGTCCTTTAGATTTTCCCGACTCAACCATTATTATAAAGAATTTCTCCTACATAAATGAAAAAAGGCAAAAAGTATTGATAGAGACGCGCTTGCTGGTGAAGGATCCAGCTGATCATGCCTGGAAAGTGATGAATTATCTGTGGAATGATGGGCAGACCGATGCGATTAAACATATTCGTGGTGCTAAACTACCGATTACATTGATAGATAATGCGGGCAATAAGCATAGGACAAACTATATGGTGCCCAACACCAACGATTGCAAGCGCTGTCATAACAATAGCTCCAAGCTGATGCCCATAGGTCCAAAAGCCCGAAACCTCAATTTTGTACGATTAGGTGATTCGATCAACCAACTAGCCAAATGGGTTTCCCTTGGCCGGGTGATCAATATGCCTGAGCTAAAGAATGTACCGCAATTGCCTATGTGGACCGATGAAAACAGATTCAGTTTGGAACAACGGGCAAGAGCCTATTTAGATGTGAACTGCGCGCATTGCCATACCAAAGGGGGGGACGCTTACAATACAGGGCTTTTCCTGGATTATGATGTGAAAATTCCTTCCCACCTTGGTATTGATAAAGCTCCTGTTTCAGCTGGAGGTGGAGCAGGTGGCTTGGATTTTGATGTAATTCCAGGAGATGCCAAGCATTCTATCCTGCTTTATCGGATGAACAGTGTGGAACCCGGTACAGCGATGCCGGAGTTGGCCAGAAGTATAATACATAAAGAAGGTGTAGATCTGATTCGCCAATGGATCGATAAAATGCCATCAAAAAAATAGTAATATTGATCTTCAATTGGTATGAACAAAGAGAAGTTAACGGATCAGATAGGTTTAATATTTGAACAGCAGCAGCTTTTTAAATATGAATTACGGTCTAGCAGTGCAGAGGAACGTATAAAGAAACTTTACAAGTTAAGAGCGCTTATTGAGAGTCATGAAGATTTAATCTATGCGGCGCTCGAAAAAGATTTACGGAAGTCACGAAGTGAAGCCGCTATAAGCGAAGTATTATTTATTTACGGTGAAATAGCATTTGCAATACGACATTTACGAAAATGGATGAAGCCTAAACAGGTTGGCCGCTCGATAACCAATTTTCTTGCTAAGAGCACAATTACCTACCAGCCTAAGGGTACGGCACTCATTATATCGCCTTGGAACTACCCTTTTCAGCTCACAATGAGCCCATTGATTTCAGCTATTGCGGCAGGCAATTGTGTGATTTTAAAGCCCTCAGAACATAGTCCATTCACGTCTGCAGTTATTGGCGAGATTTTGACCAAAGGATTTGACCAACGGGAAGTGGCCTGTATTGAAGGTGAACAGCGTGTTTCCGAGGCACTATTAGCGCTTCCCTTTGATCATATATTCTTCACAGGGAGTCCGGCGGTAGGTAAACTGGTTATGCAGGCTGCCTCCCGTAATCTCAGTTCTGTAACTTTGGAGCTTGGTGGAAAATCGCCCGTTATATTAGATGCGACTGCAGATATGGAGATGACTGCCCATAAAGTTGCTTGGGGAAAATTAATCAATGCAGGGCAAACCTGCATTGCGCCAGATTATGTTCTTTTGCCTAAAGATAAACGGGATGAATTTGTAGACTATTATCTAAAGGCGATTAAAAGTATGTTTTTTACGGAAGATGGGCAGCTGGATCGAACAGTTTATGCAAAGATCATTAACGAAAAGCACGCTAATCGTCTTGTTTCATTAATCGCCAAGGCAACAGCATGCGGAGCAAAATTACTTGAAGGGGGACTGTTGGCCGATGATCTGACATTAAGTCCGGCATTGTTGATCGATGTAAAGGCTGACAATCCAATTATGCAGGAAGAAATATTTGGTCCTATACTTCCCGTAGTAACCTATCAAGACCTAGAAGAGGCGCTAGCACTCATTAATCGTGCTGAAAAACCTTTAGCTTTGTATGTATTTAGCAATAACAAATCTAATATTCAATACATCCTCAAGCAGGTGTCCTCAGGCGGTGCTTGTGTGAATGATGTTTTGATTCACGTTTCCAACCCGCATTTGCCTTTTGGTGGTGTCAATGGCAGTGGCGTGGGCAGTTGTCATGGGCAGTTTGGCTTTAAGGCATTTTCACATGAAAGGGCTGTCATGTTTCAATCTAAACTTTCGTTTTCTACATTGATTTATCCACCCTATGCTAAAAAGAGCAAAGTTTTTAAATTATTGAAGAAATGGATTTAGTCAATAAAGACAGTGTTTCAATAAAGACAGCTACACGTCCTTTCGTATAGGCAATCCCTGAAAGATTTAGTTGCGATTATTGATCGTCAGTCGTTTGACCCGCAACAGGAGCTCTTCCGGACTAAACGGCTTCACCATAAAATCTGACGCACCAAGATCAAAAGCTTCAATGACGACTTCCTCTTGTCCCATGTTGGAAAGTACAATAACGGGAATTTTTTTCTCGAGTTTTTTTATGGAAGTAAGGACTTCTATCCCCGAAGCAAATGGCATCATAATATCGGTAATGATCAGATCGAGATCCATTGTATTGAGCTTTTCAATTGCATCTTTTCCATTGGTGGTAGTGATAACCTCGTGACCTGCCTTGATCAGTTTGTATTGAACTGTCCGTAATATCAACTCATTATCTTCTGCAATTAAGATGACCATCTTATTTTTATTATTAATATACTACTATAAAGACCATAACAAGTTTAGATGCTATTCCATATCTAACGATAGGTACAGAAATATTTTACAATATGTTTAGTTTTCAGCTTCTGTTTTACATGATCTGAAAACATAGGTAGCAAAGAAGGACTTCAATCGCAAGAAGCTGTCTTGGCATTATTGGAAAAATGATCGTAAAATTGCTTTTGGCTAATATGAAATTCAAAGTCCCAAATGAATTTCTGCGCAAATATAGGATTGTAATAGAAATATTCAATAGAAGAAAGGTATTAGCAGGTAAATTTTATGCTAATATATTGTTTATAAGTTATGTAGCCTTTCTTTTTTGCAAAAAATAAAAACTGCAAATAAGAGATTGTAACATGATGTTACGTGCGAAGGAGATGATCGTTGACAGATGATTTTAACTCCTGAATACAAGAATTATTCATTATATTTAGGTAACCTAGTTCATTCGATATGTCATATAATATTCCCGATAATCTGAAAGGTCTTTCCGCTGCTGAGGTTAATGCCTCTCGCGCTAAATATGGTTGGAATCAATTGAGCGATAATCACAAGAATACCTGGTTTGAACTGCTTGTGGATATTTTGAAGGAGCCTATGCTGATTCTGTTGATTATCATCTCGATGATTTATGTTTTTGTGGGGAATTACGGAGAGGCTGTATTTATGTTTGTCGCTATTGTTGCTGTTACGGCAATTTCTTTTTATCAGGATAATCGTAGCAAAAAAGCGCTGGAGGAATTGGAAAAGCTGAATGAACCATTAAGCACCGTGATTCGAGATGGGAAGGTCAGTGAAATTCCAACACATGAGATTGTTGTGGGGGATCTCTGTATTACTGAGGAAGGTCGAATTATAAACGCTGATGGTCGTATTCTACACAGTAACGATTTTTCTGTTAATGAATCTTCGTTGACGGGGGAGAGTTTTTCCGTCTTTAAGGACAGTAAATCTGAAGATAATCTGGTCTACGGCGGGACGGTTACGGTCTCAGGCCTGGCTGTGTTTGAAGTTACTGAAATCGGTAAAGAGACCCGTGTTGGGAAAATAGGGGAATCGATCAAAAATATCAAGGAAGAAATTTCACCCTTGCAGGTGCAAATCCAAAAGTTTGTAAAAGCAATGGCCATTGTCGGTATCCTAATTTTTTTAATCGTATGTGTATACAGTTTTATTGACAGTGGTAATTTAGTGGCGAGCTTGCTCAATGGACTTACTTTGGCCATGTCTGTATTGCCGGAAGAGATTCCTGTTGCATTTACAACTTTTATGGCGCTTGGCGCATGGAAACTCATGCGGGAGGGGATTATCATTAAAAGAAGTAGTATTGTTGAAACTTTGGGCAGTACAACGGTGATTTGCACAGATAAGACCGGGACCATTACAGAGAATTCCATGCAATTGAAATACCTCTACAATTATGCTACGGATTCCTCTTATGATCAGGAAAGGTTTGATAAATCCGATTTAAGAGAGCTTATCGATTATGCGATGTGGAGCAGTGAGCCTGTGCCTTTTGACCCCATGGAAATTACGTTGCATAAAATATATGAAAAAACGCAAAATCAGGACCTCAGAAAGGAATATGCGTTATTTCATGAATATCCTTTAGAGGGTAAACCGCCGATGATGACCCATCTTTTCGAAAATACAGGAAAAGATCGGATTATTGCTGCCAAAGGGGCACCGGAGGCTATACTTAGTGTATCCAAGCTGCCCGATAGTGAGAAAGATAAAATTAGGGCTATTGTTAAATCCTATGGAGAGCAGGGCTTTCGTCTATTGGGTGTGGGGAAAGCGAAATTCGAAGGCAATAATTTCCCCGCGAAGCAACAGGATTTTGAGTTCCAATTTTTAGGGTTGACCGTATTTTATGATCCTCCCAAAAAGGGTATCCAGGAAGTGTTCCAAGATATTTATGATGCCGGGATTAAAGTCAAAGTAATTACTGGCGACAATGCCGATACGACTAAAGCAATAGCGGCTCAGGCCGGAATTCGTATTTTGTCTCCGCCGATCAATGGCAGTGAAATCGTAAATAGATCCGAGGCTGAAATTATGGCGATAGCGGAGCAAACAACTTTATTTACCAGAATGTTTCCCGATGCTAAATTAGCCGTTGTAAATGCCCTGAAAAAGAAAGGCGAGGTTGTGGCGATGCTTGGTGATGGAGTAAATGATGGTCCAGCCTTAAAAGCAGCCCACATTGGCGTTGCTATGGGCAATAAAGGTACTGAAATAGCAAAATCAGCCGCGGCATTGATTATCACAAATGACGATCTACAAAAGTTAATCATTGGTATAGCGGCCGGAAGAAGGATTTACGCAAACATCAAGAAGGCGGTTCAATACATCATTTCTATTCATATCCCCATTATTTTGACCGTATCACTACCTTTGTTTTTAGGCTGGGTATTTCCGCAGATTTTTAGCCCTGTGCATGTGATCTTCCTCGAATTGGTCATGGGGCCCACCTGCTCGATTGTATATGAAAATGAACCTATTGAAAAGGATACGATGAAGCGACCTCCTAGAGCTATGGGCGACACTTTTTTGAGTATAAATGAGCTCGGAATAAGCATTATTCAAGGCCTGATAATCACTATAGGGATTCTATTTGTTTATCAGTTTACTGTTCAGCAGGGGGGAACTGAGGAAAAAACGAGGGCTATGGTTTTCACTACTTTAATCTTTGCCAATATTTTGTTGAGTTATGCCAACCGATCTTTTCACTATAGTATCCTTGAAAGTTTTAAAAACCGAAACTTGCTGCTCGTGGGTATTTCGATCGCTGTACTTCTATTTTTAGCCGTGATATTATATGTTGCTCCGGTCGCCCAATTTTTTGCTGTAGCAGCCCTGAGCGGATATGAATTGGGGATAGCGCTCTCCGTGGCTGCAGCATCCGTGTTATGGTTTGAGGTCTATAAATTGATCGGGAGAATTGTACGTGCTAAAAAAGTTTGAAGGGACTAGATGGAGATAATCCAAGCATTAAACGAATAGAATTAGGCACAGGTCCAGGAATCTTACTGAATAAATTTCGAAGTAATTCCTCTTTTCTTGATGTAGAAATTCAGCGCTCGCCCTGCCTCTGTAGGTCGATCTGTACTTAATATATCTGCACCGCGATCAATAAATCCGGCATAAACTTGAAAGCCTTTTTTGTCGGCCTGTCTGTCTAAGTTTCCCAGTGTACCCAATATGCACATGATTCCATGGTCATGTAGTACTTTGGTCAATGCTGGGTCTGCTTCACGGGTTCCGACGAAGGCTAACAAGCGATTGTCGGGGATATCTTTTTCATTTAGACGAGCAAGGTCATCCAGGTTATTGACTGAGGCCGAAATCATGATGTCGCTAGCCAGACTGTGCACTTTGGCCGCCTGGTTGGCACTATACGTGATGATGACTACGCTAGATTCTGCCCTTTGTTTGCGAATAGCATTGATAACGGCTTCATAAGGGACATCATTTTTAATGTCTAAGGTGAAGATTACCTTTCCTTTTCCCCAAGAAAGTGCTTCTTCCAGCGTGGGGATCCTATAGGGCGTCATCTTTTTGTTATTGTCCAATAGACGAAGCTTTTTGAGTTCAGTCAAACTGCTGGCGTTCACAGGCCCTCTGCCGGTGGTTGTTCGGTTTAGCGTATTGTCATGCATTAATATCAGCGCTGAGTCTTTACTGATGCGAACATCACATTCAACAAGGACTGGCTGCAAGCTCGCGTTATAGGAAAAAGTTTCGATTGCATTTTCGGGGTATCCAGATGCGGGGCCACCACGATGCAAACTGACCAATGGATAACGATTATCGTCATAGGTCAAAAACTGATATAATTCCTCCACATTTTGGAGCTGTATACGTTTACCCACTGGTAAGCCATCCGTATTGGCTCCGTTACGAAAGCAACTGCTTACGATAAAGCAGATCAATAAAAGGAAGTAGTGGCGTATACGTATATTCATTGTCTATCTATTGTGCTGATTAATCAGATCGGCCAGTGCCTCGACACTGGTATTTAATTGGTCGATTGTCAGATGCGCCTGCGTATAATAAGGTTCTCTTTCGATCAACTTCTCTTCGATAAATAGCCGTAGTTCCTCAGGTGATTTTCCGATTAGAATGGGCCTTTTGTGTAGTTTAGATTGAGAAAGACGGTCAAAAAGTGCTTTGGGTGACATCTGTAAATAGACGGCATATCCATTCGCCCTGATCCATTCCATGTTGTCAAAGAAACAGGGGGCACCACCACCGGTAGATATGACGGCAGCATTCTCAGAAAATTTACGCAATTGCTCGCGTTCTAATGCCCGGAATGCGTCTTCACCATGTTGACTAAAATATTCGGTAATGCTCATGCCAATTTGTTTTACGATCTCCTCATCTGTGTCGATAAAAGGGAGTTCGAGTTTAGTGGCAAGTTTCTTACCCAGGGTAGTTTTTCCACTTCCCATATAACCAATCAAAAATATAGGTTTAGGCATAGGTACTATTTGTCTTTACTTAGAAATTTATCTTCAATGGTTTTGGCATCCGGAAAGTTATTATAGTGCCATTTTCCGACGACGTTACCTCCTTTTAGGAGCAATACACCAGGATTTGCCCTGACCATGCTTTTTAGAGGAATGAGATCGGCATAGAATATCTCCGCAATTAATTGCATTTTATCGCTCAGATATTGGGCATCTTTGGATGCCGAAGCAGTCAATAGCACAACCCGAAGCCCATTATAATCTTTTGTTAATTGGATGGCTGTCTGATTGATCTTTTGGATAGCATCAATATTGGCCGAAGAAAGATCCTTTGCAACGATAACAAGATTGTAATACGGATTAGCAATGATTTCTTGCGTATGGTCTGCTCCGTCGGCATCCGTAATCAATAGATCAGGAATAGGAATATCATATCCCTTTTTGACCAATTTACTCTCGGGTTCACCTATAATTTCCCACGATTCATCTTCCCATAGCTTGTCAGCCATATAGACCTTGTCATTGACCTTTTTTGTTTCACCCGTCTTTTTGTTTTTCATGGTATAGATTTGCTCAAACAAATCGCCTTGTTTGCCTTCAGGAAGCACCATTAATGAAGGTAAGTTGTTACCAACTTTGTAGGGTAAGAAATCAATAAACGGGAGGTAGTTTACGGTATAGATACCGATACCTAAAGAGATAATCGCTGTAATCACAGTAGCAACGAATTGATTGCCTGATCCTTTGATAATTGATCGTAATTGCTTTCGGTTAAAAAATATAATAAGGATCAACGCCAAGAGCACCAGATCTTTAGAAAATGATTGCCAAGGTGTAAGTGGGATGGCATCCCCAAAACAGCCACAAGAGGTCACAACCTCAAAAAATGCCGAATAGAAGGTTAGAAAAGTGAAAAATAGAATCAGTAGAAGCAGGCCCCAGGCAACGGTATTCGCATAGACCCCCAGTAATAACAGTGCTCCTAACAAAATTTCAAAACCACAGATTACCACAGCGATGGCAGTAGCGTATTCATTAAAAGCTGTGAGATGAAAGACCTCAAAGTATTCCTGAAGCTTATAGCCAAACCCTGTCGGGTCATTTGCTTTAATAAAACCTGAGAATATGAAAAGAAGTCCCGTAAAGATCCGGCAAAATCCTAAAAGATAATTTGTTTTGGTACGCTGCTGCTGTATAGCTGTCATAATCCGATTATTGTTGTGCGATTCCTAATTTAATTAATGCAAAAACTGCGTAATTGAGCATATCCTGATAGTTGGCATGGATGCCTTCAGAGACCAGGGTTTGTCCATCGTTATCCTCAATTTGTTTGACGCGATGTATTTTCATTAAGATCAGATCTGTCATGGAAGAAACACGCATATCGCGCCATGCCTCACCGTAATCGTGGTTTTTGGCAAGCATAAGATCTCTGGTCTCGGTAACCTTTTCTGTATATTTTTGATTCACAAAGGTTGGATCCAAATTTTCTTCACCATCTTCACCCAAATCAATCTGAATCATGGCCATGACACAGTAATTGATAATACCGATATATTCGTCAACAATTCCTTCACCCACTTTGGAAACCTTTTTGATTTCTAGCGTGCGTATACGTTGTGCTTTAATGTAAATCTGATCCGTAATGGAAGATAGGCGCATGATCCGCCATGCCGTTCCATAATCTTTTGTTTTTTTAATAAATAAATCCTGACAATGTTTGATAACACTGTTATATTCCTGAATGGTATCCATATCGTTGATTGAAGAAACTTGATGAGACAAGTTGTGATTACACTACAAATATAATTAGAAAATAATACTTCCAACGGTCAAATGAATGTACAATTTGTGCTTTATTGCTAAAATATAAACAATAATTTTGGATATTACCACAATTAAAAGTTCGCAGGGGCTAGGGGGCAACAGCGTCGTGCAAGTGCATGGCGTGAATTTCTCGTTTCCTATATCCCCAAACGTTTAAATATGGGTAACTTTAGATAAGTTTGATCAGTTTGCAAGGTGTCTTGCCAACTTTGAAGATAGTAAAACTATAAATTCATGGATTTTCAACAACCTGTTATTAGAGAAGTAGAGATCATCCGATATGTTCAGCCATTTCGGGAAGGCGGGTCTTTACCCGCATTAGTCGATGCCGATGACGGCTTTAGTTATGTTATAAAATTTAGAGGGGCAGGTCAGGGACGAAAAGCATTGATCGCGGAATTGATCGGGGGAGAGCTGGCAAGATTGCTCAAATTAAGAGTGCCCGAAATTGTATTTGCGGAGTTGGACGAATCCTTTGGCCGTACAGAACCTGATGAAGAAATTCAGGATCTGCTCAAATTTAGTGTGGGCAAAAACCTGGGACTTCATTTTCTGAGCGGAGCCATCACATTTGACGCGAATGTCGATGCTATCGGCGCGGAAGAAGCATCGAAAATTGTTTGGTTGGATTCACTCTTGATGAATGTAGACCGTACCGTGCGGAATACAAATATGCTGATATGGCATAAAGAACTTTGGTTGATAGACCACGGTGCTTCTTTATATTTTCATCACAGTTGGGATAATTGGGAAGAACAATCCCTAAAACCATTTGTTCAGATTAAAGATCACGTACTGCTCAAAAATGCAAGTATGGTGGAGAAAATAGATCAGGAATACCGTTCCGTTTTTACGGAGGCGGTATTTCGCGGAATATTGGCGGTGGTTCCCGATGAATGGCTGGAAGATGCCGAACGTGAGCTCTCTGCAGCCGATGCGCGCGAAGTGTATGTTTCTTTCCTGAAACGGCGTGTAGCCAATTCATCCATTTTTGTAAAACAAATAGAAGATGCCAGAAAAGACCGTATATGAGTATGCTGTGGTACGTTTGATACCACGGGTGGAGCGAGAGGAATTTATCAATGTAGGCGTAGCTCTTTATTGTCGTAAGTATCGTTTTGCGAAGATGGTTTATCTTGTCAATGAACAGAAGGTACGGTTGCTGTGTCCGGATATCGAATTGGAATTGATCGAAAATCATCTTTCATCTTTCCAACGAATCTGCCACGGCGAAAAAGATGCCGGCAAACTTGCTGCACTGGATATCACGGAACGCTTTCGATGGTTGACCGCGAAGCGGAGTACCCTGATTCAATGTTCGGCATCACATCCCGGATTATGTGAAGACCCCGAAGCAACATTGAAGGAGCTGTTTGAGCGTCTGGTTCTGTAAATTAAAAGATGTGCTTCCTTGATCAGGGGACAATACGTGATGGTCAAAGGGACTAAGTTTTGATAATAAGGCTTAATCTATCAATATTGTATAGTATATTTGTTGTAATAAACTAGTGAAGATGCATGATTTTTATCAACATATCTATGAACAGCAACTTGCTGTTCTAGAAATGCCTTCTAACAAGAAGATCTGCGGCTGGGCTATCCGAATTGTGGATGTGCTCTTCCCCGAACGAAATTCTAGCGAGATGAAATCGGTCGATGATGTGAAGCTCGCTTTTGAACAATTTGAATTAGAGCTCGAGCAGCTCCTGAGCAAATCCAAAGCTTGTCAAAGTTGTAATCATTCGGAAGTAGCGCACAAATTTTTTGAACGGATACCACAGCTTTATGAATTGATGTGCTGGGATGCGGATGCCTTGATGGATGGGGATCCGGCAGCACAGAATAAAAGAGAAGTCGTACGTACTTATCCCGGTTTCTTTGCCATCTGTATCTTCCGGATGGCCAATGAACTGCATCGCTTGGGTGTTCCTTTGATACCGCGCATATTGACGGAACATGCCCATTCCAAAACAGGTATTGACATCCATCCCGGAGCAACGATAGGCCATCATCTGCATATTGATCATGGCACCGGATTAGTTATCGGTGAAACCTGCACCATTGGTAATTACGTGAAGCTTTATCAGGGTGTAACCTTGGGCGCACTGAGTGTTGATAAGGTGTTTTCCAATGTAAAACGCCACCCGACAATCGGTGATCATGTCATTATCTATTCGGGGGCCACAATCCTCGGTGGTGAAACTCACATCGGACATCATTCGGTCATTGGCGGGAATGTTTGGTTGACAAGTTCTGTAGAGCCTTACACCACCGTATATCATCAGGCCACATCAAAATTTATAGATTCGAAACCAATAATATAGATACCATGGGAAATATCATAGATACCATAGGAAATACGCCCTTAGTCGAGATAACACAATTTCATACAAATCCCAAGGTGCGCATATTTGCGAAAATGGAGGGGAATAATCCTGCTGGTTCGGTGAAAGATCGTGCGGCACTAAATATGATCCGCTCGGCGATGGAACGCGGTGACATTACAAAAGATAGCAAATTGATTGAGGCAACGAGTGGAAATACCGGAATCGCGCTCGCTATGATTGCTGGTATATATGGACTTAACCTTGAGCTTGTGATGCCGGCTTCATCAACACGGGAACGAACACTTACGATGGAGGCTTATGGTGCTAAAGTTACCTTATTGGAATCCATGGAAATATGCCGCGATTATGCAGAAGAAAAGGCCGAAAAAGAAGGTTATTTTATATTGAATCAATTTGCAAATCCGGATAATTACGAAGCGCATATCAAGACAACGGGACCTGAGATCTGGCGTGATACAGACGGAAAGATTACACATTTTGTAAGCGCTATGGGCACTACAGGTACAATTATGGGAAACTCCATCTATCTGAAGGAGAAAAATGCAGCTATTCAGATTGTAGGATGCCAGCCTACTCCTGAATCCTCGATACCAGGTATACGGCGTTGGCCCGAAGCGTATCTGCCCAAGATTTTTGATCCGAGCAGGGTAGATCGTGTCATCGATATATCCCAACAGGAAGCAACCGAGTTTGCGCGCGAGCTTGTCAAGCGCGAAGGTGTTTTTGCCGGAATGAGTACCGGCGGAGCTTTTGCCGGAGCACTTAAAATTGCAAATGAAATCGAAGCAGGCCTTATTGTCTTTATTGCCTGTGACCGAGGTGATCGTTATTTGAGTTCAGACCTTTTCGGCTAAGTACCCATACAAAAAATACCAAGCCCACTACGGATCTTCGCTGAGTTTTAGCAATCTTTAGTGGGCTTTTCGATGTCTAAGCATCGGCGCCAAAAGTTAGTAGATTACTGTCGGGATCTAAAATCGAAAACTCACGCTGACCCCAAGGCTTCATCTCAAGTTTACCATTCGGATGAATCTCAACGTTATTTTCTTGAAAAGATTGATACAGACAATCAATATCGTCTGTGCGTATATAAACCATACCATAATTTTCTTCGGGTGGAAGTTCTTGGAATTCAAAAAAATGAATTTCAATATGGTCCTTTTTTAGCATCAGGTAACCGTCGTAATCGACTGGTCCACATAATGAAAATCCAAGTTTATGTAGATAAAAATCCTTTGTGATGGTTTTGCTGCGCATAGGCAGTTTGGGATGAACGGCTGTCAGTGTCATCGGTATATAATTATTAAGTTGAGTTTAATCCAAATGTTTAGTAACCTATTTGAAATATAGTTATTTATCGCAATATTTTAACGTTCTACCAATGAGGATTATTTCATTTTTATAACGTATTCTTTAGCTATTTTGACTAAAATGTAGTTGTTTGTTATAACTAATTGTTATGACTTATTTATAATTGTGTCTTTTAAAATAATTGAGAGTTATTCAATTTTGTGCCAAATCAATGTATCATTGTCATGGACAAAAAAATAAATACGACAATTCGTTATAAGCAGCTGCTCAATCGAAAGATCTCCGTTCGGGAAATCATTTTTATCCTCTTATTTGTATTATGTCTTACCCCATTTGTTTCAGCCCCGCTTGCCTTACTTTTGGGTATTATTGTGGCACAATGGATCGGTCATCCCTTTTTGGCAGTCAATCACAGGGCGACACAGATTTTGTTACAGATTTCTGTCGTTGGACTTGGCTTTGGAATGAATATCGATACGGCTATCCAAACGGGTAAGCAAGGGTTTGTGTTAACCGTTATTTCTATTCTCGGAACATTATCATTGGGCTATCTATTGGGTAGATTGCTCAAGTTGGAAAAGATAACCGCTTATTTGATTTCTGTCGGCACGGCCATTTGTGGTGGAAGTGCTATTGCGGCGGTTTCACCGACTATAAAAGCCAATGAGAAGCAAGTAAGTGTGGCGCTAGGGACCATATTTGTACTGAATGCCATTGCTTTATTTGTATTTCCTGTTGTCGGTCATTTGCTTGATCTCAGCCAGACGCAATTTGGCTTATGGTGTGCGGTTGCTATACAGGATACCAGTTCTGTCGTTGGTGCAGCAAGTAAGTATGGTAATGAAGCACTACAGGTCGCGACAACCGTAAAATTAACTAGAGCTTTATGGATTATTCCGATCGCCTGTTTAAGTGCTGTAGCATTCAAGACCAAAGGGACGAGCATTAAAATACCATATTTTATTGGTCTATTTGTATTGGCGGTTATCTTAACAAGTTATATCCCTTTTTTTCAGCATATAGGAGGCTATGTCGTTCCTATTTCAAAGATGGGGCTTACCTTAACTTTGTTTTTAATTGGAGCAAGTTTGTCTAGGGAGGTTTTGTTGGCAGTAGGTTTTAAAGCAATACTACAAGGAGTAGTGCTGTGGTTGGGATTATCAATACCGGTACTTGTCTATATTTATTTTTGTCTTTAGGCATTTAACGTATACTTCAGCATAATCATATCTTTCAACAGTTGACCATTTTCATAAATAGGCAGCTCATAATTTTCGATGAAAAAATCTTTACGGATAGCGTATTTAACAAAGCCATTTCGTTCATAAAAACGAATTTGAGCCAGACCACAATCTGCGGTACCCACAATGAGGTTCGGGTATTGCTGGTAGTTCTCCTTGATAAAATCAAGTAGTTGACTTCCGAGGCCCATGCCTTGAAACTCTGGTGATACGGCGATGTTTTTAATTTCTAATGTTTCCGTATTGACCGGATATAAACAGAAAACAGCGATAGGTTTTACCGTTTCATAGACAACATAAACCATCGATTCGTAGAGGTATTTGTCGATTGCATGAATGGTTTCGTCTGCTAAAAGCAACAAATCATAAGGATAATCCTTATGATTTGTAATAAGTTTTATTTGAAAGCTATTGCGCATGTATAAGAATTCGCTAATGGCCTATAGTCTAATGTTGGAATTAATTGAAATGATATAAAAAGATAACATCACCCACGTAAGCCGGTTTTGCACTGTCTTTAATTTTCAATGTAGCTTCAATGGTAACTTTAACAACCCCTCTCAAATTGACCACCGATTTTACTTGTGTATGTAGCTGTACAGCATTGTCAACCAAAACGGGTTGTGCAAAACGTAGGTTTTCAATCCCATAATTGATTTCCATTTTGACATTTCTTACTTCAGCAATTTGTTTCCATAAATAAGGAATGAGGGACAAGGTCAGATAGCCATGGGCAATAGTTGATTTGAAAGGACTATCCGTTTTGGCCTTTTCGCTATCTAAATGAATCCATTGGTGGTCAAGTGTTGCATCCGCAAATTGATTAATTTGTTTTTGATCAATAACATGCCATTGGGATTCGCCTAATGATTTTCCTTCAAAGGCTTTGTACTCTTCATAATTGTTAATTATTGTCATATGTAATCTTTTTATCGCGTTTTGTTGGTATCGTTCCCCGCTTTTAATGGAGAAGGGAAGATGAATTAGTGGCTAAATATAACTATACTTTTAAGAATCCTAAGCATATCCTTTATTTAAAAGATGATCGCATGAAAAGACAAACTAAGTTCGTTCGTCATTCATTCGATTACCCGAGTTGTGTCGCTGCATAGGTGTTTTCAACGTAGGACCTGAAATTTTCGAGTATGGCCTGCCATCCATTACGCTGCATATCAATTGGATTTTCCGTTTCTGCATCAAAAATTATCGTGATATCCGTAGCAGACTTTTTTGCATTGAAGTTGACTTCTACATGACGGCCATCTGGCATAACGTAGGCTATTTTTTTAAAGGGTTCAAGTGCGGTATAGCTGCCTTCAAAATCAAAGCCCATAGATCCGTCTTTTGCCTCCATGCGGTTTTTGAACTTTCCGCCAATGCGTAAATCATTGATTGAACTTGTACAGTGCCAATCGTCTGAAGCATGGTTCCATTGCATGATATCCTCGGCTGAGTTATATGCATTCCAGATCGTTTCTACGCGTACGTTGATATGGGTTTCAATCTTTATCTGTTCCATATAATGTATGATGTTTTCTAAGTTAATAACAGGAAAATTTGGGTTTTGTTATATCTGTTGTCAGATAATTATCAATATATAATAAAAAGTGTAAAGTTGAAACTTATTTTGGTGCAACCAAATGGTTTTGATTGAGTTTTGTTAACTTTAAGCTATTTAACACTTTAATACGATTTATATGTCCTCCAAATTGCTTTTTATCTTCTTTTTTCTGTTTTCACCGAGTCTAATTTTTGCGCAGCAATATAAAACGACAACCGATGTTGCCTATTGTAAACCTGATGAACCAGATTCTTATAAGAAAGAACGTTGTAAATTGGATATCTATATCCCGACTGATCGTAAAAATTTTGCTACCATTGTATGGTTTCATGGCGGTGGACTAGAGGAGGGAAATAAATTTATTCCACTTGAACTTGAAGAGAAAGGTGTAGCGGTTGTAGCGGTAAATTATCGGCTAAGCCCCAAAGCGAAATCGCCGAGCTATATTGAAGATGCTGCTGAGGCTGTTGCATGGACATTTTCACATATTGCCAGCTATGGTGGAGATCCCTCAAAAATTTATGTGTCGGGGCATTCTGCAGGCGGATACCTGGCTTTAATGGTTGGTTTGGATAAGCATTACCTTCAAAAATTTGGTGTTGATGCAAATAATATAAAAGGGCTGGCGCCGATTAGTGGGCAAACAAATACGCATTATACAATTAAAAAGGAACGTGGTCAATCTATGGTGATCCCTCAGATTGATCAGTTTGCACCACTTTCTTTTGCACGGAAGGATGCACCGCCAATTCTCCTGATCACTGGCGATCAACAATTGGAAATGGCCGCACGGTTTGAGGAAAACGCACATTTGGCGGCGATCTTAAAACAGGTTGGACATACCAAAACCTCGTTGTACCAACTGCAGGGTTTTGATCATGGAGGAGTGTATGCACCCGGCTGTCTGTTGATGCTTAACTGGATCAAAGGACTCGAAAAATAGTTTTTATGTGGTCAGGCCGAGAATCGGAAATACAGCAAATCAAAATATTATAAACAAAATAGGAAATATTACAATTGTACAATCGTAAATTCTACCGAAATTTACCTCCAAAGTAGCACATCTCTACTTATCAAATTTAATCCGTTATGTGGGCAAAACGCAATATCGTATTTATAATCTGTATGCTGGGGCTTTTTTTAGCACCCCATAGGTTATTTGCCTGCCACGAATCGTCCGAAAAGCCAAAACAGGAAGAAAAATCATGTTGTCTTGATGAAAGACAACATGTAAAAGACGTCGGAACAGAAGATTGTTGTAAAGATGAAAGAGCTGAATCGCCAAAATCAGATCACCATGGGGATGACTGTGGTAAACATTGTAGCGAAAAATCATGCCGTACCTCCCTGCAATGTAATCCTATTGTTTCAGTTATAGAAGCTCAGCTTATTTTACCCTTGCATGCTGATGCATTAAACGCTTATGCGCGTTATAAACAACCTTATTGCGCAGATGCCTATTTTTCCATTTGGCAACCTCCTCAGATCGCTTAAAGTTAGACTGATAGCCCATGCTATGTCTTTTTGGATCGGTTTCTCTATCCAAAACCCCGTTTATTTAGCTTATGAAAATCCCTTTGAATCTATCGGATTCAATACGCAGATACAGTAAATCGCTGTAGAAGGGTTTTTCGTCAGTATTCTTTTATATACTACATATCATAATCATGAGATTAATTTCATTACTTGGTTTGGTAATCCCAGTATTACTATCCACCCAACATACACATGCACAAATTAAAAATGCAAAGACAGCGACTGTAAAGGTTTTTGGAAATACACCGGCTGTTAAAACGATCATTGAAAAAGAAGGTAAGGACGGACAATTTGCTAAAGTTGACTGGAATCAGACAACCAAGCTAGCGGTTGTTACCTACGACTCTTCAAAAACAAGCGCGGATGAAGTCCTTAAGCGTATTGCATTGGCGGGGTTCGACAATGAAAAATTTCTGGCTCCAGATGATGCTTATATTCAATTGGCAAAAGCTGAACAATATGAACGAATCTTAAAACCCGCATTAAAAAATGGTACTGAACATCAGGTCGATCATACGAATCATAGCCAGGGCGTACATACAATAATTCAACCTTCGGCGAATACAAAATCAGCCGATGAAAAGACCGCGTTTGCGCTGTTGACAAATCCTTACTTTGCGCTAAAGGATGCTTTGGTGAAGACAGATGCGGTGGCAGCTGCAGCTCAGGCAGAGGCATTTCAAGCAGCAATCAAAGCTGTCGATATGAATAAACTTAGCCATGATGAACATACGGTATGGATGAAGGTTATGGGTAAGCTGGCAACTGATGCGGAAGGTATAACTAAAAATAAAGATGTGGCTAAGCAACGTGTGGCTTTTGCATCTCTTTCAAATACGTTGTATGAGCTTCTGAAGGTGAGTAAAGTGGATGGACCTATTTATTATCAGCATTGCCCCATGTTTAATGAAGGCAAGGGAGCGCATTGGTTAAGTAAGGAGAATGCCGTGAAAAACCCATTCTTTGGTGCACAAATGATCAGTTGTGGAAGTACAGTAGAAACGTTAAACTAATCGTTCGTATTATGAATTATTTCCTAGCTATCCTATCGGTTGTTGTGTTGTCTTTAACGGCCTGTGGTGGTTCACAAACGAATGCCCAAGCTGAAGATCGAATAGTTTCGACTGATCCTGCTATCAATTTGCCTGTACAGTCCGTTCAATACAAGGTAGGCGATCTTGTGCCTACCGCACAAGTTTGTATGGTGAATGATGCTTTTATGGGGAAAAAACAATTGCTGGTCAGACACGAGGGGAAGGATTATTATGGCTGCTGTGAAATGTGTAAAAAGCGTATACCCCAAGAAGCTGCGGTACGTGTAGCCATTGATCCTTTTTCAAAAAAAGAAGTGGATAAGGCGACGGCTTCCATCGCAATTACCGGTGATCAGGGTGAAGTTTCCTATTTTGAAAACGAAGCAAACTATCGAAACTACATTAAAAATCTAAACCTCTAAATACACTTAATTATGAAAAAGTTTATGCCAATTGTGGCGACAGCTTTGATATTCGTTGCATGCAATAATTCAAGATCGAAAAATACACATGCAGATCATATGGTCGCTGTTGCCGAGGATACCGCGACGATTGCTGTAGACAATGGTAAAGGCGATACCGCTTTGACTAAAGAAGAGGCGGCCGGCGTAAGTAATACGGCTGCAAAAATAGAATCATCCACTGAGAAAGTTAATCTAAAAACAGCTAGCAATCCTTTTGCAGGCTTATACAGTGCCTATTTCGAACTGAAAGATGCATTGGTTAAGGATAATGGAGCGGCTGCACAGGCAACTGCGAAAGGAATCCAGGCCGCCATTGAAAAAGTTAATAGCGAACAATTGGATGCTGTCCAAGGAAAGCTTTGGAAGGAATATCAACGAAAATTGGCTTTCGATACAGAACATATCGCTGGAATTAAGGAAAATGAACATCAGCGGGAGCACTTTGTGACCCTTTCCAAAAATATGTTTGTGTTGATGAAATCTGTCAAACCTGAAGTTACGGTCTATTATCAACACTGTCCTATGTATCGTGATGGAAAAGGAGCCAATTGGTTGAGCACACAAAAGAAAATTGAAAATCCTTATCTAGGTCAATCAATGCCCACCTGTGGATCTATCGTAGAAACAATACAATAAAACAATGAAAAGCTTATTCGAAGGACTGCCCAGTTTACATCCGCTATTGGTGCATTTTCCGATTGTACTCTTGTTGATGGCGTTGATTAGTCATATTGGTGCCTTATTGTTAAAAAAACATCGACGTCCTTTCACTGTGCTGACTTTTGGATTGTTGTTATTGGGAACACTTGGAGCGCTTGCTGCAATTCAGACCGCAATCCATATTTCAGGCGATGCCGATGAAGGTGCCTTTGCGGTTTTTGAGATCCACCAACGTTTTGCCTGGATCAGCTTTTGGCTTGCAAGTAGTACAACAGTCCTGCATTTTGTTAGTTTGCGGAAAGATACAGGTGCCTGGATAAACTATTTGATATTGATTTTGTTGATAAGTTTATCGGTGACACTATTTATCACAGGACATCACGGGGCTAGACTGGTCTATCAATATGGCGTAGGGCCGATGGGAAATGGAATACTAATCAATTAAATGAATGAACATGCGTAAAAAGAGTAATATATTAACGGTTGTTTTATTATTGATGACACAACTGACAGTGCTGGCCCAGAAAGTGGTTCGTCATGACCTTTATGTACGGGATACCATTGTCAATTATGCCGGCAAATCAAAACGGGCAATCGCTGTAAACGGACAGATTCCGATGCCTACCCTGACTTTTACTGAAGGAGATACGGCGGAAATTGTTGTTCACAATGAGTTAAAGGAGAGTACGTCGCTACATTGGCATGGTATTTTTCTGCCGAACAAAGAAGACGGAGTGCCACACCTGACGCAGGAACCTATAAAGCCGAATTCGACTTATACCTATCGCTTTCCGATAATCCAGCACGGTACACACTGGTATCATTCGCATTCCGGCCTACAGGAACAGATCGGTATGTATGGTAGTCTTATTCTCAACAAGCGTGCAGATGATAAGACTTTCCGCAAAGGAATTGATGATTTACCCACGATTCCGGTCATATTGAGTGAATGGACAAATTATAATCCCAATAACATTCAGCGGATGTTACACACGGCCAACGATTGGGCCGCGATAAAAAAAGGCGCTACGCAATCGTACGTTGAAGCTATTAAAGAAGGGAAGTTTAAGACGAAAGTCACGAATGAATGGAAACGTCAGCTGGCAATGGATGTCAGTGATGTGTATTATGATAAGGTCCTGATGAACGGGGCTCATTCCACGGATTTAAAATCGGTGAATGGTAAAGCTTTGAAAGCAGGAGATAAAGTGCGTTTACGAATTTCCAACGGAGGTGCTTCGTCTTATTTTTGGCTGCGCTATGCCGGTGGCAAAATTACCGTTGTTGCCAATGATGGGAATGATGTGGTACCGGTGGAGGTCGATCGATTAATGATTGCCGTATCGGAGACTTATGATGTCGTTGTAACAATCCCAAATGAAGGTACAGCTTACGAATTCATGGCAACAACAGAAGATCGAACGCAATCTGCGAGTTATTTTGTCGGAAATGGCATCAAACAGTTGATTTCTCCACTTCCCCGCCTTAAATATTTTGAAGGCATGAAGATGATGAACGATATGATGAAGATGAATGGGGATCTCAATGATATGGGTATGAAGATGAGTCTGAATCAGATGGATATGAATGTGGTGATGTATCCCGAAATTACAGGTGATGGAAAGAAAAAAGAAGATCACAGTAAACATAGCGGTATGGATCATGGACAAATGAAGATGGAAGAAGATCCCAATCGTTATAATGCCAATGCATTGGGCGATATTGTAACGCTAAACTATGCGATGTTGGAATCTCCTCAAGCGACAGAACTGCCTAAAGAAGCGCCGATACGAGATCTTAAATTTACGCTTACGGGAAATATGAGCCGTTATGTATGGAGCATGGACAATAAAATTCTCTCTGAAACGGATAAGATACCTGTAAAAAAGGGCGAGGTATTGCGCATTTCCATCTATAATAATTCGATGATGCGTCATCCAATACATCTGCATGGCTTTGACTTTAGACTGTTGAATGGAAAAGGATCAAAAGCGCCATTGAAAAATGTGGTGGATATCATGCCAATGGAGACGGATACGATCGAATTCTTAGCAAATGAAGAAGGTGACTGGTTTTTTCATTGCCACATCCTGTATCATATGATGGCTGGGATGAATCGCGTATTTGCTGTGGATGATTATAAAAATCCAAATCTTCCAGACAAAGCCAAAGCCTACAAGGAATTGCAAATGGAAAGTAATATGACCCATTTTATGGCACAAAATGATTTTGCGACCAATGGAAATGACGGTCAGGCCATGTTTCAGAATGCGCGTTGGCAGCTCGGTTCCGAATGGCGATTAGGGTATAACGATATGCATGGCTATGAGGTGGAAACCCACCTGGGAAGATACTTTGGGAAGATGCAATGGTTTATGCCATTTGTAGGTTTTGATTATCGTTATCGCCGTATGGGGCAGGATGAACATGAGAAAAATATCTTTGGGCAGGCCAATAAAAAAGATAGTCGCAAAGCTTTGAGTCTAGGTTTTATGTATACTTTACCTATGTTGGTCAATTTTCAGGCGGAGGTGTATCACGATGGTATTGTCAGATTGCAGCTGATGCGAGAAGATATTCCGATCGCTAGAAGAATCCGTGGTGATTTTATGGTCAACTCGGACCTTGAATATATGGCGGGACTAAATTATGTCATCACGAAAAATATGGCGTTTAGAACGCATTATGATAGTGATATGGGCTTTGGTGTAGGCTTGTCATTAAATTATTAAAGCGTAGATCTTATTTGAGTTAGGGGGCTTTGCAATGCAAAGCCCCCTTTTCTTTTGCCATTAAAAGATAGGATAGATGGAGGAAATCTTCTTAAATGATACAAACTTTATGGGGACTTTATTGGAAATTAAATCGGACTTTAGACGCTTTTATCCGAATGAGGTCCCTATAAGGTCCCTATAAGCTCCCTATAAACTCCCCATTATTTGTTACTTTCTTCTTCACAGTGCTGCCTGTAAAAAGAGGATAGGTTCGATTCTTCTTGCGCAATGGCGAAGCTGTTTTTGGTAGCGGGAATTAAAGAAAAACCCCAGAAATCATTGATTCCTGGGGTTTCATTTTAGTGTGAATTTATGACGACTAAAGTTTTTGATCGCTTAAATCATCCATTTAAATATGCTGGCTCCCCAAGAGAAACCTGCACCAAAGGCGGTTAACATGACTAAATCACCGGTATTTAATTTTTTAATATTTTGCCAGATACATAGTGGGATCGTGGCAGCAATGGTATTTCCTAGGTATTCGATATTACTTAACGCTCTATCTTCTGGTATATTAAGACTACGCCCAACGGCATCAATGATGCGCTGATTAGCCTGATGTGGGATTAACCAATTGATATCTTCAATCTGTAGGTTGTTGCGTTGCAAAACCGTATTGCAGGCATCGCTCATAGACTGCACAGCATGTTTAAATACAGTTTTACCATCTTGTTTCAGGAATCTGTTGTCGTTAACAGGAAGATTGCTGTCGATTGGATACAAAGAACCGCCGGCTTCAATTTTTAAAAATTCTTTTCCCGCTCCATTGCTACATAGATAGGCATCCATAATTCCACCTTCTAAAGATGGCTCAAGCCATATCACACCAGCGCCATCACCGAAAAGAATATTGGTTGAACGGTCTTTTAAATCGACATAAGTACTGATGTTGTCGGCTCCGACTACGAGTACATTTTTATAACGTCCAGTCTCAACGAGAGCAGAAGCCATATCTAAGGCATATAAAAATCCAGAGCAAGCAGCATTGACATCAAAAGCCCAAACATTGGTAAGACCTAATTTTTCTAAAATGATATTTGCTGTTGCCGGCATCGGCATATCAGGTGTAGAAGTCGCCACAATTAAGGCATCCACATCGTTCAGATTTTTATGATATTGTGTTGCCAAATCTTGTATAGCTTTTACAGCCATGTCTGATGTGGCAAGATTTTCATCTAAAATTCTCCGCTCCTTAATACCTGTGCGTTTGATAATCCACTCATCGGATGTATCGCAAAACTGCTCTAAATCTGTATTCGATCTTTTATTCGGTGGAATATATCCGCCAATACCAGTTATTGCTGCATATGGCCTGCTGGGTATTCTCTCAGTCATAAATTAATGTACTCTATTCTCTCTCTTTATATAGCTATCCTATTAGGAATTACTCGTGTGTTTTTTGCGCCGTAAAACTACGGTTAATTTATGCGATTAATAAGTGAAAAAATTGATTTTTGACAAAATAATTACGTTTATCAGCATTTTTAACTGTTTTTTACGTATTGCCTATACTAATCTTTTAATCGGTCTTTATGGGGCGGAATTAAATATTGAATGTGCTTGTTTTTTCGAAATTTTAATCTAAAGAAGTTCGTCCAAATTGGAAAATAGTCTAGTTGCTTTTTGTGTTTCAAACCATTACGTGGAGAGTTTTGCCTGTTCCAAAAGTTCAGCCAAAATGACTATTCCTTCTTCGATTAATTCCTCTGATAAGGATCCGTAGCCTAGCCGTATTCCGCCAAAAGCATTTTCTCTGCTGTAGTTTTCGGGATGCGGTATATGTACTGATTTTTCCTTTAATTTTTGGAATAAAAATGCCCAGTCGATTTGATGTTTAAAAGATAGCCAAACCGCCAATCCCCCTTGTGGAGAAGTGTAGTTCACATGATCCTGCAGATGTTTGTCCAATTGGGCGATCATAAAATCACGTTTCCTTTTGTAAAGCTGTGTTGCCTTTCGGATATGTCTACGAATTGTTCCATCCTGAATGAGTTCCAGTACAGCTTGCTCCATAATATTGTCACCTTGGATATCGATGATGTAGCGAAGTTCGGTAATCTGCTGGAGCAACTGCTCGTTTCTCGTTGCAAGATAACCGATACGGAGTGCTGGTGCGACAACTTTGCTCAGCGTACCAATGTATACTGTATTGATCAGCTCCTGCTGTGAAGCGAGCGGATAATAGGGAACTTGTTCAAAATGAAATTCGTAGTCGTAATCATCCTCAATGATCGTAAAGTTATATTGGTTGGATAATGCTATTAATTGTGATCTCCGTTCTTTGTTTAATGTGACAGTGGTTGGATATTGTCGATGTGGGGTAAGGTATAGCGCCTTAATATTGCTCTTTTTCAATAAATGAGGTAGCAATTCTTCAACGATAAGACCATCGGTATCCACGGGAATAGGAATCAATTTCGCACCGGCTTTTTCAAAGATCTTCCAGGCTGAATGGTATCCAGGAGACTCCACAAAAATATAATCATTGGGCTGCAATAGGCATTGAGCGACCAGGTACATGGCCATTTGGCTTCCACGGCTGATACATAGCTTATTTTTATCGATGTGCATGTTGCGTTCGATGTTGAGCATATTGGCGATTTCTTCACGAAAATCTAGATGTCCTCGGGGATCGGCGTATCCCATCATTTTCCAACGTGCGCTGCGTTTAAAAATTTGGCGATAGGCCCGCCCGAGCTGCTCTACCGGGGCAATCTTACTGTCTGGATTACCGTCATCGAATATAATGCGTGTTGGAGGCTGATGATCAGATAATTCGATCTTTTGTGCAACATATAGGTTCGAGCCATAAGGTAATTGGGGCGCTACAAATATACCTCTACGTGCTTGACTAACCAGCCAGCCTTCGCTCAACAGCAACTGTATGGCATCAATTACCGTGTTTCGGTTTAATTTTAGTTGGGCTGCAAGAGATCTGCTACTCGGTAAGGCCGTTCCCTTCGGCAATCTACCTGATTGAATATCAGCAGCAATGTTATCCGCTATTTGGATGTAAATCGCTTTTGAAGAGGATCTGTCAATATCTATCGTTAAATTCCAAGGTCTAAGCATGAGCCTGTTGTATCGGGTAATTGTTCAAATATACAATTGTTCTGCAGGATTAAAATACATTCGATAGATGGTGCACGAGCAGTGCTGCGCTATTCTATTTAAGATGAGTTATTTTGTTTATTGCCTGTGTCGGCTGGACTAGGAATAAATAACCATCTTGGACTAGGAATGAAAGGGGATTTAAGTGGATTTTTGAATGTTACTAATTCTAAGTCATTCATGAAACCATTTCCCGTTTTTGAGAAAGTTGATATTGCGATCGAACGAGCCCTTGGTTGCTTTGTCTATGATAAACAGCAACAGGCCTATCTAGATCTCTATGGTGGTCATGCCGTTATTTCTGTTGGGCATAGCCATCCGCATGTTGTTGAGCAAACTATACAACAGATGAACAAAATAGGATTTTATTCAAATGCAGTTACAAACGATCTTCAGGATCGTTTGGCCCAACGCTTAGGTAATGCCTGTGGCTATCCGACCTATGCTATTTTTTACAGTAATTCGGGAGCTGAAGCAAATGAAAATGCACTGAAGTTAGCTTCGTTCCATACGGGAAGGAGGAAAGTATTGGCGATGTCCAATGCGTTTCATGGGAGAACTTCAGCTGCGGTTGCGGCAACGGATATCCAGTCAATTCGTGCACCAATAAATGAAAGTGAACAATTTGTCTTTACACCTTTCAATGAGATCTCCAGTTTGAAAAAACAATTGGAAACGGAAGAATATTGTGCGGTCATTATTGAACCTATTCAAGGAGTAGGGGGAATTCATCGGGCAAGTCCTAGTTTCTTACAGGAAGTAAGAGCAATCTGCACGAAAACTGGGACTATGCTTATTTTGGATGAAATTCAATGCGGTTATGGGCGCACGGGACTTTTCTTTGCACATCAGCATGTTGGGATAGAAGCCGATCTAATTACTGTGGCCAAAGGGATTGCAAATGGGCTGCCGATGGCGGCGACAATTATTTCACCTAAAATAAAGCCGGTCATAGGACAATTGGGGACTACTTTTGGCGGCAGTCATGCGGTCTGCGCGGCGGCTCTGGCTGTACTTGAAGTAATTCAAAAAGAGCAATTGATTGATAATGCCGCAGCTGTAGGTGAATTTTTGTTGACAGAATTAAGAAACATTCATGGCGTGAGTGAAGTTAGGGGGCAAGGTTTGATGATTGGCGTAGAGTTTGAAAACGATATTCGACATCTGCGGAAAGAATTGCTGTTTTCTGAAAAGATTTTTACAGGATATGCAGGACGCTATACGCTCCGTTTATTACCGCCGCTGTGTTTTACCATGCATCATGCGGAGACTTTTTTGAAGAGTCTACGGAAGCTTGTGCTCAAAGAGAAACTAGCCCATGCTGTTTCGGGATATTGATTAGCCTCTCTATTGATTTTGTGCAAAGTTTTAATGAAGGATTCTCCAAATTAGCTGTCGCGCTTTGATAAATGTCGTAAAAGAAGTAATTTCACATCTAGCGTATTTAATCAGTAATAGCTTATAATACATTTCATGATAACAACAAAATGTTTACCTACAGCGGGTTTAGTGAGTATTAAGGAGGATAAATTATTATTAGCGTATAGCAACAATAGAAAGGCATGGTATCTGCCGGGGGGAAAGATTGATGCGGGGGAGGAAGCTCTGCAGTCCCTTCGTCGTGAGATTTTGGAGGAGCTAAATATCAATCTGGATCCGGATAAAATATCCTATTATTGCCATGTTACAGCCCCCGCATATGGGCTTGTGCCAGAGGTTATCATGGAACAAGATTGTTTTTTGTATCCATTAACAGAACAGATCGAACCCAGTAATGAGATTGGCGCCGTTCGTTATTTTTCACACCCAGAGTACCTGGAAGAACCGATCCAGGTCATTGGCGTTTTGCATGTGTTTGACAAGTTGAAGGCTGACGGATTGATTTGAAAAACCCTGTCGCTTCTAGATGCCGTAGCCTTCATTGAGACAGCTTATACCTTTTGTGTCTTTTAAAGGAATAATTTTCTGGCTTTTGGTATCCATGCGCCATGCCTTGACGATTTTGTCGAAATATTCTTTGCTTTCATCGACCCGGCTAATGGCTATAATTTCACTGTTTGGGTTGTCACCTTGCTTGCAGTTGCATAAGCTAAGCTGCTCGTTGGACTTCAGTTTTTGGATATTGATGGTATCCAAAATCTTGTATTTGACTTTACCTTTGCTATCATCGGGTAATAATTCCTCTAAAATACAAACACCATTTTTGGCATTTGTAAAATAGCCGGCAGCAAAGCGATAATCGCCCTGTGCATTCTTGTCGGTTTCAATAAGTGCGCCAGTTGTGTAGGTATAAGATTTTAATTCAGCAATTTCGTTGATCTCACGGAATACTTTCCCATATAAGGGATTTTTCTGATCGTTAACGGTATTGAAACTGGACCAACTGCAGATGGATAGAACCGCAAGGGGTATAATTAGTATGTATCTCATAGTTTTCATCAATTAAAAACGTTATTAAGTTAACAAATCTTTCTGTTAACTTAATAACGTTTTTAATTGAGCACTATTGTGTCGACTGGATTTACTAAAAAACTAATTACGCGTTTACTTAGTCTGTGTTTCTTGCACTTTTTGAGATTCTTTATATACTTTACTGTCCTCGTCATCCATGTCCATGTCGAGATCCTCTTCTTTGTATTTTCCCATTTTTAAGTGAAAGTTATCTGGAGTGCCCGTAATTCGCATAGGTATCCCAAAGATTCCAAAAGGAGGTAAGCCCAGTCTAAAACCCAGGTTCATCCGTCCGTCTAAGGTTACTTGACCTTCAAAGCGGGGCCTGAATCCCATCATTTTCATTTTCGTGCGTTCGATGGTCATCACATTATTTTTGATATGGGATTTAATAACAACTTTTTTTACTTCGCCATCCTTCAATTTTTCTTTGGAAGTAGATTGACTAATTCCATTGAGTAGTTTGAAGCCTCTGAACTTAATCTGATTTAGTGTTAAGGATCCCTCGCCGACGATAGAAGGCATTATAGGTTGCATATTGCCATTCAATAGACCACCCAATTTGTAATCCAATGAAACAAGACCATAAGCATTTTTGGCAGAGCTAACCATTTCTCTGAACATCGGTATCTCTTTGTAAGCGCGTTGAATATCAAAGCTGTCGGCTTTCACCGCATAATCAAAACTTGCTCTACGTGGATTTATGGGACGATAACTTCCGTTCATATCTACTTTTAGTCCCGCGAGTTCAAAGTTTGTTTTATTCAGTGTCATCTTACCTTCTTTTACCTGTAGGTCTCCTTTGAAATCTTTGATATTCATTTTGTTATATGATATGGCGTTGACAAGCCCTAAGACCTGAACGTCCAAATTTTTGGGGAGAAGAACCACACCGCTTTCGGAGGAGCTTGCTGTTGTAGACGAACTAGGGCTGGCAAAAACCATGAAATCATCCACATTGATTTTCTTGCTGCTGAGTGTAAATTGACCTTTTAACGGTGCTTGACTACTTGTTGCATAATTAATAATATTGTTGAGATATCCTTTGATGGAAATATCATTCTTAGCATAGGCAACCAGGAATTTATCGAAATTCATTTTCTCCTGATTGAAACTGAAGTTCCCACTTCTAATTGCAATAGGCTGTGGAAGCATGTCGGACTGAACCTGGATATTTCCAATACTTAACCGACCGCTATTTTGGAGTCGGTTATAATGACCATTGGTGGCATCGCTCTGTAAGCCTTTTAAACTGAAATCCGTATAGATAAAGCCATCGACATTGGTATCATCCAATGCAAAGAGTTTATAAATAGGGCCGAGATTGAGCTTACCCTTGGACTGTATGTTGTATTTGATGTTATTGAAGTTCTTGAGGTCTGCATTCAAGAAAAAAGGTTCACCCGCAAATGTAAATGATACCGGTAGAATTTTGACATTCAGATCTCGAAGTGAACCTTTTTCGCTATTGACAAAAGCTTCGACCTGAATATTTTCCATCGGGATAGGATAATCATTTGACTTGATTAACCCATTCTTCATCACGATGGACGTATTGGTTTCGGGAAAAATATTTCGCTTGAGATCCACATAACCTTTTGCTATCAGGTTGACATCCACCAATCCGGCCAATTCGACTTGTTTAATTGGGTAGAAATTTTTGATATCTGCTAAATTAAATGATGCCTTTAAATCCGAATTGACTGCAATTTTATTAAAATCTGTTATTGAAATAAATCCTTTTATATAGTTGTTAAGTGCCTGAACAGAAATGTCATGGATTGCTATTGATGCACTTTTTAACTGGCCATCGGGATCCTTTGCTTCTAGACGATAGGCAATTTTGTCCAATCCCTGTGGGAGCTTAGCCAATTTGAATTTACCATCTACGAGTGTATTTTTGATATCAAAAGTAGGAATGGATGCGACGTATTCCTGTTTGCGCTTTTGGAGCCCTATCTTACGAACAGCTTTGGCGTATGTGCCGTCGATTTTTGCGTCAAGATTCCACTTTCCACCGAAAGAAAAATCGGGAAACTGTAGCGAGGCATGGAGTTTATCGAGATTAAGATCACTTTTTATGTTGGCATGCACGGTTACAGGGTGTAAACCCGCAATGTTGCCCTGTGCATTGAAATAGCCTGAAGCAACTTTAAAGTCAAATTGTTTCAGATCAATTTGTAGTGAGTCTGGATTCAGTGCCGGCAAGTCTATCCGTAATTTTGCATTCCAGTCTGTTAGCGGATTGGTGGATTGTTTATACGCGAGAAAGCCATTGTTGACCATGAGCCCAAGTGAAAGATTAGGCATTTTGTTGTTGTCGACAATATAATCACCTTCTAGGTTAACAAAAACCTCAGATGTACCTTTCACGGAGAGGTTCTTGATCCAAGAAGCATAGCTATTTGGGACTAATGAAAGTAATTCGGCCAAGGTGCTTTCCTGTGATTTTAATTTAAAATCTAGGTGATAACCATGGGAAATAAAAGACAACAATCCACGGAAACGAACTGGTAATTGATTTATTTTAATATCATTTCGTTCGAAGACGAAGGATAACGTATTGGTATTGATCCGTGTTAGCAAATTGGCATCGATCGACTTTTTGTCCACATATAATTCATTGTCAAAGGAAAATGAAAAGGATTCAATTTTTGCACGTGTGTTCAAGTCAAAAATATTTGACATCAGATCTCCCTTACCCTCATATTCGAGATCTTTTGCCTCTATCTGAAGCGGAATGGAGCGGTCCTCATAATGGAGATTTGTTTTTTCAAGTTTAATTAATTGAAAAGCCAAAGCGCTACTTTCTGCATTATCTTGTGTTTTTGTTGAATCTGACGGGGTGGATTTATAAATAGAATAATTGGCATTTCCCATAGAATCAACCGAGATGTTGATCTTTCCGCTGTTCACGATAAATTTATCGATGACAATTTTAGATTTGAGAAGACTCATAAGGTCCACGCCAAAACTGACTTTTTTCGCGGCGAGCAGCGTATCGTTTTTAAAAGGCTCTGCCCCTTTTAGTAAGACATCATCCATCGATGCAGTAAGCAAAGGGAATTGATCAAAGAAGGTTAATCTTACTTTTGAATAATTTAACTCACCAGTAATATGCTCGTTTACGAGTGATTTGACCTTGCTATTTACTTCATTTTCGAATATATAGGGAATAGATAATATGCTGATAACGAGTAAGATTATGATGCTTGCAAAAACGATAGCGATACGTTTCACAACTTTTATAAATGTTGCTTTTGACACTTTGTAATTTTTTGTGGTTACAAAAATCAGAAAATTATTATTAATCTTTATTAAATGCGCCATTTATTTTGGTTAGCTCTTGGAATATGTCGTTTTTCATTGACAAAAGGCTGGGTTAGAGCTTTCTTATGAACTTGTTTGCTAAAGCTTTGAAAATTTTGATGTATTTTTGCGCCGTGAAATTTCGATTTAAAAATGCCGAACAGAAAAATAGTATTATCCTGATTGTCTGTTTGTTGTTGCTGCTGCTGGTAGGAGGGGGATTGCTCGGTGTTATCCATCATAAAGTTGATCGTCTTAAGAAAAGAATATTGATCGATTTTTCGGATGAGAATATGTTTCTTGTCAAAAAGCAATTGGAATTGCTACAGCAGGATCTGTACCTTTCTGAGAAAAAAATATTGGAACAACCCACGTTTGATCCAAAGGAAAGTGGTGATTCCTTATTGGTCATTATCCCGGTAGGCCAACCTGATTATATGAGCCATAGGATGCTAACATTGTTACGGACACGAACAATAAATCATCGGCTATATCATATTTATATGGATATCGAAAGGCTGAATGCTTATTTTGCAAAGCTCAATTTCGGAAGGCGGGCTTATTTTGAGATCTATGATGACCGCGGCATCTGTGTGTATTCTCCTGATAATCGAACCTGGGGAAAGAGAAATACTGCCGCTGTGTCAAAACAGGGGCAAATTGTCAAGTCAGATTTTCTGCAGCTGGACGTGATGGTTAATTCGTATCCCTGTAACATTCTGTTTGTTGGTGGTGAAATCAAGGTGTATGTTCTCTTGTTGAGTATCGAAGAGGAAATCCAGGAATTGTTGACCTATAGTATCTTGCTCGGTGTAGGGTTAATGTTGGTGGCGATGGTATTGATCTATTTTAATGTTATGGAGCGACGCAAGATTCAACAATTGAAATTGCTGGCCCTGAAGCAGGAAAATGAATATACGCAGATGCGTCTCGTACAATTGCGACAACAGATCAATCCACATTTTCTCTTCAATACATTTGGGTCGCTTCAGTACCTGATCGGAAAAGACGATGAACTGGCCAAGTCATTTATTGGAAAGATGACCAAGGTTTATCGTAAAATGTTGCGTACAGATGAGGCAGAATGGTCTACGCTAAGGGAGGAACTGGAATTGGCCAAAGCCTATTTCTTTTTGCAGCAGGTGCGGTTCGGCGCGGCATTGCAGGATATGGATATAAATATTCCAAGAGAATTATTAGAACAGAAAATTCCACGTTTGGGTTTGCAAATGCTGATTGAGAATGCGATAAAGCATACACGCATTTCGATAGAGAATCCGCTTACTATTCGTTTAATCTATATACCCGAAACCAACCTGCTGGAGGTTAGCAACAACTGGCGGCCAAGACAGGGAGCAGAGCTTGAAGGTGAGGGGTACGGGCTCAATTATTTGTCATCCATCTATAGTTACTATGCCATGGCAGGTTTTCATTTTGGGATAGCGTCGGGGCAATTTATTGTGCGATTACCACTCGCATAATGCTGTATATGAATAATGAAATTGGAGGTGTCTGCGTATTCATGTTTTTATAGTGCGTGTTCATCACTCTGAACGACGTGTTCATCCCTTTATGTGTTATTCTGTACAATATTTTTAACAAATTTGGCTCTTAATCCAGCGGTTTTAGTTTGTGATTAGCCTAATCTTATCCCATAAAATGCCAAGGTCTTTATAAAGTGCAACTTATGATTGACCTCCATGGAATAGATGCAATTACTTTCTGTTACAAAATCCGAAGCTAAAACAGGCTTAGGATCAACAATGGATTTTCGGTTGATGTTACGTCGTCACCAGTGAAAAACAAATAGAATGCCACGAGCTCATTTATGCCTTTGAAAGCGAGCTCAAAAATAATTATTTGATGAAAAACACTTATACTAAGCTAGCCATTGGTCTTTTATTTTCGGCGGGTCTAATGCAATCTTGTTCTATATTGCAAACAGTAGGTTTAAGAAAAAAAGAGACGGTTACTTCTGCCAAAGATTCTACGGCAAAGAAAGATTCTACAGCTGCATACGACAAATTGTTGAAAGATGCGCGTGTGGATAGTGGAATGTTTACTGTGATCCGTAAAGAAAACAACTACTACTTTGAAATTCCATTGAAAAAGATGGGGCAAGATATATTGTTGATCCAAAAGCTATCTTCTGTACCGTTGGCCTTGAATGAGGCTGGGGTAAACAAAGGAATGAATTATGAAAATAAGGTCATCCGGTTTACACTTCGCAAAGAGAAGAAAGAGGTGTGGGTTTCGGAGATTAAGCCTCAGGTTGAAGTCCCTAAAGGTGACGCAATTGCCGCTTCGGTATATGATAATTATCGCCCTTCTTATATCGAATCTTTTAAGATTGAAAGCTATTCAAAAGATTCAAGTGCCGTGGTGATCAAAGTCAACAAAGTATTTGATGGTTCAGAAAAAAGCTTTACGGATGTGTTTACGTCTTTGGGTTTGGGAACTTCACCTAAAACGAGTATATCTACCGTTGAAGACATTAAATCCTATGCGAATAATATCGTTGTGAAGTCTGTATTCTCTACCAAGGTTACTGAAGGTAATGAATCTGTACCGGTTTCTTTAGAAATTACAAGTAACCTTTACGAATTGCCTGAAAATCCTATGGTTGCGCGGTTTGCAGATCCAAGAGTAGGTTTCTTTACTTCACCACGGTGGTATTTTAATGATAAACAACAGGAACTGGATAAGAAAAATCTGGTCAATCGCTGGCGTTTAGAACCGCGTGACGAAGATAAAGCGCGGTATCTGAAAGGGGAGTTGGTCGAACCAAAGAAACCGATTGTCTTTTATTTAGATCCGGCGACACCAAAACAGTGGCGACAAGCCATCATCGATGGAGTTCATGATTGGCAGGTTGCCTTTGAAGCAGCTGGTTTCAAAAATGCAATTCTGGCCAAACAACAGCCGGATAGTGTCAAATTTGATCCCGATGATGCCAATGTTTCCTCGATCGTTTATGCCGCATCTGCTCAGGCTAATGCCATGGGACCTTCTGTGGTCGATCCGCGCTCGGGGGAGATCCTTGAAGCCGATGTGATCTGGTGGCACAACGTCATGACGATTTTAAATAGCTGGATGCGTATACAAACAGGTATAGTAGATACATCCGTACGATCCAATGTGTTTTCGGATGAAAAAATGGCACATGCCATTCGCTTTGTTTCTTCCCATGAAATTGGCCATACCTTGGGTCTTATGCATAACATGGGCTCCTCGGCAAGTTTTCCTGTTGATTCATTGCGTAGCAAAAGCTTCACCGCCAAAATGGGGGGGACTGCTCCTTCAATTATGGATTACGCTCGTTTCAATTATGTGGCACAACCCGAAGATGGTGTGGAACAGATCACTCCTGTGATCGGTGCTTACGACAAGTATGCCATTGGCTGGGCTTACCGTTGGTATGGTAAAACGCAACCATGGGATGAAATTCCTTTGTTGAGAAAGGAAATTGACAGCCATGTACATGATCCTATTTACCATTACGGTGAACAGCAAGATTCTAAAAATATCGTCGATCCGCGGGCTCAATCGGAAGATCTTGGTGACGACGCGATGAAAGCTGGTGAATATGGCATGCTGAATCTGCGCCGTATGATGCCTAATATTATTAACTGGACCACTAATGTAGGTGATGATTACTACCGTGCCGGAAAATTATATATGGGGGTCGTCGGTCAATGGTACGCGTATGCAGACCATGTCTTAAATAATATCGGGGGTATATACCTGGAAAATGCTGTTTTGGGTGATCAAAAAGATGCCTATAGCCCAGTACCAAAAGACAAACAAGTGCGTGCTTTGGAATATCTCAAGAAGAATGTCTTTTACATGCCCGAGTGGTTGTTCGTCCCAGAGCTGATGGCGAAAACTTTTCCATTGAAAGATTCTCCAATAGGACCATTTGAGTATGCTCCTTATAACTTACAGCGTGAATTTCAATACGCTATGTTGTATAAACTGGTCAATGATGAACGTTTGCTGCGTATGGTTGAGATGGAAAATCTTTTTGGAAGTAGAAAAGCATGGAGTGCACCTGAGTTTCTAACTTCAGTACGTCAGACGATCTTTGCTAAAACCATCAGTGGACAATCGTTGGATCTTAAGACACGGATGCTACAACAAAACTATGTGGATGTTCTGATGGTATCTACCAATAAATCCATGGAGAAATTAAATGCGAAGAAACTGGCAGGCATTGAGCAACTGGTTGAAGCGACAAAACCTGATCTATGTTTACATCCACAACATGCATCCTCTTCACAAACGGGACTTCGGAATGTACATGTCACTGGCATGATACGCACTTCCGATATGTTGACCTATAAACGTGCTGAACTATATGAGATTTACCAGTTGCTGAAACAAAAGCAGCGGACAGGTGACGCGACTACAAAATCGCATTACATGGATCTTTTACTACGTATTGCAAATACCTTAGAATTAAACTAATATATTAACATCTACCAAAATGAATAAGTTTTTAATACCGTTGACCTTCATGTGTGTGCATGTTGCGCATGCGCAGGAATCCAGGGAACTGAAAGGAAAGGTTTTGGATGCGGTCACGTTAAAACCGGTCGTTGGGGCGACGGTTGTCGTTGAAAGTTCGGCAGTAGCAGAAGATATCGGTGTACCTAATCAGGTGCAGCAGTCGGCATTGGGTTCATTGACCGATGCGGCTGGTGAATTTCGCTTAAAAGTGCCTAGTAATTTAAAATATGTAACGATTAGCTATGTCGGGTACCAGCGTATTCAAGTGCCGGTATTCCAGGATCATAAAACAATTTTACTACAGCCTAGTGGCGAGTCGTTAGATGAAGTGATCGTAACAGGTTATACGGATATCAAAAAACGTAAGAATACGACGGCTTACAATAAAATCAATGTAGCAGACATCAAACAGACGGGGGTTGCATCGATCGATGAAATGCTTGCTGGTCAGGTGGCGGGTTTGCAGTTGAGCAATTTTAACGGTGGACCAAATAGTGCACCACAGATCCGTATCCGTGGTACGGTATCGCTGAATGGTACACAGGATCCCTTATGGGTGATTGATGGCTTGCCTATCGAAGGCACTGCAATGCCAAACCGAATAGATAAAGACGATCTTAATAGTTTGACAAATCTTCCTATTGCAGGCATCAACCCCGATGATATTGCCGATATTACCGTTTTGAAAGATGCTGCAGCGACTTCAATCTATGGTGCGAGGGCAGCAAATGGGGTGATTGTAATTACCACAAAAAGGGGTAAACCTGGACCTGCAAAATTACAGGTTTCGGCCAACACCTTTGTAACACAGCGTCCAGACTTTGGTAAACTTAATCTGATGGATGCCAGTGAAAAAATAGATTTCGAACTTTTGATGGCCGACCGTACCGATTTAAATTATCGTACAGATAAGGGGGCTGTTATGCGGATATTAAACAAAGCAAATGCATTGGATGCTTATCGTTCTGGTGGTTTAGCAGCTCTGTCGCCGGAAGTACAACAGTCAATCAATCAATTGCGCACACAACAAACAGACTGGGGGAAAGAATTGTACCGTCAGGCAATTAATCAACAATATTCGGCATCCATCTCTGGTGGTAATGATGGACATCGCTACTATTTGTCCAGTGGTTTTTATGATGAAAAAGGAGCGACAAAAGCGGTAGATCTCCGTCGTTATTCCCTCACGCTAAATAATGACTTTACAATCAACGATCGATTTAAAGCCGGTATTAATTTATTGGGCTCGGTCTCGAGTAGACAAAATCCAATTCAGGATCGGGATGCTTTTACGAACCCAAGTTATTATGTGCGTTCGGTCAACCCATATCTTTCTATTTATGATCAATCTGGGAAATTTAACTATGACCCAGATATCGAGGGTTTTGAAAAAGATACCTATATCCCTTTTAATGCAATAGAGGAACGTGAGAATACCAAATATACATTGACGAATAAGGCGTTAAAAGCAATCAGTTATTTAGAATACGCTATTTTACCACAGTTATCCTTGAGAACAGAATTTGGTTTACAATTTGATGAAAATAAAACAGAAAAATTTGCTGATCAGGAAAGTTATAATACCCGCAAATTGCGCGCTGCTACACGTTACTATGATGCCGCTAGTAAGACAAATAAGTATTTCTTACCTGTAGGTGGAACGATCGAGAATTCCAATAATAGCGTGTTTCAATACAATTGGAAAACGTACTTAAAATACAATAAAACTTGGAACGATCGCCACGAACTGGAAGTAATGGGCGGAACAGAACTGAGACGAAGCAAGAGTGAGATTGTAACGACTAAAGGCTTTGGATACAACCCGGCCACATTGACGACTCAAACGCTTATCTTTCCAAACAGTACATACCAAAATGATTCAAGGTTCGTGCAATATAGAAAAGGATTTGTGGAAAGTTCTTATGCCTCGTTCTATGGGAATGCAACCTATACATTTGATCGGAAATACAACCTATATGCAAGTATTCGACAAGACGGTTCGAATATGTTTGGTGTAGATCCTAAATACCGCTTTCTTCCGATTTGGTCTATTTCTGGATCATGGAATGTATTGGAAGAAGAGTTTATAAAAGGAAAAACAGCCTTGTCTGATCTCCGAGTGCGGGCCTCTTATGGTACGCAAGGAAATATTGATCGCAATACCTATCCTTTTATTGTTGGATACTATAATAACATTACCATGTTACCAGGTAATAATGAAGGAACAGTATTTGTCGATATGCCTGCCAATGATAAACTTCGCTGGGAAAAGACACAGTCATATAATGCCGGAATTGATTTGGGCTTATGGAAAAATAGATTAAATATCACTGTTGATTATTATAACAGAAAAAGCACAGACTTGATCGACTATAGCGCAATTCCATTAGAAAATGGTTTCCAAAATGTAAAAGTTAATTGGGCTTCCGCAAGAAATCAAGGTGTTGAATTGACTATCTCAAGCCGTCAAATCCAAACTGATAAATTTTCTTGGTCAACAGATTTTAATATTGCACATAATAACAACAAACTATTAAAGGTGCTGGCTAATCCAAAAGCTTATTCCCTTGAAACACAGGTAGGACGCCCAATTAATGGTTTATATGTGTTGGAAACAGCCGGATTGGATAAAGATGGGGTGATGCAATTTAGAAATCAAGATGGAACGGTTTCAAGCTTTGAGGAGTTCTATGGATTATATGATCCTTGGGCAGAGTTCCTGCCAGGGTATATTTCACAAACCGATATGACAGCTGCAGAATACCGCGCTAAATTTAAATATAAAGGCAGTAAAGATCCTAAGTTTGTTGGCGGTATGACCAACCGTTTCCGTTATGCTAACTTTGATCTTGCGATCTCTGCGGTATTTAATTTGGAACGTTGGGTGACCCGTACACCCACCTATAACCCGGCTTTGGTAGATCGGGGGCAGAATTACACTGTAGATCTGTTGAAGGCGGTTCAAAAGGACGTAAATATGCCCGCATTGGGAAGTATAAGTTCTGAATTAAATAATCGCTGGATGGCCTTTGGTTGGATGGAAAGCAACGATCCGATCAAATCATTCAACCTATATGATATCTGGGCCAAGAAAATGAGTTATGTCCGCATCAATAGTATACGTTTAGGTTACACCTTACCGGCCGCACTAAGCAAAAAAATTGGCGCAGGCAATTTGCGTGTGAATGTAGAAGGACGTAACCTTTTTGTTATCGGTGCTAATTACGACGGGTATTTTGATCCAGAAACCTATGGTAACTATTATGCGCAACCGATCAGTAAATCTTTTGCCTTTGGTCTGTCAGCAAGTTTTTAATTTTTTTAATTGATAATAACATGAAAAAAATAATTTATTTTGGAATGATCATGGCCGCTAGTGCATTGACATCCTGTGATAAATATTTAGATATAAAACCGGTAGGCACTGTCATTCCTGCTTCAGAAAGTGATTTTAGGGGGTTAATGACAAGTAGCTATGCAAACTTTCCTGCACACAAGTCTTATCTATCCCTACGTACGGATGAGTTAGTGTTAGATGAAAGTTCGACCGATGCTGCTAGAACCAAAGATATCTATCTTTGGAATGATCAAAACCCTGATCCGACAACGATTCCTTATCCTTACTTGACATTTTATAGCAGTATTTTTTATACCAATCAGGTCATCAGTACTATTGATGAAAAGTTGGCTAGCAATCCGACGGTGGATCAGATTAAAGGGGAAGCCTATCTGATGCGCGCCTATGCACATTTTGAGTTATTAAATCTTTACAGTGAGGTCTATTCGGCTAATAATGCAGGGCTTCGCGGTGTCTCTTTGTCAACGAAGATTGATTTGGAGCAGCGTTTTGTGCCCGCGACCATTGGAGAGTCTTATGCGCAGATCCTAACTGATATGGAGAAGGGGACTAGTTTATTAACAGTGGATGATCAGGTTAAAGGTGCTAATTATCGCTTTAGCAAACGTGCCGCTTATGCAATGGCCGCACGTGTTCGTTTATATCGTGGAGAATGGCAAGCAGCGGTTGATGCGGCAAAAAAGGCACTCACTATAAACGATAAATTGGTTGACTTGAATGTTGGGGGAAGTCAACTTCCGAATGATTTTGAATCTGCCGAGATGATTATGGCCCTGGAAAAAGTGTCTGTTCCTGAAGTTCGCTCGAGCTCATTTATTGCGTCTTCTTTATTGTCTTCATATTCGGATGGTGACTTGAGGAAAGGTCGTTACTTCCAAAAAAGTGGTGGCAATTATGTATCTCTCAAAGGTGGAGACAACCGTTTTAACGTGAGTTTTAGAAATGCTGATCTTTATTTGACTTTAGCAGAATGTTATGTACGTTTGGGGAATACTGCAGAAGCGTTGAAATACCTATCTGCTTTAAAGAAAAATAGATTCACAGCAGATGCCTATGCCAAAGAAACTAAGGCTGACGCAAGTTTGTCAACAGCACAGTTGCTAGATGCGGTTTTACTGGAGCGTAAGCGTGAACTGGCGCTAGAGGGATTACGTTGGTATGATCTAAAACGGACGACACGTCCTGCGATCACGCACAGTAGTTTCGGCAGAACGGTAACCCTGCAACAGAACGATCCTCGTTATGTGATACGCTATCCACAGGAAGCAATCAATAATAATCCCGATCTGTTGAAATAATCGATTTTTTTTAAATCCTATATATATTAATCCATTTTCTTTTTAGGAAATGGATTTTTTATTACATTCAACCCATGGGATGGAAAATACTGATTGTCGAAGACGAAGACTGGGCTTTTGTAGGCTTAAAGGAGATGTTGACTGCACTCTATGGAGAAAGCGAACTGATCTTTACCAATGCAAAAGAGGTGCAGGAAGCAGTTGTGACAATCAATAGAAATCAATTCGATCTGATTTTTATGGATATCCACCTGATGGATGGGCTGAGCTTTGAAATTTTTAAGCAGGTATCTATCGATGTGCCGTTGATTTTTACGACTGCTTACGAACAATATGCGTTGGAGGCCTTTCAAAATAAGGGTTATGCCTATCTGTTAAAACCTTTCGACAGCGATGAGTTGACTGAGGTTATGAAACGTATCGAACCGCTACTGCCCAAAGTAGAACCTCGGCTCAAACAGCGTTTTCTAGTGAAATATGGTAATTTTTTAAAGTCGCTGGCCATTGCTGATATTGCTTATTTTATGGCGGAAGACAAAGAGCTGTATGCTGTAGAAAAAGGATCTGGAATTGCATATATTATTGAAGATACCATCACTCATCTCGTTACACAGGTAGATCCAACAGTTTTTTTTCAGATCAATCGTAAATTTCTTGTCCGAATAGATGCGATTCAATCCATGTTAAAAATTAGCCGGAATAGAATTAAATTAGAGTTAATACCCTCAACTCCAGCGGGAATTGTAGTCATTGTTAGTGAGGAACGATCTCCGAAGTTTCAAAAATGGCTTGACCAATAATAGTGAGTTAGCTTACTAAATAACTTTTGAAAGCTTAGTTTTTAATTTTAAATATTTCATTTACAGTGTTTTGTGTTTTTATGTAACAAAATCTATTAATTCAATAGATTTTGTTATATATTTGCATTCCAATAAAAACTACTTATTCGGTAGATTTTGTTGGAATGCAAGGAGCCACTGTGTTTTTTGTATTTAATCACACTTAACTTATTTAGTAAAGCATTCTTACGATGTACGCAAAACTTAAATACATTCCTATTGCTGCGATAGCATTATCAGGTGTCAATATGAACAGGTTGTATGCTCAGCAGCGGGCTATACAAGGAAAAGTTGTTGATGCCAATACCGGTCACCTGCTTCCTGGAGTAAATGTTCGCATTTCGGGGCAAAATCAAGGAACCTTAACGAATTCAAAAGGAGAGTTTACAATCAATGTCACAGGTGACGCATTACCTGTATTGGAATTTTCTTTTGTAGGTTATGAATCTCAACAGCTAAAAGCAACAAGTACAAACTTAACATTGTCCTTGAAACCCTCCAGTACAGATCTGGAAGAGGTGGTGGTGGTGGCTTACGGTACTGCCAAACGCACAAACATAACGGGATCGGTCAGTACGGTGAGCAGCAAAGCTATTGAAAATAGACAGGTATCAAATATTACGAAGGCCTTGGAGGGACAGGTACCGGGCTTACAGTCCGTAGCGTCCTCGGGACAGCCAGGTACTGAAGCAGCCATCCGTATTAGGGGTATCGGCTCCATTAATGCCTCCAGTTCACCTCTGATCGTGTTGGATGGTAGTCCTTATGCCGGGGATATCAACTCCATCAATCCGAATGACATTCAGTCTATCTCCGTTTTAAAAGATGCAGCATCAAGTGCACTTTACGGCTCCAGAGGGGCGAATGGTGTGATTATTATTACAACTAAGTCCGGTGTGTCTTCCGACAACACCAAGATTAATCTCAATTTTACACAGGGCTATTCAACCCGTGCAGTCCGTGACTATGATCAGGTATCGACCGATGAATATTTTCAGCTCTATTGGGAAGCTTTGAGAAACAAAAACCTGTCAGATGGCCTTACAGCAGAGCAAGCGGCCTCCAACGCAAGCAAGACCGTATTGACAGATTTAAATATCAATCCGTATGGCAGTCAATACCCGCAGCCGGTCGGAGTAGATGGTAAGTTGGTTGCTGGTGCGAAGACACTGTGGGATGATCCATGGACCGACGTATTGCAACGTACTGGAGTGCGTACACAAGCAGACCTAGGATTTAGCGGAGGTAGTGCCAAAAGCACCTATTATATTTCAGGTGGTTATCTGAACGATCAGGGTATAGCGATCGAATCTGGATTTAAGCGGTACAATCTACGCGCAAATATCGACAGTAAGGTGAAATCCTGGTTAAATGTCGGTCTCAATATAGGTGGTAGCAGTACACAACAAAAATATCCGCAGTCTGAAGACAGCAATACGGCTAACATCATAAATTTTACGAGACTGGTGCCATCTTTTTATCCATACTACGAGCGTAATGCGGATGGTTCATATGTGCTTGATGGAGCTGGAAATAAGATTTATGATTTTGGAGAATATCGGCCAAGTGGTGCCACACCACGTAGTAACCTAGCAGCCTCTCTTCCTTTGGATAGGAATGATATCCGTCGGGAAAATCTATCTGCACGAACTTATCTCGAAGTGTTGTTTTCCAAAAATTTAAAATTTAAGTCGACATATAATGTTGATTATATCAATGGGAATACACACGACTATACCAATCCTTTGTTGGGAGATGGTGTGAATACCGGTGGATATGTCTATCGTTCAAATGTTCGTACAGTAGCGCAGACCTGGAATAATTTATTGACTTACGAGAAGCAATTTGGTTTGCATTACCTCAATGTTTTGGCCGGTCAGGAATACTATGATTTTAACAGTAGTAACATCAATGGTAGCAGACAGCAATTTGTGCTCCCTTACTTCGATGAACCTGCTGCTGCTTCACAACTCAATAATTTTACAGGATCTAGTGTTGATTATAGGTTGTTGAGTTTTTTGGGAAGAGCGGAATATAACTATGACAATAAGTATTATTTATCAACTTCGTTGCGTACCGATGGTTCGTCGCGCTTTTCGCCAGCAAAACGTTGGGGAACATTCTGGTCTGTGGGAGGATCATGGAAGCTGAAACAGGAAGAATTTTTGAAGGATAACACAACGATTAATCAGTTGACGGTAAGAGCAAGTTATGGCGGACAAGGAAACGATAATTTAGGTACCTATTATGCTTATAAAGGACTTTATACCATTGCAAATAGTTTGGGTAAAGGCGGAACGTATACCGGTCGGTTGGCTACACCAGATCTAAAATGGGAGTCGAACCTCAATTTGAACGTAGGTGTCGATGTCTCTGCATTTGATAACCGCGTTTCATTGAGTGTGGAGTACTTTAACCGTCGGAGTAAGGATTTGCTGTTTACTATGCCAATGGCTTATTCAACAGGGTATACGGGCTATGATGCAAATATTGGTGCGCTGAAAAATACGGGTGTCGACGTGGATATTCGTACTGTCCCGGTTCGAAATGAAAATTTTAAATGGAATTTAGACGTCAATCTTTCGCATTACAAAAACAAGATTACAGCGTTGCCGAAGGATAACAAGCCGATCATTACAGGGAATAAACTTTTGCGTGTAGGCGGAAGTATCTATGATTTTTATCTGCCGGAATGGGCTGGAGTAAATCCAGAGAACGGTCTGCCGCAATGGTATACTGCTGATAAGGATGGTAATAAAACTGGTGAAAAAACTTCGGAATACAGCAAGGCCGGTAATTTTATTGCCGGGACTTCATTGCCAGATCTTGTCGGTGGGATTCAAAACAGTTTCACCTACAAAAATTTTGATTTGTCTGCTTTGTTGAGTTTTAGTTTGGGTGGACAGATATTAGATAACGATTATATTCAGCTTATGCATAGTGGTAATAATCCGGGACGTGCTTGGTCCAAGGAGATCCTCGAGCGCTGGACGCCTGAGCATACGCAAACCGATGTGCCCAAATTGACAACTGATAATTTGAATTGGACCTCTTCGTCCACACGTTTTCTTTACAGTGGCACTTATGCACGCCTTAAAAATGTGAGTTTGGGCTATAGATTACCTTCGGATTTATTGAAGCGGATAGGTGTAGAAAAACTTCGTGTCTTTGCAACTGCCGAAAATCTATTGACATTTTATGGTCATCAAGGAATGGATCCAGAACAGACGGTGAATGGGGCGACCTATTTTCGCTATCCGGCAATGCGAACAATATCCGGTGGTATTCAGCTTGTTTTTTAATGCCTTATTGTTAATCTGAGAATTTAAATGAAAATCATGAAACTAAAAATTGTATATATCATATTGGCGCTCTCCCTAATGAATGCATCATGTAAGGATGCGCTTGAATTGGATCCGATCACTTCTGTGCCGGAAGGTGAAGTATTTAAAAATACCGACAATGTTGCTACGGTGATCAACGGTACCTGGAAGTACTTAAATGATACCTATTTTACTTATGCCAATCCAGGCTATACGGCAGTAATGCGTACAAGTGATGCGATGGGAAGTGATGTTGCGGTGACGACCAAATACGGTTATCGCGATGCGTATGCATTTACCGAATTAACAAACAATCGGTCTAATCGTGTCAATTCTTTTTGGATTATGTTTTATAAAGTGATCGATAATATGAATAACGTGATCGCGAAAGTGGATGGTGCTGAAGGGGCTGTTGAATCTAAGAATGTATTGAAAGGAAAAGCAAAAGCTTTGCGCGCTTTTTCCTATTTGAATTTGGCAACCTTTTATCAATTTAGCTATTTAAAGGATAAAAATGCGAAATCGGTTCCAATTTATACGGAACCAAGTACATTGTCGACTGAAGGAAAACCAAGGTCCACACAGGCAGAAGTGTATGAGCTTATATTGAAAGATCTCAAAGACAGTGAAGGATTATTAGCCTCGGCTGGTATACGTGAAAAATATGAAATAAATATTAATGTTGTGTATGGTCTGCTTGCGAGGACCTATTTGCAAGTAGGCGAATGGAAGTTAGCCGCTGAATATGCCGAAAAAGCAGCGCAGAAGTATAATTTAATGACTCCGTCAGATTATCAGGCCGGTTTTAATGATCTTGGAAATAGTGAGTGGATTTGGGGACATCAGCAGACTAACGAGCAAAATGTGGCAAGTTATACATTTCATTATTTGGATGTGTCGTCAGCTGGATCTTATTACTATAGTTTTATGGCCGATCCTTATTTTAAAGATTTATTCGATACCAGTGATGTGCGTTACGCTTTATTTGAATGGGATAATTTACCCGGTCGGGAAGGTTTCCTACGGTATAAGAAGTTTAAGTTTAAGTCCAATTTAATTGGAGATATTGTATACATGCGTGCTTCTGAAATGGTTTTGATAGCGGCTGAAGGTTATGCAAGAGCTGGTGAAAACGATAAAGCAGTAGCAGCGCTGAATAAATTACGGACGGCTAGAAACGCTAAACTGTTTTCAGGAAATGATAATGGACAATTAATTGCTTCCATTCTTGTTGAAAGACGCAAGGAACTTTGGGGTGAAGGATTTGCTTTGTCGGATATTCTCCGGACTCAGGGAAAGGTTGTGCGTAAATCCTATCTTGATGCGGAGGGAAAACCAATTCAAGTAGAAATTGTAGGTGCAGACGGTAAGCCTAAGCTGGTTAATGGTCAAGGGCACCGGGTTACTAAATTTCCTAATGGTTCTAATTTTGTTGAAAACAGTCCTTATTATTTATTTGCTATACCATACGAAGAGACGGTTCGAAATCCGAATCTTTAGTATGTTAGTTGTTGGTTTGTTATTGAAGAAATCCGGTGCACTTCTGTGTATCGGATTTTCTTTTTTCTCGCGCGACTTTCTTTTTTGGTTGTGTGCTTTGCTTTCTTCTGTTGAAGAATGCTTCCTTTTTTAGTATTGCGCTGTTTGCACAGCTTCGTGTTTGGATCTTCTCGTTTTAAGGTTGTCGTCTTTTAGTCTTGTATGTAGTATTTTTCAGATGGTTTATCGCATTCCTATAAATTACACAAGAGATGGTGCCGGTAAGTAGGGTAAGGGTTAGTTTTCCACATTATGTTAATAACGCTGTTGAAAACCTGTTTAAAAGAAAAATACAGTTATTAACAGTACTTATTAACATTATGTTGATAACCTTTCTTTTTCTTCTTTTTGCTTTTGTTCATCCAGATGATATATCCTGTGATGGGCAAGGAAGCACAAAAGAGACTGGCGAGGCAAGCGATAATTTTTGTGGTGAGCCCACCGATGCCACCGGTATGAATATCATAGTTAAGTGCACCGAGCTTATCCCCATACTGCAATTCGTTGCTGGATTTGACTGCTGTGAGACTGCTGTCTTTTTTATTATAATAAAGCCAGTCAAATACACCACTTCGTTTTTCATGATGTCTCACCTGTATATCCATTGCTGTTTCGGTTTCTTTTTTTAGTCGGATCGACATCATTTCAGCATCCGGATAATTTGTTAAGGCATACCGCAGCGCATTGTCCTGAAATTTCTTTTCCACAGCGGGCAAGGGTATAGGGGAACTGTGTGTGGAAGAAGCTGTTGGCGACTGCAATAAATTGAATGTTGCGATATAGGTCTTTTTGAAATCCGGAAAAGCAAAAGCGAGCCCCGTAATGGCAAAAATCAATCCGATAAATAAACTGTAAAATCCGATGACATTGTGGAGGTCGTGGTTCAGTCGTTTCCATTTTACTTTGGTATCTAACCAAAAACTGCGCTTGAGATTCTTGCCCTTCCATTTTTTTGGCCACCAAAGAACGATGCCGCTAAGTAAGATAAGGACAAAAATGGTCGTTGACCAGGCGACGATAGGATGGCCATATTGCTTGCCCAAGAGGAGGTTTAGGTGAAGCTGAAGCACTAGTTGAAAGAATTCTGTTTTTGAATTTTCTACTTGCTGTACTTGACCAGTATATGGATTGACGAAAACGCGTTTGTAATAGCGGTAATAATTCCAATGGCCAAATGCTTTTTCGTCCGTTTTTATGGCACGAAATACCCAGGTACGATTTTTCGAAGGATAGAGATCAACCCGCGTGATTTTTTGATTTTTTTCGAGGCTTTTCTGTGCGTTGTAAAGAAGTGTGCTTAAAGGTAGCGGAGTTTTGGAGTGGTTGGTTGTGTCGGAGATAAAATATTTTTCAGGATAAGCCCAGAGCTTGAGCTCATCCTGAAAGGTGTATATGCTACCCGTCAGGCTTAGGATGAATACCACAACTCCGGTGATGATTCCGAGCCATTTATGCAACCAAAGAACGACAGTTTTAAACATATTAGAATTTGTAGTTGATGTTAAATGAGGCCAGCATACCTTGTCCTTTGACGTATTCTTCATTTAAGGCGCGATATTGACTGACAACAGGGTAATAGTTTTTATTGAATAAGTTCTCTACCCCCATACCGATAGACCATTGTTTGTTTACTTGGTAGTTTCCGTTTAAGTTAAATAGGTCAACGGCCTTAACGGGGCCTTCGCTGTTTTTGTATACGCCTTTATCGTTTGGAACAAAGCGATCCCGGGATCCGGTATGCACCCAAAAAAGCTGAAAGGTTAAGGGTTTGATCGGAGTATAGTAGATGTATCCCGTTGCTTTGTCTGGCGAGATACGTGAGCCATTGAGGTAGGATTTTGATCCATCGTCTTTTTTTGATTTTCCTTCCACATAGGCATAGGTTCCACCGATGGTCAATTGAGGTGAAATATTAGCGCTTAATGCAATTTCGTACCCATACACATCTTCCGGAAGGCGTTGTGGCATCAGGTAACCGCCAATGTCCACCAGTTCAACGCCCATTTTTGAAGTACTGTAGTAATAAGATGCCGATAACTGGAAAATGCTGTAATTACTTGAGAATCCGATTTCGTAATTATTGGTGATAATAGGGTCGGTTTTTAGGCTATCTAAATCATTATCTGTTGCCCGACGTACAATACGGCCGAGCTCATTGATTGCGAAACCTTGTGAGAAACTCACGAAGGGATTAAAGATCGCGAATTTGTTGTAACGCAAACCTGCATTGAAGGTCGCTCCTTTGTAGGGGATATTGCCTCCTTTCACGGCAATACTTCCTTCGTTGTTGGGACCTGTAGCGATGGTATTGAAATCCTTTATTTTGACTGTTGCATTTTCATAACGTACACCGCCTTTAAAGATTAAATTTTCTAGGAAATCAATTTTTACCTGGGCGTATGGAGCAACGTTTAACATGTTCATATAGGGAATATAGACCCTGCCGTCGGTCAGATTTTGATCTGTTACATCATTTAGTAAATCTACACCGTAGGTGATATCTGCATTTGAACCCAATGCCTGAAAAGGTGTGTTTAGGTTGACGCGTAAGCCTTTTTTCTCCGAATTGATCTGTGTTTGTCCCGGACCATACCATGCAGAAGCTTTCTCAACATAACGGTTCATGGATCGAAATGTATTGTAGTATGCAGAAGCGGTTAAAGATGTCGAGGCGAATAGATTACTTTTAGTATAGGTCAACATGGCATTATGGTTATACGGAGTTCCAGCAGGCTTACCTGGATCTTCGCCTTTCACGCCTATCGTTGGCGTTTGACCATATACACCTGTTTGGCTGATGTATCTGTTGTGTTGGTTACTTCTGTAGAAGTTGTATACTGCCGTAATATTGGAACTGCTATCGATACGGTACCCGGCTTTTAGAAACGCATTGTATTGATAGGTGTTCGAAAGGCCGTCTGTCTGACCAAGGGGAACCCCGTCACCATCGCGTTGCAGGCCAACGTAATCGGCGGATCCACTGACGGTATAATTCCATTTATTTTTTTGTCCGTATAAGGTTTGTCCTATGCGATAGCCCATTGTGCCGGCGCTATGAACTGGATTGAATGTAGTTCTAACACTTGTGATCCCTTGTATTGGAGCTGCGTCTTTCGATGGATTGCGTGTAATGTAGTTGATAATACCGCCTGCGGAGCCATTTCCATAGATGGATGTAGCACCTTTGATAACCTCAACCCGTTCGATGACACTCGGGTCAATGGTCCGAAGATCACGTTGTCCATTCATCAAAGGCGTAGATTGCGGAATACCGTCGATCAAAACAAGCACAGATCTCCCACGAAGTGTTTGTCCGGAGTTTGTCGCTTTATTGGTCGATGTTCCAAGACCGGGAACAGTATTCCCTAAAATTGTTGAAAGATTGGTGCTGATTTGGCTTTGGGCCTCAATTTCTTTTGTGGTCAAGATCGTTACTGAAGAAGGGACAGTGGAGATGCTTTCCGGCTTACGTCCCGCTGTTACGATAATCTCATCTAACACTTGGGTAGAATTAAGCTGAACTGACAATGGGCGTTGAACGGTATCTAAATTGACCATTTTTTCAACCGTTGAAAAGCCTGTATATGATACCCGCAATTGAATCGGATTATTCGCGGGTCTTTTGGCAAAAATGAATTGTCCAAGTTGATTAGAATAGCCGACGCTTTTTCCGTCAACTTTGATATTCGCTTGGCTTAATGGTTTATTGTCTCTGTCTTTTACGATAAGGGATAATTCTTGTGCATGTAGCTGAGTACTTAATAGCAAAAGAATTCCACTGCTGAACATCATATATCGTGTTCTGTTTTTCATGGTAATTTATTTAGATCAAATATAAATTAATGCGCAAATATAGTTTATTTTATAGTTGTGCCAACAGCTATAGGTTATTTTTACATTTTTTTTAGTTGTTATCGTATGATTTTCAAGCTGATTTGGTATATTATTTAACTGCTGGCTAATATGAAACTAGATTAGGTGTTTTTTATCGATATGAGGCCATTATCCGATGGATTGGCTGTTTACATTAATTGAACAGCTTGTTAAAGACTTATTGATTTTGGATAGTTAATTTAGTCCTATATTTTTTGATAGTTTCGGTTGATCAATTCAGCTATAATGATAAATTAATGAGAAGAACATTTTTATTTTTATTTCTTTGTTTGTCCTTCTACTCAGTAGTTTTTGGGCAAAAAATCCATTCCCTACAGTTTGAATCTCCTCAGGCGATGCGTGATTATTTTACTTATGCTAAAGGGAAAAGAATTGTAAGCGGTCATCGGGGAACGATTGAGGCTGGACTTCCTGAAAATTCGATTGCGGCATTTGAAGCTGTATTGCGAAAAACACCGGCTATTTTTGAAATCGATCCGCGTTACACCAAGGATAGTGTTGCTATTTTGATGCACGATGCGACATTGGATAGAACCACAAATGGAAAAGGAAAAGTATATGACTATACTTGGGATGAATTGCGTAAGCTGAAATTGAAAGATCAAGCCGGAAACATTACCCGCTACGGCATTAATACACTTGAGGAAGTCATTCAATGGGCAAAGGGTAAAACCATCCTCAACTTAGATAAAAAAGACTTACCATTGACGGCTACAGCAGCAATACTAAAAAAATACAATGCCTACAGTTGGGTATGGGTTACGGTACATAATACTGAACAGGCAGCGTTTTATTTGGCGCAGAATCCCGAACAATATATGTCCATGCATATCAAAGATCAGGCTGCATTGGAAAAATTCAAATCTTCTGAATTACCCTACGACCGTATGATTGTCTATATTGGGCCGGAACTAAAGGATTCCAATTTGAAGATGTATCAATTCTTCAACAACAAAGGTGTGATGTGCATGATTTCAGCTGCGCCCACTTACGATAAGTTGAATACAAAGGCAGAACGCGCTGAAAAGTATAAAGCAATATTTACGGAAGGAGCTTCCATTCTGGAGTCCGATCTCCCTATGGAAGTTGGTGAAGTAATCGATTCGTTTTGACGGATTATTATCAATCCAAATCGATATTGTCATCTAAAAACTTAAGATACTTAGGTGATTCATCTTCGAAAATATCTCTTCCTTCCATCATATAGGCGCGAAGAAGATATTCTTGGGCAGACTCGCTATTATTGTCTTCCAGATAGCACTGTCCTAAGCGCAGCATGATAAAAGGGTTTTCGTAAGCATTTTCGATAATGTTCTGTTTTGCCTTTTCAAAATGGGAGAGGGCATTGCCAAAATCGTCCAGTAAGAAAAAGGCATCTCCTATGGAAGCTTCGAGCCAGAGACTTTCCGCATGCACATGTTGTGGACTAGGGACTAGATCAAGTGCTTCAGTCCACACCCGGATCGCCGCCTGATAGTTGCCTTCATCACATTGGATGTTTCCTTCCTCGCTAAGTTCGTCTATTCTGTCTAATGTTTGATCGTCCATAACATTTTATTCTTTAGAGTGCTGTACTAAGGTAAGAAATCTATTGATAAAAAAAGCGGAAAAAATTTGCACTTTCTCCGCTTTTAGTCATGTTGGGATATGTATTTATTCTACATCAAACCACAATTTGGTAAGTAAAGTATTGGCGCCCTGACGTGCAATTGCTTCCTTATAACTCACGCCGTTGAGCGATTGTTCCGTTCCGGGGTATAAAAAACGCAAGGGAATTTTTCCACCTAAGGCTCCCGCCTTGGCAGGGGTTAATTGCGGGTAATCTAATCGACGCCATTCTGCAAAAGCTTCAAGCCCCTGTCCATACAGAGCAATCCATTTTTGTTCTCCAATAGATTTTTTGTACGTACTTGGGCTGAATTTTATTGCTGGTTGGTTTAAATATTTAACGATTGAATCATTACTTACCTTATATTGTTCCAGTGAAGCGCGAATTGCTTTTTGATAAAGGTCTGCTGCATCCCCTGTAATAAAATTCCTACTTACCGCCTCGGAGAGTCCAAAGAGAACCTCCGAATAACTTAAGATCACAGCTGGTGCTTTCGGATCGCTGAAATAGATACCTGGTTTTGATGTAAGGTCGAAACCAATACTGCTAGCCTCACTTGAAGTGAGACCATTTGGAAGACCAATATATCGCTTAGCGGTTATTGTTTTTGTTGTGTCTGCGTATATTGACAAGCGCGGATCTTTTAATTCAAAAAGTTTATCAACCATTGTTTTACTTATACGATAGTCATCCCTCGCTTCAAATGAGCTGCTTACAGGATTTCGATAAGGTGCGTCTCTGTATATTAGTTGAGCGATTTCCTCATTGGAATTAATGTAACCACTTCCTTCTGCTGCGATTTCTTCCAATGTAGTTTTGGCTAGATTTGGTAGACGGTCAGCAACACGTAATGCAAAACGCAATCTGAGTGAATTCGCAAAATGTTTCCATTTAATGATCTTACCATTATAGATAATATCGCCTTGGATAGCCTCACCATCAACTTTCAATAAACTTTGAGCATTTTTGAGATCGTTCAAGATACCCTTGTAAACTGCTTCCTGTGTTTCGTAACGTGGTGTTAGGTACTTGTCAATATCACCAGCTTCTGAATAAGGGATTTCTCCATAAGCATCTGTTAGTAACGAGAATATCCATGACTGCAGGACGAGAGCTACCCCTTTGTAATTATTATTATCTGTATTAGAAACTAGTTTTTGGATGATTTTCAACTGACTGATGCTTTTTGAATACCAAGTAGACCATCCCTCGTTAAAGTCATTGTTTGTGAAAATATAGCGGTCGGGGTCCGTGTATTGGACCCTGGCCCAATGCTGCACAAACAATAGACTGGAAGCTAGATTGTTGCTGACGCCCCAGTAGGTGTCTGCTGTTGTTTTAATGGTGCTGGTGAGGAGATAAGCTGGTTGGGGTGTTTCAGCCTCGTTCTGATTTTGATTTACTTTTGCTAATTCGTCCTTACAGGAGCCCATAAGTCCTAGTATTAGTATTAGTCCTATTATATATTTGCTGTTTATTTTCATGCTCAAATAATTATTTGTTCGTCAATTGTTTGCAATTAAGAAATCACATAGCCTTGGGCATTTATGATTTAAGCTGCTTAAAACTTAAGATTTAAATTAAAACCAAAGCTTCTTGTTGTTGGCAACTGTAAGCTTTCTAAACCTTGTGCATTTCCAGTATTAAATGCTGTTTCTGGATCAATATTAGGTGCATTCTTATGAATAATCCACAAATTTCGAGCTACTAAGGAGAATGAAGCTCCCTGAAAGCCAATTTTGGAAATCAAATGAGTTGGCAATTGGTAGCCTAGTTTTACCTCGCGTAACTTGACATAAGAAGCATCGAAGACATTTGCTTCATTGGTTCTATATAAAGTTTTATAATATTGTTGTGCCGATACAACTTTGGTATTTTCTGAGCCGTCAGCATTCACGCCATCTACAATAATACCATCATCATATGTTGTCCCGTTCACTGTATAGCTAAGTCCACCATGTTCAGCATCTCTTCCGGGGAGAGTAGAGGCCAATACGCCAGTACCTCTACCAGTCGCATTCGTGCCTGAATATAGTTTTCCCCCTTGCTTGATGTCGATCAAAAAGCTTAAATCAAAGTTTTTGTAACGAAACTGATTTGTAATACCACCTAACCAGTCTGGTGTAAATTTCCCAAAATAGTGGTTCACTGGGTCAGTGGCAGGTGTTCCGTCGGCGTTCACGATAAGGCGCCCCGCTTCATTTCGTAAGAAACCAGTTCCATAAAGGGTTCCATAAGGTTTTCCAACTGCTGCCAGGACTTGTACGGTACCTGATGATCCGATCGTATAACTTTGTAATAATCCGGCCTCGTCTAATTCTACAACTTTACTTTTATTCGTTGCAAAATTGACATTGATGTCCCATTGAAAATCCTCTTTTTTTAGTGGGGTAACACCAAGTTGAATTTCAAGTCCTTTATTGTTGATCTTTCCAGCATTCACAAGTTGTTTTTTGTAGCCTGTAGAAGGACTCACATCAACACTCAGGATTTGGTTGATACTATTGATGTCGTATAAACTTAAGTCTAATCGCACTCTGTTTTTTAGGAAAGCCAGTTCGGTACCTAATTCAGTTGAGGTGGTTGTTTCGGGTTTTAGATCTGGATTTTTCTTGATGTCATTGACGGATAGCTGTGGGCTATCGCCATATGGTGCACTGAATAGATATGAGTCAATTAAATTAAAAGGATCGGTATCTTTACCTACTTTGGACCAGCCTCCTCGTAATTTCCAGAAAGATAATACATTGCTTTTAATAGGGAATGCATCTGTCAGGACTACACTGGCGTTTGCAGATGGATAGAAATACGAAAGATTGTCAACAGGTAAAGTAGAAGACCAGTCGTTGCGAGCTGTTAGATTCAAAAAAGCATAATTTTTGTACCCTAATTGTGCCGATGAAAAAATACTATAGGCTTTCAAAGGACTATATTCACCTGTTGAAATCAAGGCATCTCTGGAGTTTGCTAAGGTATAGACATCAGGTACGGCTAAACGCGGAGCTTTTTGGTTATTGCGTTGCCGCGATTGGCTACGTATATTACCTCCGGCTAATATATCCAGTGTAAAGTCTGTTGAAAGCGGTCTATTATAGTTTAAGGTAAACTCCGTATTATTTTCATTTACAGTATAAGCATCTTCTTCGTATGAACCGTATGGTGTGCCATTGGTCCCATAGGCAATGCGTATTTTTCGGCGATCTGTGTAATAGTCATTACCTGTGCGAAAGTTTGCTATCAGGTGCTCGTTGATTTTATAGTTCAAACCAACATTTCCAAAAATACGATCCCTTTGTTGTTGCACAATATTTTCCTCTGCAATAAAATAAGGGTTACTGTAGTAGTTATTGTTCCAGTTTATAAGATTACCGTTTGCATCCCGATAGTTCTTTAAACGGGAAACGTCAACCTGTCGGCCGAACCATGTAAACTGTAACATATAGCCATTCGAGCGGAAACCACCTACACCTGGCAAATTACCTGAATTGGTGCGCACATAATTTGCATTAGCAGTAAGCGTTAGATCGTTTGTTATTTTATAGCGGGTATTGATGTTAAAATTATTTTTCTCGATGGAAGAGTTTGGTATTATTCCGGTTTGATTACTGTTATTATAGGAAAAACGGTAATCAATGTTATCATTTGCATCAGCAATGGAAATCCCGTTATTTAAGGTTCTTCCTGTCCCGAAGAAGCTACGTACATTATCTGGGTGTGGCACAAAGGGAACTGCTTCTCCGTTGGAATAAAATTGCGGTATCAGCCTTCCATCCATTTTCGGACCCCAGCTTTCGTCCACACCATCGTTTATGCCGCCGCCCTTACCGTTTACATAGCTGAATTTTCCATCGGCACCCTGTCCAAAAACATTTTGATAATCCGGTAGAACAGCAATTCGCTCGATTGTGTTGTTTGAATTGATGTTAATTCCCAATCCTTTCCGTTTTTTTCCAGATTTTGTCGTTATCAGTATTACACCAGCAGCTGCTCTTGACCCATATAATGCGGCCGCGTTTGGCCCCTTTAATACACTAATAGATTCGATATCTTCGCTGTTGATGTCCGAGATTGCATTAGCATAATCGCGGTTACCGCTCGTGCCCAGTTGAGAATTGTCAACAGGAGTTCCATCTATTACAAATAACGGCTGATTATTCCCAGCAATAGAGGTTTCTCCACGAATAATAATTCTGGAAGAGCCCATGTTTCCTTGACTATTTGTTACTTGAACCCCAGCTACTTTACCCGCAAGTGAATTGACTAAATTACTTTCTTTTGCTTCAGAAAGATCCTTTCCTTTCAGCTCCTGAATAGAATATCCCAATGTCTTTTTTTCTTTCGAGATATTCAATGCTGTCACAACCACTTCGTCCAGTTGTGAAGTCGTTGGCAGAAGTTGAACGGTAGTGAAACCTGTGGTATTGGTTTGAACAGTCCGAGTTTCAAAGCCAATATATTGAATACTGATGTTAAGTGAGCTTCCGGTCGAAGGGAATTCAAATAGTCCATTTGCATCTGTCTGAACCTGTTTTTTACTGTTTGTTTCGGTAACTGTAGCCCCCTGAATAGGATTGTTATTGTTGTCGACTACCTTTCCTTTTATAGTGGTTTGTGCGTATAGTGCGCCAGTACTAAGACAAAGCGCGGCCATTACGACAAAATTTATGTTGTTTTTTGCCATACTAATTATAATAGTGAGTTTATTGTTTGAGTTGGGTTATAGGAGATATTTGAAATTTACCTGTAAAAACATCCCCTTAGGGCATTCGTTTTTTAAGGATATTATCTGTATGCTGTTTCATGTGTTAAAAAATGTTAATGCAAATATATAAAATCTACCTGATAACTATACTTTGTTTTTTTGTTTTTTGTAATTTTTGAGTCAGAATGATAAGAGGAGGTCTTTATAAGTGAGGAGTGCTGGGGCATCAAGTTTTTTTTTTTTTCGGAACACCTTCTTGTTTTCTTTGCAATATGTTGCCTGTCAGAATATTGATTGGTAGCTGCGAATCGTAAGCGGCAACGCACGTATTGTAAATCCTCCTATTTTCGAATAAGAAAGGGCAATGTTCTTGTGTCTCCATGATCGTGAATTAAAACGTTAACACGATGATTATTTTTGGCACAAGAACAAAAGTTTTAGCTAATAAATCGCAATCGGCAATCGGAAACTGCGATTATTGTGGCACAGTTCAATCCCTTTTTGCATACAGGCAAATTAAATATTTTCATGTTTTTTGGATACCCATATTTCCCTATAGTTCGGCGGTCATTACTATTTGCAATCATTGCAAAAAGTTGAGTTATCAACGTGAAATCAACCCACAAACACTTCAGGCCATACCTTTGGGAGCTATCCGCAAAACACCTTTTGGATATTTTGCGGGCTTAGTTCTGATTGGGCTTTTTGGATCTGCTATTGTTATAGCCGGAATTTACGGTGCAAAAAAGAAGGAAAGGTACCTGAAAGATCCAAAGGTTGGTGATGTGTATGAGGTTTCCTATACAAAAGATGGAAAAACAATGCGTACGCTTTATCGTATCGCCAATTTAACGCCAGACTCTGTTACCTTTGACCTAAACGATTATGAAGCGGATAGCCGAAAGGGCCTGCGCAAATTGCGCGAGCAACATGCAGATAGCTATTCTGAAAAGCAAGGCTTATCGCGTGCCGAACTTGAAGAAATGAAAAGTAAGATATCGAATATTGAAAGATTATAATGATTATTTTTATTGTTGCTATAAGCAAGGTTCAGCTCTTTACCTGATCTACTTCTTTGTTTTTATAATATTAAATTTATGGATATAGCCCAACATAAAATATTGTTTCAATGTAAGTGAATTTCCAAAATATGTTACGTTGCCTTGACTGCCCCAATAATTTTGGGTATTCTGATTCAATATATCAAAGCCGGTCAATTTTAGCTGCGAATTATTTTTAAAGGTATAATAGACTGACGCATTTAAGATATGGTAGTTTTTTCTGCCACTCAATCCGCTGGCGCGGTTATCTAAGGAGTATGTTGATTCCAGCGAAAATCCGTGGATTGGATTAATATTCAATCCTGCACCAATTTTACGGATTGAATAAGTTGATTCAATAAAGTCGGGGTTATCTTTTACCGAATTTATGTTCTTGTTCCAAGAATAGGTATACTGTGGTGATATCGTCACTAGGTTTTTCCACGTCGCGGAAAATTGTTGGCTGGCATTGATCCCTATATTGGTCCCTTTATTATCAACATCATTGACGGAACTATAATTTTCATAGGTATAGATACTGTTGTTTTGCGATAGATAGAATGACCAATTTTTGCTGGCTTTTAGGTTGTATCTCAGGTAAGTATAGGTACTATAGTTATATTTTGAGCCAGCGAGAAACATCTGGGTGGTCATTTGTCCTGTATTGTTGTTTCGCCAGCTACGGGACCCGATGCTGTTATTGACATAATTGATATTTCCATTTACATTAAACTGCAATTTCGAGGTATACTTATAGTATGATATACTGACATTCTGTTTTTCGATATTGTTGAATATAAAGGATGTCTTTCGTGTATACAGTGGATTTAGATCCATGACGAGTTGCTGAATTCCGTAGAGTTCGGGAGACTCGAGATCTTTATACCAGCCGAGGTTTAGATCTTTATAACGGATATTAATATTGGGCAGCCAGTAGCCTAAAGATGATTTCTCAACAGAGTTGATTTTAAGTAAATCAAAATGATTTACCTTTACTTGATAGGCTGTTCCAAACTTTACGTTAAAATCTTTGGTGGGTCTCCAGTAAAATATAATGCCCGTAATATAATCCTGGTATTTATAACGATAGCTATTTTCATAAGGAGCTGCATGCATTTCTCCAGTGCTGTCGCGTTTGATATATACACTTTCCTGTGGTCCCTGTCGGTTTGTCACATAGGTGAAGTAGTAGTCAAAGTTTAGTTTTTTAATTATTTTATTATAATAGGCTGCACTGAAGTATAGGTTGTTGGAATTATTTTGTGTTCGGTTTTTATACCATAAACTAGTCCGCGGCTTAGCTGTATCATATATATTGGTATTCTGAAAAGACGTATCGGTCTTTTCATTTGTATTGATGGAAATTGTATTTCTAAACGATACGATATGATTTTTATTAAGTTGTTTTTCGATATAGAATCCATGTGAATAGTTCAGGGTATTTTCCTTATTCCCGCCCGTACCTGTTGCGTCATTAAGTTTTTTGAGATCCGTATAGGAACGGTTCATTCCGAAGGTTGAATTGTTTTTTGAATTGATACCCAAATTAGGCGTAAATTCAAAGTAGGCTGTTGTATCCATACGATGTCGAAGCAGGGTTTTGAGATTATGCCCTACAGATTTCTCCTGTCGCTGGTAATCGGATGCTGAATATTGTTTTTCCTGATCGTATAAAGAGATTTGATTGCCGGTATTTTGATTTTCGGCTTTATTATATTTCAGCATGTACATAATGTTCAGCTTGGTCTTCTTTCCCCAGTCATTGTTGAGATTAAAGCCCAAGCCAATATCGTTGGCTTTACCCGAATAGTTCCTACCTCCAAAATTTTCAAATCCATAGTTTTCGGCACGTCCAAGTCCAGCTTCTTGGTTCAATTCATTGTAATCAAAACTCTGGCGGTTAATGTTATTTCCGAAACCTAAGAAACTCAGCTGTAGTGTGTCTTTAAATGAATTGAATAAACCACCGGCCTCATACCTGCTGCGTGTACCTGCACTACCATAAAGTTTACCAAAACTGGCCTTGAGGAAATCTTTCTTAAATTTTAGGTTAATCGTAATCGGCAGTTTATCTTCGTCTTCATTATCTTTTTTTGTTTCGCCCTTATCACGGTACACCTGTACTGTTTTTATAAGAGAAGCATCCAAATTTCGTGTAGCAATACGTACATCACTCGAAAAGAAATCCTTGTCGTTTACTCTTACTTTTGAAACCTCTTTTCCTTGATAATAAATAGATCCATCCATATTAACCTGAAGACCGGGCAGTTCTTTGAGCAATTCTTCTACATTGGCGTTGGGGCGGGTTTTGAAAAAGTTGGTGTTATATTCTAACGTATCTTTATTCATCCGTACGGGGGGAACAATATTGACGACTACTTCATCGAGACTTTTGGAATCGAGCTTTAATTGAGCGAAATCATAATTTTCTCCGTTAGGAATACTAAATTCCTTACGGAATGGATTTGCATTGACATGTGAAATAAAAAGTGTTAATGCGGTCCCTGTGGGAATTTTGACAAATTCAAACTTACCTTTTGTATCTGTTAGTAGGTAGGAAACCACGGAAGAGTCTTTTGAATTGAAAATCGTTACAGTCGCTTTTTCTAATGGTTCAGCATTTTGAGCAAAAACAGTTCCGAGTACTTTGCCCTTCGATTGACCTATAACTATATTTGTAGCGAGTAATAAAATTAAAAACAAGTAAATTCTCATAAAATTAAGTACGTGTATCTTGGCTATATTGGTGGTTAAGATGATTTTATGTAAATCATTTTAATAATACATTAAATAAATGAAAATTATACTATAAAAGAAAATTTATTTTTAATACAATCGATTGCGGATTCGATCTGTTTCAATTTTTTAGATTATCAGTTCTAAGGAGAATACTCATTTTGCTATGAGCGCATTGGTTTAAGTATATAGACCATACATTGACATGCTTTGAAGAAACGTATAGCAATAAAAAAAGGGTATCCAATAGATCGGATACCCTGATGGCGTAATTAGTCGATGTTGATTTTGTATATAGCTTCTGCTTCTTTGTCATCAAATTGGCGCATTTGTGTGATCAGTTTCTTTTTCATCAGTTTGACGACGCTTTGATAGGCAGGATCCTTGTAGACATTATGGAGTTCATTGGGATCCTTTTGAAGATCAAAGAGTTCCCAATTTTCGATTCGTTTATAATAGCGGATCAATTTATAACGGTCATCACGAACGCCAAAATGGGGGCTCACGGCATGTTCTCCATTTTCAAAATAATGATAGAACAGATCTTTGCGATGTTCCTCTTTGTTATTTTTCAGGACATGCACAAAAGATTCACCTTGCATGTCTTTCGGTTTTTTGATAGCAGCTAGCTCCAATAACGTGGGAGCGATATCAGCGTTGACAATTTTAGCATTTATAATTGAATTTGCGTGTAATAGCGCTGGGTACCGCATGACCATTGGTGTACGAAAAGATTCCTCATACATCCAACGTTTGTCGAACCAACCATGCTCACCCATATAAAAACCTTGGTCTGAAAGATAGATCACAATTGTATTTTCACGGAGTGATTTTTGATCCAAATAATCTAGTACTTTCCCAATATTGCGGTCCATAGATTGAGCCGTATTGAGATAATCAATCATATAACGTCTGAACTTCCATTCTGCAAGTTGCTTGCCTGTCAAATTACCTTGCTTTAGTTGTTCATAAATGGGCCGGTAATAGGCGATATAGCTATCCTTTTGAACTTGGTTCATCCGCTTGAAGTTACCGTCGGCCATCATGTCTTCCAACGAATTAAACATTTTGAGATCGTAGCCCATTTTCATGTCCTTGTCAATGGACATTTCCTGCAATGCGGCCGCAGGTCTACTTTGGTAATTATCGTAAAAAGTGGTTGGTAAGTTAAAGGTTGCAGTATCATAGCTGCCAAAGTCCTTTGGATCTGGCATCCAGGTACGGTGTGTGGCTTTGTGACCAATGACCAGACAAAATGGCTTATCAGCATCTACGGTATCGAGCCAGTCGATCGCTTTTTCGGTCACGATATCAGATACATAGCCTTCTGCACGTTTAAGGCCTTGTTTACTGATAAAATCTGGATTAAAATAGGTGCCCTGACCAACTAGAATATCATAATAATTGAAGCCTTGCAATTTGTCACCCAAATGAATCTTGCCCACCCAGGCGGTGTTGTACCCCACATTTTGCAACTGCTTGACAAAAAGATCCTGACTAAAGTCGAATTCAGAGGTTTCATTATCCTTGAATCCATTTTTATGGCTGTATTTCCCGGTTAACAATGTTGCGCGAGATGGGCCGCAAATGGAGTTATTAACAAATGCATTTTTAAATAGAGCTCCTTGATCAGCGATGCGGTCTATCTGGGGGGTCTTTCCATATTTTGATCCATAGGCACCAATGGTTTGGTAAGCGTGATCATCCGAAATAATAATGACGATATTTGGTCTTTTCTGTGCAGATGAGGTTTTGTAAAAGATGGATGTCAGTAGGGCAAATAAAAAGATCCTGATTTTCATTGTTCTGTCGGTTTAAATTGAATAGTATACCTCGTTTATAACTATGCCGGATAGCGCGTAGCTATAAACAGGTTTCTCATGCTCCACTAAGATAGTAATTATTATGTATTACATAAAATAGGATTGCAGATTTATTGAACGAAAAAATGTATTTTTTATATGACGGTTTTATGGTGCGGACCGAAGCGAAAAGTCCGCACAATAAGGCCTGTTATTTTGAGAGTTCCTCCAGCGCCTGGTCTAGGCTTGCTCCCCGCATACCATGTTTAATGATGGTGCCATCTGAGTCGATCAGGAGGGCGTAGGGAATACCCTGGATGTCGTAACTTTGCGCAATCTTACTGTTGAAACCTTCACGGGCATTGTATTGGTTCCAAACCATAAGTTCTTCGCTCATGGCTTTTTTCCAGTCAGCTTCTTTTTCATCAAGTGAAATGCTTACGATGTCAAAACCTTTGTCTTTCCATGTGGCATAAGTATGTCTTAGATGGGGAATTTCACCTCTACAAGGGCCACACCATGAAGCCCAAAATTCAAGTAAAATATATTTTTTGTCTTTTGGGAATATTGATGTTAACTGTACCCTGTTCCCTTCTTTATCCAAGATAGGGCCATCTAATATTTTTGAACCAATAGCTGTTGCTTTGGCCTTTGTTATTGCAGCCTGTAATTCAATATAGGCTGTTTTACCTGTCCATGATGATTCAAAAATTTTGAGCAGTTCATCCATTTGTGCTTTGGAGAGGCTTTCTTCGCCATAGCCCATGACCATGTAAGAGGCTTCATCCAAAGCAACCCGAGCTGTTGGGTTGCTTTTAATAAACGCCCATTTTTTTTCGAAAACCGTTTTCTTATACGGCGCCATTTCTTTAAGAATGGAAATTCCCCGATCTGTATTGAATTTTCCATCGATTGCCGGCAGGTGATACTCCTGCATATAGTCCTTGTCTAGTTTGCTTAACGCAGTTTTTTGCTGAACGATGCTTCGATTTAATTGATCCGCCAAGCTTTGCGCTTGAGAGCCTTCAATGATAGGTTTTTGGTTTGGCAAATTCGGATTATAATAATAAGATGGAAGGCTATCGATGTGGCCGGTCAGCTGGACACTTCCCTTGTCTAAGTAGAATACGCTTGCTTTCCAAAGTTTCTGCTCTGAACCTTCTGTGGGAGCAATAATGATTCTAACCAGTTCGGGAGCAGAAATAGATCCTTTGATTTGAAACTTATTATTTTTGATGACGGCACTTCCAATTTTATTTTGCCCATTGTTGGCCCAAAGACCAACGATCTGTCCGTTTGCTTTTTTTCCATCGATTTTGCCGGCAAGCGTGTACGTAATTTGTGCATGTGTGAGTAGCGTAAACGCACCGAAAGTAAGCGTTAAAAGTAGTTTTTTCATTCGTTATCAATTTTGCTGAATGCTCAGCGGTTCTTATATAGTTTGTCTGCTTAAATGTCTGTGCCGATTTGTATGGGCAGAGGCGCAATGTTTTAAAGTGGATTTTGTTGCAATTGCTTGTTTCCTGCTAATGCAGCTTGGGGTAATGGTAAAACCAGTTGAGCGTTCGATTTGATCGTCGACTTGATTGCATTTAAATCCACATTTCCTGCGTGATAGTAACGGACAAAATCAAACCAATCTTCGCCATTTTCGGTAAGTAATTCCAGCATTTTATGTTGAAAGATAGTGTTGAGTAGTATTTTGTTACTGATGCTCATGGCATAATCTGTGGGATAGCCAACACGAGACGCCATCGTTTGAAAACTTTGACGGGCTGTATCATAATGACCGTTTCTAGCAGATGCTTCGGCATGGATGAAATAGATTTCACCTAGACGTAGTATCATTTGTGTTTTGTGTTTACCGGTGCCATTCAGCGAATAAGGATGCTTACCATTACCCTGAGCGCCTGCTTGTGTCGGATTAAACATGAGGTAAAACCGTTGGTCATAACCCTCACCTGTATTGAGATTGCCATCATTGCATCCGCCAATCAGCATATCAGCCACACGTTTCGTATTTTCGCTATAGGTTGTGCGGGCAATTTGATCGGATGCGGATTCCATCGGACCTTCGGTATAGGTCGCAAAAAGTGCTTCAGGCGAATCGTATCCATTGATGAAGATGCTTCTAAAGGACTTCTCTAGTTGGTAGCCATTACCCTTAGCGAAGTCAATAGCTTCTTTAGCAATATTTTCAGCTTCATTGTATTTACCCATATGTAAAAGCACTTTTGCTTTCAGGGCTTTTGCAGTCGCTTTTGTGGCGTAATAATGGAATTCATTGCTTTGCGGGGCGTGGGCAATCGCTTCGTTCAGATCTGCCAGTATAAAATCATAGCTTTCCTGTACGGTTGCTCGTGCTGCGGTTTCCGTCCCTGTAAAAGGTGAATTTCTCAACACAATACCATAAGGAGACAATAGATCAAAGAAATAACCAAAATGACGGAGTACCTGAAAATGGGCGAGGGCCCGTTGGAGCTTACATTCGGCAATAATTTCTTGGACACGTTGTTCGGGCGCACCTTTTGCGTCCCCTCTTTCCATCAGCTTAATCAAATTATTTGCTGTGTTGATTGTTAGGTAGGAACCTTGATAGATATTGACGAGAGCAACATTGCTGGCTTGTACGCTGTTGGTGACAAATTCCTGACCTCCGGTCAGGCCGCCACCTTTACTTACTGCGTTTCCTGAAAGAATGGACATATAAAGCCTAAATGAGGATACGTTAAATGTCCGCCAGCTTTTGTATACCCCACGTAAAACCGATTCTGCCGATGCTAGATTATAGACGACATTGTCTTCTTCCATTTTATAATAAGGTTTGATATCATCGATATCACCTACCATGGAGCAGGAATTCATGGTCAATGTTCCTGCCAGTACTATTCCCAAATATTTTATCTTCATATTGATCGTAAATTAAAATGCTGCTTTAATACCTAGAGAAAATGTTTTTGACATCGGATAAGCGTCGTTGCTGGATGTACTTGTTGTAATGTATGTCCCGGTAAACTCAGGATCTAAACCCGGCCATTTGGTGATGGTCCATAAATTGGACGCTGAAGCAAATACCGATATTTGTTTGATAGACCATTTTTCTGTCAACGCTGTCGGGAGTGCATAACTTACATTGATGTTTTTAAGGCGTAGAAAGGATGTCTCATATACCAAACGGTCAGAAGTTCTTGAATTTGATGCCGGGTCATAATAGGTTATTTTGGCGAAATGGGCATCAGGTTTCGTAGGTGACCACATATCATCATAGATTTCCTGTTGAAGGCTCTGACCTAACATGCCAAAGAGGCTTGTCTGAAAGTCATCCATTACTGCTGCTGCTCCTTTGGAATATTGAAATATGAAAGAAAAATTAAAATTTTTATAATGCATACGGTTATAAAAACCGCCGAAATATTTTGGTTGCGCAGTAGCGATAACCTGACGGTCGTTTGTATTGATGACACCGTCGCCATTGAGATCCCTATATTTGTAGTCGCCAATCCCTGTGGCCATATTTTGATAATACCCTGTCGGTGAACTACTGTTCAGTTCATCAATTTCTACCTGTGAGTCAAAGATTTTTTCGACCAAATAGCCTTTTCTGGTACCAGCAGGATAACCCTCTATGTAACTATCTAAGGAATAGGTGTTAATATTTGCTCCGTTTAAGTGTTCGATTTTATTTCGGTTGCGGGCGATATTGAAGGATAGGTTCCAGGTGAAATCCCGTTTTTTGATCAGGTCATAGGCTAATTCGATCTCAAACCCTTTATTGCTCATATCGATGATATTTGCGGAATAGGTACTGGATCCTGCTTCCAAGGAAATTGGAGCCGGTGCCAATGCACCAGTCGTATAGCGATCGTAAAGATCAACACTACCTGTGAACCGATTATTGAAGAATGCGAAATCCAAACCCGTGTTATACTCACGCGTTTTTTCCCATTTCACATCACGGTTAGGAACATTCAGATCTAATACAATTGCCGGTTTACCTGCCCAGAGGTCATTGGAACTGCGTACAAAAAACTGACGGTATAAAAAGTTACTGATATTGGTTGACCCCGTATTGCCCCAGCTCAGACGTAGTTTTAGGTCGCTGATCCAATCCACAGTTTGCAGAAACTGTTCGTTATTGATGCGCCAACCCATGGACAAGGATGGAAAATATGCACGTTTATTGCCTGGACCAAATTTGGAGGATTCATCTGAGCGGAAGTTGGCTTCAGCTAGATATCGATCTTTGTATTTGTAGCTTAAGCGACTGTAAATCGAATTTAACCCTTGGTCAGTTCGGAAGTAAGTGAAAAATGTATTTCGCGCCGCTGATCCGGGGTCTGTTAGAATTTCATCGTCAGGGAATTCCTCGTAGCTGTTTGAATCACCCGAATTTTTGGAACGATCAAATCCAAAACCAGCCATGGCATATAATTGATGCCCGTTCTTTTTCCAATCGTAGTCAGCCCTGAAATTGAGACTTGTATTGCTGTTGTTGGAGGTATTGGTATTCAACGTCGCATATAAATTGGTACCGAAGGCAGTATAGTCATCCTGTGTATAGGTCGGTGCAAAAATATGAGCTGTGCCATTGTAAGATGCAATGCTAATGTCGCCGCGCAATTTAAAATGCTGAAATACTTCGTATTCAGCATAAGCAGCTCCCAAAAATTGCTGCATATTGTTTATGCCACGATTGCTGAGCTGAGCCAACGGACTGGATAACATCACCGGAGCGCCATACATCAACGTGCCGTCAATACGATTGAATTTTCCATCGGCATCGTATGCCTCTAAATCAGGTCTTACGAGCCAAGGCTTCGTATTACCTTCAGCGAACAATTGCTGTCCATATTTTAATGTATTGTAAGCGTAAGACAAAGATGCTCCAGCAGTAAGATGATCTGTAACGTTACTATCGAACGATAGACGACTACTGTAACGTTTAAGACCGTTGTTGATATATAATCCTTCTTGATCAAATGCATTAAAGTTGAACGCTAGGTTACTGTTATCCGAGCCGCCATTTAGAGAGAGGTTAAATTGCGAAGTACAGGCATTTTTTTTGCGAATTATTTGTGTCCAATCGGTATTTGCTTTGCCAAAGGCCTCGTTGTTCAATCCATCATAACGGTATTTCAAGGGGGTGCCATTTCCGTCATCTGCTAATGGGCTTAGGAAGGCAATTTGTTGTATAGCGGGGATTTGGTTATAGTAGGCCTCGTAAGGATCAATTTTACCGTCATTGATTCCATCTATCGTGTTTTGGATAATGGTATGCTGTGCATCCTTAAATTGTTCTGCAGATAAAGGCTTATACATGTGTGTCGGGTTATTGACGGAATGTGTATAGTCTGCCGAAATTGTAAAGGGTTTATTTTTTTTCCCGCGATTTGTCTTGACAATAACGACACCATTTGCCCCACGCGATCCGTAAATAGCTGTTGCAGCGGCATCTTTAAGGATGTCAATACTTTCGATTTCTGAAATGGGTATATTTGAAAGCGGATTTATCGTTGGAAAATCAGAATAACCCTCGATAAAAAATGGTACTCCGTCGATCACATATAAAGGTTCATTGGTGCTGCCCGATAAGGGAGATGTAATCCCCCGAATATTGAGCTTTGCAGTTGATCCGGGCGCACCGGAATTCTGTGTTACCAGAACACCTTTTGCTGCGCCACCTAGAATAGATTCAAAAGTAGCGGCATTATTACTGAAGTCTGCTAATTTTTCCTGATTAATGGAAGAAATGGAACTTGTCAGATCCTTTTGTTGTTTGGCTCCATAACCGATAACAACAACCTGATCCAATCTGGCGTCAGCAAGCCGCATCGTCATATTTTGATTAAGTTTTGCTGTATTTAAATGAATCATGGATGCGGTTGTCAGATAACCGATATAACTGTAGGAAAGCTGATAGGTACCGTAAGGGACATCGGCAAAGGTGTAATTTCCTTTTGGGTCAGAGACAGTAAGAAGGTCGAGTCCTTCTCCGACGATTTTGATCGTTACGCCTGGTAGGGCTGTATTGTCATCAATGCGCTTGATTGTACCGGATATGGTGCCTAGTTGTTGCTGCTTGTTTTTTATAATAATAGTTTTATTTTCAATCTGAAAGGTCAGGGGCTGTCCTTGGAAAATATCTATCAGTACATCCTTGAGATTTTTATCCTTGACAGACAAGGTTACCGGATAGGTGTTTTCTAACATATCATCGGCATACAGGAAACGGTAAGAGCTTTGGTTTTCAAGCCTTTTTATAATTGTTTTTAAATTGCTTTCATGTGTCTGTAGGGTGATTTTCTGCGCATAGGCGGCTACAGAAAAGTCCGTAAAAAAAGCAGTAAGAAGTAACAATGTAAGATAAAATCTTACATGATTAAAATACTTAATATTCATAAACTTTAGTGTTTGTTAGTTTGCTTTTACATAAATTGTCTGGTTGTCAACAATAAATTTTACTTTTCCGGTTATTGAAAGTAGACGGAGGGCCTGGTCGACATGTTGATATTTTGATATACTTCCAGTAAAGCGTATTTGAGCGATGTCTTTCGTCTCGAACCTAACTTGGACATTGTACCATCTGGACAATTGCTGCATGATATCGCCCAAAGGTTCACTGTCAAATAGAAAGATATCTTCCTTCCATGTTGTGACAGATGTTGTTTTCGTCTTTGAAACCAGTACCCGCTGACCGTTATATAGTGCCTGATCCCCCGGGAGAAGGATTGCCTGTCCTTTAGGCGTTGAGATCTGAACTTTCCCTTCCAACAGTGTGGTGGTTATGTTTTTTTCATCGCGATAGGCATGTATATTAAATTTGGTGCCTAATACGGTGAGCTGCTGATCTTTGGTCCCTACAATAAATGGTTTATGCTTATTTTTGGCAACTTCAAAATAACCCTCGCCAATCATTTTTATTCGACGTTCATTGCCTTCAAATTGAGATGGGAATTCGAGTTCAGATTCTGAATTGACGACCACTAGTGAACTATCTGCTAGCCTAATTTTGAACTGACCTCCGCGAGGTACAATCAATTTATTTAATTCACTTCTGGTTTTGTTGTCAGCTTGTACTTCATAGGAAATCGTTGCGTTATCAAGTTTTTTAAGTTTGATGCCATTGGCATTTATCGTTTCCCCTATTCGTAGGGTATTGAGGTTTACTGAGTCTTTTGACCCCATAAATAACATTGCTCGATATCCTACAGGCTGAATTTTGGTGGACGTGTTTTCGATATCCTTTTTAGTTTTTTGAACTAAAAAATACGTCGCAGTAGACAAGAGTAAAATACCCCATATGGCGGCCGCATAGCGATGAAGTGTTTTCTTTGTTTTTTGTTGTGGAGCGATGGTCTTCCAAGTCTGTAATTTTATTGATTCAAATTCTTCAACCTGTACAGGATGCTTAAAGTCTAGGCTACTATACCAGGATTCGACAAAGATGATTTCATCTTCTGTGCATTGTTGATTCGTGTATCGCTTTAAAAGGGCTATAATTTCTTTTTCCGTCATCACCGTTTAAATGGGCTTTTATAAACAGGACAAGACTGTTGATTGATGGGAGTAGAGAGATTTAAAAAAAAGTAAAAAGTACGTAATTAACCTTCTTCTTAAGTATTTTGAGTGCATTGGCCACCTGTTTTTTTACAGTTAACTCCGAAATAGCCATGAGGTCTGCAATTTCCTTATGTGAGAGTTCCTGATTCCTACTGAGCAGGTAAATCTGTTTCATCTTAAGCGGTAGCGCATCTATTTCATTTTGAATAATTTTCTCGAGTTCGTTTTTATGAATCGTGCGTTCAGTTGTTGCTTCAAAATGGGTTTTGAAATAATGATACAGCTCCTCACGTTCATTTTGTTTTTTTGTCTTGATATAGTAATTAATAATACTATTGCGAAGCGAAGCGAAAAGAAAGTTGATTACTTGTCCATTGATATTGATTTGTTCGCGTTTGTTCCAGATATTCATAAAAAGATCTTGAGTAAGGTCCTGAGCATCCTCTTTTGATCTCAATTTATGCAAAGCATGAGAAAATAGTATATAGAACAAGCGGTCGTATAAAACTTTATACGCCTCAGCATTATTCAGCTTTATCAGCTCGAAAAGTTGTTCGTCACTACATTCCTTATATTTTTCCAAGTCGGAAACGATATTAAAAATTGAATAGTCATCATGACAATCTTCGTTAAACTCCTCAAGCTGTATACCTGCTAAATTTCGGGTTTTAGTTAGCTGTTGTGAGTATCAAATTTCTGTATGAATACTTTCAATTCAGTCCATAATAGATGTTTGAAGGTTATCAATTGGGGCTAAGGTAATAAATATTATGTATTACATAAAATTATTTGTTTTATTGAATTTACTTTTTCATATTGTTGGCATTATGGTATTTTTATTAGCAAAGCACTACGAGCTCGAAGGAGCAGAGAAATACAACTCGTTTTTTATGGGGGGATCCTACGATATTTGTATGATGATTTTCACATCCAAAATAACTTTATGAATTCTAACATATTATTTAAAAGCTTCATTTTAGCAAGTTTACTAGTTAAGAATAGCTTTAGTGCAATTGGTCAGGAAGTCAAGGCGCCCATTATGGGGTGGAGCAGTTGGAATAGTTTTCGGATTCATATTGATGAAAAGTTGATTCGGGAGCAGGCCGATGCCATGGTCGCGACTGGCTTGCACGATGCGGGATACAGTTACATCAATGTGGATGACGGGTATTTCGGGGGGAGGGACGAACTGGGAAATCTTTACGAAGATCGGTCAAAATTTCCCGGTGGAATGCGGGCTCTATCCGATTATATTCATTCCATGGGATTAAAAGCGGGATTGTATTCGGAGGGAGGAAAAAATACCTGTGGTTCTATCTGGGACAAAGATCCAAAAGGTATTGGGGTAGGAATGTATGGTCATGAAGACCAAGATGCACAGTTATTTTTTAAAGAGTGGAATTTTGATTTCATCAAAGTGGATTGGTGTGGTGGATTGGAAATGAAACTGGATGATCGCGAGCAATATACAAAGATAATAACCGCAGTGCAGGCTGTTCGCCCAGATGTAGGTTTTAATCTTTGCCGTTGGCAATTTCCAGGGGAATGGGCCATTAAACAGGTAGATTCCTGGCGCATCTCGCAAGATATACAACCAAATTTTGCTTCTGTGCTACATATTATTGATCTCAATCGTAATCTTTATCCATATAGCTCTCCAGGTCACTATAACGATATGGATATGCTTCAAGTGGGAAATGGAATGACTCATGAAGAAGATAAAACACATTTTTCAATGTGGTGTATGTTAAATTCACCTTTGATGGCCGGAAATGATCTACGTAAAATTTCAAAAGAGACACTCGCTATATTGACGAACAAAGAAATGATCGCGCTTAATCAGGATAAGGCTTTTAAGCAAGCACAAGCTGTGTTTAAAGCGGGTGAGGTAGAAGTATGGAAAAAAGACCTGGCAGATCCAAAGCGTAAAGCACTTGCAATACTTAATAGATCAGACAACGAGACGATGTTTAAATTAGATACTAAAGTGCTGAATTTATCTCCAAAAAATCGCGTCAGAGATTTATGGCTTCATCGCGATGAAGGAAAACTTGGGCAGAATAGAAAGTTCATTCTTCCTCCGCATGGAATCATTGTCCTGTTGCTGTCTGAATAACAAAGTGCCAACTTATGTAATAGCCAGACGGAAGGATCAAGTAGAAATAGTTTAAAGAAAAAGCCCAATCATATGATTGGGCTTTTTTGTCGTGTTGTGAATCGATCTCGTAAAAGAGATTATCCAACAGATTTTTTATATAAAAAAAGTCTTTGATAATGATTGTCAAGATGCTTGCGCATGGCATTTCGAAAAACTTCAGCATTGCCGACCTTCAATATATCAACTAGGCCTCGGTGTGAGATGAAGCTTTTCGATGGACTGGGACTGGTCAGTAAACCGCTGCTATGGACATATTGGAAAACAGGTAACAGCATGTTCTGGAAGTCTTTTAGAATCGTATTTCCGGTGATTTCATAAAGCTTACCGTGAAAGGCTATTTCTGTTTCAATGTCGAAAATTGTATTATCTGCATTTATAGGTTCCTTGGCAACGATCGCTTCCAGCTCCTCAATGTCTTTTTCCTGTATATGCTCAAAAAGAATATCCGCCATACCCACCTCCAGCACCATGCGCATTTCAAAAAGATCCTGTAAGGTCTTATTTTCCATGATGGTTGGATAAAGTGATTTGCGCAGCGGCTTTATAAGATCTGGACTTGTTAGAACGGCACCACGATGTTTTTTCGATTCGATCAATCCGACCATACGTAACCGCAACATAGCTTCGCGAACTACTGTACGACTTACACCAAGGGTTTCGGCCAATTCAATTTCTTTAGGTAAAGCATCTCCAACCTTTAAGCCTTGATTGACAAAAAGATTGATGATTTCTTTTTCAGCACGGTCTACTAGTGAAGAGGTATCAATTGTATTCAGATGTTCGATCAACGAAGAATTCGGTTCCATATATATTACATATAGCGCATTAGGCGCATTAAGACAAAGATAATTAATAAAAGTGATTAATATGTTATACATAATTTAATTAAAATTTGTTTTTTATATTTTGTTATTTATATATTTGCATATATGTAATACTTAATACAAACCAATATGTATTCAAACCTAAAATTACGAACCCTTCTCACGCTGTCTGTTTTGATGGGCAATTTGCTTTTAGCGCAGGCACAAGACCATGCGGTGCGGGGAAAAATTACCGATGCAAAGACAGGAGAGCTGCTAAGCAATGTGACTGTAAAAGTCAAGGAATCCAACCAATCTTTGCAGACAAATGCTGATGGGACTTTCTCAATCAGTACCAATCCCAATACTATTTTAGTCATCACGTCTACGGGGTATAGACCATTTGAAGTAAAAGTTGGGCAATTAAATCAATTGGATATCAAACTTGAATCCAAGGTTGAGCAAATGGATGAAGTGGTGGTGGTGGGATATGGAACACAAAATAGGAGAAGTGTAACTGGTTCCATCGCCAAAGTAGATAAAACTGTTTTGCAAAATACGCCCCGTTCTAATGTTGCTACAGCATTGCAGGGAACTGTACCTGGATTACAGGTGGTAAACAAATCGGGTACACCAGGGGCGACGCCTATGTTAAAATTGCGTGGTGGAGCATCAATTAAAAGTTCTAGTCCCCCTTTAGTTGTAATAGATGGTGTCATTCGTGAGATGAATGATGTGAGTTCGGATAATATCGAATCCATCGAACTTTTAAAAGATGCTTCTGCAACGGCAATATATGGTGCTCGTGCAAATAATGGCGTAGTTTTGATCACAACGAAAACTGGTAAATCGGGACAGTCAACTATATCTTATAAATTCACAGGAGGCTTTAACCAACGTCGTGAGGGGTATCGTTACATGAATGCTGGGGATTACATTTATTATACGCGCTTGGGGTATTTAAATGCCGGTAAGACGATTGAGACAGCTAATGGCTCCAGGGGTTTGGGATTATTGACTGATAATGCAAATTTATCTTCGTTTGATATTCGTCGTTACACAGCTGACTTGGATCCATTACTAGCTAAAGGGTGGCAACTTGTAGATGATCCGTATGGTGGTCAGATAATTTATAAAGATCATTCGGGTGAAGTTGAGGATATCTTATTTCGAAATACCTATACAAAGGATCATTATGTAAATGTATCGGGCGGTAACGATCGAGGAAAATATTTCGCTGCATTTGATGCATATGATGAGAATGGAATTATTGTAGGCTCCAACTATAAAAGATATACTGCAGATCTAAATGGTTCATATAAGCTGAAACCGAATCTGGAGGTAGCAACCTCGGTCAATTTGTCAACTGCTTCTCAATATGGCGTTGGCGGATCGGAAGTAAGTGCATTATATCGGAATTTGGCTATTTGGCCAACATTTAATCCTTGGGTTGATGAGGCCAAGACGAGACCCAATCCAGGCAACGGCATCAATGATGGGAATCCATTGTATTGGTTGAGCCGTCTGGAGAGAAATAATGAAACGAATCGCATTGTCGTAAACGGTTCGCTAAAATGGGATATTATTCCTGGTCTATACCTCAAGGTCTCCGGAAATGCCTATATGAAAGAGTTATTGAATGAGTTCTTTCAAAAATCGACCCAGACCTATGCCAATGTTTTTTCTAACCCCGAAACAATAGGCAGTACGTCAAGAGATGCTTATCGCAATATAAATCGAGATTTCCAAACACAGTTTAACGGTATTTTAAATTATACCAAAACATTTGGTGAGAAGCATAATCTGAACGCTATGCTTGGTGCAGAATATTTTAATACGAAAACTGATTTTATGCAGGTGTATGGGAAGAATGCGCCTACTGATGATATACCGACCGTCAATGCTTCGACTGTTTTTGTGGCTGGAAATAACACATCCTCAAAATCTGAATATCGAATTATTTCGTCCATGGGACGTTTGGCTTATGATTATGATGGGAAATATTTGTTGAATGCCGTATATCGTTTGGATGGGGTTTCGAGTTTGGCAGATGGCCATCGTTGGGGCTTTTTCCCAGGTCTTTCTGCAGGCTGGAATGTTCATCAAGAAACATTTTTTAAGAATACCAAATTAGCGGATTATATTTCAACTTTGAAGCTTAGACTGAGTTACGGAGAAAATGGAAATATAAACGGATTAGGCAGATATGAAGTTCAGGGAACCTATTCCTTGCAAACCAATTATAATGGAACCGCTGGATACCTCAATACACAGCCGGTAAATGGAAATTTAGTTTGGGAAACGAGTAAAACGACAGGTGTAGGTTTAGATTTAGGTTTATGGAAAGACCGCGTAACTTTACTATTCGATTATTACAATAGAAAAACTAAAAACCTTTTAACAGATCTGACTCTGCCTAGTTATATCGGCTTCTCGTCTATAAATACCAACTTAGGGACTTTACAAAATAAAGGCCTGGAGTTTGGGTTACAGGCTCGCGTTCTTAGAAATCCCGATGGTATTAATTTGAATATTGGCGCCAATGCCGCATTTGTTAAAAATAAAATACTGGAGCTGCCGAATAATGGAAACGAAAATAATCGTCAAGGTGGTTTACAGATCTATGATCCAACATCGGGTCAAGTTAAATGGGTAGGTGGATATCAGGAGGGGCAATCGCTGGGCGATATCTACGCATATAAACAAGTATCAATATTTAAAGATGATGCTGAGGTAAGTTCAATTGCCGGAAACCGCACGGATAATATTGCAGGAATTACTGGGCCTAATCTCCCTGTTGGAAAAAATGGAAGAATTACTCCTGGAGATGTCAATTGGCTGGATGTCGATGGAAATGATATTATCGATTCACGTGATCAAGTGTATATCGGCAATATTAATCCAAAATGGACGGGTGGATTTACAACGAATTTAAGTTATAAGAATCTGAGCCTTTTTTCAAACTGGGAGTTTGCGCTGGGACATAAGATTTACAATGATCTTGTCGCAAGAACATTGGGGAATTATCAGGGCACATTCAATTATATTGAGCTGCAAAAGCAAGCTTGGTCACCAACCAACACTATAACAGACATTCCAAAGGTTTATTTTGCGGATCAGGTTGGTGGTTCCAAACAGAATTATACACGTGGAAACAATGCGAATGCGGTGTTGAATAGCAACAATTCGAGGTTTTATGAAAAAGGAGATTATTTGGCACTTCGTGAGCTCACTCTTTCCTACGACATGCCCAAATCATTGCTCGAAAAATCGCGGTTATTTTCGCATGCACGAATTTATTTTACCGGATCTAATCTTTTTTACATCACAAAATTCTCGGGTCCATCACCTGAGCCTCCAGTAGATGCGAATAATTTGGTTACAGGTATATACCTAGGTACTTATCCTACACCAAGATCGTATGTCCTCGGTGTTCAACTATCCTTTTAATCTTAAAAATTGAAAACGATGAAAATCAATATAAAAACCTTAAGCTTGGCAACGGTATTGGGACTAGGCCTATTAAGTTCTTGCAATAAAAATCTAGAATTAAATCCTGTAAGTACAATTAGCGATGGGAATTACTGGAAGACAGCCGATCAATTTGATTCGTTTGTGAGTGGTCTACACGCAAGATTTCGGAATCATGAGCGCGCATTTGTACTTCTGGGTGAATACCAGGGGGAGGTCTTTGGCAATGATCCCGGAACGACATCGTCTTTTACAGGGGAAGCTCCGCAAGGGCTGGAAAGAATGTGGAATCATAATTTAGATCTTGATAATCCAGGGGTGAGCAATTTCGGGGCTTTTTACGAAAATATCAATCAGATAAATTTGTTGATCAGTAAACTTAACACGACTGATATTGTGACCGCGCAGAATAAAGGTTACTATTTAGGAATTGCTTATGGAATGCGTGCATTTTACTATTTTCAGTTGTATCGTTCCTGGGGAGATGTTGTCCTGCAAACAGAGCCTGTTGGAAATATTGATATCACTAACCTTGCTAAAGCTGCTTCTCCAGCTTCGGATGTTTTAGGGCTTGTTACGTCGGATTTAGAAAGCTCTTTGACTTCTTTTGGAACAGACTATTCCGTGAAGAATACAAAATCGTATTGGTCAAAAGCTGCAACATTAATGCTTAAAGCAGAAGTGAATCTTTGGAATGCACATCGAGGCGGCGGCAAAGATGCTGCCTTAACAGCCAAAAATGCTTTATCGGAAATAAAATCAAATCTAACTTTGTCTCTGCAACCAGATTTTTCGGGTCTATTTTCTTCAGGCAATCGCGGTAATGGTGAAATGATTTTTGTGGTGCGTCATCAATTAAATGAAGCGACTTTAGGCTTTATATCCGATTTCGTTCCACAATCGGGTCTTATCGCAAATTATTATGATTCGCTTTCCAACAGAAAATTCACCGTAACAGCTGAAAACTATGGTGGAATACTACGTGCACCAACCCGTATCCGTTCGTACCGGGACTATAACGATTTGGATCAACGTAAAAACACATCCATCCAAGCGGCCTATTCAAAAGATGCGACAGGAAAGTTCAATTTAGCGGGGTGCTTCCTAAAAAAATATCAAGGTGAACAAAATGCTGGATCTCGCGCATTTACGAATGATTTTCCAATCTATCGTTATGCAGATTTACTCTTGCTGTTAGCTGAAGCCAAAGTGCTACTGGGTGAAAGCCCCAAAGAGGAAATCAATTTGGTTCGAGCAAGAGCTTTTGGAAGTAATTATAACGAAGGTACTTTTGGTTTTCCAAATCAGAAGATAGACAGTGATCCCATGGAAGCAATTTTGAAAGAACGCAAATTGGAATTTATTGGCGAGGGGAAATATTGGTATGATTTGAGAAGAATGGGCGATAGCTTTGTTTATAAGTATACATCATTGCCCGTAGCAGAATCATTTCGCCTTTTATGGCCAATTAATAGGGATGCGCTGACAAATAACCGGCTCTTGGTTCAAACGAAAGGTTATACATCGTTTTAGTTACATTTTAAAAAATAACACAATATTAAATACACATATCATGCTAAATCAAAAAATCTCAGGATTAATTGCAGCGCCATTTACTCCTTTCGATGAAAACGGAGAATTGAATCTTGAGCTGATTCCGCAATACTATGCGATGTTAAAGCGCAATCGGGTAACGGGTGCCTTTATTTGTGGCTCTACCGGAGAAGGGGTGTCGTTGACTTTTGAGGAAAAAGTTGCGGTCATGACAGCTTGGGCCAGATTAACAAAAGAGGATGATGCCTTTATACTTATGATGCTCTTGGGAGGAACAAATATTAAGGAATGTCAACAATTGGCTCGACTGGCCGAGCGGGCAGGGGTAGATGTTGTTTCCTTTACTTCACCATCTTATTTTAAACCTGCCAACGTCGATCAGCTGGCAAAATGTTGTATCGAAATTGCAAGCGCAGCTCCGAATACGGCTTTCTATTATTACCATATCCCGGTATTGACCGGTGGAAACTTCCCGATGATCGACCTGTTGAAGCAGATTGATGGCGTAATACCCAATTTTAAGGGAATCAAATATACGCACGAAGACTTTATGGATTTTTTAAGTTGCATGAATTATGCAGATCGCAAGTATGATATGTTATGGGGAAGAGATGAGAATATGCTGTCCGCTTTAGTATTGGGTAATAAAGGAGCCGTTGGAAGTACCTATAACTATGCAGCACCTTTGTATCTTGCGCTCATAGATGCTTATGACAGCGGAGATATAGAAAAAGCGAATGCTTTACAGCAAAAGTCTATCGATATGATCACATTACTAGGAAAGTATGGCGGTATTTCGGTCGGGAAAGCTTATATGAAATTAATTGACCTTGACTGCGGAGCATTTAGACTACCTGTGAACAATATGTCGACAGCGCAATTTGAGCTCTTTAAGAATGATGTGAACAAACTTAATTTTCAGACGTTTTGTGCACAGTAAAAAGATCTCCCTCTCGAGATGAGCATCATGTGTGCTTACATCGAGAGGGAGATTACAAGGTAGACTGTAGGTTCGAGAATAAATAGATATGACAAAACAACATTGGATGGGAGTTATCGTGGGAATACTGGTTACAGGTGCTGTTCAAGCACAGGTGGGTCAATTGGAATGGCATAAAGGCATTACGTTGCCAGCTATGCAAGATGGAAAGGTGCATATTGGTATGGCAGGACCAATAGCCGGTGTCACAGGCGATTGTTTTCTGGTTGCCGGCGGAGCGAATTTTCCACATTTACCACCTTGGGAAGGTGGGGCGAAAGAGATCCAAAAAGATGTTTTTATATACGGAAAAGAAAGGGAAGGACTGAGCTTAATAGCCCGTGATAGTCTTCCTGCGGCAGTTTCTTACGCAGCTAGCTTAAGTCTACCCGATGGATTGTTGGTTATCGGTGGAGAGACTCCGGAAGGAAAAACAGCCATTTGTAGACTGATTAAATACGATGGCTCTACCAAGAAAATTACGGTGTCTGACTTCCCGAACCTACCGTTTCCATTAGCTAATATGGGAGCGGTAATTCATGGAAATAAACTTTTCATTGCCGGTGGAGAAATGTCTGATGCTGTATCAGATCAAGTGTTGCAATTGGATCTAGCACATCTTGAAAAAGGATGGGTTTGTGTGGGAAGATTGCCCTATGCTGTCTCCCATTTGCAATTGTTGTCTGATAGTCAACATGGGCTGTATCTACTTGGTGGAAGAAAGGCTCATCCAGAGAGCCCTTCAACGTTATATCATGAACTATGGTGCTCAACCGATGGTGGTAGTACTTGGTCCAAACGGACGGACATTCCTTTCCCTGCCGCGGCGGGAACTGCTTGTGTATTGCCCGACCAAGGAATATGGTTGTTGAGTGCAGATCGGGGCAATACCTTCCATCAGGTGGAAGCGCTAATCTTTGACGCTAAAAAGGAAGCGAACCTCTCGAAGAGACAGAAACTTATTGATGCCAAGAATAAATTGCAAATCAATCATCCCGGTTTCGGCAAGGAGGTATGGCGTTATGATCTGAAATCGGCGAAATGGAAGCGGATGGGGGATCTGCCGTCGGATGGACCTGTAACCACGACAGCTGTTGTTTGGGGCAACATGATTATCTTGCCTAGTGGAGAAATTAAGGCCGGCGTTCGTACGCCTGAGATTTTAGTGGCCACATTTTCTAAGAAATGGGATTGAAAAAATAAGATATAAAAAACTCAATATAAACCTGATAAAAATTGAAATGATCTCTTCTTTACGACATAAATCTTTTTACCCATGGCTCGTTGTAGCCCTCCTTTGGGGAGTAGCCCTGCTGAATTATATGGATCGACAGATGCTATCTACTATGCGTGAAGCCATGCAGGTTGATATTCCGCAATTGCAGCGAGCCGAGACTTTTGGTGTATTGATGGCCGTTTTTCTTTACATCTATGGTGTCATGAGTCCGATAGCCGGTATCGTTGCCGATCGCAGCAATAGAAAATGGCTGATCGTAGGCAGTCTTTTTGTGTGGTCGGCCGTAACCTATGGTATGGGGATGGCGCACGATTATGCAACGCTATTGGTTTTACGGGCAATTATGGGATTTAGTGAAGCATTGTATATCCCGACAGCTCTTTCGCTGATCGCCGATTACCATACCGGAAAAAATCGATCGTTAGCCATTGGGTTACATATGACAGGACTTTATACAGGTCAGGCCTTGGGCGGTTTTGGTGCCACATTGGCCGCTTCAAAAGGATGGCATACCGCTTTTCATTGGTTTGGAATTATCGGAATATGTTATGCGGTCCTATTAGCGATCTTGCTTGTGGAGAAAAAACATGAGCCATCCCTTGAGGAGCCTGCTTCGGAAGGGCGATTGTCTCTTCCCAAAAGTTTACTGTTGCTATTTTCCAATGTGGCATTCTGGATCCTATTATTTTATTTTGCGGCTCCAAGCTTACCCGGCTGGGCCATAAAAAATTGGTTGCCAACCTTGTTTGCCGATAGCCTGAATATTCCAATGGCCAAAGCTGGTCCATTGTCGACTATCACAATCGCGATCTCATCCTTTATTGGAGTTATCGTCGGCGGCATACTCAGTGACCGATGGGTACAAAAAAATATCCGTGGCCGCATTTATACCAGTGCAATTGGGCTTGGACTGACCATACCAGCTTTATTGTTTTTGGGATTAGGCCAGACCTTACCTGCGGTGGTCGGAGCGGCGGTCTGTTTTGGAATTGGCTTTGGCATATTCGATGCCAACAATATGCCTATCCTATGTCAGGTTGTTCCTAAAAATTTGCGCGCAACCGCTTACGGTTTTATGAATATGGTTGGGGTGTTCGCTGGAGCCGTTATCACGCAATGGTTAGGGAAATTTAAGGACGAAGGGCATTTTGGGCTAGGCTTTGCATTATTGGGAGGCGCGGTACTGTTGGCGTTACTCTTGCAACTCCTGTTTCTCAAACCCAAAACAACGGAGAAGTAAGCATATTAGTAAATTAATGAAAAACCGCCGCCTATATCGCTTTTATATCCTGAATGAATAGATGATGAAAATGAAATACTTGATCAGCACGCTGCATACCTATATGTCAAAAAAAGGAGGTCTACTTTTAGGTTTGATTGTCTCCATCTCCATTTCCGTGGGACAACCCCGAACAAAAGTAGCTTGCATCGGTAACTCCGTAACTTTTGGCTATGGCCTTGCCAGCCCAAGTCAGGATTCCTATCCGAGCCAGCTTCAAGCGTTGCTGGGTCAGCGGTTTGAAGTAAGGAATTTTGGCCATTCAGGGGCCACGCTTTTACGTAAGGGGCATAGACCTTATGATAAAACAGAAGAATACAGAAATGCATTGGCCTTTAAGCCGGATATTGCCATTATACACCTGGGACTCAATGATACTGATCCACGAAATTGGCCGAATTATAAGAATTCTTTCGCAGCAGATTACGCAACCTTGATTGACTCCATACGATCCGTTAATCCCAAAGTAAAAATTTACATCTGTCGATTGACTCCTATTTTTAGTGGTCATGCCCGCTTCCTGTCCGGTACCCGTGACTGGTACGATCAGATCCAGCAACTGATTCCGCGTATTGCTGAAAGTAATCAGGTTGGTTTGATTGATCTCAATAGTCCACTTCATGCTCGAATTGATCTTTTCGACGATTACTTGCATCCGAATAAACAAGGAGCAAAATTCATCGCGAGACAGGTGGCTAATGCACTGGTACCCCTTAGCCAAAAACTACAAGTGGCCGAAACAATCGGTTCAGATATGGTGCTCCAGCGTAATTGGGAAAATAGCATCTATGGTAAAGGGACAGCCGCCGATGAGATCACTGTTGTATTTAACAAGAAAAATTATAGGACCCAAGTCAATTCCGATGGTTTCTGGGAAATTAAATTGCCTAAAATGGAAGCCGGAGGACCCTATGAAATAGCCGTGCGTTCGGGCAGGGAGAAAATAGTATTGAAAAATATTCTTTTTGGCGATGTATACCTTGCTTCGGGGCAATCAAATATGGCGTTTCAACTTCGTGGAGCTGCAAAGGGCGAAGAGCTGATTAACAATGCACTGCACATAAAGAACATGCGGCTTTTTAAATGCCGCAACCTCGTGGAGACCAATGCTGTTGCATGGGATACCGCTACCTTAAGGAAAGTAAACGATTTGGCCTTTTTCAGCGGCGCCTGGCGGCAAGCTACCGGAGAAGAGGCCGCTCAGTTCTCAGCTGTTGCTTATTCATTTGCCCAACAGATCGCCAACGAGCAACATATTCCCATTGGTATTATTGATCTTTCGGTAGGTGGCTCTAATACTGAATCTTGGATTGATCGAAAATCACTGGAAAACGACGATCTGCTGGCCTCTTATATCCACAATTGGCAAAAGTCAGATTTTCTGCAGGATTTCTGCCGTGAACGTGCCGGTCAGAATCTGGCTGTTTCGAAGGTGAAAAATCAACGCCATCCGTATCAACCTGCTTACAATTTTGAAGCAGGGGTCAGTAAATGGTTGGGGACAGGATTGAAAGGTATATTATGGTATCAAGGCGAAAGCAATGCCCATAATATAGAACTTCACGAACGTCTTTTTAAAACATTGGTTTCTTCCTGGCGGAAGAGTTTTCACCAAGAGCTTCCTTTTTTCTTTGTTCAGCTTACCAGTATAGATAGACCTTCATGGGGCGATTTTAGAAACTCACAACGCTTACTGGAGAAAGCCATTGCTGGTACATACATGGCTGTAACGATCGATGTAGGCGATTCTTTGGATGTACATCCCCGTGAAAAGATTGTGGTGGGCCGAAGGTTGGCAAATTTAGTGCGTAAACATGTATATGGTGTTGAATTGAATGCAGATCATCCTGATCTGGTCAGGTATGCGCTTCGCGATGATAAGCTGTTATTGACATTTGATCATTGTATAAAATTAATAACCCCAGGGAATGCGACTGTGAAAGGTTTTCAGGTAATGGACAATAAGGGGAAAGTTTTTGATGTAAATGCAAATATTCTATTGGGCAATGTCGTTGAAATCGTTAAGCCGAATTTTCAAATCACCAAAATCCTGTATGGATATGAACCTTTTAGCAGGGCAAATCTTCAAAATGAAATTGGAACGCCAGTGTCCACTTTTGATTTAACGATCAACTAAACATAAGACGATCAAATAAATAGAAATAAATTGACACAAAAACTAGAACAGATGAAACAGACAAGTATAAAAGATACCGCAAATATAATTGACACTGATTACTTGAAGGAGTTGGAAGCTTTTTATCGTGATCAGCTTTTAAAAGACACGGTACCATTTTGGTTTCCACGATCGATTGACCATGAATATGGCGGCTACCTATTTATGCGTGATCATGATGGGACGTTGATTGATACAGATAAAGCCGTGTGGATACAGGGAAGGGCATGCTGGTTGCTGGCTACACTTTACAATACAGTTGAGCAAAAAGAGGAATGGCTGGAAGGGGCCCGGATAGGCTATGAGTTTTTGAAGAAACATTGTTTTGACGCAAACGGCAAAATGTATTTTCATGTAGATCGCACAGGTAACCCTATTCGTATGCGTCGTTATTTCTTTTCGGAGACTTTTGCGGCAATCGCCTTTGCAGCCTATGCAAAAGCGACGGGAGATGCCGGTATTGCTGCGGAAGCACGTGAGCTGTTTGGAATTTGTCTGGCTTATGCACAGGGAGAAAGATTGGTGGAACCAAAATACGAACAGACCAGACCAATGAAAGGGATTGGTGTGCCGATGATTATGATCAATACAGCACAGCAAATTCGCGAAACCATTGGAGATCCAAGGTGTGATTCCGTTATCAGTGATTTTATCGCGCAGATTGAACGTGATTTTGTAAAAGATGACATACGTTGTGTGATGGAACAAGTTGGTCCCGAAGGTGAAATTGTTGATCATATTGACGGGCGCACACTCAATCCCGGACATGCCATAGAAGGAGCTTGGTTTATCTTGCATGAAGCGAAATATCGGGCGAACGATCCGCATCTGATTGATCTTGGTTGTCGTATGCTCGATTATATGTGGGAGCGCGGCTGGGATATAGAATATGGTGGCATACTATATTTTCGAGATGTCTATGGAAAGCCGGTACAAGAATACTGGCAGGATATGAAGTTTTGGTGGCCACAGAATGAAACGATTATAGCAACATTACTCGCTTACCTAATAACGGGAAATGAGAAATATAAAAGTTGGCATCAGCAGATCAATCAGTATGCCTATGATCATTTTCATGATAAAATCAATGGTGAGTGGTATGGTTATCTGCATCGTGATGGAAAGATTGCGCAAACGGCAAAAGGTAATTTATTTAAAGGACCTTTCCACCTCCCTCGTCAAGAGTGGTACTGCATGCAAATACTAAAGGAATTTAACACGATTAAAGGGTAACATGATGCGACAAACTGTAGCAACAACTAAATTCCTCCAAAGGCTGATGATGATTATCATGATGATCTCTCCGATATATGGTATGTCCGAAACAAGCAGACCTTTGCTTCCCATGCCGCAGTCTGTTACCTGGAAAACCGGGTATTACCAGGTCAAACATATTGTGTGTGTACGCACCAAAGGAGAAGTGTCAACTACAGATAGACAGATGTTGACAGCACTGCTAAGCGATTGGGATGTAAGGCGGACAGACTTCGATAGCAAAGAAAATATAGCTATAACGATTAGTTGCAATAAAGAAATGAAACTTCCCTCGTCTTCTTTGGAAGGCTATCGCATCGTTATAGACAAAAGGGGAGTAAACATTGAAGCCCGAACGGGGAAAGGGGTTTTCTATGCCCTGCAAACGCTGCGTCAACTGGGAGGCAGCGATGGTAGGTTGCCGTATTGCGACATTACAGATTATCCATCTTTTCGCTGGCGTGGCTACTTGGTAGACGTGGGAAGAAATTTTCAGTCTATACAGGTGCTGAAGGAGCAGATTGATATGATGGCGCGGTATAAACTCAATATTTTTCACTTTCATTTCACCGAGGATATTGCTTGGCGACTGATCAGTAAAAAATACCCCGGTTTGACCGACTCGGCAAATATGGAGCGTTGGAAGGGAAAGTATTATACAGTCGACGATATGCAGCAGCTGATCCGGTATTGTCGTGATCGCCATATTCAGCTCGTACCCGAAATTGATATGCCGGGGCATTCTGCCGCATTTCGCCGTTATTTTAAAACGGATATGCAGAGCGATAGCGGTGTAGCGCTCATCAAGGAACTGCTGAAGGAATTTGCGACCACCTATCCCGGACTACCTTACCTGCATATTGGGGGGGATGAGGTGAAAATTTACAATCAAGCTTTTTTGCCGATGATGACAAGATGGACCGAGAACTTAGGTCTAAAAACCATCGGTTGGGAGCCTGGGGGGAATTTGCAGCCACACACAATCCGTCAGCTTTGGATGGGGGGAGCACAGGCCATTACCAATGACTCTCCTTTTGAAGTGATCGACTCAAAGCATTTGTATATCAATCATATGGATCCTTTGGAGACCGTGACTACCTTGTTTTATAGACAGTTGGGAGGACAGTCTTCAGAAAATGAAAAGTTAATGGGTGCGACCTTATGTTCCTGGCCCGATCGTGCAGTCCATCATGAGCGCGATGTATTCCATCAGAACGCAGTTTACCCGGCTTTGCTAACTTTTGCGGAACGAAGCTGGCGAGGAGGAGGAGATTTTGAATGGCGGAGTAATATCAAAACGGATGTAAAGGGATTAACGCAATTTGCTGAATTTGAAAAGCGTTTGCTCCAACATAAAAGATTGTATTTTAAAGATCTTATTTTTCCATATTATGCGCAAAGTGGGCAAAAGTGGATATTGTATGGGCCTGTGGAAAATAAAGGTGATCTGAGCATGGTCTTAAAAAATGAAGCGACAGGAAAATTTACCGCTTTAAAGAAGATCGGTGAGTTTTATGGTGGAACTATCGTATTACGCCATTGGTGGGCTGATGTGGTAAAAGGAGCTCTTGATCGGCCGCTTGAAAATAGCACCGTATATGCTGTGAGCAAAGTATGGAGTGAAAAAGGGGGAGACCAAAGTTTTTGGATCGGTTTTAACGACCTCTCCCGTTCATATGCTAGTGATTCACCAAATTTGGGGACCTGGGACGATAGAATGAGCAAAATTTGGGTGAACGGGCGTGAAGTGCTTCCACCGAAATGGCAACATGCTGGCCAAAAAGGAAATTTGGAGCTCCCATTGGTTGATGAAGGTTACAGCTACCGAAGTCCAAGCATTGTTCTGTTGGAGAAAGGCTGGAATACAGTTGTGGTGAAACTTCCTGTGGGAAAATTAAATGGGAAAGATTGGCAAAATCCACTAAAATGGATGTTTACCTGCCTACCGATTGAAAGGGAGTAATAAATAACCGATCGCATTGTATTAACACAGATGAATTTTTTAAATAGAAGTAACAATAAAACTTATATAGATATGAAGAAATTAGGGACAATGTTGGTATTTGCACTGTTGGCAGGAATTTGTCACGCTCAGGAAGTGAATGTATTTGTTTCAGGAGAAGATGGCTATAAAAGCTACCGCATACCTGCTATTGTAAAGGATAAAAGCGGACAGTTAATTGCTTTTGCAGAAGGTCGGGTGGATCATGCTGGCGATTTTGGTAATGTGGATATTGTTTATAAAACCAGTCAGGATAATGGAAAAACATGGGGGCCATTGCAAGTTGCTGTTGACAATGATAATCTGCAGGTCGGAAATCCAGCTCCGGTAGTGGATCTATTGGATCCGGCATATCCGAAAGGACGCCTGTTTCTTTTTTATAATACGGGTAATAATCATGAGGGAGAAGTCCGCAAAGGAAATGGTTTGCGAGAATGTTGGTCAATTAGTTCGACCGACGGTGGTAAGACCTGGTCTAATCCAGAAAATATAACGCTTGAGACGCATCGTCCCAATCAACCATCCGTAAATGCACAATATATTTTTAAGGAAGACTGGCGGACTTACGCTAATACGCCCGGACATGCTTTACAATTTGATTCTGGTAAGTTTAAAGGACGTATTTATATTCCTGCTAACCATTCTGAAGGAAATCCGAAAGAAAATGGCAAAGATTATTTTGCACATTCATACTACTCGGACGATCATGGAAAGACATTCAAGATAGGGGAAAGTGTGAAATTTGAAGGGTCAAATGAGACAATGGCCGCGCAGATATCGCATACAGGGCTGTATATGAATTCCCGTAATCAGCAAGGTAATGTCAAATCGAGGATTGTGTCTTATTCAAATGATGGTGGGGTTACTTGGGATACAACCTATTATGATAAAAACTTACCCGATCCGGTCAACCAGGGTTCAGTGCTTTCCTGGCGAAAGAAAGGAAAATATGTATTGGCCGTGTGTAATGCTGCATCAACCAATAGAAGAGACAATCTAACCGTTAGATTGAGCAAAGATCAGGGTAAAACATGGTATTTTAATCAGGTAGTTGCCAAAGCGCCGGAGAGTGTGAAAGGGGACTATGCAGCTTATTCCGATTTAGTACTTTTAAATAAAAATAAACTCGGCGTTTTATTTGAAAAAGAAAATTACAGGAAAATTGTCTTTTTGCCTGTAAATTTTAAGTAATCGGGGCACATGATGTTATCGAAATAATACGCATTTTCTTTCATTTCTTCCTTTTGGTTAAAACAGGAAGAAATGAAAGAAAAAAATGAATCTTCGGTTATTATGCGGCTTGCTCCACAAGCTGCCAAGCAAATTTATAAACTTAAATAAAACCAATAATCAAAAACTAAATGAGAAAAACCAAATTTTGGCTGGTGCTGAGCCTAATCGCAACCAGCCTGTCTATTTTTGCCTGCAAAAAAGACTCGACAGCAACAAAAACTCCGATTCCGGAAGTAAGTAAGGCGAAGGCCTCGACTAAGCTATTAAACGCGACTAACGTATTGACAACTGATTACGAATTGGTCTGGTCGGATGAGTTTAATAGCAACGGGAGCTTTGATTCCACAAAATGGTCTTATGCTGACAGGGGCACTGTCGCATGGAATAAGTATATGACCTCTTTGCCGGCTTATGCATCCCAAGATGGGAGCAATCTCGTATTGCGTATGGATAATGCTGTTGTAGCCGGAGATCCTGTTGCCTATCATGCGGGAGGAGTTAAGTCGATGGGGAAATTTAGTATGACTTATGGAAAAGTTGAAGTGAGGGCTAAATTTACGCAAGGAAGAGGTTCATGGCCCGCTATTTGGATGATGCCCGAATCGGCTACAGCGTATGGTGGCTGGCCAGCCTGTGGTGAAATTGATATTATGGAGCATGTTAACAACGAAAGCGTAATGTACCATACGATCCATAATAGCTCAGTTACCAATGCAAATGGTGGGAGCACAGCATCGAAATCTGCTACCTATAATACCACAGATTACAATATATATACGATGATCTGGAGTCCAAACGACATTCGATTTTACGTCAACAATGTATTGCAGTATACCTACGCAAGAGTTTCCGGTGGGGGGACGCAGCAATGGCCATTTGATGTTCCTTTTTATCTGATTCTAAATCAGGCCGGTGGAGCGGGATGGCCGGGGGCGATCACAAATGCTGACTTACCCTTTAGTATGCAGGTGGATTATGTACGTGTGTATAAACTTCCTTTATTTAGCAATGGCGATTTCGAAAGCGGTGTCATCTATCCTTGGACAACATGGGGCGGTGGATCATCGGTCGTTTCTACCGATGCCCGGACAGGAAGCAGATGCATCCGCGAAACAGGCGGAGAAACTTCCATTGAACAATACCTAACCGGTTTAACGCCAAATACGACCTATCGTTTTGGTGGCTACGCCAAAGTGTCTGCAGCAGGCCAGTCGGTCAGTATCGGTGTCAAAAATTACGGTGGAACTGCAGTCAATGCGACTATAGGTACGACCAGCTATTCCAGTAATTCGGTTACTTTTACAACTGGAGCCAATAATACCACAGCTACCGTCTATTTCTATAAACCCTTGAGCGGTACCGTGTACGGTGATGATTTCTATTTGGAAAAACTGTAAAATGCCATAGTTGAAAGAGCAGCGGTTTAGTTCAACCGCTGCTCTTTTCGAGGTGCGCGTGATGACGAAGGCACCGGTCCGCATTGAGGATGTCGATATCACTACCGCAGGACAAATGCAAAATGGTGCCGAATAAAGGCCGTGAATCCTTACATTAGTTAACCGCAGTATTCCCTTATTTCTTTAAAACAAGCGTATGTCCATTTTGATAGAGTGTCATTTTGTTGTCGCTACGTTCGAAAACTATTTTTACACCAAATTGGGGTTGAACCAGCGTGTTTCTATCCTTGGGTTTCAGCTGAAATGAAGGTTGACCAACGACCTGTCCAAACACCTTGTTGCCATCTCTCGTAATATTTATCTGAATAGGAGGTTGCTCGCTTTTATATTCGCCAACAAGGCTTGAAATTTCTTCCTCTGTCAATTGTATTTCCGCAAGATCAGGAAGTGGAAAAGGTTTTTTATAAAGCTCGCCAAGGCTGAACTTTAGAATTTCATTATTATTATAATTGTTGGCATTACTAATAAGTGCGACGGTGTAATTATCATCATCAAAATGGCTGGCTACCGAGGAGTACCCGTCTATACCACCTGTGTGGCCGAACCCTATATGTTCATAGAATGGCAATTGGAATAAACCCAGTCCGTAGCCCTGATCTATTTTTTTCATCTCTTCCAGGCTCGCAGCACTGATTATTTTATGATGAAATAAACCATTGAAAAATTTGACCAGATCTGTGGGGGTTGACCAAACAGCTCCGGCGCCAAGAGGAACAGAATTGTCTGTGTGTGGTTCAAGAGACCATTCTTTCGTGTACCGATAGGATTCGCTCAGATCACTGCTATTGCTTTGCGGCCGGCCGAATGTGGTATGTTCCAACTTTAATGGTCGGCAGATATACGCATTCAACAAAGAGGCATAGTCTTTTTTCCATACTTTTTCAAGGATGTAAGTAAGTAGAATGTAGTTTGAATTACTGTATTCATGTTTGCTTCCGGGGGCAAATTCAGCTCCGCCTTTGATAATGCGTTCAACAAGTTCCTGCTCTGTTTGAGGTTTAGTGTTCCATGTTAAATAATCTTTGTCGTCCGTGACGCTATGAACCCCGCTGCTATGATTTAACAATTGACTGACGGTTATCTTTTCGGCGTTGGGAATGCTTTTAAAGTAGGTTGCTAATGTCTGATTTAACTGGAGTTTTCCGAGTTCAATCGTTTTTAAAACAAGTGTTGCGGTGAAAGTTTTGGAGATAGAGCCTATCCCATACCGGGTAGCAATGGTCGCTTTCTTTTTCTGCGCCAGGTCTGCATATCCAATTGCCTTTTGATAGAGTAATTGATCGCCTTTGCTGATCGCAATACTGCCCATCCAGACATTATTTTTATCCATAACGGCCATTAGGCTGTCCATGCGAACAGGTGTGAATTCCTGGGCTTTGAGAATGGGGCTTGATAGGGTTCCTAAGAGGAACAATAACACTGTGGTTCTTTTCATAATTTATGGGGAATAGATTTTTTGAGTTTCAAAATTAAGGTGGAGGAATAGTAAAGTCCACTGATGATAAATAGAAAGGCCGGAATGAAATAATTGCCCAATTGTTCGTAACGCAGGGCTTCTTCGTGCTGTAAAATAAGTTTGCCGAATATGAAAAACTTGTTGGGCGCATAGAAGAATCCGACTCCCTGAGGATCAATAAACTTGGCCACGACGAGAAATACGGCGATGAGCATCAGGGTATAGATGATATAATAAATCACATTTACGATCCCTTGTGTGAGTATCATAGGTACCCGCAACAAGGCTACGGATTTATGAGAAGGTTCGATCGACGGGGCAACTGAAGTTAAGGAAATCATTTCTTCGATAAAAGTCTCCGGTAACCCGAGTTTGTCTAAGATATCTTGAAGCTGACTGGGCAGGGTATCATGGATTAGTTCCGAGGGATGCTCCCGTTGCAATGCCTCATATATGTGACTATTGATTTCACATAATATATCCTGTCTTTGCGCCAGCGCTAATTTTTTGACAAGGGCCGTTGCTGTTGACATATAGTCTTGATAAAGCTGAGCTGAAGATTTATTTGTAAAGTCTATCTGGTTATAATGCATGGGTCAAAGTGGTTATATGTTGGTTTAAGCTTGTCCAGTACGTTCTCATCGCTGCGAAGGTACTTTGACCTTCCTTTGTTATTTTGTAATATTTTCTTGGAATTCCTGTCGCTTGTGGAACCCAGTTCGATTCTACCAATCCTTCGTTTTTTAAACGGATCAATAAAGGATATAAAGTTCCTTCGGCAATATCAATCGCTGTTTTCTTCTTGACCTCCTGGATAAGATCGTAGCCATAGTATTCTTGATCGTAGGCAAGAATGCCTAATACAACGAAAGAAAGACTTCCTTTTTTTAGCTGTGAAACCCACTTGTCAATAAATTCTTTGTTCATGTAAGTAAATATAGAACAAAATACATAGTAATACAAGGTGTCTGTTCTGAATTTTTTATGCTGCTCTTTACGGAGCATTATATCCTATTAAAAATAGAGCAGGATAAGCAGATTTAAGACAACAGGGATTAAAAAAAAACACTTGAAGCGGGGAACTTCAAGTGTTTAACCTAACCAATTATTAACCTAAATTTATGAAAAGTATACTTTCTCAAGTATAGTATACTACGTTCAATATCTATGCCATTTTTAATTGTTAGTCTTATAATATTTTTGTTTGTGTTATTTTTGTTACGTAATATGCCCTAATATAGTTAGTATTATATCTTATTTGGTAATATTTTTATGTTTTTAAAGATATTGACCAGGTTAAAAAGAACCTGAGTTAATTTTCTATACTATTTGTGACTACTTTATTACTCAAATTGTCCTTTTGTGTATATAAAAGAAAACAGTTGCCGTCCGAAAATGGAAATATTTTTAGTACTGAACGTAACGTTTGAATAGGTCTTTCCACTCATCTTCCAAGTTTCCTTTATATACATCCTGTTTGGCACGCTGATACCAGTATTCAGCATTCCATTGATCGCCCTCTTTGCGGTGTAAATAAGCATGAACATGTGCTGCATCGGCTCCACCCAATTGATCGATGAGGTCATGGGCAGTTTTCCAATTTCCTTTTCGATCATACCAAAGTGACTTTTGTACCGCTGTCCAGTGCTGAACTGGGCTTTCAAAAGATTGAAATTCTTCTATTGTCATATTTTATTCTGTTATTTCTTTACTCCAGATTTCATATATATCGTCTCCTTTCGAACTCTTTCCTTTATGATGCCATGCGCCATTTATGATTTCACCATCAAAGGCGAGCTCTTGCCCGACTCTGTTATTATCTCTCGAAAAGAACTGTATTTTTTCGGAGTACCGATTATTATTGTACTGATAGTCACCTCCGCCTGTACCATAGAAACCCTTTTGAGCGGGATTAATCGCTACCCATTGAAAATAGCCATCAACCAATATTTTGATTGTTTTACGATCTGCTTTGGGAATAGCATGCATTTTACCCTCTTGTTGTCTGCTGGTGATTCGCCAAAGCGCATCAAGGTCTTGCGGAATTTTTTTCTGTTTGATATAGAGATGGTAGCTATTGGCTGTTTTTAGGCGAAGGGAGTCTGCTTCAATCCGGTAAGACAATTGGGTTTCTTTGCCAATGGCTGCCGAATCCTGTGAGTTATACTCGATAGCGATAGTGATCAGATTATGCTGCTTATCAAGTGCGCCGCCCCAGGTATGCTGAAAACGTTTTCTGACGTCATCGTAACTTATAAATGAAATATAATGGTCTTTAACGAGCATTAAATGTTTATTGATGCCATCCTGGTACAGGTAGGCCCCGTCGTGAAGTTGCTGCTGTGCCTGGGTTTTAGAAAAATAGATTCCAAAAAACAGGAAAAATAGTAGGGTACAATTTTTCATAACGGGTTTAAACTTGTTTCCGTTAAAGATACAAAATAAAAATGTCGCCACGAATGATGAGCGTAGGATTTCATTGCATCAAAAAAAGCTGACCGGCTAGCGCGCTCCCTCAAGAAGTGACAAACTTATTGGAGGTGGTCTGGCGCACGGTCAGCTTTTTTGGTTTGAAGAAAAATGTATCTATTTGAACTTACTAGCCAGTGCAGCTAGCTTACTGGCCATATCCGTTTGTGGTTCGACCTGTTTTTTGTTGTCATTTTTCCTGTTTTTTGGTAACGCAGGCTTTTCATCTGTCTTCATGGATAATGCAATGCGATTACGTTTTTCATCCACTTCTGTCACTGTCACCATAACATGCTGCTGTACTTTCACGACCTCTTGTGGATCTGAGACATAGCGATTGGATAATTGACTTAGATGTACTAAACCGTCTTGGTGAACACCGATATCAACAAAAGCACCAAAATTCGTGATGTTGGTGACGATACCTGGTAACTTCATACCGACACGTAAATCCCCAATGCTGTTGACCCCATCCGTGAATGAAAATGCTTCGAATTTTTCCCTCGGATCTAATCCGGGTTTCGCTAATTCATTTAGAATATCGTTTAGTGTCGGTAGTCCTACTTCATCCGAAATGTAGTTTTTTAAAGGAATGGATTTTCTCAGGTCAGCATCTGTCAATAGGTCCTCCACTTTTTTTCCCAAGTCTTTGGCCATTTGTTCTACTAATGCATAACGCTCGGGGTGTACCGCCGAGGAATCCAAAGGATTTACCGCATGGCGAATACGAAGAAATCCAGCTGCTTGTTCAAAAGCTTTATCGCCAAGGCGGGGGACTTTCTTCAGCTCACGTCTTGAAGCAAAAGGGCCATTCTCATTTCTGTATTTGATGATCTGTTGGGCCAACGATGGACCCAGACCTGAAACATAGGATAAAATTTGTTTGGATGCTGTATTCAGTTCAACACCCACTGCATTTACACAGCTGATAACCGTATCGTCCAGTGATGTTTGAAGTTTATTCTGATCTACATCATGTTGATATTGTCCGACACCGATCGATTTTGGATCGATCTTAACAAGTTCAGCAAGTGGATCCATCAACCGTCTGCCAATAGATACGGCACCGCGTACCGTAACATCTTGATCTGGAAATTCTTCACGTGCCGTTTCTGAAGCCGAATAAATGGAGGCGCCGCTTTCATTGACCATAACGATGATAACGTTATTTAATCCGAGTTTCCGTACAAATTCTTCTGTTTCGCGGCCGGCGGTTCCATTACCGATTGCGATGGCTTGGATATCGTATTTCGAGACTAAATATTGAATTGTTTTTTTTGCTTCTGCCAGTCCATTGGCACCTGTATGCGGAAAGATGGCTGTATTTTCTTTGAGTTGTCCTTGTTCATCCAGCACCACTGTTTTACAGCCTGTCCGGAATCCCGGGTCGATGGCAAGCAGTCTTTTCTGCCCTAGTGGAGCGGCTAGAAGTAATTGACGAACATTGTCGGCAAAAACTTTGATGGCCTCTTCATCGGCCTTTTGCCTTGTCAATACACGGATTTCCGTCTCCATCGAAGGCTTTAGCAAGCGTTTATAACTGTCTATCAAGGCAAGTTTCACCTGAGCAGCAGCAGCATTGGCTCCTTTCACATAGATTGCTTCGATACGGGGTACAATTTCTTCTTCATTGATATCGATATCTAAATAGAGCAACTCTTCTTTTTCACCGCGGCGCATTGCCAAGACGCGGTGTGAGGGTGCATCTTTCAATGATTCAGACCACTCGTAATAGTCTTTATATTTTAGGGCAGCTTCTTCCTTTCCAGGAACTACCCTCGATACAAATAAGCCTTTTTCCAGAAATATCGCTCTCGACTTGGCCCTTACTGTGGCATCTTCCGCAATGATTTCTGCAATAATATCGCGGGCACCTGCCAATGCTTCCTCCGTATTTTTTACGCCTTTTTCTTCATCGACCAAACTATCCGCAAGGGCGAGGAAATCGTCCGTTTCTTGCACCAAAATAAGATCCGCTAAAGGTTGCAGGCCTTTTTCACGTGCCACACTGGCGCGAGTTTTACGCTTAGGTTTGAAAGGCAGGTAGATATCTTCAAGACTGGCCATGGTTTCGGCAGCCAATACCTGTTGCTCAAGTTCTGGCGTTAGTTTTCCTTGATCGGCTATGGATTTCAGAACAGCTTCTTTACGTTTATCTAAGTCGCGGAGCTGCTGGAAACGATCTCTGATAGCGGTGATTTGAACTTCGTCCAAACTACCGGTCATTTCCTTACGGTAGCGCGAGATAAAGGGAACCGTAGCACCTTCGTCTAATAGTGCTATAGTCGTGCGAACCTGTTTTTCGCTAATAGAAAGCTCGTTAGCAATAGTAATTTCGTGTGTTGATAAGCTCATTGTCGGTTTAATCTTAAAAAGTAGAGCTGTTGAATCACCATTCAACAGCTCTAAGTATATCTAATTATAAACTAAAGTAGTAAAATTAAGCAGGTTTATTGGTATTGTCCTGCTCAGGAACTTTTTTATCTTCTACCTCGTTGTTTTTAGTTTCAGCAAAATGATCGTTATACCCGTACGTGATGTGGGATGGCTCTTCGCCGTAATCCGGTTGTTTATGTGGATTATGTTCGACAACACCGGCTGGTGTTGTAAACTCATATTTTTTCTTTGGTTGTTCTGTTTCTGATCCTTCTGTGGTTTCCTGTGGTTTCACCTCTTCTTCGTGTGCTGCTTGAGCTTTCTCTTCAGCTACACGTACATCATTAGGGACAGTTTCTTCTTTGACTTCTGTTTTAACGTCTATGTCTTTCTCGAAATTATTGATTTGATCTGAAATTTCACGCTTGATACCTTCTGATGCATCTTTAAATTCACGTATTCCTCTTCCTAAACCTCTCGCCAATTCAGGAAGTTTTTTGCCTCCAAAAAGTAACAAGATTGCAAACACAATTAAGATCATCTCTTGTGTTCCGATGTTTAGAAATGCTATTACTGGATTGTACATACTCTTTTTCCTCTTCTTTTGATTACTAACTAGATGCTAAGGTACATTTATATTTCTATAGTTCTTAGACCCAAAAGTAAATTTAAGATAATTTTAAGGTATTTGAAACATAAAAATTACTTAACAAAGTGCGGTTATTTGATGGGTGTAAATTGTTATATTTTTGCTAAATATTTTTTAATATGACGATAGGGTAGCAATATCTTCGTATTTTTGTGGCTATTTTTTTAGGGAAATCGATTATGTTGGGAAATTTTAAAACATTTAAACCGTATTACAAAAGTACGATGGTATTGGCGGGGCCGGTGGTGATCTCACAATTGGGACATACACTGGTGCATACCGCAGATAGTGTAATTGTTGGACATTTTGCTGGAACCATTCCGTTGGCAGCAGTTTCGTTGGTACATGCAGTTTTTATGGTTGTCATGGTCATCGGGTTGGGAGTTGCTTATGGCATCACGCCGTTGATTGCGCAGGAGAATGGACGTGATAATAAGAAAGAATGTGCCATATTGCTGTCCAATAGCTTCTGGTTAAATATTATCGCAGGGCTCTTGTTGTTTGCTTTAGTTTACTTTGGTTCGATGTTGGCTATTGATCACCTGAACCAAGATCCGGCTGTGGTGAAAGAAGCGAAGCCTTATTTGTTTATTCTAAGCTTATCCATGCTTCCGTTGATGGTATTTAGTACTTTCAAACAATTTGCAGAAGGCTTGGGCTTTACCAAGCAAGCCATGAACGTGACTATTTGGGGAAACGTGCTGAACATTATATTAGCTATAATCTTTGTTAAAGGAATGTTTGGCATCAGTCCCATGGGGGTTAAAGGGGTTGGGTATAGTACACTGATCGACCGCGTGCTAATGATGTCCGTGATGATGACTTATGTATTGCGATCAAAGAAATTTAGGGGGTATATTCAATACTTTAAGGTGACATTGGTAGATCGGCAACGATTGCTTAAAATAGTACGTATCGGGGCGCCTGTTGCTATGCAATATGTCTTTGAAATTGGCGCCTTTGCCGGAGCATCGCTATTGGCGGGGACAATAAGTGCTACAGCGCAAGCCTCCCATCAAGTGGCCATTCAGTTGGCTGCCATGACCTATATGATGGCGAGTGGTATTGCTGCCGCTGCAACAATCAAGGTGGGGAATAGTTATGGTAATAGAAACCTTTTTCGTCTCGAAAGATTTGCACTTACTTCGTATCAATTGGTGTTGATCTTTATGGTGATTACAGCATCTTTGTTCGCGTTGTTGAATAATTATTTACCTTATATCTTTACCTCAGATCATGCTGTGGTGATTATTGCTTCTCAGCTGCTGATTATAGCAGGACTTTTCCAATTGTTTGATGGTACGCAAGTTGTCGGTCTGGGGGTGTTACGTGGTATGGGGGATGTCAATATTCCAACCATTATCACATTTATTGCTTACTGGATTATTGGGTTACCAAGCGGCTACCTCATGGGAATCGTATTTAATTGGGGAATCAAAGGAATCTGGTACGGACTTACTTTAGGCTTGTTGACTTCTTCGCTATTACTTTATCTGCGGTTTCAATTGGTGATCAAGAAGAAGAAAATACAATTCGAACAAAGTATGTTTAAGTAACAAAAAATATATTTTAAATAATAAAAATGCCCCAAATAAGTGTCTAACTTTTTGGGGCATTTTTATTAAGAGCTTTTTTATTTATCAATTTTGATGGCTAGATCACTCTATTGCTATCCCAATTTTCCAGGTAGTCCGCCACACGTTTTAAGAAAGTACCTCCGAGGGCACCATCGATTGCACGGTGGTCATAAGAAAGTGAAAGATACATCATATGTCTAATACCGATCATATCACCATATTCCGTTTCTATTACCGCCGGTTTTTTCGTGATGGTACCAACCGCTAAGATTGCAGCTTGCGGTTGGTTAATGATGGGAGTTCCCATAATATTACCAAAAGCGCCAATATTGGTGAATGTAAATGTGCCGTCTTGCGTGTCGTCTGGTTTTAATTTATTTGCTCGTGATCGTTGTGCAAGGTCATTGACACTTTTACTTAATCCGACCAAGCTCAATTGATCTGCATTTTTGATAACCGGCACGATGAGATTACCATTCGGCAATGCTGCCGCCATACCGATATTGATATTTTTCTTCTTGATGATATTGTAACCGTCGATCGAGATATTGACCAATGGAAAATCTTTGAGTGCTTTGCTAATAGCCTCGATAAACAAAGGAGTAAAAGTGATATTTTCTCCTTCACGTTTTTTATAGGCATCTTTGACTTTATTGCGCCACAAAACCAAGTTGGTAACATCTGCCTCAACAAAGGAACATACATGTGGAGAGATCTGTACACTTTTGACCATATGATCCGCGATCAATTTTCGCATGCGATCCATCTCAATGATTTCATCAATGCCATTGGTAACGGTGTGAACATGAGACGGTGCTGTGGAGACTACTTTGGGAGACTCCAAGTTTGTACTTGCCAGATCCACCTGAATTGGTTTTTCTGGTTTTGACGAGGAATCCCTATGCGCGACATAAGTTAAAATATCTTCCTTGGTCACTCGCCCTTCTGCCCCTGTACCCTGAATACGGTCAAGTTCATCTTGAGACAAGCCTTCGTGACGTGCGATATTTTTTACGAGAGGCGAATAGAAACGTAGCGTATTCTCATATGGAGCAGATGAAGTTTCAGCTGCTACATTGGGTAGCTGGTCTACACCAGGGATATTCATTGTTTTGATCTCTTCGGGAATTATCGCTGAAGGGACTGTATTTTCTTGCGTTTGAATCGCAGATTCTTCACTTTCGCCTTCAATTTCTATAATTGCAACGACCTCACCAACTTGGACAGTCTGGTCTACGGTATAGCACTGCTCTTTTAAAACACCTTTTACAGGGGAAGGTACCTCTGAATCAACTTTGTCCGTTGCGATTTCCAATAAAGTGTCATCTTCCTCAATCAGGTCACCCGGTTGTTTTAACCATTTGGTGATTGTCGCCTCGGATACACTTTCTCCCATTTTTGGGAGCAAGAGTTTATATAAAGCCATATTTTTTAGCAATCTCGTTATAGAAAAACGAAGTTAAATAAATTGTGGTTTACTTTCAACAATTTAAAATATTATTCCTAAAATAACATGTTTTTTGAAATATTATTTTACCTTATTCGGTGTCTTGTTCTTTTACAAGCAACTTCCATAGAAGTAATAAAGCATTCATACGCGTACGTTCGATGTTGACAAGTCTGTCGTTATTAAATTGGAACTGCTTGGTTAAAATTTCTTTTTTTCCGGCAACAGCCACCCAAATCGTTCCGACGGGCTTTTCAGCTGTTCCACCACCCGGGCCGGCTATTCCAGTTGTTGCAATAGCATACTCCGAAGAAAAAGCCTTTTTTGAACCGGAAGCCATCTCGATCGCCGTCTGCTCACTTACTGCGCCATATTGGATCAGTGTTTCTTCTTTGACGTTCAACAATTGTTGTTTTAATGCGTTGGAGTAGGGGATAGTACCACCAAGGAATATCGTGCTGCTTCCCGCTACTGCGGTTATGGAAGCGGCAAGGCTACCACCGGTACAGCTTTCTGCTGTTGTCAATGTTGAACCTCGGCGGGCAAGCTCTTTTATCAGATGCGGCTCTATGCTGGTATCATAGTCTGCTATCACGTAGTGCTGTAAGCGGTGAAGAAGTTTTGTTTTAAAAAGGGCAACTTGGAGCATAATGTCTGACTTGTTTCTACTTTTGCCTGAGAGCCTTAAACGGATAAAAGCCAATGTTGGCAGATAGGCTAATTTTATGCTCGGCGGGAGCTCTGCTTCGATATCTTTTATTTCTTCTGCTAAATAAGATTCACCAATGCCACCGACCAAGATTGTTTCATGGCAGATAAATAGATCCGGATCCTGTTTGGCTAATAGGGGGAGTACATGTTTCTCCATCAGAAATTTCATCTCAAAGGGTACTCCGGGCATAAAAATAAACTGCTTTTGGTCCTGACGGACCAGCATACCGGGGGCGGTGCCATAGTCGTTAAATAAAACCTCACAATTAGCGAGGACATCGGCCTGTTGAAGGTTGATGTCGAGCATTTTTAGATTGCGCGATTCAAATATGTTGGTCACATGTTGAAGTACATTCGCATCGCGGATTAAGGTAGTCCCAAAATATTTTGCAGCTGTTTTTTTTGTGACATCATCTTTTGTTGGCCCCAGACCTCCGGTGATCAGAATAAGATCTGCCCGGGATGCGGCGTCTTTCAGCGTTGTTGAAATTGCTTCTTCGGTATCTGGGATCGATGTCATCTGAACGATATCGACTTCGAACCGGAGGAGTTGCTTGGCGATCCAACCCGAATTGGTATCAATAATCTGGCCGATGAGGATTTCATCGCCTATGGTAATAATCTCTGCTTTCATCTTTAAAATAATTAAGCGATCACATGTCTATTCTGAAAATGGACATAGGGGTAAATCGTTCTATTTTCTTAATCTTCCAGAATTAAACTATTCATGTACTACATCCTAAAAATGAAAATTTAATAGTGGACGATTCAGGATATAAACTTACATAAAATTGCGGCTCAACGAAATGATTAATATGTATTTGGTGGAAGGTATTTTCTGAAAATGAACGCAGGTTCTTTCTGACCGATCAGGGTATAGCTTTTAAAAAAAGCGGTTATTTTAAAAATAACCGCTTCCTGAACTAGCTCTTTTTGTGAGCTTAAGGTCTTGTAAGATTGAGGCCTTGGCCCGGATAGTCACATTATAACTCCGGTACTGCCCAAAGGGCAACCAGCCAAATGACATATCCCAACAATGCAGATCCCGATAAATATTGAAAGAAGTCATGACTACTTGCTTCTGTTTGAAGTCATATCCCGATTGAAAGGTTACCTTCCATTTTGGCGTAACACTGAAATCGCCATGCAAGTTTAAGGTGCTCGTGATTTGACTCTCCATTTTTCGCGTGCTGGAGTTGAACGATTTGGACATATTGAAACTGAAAGATGCAGCAAGGTTCCATGGAATGTTAAAGTCCACAAAGGCGTTAGGATCCGAGCTGATGCGCGCTAAGGCCTGTGCCTGTTCGGGCGTCATACCTGCACCTGCCATTTCTTTTCTTAAAGAATCGATATTGTTATTACGCGATTTCGCAGCCTTAGGATTCAGACTATAGTCAAAGGAAAGACCAAAGTTTGTCAGTCGAGCGAGACTACCGTCTTTAATGGCATAGCGATTGACGCGGACGCCGTTTTCATTGACCGAATAGGGATCAAATGCACCGTTGAAGTTTACATTCATCTTTTGGTCGAAAAAAGCCGTACGGCCGGAGAAGGTAATTGGGGACAATTTTAGGGAATCGGCAACAAAGTTGTAATCTCCACTAAATGTCAGACCTTGGAGAATAGGGATTTTCTTAAAACCACCATCTGTGGTATCGGATTTACTTTTAATCTTTGCCTCAATATTATTGTCGATGGAGTATCCTATCCTTGCCGATCTACCCGATGAAGGTGATCCATAGAGACCTTGATTAAAGATCGAGTATACATTTCTGTTTCCATATTGATCGTTATAATGTTGATAGAAGCCATATTTGGGATCCGAAAAATCAGGTCTATAACTCAGATTGATTGAGGGGGTAACAACGTGTCTGATCGCCTGAATTTTACCGATTTTAGGATACATACCATAAATTTTGGTCGAAAGTCCTGTTGAAATCGAATAATCATATGCCCGCCTGAAGCCCTGAACAGTATCAAGACGTTGTACATAACCTGCTGCTGTATTGTCTAGGCGTTGTCTGGTACTTTGTAAATACCAGCGCTCGGTATAATTGACACTGGTATTGAACTGAAAATATTTAAAGGCATTCAGTGATAAACTGACTGGAATATTGTGTTGAAAACCATTTTGGAATTTTTTGAAGCCTCCTGGTTTAAATAACATAGTATCAATGGTGTTTACCGAGTTTTGTGCCTGGAAGCTGTAACCGACATTGATGCGTTGATACCATTTTTGTTCACCGACACGGTCTTTGCTATCAAATGGATTGAAAGAGGATACGTTTAAGCTGATATTTGGCAAACTCAATTGGATGGTCCTATCCGCGATATTTTGATTGTGTGTTAAACTGGCCGTTAGATTTACCTTACCATCGGCGAATACTTTTCCATAGCTAATGGAGGAACCCATTCTGTTTTGCGCCAAGTTCTGGTAGGTTGTTTGGTTACTACTTGTACCGGTATTTTTATAGAATGATGACGTACCGAAGTTTACACTTGCAGAGAAAGAAGTTCCTGGATTGGCTTCCTGACGCTGGGTATGGTTCCAAGTAACGTTAAAATCCTTATTGGAGCCATAATTTCTGGTTCCTTCAATACCTGTTTTGTTATTGGCATAGCGGATATTAAAACCGCCGTTAAATTTATAGTTGACGGTATAGCGCGTGTTTATGGATGCTTCCCACGAACCTTTTGAATACAAGGAAGCTCTCACCTCACTGTCCCAATAATCGTTGAAGGCCAGATACCAACCGATATCGCGCATCGAAAATCCTCTGGTGTAATCTTCCCCAAAAGAAGGGAAGAGAAAGCCCGAAGCCCTTTTATCCGGTTTTGGAAAGAAAGCGAAGGGAAATGCGACCGGCATAGGTACTCCCATTACCACAAGGTAAGCCGGACCCGAAATAATCTGGTTTTTAGTGACAATACCTTTGGAAATATGGATACCAAAATGGGTATGTGGATAGGGTAGATTACAGGTACTGTATAATCCTTTATATATCGACATTTCGTCGTAGATATTCTTTCTTACAATATTGGCCTGGATATACCCTCCATCGACTTCCGTCATAATGCCGTAGGTATTCCCTTCCTGTTTTTCATAATCGTAATAGAGCGAATCTACTGTTTTTGGAGATTCACCATTTCCCATAATAACGATAGGGCGGCCGACATACTTACCCGTTTTATCGTAGATCCCCGAGGCAAAAATCTTTTTCTTGTTTCGGTCAAGACGGATATAGTCGGCAGAAAGCTCAAAATCTTGGTATTTTACCTTTGCCCCGCGATAGAGGTGGCTGATATTTTTTGCGACTTCAGATTTCTGAGAGTCAACAGCAATGATACTCACTTCCGCCTGCAAGCCACTTCCTTTTTTCTTGGTTGTATCAGTAACAGATTTGGTTGTATCCGCAGTTTTATTTTTACTGGTATCCTGCAGTTTATTGGTCGCCGAAATAGGATCTTTACCTTGAAGTCCGTTCTGTTTTAATGGAATATTACTTTGAGCAACGCTAGAATTGCTCATTGCAAGAATGATAAATAGTGTTAAAATGTTGATTAACGACTTCAAAATTAAAGACAAATGTTATTTTTGTGAAATAATGTTAAACTTCGAGAGACAAAATTAGTCAAAAAAGCAATAGAAAATATGTTAAATATCGTTATCTATTAAAGAAATAATATAGACTCATTTTGATTCGTTTATAGTAGAGCAAATAATTATTCAATGAAATCAGAATTAAGAATTAGAAAATGGTGTAGCGTTGTGTTGGCTACTTTGGGATTTTTTTTATTGAATTCTTTCAAATTAAATAATGGACAGTCCGGGCTTCCTGATTATCAAATAAGGACAATTGTGATTGATGCGGGCCATGGTGGAAAAGATACAGGAGCGGCTGGACGGCGATCTTTGGAGAAAAATGTAGCCCTTGAAGTTGCGTTAAAATTAGGAAAACAGATTCAGAAAGATATTCCAGGTATCAAGATCATCTACACAAGAACGACGGATGAATTTGTTGAACTTTATAAACGTATCCGTTTGGCCAATGCCAATAAAGCAGATTTATTTATTTCGATCCACTGTAATTCCAGTGGTTCGAGTGCACATGGTACCGAAACGCTGGTTTCAGGCTCGCATCGGTTGGGACAGCAGGATGCTGCTGTTCGTGAGAATGCTTCCCTGTTATTGGAGTCAAACTATAAAGAAAATTACCAGGGATTTGACCCGAAAGACCCTGAAAGTGCGATCATCTTCTCGTTAATGAAAAACCGATTCCGCGAAAAAAGTATACGTCTGGCGCAGATGATCGAAGGGGAGTATGTGAAAGCAGGTCGCTACAGTAGAGGGTTCTGGGAGAAAGGATTAGCTGTACTGGCGGAAGCTGGTATGCCTGCTGTGCTGACAGAAATTGGCTTTATTAGTAATAGAGAAGAAGAGAGCTATCTCTTGTCTGATGAAGGGCAGCAGGAGATTGTTGATAATTTGGTTTCGGCTCTGAAAATTTATAAAAATTCTGTAGAACGCTAAACAGATTTGCTTTTATGCTGTTTTAAACTTAAATTAATGATCATTACTAAATAGATTATTTGTGAAAATATCAAACGAGACAAAAGTCGGCATATTAGCAACAGTTGCAATAGTTTTATTATTTATTGGATATAGCTTTCTAAAAGGAAATGACGTTTTTAGTAGCGATAATACTTTTTACACGACCTATACGACTGTAGATGGTTTAACTCCCTCCAAACCTGTCCTGGTTAACGGCTATCAGATTGGGCGTGTTTCAAAAATGATTTTACAAGCAGATGGGAAGATCAAAACCGAGTTCAAGATCCATTCTCATTACGATATACCAAAAAATACAGTAGCGAGAATTTCAAGCACAGATTTGTTGGGAAGTAAAGCAATTGTCTTCGAAATGGGCAACAGTAAGGAATTGGCAAAGGATGGCGATTTTTTAACTTCAGGTGTTCAACCGAATATTATGGATAAGGTTGAACCCATTCAAAAAAGGATCGAAACAATTACCATTAAGCTGGATTCAACGTTATCGGTTGTCAATACTGTCTTAGACAAGCAGTTTCAGGACGACTTTAAAAGAAGCATTCACAGTATTTCCACTTCTTTAAAAAATGTGGAGGGAATTACTAAAGATGTCGAAGGTCTGGTAGGGGATGAAAAGGGAAGACTGAATAGAATCATGGCCAATCTGGAATCAATCACTTCCAATTTTTCACAAAATGGTGAGAAAATCAATGCGATTATGTCTAATCTGAATAATATTACCGATAAGGCCGCCCGATTGGATTTTGAACACACCATGAACAAAGTAAATGCTGCAGTGAATGATTTTCAGGAGATCACTGGAAAAATTAACAGTGGGAAGGGATCTATCGGTTTATTGCTCAATGATGAAGCTTTATACAATAATCTCAATAATGCTTCAAAGGAAATGGATAATTTGATGAAGGACGTTAAAGAGAAGCCTGGGAAATATATCAAACTTTCCATCTTTGGAAAAAAAGGTGAAAAGTAGATTTAAGCGATCAAATAGATAATATACAAGAAAAGCCTGCCTACAGCAGGCTTTTTTGTTTTCAGGGGCTGCCCTTTTGACGTTTAAATCTGTACTCGCTCCAATCCCATAAATTGGCCTCCCCGATTTATGCTTTACCGATCGGCACTTTCCTATTGCTAAGCTTATCTCTTGTTTTATATTAACAGAGTTTTTATTACCTTGTTACAGCGGGTTAACACCGGGTTAATAGGGGTAGACCCCTGTTAACCCCCTGTAAAACCCCAGTTAAATCGAAAGTTGGTATTAATCAATGGTTAACAAGAGTATGGTATGGTATAGTATAGTATAGTATGGTATGGTATGGTATGGTATGGTATGGTATGGTATGGTATGGTATGGTATGGTATGGTATGGTATGGTATGGTATGGTATGGTATGGTATGGTATGGTATGGTCGGTATCGAATTGAAATAGAAACGCCACTCATTGAGTGGCGTTTCTATTCCGCTAAAACTGAAAACCTGACTCGCGATTTTATTGATCGTGAAAGTAGCTGGTCTTACAATCCGATAGCATGGAACTGTCTATAAGGTTTCTTTAAGCCAGGTAAAGAATTCTCTTTGCCAAACTTGTGCGTTTTGTCCGGACAGGACCCAGTGATTTTCATCCGGTAGGTAGACCAGACGGCTCTTAATCTTTTTGAGTTGAGCCAATTGGAATGCTGCCAGTCCTTGTCCGATTGGAACACGATAATCTTTTCCACCCTGAAAGATTAAGATCGGTGTATGCCAATTATTTGCTTTTTCAATCGGGTTGAACGCGGTATAGGATCGCTCATTTTTGCTATCCCAGTATGCACCGCCCAGTTCGTGGTTGGCGAAAAAGAGTTCTTCTGTGGTACCATACCAGCTTCTCATGTCGAATAAACCGTTGTGTGCAATGAACGTTTTGAAGCGGTTTTGATGTACACCAGCTAGCTGATAAACAGAGTATCCACCATAACTCGCTCCAATTGCTGCGCGGCGAGTTGTATCGACATAGGATTCTTTGGAGATATCGTCTATAGCTGTTAAATAATCACGGATTGGCTGACCGCCCCAGTCCTGAGAAATGGCTTCATTCCATTTAACACCCCAGCCCGGCATACCCCTACGGTTTGGAGCGATAACAATATAACCTTGTGACGCAATCAATTGTAAATTCCAACGGAACGAATAAAATTGTGTCAGTGCGGATTGAGGGCCGCCTTCACAGTAAAGTATGGTTGGATATTTTTTTGCAGGGTCAAAGTTTGGCGGATAGATTACCCATGAAAAAAGATCTGCACCATCGGAGGCCTTTGTAATACGCTTCTCAATTTTGTTTTCGCTGATGCTTGCATATTTTGCATCATTAACTTTGGTGACCGGAGTTAATGCTTTGGTTTTTAGATCAAAGCTGAAGATTTCTGTTGCACGGGTAAACTTTGTCGAGCTAACGATTAATTTGTCGGCTACTTGGCCTACAATCCCGGTGATGTCAAAGTCTCCTTCTGAAATTTGCTGTATTTTTGGTAAACTTTTAGCTTTGATATTGGTCGGTACTTCAAGTTCAAATAATTGAACGGTACCTTTCGTAGCAGCTGTAAAATAGATTTTTCGATTGTCACTGCTCCAGATAAAACTATTGACCGTACCATCCCAATGTGCTGTTAGATTTAAACGAATTGAGCTGTTTTTGTCAAATAGCATGATATCATTTTTGTCCGATTCATAACCATCGGTCTTCATGCTGAGCCAGGTTAGGCTTTTTCCATCGGGAGAATAGGTTGGGGCTGTATCATACCCATTCATTCCTTCTGTCAGATTGGAAGTTGTTCCGGTAGCGATATCATAGCGATAAATATCGGTATTGGTACTGACGGCATAGTCTGTTCCGAATTTCTTTTTACAGACATACAGCACGGCTTTGCTATCTGGAGACCAGGTAAAATCTTCGGCGCCACCAAATGGTGCCTGAGGGCTATAGAAGGCTTGGTCCTTCAATAGGTCTACTGGCTCACCAACTTTACCATCACTAAAACTCGCCACAAAAGGATGACTGAACTTACCATCATTGAAGGTATCCCAATGTCTATAATCTAAGTTATCATAGATATAAGCGTCTGACTTTGGTAGTTCGGGATATTTATCCGTGCTGTGGTATTTTTTTACAAGAACGCTCTGGCTGAAGAGTATTTGCTTACCATCAGGAGAAAATTTGACATTTTCTAAGGCGATATCGCCATTTGTCAATTGAAGTGCTTCACCCTTAGATAGGTTCTTCTTCCATAACTGCCCCTTTAACAAATAAATTACGTCGCCATTTGGTTCGATCTGTACGACTGTTTCACCGCCTTTCTGATCGGTGAACTGCTGGTTGGTACCATTGATCAGAGAAATCGTATATAGATTTTTTTCACTTGAATTGCTTTCCAAATTATAATTGGAAACACCATATACCAATGTTTTGCCATCTGCAGAAAGTCCTTCGGCCGAAACACGACCAAGATCCCAAAGTGTACTTGGGTTGATCGGTTGTGGCGATTCCGACACTAATTTAAAATTGCTTTTTCCACCTTTGCTTTCTTGCGCATTGCTTAGGTTACACGCCATAATCGCTAATGTAAGTATTGTAAGTTTTTTCATCTGTTTAAACATATCTATGCCGCTGAAAAATTTCTTCGCAAGTTACAGAATTTGGTCATAAATGCTAAGTCAAGTAAAAAAATAGCCATCTCTTTCATGTAGAAATGGCTTATGAGAATTGTAAATCCCTATTTTTTAAGTAATATCTGAATCAAGACCCAGTAAAGTCGCAGATGTTGTCTATTGATCCACATGGTTATTGTCAAATTGGTACCAGTTTATTTTTGTTGAAACGCGCATCAAAATCGCCAAAATGATAAAGATGCCAATTGTTCCAGCGATAAGGGAATAATCCCGAAGTTGCATAAGGATATAGATGAAGAGATAAAATAAAGCCAGAATTGAACTCAGCAACAGCGCCGATTTCTGGTCTTTGGTAATTGATTTAATGAAACTGCCAATCAGCATAACTGTCGCCACAGAAGCGGTTAAATAAGCTAGATTAAATCCAATATGCTCGGAAAGTGCGAGTAGTAAGGTGTAAAAAAGAACCATTGCCGCTCCAATTAGAATATATTGGATGATATGGATCCGTTTTTTCTTGATCACCTCGGTGAATAGGAGGGAAGTAAAGGTCAGAATGATGACTAAAATACCATATTTGGCAACCCGCGTTGTTTTTTGATAGTTGTTGATATCTGGTAAGAAGTTAATTGTAATCATGTCCGTGTTATCCAATAGGTTATTTGCAGAGGCAAGTGTAGTGGTGGCAGTTTGTGCTGCTTTTTGTTCATTGCCCTCATTTCCATTTTCGAGCTTATTATCGAACTGATAGATTGGACGGGCATCGCCAGTCCATTGTTGGGGCAGCTTCCGACTGAAAGATGGGATTTCCCATGAAGCCGAAAAATTGGATGTTTCGGTATTACGTTTGCTCGGTAAAAATGCACCAGTGAAACTTGGATTAGCCCAGTTACCCTTAGCCTGGATATTTGTCTGATCACTAAGAGGGAGGAAATTCAATGATTTGGATCCTTTTAAGTTTAGCTTAATCTTGAAACGATTGTCCGTTTTCTGCGGATCCAAAGATACCGGACAGACTAAATTTTGAGTGAATAATTTGAGATTATTAAAGTCTGGATCGAAAGTTAACTCGTTACCATCCCAATTCAATGATGGGCGCTTGCCTAAGCCTTTAAAATCCTGGATACCGAAAATAAGCTTGCTGCCTTTCCAGTCAATTTGCTCATGAGGGACCTCGAGTTTTTCTAGGGATATTTTGTCAAAGGAACCTTCTAATGTGATGTTGCTGTTGTAAACTACGGTATTATAAATACCTCTAGTGAGATGTTGTGGCGTTATATCTGTTTCGATATTGGAAGTTTTGGGTAAGACAAATATCCATTTCAGCTCTTCTCTAAGGTTAGATTTCTCGGCTTTTTCGGCAGAAAGTGGGATACTCTCGCGATAGGGGATGGCGAGTACAGGGCTTGAGATAACCTGATCCTTTCCCCAATTTAATGTAATTCCATCCGATACTTCCTGTTCGCGGTTTTTCCGCTCTTCAATTAAATCGCTGATTAAGGCTAGCGGAATAAGTAGTATGAGGGAAAGAAAGAAAATGACAAATAGCTTTAGGACAGTAGAATTACTGATTTTCTCAAAAATTGAGGTTTGCTCTGTCGGAGATGAATTGTTGTAGTCCATGATTTTAGCGGTTTAAGTTAAGTTGAATGTTTTTGCTGTATAAGGCAATTTGAAGCTCCGTTAATTGCCAATGAAGGATTTCTTTAAATTCTAAATGATGAAAGCTCTGGAGCGATCGCCCCTTTTGAAAATGTTTTTTGTAATAACCGAAGTATTCAGGAAATAAGGTACCGCCAATAAAAATCATTGCCATGAGATACAGACTCATCTTTCCATTACCAAGCAAAAGGAATTGCATGGCAATTTCATCTTGTATCTCTGTTCCGGTTTCAGTCAGGATATGAAAGACATCGTGATTTTCCAGTTTGGGCATGACATCGAAACCTTTACTTTCATAAAAGAGCCCCAAATTATAGCCGATGCTTCCAATGGGGTAGGTCATGAAATCTGCTTTAGAGATTCCCCAGGCTTTTTTGTTCCATTTAAAGATGTTTGCATATACTTTGGAGGACCAATTGTAGAGATGCAGCATCAGTTTCAATCTAATTCCTTTCATTTAATTATGTTTTAAAAGTACTTTGGTTTTCAAAGTAAATGGATAAAAAAATTATTTGTATTGCTGTTTTATTAAATTTTCAAGTGCAATAAGGTGATTTTCAAAGGCTTTAAGTCCTTTTGTTGTTCTTTTGTATCTGGTGTTCGGCTTCCTGTCGACAAAGCTCTTTTCGACAATAATGTATTCTTCTTTTTCCAAAGTTTTTAGGTTGGAGGCAAGGTTACCATCGGTTACATCCAACAATTCTTTCAATGAATTAAAATCATATTCTTCATTGGCAGCGAGAACACTCATAATTTGGAGGCGAACTCTGTTTTCAAATATTTTGTCATATAAGGAAAGATCTAATTTCACGATTCGTACTTTTTGTAAACGATAAAACCATAGATGATGTGTAGTACACCAAATCCCAATCCCCATAATAATAATCCGATTTCTGGAAAACATATACCAATCAAACCCAGACAGATTTCCAGTATACCCAGGCCTTTTGCTTCGGCAAAGGTATAGATACTTCCAGCGGTCAGTGCCAGTCCATAAAAAATCAGCAGCATAGCAGCAATCAGCTGGTAGTAGCCTTGGACAAAAAACAACAAGGATATCATGCCACCCGTTAGTAAGGGGATTGAAACTGCAAATAAAAGAGATTTGCTTGTAATGTTCCAAATCGACTGCTTATTTTTTCTCGCCTTTTTACGTGCCATTAGCCAGCCGGTCACCAGGGATGATAAGAGGACGATGAGCGCAATCATTAAAAACAGTAGGGGCCTATTCAGATTTTGGCCCAAGAGTAGAGCGGTACTTTCGGGTTGGTGTATAATATAGTATCCCAATAGCGTTCCCAGCAACGCATAACAGCCCATGAGTACACCTGATAATCCGCTTATTGAAACAAATTTGGACGATTTTTCCATTAATGATCTGATCTGCCCAAGTTCTCTAAATAAATCTTTCTGTTCCATAAAAGTACTTTGATATTCAAAGTAAATGAATAATAATGAATTATGCAAGGGGTTGGGAGAATATTGAAAAAAAATAAAAAAAAGAGTAGAAAATACTTGCAGGATATAGGTTTGGTTTCTATCTTTGTGGCATCAAAAGAAATCCTAATGCGGAAGTGGCGTAATTGGTAGCCGCACCAGACTTAGGATCTGGCGCCGCAAGGCGTGGGGGTTCGAGTCCCTTCTTCCGCACTTGATG
>PJUD01000091.1_pt1 | contig 129837 bp, 105 predicted proteins | sample 1512341 | NCBI WGS metagenome assembly PJUD01 (sample SAMN08177675, study PRJNA422409) | Feces metagenome, whole genome shotgun sequencing project. | isolation source: Chicken feces (3) enriched on wood chips: beechwood xylan treatment | host: Gallus gallus | place: USA: Madison | collected...
CACCCGATAAACTTTTTTGTGATTCCAGGGCTTCCCCGCTCTGCGCAGATAAGCGTAAAGTTTTCGGAATCCATATACAGGATGTTTGGCGGACAGATCATCTAATGCAGATATGACTGCACTGTCATCTTTCTTACTAACATAGTAATATTGTGAACGGCACATGCCTGTCAATTTGCAGGCTCCGGTGACACTCAAACCGTGATCTAGGACAATTTCCTGGGTTAACTGTTTTTGCTGCCGGAGCCCCAACCTTTTTTTGTGATGACTTCTTTTAGGATATCATGGTTCATACTCAGTTCGGCAAACATCTTTTTCAAACGTGCATTTTCTTCCTCAAGTTCCTTTAGGCGTTTGACATCTGAGGCTTCCATGCCTCCGTAACGGCTCTTCCAGTTATAAAATGTGGCCTTGCTAATTTCCAGCTCACGGCAGATGTCGTCGGTCTTTCTGCCTTCTTCGCCCTCTTTGAGTGCTCGCACAATCTGGCTTTCTGTAAAACGTGTTTTTTTCATTTTATTACTTAAATCTAAACATTTATGTCCAGTTTTAAGCTGTTTGATTTTTTGGGACACTTACAATTAGTTATCAGTTTATATGGTATTTATAATATGGTGTATATTCGATTCAAATACAGTGATCCAACTTCAATGAATTTTATGGGAACTATTTTTATTAAGATTCGAAAATTTTTTAGTTCTTACAAAAAACTATATTTATGGACATTTTTACGTGACTTACCGCGTTATATTTATATTCTAATAATAATCTTGATCTGTTCAAATCCTATAAGAAACCAATATTGGAGTGGATCTTCCGGAGCTAGATAAATCGATGATGAAATTGGTAGATGGAATGTTGCATATCCGCCGGCAGAAAAAATGCGAAGGCTCTTGCCATATAACTATGCTTTTGTCTTTTAAAATAAGAAAAATAGGGCAAGGGGGGAATATAAAAATTCCTTTTTTGACTAGAAGCATCAACTTATTTAATCTTCTCAATTTTACATTGGACAGTTCTGTTATTACACACTACACTTTTGTGTAGATTAATCTTTTTTAAAATTTGTAGCCATAATAACTATATCTTTGCAGAATTGTTATTGTTTAATAATAATATTTATTTTGAACCATTTTAGAATTTATTGAAAAGAGCCAATTTTAATCAGATAATTACATGAAGAAATTTGTAAATAAGAATATTCTTTACGGTATTTTAATTTTATTACTTTTTATTACAGTAAATAGTTGCAAAAGATTAGATCTTCCCTTAAAGACCGAGGAAGGGATTGAAAGTTACGAAATTGATAATATTAAAAATTTAATAAAAGCATCATTAAAAAAAAACAGTAAAGAAAATCTAAATTCAATTTTTAGAAATCGTCCTGTTTTAGGTTATGGCGCACCTTCTGATACAACATCTATTGGGATTATAGTACCAATATATTTTAAAGATAAGGATGTTGTGAAAGGGTTATTAAATTTAAAAATCAGTAAAAATAATGAAATTATTGCACAGACTGTTTATGGAAAAAATGAAAAATTATCGTTAGAAGACCTCGAACGGTTTGAGATTTGTATGAATATGTTAGAAAAAGTCGGCCTTCAGTTTCAAGAGGATCTTTCGGAACAACTGGTTGTAAAAAAAGCAATCGCAAAAAAAAATATAACCAATGGTGACGCTGGTACTTCAACTTCTCCGAAGATCGAAAAGTTCGCAAATTCAACAGGTCAATATACTAGTTCAACAACAGTGAGCTTTTCTATTGAGTTTTATTGGGTAAAATCTTGCCCTAGTTCAGATGAAATTATGGAAATGTCAAATCTTCAATACGAGCTAGGTGAGGAAATTAGGAAATATGTAGGACAAAAAAGTGGTCAACTTGGCGCTCAATTTAACGTTTTTGAATTTTCTTTAAATAATGTAAGAATAAAAGTAACATACGACAATAATTCAGCTCAATCTCCATTTGGAGAACTTAGTTCGGAGTATGGAGCAAGCGCGCTTCTTAACGAATGGGTTCGGCACGGCCCTATTTCTTCATATGGATGCTTAGGAACTAGGAATTTAACTGTTTATATACGTAATTATAAGACAATAAATAGTGAAACGCAACCAGGAACTCCCGGTGGCGACTTTGGCATCCCTCTGCCGACCTATATGAGTTTTATATCGCAACAACCTTTTGTGCTAATTCCTAAGATTCCATGCCCGACAATACAAAATTGGATTGCAACGGCTAAATTTGTTCCTGATGGGGATGTAATTAATAGGTTGTCCCAAATTGCTGCAACTCCTCACATTGTACCTGGTCTCAACAATCCAATCATAGCTCGTATTCAGAGTATTGACAATGCTTATAGTTCTACTGTTAATATGGATTATTTTTCTGTGCGAGTAAACCAACTACCAATGGTCGGAGGTGAGCGAATGACACCAGCAAATTTTTTGCAATATATAAGGGTCAATATTAATCGGTTCGTAGATCAAAACCTTTCCGTCTTTACGCCATATAGTTATTACGGCGTCAATGATGAAGATTTGTGGAATTCTCCAGACCCAACGGGAGCAATTGTAGGTATTGACATTCCGGGGCCAAATAATGGTTCTGTTATTGTTTCACAAAGTAATTCAACAGGTTGGACCTTTACAACTATAAATGATCCTAGATTTCAAGATCATCCTGTGAGCGGTAATAGGGATTTTGGTTATGAACAAAATTCTGACGGTTCTTATACATTTTTTACGCGAGGAGTAGATCGTATCACAAATTGGGATGCAACGTTGATCCAGTGGGCAACTCAATTTCCATTTAATCAGGCGGACGCGTTATGGATGTCTTTTCAATCGAAAATAGCTACATTTATAAATCTAAATCAAGGTAATGCTATAATAAATGAGCCAACCAAGCATCGGCCAGATTGGTCGTTAGTTAAACAGGTAATGAATGGACAGCAACCACTTAGCGCTCTTTCAACCGAATGCAATTAACATTAACTCTAATTTAGTATTTATAAATAGCAAAATTAATATTTATGAAATCATACTTTTACTTGTGTTTTTGGTTCAGTCTTTTACAGGTTTTAGTTTGGCTGTTCGCGCCTTATATGGGCCTTGGTGCAATCATTTTAAAGATTAAATCCGCTGGATTTTATGGCAATATGTTTGCTGAAAATCCTCATGAGGAAATTGCTAGAGTCTGGCATGTTTCCGTACAATTAGCTTCTGTTATAAATCGTGGGATTGCAATTGTATACTTTGCCTCTTTGTTAACAGTTATTGGCTCAATATTTTTTATTAAAAAAATAGGTCTTGACAAGGTTACAAAGTTAGATTTCATTCTTAGTATTATAATTATTGTTATTTTAACAGGCCTTCCTGTTGATCTTTTTAAATAGAATAATAAAAAGATATATAAGGTGAAAATTTTGTATAAGCCTGCGGTTGGCTCTAATACGGTTCTTTCTTTTTGATTCGTATGTTGCGAAGAGCTTTGGGGAATATCTAATGTTACTGTAGAACAATAACATTAATGGAGATAAAAGAGCCTAGGGAAAAGGACATGTAACGGCCAAAAGAAAAGGTCTCTCGGATGTTTGACTTATATACATACTCTGACAGCTAAGTCGTTTGTTATAATGCTATTTTTTTGAGACTGTAACATGAACTGTGTCAGAGGAATAATTCAATAAGATTATTTATATTCAATTATTCAAACGACACGGTCATGAAAGAAAAAGACCCATTCGACTTTGAACGCTTCAAGGCAGAAGCCATGCAAGGTCTTTACGAAGGTAAAAGTTTGTCTCCCAATGATGGCGTCTTAGCGCCGTTAATGAAGCATCTGTTGGAATCAATGATGGATGGAGAACTGGAAAACCACTTGAACGAAGAGAAAGCTTCGGGCAATAGCAACCGTCGAAATGGCAAGACAAAAAAGACAGTCCGCGGTCTCAATACCGGAACTTTTGAGCTAGAGACAGGCCGGGATAGATTGGGAACGTTCGAGTCTAAAGTAGTACCTAAGAGACAATTAATCATCACTGAACAGCTTGAGGGACACGTGTTGAGCATGTATGCAAAAGGTATGAGCACACGTGCAATAAGTGATTTTACCCGCGAGATGTATGCTATGGAGATTTCTGCAACTGAAATATCCCGTATTACGGAAAGCGTCATGCCTGCTGTTAACGAGTGGCGAAGTCGTCCACTAGAACCCGTTTATCCCTTTGTTTTCCTAGACTGCATGCATTATAAAGTCCGTCAGAACGGTACGGTTGAGTCCCGGGCCATTTATAATATCCTGGGCATAGGAATGGATGGTCGCAAAGACCTGATAGGGCTTTATAGTTCGGAAAACGAAGGAGCTAAATTCTGGTTATCCGTACTCACCGATCTAAAGCAACGCGGTGTAGAGGACATCCTGATAGCCTGTATTGATGGACTGAAGGGCTTTCCTGAAGCTATAGAAGCTATTTTTCCAAAAACAAAAGTTCAGTTATGTATTGTCCATCAGATCCGGTCAAGCATGCGCTACGTTACAGAAAAGGACAAAAAGGCTGTTATTGAAGATTTAAAGCCCATTTATAAAGCTGTAAACGAAGAAATGGGATATGAAAAACTACTGGTCTTTGAAGAAAAATGGGGCAAGAAATACCCCATAGCCGCTAAGTCATGGCTCGATAACTGGATAAACCTCTCTACTTTTTTTGAGTATGATGAGCAGGTGCGAAAGACGATCTATACCACTAATCCTATTGAAGGAATGCACCGTCAGATCCGAAAAATAACGAAGTCTAAAGGTGCATTCAGTTCTGAGCAGGCTCTTATGAAGCTGATGTTTCTGATAATAAAGGATATCTCTAAAAAGTGGACAATGCCTGTGCATAACTGGGGCTTGACCATATCCCAACTTTATATTAGATTTGGGGATAGACTCAAATTAGAAAGAGGTTTTTAAGATTTTAATCCAAAGACACAGGTACTATAATAAAAAGCAAATATTATTTCATTTATTTTTCTCTAATTCTTTGCTAACTTTGTTCTTCATGAGGAAGCATATTGTGATTGTTCACTTGTTATGTTTACCTTGTGTAGTGCTGGCAAATTAGTCGGCACTACTTGCTTAATAACCTTTGCTGGAATTCACCGACGATCGACATTTCCTGGATAGAAAGCTCCTTTTCCTCTTGTTTGTTATATTTATTTTTATATTTTCCATCGTACTCTTGGTCATTCTTCCAGAGCGAATACGTTATTACTAGAAGTTTTTTCTGGACTGCTACATAGCTTTTCATTTTTATACCATGTTTAGCGTAAGTCCGCTCGTAAAGATCCTCAAAAGGGCCTACTTTCCATCTGACCACTCCGAAAGCAGGCAAGTGCAAAATTCTTCGAATATGACTATTCCCTTTCTTTGAAATTCGAGTTCTTCCGTGATGGCTCCCTGATTGGTTTTCAACGATATCATATCCTGCAAAACTAACTAATTGTCTAGCATTTTTAAATAATTTGAAGCCGTTCGTTTCTGCTATTAGCGTTGCCACAGTTCTTATTCCAACACCTTTTATCTTACATATTTTTCTTACTTTTTCTGCTATTTCTTTATTTGAGTCAATATGCTCTTGGATTGCCATCTCCAGGTCTTCTAACTGCTTTTCAATCAGCTTAAGCCGGTTAAGAAGTGTTTTATTGACAACCTTATTTTGATGCATAGCATGTTGAAGGGCGTGCATCTGGTTAATAACCACTGTTTTTTGTTCCTGGAGATTTTCTATTTCTCTAGTCAATAGTCGTAAACTATAATAAAACTCGCTGATAGGCTCCCATAACTCAAGTGACTTTTCAGCCCCCATCTGTGCAAGTCCCTGCGCATCAATTTTGTCATTCTTAGACTTTAACCCCGAGGCCTGTAAATATCTCTTTGCGTAATTGGGAAGTAGTACAGAAACTGGGAATCCAGCTTTGCTAAGATACATCGCACAATTTTCATAATAAACCCCCGTGGCTTCCATGCAAATCACCAGTGGAATCTCTTTTTGCTTTCTGTGACGTATAAGCCAATCCTCAAGATCCTTAAAACCTTTAAAGGTATTTGCAATCGTGCGACAACCTTTAATGCTTACCTTTTGACTGCTGTCAATTGTCGATAAACAGCAGTGAATTTCTTTAGAAGAGATATCCAATCCCAGTGAATACTTTAACATAATTACCCTATTTTAAAATTATAAAAGAACAGATATTCTGAACAACCATTACTCATCTTTTATACAGGATTATCTAACGCAATAGATATCTTTAAGTACTATTCTGGCTCTCTTCAGAAAGAGACTAAAGCAGGTTTCTCTGTGTCCCAGCATCCTCAAAGAAAAGTGCCTAGTTTAATGTTCAAGTTGCTGCTTTAGCTCTGTTAGTTTTTAATATAAAAATATTGATTATACATTATTTTCAAAGATATGAGTTTGAGTTACACTCCCCATAGTGTACGAAATTTGGAATTGATGAAACTAAAAAATTTTGAGAGTCCGGCTTAAATGTATGCAAAGCGGTTCCCAAGAAGTTAGGTTGGTAGGCCTCCATCAAGTTTGGATGATAGCGTAACAATAGATTTGCTATTTCATGTTCCTTAGTATAATTATTTTAGTTTGTAACTTCAGTATCTAACCTTATAAATAAGATTTCAACAACATTAACTCCGATTTTTAATTTTCGAATTAATGTTATCAATATTATAATTCAATACCGGAAAATTACTTTTTGTATTTTTCCTCCGATCAGACTGATAAATTTGTTCCGAAAGGAAGAAAAATGGCGAGAAACATTGCCTTATTTTTTTCAAGGAAAGATGTGCTGTTAACAGTAATGGAGGATTTTCTTTAAGACAATAATTTAACAGAGGATTGAATAGGTTGATCTTATTCCCCAGCGGAGCCGTAAACTCGGCTCTTTCATTTGAACACCGATAATAGTTGACAATTAATTAGGAGATTGCTACACGGGTTACGTGACGAGAGTGAATTAGTCCTCTGCAGTATTCCAATTACCAGCTATTTAAACCTTCCTGCAGGGCCTTTTCATAATTAGTTTTATCAAAAGAATATAATTCCTGCGCCTTATGAGCACCGCCCTTTCGCTGCTCGTTTAATTTTAGCAAAATTCCCATATTTTTTATTTTTCTGTAAAAATTACCTCTATTAAGATTTTTATCCAATATCGTTTCATACAATTTTTGGAGCTCATTCATAGTAAATTTTTCCGGTAATAAATTATAACCGATTGGTTTATATGTTATACGTTCTCTTAGAGTCAGGAGCGCTTTTTGGATAATTTGCCGATGGTCCATAGTGATAGGGTAGCTTTCAAGGTTATTGATATCTAGCCAGGAAAATTCATCACTTAGTTCATCTGCTTTTGGGGATACGTTATGGTAGTTGACCAGCGCGTAATAACCGATGGAAACAAATCTTTGCTTATGCCATAAATCATCATCATAGTCTGCAAATGAATCTTCACTCCGGCCATAGTCTCCGAACACAGCGAACTCTTCCAGAAAAATATTCGATACCCCGGCCCGTTCATATAAAATTCTCACTGCGGCATCATTAATATTCTCTTTCTTTTTAAGATATCCCCCGGGAAGGAACCACTGCTGGTTAAATTTCATTTTGATTGCTAATACTTTTAGTTCGCTTTCACTAAAACCAAATATAACGGTGTCAATGGAAAGATGTGGTAAATATAATTGATAGTATTCAGCTGAATTCTCTATGATCTGTTTCCGGGGACTCATTTTTATTTACTATTTGTTCACTGTAAAGTTACACTCATAATCTAAGAAGACCAATATTTAGGGAGCTATTATATCTTTTTTGTAATCTGAAAGTCATGATTTTAAGATTTACGCTTCGTTTTTTGATAATTATCTTCCTGTAAAATCGATTATACATTTGATAGTCAGCGAACTTTGATTTAGTTGTTCCAACGTTTATTTTTTTTGTTGTATCAAAAAAATGACGTATAATTGGTTGCTTCATTTGGAAGCAATGAAAATTTGTAAGGGAATATTGGAACCTATAGTAGATACAATTTCTTATAGGAACCGCTTTTTATGATGCTAAACCAATTATAAGACGCCGTATCTGTGATTCGATATCTCACTGCAAGATAAAACCTCAAACAGATTATTTGTAATTATGAAAAATCAAAAACTGAAAATTTCGACTTTGGGATTAATGCTTTCTTTTAGTGCTGCCTTTGGACAACAAGCCGATACTGTGGCTGTAAAAAAAACTGGTACACCTTCTCCCAAAGAAGATAACAACAGGAACGTTATGTTAAACGCTGCCAACAATACAAGTCCAAGAGACGTGAATATTGGCTTACCTTCAACTGTTGGAGGAATAACTATTCTCGAAAACGACCTGCCCGTTGTTTATTTCTTCTGGCCTGAACTTCCGAATAAAACATGGAGACAGAGTGTGGGGCTTGAAAAAGCTGGACTTTTGAAAATGGACCAGTTAGCCAATTCAATGGGAGACCTGGGTTTTGCCGTGAACTCATATACGCAGACAGGAACCAAGGATTTTAAATTAAAGGGAAAGTTCACAACCAGTAATTTCGGTTGGCTGCAAGGGGATGTCAATGTTTCGGGACCAGTTTCTAAAAATGGATGGGCATATACGCTTGGAGCTTTTGCAAATTATGACCCAAGTACCTATAAACTGGGCTTTGCAAGGAATTCCGATGAAACAAAAATTTTCAGGGCAGGTCTTACTAAGTATTTTGAAAACGATAAGGGTAAAATATCTATCTTATATAAACATGCTGATTCCTACAGCATAACTAATTATGCCGTTTTCCAATATGGAGAAAACGGTAAAGTAACGGAACTTGATAACTTTAGGATAGGAAGGGATTCCTATGTAGTAAGAGACGGTCAGCTGAAAATTAAAGATATTCTTACCGGAGATTCTTATTGGGCAGCGATGAATGGGAAGGACAACCGGTCAACTTCCCATAACATCGATGTTGTTGGAAATTATCTTTTGAATAATGGGTGGAATTTTAAATTCTCAACAAGAGCTCATTTTTCTAAAGCGAAGATGGCCAATATGATTCCTCTGAGTATATTCAGTGTTGATGCTTCATCGGGATATAAATTGGCTTCAAGCGGTCAGAGCTATTCAGGACAGGTTGGAACTATTCTAGGCATGTATACACCTGAAACACCGACCAAAAATATTGCGGGCCGCTTCTCTTTGAATAAACAGCTAGGAGACCATAATGTCACTCTAGGCATATTGGAGCAATATTATCACGTTAATAAATTTACATCTAACCGATCTTTTTTCTTTCAGACTGTTGAACCTCAGCCACAGCGACTGATCGGTCTGAATACAGATGCAGATGGATTCTACAACTACAATGCAGGCGGAGAGTACCATAGCGGAACAGAAAACAAATTTTCAGTTTACGGAACCGATGAATGGAAAGTTACTGACAACTTTAACCTGAGTTACGGATTACATTTGAGAAATCACATCCTTGACGGAGAATACTCTTTAGCACCAAGGACGGTTGGATTCAGCTTCACGGATCCAAGCCAGTTTAATCAGATCAACCAAAGTTTCTTCCAGGTGGCCGGAAGTCTGAATGCAACTTACAATGTCAGTAAAAATTTTGGGTTGCTGGCTAACTTCTTATACACCGAAGAAAACAGAAGGCTGGAAAGTTATTCTCAGGCGTTTGAACCCAATACCAATAAAATTAAAAGCCCGCTTGCAGCACTAGGCCTTTTCTGGAATACGGACTGGATCCAGTTGATTTCCCAGGCAACCTATCTTAAGAAAAACAACAATCTGAACAGATATAACCTTGTAAATCCTGCCAATAGCTCTGAAGCGCAGACGACGACGGTTTATTACGATATCCAGACTTTGGGATGGACGACTGATTTTGTGTTAAAACCATTTAAAGGTTTTAATCTGCATTACCTGGTTACCTTCCAAAATCCGGTGTACAAAAAGTTTAATTTCAACGCTTTCGGAAAAGATTACGATTATAACGACAACAATGTATTGGGAGTTGCTAAAACGTTGATGGAGATTGATCCGAGTTATGCTATTGATAAGTGGAGGTTCTGGGCGAGTTTCAGATATTTCTCTAAACAGTATGCAAATCTGACCAATGCCTTATATTTTGCTCCGAGATGGGAAACTTTCGGTGGCGTAAACTATGCTGTTAACAAAAAGATCAATGTTGGTGCAACAGTGATCAATTTCCTGAACCAGAGGGGAGCCAGTGGAACTATAAATGGTGCTGAACTCATTACAGATGCAAGCCCATATTACGGAAAGCTTTTAACTGGAACGTACATTATGCCGTTGACAGGCCAATTATCAGTAAACTTTAATTTCTAAATTGTAAAAAATATGAAAAGGACGTTTTTAAATGTTGCTGCACTATTTTGTGGAGCGACGGCATTTGCGCAGAATATTCGGATGGTCACGAATTCTAACGGCCCTGTTTTGGGATATTCTGCAGATTCCGGTGTAAAAATTCTGACAATTGGAGGAAATAAATTCAAAGATTTAAACAGAAACGGAAAGCTTGATAAATACGAAGACTGGAGGCTCGCCGTCGACGAAAGAGCGAAAGATTTAGCTTCAAAAATGAGTGTCGAAGAGATTGCCGGGTTAATGCTGTACAGCGGCCATCAGTCTGTTCCTGCGGCTGCAGACGGTTTCCGGGCAGGGAAATATAACGGAATGTTGTATAAGGAGAGCGGTGCAAAGGCCTCGGATTTAACAGACCAGCAAAAGAAATTCTTAAAAGAAGATAATCTTCGTCATGTTTTGGTAACGACTGTCGAATCTCCTGAAATTGCAGCCCGGTGGAGCAATAACATCCAGGCGTATATCGAAGGGTTGGGATTGGGAATCCCTGCCAACAACAGTACAGACCCCAGACATTCTGCAACCGTGACGGCAGAGTTTAATGAAGGTGCAGGCGGACAGATTTCACTTTGGCCGGATGGCCTTGCCATGGGTGCGACTTTTGATCCGGAATTAGTCAGAAAATTTGGAAATATTGCTGCTCAGGAATACAGAGCTTTGGGGATTTCAACAGCCTTATCACCTCAGATCGACCTGGGAACAGAACCGCGCTGGTATAGGATCGCTTATGTTTTCTCTGAAAGTCCGGAATTGACAGCGGATTTAGGAAGAGGGTATATTGATGGTTTCCAGACGACCATCGGAAGCAAAAACGGCTGGGGTAACAAAAGTGTAAATGCGATGGTAAAGCATTGGCCGGGAGGAGGTCCTGAAGAAGGTGGCCGTGATGGCCATTGGGCAATGGGAAAATTTGCGGTTTATCCGGGGAATAATTTCCAGAACCACGTAAAACCTTTTACGGAAGGTGCTTTCAAATTAAACGGCGGAACAAAAGAAGCTTCTGCTGTAATGCCTTATTATACGATCAGCTTTAATCAGGATACGAAAAACGGTGAAAATGTCGGTAACGGCTACAGCAAATATCTGATCACTGACTTACTTCGTGGAAAATACAAATACGATGGTGTTGTGTGTACCGACTGGCTGATTACAGCTGATGAGCCCAAAACGCCTGGAGGATTTGCAGGGAAACCTTGGGGCGCTGAGAAACTATCCGTTGCCGAACGTCACTACAAAGTGCTTGAAGCCGGCGTTGACCAGTTCGGAGGAAATAATGATAAGGGACCTGTTCTGGAAGCGTACCAGATGGGAGTGAAAGAATATGGTGAAAAAGTATACCGTGCAAAATTTGAGCAGTCCGCAGTCCGTCTATTAAGAAATTTCTTCAGAACGGGATTGTTTGAAAATCCTTACGTTGACGTTGAAGAAACCAAAAAGATCGTGGGTAATCCTGAATTTATGAAGGCGGGTTACGAAGCTCAGGTAAAATCCATCGTGTTATTGAAAAATAAATCTAATATCCTTCCTGTCAAGGAAAGAAAAACAGTTTACATTCCGAAGAGATATTCTCCCGCAACATTTAACTGGTGGGGAATTTACACGGCTCCTTCTCTGGATTATCCTGTTGACATCGAAAAAATCAAAAAGCATTATACCGTAACCGAAGATCCCGCTAAAGCTGATTTCGCTTTGGTTTTTGTAAAAAGTCCGCACAGTGAAGAAGGCGGTTACAGTGATATAGACGCTGCAGAAGGCGGAAACGGATATCTTCCGATTTCTCTGCAATACAAAACATATACAGCAACTGAAGCCCGCGAGAACAGCATTGCAGTAGGTGATCCGGTTGTAGCTCCTAATGTACACGACAGAACATTCATAAATAAGACTTCAACGGCTACCAACTTTACAGATTTACTAACGATAGAAAATACCTACAAGGCGATGAACGGAAAACCTGTCATTGTTTCTGTAACGGCTTCAAAACCGATGGTTTTTAACGAATTTGAAAAGCATGCAGATGCAATCCTGATGAACTTTAATGTTTCCAATCAGGCAGTTGTAGATATCATAACCGGAAAATATGAACCGTCGGGATTACTACCGCTTCAGATGCCTGCGAATATGGCGACTGTTGAAAAACAAAAAGAAGACGTTCCTTACGATATGGAAACGCATAGAGACTCCGAAGGCCACAACTATGATTTCGGATACGGAATGAACTGGTCTGGTGTGATTAAAGATGCGAGAACAGAAAAATACAAAAAATAGCAGGGCAATCAATTACTAAAAAGAACAATAATATGAAAATGAGAGCTTTTTTAATTTATTCACTTATGCTTGGAACGTTTTCCCTATCCGAAGCTCAAGAGAGCCTTGATTTCAGTGGAAAGAAAGAAATAGTTTCACCCGAGATCAAAGGAAAAAACGTAACATTCCGCCTTCTTGCACCAGAGGCGAAAATAGTAAAACTTCAGGGTAACTGGATGCCGGGGCAAGGTTGGGAACCGGGAACAGTAGAGTTGAAAAAAGATGCAGAAGGAATATGGTCCTTCTCTGAAAATGATTTGCCCCCTGATATCTACACCTATTCTTTTGTTGTCGACGGTGTAAAAGCCAACGACCCGAACAATTCTTATCAGGTCCGTGATGTTTCATCGGTGATGAGTATGATTTTGATCGATGGAAAACAATCTGAAAATTACAAAGTCCAGAATGTGCCACACGGAACAGTCGCCAAAAGATGGTATAAATCAAACGGCTTGAAAGAAGACCGAAGATTAACCGTTTACACTCCTCCGGGATATGAAAATTCGAAAGAAAAATTTCCTGTTTTATATCTGCTGCACGGAATGGGCGGTGACGAAGAAGCATGGATGACTTTGGGAAGAGCCTCGCAGATTCTGGATAACCTGATTGCTCAGGGAAAAGCGAAACCTATGATTGTTGTCATGCCAAACGGTCATACAAGCAATTCGGCAGCCCCGGGCGAATCTTCCAAAGGTTTCTATAAAATCGATATGCGGACGCCGGATATTTTTTCTGGTGATATGGAGACCTACTTCAATGAAATTATAGAGTTTACAGAGCAGAATTACCGGGTAAAATCAGACGCCGCTAACAGAGCGATAGCCGGACTTTCAATGGGTGGGTTCCATTCATTGTATATTTCTGCCAATCAGCCGAAAACATTTGATTACGTAGGGCTGTTTTCTCCGGCGATTCTTCCCCCTGATGAAAAGAAAAGTCATGTTTATCAGAATTTAGATCAAAAACTCAAAATCCAGCAATCAGGTTCGTACAAGTTGTATTGGATTGCCATAGGGAAAACAGATTTTCTCTACAAAAACGTAACAGAATATCGTGAAAAACTCAACAAGATAAACTTCAAATATCAATATGTTGAATCCGAAGGAGGGCATACGTGGAGCAATTGGAGGACTTATCTGAATGAGTTTCTTCCTCAGTTATTTAAATAAAACAAATTGAACATGAGAAAAATATTCATAACCGCATTATTTATTGCAGGAATATATAATGCACATGCACAAAAATCCATTCCTTTATACCAGGGAAAGGCGCCGGGAACAGAAAACTGGAAGCAGAAAGAAGCACAGCAATTCAGTGAGTTGTTTAAAACAGACGTTGTTTTCAATGTGTCCCAGCCTTCGATACTGGTTTTCCATGCAGATAAAAACAAGGCCAACGGAACTGTTGTTGTTATCGCGCCAGGAGGCGGTTTTCAAAGTTTATCTATCAACCGCGAAGGAATTGATCTGGCCAAGAAGCTCGCAGAAAACGGAATCACCGCTGTCATTCTAAAATATAGGTTGCTGGAAACCAAATCCAATGATCCTGCCAAAGAAATGATGGAAAATATCAAAGACAGGAATGCTTTTGATACAAAAACAGCTCCTATTAAATTAATGGCTGGAGAGGATATCAGAGCAGCGATCTCCTATATAAGAACGCATGCAAAAGAATTGAAGATCAATCCTGATAAACTGGGAGTGATCGGGTTTTCTGCCGGTGCCAGTGTAATTTTAGAAAGTGTCCTGCATAGTGAAGATGCTTCAACTTTGCCGAACTTTGCCGCATCCATATATGGAGGGCCAAGTCAGGAAATTCTCAATACTGAAGTTCCTATATCTGCTCTTCCACTATTTATCTGTGCCGCAAGTGATGATCAATTGAAACTCGCACCAAAGTCGGTTTTATTGTATAACAAATGGCTGGAAGCAGGTCAGCCTGCTGAACTCCATATCTATGAAAAAGGTGGTCATGGCTTTGGTATGGGAAAACAGGATTTACCCGTCGACAAATGGTCTGATGTCTATCTGGACTGGTTGAGATTCCATGATTTTTTATAACTGTTGCATCAGTTTTACACTAATTTTATAGTTGATTTCATTGCATATTCTGTCCTAAGACAGGATATGCTTTGGTTTTTGAAATAGCATATTCAAGCTTAGACTCTTTTTAATAAAAACTAAAGCTAAAAAATATAAATATGGATAAAAATAAATCGGTATTGACCGGTATTTTTTACGGAAACAAATATTCATTTTCGACATTCTGTGCTATTTATATCAAGTTTTATGATAACCGAAAATAAAATACAGCTAAAAATCAATTGTTTTTTTCTTCATTACAGTATTGTCGATCACCAGCTCCCTCTTATAAGCTTCAAAGCCAGCCCGGTCTCTGTGGCCCGTAAGTGTCATAACCTGATTGTCATCGAACCCGGCAGCTATCAGTGAAACAACTCTTGTATGCTTCCATGAATACAAGGTATAATTGTAATCCAGCTTGAGAAAGTCCTTGATCTTTTGATACCTCCTCCTAAAGTAATCCTCATAAACCTGTTCAGGTGCAATATTTTGCCCTTTCCCGAATATAAAGTAATTGAGATCAGCTCTTTCAATTCCCATTTCCTTTATAAGTTCATGGAGTTCATCACATATAGGGACGAGGCGGTCACCGGTTTTTCCGTTAGGCCCGGGGACCTTAATCTGGCGCGAGGAGAGGTCAATATCCTGAACTTTTAAACAGCGAATTTCTTTCGGGCGCATGCAGGAGTAAAAGATCCATTTGGAATAATTATAAAGCTCAGGGTCTTTTACAAGTTCCATCTTAACCTTCTCGGCAACAATTGAAGAGTAGTATCTGTTTTTTTCTGCCCGGTCCTTTTTGAAGATCAGGTCTGACAGGTCTATATCATAGGAAACGTTTCGGTTATGTTTCCTTTCGAGTTTCGCAGCGCGTCCAAAAAACTGGCTCATAAATTTGGCGTGGTTGTTATAGGTCCTGGGGGTCCATTCTTCCTCAAAGAAATAATAATCCAAAAAATCCTGTATATGCTGGTCGGTAAGTGCCGAGCAGGGGATATGGGGATCATCCATAGATTCCACATATTTTTTCAGGTTATTCAGAAAAGAGATATAAGTCCGTACGGTATTTTCGCTCAGACCGCGTTTGCGGCAGTAATCCAAGAACTTTTCCACTGTTTCCGGAACAGTCCACGGTTTTTGTGTTTTCCGTTCCTTCTTTGTGCTTAAAATCGCTTCCTGTTCGGATATCTGTCTGCAAAGGAGTTCCTGTGGCAGGAAAGGGTTGAATCCAAAAGCCAGCGCATAATCTATGTCATCCCTGAGCTGCTGCGCGGCCAGTTCCTTTTCCTCAAGGTTGTGGATGTAATTGATTCCGTCCCTGACATAGAATTTTCTGAATTTTCCCGTCTGGCCGGGAATCTGGTATTCATATACCACTCTCCAGTCCCCGTTTACTGCTCTGACGATCCGCGCGTTCTTGAACTGTCTTGTCCTCATGAACCGCTTTCTGTAGGATTTTAAACCTGGTGCTGTTTTTGGTGCTGTTTTCCCACCAGAAACAAAAAAAGCGCTTTCTGATACCTCTGAAAGCGCTTTTGTCTGCGGAAGAGGCGGGATTCGAACCCGCGGTACCGTTTCCAGTACGACAGTTTAGCAAACTGTTCCTTTCGGCCACTCAGGCACCCTTCCTCGTTTTGACATTGCAAACATAAGGCAATTATTTGATTCTGCAAAGTCTAAATCATAAAAAAAATGCAAAAAAAATGTAACGTTGCAATAAGCGTTTGAAATTCAATTTGTTGTTTGGCAATTAAAATTACATTGTTTTTTTGCTTAATTCGTAATCCACCCGCACGTGATAGATACTTTTGAGCATGGCCTTAAAAATTACAGCAGATTCGGTGATGTCCTTTAGTGTGATATTGCTATTATTGAACTGTCCGCGCATCAACTTATGTTCGATAATTTTATCGACAAGATTATTGATAGATTCTTCAGATGGTTCTTTTAATGCACGGGATGCGGCTTCGACCGAATCCGCCATCATAAGTACAGCTGTTTCCTTGGAAAAAGGAATAGGGCCGGGGTAAGTAAATAAAGACTCGTCAACCAGTTTGTCAGGGTTGTTCTTGACAAAAACGTTATAAAAATAGTCAACACGGGTTGTTCCATGATGGGTGCGGATAAAATCAAGGATCACGTCAGGCAACTGATGTTTTTTTGCAATATCGACACCCTTGATGACATGTGAAATAATAATCTGTGCGCTTTGCTCTGGTGAAAGCTCGTCATGTGGATTTTTTTCTGTTTTTTGATTTTCGATGAAAAATTGAGGATTTGTCAATTTTCCGATATCGTGATATAGTGCTCCAGCGCGTACCAACAGCGGATTGCCGCCAATTTTGTAAATAGCTGCTTCCGCTAGATTAGCCACCTGTAAGGAATGCTGAAATGTTCCGGGGGCCTTAAAAGAAAGTTCCCGCAATAACTTGGAGTTACTATTGGTAAGTTCCATGAGTGTTAGATCAGATACAATACCAAATAACTTTTCAAATGCATAGATCATCGGATAAGCCAACAAGGTAATCATGACACTTACAAAAAAAGGAAGAAGGTCAGACCAGTAAATGGTGTCTATTGACCCATTTCTCGTGACAACCAAGCCAATGTAAGCAATCCAATAGGTGCCAAGGATAATAGCCGAGGAAATGAACAGCTGCTCCCGTTTGACCAATGTTTTAATACTATAGATCGCAACTATCCCTGCCATAAATTGTAAAAAGACAAACTCAAAACTATTCGGTACAAAAAGACCTGCCAGCAGCACCATCAACAGATGGATATTGAGTGCAACACGCGTATCAAAAAGAATACGAATAATAATGGGGACGGCGCAAAACGGGATGTAATAGAGATTGGGGATTTTGATTTTGATGGCCCAAGATAGGACAGCGAGCATACCAATGATCACAATCATGATAATGACCAGCAACCTGTTGTTAAAATAGATGTCCTTACGGAAAAGAAAAAGGAATACCATCAAAATAGACAGGGCAAGGGAGATAATCAGAAATTGGCCCAGGGTCACATAGTTTTGATTTCCACTGATCTTGCCTTCATCTTCATATACCTTACGAAGCGACTCGAGTTTCTGGTACGTCTCATTGGAAATTATTTTCTCCTTTTCAGCGATCAGTTCTCCTTTTTGGACCACACCACGTGTAGCCGATATGTTTGCAATGGCATTTTGTTCTAAAGCTTCTGTTTGTTGATCGTTGTAGATGTAGTTAATGGTAATGTAATTTTTTAAAGTTTCCTCCAGCCAGCTCTTTTGCTTTATCTTGGTCAATTTGGGCATAATTTCATCCATATAACCATAAGAGCTTTCGATGGTGTAACAGTCGGCTGTGTTTTTTTGGCTGGCAACTTTGTCCTGGATCAGTGTAAAGTTGTAATGCTTGGAAGCTGGGGATTTGTCATTGCTGCGGTTCTGAAACCGATTGTTCAATGACAGAATGCCTTTGCCATAGAGATGACTTAAGATGGCATTACCGGCATTTCTATAATCAACTATATTTTCATGCGTTGTATCCAATTTGCTGCTTTGCCACTTTTCGGCAAGATCCGTGTTGAACTGATCAATTTGCTCTTTGCTTGTGGTCGTATTGGCATTATAAATCGGTTGAATCGTGTTTAAGATACTTTTCTTGTCCGCATTCAATTCCTCCTGCGTTTTTAATATGGCAAAATTATAGGGTGATATCAGATTCTCATGATTCCATACTTTTCCCTTTTGGAATTCATAGCGAAAACGAGGTTGTTTGGGAAGGAATATACAGATCAGAATAATGGTGATAAGTATTAATCCAATTTTTCGGATGAGGTTCTCCGTTGTATTTAATTCTCTTCTGTATTTTATTTTTAGTCTTCCCACGGTGAGCTGTATTTTATTATCATGTTAATATACAAATGTAATTATAATTATTTTCTGCAGCTTCAGCCAATTGTCGTTTATAGGTATTAAATCGGGTAAACGCTGTGATGAACAAAAAATACTTGTTATCTTTGCAAAAAAAATACAACATGTCAACAAAATCACATCTAATTGCACCATCCGTTCTTGCTGCAGACTTTGCAAAATTATACGATGATATCATCATGGTAAACAACAGTGAGGCAGATTGGTTTCATATTGATATTATGGACGGTGTTTTCGTTCCAAATATCTCTTTTGGATTTCCAGTTATGCAGGCTATTGCAAAACATGCTGCTAAACCTTTGGATGTACATTTGATGATTGTTGATCCAGACCGTTATCTGCAGGTATGTAAAGACTCGGGTGCGGCAGTCATTACCGTGCATTATGAGGCCTGTACACATTTGCATCGTACACTGGCTGCTATTAAAGAATTGGGCTGTAAAGCAGGGGTTGCATTGAATCCACACACGCCAGTAGCACTTTTAAAAGATGTTCTTGCGGATCTGGACTTGGTTTGTATCATGTCGGTCAATCCAGGGTTCGGCGGTCAGAAATTTATTCCAAATACCTATGCCAAGGTACAGGAACTAAGGGGCATGGCACAGGGAGTGAATGATGGTCTGCTGATTGAAATCGATGGGGGAGTAACGACCGCGAATGCAGCACAGTTATTGAAAGCCGGAGCAGATGTGCTGGTGGCAGGTTCATTTGTATTCAACGCGACAGATCCTCTGGAAACCGTGAAAGCATTAAAAGACATCGATATAACTGTAGAAAGTATATAAAACGAAAAGGTGATTTAATAATATAAATCACCTTTTTTTTGAAAGAAATAAATACAATATAGCGGATTTCAAAAAAAGATGGCAGGATTGCATAAATACTGTTTAGAACAATTCCAAATTGATTTAAATAAATGGAATGCATGCGTTTAAAGTTGGATTTTCACTATTTTTGTAATTAGTCATACAAGTTGATTTACGACAAATAGATCAGCTTCGAAACATGAAGTGGAAGGGCTAATTTGTGATTTGTCAGGGAGGACCCGATAGATGGCGTATTTGCTTAATTATATTACAGACATGGCGGTTTAGAAAGACATAGGTGTTTTTATGCTGCCCATAAAATAGAAAGATAGATATCTATGAGTATTTACAACGATTACGTACAAGAGGTTGTAGAACGAGAAGGTCAAGGGTTACATCCTAAGCCTATTGATGGAGCAGAATTACTAAGTGAGGTAATTGCTCAGATTAAAGATTTAAACAATGAAAATAGAGCTGAATCTTTAAGATTGTTTATTTACAACACGTTGCCGGGTACTACGCCTGCAGCGGGTGTTAAAGCACAATTCCTAAAGGAAATTGTTTTGGGGGAATCAGTTGTTGCTGAAATTACACCTGATTTCGCTTTTGAATTGTTGTCACATATGAAGGGTGGTCCTTCAATCAAGGTTTTATTGGACTTGGCTTTGGGTACAGACCTAGCTATTGCAAAACAGGCGGCTGAGGTTCTTAAAACACAAGTTTTCTTATATGACGCGGATACCGCTCGTTTGAAAGAAGCTTTTGAACAAGGCAATGAGGTTGCAAAAGATATTTTAGAAAGCTACGCAAAAGCAGAGTTTTTTACAAAACTGCCTGAGGTTGCTGAGGAAATTCAGGTGATTACTTTTATTGCTGGTGAAGGTGATATCTCGACAGATTTATTGTCGCCAGGTAACCAGGCGCACTCGCGTTCAGATCGTGAATTACATGGAAAATGTATGATCACACCTGAAGCACAGCAACAGATCGTTGCCTTACAGGCGCAACACCCTGGTAAAAGTGTCATGTTAATTGCTGAGAAAGGAACAATGGGGGTGGGGTCATCTCGTATGTCGGGTGTCAACAACGTTGCATTATGGACGGGTAAACAGGCGAGTCCTTATGTTCCTTTTGTGAACATTGCACCAATTGTAGGCGGTACAAATGGTATCTCACCTATTTTCTTGACCACAGTGGATGTGACCGGAGGTATCGGTATAGACCTTAAAAACTGGGTGAAGAAAGTGGATGAAAATGGCAACGTAATCCGTAACGAGAAAAATGAACCAATCCTTGAAGAAGCTTATTCTGTCGCTACAGGTACTGTCTTAACAATCAATACCAAGACTAAAAAATTATATAATGGCGAGCAGGAGCTGATCGATATTTCCAAAGCTTTGACTCCACAAAAAATGGAATTTATTAAAGCAGGTGGTTCTTATGCTATTGTCTTTGGTAAAAAAATCCAAACTTTTGCAGCGGAAACGTTAGGCATTCAAGCGCCGACAGTATTTGCTCCATCAAAAGAAATCACGATTGAAGGACAAGGTTTGACTGCTGTAGAGAAAATTTTTAATAAAAATGCGGTTGGTGTAACTCCAGGTAAAGTGTTACATGCCGGTTCTGACGTTCGCGTTAAAGTAAATATTGTTGGTTCTCAGGATACAACAGGTTTGATGACAGCGCAGGAACTTGAAGCAATGGCTGCGACTGTCATTGCACCTACTGTGGACGGCGCTTATCAATCGGGCTGTCATACGGCATCAGTTTGGGATAAAAAAGCACAAGCGAATATTCCAAAACTGATGAAATTTATGAATGACTTTGGATTGATCACAGCTCGTGACCCTCAAGGTGTATATCATTCAATGACAGACGTTATTCATAAGGTATTAAATGATATTACAATAGATGAATGGGCGATCATTATCGGAGGTGATTCACATACCCGTATGTCGAAAGGTGTCGCTTTTGGAGCTGACTCTGGTACAGTGGCGCTAGCTTTAGCGACAGGTGAAGCTTCTATGCCAATCCCAGAATCGGTGAAAGTTACATTTAAAGGCAGTATGAAAGAACACATGGATTTCCGTGATGTGGTTCATGCTACACAAGCACAGATGCTGCAGCAATTTGCTGGCGAGAACGTTTTCCAAGGCAGAATTATTGAAGTTCATATCGGAACGCTTTTAGCCGATCAGGCATTTACTTTTACTGACTGGACTGCAGAAATGAAGGCGAAAGCTTCTATTTGTATTTCACAGGATAATACATTGATCGAATCATTGGAGATCGCTAAAAACCGTATCCAGATTATGATCGATAAAGGCATGGAAAACAAAAACAACGTTTTGCAAGGCTTAATTGACAAGGCGAATAAACGTATTGAGGAAATTAAATCTGGTGCTAAGCCTGCTTTAACTCCAGATACCAATGCGAAATATTATGCAGAAGTTGTTATTGATCTGGATATCATTGAAGAACCAATGATTGCCGACCCGGATGTGAATAATGCGGATGTTTCCAAACGTTATACACACGATACAATTCGTGACCTTTCATACTACGGTGGAAACAAAAAGGTGGACTTAGGTTTCGTCGGTTCTTGTATGGTTCACAAAGACGATTTGAAAATCGTATCGAAGATGTTGAAAAATATTGAACAGCAGAAAGGTGTCGTTACATTTGAAGCTCCTTTGGTGGTTGCAGCTCCAACGTACAATATCATTGATGAACTGAAAGCTGAAGGCGATTGGGAATTCTTACAAAAATACTCTGGATTTGAATTTAGCGATGCTTTACCAAAAAGTACTGCACGTACTGAATACGAGAATATTCTGTACTTGGAACGCCCCGGTTGTAACCTTTGTATGGGTAACCAGGAAAAAGCAGCTAAAGGTGACACGGTAATGGCTACTTCAACGCGCTTATTCCAAGGACGTGTTGTTGAAGACAGGGATGGTAAAAAAGGGGAGTCTTTATTAGCATCAACTCCAGTTGTTGTTCTTTCAGCGATCTTGGGCCGTATTCCGAATATCGAAGAATATAAAGCTGCTGTGGAAGGCATTAACTTAACAAAGTTTGCGCCTATTCCAACAAAATAATGAGTGATTAGGGTTTAGTAACTTAATTAAACAATATAAATTAGAGAGATATGGCTTTTGATATAGATATGATTAAAAAGGTCTATAGCCAATATGACGAGCGCATTACTGCGGCTCGTCAAGTGGTTAACAAACCTTTGACTTTATCTGAGAAAATTTTGTATGCCCACCTTTGGGATGGCAATGCTACTGAAGATTACAAACGTGGCGTTTCTTACGTCGACTTTGCTCCAGATCGCGTTGCTATGCAAGATGCAACTGCACAGATGGCATTATTGCAATTTATGCAAGCTGGGCGTCCAAAGGTAGCAGTTCCTTCTACTGTACACTGTGATCACTTGATTCAGGCGAAAGAAGGAGCAGACAAAGATTTAGCACGAGCTAAAAACGAAAGCTCTGAAGTATTTAACTTTTTGAGTTCTGTGTCCAATAAGTATGGTATCGGTTTCTGGAAACCCGGAGCAGGTATTATTCACCAGGTTGTTTTGGAAAACTATGCTTTTCCAGGCGGTATGATGATCGGTACAGACTCGCATACGGTGAACGCCGGCGGTTTAGGTATGGTTGCGATCGGTGTGGGTGGTGCTGATGCTTGTGATGTCATGGCAGGTTTGCCTTGGGAGCTTAAATTTCCTAAGCTGATCGGTGTAAAGTTGACGGGTAAGCTCAGCGGATGGGCTGCAGCAAAAGATGTGATCTTGAAAGTTGCAGGTATCTTGACTGTGAAAGGTGGAACAGGTGCTATCGTTGAGTATTTTGGCGAAGGTGCGGAGTCTTTATCTTGTACAGGAAAAGGAACAATCTGTAACATGGGCGCTGAAATTGGTGCGACAACCTCAACTTTTGGGTACGACGAATCCATGGAGCGTTATTTACGTGCTACCGGTCGTGCCGAAGTGGCGGATGCGGCAAATGTGATTAAAGAGCACTTGATAGCGGATGCCGAAGTTTATGCTAATCCTGAGCAGTATTTTGATCAGTTAATAGAAATCAACCTATCTGAGCTGGAGCCTTCTCTAAATGGTCCTTTTACACCAGATTTGTATACACCAGTTTCACGCATGCGCGAAGAAGCTGAAAAGAATGGCTGGCCATTGCAAGTGGAATGGGGATTGATCGGTTCGTGTACAAACTCTTCTTATGAAGATTTATCCCGTGCTGCCTCCATCGCAAAACAAGCAGTTGATAAAGGATTGATTACAAAAGCTGAATTTGGTATTAATCCAGGGTCAGAGCAAGTACGTTTTACTGCTGATCGTGATGGTTTGCTGAAAACTTTTGAAGACCTCAATGCGACAATTTTTACCAATGCATGTGGTCCTTGTATCGGTATGTGGGATCGTGTAGGAGCCGATAAACAAGAGAAAAATACAATCGTTCATTCTTTCAATCGTAACTTTGCAAAACGTGCAGATGGCAATCCAAATACTTATGCATTTGTTGCATCGCCAGAATTGGTAGCTGCGATCGCGATTTCGGGTGATTTGGGCTTCAATCCGGTAACTGATACCTTGACAAACAATAAAGGTGAACAAGTGAAGCTAGATCCACCTGTAGGGGATGAGTTGCCAACGAAAGGCTTTGCGGTAGATGATCCTGGATATCAAGCACCTGCGGCTGATGGTAGTTCGGTGGTGGTTGATGTAGCTCCTACTTCTGATCGTCTTCAACTGTTGGAGCCTTTTGCGCCATGGGAAGGTACGGATTTGAAAGGGTTGAAATTATTGATTAAGGCAAAAGGTAAATGTACTACTGACCATATTTCAATGGCTGGTCCTTGGTTAAAATACCGTGGTCACTTAGATAATATTTCAAACAACATGTTGATTGGCGCTTTGAATTTCTTCAATGAGAAGACTGATAGCGTTAAAAATCAACTCACAGGCGAATATGGTCCTGTTCCTGCAACACAGCGGGACTATAAAGCACACGGTATTGGTTCAATTGTAGTCGGTGATGAAAACTACGGTGAAGGTTCTTCCCGCGAGCATGCTGCGATGGAACCTCGTCATTTGGGTGTTCGTGCTGTTTTAGTTAAGTCTTTTGCACGTATTCACGAAACGAACTTGAAAAAACAAGGTATGTTGGGATTAACTTTTGCAGACAAAGACGATTATAACAAGATTCAGGAAAATGATACCATTGATATTATCGGCTTGACAACATTTGCACCAGGTAAACCGTTAACACTTGTATTGCATCATGCAGACGGAACGCAAGAAGAGATTTTGGCGAACCATACCTACAATGCGCAACAAATTGAATGGTTTAAAGCTGGTGGGGCTTTGAATATCATTCGTAAAAATCAAGGGTAACAATTCCTTGGAAATAAAATAAATGAAAAGCTGCTTTCCTGGAAGGCAGCTTTTTTTGTTTCTGAAGTGGAATGACATTTCTGTGATCTTCGTCATATTTTTCCAATTTCCATTTATTTTATTTGCTTATAAAATAGAATGCGGGTACTTTTGCCCAACGTTTTTAGCACCGATATGAGAAAAATATTTTTAACGATTGGAGCACTTGCATTAAGTGTTTCTGCCTTATTTGCCCAAGAAAATCCTGAGATAGGAAAAAGCATTTTCAAACCGAAAAATTTGAGAACAGAAAGTAACAAGGGCAAATTCTTCTTCTTTTGGGGGTACAACTTCTCTTCTTACGCGAAATCAGATATTCATTTTACGGGTCCTAATTATGACTTTATACTCCATGATGTAAAAGCGGGTGATAGGCCAACTAAATTTGGTTCGACGTATTTTGATCCAAGCCGGTTAACTATTCCACAATTTAATCTGCACTTTGGTTATTATATCAAAGATAATTACTCAATTTCATTGGGATGGGACCATATGAAATATGTGGTCGATATTCCGCAGCAGGTGAAAATTTCCGGTTTTATCGGTGAAGAGATTTCTAATCCCGGTATCCCGACGGGAAACCGCGCTGGTCAATATAACGGTGAATTGATTACTGTAGACTCTGCCATGCTGACATTTGAGCATACAGATGGTTATAACTTTGCCTCAGTAGGTCTGGAGCGTTATGATGACATCATCAATAATCGCAAAGGTCAACAGGTGCTGACAATGGAATCTGGTGTGGATGTAGGTCTATTGATTCCTCGTTCCGACGTGCATCTTTTTGGCGAAGGAGCCAACCACTTTTGGAACATTGCGGGTTATGGTGCTTCGGCAAAAGTTGGTTTGCACTACCGTTTTTATAAAGGACTCTATCTTCAGGGGAACTTCAAAACGGGCTGGACTGATTTAACAAACATTCGTACAACTGGAAGAAGAGGGGTAGATAAAGCATCCCAACAAATATGGTTTTTTGAGAATTACTGGGCTTTGGGCTTTAGATTCTAAACATATTCATGAAACAAAAAAGGCTACTTTCAAAGTAGCCTTTTTTTTGTTTATCCTTTTTTATATCCTATTTGATCTTCTTTAAAAAGACCAGCTAAATCTCACCTATTTTGAAAATATCCTTTACCCGGATACCTTTTTCAGTACGTTGAAGTGTACAGCATTCATGTATGGGATCGTGTTCGAAAAATAAGATGTATTCATTATCGACGATCTCATTCCAATAGCTGTTGCGTTCCTCCATGGTCACGAGGGGTCTGACATCATAACCCATAACATAAGGAATGGGAATATGTCCCACCGAAGGTAATAGATCCGCCATATAGAGGATTGTTTTGCCTTTATACTGTATCTGTGGCAACATCATAGCTTCTGTATGGCCGTGTGCATAACGGATAGCGATATTGTTTCCAAAAGGATTCTGATGATCTTCGACAAATTTTAATTGTCCACTTTCCTGTATCGGTAAAATGTTCTCTTTTAAGAAAGAAGCTTTCTCGCGCGGGTTAGGATCGGTCGCCCAAGACCAATGGTCAGTATTGCTCCAAAAATCAGCATTTTTAAAAGCCGGAACCAGCTGTTCACCTTCGAGGACTATAGCGCCGCCGCAATGGTCAAAGTGCAGGTGTGTAAGGATGACATCGGTGATATCGTTCCTGTCAAATCCAATATTTTTTAATGATTTATCCAGCGTTGCATCGCCGTGAAGATAATAATAGCTGAAGAATTTTTCATTTTGTTTATCTCCCAGTCCTGTATCGACCAGCATTAATCGATTACTGTCCTCGATGAGGAGCAGGCGGTTTCCCCAGGTACACATATTGTTTGAGTCGGCCGGGTTTGTTTTGTTCCAGATACTCTTTGGAACAACGCCAAACATTGCACCGCCATCGAGTTTAAAAAATCCCGTTTCTATAGCATGTAATTTCATTTGCAGATTATGTGTCTTTTAATGGTTATATAGCATATCCAGTTTATTTTAAGCACAAGCAATTATTTGTCAGATAGCATGAAAGCCACCCTGTGCTCTTCCGTGTTCGTGCTACAATTGTAGCTATTTCATCTCTTTATCTTTACTCATGTTAGTCCGTCGGCCTGGAGATTGCTGCCACTTTCAATGATCAATGGCTGATGGACGTTACACTGTCTGTTTTTTTACCTTATTAATATTTGTAAAGGTTGGAACAATTTACGAAAAATATGTGATATTTTTTGATAGTGATAAATTGATGTGCTAAAAAAATATGCTAAAAAGTTTATTTTTTTTACTTGCGTAAGTTGTTGTTAATGAGTTGTTTGTTTTTGTGTTTTTTGTACAATAAGCTTGATTTTTAGATAATTAAGTTTTGTTTTTAGCGAAAAATGCCTTTAAATTTGGGCACATTTTAAAACAAACAAAAAATATGAAAAAGGGTAACATTGGAAACGCGCCTGATTTGAAATATTTAAAAATTGATAGTACAAAAAATGTATTTTATCAATTGCCTGTTTCTGAATTGGTCGAACATGCCTTAGCAAATCACGAAGGTCGACTTTCTGATACGGGAGCACTCGCTGCTGATACGGGAAAATTTACTGGGAGATCGCCAAAAGATCGGTTTCTGGTCGAAGATTCTTTAACAAAAGATAGTGTTTGGTGGGGAGAAATCAATCAACGGATGTCTCCGGCTAATTTTGAAGTACTATTTTCGAAAGTAGCTGCTCACTTAAGTGATAAAATCATCTATGTAAGAGATTGTGCTGCAGGGGCTGATCCAGCTTATCAAATAGATTTGCGTGTTGTTACGGAGACAGCTTATCAAAGTATATTTGCCAATAACCTGTTTCTGCGGCCGGAACCAAATTTGGATGCTCAGCCCGCTTGGTCGATTTTAGCTGCCCCGACGCTGCTTATCGAAGAGCCCAATCAATATGGCATTATCAACGAAAATTTTGTCGCGATTGATTTTACAAAAAAGATAGTACTGATTGCAGGGACCGGTTATACAGGGGAGATTAAAAAGAGCATTTTCTCAATATTGAACTTTATTTTGCCATTCCAGCATAATGTGCTTTCTATGCACTGTTCGGCGAATACTTCGAAAGAAGGGGAGACCGCTTTGTTTTTTGGACTTTCGGGTACAGGGAAGACTACCTTGTCAGCTGATAGAAATAGAAAGTTGATCGGTGATGACGAGCATGGATGGAGCGAAAAGGGAATATTCAATTTCGAAGGTGGCTGTTATGCCAAATGTGTAGGTTTGTCGGAGGACAAAGAGCCTGAGATTTTTCACGCAATTCGTTTTGGGTCTTTGCTTGAAAATGTTGTTTTGGATGAATTTGATCGACCTGATTATAACGATATTAGCAAAACGGAAAATACCCGCGTATCCTATCCAATAGATTTCATGGAAAATGCCGAAATGAGCGGTATTGGTCGGGAACCTGAAAATATTTTTTTCCTGACGGCAGATGCTTTTGGTGTACTTCCTCCCATTTCATTGTTGACCACAGATCAGGCGGTATATCATTTCGTTAGTGGTTATACAGCGAAGGTTGCGGGTACAGAGGTAGGGGTGAAAGAGCCTACTGCTGCATTTTCAACCTGTTTTGGACAGGCATTTTTGCCGCTGCATCCTTCAAAATATGCGGCCTTGCTAAGTTCAAAACTAGAGCAAAATCGCAACATCAAAGTTTGGTTAGTGAACACGGGCTGGATTGCAGGTCCTTACGGAATAGGCCGACGTATTAAGCTAAATTATACGCGATCGCTAATTCGAGCAGCAATGGATGGCTCACTGCTGGAGTCTCATTTCAACAAGCACAATATTTTTGGACTGGAGTATCCGACGAGCTGTGGCGAGCATGTTCCCGCACAAATTTTAGATGCGCGAGGCTTATGGAACAATGACGAGGCTTATGACATGCAGGCAAAACGCCTGGCGAAACTGTTTATTTCGAATTTTGAAAAATTCAATAATGAGATGCCAGCCTCGGTGCATGCAGCAGGACCTAAAATAGAAACTACAGTTCTGGTGTCCTAATTCGTTCTGACATTATAACAAACAGGAGGAAATACTTTTCCTCCTGTTTGTTATAATTGTACCTTTTCTAATCAACAGACCTTTAATCGTGTTTTGTGACGAAAGAATCTATTTTTTCCTGTTCACTTCCAACAAGAGCATTGATAATTAGTTTGAAGGACGCCAGGCGAGCCTTTTTCTTGTTATCTTTCGTGATTTCTAGCCAAGGCGATTTTTTGGTGCTTGTCTTTTTAAATAAATCCTCAATATAGCCCGTATATACATCCCATTTCTCCTGGGCCTGCTGGTCTAGCACACCAATTTTCCATTGTTTTAGGATATCTTCTTTTCGCTCTTTTAACCTTTCGGCTTGCTCTTCTTTGCTGACGTTCAGGAATAATTTGATAAGGATGATGCCATCGTCGATTAGCTGCTTCTCAAATTCAGGGACCTGGTTCATAAACAGCTCATGTTGCTCCTTGGAGCAAAATCCAAATACAGGTTCAACAACAGCTCTGTTATACCAGCTACGGTCAAAAATCACAATTTCGCCGGCATTAGGGAGCTGTTTGATATATCGTTGAAAATACCATTGGCCGGCTTCCTCTTCGGTTGGTTTCGGCAATGCAACAACACGTACCTTTTTGGGATTTAGATATTGGGTTATACGGCCTATTGTACCACCTTTACCCGCAGCGTCCCTACCTTCAAAAATAATAAGGACCCGTTTTCCTTTTTCAATGATTTCATATTGAAGCTTTAAGAGCTTGACTTGAAGCTCGTAAAGTTCTTTCTCATAATCGTAAACATCATTGAATTTTTTTATTTCCAGAATGCCATGTTGTTCCAGATAGTTTAAGACATCTTTGTTTTCGTGGATCTTCTGAAGTTCATTTAAATCGTATTCTGCCATATGATATTTATTTATATGTTCGTTTTCCTAAAGTTACTTATTGAATTGTTAAAAAATGTCAAATTTCACATAAATCCACAAGAGCTGTGTAATAATAACCTTATGGCTTACGTTTAATATTCAAAACAGCGAAAGAGGCTGTTTGTATAAATTAGACTTTTCATAAATTTAGGTTAATAATTGGTTAGGTTAGCTCGGAGTTCCCCACTTCGAGCTTTTTTGTGAACAGGACCGGAGGATCCCTGACAAGAACACGAAAAATTATGATTTTGCCGCGCTCAAATAGAGTTTAATATTAATCTCATCTAAACGTTAAAAAATGTTAAATGACTATTCTTGTTATAATGAATTCAAAAATGTGGCGTTTTCATTACAAATACTTTTCATAAAATAGGTTAATATATGGCTAACGAAAGCTCAGAGTTCCCCACTCTGGGCTTTTTATTTTTCAGCTTCCTTTTTTGACTTGCAGACTCTTTTTTTGACTTGAGTCAATGTTTAGCTTTTTGATCCGCGGCATATTTGCACTCGAAATATAGTTGTAAGGGTGTGCTGGCTGTTAAAAAAGTTGCACCACAGATGCGTGGTACAGCACTTGGAGCTTATGTTGCGTTTGTGGATTTGTCGCTGGGACTGGCAGGACCATTGGCGGGAACGATCGCGGGCTCATTTGGTTATTAGTCGGTCTATTTTGGGGGAATCAGCTGTCTGCTGTCTATCCTTATATTGATCTGCAACAGGAAATAAGCTTACGGAAATTCACAGCATGTTGAAGCAAAGAATTTCATTAAAGGCGAGAGGGAATTAAATTGATCTGTATAAATAAGACGGACCGGGTGTAGATCCCCTGAGTCCGTCTTATTTATTGTGTATTTTGTTGCTCACTAAGCAACTTCTCTTAGATCTACTGCAACTACACGGGATACACCTTGTTCAACCATGGTTACTCCATAGATGATGTCTGTACTTGCTATCGTTTTTTTATTGTGTGAGACTACGATAAACTGTGAATTCTTGGAAAAATCCCGGATAATATTATTGAATTTATCAATATTAGTATCATCCAACGGAGCGTCCACCTCATCGAATATACAAAAAGGTGCCGGTTTAGAAAGATAGAGTGAGAATAACAAGGCTGTTGAAGTCAAGGTCTTTTCACCACCCGAAAGCTGATTGATAGACAGCGGTCTTTTCCCTTTTGGCCTTGCAATAATGTCGATGTCTGAATCCAGCGGATTGCTTGGGTCTGTGAGCACCAGGTCGCAGCTGTCTTCTTCGTTAAATAGCGAACGGAATACCTTGACGAAGTTATTCCTTACGGCATCGAATGTAAACATAAACTGAACTTGAGCGGTATCGTCAATTTCTTTTATTGTTGCTATCAACGAGCCTTTTGCTTCGATTAAATCAGCTTTCTCTTTGTTAATGAAATCATAGCGTTCATTCATCTCGTCAAAAGCCTCTTTTGCCATTAGATTGATCGTTCCAAATTCATCAAGCTGTTTCTTGAGTTTGCTGCATTTGGTTGCCAATGTTGCCTGATCTTCTGTGATCTCAGGCACATCTTCACGGTCAATCAAGTCTTTCAGTTCAACGTTGAATTCAACAGAAAGACGTTCTTTCAAGGCATTGAGCTCGATCTGAAGACCCGTTTTTTTATCTTTGATCTCTGAAACAAGAAAGTCACTCTGTTCTTTTGAACGACGCTGCTGGGTAAGGGCATCTTCGAGGTTATTGATTTTCTGCTTATCTGCATAGTAGCCGTCTTCCAATTCTTTGAGACCATCTTCCAGGGCAATCTTCTGCTCATACATGGCAATAAGATCCTGATCTTCTTCATCTTCAAACGGAATGGTTGTTCTTAAAGCTTCCTGCACTTCAACTAATTCTGCACTGTTTCGCTCCACACGGATTTCGTGGTCATCTTTCTGCGTCTCTCTAAATTCGAGATCTTTTGTGATATTGGAAACTTTGTTTAACTGTTGATGGTAAGCGATATTCTCTTGATTGTATGCGGTCGATTTTTCGTTAAGTACCTCAGATATTTCATGGAACTGATCTTGTAAAGTCGATAATTCGGCGATACTTTGTTCTTTTTCCAGACGAAGCTCCTGAAGCTGTGGCTCCGCAATTTTTAAATCCGATTCTATACCTTCAATTTTCTCCTGAATATCTTTTTTACGGGCCTGGGAGTTATTGATGAAGGCTTGATATTGCTCTTGCTTTGTTTTGACGGTAATTAATTCATTATTCAGTCTATTAAGCTGAAAGCGCAGCTCATCGATTAACTCTTTCTGTGAATTTCCCCGTAGAGTATCCAAACGAGCTGTCTCGGCCGTTATTTTATCTTCAAGTTTTGCTATTTCCTGATTTAAGGTTTTGATCTCTTGGGATAGCACTTCCAGGTTTTTCGCTCTTCCGATACGTTTGCCCTCAAATAATCCCACAGAACCACCCGATAGACCCAAATGATGTTTCGAATAACGTCCATTTTTTTGTAGAATCACCTGTCCTAGAGCAGGTAGCTTTTCATCCAGCTCCTTTTCATTTTCATGTTTAAGGATGAAGACCTGCTGGAGCAGCATCGTACATAAAGCCTTGTACTTTTCGTCTACGTTAATCACATCTAACGCAGACATCAAATTGTCATTTGGTGCAGGGGCAGCGCTTGGGGAATCTACTATGGCATCTAAAACAAAGAAATTAGCTCTTCCTTTTGCTGCATCGCTTAATAGTTGGATAGCCTGAACAGCATCTTGTTGTGTTTCGACAACATAATGGTTCATAATGGGCTCTAGGTAGTTCTCAATAGCCACACGGTAATCTTCCTGACAGAAAAGGACATCTGATAGGAGTGGGGGCTGCTTTTTCCAGCCTGCATTTTTCTTGAGGAAGCGAATGGAATCGGGGAAACCTTCTAAATTATCAACAAGGGATTTTGTGAGGTTGTATTCGTTTTGTTTGGCATCTACCAGACGGAGATCTTTGGCAAGCTGGGCCTTAAATTCCTCGAGGTTTGCCTGGCACTGATTAATCTGTCCCTGGAGCTCTTCTTCCTGCTGATTTGCTGAATCGTACTGTAGCTGCTGTGCTTCTACACGGCCCTCCAATTCCATAACAGAGGAATTGAACTGCTGCAATTCGGCTTCTTTTGCTTCTGTATCTACACTATTGCGAACAGATTCTTGCAGAAGAGCTTCTTTCTGAATGGTGAATACCGCAAGATCTTTTTCTAATTTGTATATTTTTGCCTGTAATTCAGCATTGCTCTTATTAAAAATGTCAAGCTTTCCCTTTGCAGACTGTTGCTGTCCTCTCAGTTCGTTGACTTCGGATTTATCCGATTCAAGATTTGTTTTTAACGAATCGAGTTTATTTTGCTCATCAAACAATTCTTCATTCAGTCGTTTGATGGTGTAGAGGACGTGATTAAGCTGTTGTTTATCGCTGTTGATATCGAGGTTCAGCCGGTTTTCTTTATCTTGAAGATTTTTGACTTTTTCGTTTTTGATCTTCTTTTCCGATTCATAACCTCGGATTTTATTGACAAATTCCTGTGTTGTCTTTTGCTGTACCGAAAGGTTTTTTTCCTGTTCCAAATTTGTCTGGCGGAGTATTTGGAGTTCAGTTTCCGCGTTCAGGATATTTTGCTGTGCATTGACGGCATCTTTTTGAACCTTGGATTCTTGCGTCTGAAGTCTTTCTAATTCGGTCGAAAAGTCAGCAATTCTATAATAAGCCAAATCTATACTGCTCTGGCGGTATTCCGCTTTAAGGGAGGTGTATTTCTCCGCTTTTTTAGCTTGATTTTCTAATGATTTGAGATTCTTTGTGATTTCGTAAAGCAAGTCATCCACACGGGAAAGATCGGCTTCAGTATCTCTCAGCTTTGCTAAAGTTTGTTTTTTACGAACTTTATACTTAGAGATTCCGGATGCTTCTTCAAAGAGGTTGCGACGTGAATTATCTTTGTTGTTGATAATTTCATCAATCATTTTCAATTCGATGATCGAATAACTGTCGGCACCAACTCCGGTATCCAGGAACAGATCCGTGATATCTTTTAAACGACATTTGACATCATTCAATCGATATTCACTATCGCCGTTGCGAAAAAGCTTACGGGTGACGGTCACTGTAGAGAATTCCGTTGGTAAAATATTATTGTTGTTGTTGAAGGTCAGCGAAACCTCTGCAAGGTTTGCCGGCTTTCTATTTTTCGTTCCATTGAAGATAATATTTTCCATTTTATCGGAGCGAAGCATCTTTGTGCTTTGTTCCCCCAGTACCCAGCGTATAGCGTCGACCACATTGGACTTCCCGCATCCATTGGGACCGACAATCGCTGTGACACCATCATTGAAGTTGATCGTGATCTTGTCTCCGAAACTTTTAAATCCTTTAATTTCTAGTTTGGTTAACTGCATTTATACCAAATTTGTTTGTCGTTATAAGCTTGCGAAAATAGTAAAATTAAACAATAATTTTTTCTTTCTTTATTCACATTTTCCTGTTTCAGGATCACATGAAGGGCCTTCTTCGCCTCTGCGTTCAAGAGGTGCAGGCTCACTGGCCAGGCATTCATTTATTGTATTGTGAAAGACTTCCATGGGCTGTGCTCCGGGGATAGCGTACTTTCTGTCAAATACAAAGAAAGGAACACCTCGGAGTCCTAAGCTGACACCTTCTTGGATATCCTGTGCAACATCATAAGCAAATTCATCCGATTCCAATAAGTTTTTTACCTCCTGAACGGAAAGCTGCTCTTGTGTTGCGATAGTGACGAGAACCTCATTGTTATTTACATCGAGACCATCGGTGAAATGAGCCTTAAATAAGGCTTTTTTGATCTGAGTGCCTTTTTGCTGTGCCTGGGCAAAATGGATCAGACGATGGGCTTTTTTTGTATTTACAACGATTGCTTTTTCAAAATTCAGGTCGATACCCAGCTCTTTTCCCTGCGCACTGAGCTGTGAAGTCATCGCAACCACATCGTCCATGCTCATGCCTTTCGTTTGAACGAGGTAATCGTAGGTTGGCATTGCCGGAGCATCTTCGGGATAGTCGGGGTTAAGCTGATACGATTTCCAGATGATTTCGGCGGCGGGCTTACTTGCGGTTTGCTGAAGCGCCAATTCAAGCTTTGTCAAGCCAATATAACAAAATGGACAAATAATGTCCGACCAAATTTCTATTTTCATATTTCTTTTTTTACTGCGTATATTGTAATCAAAAATACATATAATAACGATGAATATCTGTTTACTTTGTTGCTTGGATGTAAACAAGTGTTTCATGTACTTGTATAATTATGCTGGAGAAAGCTTTTTTGAATCGTAAAGTTACCCTTGTCCTGGGCGGAGGTGGTGCAAGAGGTCTTGTGCATATTGGTATTATCCGAAGGCTTGAAGAGCTGGGCTTTGAAATCGATGAGGTGGTAGGTTGTTCAATAGGAGCACTTGTCGGTGGTATTTATGCGCAGGGGAAGATGGATGTTCTCGAAGATTGGATGCAGCGCCTGACAAAGAAATCGGTCTTTAATATGATGGATTTTAGCTGGAAGGGGCTAGGAATGATGAAGGGGGTCAAAGTGTTTAACGCCTTGAAATCTGTGATCCCCGATGCTAATATAGAGACTTTTCCAATTTTGTTTAAAGCCGTTGCGACAGATCTAAACTACGAAAAAGAGGTTGTGCTGGATTTTGGGAGTATGTATGATGCCATTCGGGCTTCGATTGCAATTCCAGCTGTATTTACGGCGGTAGAAGAGGAGAACCATGTGTACGTTGATGGTGGTGTACTGAATCCATTGCCCATAAATCATGTAACCAAGAAAGAGAATTTAATCATTGCTGTCAATCTGGAATCTAAACCGGATAAACAATATTCTGTTATCAAAAAACTGGATCCGAAGACTTCGAATTCCTTGGATATTCTACAAGCCTCGTACTATGTGATGCGCAGGAAAATGAGCCGTATGATTGTTGATTTATACCATCCCGATGTGGTGGTGGATATTCCCTATAATATCTGTAATCTTTGGGATTATCACCGCTCTGAATTTTTGGTTCAAAAGGGGCGGGAATATATTGACCAAGCATTAAAAAACAAAACCAAAGCAAAGTAGTTAAGACGATTAACGAACTGCTTTGCTTTGGTGTGGCTTCGTTTCTCTTGGCATTGAGATGAACTAGAACTCAATTTTTTTCATTCTAAGCGAAACAAGCAAGGTGTTTGTTAAAACAAATTGGGGTAATCGCTAATAATTCCATCAACCTTTACAGCTTTCAGCTGTTCGATTTCGTCTTTTGTATTGACTGTCCATGGAATAACCTTGATATCCGCTTTATGGCACTGTGCAATAAAATCGCGTGTAGCTATTTTATAGTGTGGACTTATAATAAAAGGTGTAAAGCCCAAAGCCGCAATTGTTTGCTCAACGCTTTTGGTATAGTTTGCATCAATAAGATAAGAAACTTTGATTTGAGGATATGCTTTGTGCAGATATTTAATAGCTCTGCTGTCAAACGATTGGATGACTGTTCGCGAAGCAATTTTTTTATCGGTGATCACCTGCACCATAAGGTCCACAAATTCTTCTACCCTTGGATGGAAAATACCATCTTTATCTTCCTTACTCTTCACTTCGATATTATAAAACATCGGCGCTTTCCTTTTTACACTAGCGTAGGCTTCAGTACTATCAATAAGGTCTGATAGTTTTGCTATACGTGTAACCTGTTTTTTCTGTTCAGGAAACTCTTTATAAAATTTCGATCCGATATCGTATTTAATCAGATCTTTATAAAGCATGTCATAAATTCTAAGCGGTTTATCTTTGTCAGAAATTTCGGAGCCATTGGGTTTCAATACAAATTTTGGGTTAAGATAATCGTCGTGAAAGACAACAACCTTACGGTCTTTGGTAATGTGGCAATCCATTTCCAGTGTGGTCACCTTTGCCAGATCTATTGCATTTTTCATGGCAGCGATAGACTCTTCAGGATATAGGCCGCGGCCGCCGCGATGTGCTTCCAGACTAAGTTTAGGGAAATTGCCTGAATTTGATTTTGCTGAATCTTTCATAACTGAACAAGATACAAATGGTAATAACGTGCCCCAAAAGGCAATTCTGAGAAGACTTCTTTTCATTATTAAAATATTTAAACAAAATAGGGGAGTTGTTATATATTGCCCTTTTGAATAAGCGAATATACATATATATTTTACTTATACGTATTTTAACTGTTTCGAATATTTGATTTTGCAACTTTATGAAGGTTGATTCGAAACCGAATAAAGTCAAATGAATTTGTTTTTGTCTGAAATAGACACAAACAAAGTGTTTGTAGTGGCAAATTCGCTTGATCTGAAAGCGTTTCTGTGTCGAGCTCAACTCCGTTGCGCGGTCCTTTGCCCTCGGATAAATTTCTTAATTGTTGACATGAAATATATTTTTTTTGTCTTTTTTGCAAGAAATTATTGTCATTCCTTTCAGAATTCCCTTTATTTGCACAAATCTCAAATTAGATGGCGAAGAATTTATTGATAGTTGAGTCTCCAGCGAAAGCGAAAACGATAGAAGGATATTTAGGAAAGGATTTTTTGGTCAAGTCAAGTTATGGACATATTCGCGACTTGGTGAAAACCGATGATGCAATTAATACCGAAAAGAATTTTGAACAAAAGTATGAAGTTCCCTCCGACAAAAAGGCGGTTGTAAGTGAACTGAAGAAATTGGCTAAAGCTGCAGAAACCGTTTGGTTAGCGTCCGATGAGGACCGCGAAGGAGAGGCTATCTCATGGCACTTATTTGAGACTTTGGGATTAAAGGATGAAAGTACAAAAAGGATTGTGTTTCATGAGATTACGAAGCCAGCTATTCTGAAGGCTATTGACAATCCGCGTAAAATAGATTATAACTTAGTAAATGCACAACAAGCGCGAAGAGTTCTAGATCGATTAGTCGGTTTTGAATTATCTCCGGTTCTATGGAAAAAGGTGAAGCCTTCCTTATCTGCTGGTCGGGTGCAGTCTGTTGCGGTTCGTCTGATTGTAGATCGTGAGCGTGAAATCAATAAATTTGAACCCGAAGCGGCTTTTAAGATCGTTGCTTTTTTTCATACGGGAAAAGTTAAAGATAGTTTTAAAGCCGAACTTCCGCAGCGTTTTGCAACAGAAGCAGAGGCGACCAAATTTTTGGAAGATTGTAAAGCAGCGCTGTTTTCAGTAAAAAATCTAGAAACAAAACCTGCAAAGCGTTCACCAGCGGCGCCATTTACCACATCAACATTACAGCAGGAAGCAAGTAGAAAGCTTGGATTTTCGGTTGCCCGCACCATGCAGGTTGCGCAAAGGCTGTATGAATCAGGACGAATTACCTATATGCGTACCGATTCTGTTAATTTGAGTGATACGGCGATTGAGGCTGCTGAAAAGGAAATCAAATCGGCTTACGGCAACCAGTACCATAAACTCAGAAAATATAAAACAAAAACATCGGGTGCACAAGAGGCGCACGAAGCTATTCGTCCTACTTATTTCTCTGAGCACACCATTGATGGTGATACATCCGAAAAAAGATTATATGAGCTCATTTGGAAAAGAGCAATTGCTTCCCAAATGAGTGAGGCGGAGTTTGAACGTACATTGGCAAAGATCGACATCTCAACCCGTACTGAAGATTTGAATGCTTCAGGAGAGGTTATGAAATTTGATGGGTTCTTGAAAGTTTACATGGAATCCTTGGATGACGATCAAGACAACGCGATGGACGAAGACAGTGACAATGCTATTCTTCCACCGTTAGCCATTGGTATGCCATTGACTTTGAAAAACATGTCGGCAACGGAGCGTTTTACACGGCCTCCAGCACGCTATACGGAAGCTGCTTTGGTGAAAAAATTGGAGGAATTGGGAATTGGCCGTCCTTCAACCTACGCACCTACGATTTCAACGATTCAAAACCGCGGTTATGTTGTAAAGGAAGAGCGTGAAGGTAAATCGCGCGATTACCGTGTACTGACATTAAAGGATGCTGAATTAACAGCGGTAACAAAAACAGAAATAACCGGTGCCGAAAAAGGAAAAATGTTTCCAACGGATATCGGTGTTGTGGTGAATGACTTTTTGGTTGAACACTTTAACGGTATTGTGGATTTTCATTTTACGGCCAACGTAGAAAAAGAATTTGACGATATTGCGCATGGACTGACCGAATGGACAAAAATGTTGCATGATTTCTATGGGCCTTTTCATTCTGAAGTAGAAGATACTTTAGTAAATGCAGATCGTGCGAATAATGAGCGTGAGCTGGGTGTCGATCCAGTTTCCGGAAAGCCCGTTTCGGTTCGCATTGGTAAGTTCGGCCCGTTGGTACAGATTGGTTCTCCTGACGATGAAGAAAAACCTCGTTTTGCTTCCTTGCGGAAGGGACAAATGATCGAAACCATTACTTTTGAGGATGCCATGGAATTGTTCAAATTACCGAAAAAAGTCGGTTTATTTGAAGATAAAGAAATGACTGTCGCGGTGGGACGATTTGGACCTTATATACGTCACAATTCATCGTTTTACTCCTTACCAAAAGGTGTTGATCCTTTGGACGTAACAGAAGAAGAGGCGATACAGATTATCAAAGACAAACGTCAGAAAGATATCGAGAAAGTGATTCGGGTTTTTGATGAAAATCCAGATGCTCAAATCGAGCAGGGACGCTGGGGGCCATTTATTCGTTTTGGTAAGCAAAATCTGAAAATCCCTAAAGGAACTGAGATCGAAAAAATCACGTATGCGGATGTGCTGAAATGGGCTGAGGCGGATGCTCCGAAAGGAAAAGCGACCAAAGCAAAAACAACAGAAAAGAAAACTGTAGCAAAAAAAGCTACAGCAAAGAAGGCTCCAGCTAAAAAAACTACAAAGTCTAAATAAGGATGAAAGCAGATTTGCCTGAAAATATTGTCAAAGACATTATGATCGCCGTTGTTTTGGAAGGTGAGACGGTGGAGACAAAAAATTGGACTGTCTATGTTATCAATGACAAGAACATTGCCATTCAGAATGTGCTGATCAGCTCAAAAGGTTATGGCGAAAAGGATGGCCGACAAGTAACAACAACAACTTTGCGTCATTTTATTGGAAATATAGAAGCTAAATCTTTCGATCGTGTTGAAGCGATTGACGAACAGGTATTCGGGCTGACAAATGAATATTGGTTGAGTTTTTATATTGATAATATTATTTACGATAAAAAATATATCTTTTTACCCGAAAGCATTGTGGATGGTAACCTGACTAAGGTTCCTTTGGTCAATCGTCCCGGTGTAATCATAGGAGGAAACGAATAATGAGTGGACGTCACAATTTTATTATCGCCATAGATGGTTTTTCCTCCTGCGGTAAAAGTACCCTGGCAAAGGCTTTGGCAAAAAAACTGAAGTTTGCCTTTATTGACAGTGGCGCTATGTATAGGGCCGTCACACTCTATTTTATCCGGCATGAGATAGCGCTGGATGATCAAGAAGCGATCGAAAATGCACTGAAAGATATCCACATTGATTTTATCCCAAATGCAATAAAAACGGAAATTCATCTAAACGATGAGGATATCTCGGAAGAGATCCGTCAGATGTATATTTCTGATAAAGTCAGCGACGTGAGTGCAATCAAAGCTGTTCGGGTTGCTATGGTTGCCCAGCAGCAAAAATTGGGTAGCAGACGAAATATTATTATGGATGGCCGTGACATCGGTACTACCGTTTTTCCAGATGCTGATCTGAAAATTTTTATGACGGCAGACCCTAAAGTACGTGCTGCGAGGCGTTATCTGGAGTTGACGGAAAAAGGAGAGGACGTGACTTTAGAAGAAGTCGTGGAGAATCTTTCTACTCGTGACCGTATCGATAGTACGCGCGCGGAAAGTCCATTACGGCAAGCCGAAGACGCTATTGTTTTGGACAATTCAAATCTGACACCGGAACAACAGCTTCATTTTGTTGAAGAAGAATATTTAAAAGCTAAGGCTGCAAAAGCCCAGTCATAAAACAAAAAAGGAGGCCGATAATTTAGTTGGCCTCCTTTTTTTCGCTATTTTACGCTATTAATCTGCTGTTGTTCCAATAGTTTTTCAACATTGTTTTTCTCTCCGAATTCTGCTGTCTGCTCTTGAAAAGACTCCAGAAGAGCTTTGATAGCATCTGAATTATCTGCTGTACGCTGATAGATATCGGGAATTGTTTTTTCAATATTCTTATCGCCGAGTTCAATGTTATCAACTTCGATTTTGCCTATTTTTTCCAAAACAGCTTGTTGACTATTTCTGACATCTTCTAATTCTCTTGCTATTTTTTCCATCAATTGGAATTTCTTCAATTTATCCATATGAAATCGTTTTGGTTACTATAATAAGAACAAGATGCCTCGAAAGTTTGTTTTGTTTTTTTTAAAAAGCAAATAGACGAGGAGTTTATGGGAAGGAACTACAAAAAAGAAAAAGGCGGAACATGCCTGTCCCGCCTTTCATAAGTCCTGTTATTTTGTTATTAATTTTTACGTCCCGGATACACTTGAAGAGCTTTCTCTAGGCAAACCAATGCTTTATTAAGATCTTCTTGATTAAGCACATAGGCAAGGCGTACTTCATTTACACCAGCACCCTCCGTACTGTAAAAACCCGTAGCGGGAGCCATCATTACTGTTTCGTTATTGTAAGAGAACTCTTCCAACATCCATTGGCAGAATTTATCAGCATTGTCAATCGGTAGTTTGGCAACGACGTAAAATGCACCACCTGGGTTAGGCGAGTAAACTCCTTCAATGGCGTTAAGTCCTTTCACGAGGGTATCTCTTCTTGCTGTGTATTCCTTGGATACTGCTTCAAAGTAACTGTCTGGTGTATCAACAGCAGCTTCACCCGCAATTTGACCTTCCAGCGAAGGGCTTAAGCGAGCTTGCGCAAATTTCAGTGCAGTCTGATATAGTTCTTTATTTTTGGTAATGATACAACCAATACGCGCACCACAAGCAGAGTAACGTTTTGATACTGTATCAAAAATAACCACATTATTTTCGAGACCTTCTAAATGCATTGGTGAGATAAACTCTCTGCCATCGTAACAAAATTCACGATAGGCCTCATCTGAAAAAAGGTAAAGATCATATTTTAGACAAAGTTCACGAAGAGCTTCGAGTTCTTCTCTGGAGTAAAGGTAACCCGTCGGGTTATTTGGATTACAGATGCAGATCGCTTTGGTTTTAGGGGTAATTACTTTTTCAAATTCAGCGATAGAAGGTAATGCAAATCCACTTTCAATATAGGACATGATTGGTTTGATGACAACATCAGAGGAACACGCAAAACCATTGTAATTTGCATAAAATGGCTCTGGAATGATAATCTCTTCTCCTTCATTTAAACAGGCTTGCATAGCAATCATAATCGCTTCCGAACCGCCATTCGTTACTAATATATCTGTTGGCTCAATATTATAATTTAGCTTATTATAATATTCTGCTAACTTATTTCGATAAGAGGCTGTACCTTCAGAAGGTGTGTAGGCCCACACTTTGAACTCTATATTTTTCAAAGCATTAAGCATCACTTCAGGTGTTTGGATATCAGGTTGTCCGATATTGAGGTGGTATATCTTTTTACCTTCTTTTTTTGCTTGATCAGCATATGGCGTCAACTTTCTAATAGGCGACGCAGGCATATTCAGCCCTTTTTCTGATATTACTGGCATTATAGTTTTTTTAAAATTAGTAGTGCAAAGCTAACCAAAATAAAACGAAAAAAGCCACATGATGATGTGGCTTTTTTCGTTTTATTTACGAGGATTGTTATTCTACAATACCCTTAATATATAGCGTTTTTACAGGAGTCTTGGTGTTCGACTGTACGGTGAAACTCTTTGTGAATGGAGCTTTTGCCGCCGCATTGTAAGTCACTTTGATCGTTCCGCTTTCGCCTGGTTTAATTGGCGTTTTCGTAAATTCTGCTACAGAACATCCGCAGGTAGGCACAACATTTGAAATGATAATTGGCTCACTGCCTGTGTTTGAAAACTTGAAATTATACGAAACGGGCGTACCGGCCGGAATTTTGCCAAAATCATGGGTTTCTTTTTCGAATTTAAATTCCCCTTGTCCTGTCTGCATCGAAGAAAAACCAATAAAGGAAATGATCACTGCTAAGATTGTTATATACTTTTTCATGCTTCTAAAATATTACTTTACGATTAAAATAGTACAACTGATATGCCAAATTTAATATTTATTGCCAATTTATTGTACATCTAACAACTTTATTACAGTTATATTATACCTTCTTTCAATAGGTCCTGTATGTGGATAACACCCGCATAATTCCCTTTGTCGGAAACCAGTAGTTGTGTGATGTTATTTTCACGCATAATATGGAGAGCATTGGCTGCCAATTCATTTTTGTCAATGATTTTTGGTGATTTTCCCATGATATCGGCGGCAGTAATTGCTGCTAAATTGGTGTGTTTCTCCAGCATACGACGGATATCACCGTCAGTGATGATGCCGAGTATGTGGTCAGCATCCAACACCGCTACAGCTCCCAGTCTAAACTTTGTTATGGTGATGATGATATCACTTACAGTGGCTTGCGGTTGGACACTGGGTTTGCCGTTCTGATCGGATAGATCGCCGACTCTTAAATACAGTTTTTTTCCTAATGCTCCTCCTGGATGGTATTTTGCAAAATCTTTATCCGTGAAATCGCGGCACTCTTGTAATACGACTGCAAGCGCATCACCCATGGCTAACTGAGCTGTTGTACTTGACGTCGGAGCAAGGTTGTTAGGACACGCTTCTTTTTCAACGGTCGTGTTTAAGATATAGTCTGCATTTTTAGCGAGGTAAGATTCCGTATTTCCGACCAGAGCAACCAATACATTTTTTGTCTGTTTTAAAAACGGGACAAGTACTTTAATTTCAGGTGTATTACCACTTTTAGAGATCGCAATAATTAAATCATTTTGTTGGATAATACCAAGGTCTCCGTGGATAGCATCAGCCGCATGCATAAAGATCGATGGTGTGCCTGTCGAATTTAGCGTGGCTACAATCTTTTGAGCGATAATAGCACTTTTGCCAATTCCAGTTACAATGACGCGGCCCTTTAAGCTTAGAATACGATCGACAACGGTAACAAAATCATCATCAATATATTGAGCTAAAGCAGCTACTGCCTTGGCTTCTTCTTGAATAGCTTGAATCGCTATATTTTTTATTTCGTAGTTGTTTTTCACAAAAAATACTCTTACTTTTATGTATTAGAATAGATTGCAAAAATAGATTATTTTTCAAGATTATTTCTTCATTTATCTATCTTATTTTTGCCCAAGGCGCAATGGAAATAGAAAAATCACTTTTCGACAATTTACAAGATTTTTTTGGTTTTGATACTTTTAAAGGGGATCAAGAGGCAATTATAACTAGTATTCTTCAACGAAGAGATACTTTTGTAATAATGCCAACCGGAGGAGGGAAATCAATTTGCTATCAGCTTCCTGCTCTTATGAGTGAGGGAACTGCAATTGTTATTTCTCCGCTGATTGCTTTAATGAAAAACCAGGTAGATCAGCTTCGTGCATTCGGTGGCGAAGATAGTATCGCTCACTTTTTAAATTCATCATTGAATAAGAGCGAAATTACAAAGGTTAAGGATGATGTACTCGCTGGGAAGACCAAATTGCTGTATGTAGCTCCAGAATCACTTGCTAAGCAAGATAATTTGGAATTCTTACATCAGATTACCGTCTCTTTCGTAGCGGTTGACGAAGCGCATTGTATTTCGGAATGGGGGCACGATTTCAGACCAGAATATCGTAAAATACGGCAGGTAATCAACGAAATAGGTGCTAATATTCCTATTATAGCTCTTACGGCGACTGCTACTCCTAAAGTTCAGTCGGATATCCGTAAAAATTTACAGATGAATGATGCCGTTTTATTTAAGTCATCATTTAATCGGAGCAATTTATATTACGAGGTAAGACCTAAAAAAGATGTTGTTAAAGAGATTGTTCGTTTTATCAAAACCAAATCGGGAAAGACTGGTATTGTCTATTGTTTGAGCCGTAAAAAGGTAGAGGAAATCAGTGAGGTTTTGAACCTAAATGGTATCAAAGCTTTACCTTATCATGCTGGTCTAGATGCGAAAACGAGAGCTGATACACAGGATAAGTTTTTGATGGAGGATGTCGAAGTGATTGTGGCTACCATTGCTTTTGGTATGGGAATAGACAAACCGGACGTTCGTTATGTCATTCACCATGATATTCCTAAATCCATGGAAGGATATTACCAGGAAACTGGACGTGCAGGACGTGATGGGGGCGATGGTTATTGTTTGGCTTTTTATTCGGAAAAAGATGTTGAAAAGCTGACCAAGTTTATGAAAGATAAACCTGTGGCCGAACGCGAGATCGGGACACAGATCTTAAAAGAGGTTATTGATTATTCGGAGTCTGCAGTATGTCGTCGTAAACAAATTCTTCATTATTTTGGAGAAAATTTTGACGAGCAGGGCTGTAATAATATGTGCGACAACTGCCGCTCGGAGAAAGAATATTTTGAGGCCGAAGACTCCTTGAAAAATATACTGGGCTTCATTCAGGAGCAGGGCGAGAAATTTGATGATCATCACGTGATCAACGTCATGATGGGTCAAAATAATCAACCTGTATCTTCCTATAAACATGATGAACATCGTCTTTTCGGAACGGGTAAAGAGAAAGGTGTTATCTATTGGAAATCTTTACTGAGACAGGCAGTGCTTGATAACTTTATCGAAAAAGATATTGATCACTATGGCCTTTTAAAATTGACAGATATTGGCCGTCATTATCTGGATAACCCTTATCAACTAAAATTTGTTTTGAATCGTCCAATTGAAGGGGGAGATAGCACAAATTCGGAAGATACAGGGCACGGCACAGGAGCTTTAGATACAGTCTTGTTGGGTATGCTTAAAGACCTACGCAAGAAAATTGCAAAAGGGAAGTCATTGCCTCCGTTTGTCATCTTTCAAGATCCTTCGCTGGAAGAAATGTGTACACATTATCCAATTGCCATCGATGAGTTGAAACAGATCCAGGGAGTAGGGAATGGTAAAGCGATTAAATTTGGCGCACCATTTATTGCCTTGATCAAAGATTACGTTGAGGAAAATGAAATCGATAGACCTGTAGATCTTGTCATTAAAAGTACAGCTAATAAATCGGCATTAAAGGTGTCTATTATTCAAAATATCGATCGTAAAATTGCATTGGATGATATTGCTTCAGCTAAGGGGATAACTTACGAGGAAATATTGAAGGAAATAGAAACGATTGTAAATGCGGGCACAAAAATCAATATCAATTATTTTATTGATGAGATTATTGATGAGGATCGCCAGGATGAGGTATACGACTATTTTAAGACAGCGGAGACTGATTCAATTAATGATGCGCTTAAAGAACTTGGAGGGGATGATTACAGTTATGAAGATCTCCAATTGATGCGAATCAAATTTTTATCAGAGCTTGGCAATTAATATTTTTATAATTTTATGATTAACAAATACATTCCCGAAATAAAGAATGGGACATCGCAGAATTTCTTTTTAATGGCAGGGCCATGTGCAATAGAGGGAGAAGAAATCGCTTTGCGTATTGCTGAAAAGATTGTTACAATTACAGATAAACTTAATATTCCTTACATTTTCAAGGGATCCTACCGTAAGGCCAATCGATCCCGCCTAGATTCATTTATGGGAATAGGTGATGAAAAGGCGCTGAAGATTTTAGAAAAAGTAGGGAAAACTTTTGGTGTACCTACGGTGACAGATATCCATGAGAGCCACGAAGCGGAAATGGCAGCTGCATACGTTGACGTTCTTCAAATTCCAGCATTTTTGTGCAGACAGACTGATTTATTGGTTGCGGCGGCAAAAACGAATAAGGTGGTCAATGTAAAAAAAGGCCAGTTTTTGAGCGCTGGATCTATGAAATTTGCAGTAGATAAAATCGTGGAATCTGGAAATGAAAAGGTTTTTTTAACTGATCGTGGCAATACATTCGGCTATCAGGATCTCATTGTAGATTATCGAGGGATTCCCGAAATGCGTGCTTTTAACGTACCCACAGTGATGGACTGTACACATTCCTTGCAACAACCAAATCAGACTTCTGGCGTAACAGGAGGAAAACCAGCTTTAATTGAAACGATCGCGAAAGCAGCTATCGCCGTGGGAGCTGACGGTCTGTTTATAGAAACACATCCTGATCCGGCAAATGCGAAATCTGATGGCGCCAATATGTTACATTTGGATTTACTTGAAGGCTTGATGGAAAAACTGGTACGAGTTAGACAAGCTATTTTATAGTATAATAAATAAATCACAATAAAAAGGAGCCAATAGGCTCCTTTTTTATAATCAATTATATCAAACTTAAAGCTAAATTATTATATGTTATCAAAAGTTGCGTTGACAGCGTTTTTTTTGTTGTCTTTTTCTGCCATTAAAGCGCAGGAGAATTATAGTTGGTTTTCTCCACTAGAAGATAAACATGTGGAAGGTAGGTTGGAGAATCAGAAGCTTTCAGCCTTCAACAGACTTCCGGATGAATTGGAAAGTCAGGTACGTAAACCAGTATGGGAGCTAGGTAAGAATAGCGCAGGATTCTATATTGACTTTCAAACTTCTTCGCCTGAGATTACAGTTCAATACCAAGTTGTCGGAGGCTTAAATATGCCCCATATGCCAACAACAGGGGTTAGTGGGCTGGATCTTTATGCTTATGATACGGCAAAGAAAGAATGGAAGTGGGCTTATGGCAGTTATGATTTTTCGGATACTATTTCTTATACGTGGAAGAATATTGGGCGCAATGAAAAATTTAATTACCGCTTATATCTTCCGCTCTACAATACTGTTAAGTGGTTAAAGATTGGTGTGCCTAATACGGCTAAATTAACATATACTCATACCACAACGGCAAAACCTATTGTTGTTTATGGAACTTCGATTGGACAGGGGGCCTGTACAAGCCGTCCTGGTTTGGCTTGGACCAGTCAGGTAGGAAGGGCATTTAATAACGAAGTGATCAATTTATGTTTCTCTGGAAATGGTCGGCTTGAACAGCCTATTTTAAATATGATGAACCAAGAAGATGCCGCTTGTTATATTCTCGATTGTATTCCCAATCTGGCTATTTCGAAATCGTTAACAGAAACACAATTGGATTCTTTGTTGGTCCATGCGGTGACATTTTTAAGAAAAGAACATCCCGCAACGCCTATCATTTTGACCCAGCATAGTTCGGGAAGTATAGCAGAGGTTTTCAATGAAGACAAAAATGCAGAGTATCAGCAAAGCAGCCGTGTACTGAAAGCTGCGTTTGAAAAATTACAATCGAAAGGGGTTCGTCAGCTTTTCTTATTGTCGAGCCAAGAGCTTAATCTGGATCTGAATTCGACTGTAGATTATGCTCATCCAAATGATCAAGGTATGGAAAGAATCGCAAATGCTTATATTAAATTGTTGAAGAAAATTCTAAAGTAGGCTATTGTTAATGGGGACGCTCTGGATATGAGCGTTCGGAATTCACTGAATCAATAATAGGGTATCGTATATGAAACAGATTTATTGGATTAGCATACATCCGTCAGCACAATAATAAAATAGAAAAGGGAAGTTTTAAACTTCCCTTTTCTATTTTATTTCTTTTTCATTTTCATCGTCATTTTTGCCTTTTCGCCGCCTCCATAATTAAAGGTCTTGGCATTGCTTTCTTTCTTTTGGTGAAAAGCACCGCCACGGGACAGATCTTCTTTGTCTTCCTCTTTGCTCGACTTTTTCTTTTTGTCGGTGATGGGATTATAGATTGCAAGATCCTCAGGCAATTCCAAAACATCCATTCTTTTACCGACGGCCTGTTCTATTTTTTTGACCATTGGTAATTCCAGATCTGTTGTGAAAGTCAATACGACCGATTCTTCATTATCGTCATTTTTAACAAGATGAATTAAGAATTCCTCCTTTTCATTCGGTAACTCAAATTGAAAAATGAATGGAATAGCGGAAAGGTCCACATCGTTTGTATTTTCCCGTGCAATAATCAAGACACGAGATTGATTATTTTCCTTGAAATCTTCCATGGTTTCATAGCCAAAATCATCGTAGAACAATGGATTGAGGATAGCAATTTCTTCTTTATTGCTACTGAACAAACTGCTGGCCAACTTTTGGGCAGTAAGTTTCGAGTTTACAAAGACGACTACTTTTTGAAATACTTCTTTATCCTGCAACAGAAGATTTAATAAATTGATCTTTGTTGTGAAATTAGGAACATGATATAATAATAGATCTAGGGTGTCGACAGTGTCATTTTCAAGTTCATCTATTTCGACTGAGGCACAATTTTCATTCATGAAATTGTCGATCATGTCATAAAGTTTTTGGTGTTCAACAGTACTGAAAACCAAATGTTGTACCTTTCCACAGCTTTCGGCTAATTCCCTTACTGTATTTTGCATTCCTTGTTTGATAATCTCTTCAGCATCATCAATAATTAATGTCTGAATACGGTTGAGATTCAAGGCCAATTTAAGATAGATCGCTCTTGCACGATTTGGAGTAGCTACAACAATATCTTTTCCATCAACCAGTTCTTCGATTTCTTCTTCCATGCTACCTGAAGCCCGCAATCCAATGATGCGTAGACCTTTATTTTTGCTTAATTGGTAGAATCTCTCAACAATTTCGTCGATACGTTCTTCATTAGGCGCCAAGATCAAAAACTTCGGAGCTTCATCTGTTGTGAATTTCAACTTCATCAAGGTAGATAAGACATAAGTTGTGGTTTTGCCAGCACCTTCCGGAGCGATGGCAATCACATCCTGTCCACCAAGAATTCTGGAAATGCATCTACTTTGAATTTCCTTTGGAGCCAGATAACCGAGTTCAGTCATCGTAGCAGTCAATCTTTTGCTAAGTTTTAGTTTCTCTAACGACACGTATCCTTTTATTTATGTAAGTTACAAAAATACAAATTTAGATCTTAGATCAGCTAATGTGCGCCCATTTTTGAAAATAGATTGATAATAATGACTCCAATGACAATCAATACCATGCCGATAATGGCTGCTGTATCGGGAATCTGTTTGAATAAGAACATACCAATCAGTGTAATGGCAACGATACCAACGCCAGACCAAATTGCATAGGATATTCCGACGGGGATGTATTTAAGTGTGATACTTAAAAAATAGAAGGCAATAATATAACCTACAATACAGATAAGGGTAGGTTTTATAAGGGTAAAACCTGCAGACTTCTTTAGAAAAGTGGTTGCAAATATCTCAGCGGCTATGGCAAGAAATAGATAAATGTATTTCATTGTTACAAAGGTACAATTTTTTGTTTGGTAAGGTTCGGTTAATTAGGTCAATAACAGCGAGAAGTTAAGTTGTTTAAGAGATAATGAATTGCGTATAAGGGTAAATTTATCTAAGTTTGGCCAATTCACATAGCTAGAACAATTATTTTTTTATGGGGCATATTCAAAATTTTTGGAGATCGGTACTGATATTTTTTACTTTTTTATGTGTCTGTTTTACTGTTTTTGGCCAAGAGCAACTGCAGGAGTTAAAGAAATCGTATTACAGTCTTCCTTTAGGAAGCAAGGAGCGGTTTGTATTGACTGGAAAATATGCGCAGGCCTTATATTTTAATAATGAGAAAGCGTTGGCCAGTCAACTGCTTAATGATAATATTCAGTTGGCAAGAAATTATCCAGACAAGCAATATTATGCTTATTTGAATTGTATTGCAGCCATGAACAGCTTTAACGATCATGCATATGAAAAATCACGGTATTATTTAGAACATGCTAAATCCGTACTCCCCATAGTTACCGATAATGGAATAAAGGGTTATGTTCATTATTGTGATGGATGGGTTATGACGCGGCAGAATAAGGAGGATGAAGCCGTTTCCCAATTCCATAAAGCGATTCCATTTTTGGAGAAGGCGCCACAGACTGAGGCAAATATCGCCCGAAAATTGGCGGTTTATAAGGAGCTTACAGCTATCTATGCAAATCAGCGTAACTATGATTTCCAGGAGAAGTATACTTCTCTTTTGTTAGAAACGGCTAAAGAAGGGAAGAATGTCAATAGCCTATTTGACGCCTACATGCAGGCTGGTTATCTATTTGAAGAGGAGTATAGATCGAATAATGCAGATCGTGATCTATTGAGGAAAGCTGAACAACACTATCTTGAGGCTTATAATTTGATCAATAAGAATGAGAAGCATCTGGTTAATCCGACTGATCTAGCGTATGTTTCAGTTAATCTAGCGAATCTGTACCATGAGTTTTATCCTGATAATGGCGGTAAGAAAGCGATATTCTACGCCAGACAGGCTTTAGATATTGCAGCTGAAACGGGGCAATATGCCATTACAATACCTGCTTATGGTATCCTCGCTGATGAGTCTTTCAAAGTGGGGCATCGCGAGGAAGGAAAAAAATATCTGCAGCAGGCACTGTACAATCTTCAAAGAGAGGCCCATTACGATTATCAAGTGGGGCTAAGCCTATTTAGTAGACTGGCTGAAGTAAGTGTTGAAGAAGGTAAATATGAAGAGGCTTTCAATTATCAAAAAAGCTACATAGATGTATTTGAAAAAGCTTTTAATTCGGATAAACTCGATAAAACGAAGCAGCTGGAGCTGAAGTATGAGCGTGAACTGCAAAACCAAAAGTTAATGCGGCTTCGATTGGAAGGGGAGAAAAAGGAACAGCAGATCAAGTTGATGAAAGCCTTGAATGATAGGCAGCATCAACTGGTGGAGAATTTGAAGTTAAATGAACTGAATCGAAGCCAGCAACTTAAAGTATTGCAGCTCGAACGGGATAAGAAGGAGCAGGATCTGCAATTAAGCCGACTGGAAAATGAACAACGCTTACAGGAGCTTGATGTTTCCAAAAAACAGATTGCTTTCAAGTCACGGATGAATTCGATCTATATCTGGTTATTTATCAGTTGTTTGATTGTGATCGTATTGTTGTTTTACGCCTACTGGCAACGTTCAAAGGCATTGAAGCAAAAGGAGCATTTGCATGAGCTTGAGATAGAAAAGAATAATCAACAACATGCCATTAAAAACCTGACTGCGATGTTGGCAGGGGAAGAGAAAGAGCGTACCCGTCTTGCTCGCGACCTTCATGATGGATTGGGAGGTTTACTGTCAAGTACCAAATTGGGATTATCAGCCATCAATAAAAATGCTTTGGAGCAAGAAACCATGAAAGCAGGAATCGATCGAAGCATTGATTTGCTGGACGGGGCTGTCGATGAACTTCGCCGGCTTGCGCATAATCTTATGCCAGATTTAATTGTAAAATATGGTTTGAAAGAAACTTTAAGAGACTATGCAAGCCGAATGAGTCAATCTACATGTCAAGTTGAATGTGAATTTTTACAATTCGAATCAACCCTAAGTACGGAACAGGAGATTTCTTTGTATAGAGTTATTCAAGAATTGGTGAATAACGCGTTGAAGCATGCTAATGCGACCAACATTTTAATACAGCTTTCTTCACATAATAAACGTTTACATATTACAATTGAAGATGATGGCAAGGGTTTTGATATGGAAAGTGTCGATTTGCAGCATTCTGCAGGAATGCATAATGTGCGATCAAGACTTTCGTTTCTAAACGGGGAAATGAAGGTTATGTCGGAGAATGGAGCGGGTACAACCATTGAATTGGAATTACCCATGATTTAACTTTTTGGAAAAATGATAAAAATAGCGATTACAGACGATCACCCTTTGCTACTTGAGGGATTGAAAAACATTATAAATGCGCATGAGGATTTTGAAGTAGTGGGTATGTATTCCAGTGCAACTGAACTGTTCCATCGTATTGCTACTGATATGCCATTGGTATTGCTACTTGATATCAATCTACCGGATGCTAACGGTATCGATTTGGTTAAAGGCCTGAAGGATAGTAATAAGGATTTAAAAATTATTGCGTTTAGTGTCCACAATGAATTTGCAGTGATCAACAGCATTTTAAATGAGGGCGCCAATGCCTATTTACAGAAAAATGCAAATGGTGATGAAATACTTGCTGCCATTTCCGCTGTTCTTGTTGGAAGAAGATATCTCTGTGAAAAAACTCAGGCTATCTTGAATAAGAAAGTGGAAATGGGGCTTAAGCAAGTACCAAAATTGACACGTCGTGAGAAAGAAGTGCTTACTTTCGTAGCGCAAGGAATGACAACAAACCAAATTGCAGATTCATTGTTTATCAGTTCACATACGGTAGAAAGCCATCGCAAGAATCTAATGGAGAAATTTCAAACCAAAAGTGTTACTGCTGCAGTAAAATCGGCTATTGAATACGGATTAATTCGGGAAAACTAATTAAATTCCCCAATTCCCTGATTTCAGGGATGAAAAGATCTCCAGGCATTTGATACTTTTGCTATTATTGATTTAAAATAGAAGGTATCAAGTGCATTGTTGAAAACTAGTATTTTGCGCTATTTCAAGAGAAGACATTGTTTCGGTCTTCGATTCATTGATCTATTTTAACATTCATCGGTCTATTTTAAATAGAATCTGTTTCAGAACAAAATTTCAAATCTAGGTTTTTCTTAGAGCGCCTAATACTGCGAAATATAACTTTTTCCAGCTTGAGGGACCTTTCAGAGAAGTTTTTAGGAGATAAACAACCAAAAATTACTGATTCAATTGATATGATTAAAAAAATAATACTTTGGACGATAGCTGTCCTCGTACTTTTGGCGATCGTTGCCTGGGGCGGTTACATACTACGACAGCAAGAATCCTACAAATCATTGGTCCATAAAAAAAGTAAGGCTTTGTTGACCGTATCATTAGATGATATTCTTTTGAATCAGTTTTTTAATAAATGGCAGTCAGCGCCGAAAGAGGGGCAAGTTTTTGGTCAAAAACTAAGTAAACTCAAAGACAATGGAATTGATATCAAAGCGAATGTATTTCTTTTTGCTTTGGAGCCCCACCCCAAAAACTTTTATGCTTTTTTTCAGCTAAAGGATAAGCAACAATTTTTGACCTTTCTAAAAGATGTGATACAGGTTGGTGCAGTGGAAAGTAATTTAGCCCCTGATGTGAGCTATGCCTATCATCAACCGAGCAAAATCGCATTTATCTGGAAAGGGGATGACCTGCTGCTAAGTCTAGGCTTTGATCTTGATACAAAGAAAGAAGAAATGCTTCAGCTAATTCAATCAAAAGAAGACCGTGTTACCATCGAACAATTTATTAACCGTCCAAGTACATTGACAGGTAAATCACTGCGTTATAGTGATATTTCAACGGATAATTTTATTGAGCTTGATTTGAAAGGCGACCATCTCGATGTGTCTGGCGAATTTTTCTCAACAGATTGGAACTTTCCGAAGGAATATCTTGTTAGAGAACTCGTTTCCGCAAAATACATTGGTAAAGCTTGGATCAATATCCCCAGTAGTCAACTTAAAAATCAACTAAAGCAATTAGTTAGCGAACTTCCTATAGCCGCTGATTCTATTATAGCACATTTGGATGGAAATTACGTCGATATTGAAATTTTGAAAAACAAGGTCATTCAAACAGATACCATTATTAATTATGCGGTTGACGAAAATTTCGAAACGATCGAAGAGAAAACACCATACGAAACGAAAGTTCCCGAAGTAAGATTAGCGATGCGTGGAGATAACGACATGCGCAGATTCCTTCCCAGTAAATTATTTTATCAATGGTTTCAAAAACAAGATAAGGAGTTTAGTTTGCTTACGACGTCAAAGGATATTGATAAACTTAATGTGGCTTACAGTAAGACAGCTGAGCTATCCCATGTTGCAGTTCATTTGGTAGATTGGCCAAATGAAGCTAAAATATCACCGATTCTATTATTGAAAACCATCGCTTCAGATATTACGCTGACTCTGAAAGTTGTAGACCACAATCGCTTGGTTCTCCAGGGAACTATAGCGGACTACTCGCATTAAAACACACTAATTACAAACTTTCTTCGCTTCTCAGTGGTTTGTTCTTGAGTACAAAATACAAGAACATGGATAAACGAACTAAAAGTAGAAGTAAGGTGAAAACCTATTGGCGAATTTTAAAAAGTACGGTCTCGGGATTTTTGAATGAGGATTCAATGAAGTATAGTGCTTCATTATCCTATTATACTGTTTTTTCTATTGGTCCAATATTGGTTTTAATGATTGCCTTAGCCGGAATTTTTTATGGTGAGGATGCAATTGAAGGGAAAGTATTCTTGGAACTCCGTGGATTGGTGGGAAGCAGTGCTGCAAGACAGATTCAAGAGGTTATTCAGAATTTGCAACTTTCAGGAAAATCAAACCTGGCATTGCTTGTCAGTGGTATTACATTGATTTTAGGAGCAACGACTGTTTTTGGGGATATACAGAATTCGATCAATAAGATTTGGCATGTAAGGGCGAAGCCGAAAAAAGGCTGGTTAAAATTGATTCAGGATAGATTATTGTCTTCATCTTTGGTGATTGGATTGGGGTTCTTGTTAGTTGTTACATTGATTGTAAATGGTGTAATATTAGCATTGACAGATCAGCTACAGCATTATTTCCCGGACATAACGGTGATGTTAATGGACGGGATTAACTTTGCATTGTCCTTCGGAATTATATTCTTATTATTTAGTGTCATATTCAAAGCGCTTCCGGATGTCAATATACATTGGCGGACAGTAAGGGCGGGGGCCTTATTTACTTCGATTTTATTTGTATTGGGACGTTATTTAATTGGAGTCTATCTGGAGCATTCTGCAACCCAAGATACCTATGGAGCGGCAGGTTCATTTGTGCTGATCCTGCTTTGGGTCTACTACACAGCAGCCATTTTATATTTTGGTGCAATCTACACAAGGGAGTATGCTACTGTAATGGGAATCCCTATTGAACCCTCGCAATATGCCGTGCATGTTGAAACGCAGGAAATTGAGCGTAATGTAACCGAAATACCTCCAGCTCCTTTAACGCTTGAGGAGCAGACGGTTACCGAAGAGGATGCCAACTTTCCCAAGGAACCATAAACGTTAGATTTACTGAATTCTTACCACCAAATTCTGTAAATTTGATGGTAAAATCGATCTATTGTTTATGAACAAATTACAATCATTACGTGAGAAACTCAATTTAACCCAAGAGGAACTAGCACAAAAATCAAGTATTTCAGTTAGAACAATTCAGCGGATTGAAGCGGGGCAGTCGCCAAAGGGCTACACCCTTCGTGCACTTGCACAAGCATTGAATGTGGACGAATCGGAGTTTTCTGCATATGATATGCCTGCTGAATCCGAAAATCTCACATGGATCAAAATTATCAACCTTTCTTCCTTACCCTTTTCTATATTGCCTCCACTAAATGTTTTGGTGCCTATCGCAATCATGCTGTTAAAAAAACAGCATTCGTATAAGGTCCGTCAGTTAATCTCAATACAAATCGTATCTACCTTAATCGCGGTGTTACTGATGCTTGTTATTTTTATACTCAACGATTGGCTAGGTGTTAAAAGCAATGTGAAATTGCTTGTTCCGCTATGTTGGATCCTTATGAATATAATCGTTATACTACGAAATGCGATCGGATTAAATAAAGGTGAAAATTCACGGATCTTGCCCGATATTAGTATTTTATAGCGACTGTTATACAATTGTCGGGTAACTGTCGGGGCATTGTCGGGGCGTAAAAGTGTACTCTTCGTCCAGTATTTTTTTTCTTTGATCTTGAAAAAAATACAAAATTATGAAAACACACTATCAAAAAAGGAAAAGCCATATGGCCTTGGCTACCTTTGTCATTTTTCTTTCTCTTTTTACGATGACGAACGTCTTTCCACAAAATAAGATACCTTTGATCAAAGCTTCATCTGAGAAAGTCAGTATTAAAGACGGCGCCTATTGCCATGTCGACTGGAAATTAGATCCTAAAGCAAACCCTGATGTCTATTTCGTGAATATTCCAACGAAAGAAAGTACAGTCGTTTTTAGAACAGATCAGGAGGAATTAACTGTTATGTCTAAACCCGGAGCGATGTATGATTTCATCGTACTATTGAATGGGGCGGATTCTTGTCATATTCGAATAAAGGCTCAACTACCACCTGATCTACCTGTATTGGATCGAAATGATCCCTTTCCTATGCGAATACCATTTCGTCTTATTGGCTCAAGGATTTTCCTGAATGGAACAATTAACAAGAAAAATGTTTCGATACAGTTTGATTTAGGAGCAGGAACAGGTGTTGTCAATAGAAATAACTCAAAGCAGCTGGATTTATTATTTTCATCGTTTACGACAGTTTCGAATACCGACGGGGTCAATAGCGAGCGGACAAGCCTAGACAATCAATTGCGTATTGGGCCGATGGTTTGGAAAAATGTGTCAATGACAGAGGTCGGTAATATGAAGTCCTTTGAAGATCTTATTATTGGTAACAGTTTCTTTCGAAATCACATTATTGAAATCGATTATGACAAAATGGAATTGGTAATTCATCGCGATCTCCCCACCAAAGCAAAGGAGTATACAAAGCTTCCGATATTTTACGAACAAAATCGACCAAAGTTTAAAGCCGCTTTTAGCCATAACCAACGACATTACGATTTTTGGTTCCTTTTTGACACAGGTCGTGATGGCACGATGCTGTTGGGGGAAGATTTTACCAGTATAGGGCACAATTGGGACAATCTAGAGCCACTTACCATGATCAGTAACCGGAAGATTATCCGTTTGAATGCTTCAATAGCTGGTGTTGAATTTAAAGATATTGTGACGAATGCCGCTGATCCGGCCAAGCCTAATGGCAGAACAAGTTTATTCGGAAATCAGATTCTGAACCATTTTAATGTCATTTTGGATAATCAGGAAGGATTTCTTTATCTGAAACCAAATGGTAGGATCAAGGAACCTTATTCAAACTATGAGGGATATTTGAACCAGATGTATCAGTCAATGCAGAAAAATTAAAGTGTGCAGCCAATGTCGTTTGTTCAGGGAGCAAATGACATTGGCCACTTATGGTAAGTATATATCTAACGAATAAAATCGGTCCATTTTTGTGTTGATTTTCCAGAGGCAATCACAGTTTCTAGGAACTTCATGCCACGCAGACCATCAGCTACAGTAGGAAAATCAGCATCTTCTTCTCGCGGCTCTATACCTTGCATAGAAGCCAATAGTGTGGCTGCAAAATTTCTATAAATATTGGCAAATGCTTCTATATATCCTTCCGGGTGACCGGCCGGTAGACGGATGTTATGTTTGGCGATTGGTGAAAGGTACTGTTGACCTGCACGAAATAGCTGGGTCGGCGCATCGAGCTGTTTAAAGATGAGTGTATTTGCATCCTGCTGGTTCCATTCCAATCCCCCAAGTTCACCATATACTCTAATTTTTAATGCGTTTTCTTCTCCAGCGGCAACTTGAGATGCCGATAGTACGCCTGTGGCTCCATTTTCAAATCCAAGTAATATATTGCCGTCATCTTCAAGTTTTCTTCCGGTCACAAATGTTTGAAGATCGGCGCACATTTTAGTGATTTTTAAACCTGAAATATATTCTGCTAGGTGGGCGGCATGTGTTCCAATATCGCCCATACAACCACTTTTTCCACTCTTTTCGGGATCTGTCCGCCAAAAGGCCAAAGAAAGACCATTTTCGATCATCTTACTGAGCCAACCCTGCGGATATTCTACCATAATCTTTCTAATCGAACCTAATTGGCCCTCTTTGACAAGATGGCGAGCTTGTTTTACCATCGGATAGGCCGAGTAGGTGTATGTAACACAGAGTATCAATCCTGTTTCAGCTACTTTTTGTTGGAGCAATTCGGCCTGTTCTGTTGTCAGCGTCATCGGCTTTTCAAGCACGACATGGAAGCCATGTTCCAGAGCCATCATTGCTGGTTCAAAATGAGCAAAATTCGGCGTGACTATACTGACAAAGTTCATGCGGTCATCCGCCGAACGTTTACTTTCCTCGATAATCATCTCCTGGTAACTTCCATAGCTCCTTTCCTTTGGAAGACCTAAAAGCGCGGCGGATTCTTTTGCAACAAGGGGATCAGCGCTCAGTGCGCCGCAACATAATTCAATCTGACCATCAATTCCTGCAGCCATACGATGTACAGCCCCAATAAATGCATTTTTCCCACCGCCGACCATGCCCATTTTTAGTTTTGTATTGCGCATAAAGTTGAAATTTAATGACGATATCTTTTGTAATTACAAACCCAATAGTTTACGGTTAAGGCTATCATTGGTTTCGACGGCAGCAAAATTATCGAATGCCTTGTCAGTAACACGGATAATATAGTCTTTAATATGCTGCGCGCCTTCCCGCGCACCATCTTCAGCATTCTTGAATGCACATTCCCATTCCAGTACAGCCCAGCCTTGATAATCATATTGTGTGAGTTTGGTAAATATGGATTTGAAATCCACTTGGCCATCACCAATTGATCTAAAACGACCGGCCCTTGACTGCCAGTTCTGGAAGCCACCATAGACACCCTGACGACCAGAAGGATTGAACTCAGCGTCTTTAACATGAAACATTTTAATTCGCTCATGGTAAATGTCGATGAATTGAAGATAGTCAAGACATTGAAGAACAAAATGGGAGGGATCATAGAGAATGTTTGCCCGCTTGTGGTAATTTACATTTTCGAGAAATAAGTCAAAAGTAGCACCGTCATGGAGATCTTCTCCAGGGTGTAATTCATAACATAGGTCGACATCATACAAGTCGCATTCATCGAGAATGGGTAACCATAATTTTGCAAGTTCAGCAAAACCCGTTTCTATCAGGTTAGCTGGTCTTTGTGGCCAAGGGTATATAAATGGCCATAGAAAGGCGCCACTAAAGGTTGCTAGCGCTTTAAGTCCGAGGTTGTGGGAAGCTTGTACGGCATATTTTAATTGCTGGATCGCCCACTGTTGTCTTGCTTGAGGATTACCATGTAAATGCTGTGGTGCGAAAGCATCAAATAGATCATCGAAACTTGGATTCACAGCCACCAATTGCCCTTGGAGATGGGTTGAAAGTTCGGTGATTTCCAATCCAAATGACTGTACTTTAGCTTTTAGATCAAGTGCATAGCTTTTATCGAGCGCTGCTTTTTCCAGATCGATAAAACGGGTATCCAAAGTTGGTAGTTGTATACCCTTATAGCCAAGTGCTGCTGCCCACTGGCAGATTGAGTCCAAAGAGTTAAACGGAGCTTCATCACCGATAAACTGTGCAAGAAAGATGGCAGGACCTTTAATTGTTGTCATATGTATTGCGTTTTGAAAAAGACTATATTACGTACAAAACAGACCAATATTCCAATGTGTTTGAAGAAATGACTCAGTCTGTCGTTTATACTATTATAATTTGGTTATCCAAGCTACCTGCTTGTTTAATACAATATTACAAAAATTTGCAACCGGTTGCAATAAAATCAAAAAAAAACCTTAAACTTGTTTAGACGATTCATGTTTACGCTTTCCAAAATATAAGAATGGAGTGTCTAAACTATGTATAACTGTCAGGCATCTTTGCAGCGCTTGATTGTGGAGGAGACTTGATTTTATCGGGAAACTTCCCTTTGAGTAATAACCAAATAAACCAAGTATAAATAAATGGCAAATAATGTTTATGATGCAATTGTCATCGGGTCTGGGATCACAGGTGGCTGGGCAGCCAAGGAACTAACGGAACGTGGATTGAAAACCATCATGTTAGAAAGAGGACGCAATATTGAGCATATCAAAGATTACCCATCACCAAACAAAGATCCTTGGGAGTTTCCGCATCGGGGTCGGGTACCTTTGGATCGAGCGCAGCACTACTTACCTTTTGGAATTAAAAATCAATGGATGAACGAAGGAAACATCGACTTTTGGACTAATGAGACAGAAAGTCCATATAAGGAAATAAAACCCTTTAATTGGTTCCGGGGCTATCACGTTGGTGGGCGCTCGCTTATGTGGGGGCGGCAAAGCTATCGGTGGTCGGATGTTGATTTTGAAGCAAATAGCAAAGATGGGCATGGGGTTGACTGGCCCGTACGTTATAAAGATATAGCACCTTGGTATAGTCACGTTGAGAAATTTGCGGGTATTTCGGGTAATAGAGACGGTATAGCGGTGCTGCCCGATGGCGAATTTATGCCACCAATGGACATGAATATTGTGGAGAAAGATCTTGCTGCGCGATTGAAATCGCATTATCAGGGAAAACGACACTTTATAATTGGCCGGGTAGCCAACATAACAGTGCCGCACCACGGCCGTGTTAATTGCCAATACCAGAACAAATGTTGGCTGGGTTGCAATTTCGGCGCTTATTTTAGTACACAGTCTGCAACATTGCCCGCAGCAGTGAAGACAGGGAAACTTACCCTACGGCCATTTTCAATTGTAAAGAACATTATTTACGATCGGGATAAGCAGAAAGCTAAAGGAGTCGAAATTGTTGATGCGGAGACGAATCAAACTTACGAGTATTTTGCTAAGATTGTTTTTGTATGTGCTTCGACTTTAAATTCCACCTGGGTGTTAATGAATTCAGCTACTGATGTATGGGAAGGTGGTCTTGGGAGCAGCAGTGGTGAACTGGGACATAATCTGATGGATCACATGTTAAATAGTGGAGCTGGGGGAAGAGTTGAAGGATTTGAGGATAAATATATTTTTGGACGACGCGCCAATGGATTATATGTACCCCGATTTGCTAATATTGCCGGCGATACCAAAAAGAGAGATTACATACGTGGTTTTGGCTATCAGGGCGGAGCTTCAAGGGGACAATGGTCAGGTAAGGTCGATAATAAGAGCGTAGGCGGGGCTTGGAAAGATGCTATTGCCGAGCCCGGAAGCTGGGGAGTAGGTTTTACTTCATTTGGCGAAATACTTCCATATCACGAAAATAAAGTCGTATTGGATTCATCTGTAAAAGATAAGTGGGGGCTTCCTGTATTGGCTATAGATGCAGAGATTAGGGATAATGAGCGGAAAATACGGATTGATGCAAGCAATGAAATGAAGGAAATGTTGGAATCTATTGGTGTCAAAGACGTAACAACCTATGACAACGGGTTTAGTATGGGACAGGGAATTCATGAAATGGGAACAGCACGGATGGGCAATGATCCGAAAACCTCGGTATTAAACAAATTTAACCAAGTATGGGATGCTAAAAATGTTTTTGTGACAGACGGGGCCTTTATGACTTCGTCTTCCTGTGTGAATCCATCGCTTACCTATATGGCATTTACAGCGAGAGCAGTAGATTTTGCTGTAAATGAGTTAAAAAAAGGGAATCTTTAATATTTTATGATGCAATAATTATGAATAGACGAGAGGCAATACAACGTGTAGCCATGCTCATGGGAGGAACAGTTATTGGTGCTTCGTTATTTTTGGAAGGATGCCAGAGGTCTGCTTCGAAAGATATAGAAATGCTCTTTGATCCAAAATCAATCGATTTTTTGGGAGATCTCGCGGAGGCGATTCTTCCTAAAACTACTACCCCAGGGGCGAAAGAAGCTGGTGTAGGTTCTGAAATTCCCGTTCTAGTGCGAGACTGCTATAAACTTGAAGAACAACAGGTTTTTTTGACTGGAACAGCCGGAATTGACGAACGTGCCAAGAAAGAATTCGGACGTAATTTTCAGCAACTCGACAAAAAAGATCAAACTGCTTTTGTTGATGTTTTGGACAAGGAAGCGCAAGATTACAATGAAAAGAAAGCAGTTAATGAACTGCCCCATTTTTTCACACTGTTTAAACAGCTTACACTCCTTACATTCTTTAGCTCAAAATTAGGCGCCACGGAAGTTTTCCGTTATGTGAAAATCCCAGGGAAATATAACGGCGATTTCCCTTATCAAAAGGGTGATCATGCCTGGGCAACCTAGCTAATAAATTGTATAACGACCCCTTGTCTTTAATTGGCAGCGGGGTCAATTAAAGAGGTTGTCAAGCCTATGAACTTTAAAAGATTTTTGCTATCGAAAAGTAAAGTGGTAAAATGTGTCCCTGTTTTCATCGTCAGTCTGGTACCGCCCGGAAAAGAGCTTCCAGCATCAAGTTTTTCCTTTTTAACATTGTGTCGGCTGAATTTTGAGAGCGCCTCTTTGACTGTTGTTTTATTGATCGCTAGATCAAAAGGCAACCCTTCGACCACCACAAACTTGTCTTCAGGGATATCAAAAAATAATTCATTGACGGATTTATCAGCCCCATAATTGCTATAGAGTTCCAAGCCGGATTTTGTGATCCATTTTGCATACTTTTCTTCGTTGGCATCTTCATAGAAGACTGTTTTTACGTTTAATGTAGCCGCTATTTTATCTATTGTCTGGGGAAATACAAATTCACTGTTTTTATTTAACAATGATTTTAACTCCGCTTTGTTCTGCGCGAAAGTCGTTGCAGCAAAAAGGAAAAGACCTATATTTAATGTAAATGCTTTTATCTTCATCATATCCTTGTTATATGTTTGGCAGTTGTTTATGTTCGTTAGATTAAAATTAATCAAACGAGTAAAAATATACAATAGTGCTTTATACTTGTTTTGACAGCGGGATCAACCAAAGTTTTCAGCATGCGTATCGCCTATAATCGATTTAATTTAATGCCAAAAGCGCATATAAGAGATCTTTTTTATTGCTCGCAATGATAATGGAAACTATTAGGGATGGAAGCGCTAAATTTAGGGATAAGCTATTTAAAGCAACAGCTTTATCGTTATAAAAATGAGATGGATAAAATATCATTCTGCAGAAAACAATTTAGCGTATTGGACAGTTACAATTTAAATTGTACTTTCATAACGTTTTAATAAAGGAAGATATTTAATTTTTATGATCACAACCAAGTATTTTAACTATCGGCAAATATTTAATTTAGCGGGTGCCCATTTAATATGGCTGACGCTTTGGTGCTCTCTGGTGGCGGTCATTTATTATTTTTTTAATTGGCAGTGGATGATAATTCCCTGGGTGCCATTGGCTTTGATTGGAACCGCTGAGGCTTTTTACGTCGGGTTTAAGAATAATCAGGCCTATGATAGACTTTGGGAAGCCCGGAAAATCTGGGGTGGGATTGTCAATTCAAGTCGTTCTTTCACGGCAATGTTATATGCCTTTGATACCCAGGATGGTGATCATACCGATTTGGAGGAGCGGAGGAAAAGGATTGCTTATCGCCATATCGCTTGGTTATATACTTTTCGTGAGCAGTTGTTGATCCCGACAGAATGGGAGCATGTCAGTTTGAAAAAACACTTTGGTTCAATGAATGTTAAACGGAACAGGCTGATAAAGGCTGGCTTTCCTGATTATAGTAGGACATCGATTTTTTTACGCAAATACCTTTCTACAGATGAGTTTAAGTTGCAGAGCACCTATAAAAATTTTGCAACGTATTTGATTTCTAAACAAGCAAAGGAAGTTAATGCATTGAAAAATGATCAAATCATTTCGGATTTTAACCAAACCCAACTGCAGAATTGTCTGAATCAATTTTACGACTATCAAGGTCAGGCGGAAAGAATCAAAAAATTTCCTTCACCGAGACAGTTTGCCAGTACAGCATTTGTCTTTAATGTTATTCTCATCATTCTGCTCCCATTGGGCCTAGTAAACGAATTTGCGAAATTGGGAGACTGGGGGATATGGACGAGTATTCCTTTTTGTGTGGTAATTGGATGGATTTATATCGTGATGGAATTGGTCGGCGATTATACCGAAAATCCTTTTGGAGGACTCATGTTTGATGTGCCTATGCTTTCTATTTGTCGAACCATAGAAATTGATGTGTTGCAAATGGTGGGAGATGAGGATCTTCCGGAAGCAATTGCATCGAAAAATGGTGTTTTGGTTTAAATTTTCTTATACATTTATTGCAATTGTATTCTTTACCTCGGCGATCATAAATGAGCTATGGGTGCTGGCGATATGCTGTAGGCTTGTCAATTTCGTTAACATAAAGCTCCGATAGTCTGCCATATCATGGACACAAATCTTTAGAATATAGTCGTAGTCGCCACTTACGTGGAAACACTCGGTTACCTCCTGAAGGTTCATGACCTCTTTTTCAAATTGTAAAATATACTCCTTTTTGTGCTGTGTTAATTTTACGTGGCATAATACAAGGAAATCTTTTGCTATTTTCTTTTTATCAAGTATGGCGACATAGCCAGCGATAATTCCAGTATTCTCGAGTTTACGGACTCTTTCATAGACTGCTGTTACAGACAAGCTCAGTTTGTAGGAGAGTTCTTTGGTCGTTTGTTTGGCATCTTCCTGTAGAAAACGCAATAGCTTACGGTCAATCTCGTCAAATTGCATAGATTTTTTTTTGGTTTTTACTAGCTCGTTTTTAATTAGCTAGATGTTTTAACTAATTATTGTTTATATAATAGATTTATATTCTAAGATAAGTAAAATTACTTGTAATATAATTTGAAATATCTCAATTTTAAAGATAAAAACATGGAAAATTTTAATGCAGCAAATGAAATTCAAGATTTGCAATACTTTGGTGAGTTTGGAGGAGTGAACCCGTCAATTTCTGATAGCTCCACCTATACTTTTCTTTCGGCTAAAAAAATGTTCGACACATTTGAAGGGAATGCGGAAGGTTGTTATCTCTACTCAAGGCATTCGTCGCCGATGAATTTGTATTTGGCACAAGCCTTAGCAAAAATGGAGGACACCGCTGCGGCCAATGTAACATCTTCGGGGATGGGAGCGATTACAACAGTTCTTTTACAACTATGTAAAAGTGGTGACCATATCATTTCCAGCAGAACAATCTACGGTGGTACTTACGCCTTTCTTAAAAATTTTCTCCCGCCTTTCCAGATTGAGACGACGTTTTTGGATATTAATGATGTCGAAGAACTCGAAAGATCGATAAGACCTAACACAAAAGTGTTGTATTGTGAAAGTGTGAGCAACCCTTTATTGCATGTCGCAGATTTAAGAAAACTTTCGGCCATCTGTAAAAAACACAAGCTAAAACTGATTGTCGACAATACGTTTTCTCCATTGTCCATCTCGCCAACACTTTTGGGAGCAGACATTGTCATTCATAGTTTAACGAAATTTATCAATGGCAGCAGTGACACAGTCGGTGGGGTTTATTGTGGAAGTCAGGAGTTTATTAATGAAACGAAAAATGTGAACACAGGTGCCTGTATGTTATTGGGGCCAACGATGGACAGCTTACGTTCGGCAAGTATATTGAAGAATTTAAGAACACTTCATATACGGATGAAGCAACATAGTTATAATGCAATGTATCTTGCCGAACGGTTTGAGAAAGATGGATTAAAAGTATCTTATCCGGGCTTACAGTCGCATCGAGATCATGAACTAATGAAAACTATGATGCATGAGACCTATGGTTTTGGTGGCTTAATGACAGTTGATGTGGAAACAACCGAAAAAGCCAATGAACTAATGGAACTGATGCAGGCTGAAAATTTAGGGTATTTAGCTGTCAGCCTAGGATTCTATAAGACGCTATTCTCCTGTTCAGGTAGCTCTACGTCATCAGAAATTCCTGAGGAAGACCGTTTAAAGATGGGTATTTCCGATGGATTGATCAGGTTTTCCATTGGCCTAGATCAAGACATTGAGCGCACCTATAAAAAAATGAGAGCATGCATGCAAAAGACTGGAATTATGCAATAATGTAGAATTAATCCCCATTGGTTGAGTATTAAGTCCACGACAATAGAAAAGATCCGTAACTATTTTGACCTTTTTCTACATAAATAGTTTACGGATATTCTCGTGCAATGCAGGCTTACTAATCTTGAGAAACTCAAGAATAAGATCCTCACTTGTGGGTGGCCGATGTGGAAAGGCATATTGCTGTAAAAATCTCCTCAAAGCAGTATTTATTTTTTCTTCACCTATTAATTCATGTAATTGATACATGGCCAGCAGGCCTTTATAATAGGCTACATTTGTATTTCCGGGAGATACTCTCATTAAAGCTTCATCTGCACCGTTTGCTTTTCCAATTTCATAAAGATCCTGATACATTTTGACCACGTTCTTAATTCCTTCGGGGCCATGTTTGTGTTTATAACACATCAACTCAGTATACATAGCGAGCGTTTCTGTCAGCATCGTAGCACCTTCTCGCCGGTCATCGGGATCGATTTGACTGTTACCCCACCATTGGTGCGATAATTCATGTCCGGCAAGTTCATTAATGACATCTCTTGTTTTTTCACGACGTAGGTCTGAATGAAAAGTCGTGTTTTCATTCATGAAAATCGTACCGGGATAAGCTGTCGCATTAAATCCACTAACAAATCCAGATATTTCAACGAAACGTATGCTTTTAAATGGATATTTTCCAAATTTGTTTTGGCAATAGGCTAAAGTTCTTTTTGAGTCGTTTATAAGTTGTTTAACATTCTCAGGGTGTTTACTGTCATAATATACCTCGACGGATATGTCGTCGTAAGTGGATTTTTCAACTGCATATACAGCAGAGGAGATTCCAAAACGAAAGGGAATCGGCCCTATTGATTTATAATGAAAAAAGTTTCGATTTCCCTTCTGCCATTTTCTGATGAATTCCCCGGTCGCGATACAGGTTTGGTCGAGGTCACTGGAAATAATTGTTTCAAGGTCGACATATCCATAATCGTAAGGAAGAGCATCAGGTTGATCTAACTTTTTTAAAGCGCTTGCTTTTCCGAGTTTTCGTTTTTCACGCTCAAGCGGGTCTTCTATTTCATTTTGGTGCTGATAACCGAATATGGGATAATAGCGACTAATACGCATAAAAGATCCATTAGCTAAGATGGCATTCATGGGGTCGTGACGGTTGAAAGGTGTCCATTTGTATTTTAGGACAAATTTCATCGTAATAGAATCTCCAGGCATGAAAGGGCTTGTAAGTTTAAATCGGCGATGACCATAGGTATTGTCGTTCGCTATTTGTAAAGTACGGTCTATATTGACCTGCACTAATTCCATCGAGGGATCTGTGTAGAGCAGTAGACTATCCAGCGGAGCACCTGATTTATTGACAAGCTTATACCGACCGCTAATGACATATTCATTTGATGTTGGATAAAGATCTATCTCGGTTTTGACTGAAACGATTGTCGGTTGAGCTATATCTTGATAGGATCTATATTTCTGTTCATAATGTTGCATCCATTCGATTTTCGCCTCAGAGCTGCTAACCTGAGTCTTTTGATAGATACGGTAACCCGAAACTGACAGAATGGCAAACATCAGTAAAGAGAAGACCTTTAAGCTTAAATCTGATTTTAAGACGGCAGAAATATGCTTTGCCTTGTTTCGTTTATGAATAGAATACATAGCTATAAGGACTGAAAAGGATGTCCAATAGACCATCTTAAAGCTGAATGCATGCAGATAGGCGCCAAATTGATTCATGTCGCCGCTATATTGTAAAGGAGATTTCGCAAAACGAAAAACTGGATGTTCTAAGCCAAGCATGATCCCAATAAATGAATTGGTCAATACAAAAAACAAGACCGTCAAAAGTAATGCTGGATATTTTACTCCAACAATCGACTGTATGCTGATAATAACTGAAGCATACAGGAATGACGGAATACCAAGAATATAGAAAAGACTTATATATAGATTCCATTCAATTTTTGGATATTGGAATATAAATTGAAGAACAATGCATTGCAGTATGCTTATTGTAATAAGCAATAATGCAATACAGCATAACGAGATCCATTTGGCCAGTGAGATAACAGTGGTCTGTACAGGAGTGCTGTCTTCGAGTACATTCATCCGCGTAGTTCGAGAGCGCCAGACTGTCTCCATACCATAAAAAGATAAGAGGGAAAGCAAAAAAAAAGGAAAGCTATTGATGATGTTCCGAATCATCAATCCAGTACTAGCATAACGTTGGGGCAAGCGCATTCCTGCATCGATATCACTGTATATTTCCATACCAAGAAAAAACACCCATAAGGCAATGATAATGACAAAGGGTATGCCTTTCACTAGAAAGCGAATGTCCATCTTTAAGAAGCTATAAAACGTATGCCATTTATAAGAAAAACCCTTGTCTGAAACGCTTATTTCAACCTTAGCAGATGGGGGTCGCTGTCCCGATTCTCGCAACTGCGGTTTTGTCTTCTGTTTTTGCGAGTGTTGAAAACGTGCTTGATAAATAGCAAAAAGTATAAGCGCGGCTGAAAATACAAATACACCAAGGCGGTTTATTAAAAAATTTCCTTTGAGCTGCAGCAATTTCGAGTTTTTCAAGGCTGGACTCCATGATTGACATTGTTCAAAAAAGGCTGCGAGACCAAAAGGGTCCATTATCGCCATCCATCTCATGGTTTCGGTGGAAACAGGTGATGCATTGGCAAATAATGGCGAATTTGAAAATAGAGAAACGATGAAATAAAGAATGTAGATAAAAATCCCCGAAAGAAAAACAAGTGTCTTGCTTCGGCTGCTCCAAGCAATCGCGCTAACAATTGCGGTACAGAAAAAGATATTTGGAAGTACAAGCAGGAAATAGGGCTTTACGTAATTGAGCAGACGGAATGACATAAACTTTTCATGTTGACCTCCCTGTAATGCGTGACCGAGCATCAATCCAATAATAAACAATAGAAAAGTGAGGGCTGTAATTAAAAGCACCAACACAAAACGACTTAGTAGAAAAATACTTTTATTTACCGGCGTTGTATATAGGAGTGATGAAAATCGTGCATCTATTTCTCGTAAAAATACCTGTGATGAAAAAATAACAATAGTAAAGATATTCAATAGCGACACAAGTCCAATGGTATAAGTTAATACAAAGGGCGAATTGGAGTAAACTCCTGTAAGCGAAAAAGAGGCTATAATACTAACCCAATAACCAAATGCTACAAAACTGAATAATAGTGCCAGGAACCATTTTTTTGGAAAGTAAAAGCTGACTTCCAATAGAAAGTAGTCGATAAACATGGCTATACAATTTGAGATAAATGTGTGAAATAGACATCTTCCAGATCAGGTTTAATTTGCTCAAAACCAGTTCCCGGACTTACTGCGGCATAGATATGGACATCAAGACGCCCTCCATGTAATTGTGTTGATAAGATGTGAAAGTTTTCGCTAAAATATTGTAATTCGTTTTTGTTGATCGTTTTTGCCCAAATATTGCCTTCCAACGATTTTAGAAAGTCGTTCGGTGCACCATTGACAATTAATCTTCCGTTATTGACAATCGCCATTTGCGCACAGAGGCTTCGTACATCTTCCACTAAATGTGTTGAAAGGATTACTATAATCTGTTCGCCGATTTCACTGAGCAGATTATTGAAACGATTGCGCTCTTGGGGATCGAGGCCAGCCGTAGGCTCGTCTACAATGATGATTTGAGGCGAACCTAACATTGCCTGTGCAATGCCAAAACGTTGCCGCATTCCTCCCGAAAAATTGTGAACTTCTTTGTCCCGAAATTCGTAAAGATTTACTCGTGCGAGTAAATCCAATATATGCTCCTTTCGTCCTTCTTTTTTAATTCCTTTAAGTACGGCAAGATGATGCATGAGCTGATAGGCGGATAGGTGCGGATATACCCCAAAATCTTGCGGTAGGTAACCGAGCTGTTTTTTTATAAAAGAGAGGTCATTTAAAAAATTGACCTGATTCAATACGATTGAGCCGGTATCTGCCTGTTCTAAGCCAGCGATTATCTTCATTAATGTTGATTTTCCAGCACCATTTGGACCTAACAGCCCAAACATGCCTTGACCGATATGTAATGAAAACTCCGTAATCGCTTTCACCCCGTTAGGATAGGTTTTCGAAAGATTCTGGATGTGTAGCTGGTTCATAATAGACTTGTCTTTACCCCGCATTACCATGTGGGCCCTATAAATGGTTAAATCCTAGTTTTATATGCTAATCGGGTACGAATTCCAATATATCACCTGGTTGGCATTCCAATACATTACATATAGCTTGTAGCGTTTCAAAACGTATACCTTTTGCCTTTCCGGTTTTTAATACCGAAAGATTACCCTGTGTAATGCCGATTAATTCTGCAAGTTCCTTACTTTGCATTTTTCTTTTAGCCAACATCACGTCTATATTTACAACAATAGCCATATACTAAATATATAAATCTTGTTCATCCTGTAAGTGGAGGCCTTGTCGGAAGATTTCCGCGAGAAAAAAGACAAAAATTCCCAAAATGAAATGTACAGCAATGAGTATGGCAATTCCCCCTTCAATTGTAACAAATATTTTAGCAATAGCCGTACAAATGGTTGGTAGCAACATGTTTAACCAGTAATACCGTTTGAGTATAAGGAGGTGGGATTTGGTGAAAAGCTTTCTTCGGGTAAACAATTTAAATATTTGCGCAGACAACAGAAAAAAGAGAGCATAGCATGACAGGGGTAGTAAGAATGAAAATACTTTGTACGATAAGTTATTATCCACACTCATTAAGGGTGTTTTGGTAAACGGATAGTTGATATGAAGATACATTCCATCGCTATAGGAAACCGTATTCCAGCTTGTCAGTAGGCATATCAACGAATAAATCGTCATGATTAAATATAAACTCCCTAAAAATGAAGTTATATAGAATAAGACACCGCCGATTATTTTTGTTCGGTTCATGATGTATAATTTTGTTTGATACTGTAAAGTTACAATTAATTACCGTAAAACGGTAATTAATTATTTAAATAGCGTATTTTTTAAAAATGATAAGATACTCAAACTCACAATGGACTTGGTCTTTTCGAGACTGTGGAGGATAGTAAGACATATTGGCAGGTATGGAAACCAAGCACGCAGTCCTTTTATCAATCCATGCCAAAGAAGAGGCAATTGTCACATAGACATCACTATTCACGACGATAGGGGCTGTAACAGTTAAAAAATCTCTTTTGGCATATCATTAGCAATTTAAAATCAATATTTTAGTTAATATGGCAAAGAGACTTTTACTGATAGTATTCTTATTTGTTTTGGGGGACATCTATTTTTTTCAGGCGTTCAGTACGGTTATTCGTGGTTCGATTTGGCAGAACATGTATTGGGGGATTGATATCCTGTTGTTTTTTGGTGTTTTTACGTTAATTTTTTTGCGGAGAGGGGGTTATGATGTCCAGGAGACAGCGACAAGTCTAATCACGGCATTTTTAATTGTTTTTATACCAAAATTGCTTGCTGTTCCCTTTTTATTTGTTGAAGATCTGGTGCGTATTTTTCGTTCCTTTCCCCCACGTAGTATATTTTTGAGTGAGATTGTATTGTTTTTGGCGGGGGCCATGCTATTGGTTATTTTTTTCGGTTTAACCAAAGGTCGTTATTTTTATAAAGTGCGGGAGGAAGTATTGAGTTTTCCTGATCTACCTACGGCGTTTGACGGTTTTAAAATTACGCAGCTATCGGATATTCATTCTGGTAGTTTATCTGATATCAAAAGGGTACGTAAAGGTATCGAATTGGCCAATGCACAAAACAGTGATCTGGTATTGTTTACGGGCGATCTAGTCAATAATAAAGCTTCCGAAATGGAACCTTGGGTTTCGGACTTCAACCGATTAGAAGCTCCTTCGGGCAAGTTTTCAGTCCTTGGAAATCACGATTATGGGGATTATGTGCAATGGGAAAGTGTTGAATCAAAAGCCTTAAATTTGAATAGGCTTAAGGAAATTCATCATGAAATGGGATTTAAATTGCTGCTAAATGAATCGATAGCGATAGAAAAGCAAGGTGAGCGTATTTCGTTAATTGGAGTTGAAAATTGGGGGAAAGGAGGGTTTCATCAATATGGTGATCTTGCTAAAGCAACCCTTGGATTGGACGCGGATACCTTCAAAATTTTGATGTCTCATGATCCTTCACATTGGGATCATGTTACTTTGGACTATAATCAACATGTTCATCTGACCCTGGCAGGACATACGCATGGTATGCAGTTTGGGATAGAACTATTTGGGTTAAAATGGAGTCCAATTCAATATTTTTATAAACAGTGGGCTGGACTCTATCAAAAACAAGGAAAATATCTTTATGTCAACCGTGGTTTTGGTTTTCACGGTCTAAAAGGTCGGATAGGCGTTTGGCCTGAAATTACGGTTATTACATTACGGAAAAGCGTTGTCTGATATTTTGGTATGAGAAACAACGTTTATCTGTTCTATCAATCGATAAGGTTCATTTCCTTTAACCGGCTAAAGATAATCTGATCTACGGCAGAAGTCCTATGTTTGTCTTTATAGGTTAACCATTCAAATGTCTCGATTTCATTTGCCGGATGCAATACTGCTTCGAAATCAGAAAAGTAGCAGGTCATTCTTACGAGCGTATCTTGATTTCGTCCATCGGCGATTGCTTCAAAGATACCCAAAAGGCGTGTTGATTCTTCGACGATATGTACAGAAAGCTCCTCCAGTATTTCTCTTTTTAAACAGGTAATATCGGATTCATTATTCTCTCGTTTACCACCGGGAAAGTAAAATTTTGTTTTAGTTTTGGAACGCGTGCTCAAAATTTTCTTATCTTTAATGCTAATTAAAGCAACTTTGTCTATTATTTTATGCTGCATATTGCAAAACTAGCCATTGAGAATGAAAAATCAGATAGCATAGTGAAATAGTGCTTGAAATTATATTCAAATTTGAGTATTTAAAGGAAGATGAACCTTTATATTCCTGATGTTAGTATCTTAACAATTTCTTTGAAGCCTCTTTGTTTTGCGTGTTGCAAAGGGCTTGTGCCATTGAAATCAGGAATATCCAATTTTGCGCCAGCATCTTTTAGAATCTGAATAATTTCCTGATATTTTTTGCTTCCATCACCGAGTACAATGGCTTCCATCAAAGCAGTCCATCCTAAACGATTGACATGATCCAAAGGGAAATTTTTGGTATTGGCCAATAATCTTACCGTTTCAACATATCCACGTTCGCATGCCGGGATTAAAGCTGTGCCGTTATATCGATTAAATAAATCGAAGCGAGCGCCGTGATCTAAGAAAAGTTTGACGAGTTCAACTTGCCCACTTGCTCCTGCGTATAAAAATGGGCTGTCCATATTGTCGGCCTGAAGGTTGACATCGGCACCATACTCTACCAATAATTTGGCCATTTCAATATTTCCATTGTTTGTCGCGATAAGTAGAATAGAACGTTTATTCGTATCTTCGCTATTTACGTTGGTATTATTCTCGAGCGCTTTTTTCACTCCCTCTAAATCATTTTTGGTGACCAATTTAATAATTTCTTCCTGGGACGAATTTTCGGTATATGAGTTTTCTGTTAATGCCGATCGACACGAATTTGTTATGCTCATCATTATCAGGAGTATTAAAGTTGTTTTCATCATTTTATTGTGCTGTAATTTTTTCGATAAAGCCGTAGAAACTTCGATGTTTAATACAAAAATAGTAGTTAAGGCTGTTTTTACAACGTGGTTTTTATTCCATTCTTTGGATATTTTATTCTAGGCTTACATTTTGGGAAATCCCTTATTTCTTTTCCATATCGTCATCATTATTCGTCTTGTACCTGTTGTGTAATTAATTTGTAGGCAAAATGTGGGCAGTAATAAATTGTTCAAATATCGAGATGTATTCTGCAAAGCATCCCAAAGAATCATGGCGACCTTTGTACTAGAAATTCTAGCCAATAACAATGTAAGGAATTAATTCCTGTTCTATTGTCTAGTAAATTTTACATGCTGAGTAGAAGAACATGATCAAAATAAATATGGAAGCTAAAACATATATTTTAAAAAACGTACTGCTTGAGATAGGATTTGAGTACGATGGAAAAGAAGTGATAAGCACACGTACTGCTTTATTCTGTATAGAAGTTGAAGACGGTAAGATAAAAGGAATTAAACCTAATGACCCTAAAGCAAATGCTATTGATGCAAAAGGACATTTAATGTTGCCGGCTTTTAAGGATATGCATGCCCATTTGGATAAAATGTTATTTGGTTTGCCCTGGGAAGCTGTTTCTCCAAGGCGGCATACTGTAAAGGACATGATCGCTTATGAGCAAAAAATGATTCCAACCTGGCTAAATACTTCTGTGGAGAGAACTGGTAAAATGTTGAATTTTTTGCAGGGATATGGAACAGATTTTATTCGCTCACATTTCAATGTTGATCCAACATCAGGACTAAAATCCCTAACAAATTTAGAAAGTGCGCTGGCATTAAAAAAGGATACCGTCGAAGCAGAGCTGGTAGCCTTTCCACAGCATGGCCTTTATTATACGGATACTTTACCGATTTTAAAAGATGTTGCAAAATTGGATGCTGTTAGTTTTATTGGTGGGGTAGATCCATATTCTTTAGATGGAAGTATTGAAAGAACCATGGAGCAAATTACGAATTTAGCTCTCGAAAACGATAAAGGTGTTGATATACATCTCCATGAAATGGGGGAAAGTGGTATGAGGACAATCGAGTTCTTGATCGATCGAACACTAGAAAACCCCCAATTAAAAGGGAGGGCGTTTGTCAGCCACGCTTTTGCACTGAGTCGACTTGACAAAGCCGAAACTGAAAAAATTTCAGCGCGCCTAGCTGAAGCGGGTGTGGGAATCGTTTCGTCGGTGCCATTTGGCACGATGATTATGCCTATTCCAACACTTCGGAAATATGGTGTGGAGGTTTTGGTCGGGAACGACAACATCCAAGATCACTGGAATACTTTTGGATCTGGAAACATGCTTCAAAAAGCAAATCTTATTGCCCAGCTGTATGGTTATGGAACGGAATTTGGCTTATCAAGAACATTAGCTTTCGCAACACATTATAGATTGCCTTTGGATAATAATGGGAATCAGGAATGGCCAAAAGCAGGTGATGAAGCAAGCATGGTTTTTGTTGATGCTAGTTGTTCTGCTGAAGCAGTCTCGCGAATTTCAACAGTAAGCTCTTTGGTACATAAAGGAAATATTGTATTTTAAGAGTTGTTTTTAACTTTGATTATTCACTGTATACGCGTTCAATTCCATGTTGAGAGGGATTGAATACAATAAAACAACTTTGTTGAAGAGCTGGTTATTTATAATAACCGGCTCTTATGTCTTGGCAATAGAAATCTTACTGATGACCTCAAAATTTGAGATTCGATAATCGTCGTCAAAAAATAGTCCATTTATGTATCGCTGTATAGGGTAGAACAAATCGGCGGGGCTATCACCGAAGAAAGTTTTAAAATCGTTCGGAATAGAATACAGGTGACTGTACTGTCCTTTACCTAAACTGATACCGCCAATTTTCTTCAAGTAACCCGTTACTTTATGTATTTGTTTGTCGGAGAACGGTTCCTTTGTCTCTACGAAATAATCCTCAACATAAAAATTACGGATATCCTGAAGCTTGAGCGCACTGTTTGGGTCGGGTTTAATACGTCTCGAATAGGATACATCAACTAAAGTGCAACTCGCTTTTTGGGCTTGCGCAACATCAATAAAATAGCCTTCATCAACCATCAAATGCTTACTATCTTTATATATTCCTAATAGCATTTCGTTGATTTCCCTGTCAGAATAATCCGATATATTAGAAGATCTTCCTAACTTCTCAAATGCAAGGCCACTATCGTTCCAATGTTTTCTAATTCTATTAAGCTCGTGCTGTTGAAAAGTTTTTATTTTCTCCATGTATAATCTGTCTAACCTTACTTTAGGGACTTTAAAGATAATTTTAAAACTTTACTTTTGTTAATCTTAGAGGTGGCTAAGTGCAATTTGAATCAAATCTAATTTAACAGAATCTTTGTTCAGTTTATTTTTGCAGCGTTAAGACGCTATTTGTAAGGGAAATCAAATTATTTGGACGCCTAGCTCTTGAGTAAGACAACGTCACCCATTAGGTTACCCGTCTGTTAAAACAGAACGAATAAATCCCTTTGGTTCTTTACAGGGTGAATAAATATATTAAAAGACCACTTGTTATATCAAATGGTCTTTTATGTACTTCTAAGAAGAGTTGATTATTGATTCAGGACTGTGGGATCGCTATTTTGTTGCCCTAATCTGGATATCTAAAGTAAATTCATCCTCAATGGCCTTATTACCTAGGTCAGAGAAGAAACTCGCTGAGCGATATTGTATATCAAAATCCAACCGATTCACTTTAACACCTTTAGCCTCGGCAGAGAGCCCGTCTGCAGTTGTTGTAACTTTTGCGGGAAAAGAGATCGATTTTGTTTTATTTTTGATCGTAAGATTGCCTGTTATGATTGGATTTCCCTTACTGTTGTCAACTTTACTGATGACAAATTTCGTAGTCGGATAACTTGGCACATTAAAGAAATCCTCATTTTTTAAATGTCCGGTCAATTTAGGGGCATCTGTACATGCCAAGGAATTCATATCTATAGTAAAATTCCCGGAAGTAATTTTTCCTTTATCAATCTGGATTATGCCATCCTGCAGATTTATAGTTCCCTCATGTCCTCCCACCACTTTTTTAGCATTCCATTTGATTGTGGAGGTCTGGGTATTGATCTTATAGCTTGCTTTTTGAGCAAAAGCCATTGATGTTAAGCAAATAATTGCTAACGTTAAACTGGTTCTTTTCATTGAAATGATTATATAAACCCAAATATACGTCGTGTTGTGTTGATCGCTATATGTTGAAACCCTTTTTTTGTTTGCGCAGTGTCAATATTGCGATTAAGCTTCTTTATCCGTCGGTAATACCCGCTAACTTAGCACAAATTAAATTGTGGATCGAAAACATTTTCGTCTCCAAATTGTGGTCTATAAAAAAAGATAATATGATTAAATCGAAAGGTTATGCGGCAAAAGACAGTACTTCTCCACTTGAATACTGGGAATTTGAAAGACGGGAGCTTGGTGCAAACGATGTTTTAATAGATATCTTGTATAGTGGGATCTGTCATTCGGATATTCATCAAGTTCATGACGAATGGGGAGGTACACAGTACCCGATTGTTCCAGGTCATGAGATTGTTGGTCGAATCAGTGCCGTTGGTTCTGGAGTGACTAAATTTAAAAAAGGTGACCTCGCCGGTGTGGGATGTATGGTGGCCTCTTGCGGCCAGTGTGATAACTGTAAATCAGACCAACAACAATTCTGTTCAGAAAAGAAGACCGTTTGGACTTATAATAGCAAAGATGTTATGCATGATCACAGCTATACCTTTGGTGGATACAGTAATAATATAGTAGCAGACGCAGATTTTGTGCTTCATGTACCCGAATCTTTGGATATTAAAAAGGTTGCGCCACTTCTCTGCGCTGGGATCACTACTTACTCGCCATTAAAAAGATGGAATATCAGTAAAGGTCATAAAGTTGGGGTTTTAGGCTTAGGCGGATTGGGGCATATGGCTGTCAAAATTGCGGTGGCAATGGGAGCAGAAGTTACCATGATCAGTCATTCCCCCCGAAAAAAGGAAGATGCCGCATTGCTTGGTGCGCACAAGTTCTTAAATACTCATGAAGCAGAAGAGATAAAAGAGTTTTCATCGTATTTTGATTTCATTATTGATACTGTATCTGCACCACATGACTACAATCTTTATTTAGCATTACTGAAAACAAAAGGTGTTTATATTTGTGTTGGCATTCCAGCCGCTCCCATGCAGATTAACGGACGCTCGATTATGGGCGGGAATAAGATCTTAACGGCTTCTAGTATTGGAGGGATACAGGAAACACAAGATATGCTTGATTTCTGTGCTCAACATAACATTTTACCCGAAACTGAAATGATCGACATTGATTATGTCAATGAGGCTTATCAACGGGTATTGGATAGTGATGTAAAATATCGGTTTGTAATCGATATGTCAACTATTGAGAAATAACTAAAAAACAGATCGACAACTTTGGGCGATCTGTTTTTTTAATTAACTATTTTTTGATATTTCATTCTATAGGAGTATTTATTTTCTCTTATGATGTTGAACCCGATATTTAAATATAATTTTTGTGCTTTATTGGATTTGAGAACATCTAGTGTAACCGATTTCCCTTCGGAAACTGCTCCATCTATAATCTCTTTAATGATTTTTTTTCCTATTCCTTGGCCTTGATATAAAGGGGCGATCTGAATTTGAATCAACTCGATACTATCCCGTTTTTTCTCTATTTTTAAGAGTCCAATTGATATTGTATTATATTCAATGATGGGAGCGCAATCGAATTTGTATTTAATTCTCTGCATGTGCGAATCTACGGACGTCGAGAGGGAAGATGCTATTAAATGCGGATTCATAGTTTTTACTCTTAGATTTAACAAAAAATTCAAATCACTTTCCTTTGCTGTTCTGTATGTTATTTGCGCCATATGATCAAGATGTTTTAACGTTTAATCTTTTTAATTTCATTAGGTGTTATATCAGATTAAGATTAACCAATAACAAGGACTTCTGTGTCTGATTGATGGGGTCATATTATAAGTTCCTCAATAGAAATCGTTTTGCAATTTAGCATATTATCCTCATTTCGTATCCAAAGTATTGCTCAATGGGTGTATGGCGATGTCGTCTTAAATTTTTTATGACATTTTTATGTGATGGTCTTTGGCTTGCCTCGACGTGAATAACGTAACTTTAGTGTCGTTGTTACATATGTTATGTGATACATGTTTTTTATTCAATGGAACAATAGATAGATAATTTCGATGAAAAAGATAGAATTACAACACACAGATTTGCAGATAGCACCGATCAATTTTGGTGGAAATGTATTTGGATGGACATTGGACGAACAGCAGTCGTTTGATATTTTAGATAAATTTGTAGGCGCAGGATTTAATTTTATAGATACCGCAGATACTTATTCATGGTGGGTAAATGGTATTGGAGGGCAATCCGAAGAAATTATTGGCAAGTGGCTAAAAAGCCGGGGTAATCGTCAGGATATTGTGGTTGCAACGAAAGTTGGTTCGGAAACCAAGGAACACTGCTATGATATTTCAAGAAAACACATTTTGAAATCTGCTGATGAGTCATTGAGACGGTTGGGAATAGACCATATTGATTTATACTATACTCATTTTGATGATAAAATAACACCTGTTGAAGAGACACTATCGGCTTATGATGAGTTGATTAAAGCAGGTAAGGTTCGGTATATTGCAGCCTCTAATTTGTCTGCAGCACGATTAATTGAAAGTTTTAATGTTGCGGAGAAAAATGGTTTACCTAAATATGTTGCACTGCAGCCACATTATAATCTTGTTGAGCGTGGTGGTTTTGAAACTGACTATGCTTCATTGGTTCAAAAGTATGGTTTGAGTGTATTTCCATATTGGTCCCTTGCAGCAGGATTCTTGACCGGTAAATACCGTACTGAGGTTGATTTTGATAAAACAGCAAGGGGAGGCGGTATCAAGAAGTATTTTGATGACAAAGGAAAAGCCGTTTTAAAGGCGTTAGATTCTGTCGCCGAAAAACACGAAACAAAACAAGCGACGGTTGCGCTAGCTTGGTTATTAGCCAAACCCTTAATTACGGCTCCGATTGTAAGTGCTACTAGTGAAAATCAGTTGAAAACCTTATTTGCGGCTCCGTCTCTGCAACTAGATACAGAAGATATCGAATTGCTGGACGAAGTGAGTAAATGAATGACAATTTTGTAGTTATTTTATGATTTCTTTTTAATACCAAAATATTGTTTGAAATCTCCATCTTTCATGGAGATTTTTTTGTTTTCTGTTTAAACTGACAGGAATTTAAAAACTTATATTTTAATAGGCTTCCTGTATAACAATAGGTGAGAACCGGAAAGCTTGGTTTATATACTTTAATAAGTTTATTGTAAATTGGGTTATTAAATTGATCTTATGAAAAAGCTCCTAATTTTATTTTTCTTTTTGGTTGTTGATAGAAGCTATGCTCAGGTGCTCACACCTTATGAACGTGGCAATGGGAATCAGTCTACAACTTTTGATGAAATGCGTGAATATTATCGGGAATTGGCACAGAAGTATGCATCAATTACCTATGAAACAAAAGGAGTCGACGATAATAATAAGCCGATTGATGTTGTTATATTTAATCCCACAGGAAGTACATTGGAAGAGTCTAGGAAAGAGAAGTGTATTCTATTCGTTAATAATGGTATTCATCCTGGAGAACCAGATGGTATTGATGCGACTATGATGCTCATGCGAGATTTGGCGTCGGAAAAAATTAAACCAGTTAAGAATGTAATTGTTGTAGCGCTTGCAAGTTACAATGTCAGTGGAATGATGAATCGAGGTAGCTTTTCAAGAGCCAATCAAAATGGCCCTGAAGAGTATGGTTTTCGAGGAAATGCTAGAAATTATGATTTAAATAGAGATTTTATAAAAACAGATACAAAAAATTCGCGAAGCTTTCAGCAGATTTTCCAATGGATCAAACCAGATGTTTTTATCGATAATCATGTGAGCAATGGGGCAGATTATCAATACACATTCACGTATATTTCGACAAATAAAGAACGTCTTGGAACTATTTTAGGAAACTATTTTAACAACCAAATGCAAAAGACTTTGCTAAAAGATCTTCAGGGAAAAGGATTCATTTCTGTCCCATATGTTAATATACATGGCGATATACCAGATGGTGGTTTTCCAACCTTTATGGATTCGCCGAGATACGCTACAGGATATACCAGTCTATTTAATGTAATAGGAACGGTTGTGGAAACACATATGTTAAAGTCTTATAAACAACGTGTCAAAGCGACCTATGATTATATGCTGTGTAACATTGATTATATGGAACAAAATTACAATGTGATAAAGCAGAAGAGAGCTGAAAACCTAAATCAATATAAAATAGGGGACAAATATGCTATTGCATGGAAGCTGGATTCCTCAAAATATGAATTAATGGATTTCAAAGGTTTCCAAGCTAAATACAAACCCAGTGACATCTCTTCGAAAGATAGGTTATGGTACGATAGAGAGGCTAAGTTTTCAAAGCAAGTTAAACTATATAATTCCTATATCCCAATCAAAGAAATTACAGTTCCCAAGTATTATGTGATCCCACAATCCGAATGGAAAATTATTGATCTGTTAAAACTCAATCAAATTAAGATGATCCCTTTAAAGGAGGACTCGGTCATTATGGTGGAGCAATATCGAATTAATGACTTCAAGACAACTTCAAGTCCCTATGAAGGACATTATTTGCATTTTGATACCGATCTTATTCGGGAAACTAGGAGGGTAAAGTTTAATGTAGGAGATCTTTTGGTACCATTGAATCAAGACGGAGTGAAATTTCTATTGGAAACCTTGGAACCCGAAGCAATCGACTCTTATTTCAATTGGAATTTCTTTGATGCAATTTTAGGACAGAAAGAATATTATTCAGCTTATGTTTTTGAGGATACGGCAGCTAAGCTTCTAGAAGAGGATAAAGAATTAAGAACTGCATTTGAAAGGGAAAAGACGAGCAATCCTAAGTTCGCCGAGAATAGCAGAGCACAATTGGACTGGATTTATAAACACTCACCTTATTATGAAAGATCTCACCTTCTTTATCCTATTTTTCGAATCAATTGATATTTTCGTTGTTTTTAAAAGGGTAAGCCTATTTATAAGATAATTATTTTAAACATAAATCAATTGTAAAACCGATCGTCATTATTACAATAAAATACGTTATAAATCCTAATGTGTAGGCCGAAAATGCTTTGAAGTAATTGATTTTTTTATCCTTGTCAAAAAATTGGCCCGTGCCCCAAGTGCAATATAAAAAGTTTAATGCAGTTGCATACATGAGTAAGTTTGTATGAGTCATACCCTCAATTATTGCAAAAAATGCATACATCAACATACTCATTCCCATGATGAAACACAACAAAATGAGAATTTCGAAGAAATTGTAATTGTATTTTCTGAAAAATAGTTTAGCCCAAAAAGCGATAAATAATCCCATGATAATATTGGCATAACCATAATGATTTTGCAACCACTGGAAAATTTTGGATGTTATAACGAATTGATTTTCGATTGTACGTGCGTCGACGGACTTGATATATTTCTCTTCTGTATGGAAAAAATGAGCGACCAATGAGTACAACAATGAGGTCACGATGATAAAAATGATCGGTTTCACCAGACGACTTCGATTATCAGAAATGTAGTTTTTTACATTTTGTCCCGGGGCTGTGATTAATTCTTTAATTGTATAAAAGATACCTCTTTCAAAGTGGAGAACGTGCTCTATTTCGTGTGTTATGTAGTGTGCATCTATTCTTTTAAGAGCTGCTGGCTGGCCACAGTCAGGACAAAATTTTGAAGTAATGTTTGTCCCGCAGTTTTTACAGTTTACCATGTTAAATGTTTATTGAGATAATAAGGGATAAATTCAATATTTTCAAATGATAGGAGGAATAGTAAGAGCTTTACTATGAATGATTTCTATTTAAGGTAATTATCAATGTTGATAAGTTTATATTTGGGACTTCTTTCCAAAAACTCTCCTAGAAAGGCAGCATGTGTAGCTCCAGAAATGATGAGGATTCGATCATCCTTTGTGACCGGGATTTGATTTATGTTAGAAAACATCCGTAAGTTTCTCCTATAGAATTTACTCGCTTCATCGGCCCCTTCAAAATGACCTTTGGTACTACTATAGGTTAATATATCAGCGTTTATATTGATGAACTTCTGTAAGGTCTCTCGGTCATTAAATATCTTTAGTTTATCTAACACCGATAGTTTATCAATATTAGCAAACTCTGCAATGACTCTTTTCATATAGTTTTTAGCTGTAGTACTGTCTATAGGATTGTCTAATTCGCTGCTAATGTTGTAATTATAGGCAGCTGTTTGCTGTTCGTCAATACCGTAAATCTTTTTTACTCCTGACAATTTACCTACTTCATATGCAATTAAAGCGATTTCGCCACCAAATTTGGCTTTATATTCTTTATCCTCAACAAAAGCGTGATAGTCGGTGTTTAATTCTTCATTTTTTGCAGGAATTATTTCGACACAAATGATTGTAGGTTTAAACGCTGCCAATAGTTTTGCTATTTGATAGGCATCATTTTTATTCTTATTATCATTTTCATCAAACTTCACTTTATGAGCATCTGGTGTATAAGTCATATGGAATGTCGCGAAGTTTAAAACGTCTATCTTTTCCTGTGCATAGCAATTTCCGTAGAATAAAATTCCAAGTATGATCCCGAAATTTCTAAAATAAGCGGTGTTTATAAGCATTGTATAATAAAAAGTTTTTGTTTTTCCGGCTTTATTTCGTCAGCTATTTTTGCCGCGATTTTTTTCAAAAATATTACTGTTTGTTTTAAAAAAAGCTACACTTGAGTGTAGTTTTATTTAACTTCGAATTTTAGAACTTCTTTATGGATTTTAACGCACTATTTTCACAAAAAAATACGGTTGATCGTCTTTCGGAAAAGGATCTCTTGCAAACATACGGCTATCTCGAGTTTGTAAAAGCTTTTTCACGGATTACTTATCAAAGTATTTACTTGATAGATTATCAGCGTAAAAGTTTTGAATATGTGTCTGATAATCCTCTTTTTTTAGCTGGTTTAACGGCTGCCGAAGTGATGGAAATGGGGTATACTTTTTATGAGAAATATGTTCCTCCTGATGATTTTAAGATGCTGATCAATATTAACGAAGCGGGATTTAGTTTTTATGAAAAAATACCAATTGAAGAAAGAAAACTATACGTTATATCTTACGATTTTCAAATACAGAATGCATCAAATAAAGCTATTTTGATTAATCACAAATTGACGCCTGTCTTTTTAACCGAAGAAGGGAAAATATGGAAAGCCATTTGTATTGTATCATTATCGACCAATGTGTCTTCGGGAAATGTGACGATCGAAAAACTTAACGCTGATTTATTATGGGAGCTCGATCTCTTAACGGGAAAATGGATTTCTCGAAGTAAGGTAAATCTTACGGAACGTGAAATAGAAATATTGCGTTTCTATCATCGCGGACTTACCATTCATGAAACATCTGAGCGAATTTTCGTTTCCATAGATACGGTGAAATTCCACCGACGAAAATTATTTGAAAAGTTAGGTGTAAGTAATATGAATGAAGCATTAGTCATCGCGCTGAACAACAGGTTATTGTAATGATAAATGAAGTTGTAATCCAGAGTTTTTAGTATAAGCGCCTCTTTACGAGGCGCTATTTCGTTACTTTTTTACCAACAATAGTAGATATTTCTCATAGCCCTGTGCTTTCATTTTATCCTTTGGAATAAAGCGGAGTGAAGCACTGTTTATACAATATCTTAATCCCCCTTTATCGGCTGGACCATCATTGAAAACGTGGCCAAGATGTGCATCGCCTGTTCTGCTACGTACTTCAGTTCTTCGCATTCCATAAGAATTGTCGGATAATTCTTGAACCAGACTATCGCTGATTGGCTTAGAAAAACTGGGCCAGCCACATCCAGATTCAAATTTATCAGTAGAAACAAATAAAGGTTCTCCGGTGGTGATATCTACATAGATACCCTCTCTGAACTCATCGTTATATTCATTGTCAAATGCGCGCTCAGTAGCGGCATTTTGTGTAACATTATATTGCAGTGGTGTAAGCTCTTTCTTCAGCGTCTCTTTGTCCGCTTTTTTGTAGGTCTTCTCTTGCCCTTGAATCACTTTTTCTGGATTTGCTTTTCGGGCCAGCTCAAATAAATCGGGGCTTATGTGGCAGTAGCCACCTGGATTTTTGTCTAAATATTTTTGATGATAAGCTTCTGCATCGTAATAGTTCTGTAAAGGCTCTATTTCTACGACTATTTTGCTGTTATATTGACTTGCTAGCGCAGCGATTCTTTCTTTAATAATAGCAACATCATCCGTATTGGTAAAATAAATCCCCGTGCGGTATTGTGTACCGATGTCATTACCCTGCTTGTTCAGTGAAGTCGGATCAATTGTCTTAAAGAAAAGATCAATTAGCAGTTTGAGATCCACAATTTGAGGATCATAGCTAACTTTTACCGTTTCAGCAAACCCCGTTTTTCCAGTGGAAACTTGTGTATATGAAGGGTTCTGAAGGTTTCCATTGGCATAACCAACCTCAGTTGCTGTGACCCCACGTACTTGTTTGAAAAAATGTTCGGTTCCCCAAAAGCAACCTCCGGCAAAATAAATAACGTGATCTTGTTGATTTATAGTATTCATAGTTCCTTGTTTTGACGATTTTAAATCTTTTCCTTTTTGCGAAAAACACACCTTACTGATTAGAAATAGTCCAGTAGCTAAAGCAAGGAGAATTATTAAGTGTTTCATGATATGTACCGCTAATCTGATAAAACAAAATTGTTTCTATCATTTGGGCAACAAACACCGTACCTTTCAAAATTGTTTTGTTGCTAGATACACAAATACTCAGTGTTTACTTATTCTTTTTACAATTACAAGACCAAGTAGCTGGATCAATTTAAAATCCTGACAAAATGATACTAACCAAGTCAATCTGCTGCGGAATTTTTGGCAGGCTATTTCTTTCAATCCAACTAATTATCCATACACATTAACCTCATGAAAGCTTATTCGTGCGATTAGTTCTCATAGGATCTTACATGGATATTTGACGGGTGAATAGTAGCATATAACTCCTTAATCGTGTTAATGATCGCGTCCTTATCATAATTGTAGAGCCTGTGAAGTTCTTCCTGGCTACCCTGAATCGCAAAAGAATCAGGTAGACCAAGTCTTTTCACGCTAGCTTTATAACCATGGTCGGCCATAAATTCCATAACAGCGGTTCCAGCTCCCCCTGTAATACATCCGTCTTCGAGAGTAATAACATGAGGATATGTTTGGAATATTTCGTGTAATAGTTCTTCATCGAGGGGTTTAAAGAACCGTAGGTCGTAATGGGCGATATGTATTCCCATATCGAATAGCTCGCAACATGCCTTCTGCGCATATAGGCCGACCGGGCCGAGGGAAAGTATCGCAATTTCCTCACCTGAACGGAGTTTTCTGCCTTTTCCGATTTGAAGCTTGGTAAATTTGTCGGAATGTTGATCCTTTGTACCCGAACCCTTTGGGTAACGGATTGCAAATGGTCCTTCAGTAGTGTCTTGCTGAGCGGTAAATAGTAAATTTTTAAAATCTTTTAAATCCATTGGAGATGCTCCAATGATATTCGGAATGCAGCGGAGAAAAGCAACGTCAAATGCACCTTGATGGGTCGGACCATCTGGGCCGACAACACCGGATCGGTCAATGCAAAAAACTACTTTTAATTTCTGTAAAGCAACATCGTGAATGAGTTGGTCATAAGCGCGCTGAAGAAATGTCGAATAGATCACACAAAATGGAAGGAGTCCGTCAGCCGCAAGTCCAGCCGAAAATGTGACTGCATGCTGTTCGCAAATACCAACGTCGAAAACGCGATTAGGCATTTCCCGTTTCATAGCGGTCAGTTTGCTACCTGAAAGCATTGCTGGGCTAATCGCCATAATGCGACTATTGCTTCGCGCCAGCTGTATCAAAGTCTTGCCGAGCACCTCCTGGTAACTTTCATTTTGTGCTGGAGTTACATTGTTTTCTAAACCTGCACCAGTCTCCTTGTCGAATTTTCCCGTGGCATGCCATTGTGACTTATTTAGCATGGCAGGTGCAAAACCTTTTCCTTTCTCTGTTATACAATGTAATATTTTAGGACCAGGAATATGTTTGAGCTTTTCAAATACCTTGATAAGCTTGTGCAGGTTGTGACCGTCTACTGGACCAAAGTACCGAATATTTAAGGCTTCGAAAAAATTACTTGAAGTGATTAGTCCCGATTTTATCAATTTTTCGACTTTCCGCATAGTAGCAATTGACCAGCCGACTCTGCGTCTGTTGGTAGATAAAATCTTTTTAACAATAGACCTTAATCTATTATATGATTGCCCTGACGTCAGATCGGTAAGATAATTTTGTAAAGCTCCTGTATTGGCATCGATAGACATATTGTTGTCATTTAATATAATGAGTACGTTTGCCTGTTCGAAACCAATGTTATTTAGCGCTTCAAATGCTAAACCGGCTGTAATAGCACCATCGCCAATCACAGCAATATGCTGACGAACGTGATCACCCTTATATTTGGCAGCGGTTGCCATACCGAGAATTGCGGATAACGAGGTTGAGGAATGACCGGTACCAAAGGCATCAAATTCATTTTCTTCCATGGAAGGAAATCCACTTATACCTCCTAAACGTCGGTTTGAATGAAAGAGGTGAGCTCTTCCAGTGAGTAACTTATGCACATAAGCCTGATGCCCAACATCCCAAATGAGTTTGTCTATAGGAGTGTTAAATACGTAATGCAGTGCTATGGTAAGTTCTACGACACCAAGGCTTGAACTAAAATGGCCACCATTATTAGCGATATGGTCAATTAAGAAAGTTCTTAGTTCATGAGTCAATTCGGGTAAAACATCTTGCGGAAGATCTCGCAAGTATGTTGGGGTGTTGATGTGGTAATTGCCTGTCATTTCTTTTTTACACAAATTTAGATTGATTAGATTTGTAGTACAGGTACAGTGTATGTAAAAATGATCAGTACAGATGAAAAGTTACAAGTTTGAAATCTTTACACAAATTATAGAGAAGAATATAAAATCCGGAATCTATAAGCCAGGCCAGAAGCTGCCTTCGGTACGTGAGTTGAAGGATTATTATGGATTCAGCATGACTACAATACAGGCAGGATATGATTATCTCATGATTAAGGGGGTAGTAGAAAGTGTTCCAAAATCGGGTTATTATGTTGGCGTGAAAAATGAAAAAGTAATAGAGTCCAGTCAAGTCATACGTCCGCCGGTCGTGCGGGATGCGGTCTTTGAGCAGGGGATTGGGTTAACAACCTCCTCACGATTAAATCGACATTTTTCGGAATTTAATGTTGCAGCTCCCGGCGATCTTTTTGTTCCTCAAAAGCTTTTGCTTCGAACGATGCAACAAGTTATTCGGGAAAAGGGAGCTGGATTATTACGGTATTATCCAACAAATGGCTCAACACTGCTGAGAGACAATATTGTTAGCCGAGCGGCGTCGCAGCGGACGTTGTTAAACACCGAAGAATTATTGATAACAGACGGTGCTTTACAGGCATTGTATATTGCCTTAACAGCTGTATGTAAATGCGGGGATGTGATTGCGGTAGAAAGCCCATGTGTATTTTCTGTATTGGAAGTCATTAGGGTGTTAAAATTGCGTGTTATCGAGATTCCTGTCGGTACGAATGAGGGATTTGATATAGATATTTTTAGACAGGCATGTAAAGGAAATGCAGTAAAAGCAGTGGTTCTTACGCCCAACTTTCATAACCCAACAGGCATTTTACTTTCAAACGAACAGAAAATTACTTTATTGGCAATTGCTTATCAATATAATGTAGCTGTTATTGAGAATGATATCTATGGCGATCTAAACTTTCAGGGAAGTAGACCTTCGACAATAAAAGAATATGATGAAAGTGGCTTAGTGATGACATTTTCATCCTATTCAAAAACACTTGCACCTGGTATTCGGCTGGGATGGCTAAGTACAGGAAAATTTCTAAAAGATGCTGAACGGATTAAGTTTGCATTAGGGAGCACAGTTTCACCATTAAATCAAGAAACTGTGAACCGTTTGATTGGCAGTAGTAGTTACGATCGGCATATTCGCTCCTTGAAGATGCAATTGGCAAAAAATGCGTATATGGCAATCAATCTTATTGCTTCCAGTTTCCCTGAAAAAACTGAAGTTGTTACACCTCAAGGGGGATATAATCTCTGGGTGAAAATACCTGAAGGAATCAATATGCATGATTTCTACATACAGTGTGAAAGAATAGGAGCAAGGTTTACTCCCGGATATACCTTTTCTTTTTCAAATAACTTTGGGCGTTATTTTAGATTGGTAATTGCCGATAAATTTACTGAAAAACGGATTGAGGCAATTCAGCAGGTAGGTCGATATGTATGTGAGGCCCCGTAATATCTGTATCGGTTGTAATTATGCGATGTGTATCGAAAATCCCAATTTATAGCATTTACATTTGTGTATTTAAATGTAGATGCAAATAATGAATATAATCACAAAATTTACAGTTGCTACAGAACAAGGCATTGAAGTGCTATCCATGCTTACCAAAGCATTGGCTGTAGAAAAATTCGCTCAGTTATTGAAACCGGCTGAATTAGATCGTTATATTGTTGAAAATTTTAACATCAATACCCTTGTGAACGAAATAAACAGTATGTCAAATCAATGGTTGGTGACCTATGTTGACGATCAACCGATGGGGTATGCGAGAATAACGTCAAAAGGACAAAAGCCAGCAAATCTAGGAGGTAAACGTGCCATACGAATTGCGGATTTTGGTGTTTGCCCACATGAAGTTCAACCACAAATAGAGGCATCATTAATGGATAAATGTCTTGCGGTGTGTAGTTCTTATGAAATCATTTGGATTAATGAACCTATAGGGAGTTCCTTTATTGAAATTTTTGAACAAAAAGGGTTCATAAAACAACAGGAGATTAGCCAATTTGAGGGAGTACCATTAGAATCAGCATTTTATCTTAAGGTCAACTAGAGGTGGTGTGGAAACTCAGATGTAATAAAAAAGCACACTGATTCCGGTCTTTTTTGTTTAAATAGGACTCTTACTATTGAAGGTTGTAATTTGAGTGATTGAGAAGAAGATCCTTATATAATTTTTAAAGTGTATAATAATGAGAAAATCAATAGTTTTCCTGTGTTTAGATTGGGGACTGCCTATTCGATTATTAGGGACACCGATAATTGAAGAATTCTGGAAGTCAAATGTGGAGCCACTCATGAGTCCCAATTGGGATAAGATAACAGTTCGTATGCCCACAAAAGTTGAGTGAGTAAGAATAGAAGGAGTGGGGTGGGTATTGAAACTCAAAGATCAATACACCGTACAAAAAGATGAATTGTTGAATAATTATAAATTAATTAAAAAAGATTATATTTAATCTAAACTGTTATAAACAATTTAGATTAAATATAATCTAGCGAGTTTAATGCCCTAAATCTGCGCGGACTTAATCCGGTATGTTTTTTTATAAATCTTGTTAAGGAAGCTGATGAACTGAAACCATACCGAGAGGTTAATTCCTTAATTGGAATTTCGGTAGAAGCGAGCTTTTTTGCAATTTCACTTGCTACAATTTCTTTGACGATCATGGTAGGGGAAGCTTCGTTGCAGGTAACTGTCAATCGATGCAAGGCTATTCTGGATACGTTTAACTTTTTCAGGTAGAATTGAAGATTCCAATGATTCTGAGGATATTGGTGGATGAGGTTTTTAAATTCCACTAGAATTGGGTGCTCAGCTAGCAAAGTTGGATTTTGATCCAATTGATTCAACGTTTCTTTTTGTTCTTCTATGTTGTTTTTCATGTTTTAATGTAGTCGCTTTCAATTGCTGTCCTATCCGGTATCATAGTTTGGTTAGGTGTTTAGTCAATCATATTGAATATAATCAAAGTTAGCGCTTTGATTTCGTAATGTAGTTTTCGAAATTAATGATTCGCTTTTTAAAATTATAATTTTTTGTGATGGATAGAAGTAAAACTGACGCTCAACCGACTCATGTTGGGAAAACCTGAGAACGAATAATAGATAGAAAACAGCCTACTCAAAATCTAGATTTACACTAAAATTCTGCGCGTTATTTTCTTTTGTTTTTTCGACTATTGTTTTTTGTTATATAGTGTCTTATAAATGTTATTTATATTAAATATTTAATTTATAAAAGGGGTTGTTATAACCTTAGGTTATAGTTGACTTCAGTTCAGTTTTGGTACTCAAAGAAAGTATAATCAGTTGCCAAGCAAAATAGATACAAGTTGATTTTAAAGAAGGAGGGAACTTAATAATTTCTGCATCGTCACATGCATTCCACAAAAAAGAGCAATTGTCTTGTTTTCGATAAGAAATACAATTTGATTAAATCAGGATGAATCTGTATACTTAGTTCGAATGACATCTAGCACCTATACGTGAGGATAAATAAAGCGCTTATTTGTTTTTTAAACTCACTTTCTTATAAGTAGGACATAGTTTAACTGGAAATAGCAAAAATAGGATATAAAACTACTGTAAGCTCTATTTTTGTTGCTAAAAAATTAATCATTGTTTTACAATAAAAACATTGGAAATTATTATCTTTAGTATGGAAGTTAATTCCAATAACCACGTATTTATTTAATTAATTGAGAAAATGGGTAAATTTGAAGTAAAAACAACAAAAAATGGAGAATTCCAGTTCAATTTAAAGGCTGGAAACGGACAGGTAATTTTGAGCAGTGAAGGTTATACAACTAAAGCTAACTGTTTGAATGGCGTTGAATCTGTGAAAAAGAATGCTCAGGATGATAATAAATTTGACCGTAAAACGTCAACCAATGGTAAGCACTACTTCAATCTCAAGGCTACCAACGGCCAAATTATTGGAACTAGCGAGATGTATGAAAGTGCAAGTGGGATGGAGAATGGTATTGAGTCCGTTAAAAAGAACGCACCCGATGCTCCAGTTGAGGAAATTGCTTAACCTTACTCTGAAATTACAGATTGCTAAATATGAGTAATCTGCTGAAGTGTAGGATAGGATTTGATAGTAAAAGAGCCGCGTTTTTATTCGGCTCTTTTCGGACTATTGTTTTACTGTTGGAACCGGAATAGAAAACCAAAAACTGCTTCCCTGACCTAAAGTACTATCAACTCCAATTTGACCGTTGTGTTTTTTTATGATTTCAGAAGAGATATAGAGACCTAGTCCAAGACCTGAATAAGATTTGCCTTCATGATTGGCCCTATAATATCTATCGAAAATAAAAGGTTGTACTTCTGGATTTATACCTTCGCCTTTATCTGTGACAGTTATTTTTACATGATCCTGCTGTTGTTCAACAACAATATTGATTTCTTTCGATTCCGGAGCATACTTAACGGCATTATTCACAAAATTGACAAGAACTTGTTCTAACCGTTGTTCGTCGGCAAAGAGATCGGCATCAAGATCACCAGTCATGTTAACCTGATGGTTACCCTGCGATATAATGTTGTGACAGCTGGACGTAAGTATCTTTGATGCTTTGAAGCTTGCCTTTTCTAAATGTAGCTGGCCTTCACTGATTCGATGCATGTTAAGCAGATCATCAATAAGTGTAACAATTTTTTTGATATTGACCGCGGACTGATCAATAAGTCTCGAAATGATGTCGCTTCCTGTTTTGTCTTTGAATCGCTCCAGCAACTGAATGGTACCTTTTAGACCGGTAACCGGTGTTTTTAGTTCATGACTGGCAATACCCAAGAAGTCATCTTTTTGAGATTCATAGTTCTTTCGTTTTGTAATATCTGCTACCACGCCGATGAGGTGGGTGGCATTACCTTCCGCGTCGTATTTCGGCAGACCTGAGGCATTGATCCAATGTAATGATCCATCTGGCCAACAGATAAGATATTCAGCATGATAAGTAGTCTTGTTTTGAATTGCCTCCTGAACTTTTCTGTAGACCATTTCGCGATGTTCAGGGACGATGCTTTGCATAAGGTCTTCGTAGTCAAATCGGTCTTTTTTACTGAGTCCGAAATTTAGTTTACAAGTTTCAGAACAGTCCATTTTCCCAGTTCTGATATCGAGATTGTAAGAACCCAGTTCACCAGCCTTTAATGCGATTTCCAACTGGTTATTGAGCGCTTCGAGATGCTCGTTTCTTTTGATACGCTCGGTAACTTCGTTGGCAATGACAATAATAGACTCTACTTCACCTTCATCATTTCTCAAAGGTTCATAGGTAAAATCGAAATAATGATCGCCTAAAATACCTTTGGATTCAAGCCTAGCATGCACGGTGTCTCCAATATAGTTTTCGCCTGTTGTAAAAACATTATCCAATATCCCGAGATAGGGCTGCCCTTGGAGTTCGGGGAGTGCTTGCGCCAGCGGCTTGCCGATGATAGTTTCTGTCTTTCGCCAAAGCTTGAGCATCATATCGTTTGCTACTTCTATGAATAAATTACGGCCAGTTAAAATCGCAAACGCTATTGGAGCCTTATCGATAAAAGACCTAAACCGACGTTCGCTCTTTTTTAGATTTTTATTTAGTAAGACTGTCAAATCATATGATTTGTTTAATTGGCTATTGGTACGATAAAGTTCGTCATTGGCAAGTTCCATCTCGTCATTAAGTTCGAGTAGGCGTTGTTGCATCGTTGCCATTGTAATATTCAGCCCTTCAAGCTCATCAATTTTATCTATTGAGGAACTCCGAAGTTCAATTTGATCCATAGCCGTTTGTGCGAGCCCTTCCAGTATCTTCCGGTCACTGTTGGTAAAAGTGCGCGGATGCTTATCGATAATACATAGCGATCCGATCATGAAGCCGTCGTGCGTAGTAAGGGGCGCGCCTGCGTAAAATTGTAAGCCGAAATCACCGATAACATTTGGGTTGGCGAGTAATATCTCTTCCCGAAGTGCATCTTCAAACACAGTTACTTTCTCGTCTAAAATAGCAAGGCTACATAGGCTTTTGCCTCGATTCATTTCTTTTGTGGCACCCATACCAATATTTGCCTTGAAATAAACAGATTCAGCATCAACTAACGATAGTAACGCAATAGGAGCATTGAATATTTGCGTGGCTAATTTAGCTATCCCATCGAAGCTTGCTTCTGAAGGGGTACCAGTAATTTTATAGCGTCTGAGCGCATTTAGTCGGTCATGTTCATTTTCAGGTAAAATATCGATTCCAAACGTATTCTCAATCATATCTGGACAGTATAAATTCTTTTTATAAAGATAAAGTATTAATTACAAAAGCGGCGACGCAAAATTTTTTCTATTTTACGCTTCAAATTATATCGACGTTCATTTTTACCGTTCAAGCTCAACTGAGATAGATTTTTTACTATTTTTATACCGGATCTATATTATTGAATATGAAAAAACTTTTTATCCTGCTACTGATGACTATTTTTTGCGAAATCTTGTTTGCTAAACGGACAAATGAACTTAAAATCTTACAGATCAATATCTGGCAGGAAGGTACAGTAGTTCCTAAAGGTTTTACAGCTATTGCTGAAGAGATTATCGCAAAACAGGCCGATGTGGTCTTATTTAGTGAAGTTCGAAATTATAAGAATACAGATTTTATACAGCGTATATTGGTCGAACTACGTAGGAAAGGAGCAAAGTTTTTTGGAGAGTCAAATGATGAGAAGTTGGATGTAGGCTTTATTTCGAAATATCCTATAAAAGAGCAACACGCACTCTACGAAAGAAACAGTGATATGGGAGGTGTACTTAAGAGTAAGATAGAAGTCGGAAAGCGCCATTTTGTATTTTACGCTTTGCATCTCGATTATACGAATTATGCTTGCTATCTGCCGCGGGGCTATGATGGCGTAACCTGGGAGAAATTGGAGAGTCCGATTACAGATGTATTAGCGATAACTACTGCAAATCGGAAAAGCAAACGCGACGAAGCGATTCGCGATGTTATCAAAGATGTAGAAAAGGAAGACCAATTACAATCTTTCGTTATCGCTGGAGATTTCAATGAACCTTCGCATCTGGATTGGACTGATGAAACAAAAGATCTTTTTGATCATAGGGGCGCCGTGGTCCCTTGGGATTGTTCAGTGCTTCTACAGCGAGCCGGATTCATGGACAGTTTTCGTCAAAAGTATCCAAATCCGGTCAGTCATCCAGGTTTTACGTATCCTACATACAACAAAGATGTGCCTCTTAGTAAATTAGCGTGGGCACCAACTGCCGATGATCGGGATCGGATAGACTACATATATTTTCGCAGTAAATTACCTTTGGTAGCTTCTGAAATACAGATTGTGGGACCGGTGGAAACTATAAAATATGGACAAAAAGAAGAAAGAGATAGCGAGGATCATTTTTTGCTGCCCAAAGGTATTTGGCCGACAGATCATAAGGCTTTGCTTCTTTCCTTTAAATTCTGACCCCATGTTTTGTCCTAACAGCAAGAGGGAACTTTTTCCTTGTGTTGGGAGAGTTGGTCAGCACAGGAAGGTAGCCCCACAGTAAAAATTGATCCTTTATTGGGCGTGCTTTGGATGTTTACAATGCCTTTGTTTCGTTCAATGAGATCTTTACATAGAACTAAGCCTACACCCGATCCTGGCTCTTCTTCTGTACCAAATGACTTTTGCTGAATTTCATTGAATAGAGCGGCAGACTTCGAAGGGTTAATACCAATTCCTTCATCTTGAATATGAATATGCGTATATAGCTCATCCATACTTGAATAGATATTGATATTTCCATTAACATAACTGAATTTGATCGCATTGCTGATCAAGTTGCGTAAAATGATTATGGTATGGTCTCTATTGGCAATTAATTGAGTGTTATCAGGTATATCTATATTGATTTTTAGCTGTTTAGATAGCGTGTTGTCTTTAAAGCCTTTAATTATTTGTTGAATCATGGGTTTGATCAATAAAGTTGAGGCATTTGTATCCATTCCCTGCATATTGCTGCTACCCCATTGCAAAAGGTCATCCAATGCCTGATTCTGCTGAGTAATCTGTTGATAGATTTGTTGAATGTATTCCTGTGAAGTAGTATTATTGAGCATTTGGTTACGAAACATAAATACCAAAGCCTCCAGGTTGGCAAATGGGCTTTTGATGTCGTGAGCTATAATTGAGAATATTTTTTCTTTGTCGCGATTCATGGATTCCAAGTTATGGCGCTGATGCTCGATCTTCTTCATATTCTTGTAGATGATGTCCAAGAAAAAATTTACAGCAACAACCATAAAAATAAGTGCATTGATAATGTTGAAAACAGATCGAGATCGCGGGACCTGTTGGCTCTGAGGAAGTATATCTGGAAGTAAATATAGTAGTGAAATTAGGAAAGCCACTATAATACAAAGTATAATATGGACCCGTCGGTTGTCATACATCAACATCGAAACGATAAGTGTACATAATAAAAAGTATTCACCACCATTTTTATAGAGTAAAGCTCCGGCGAAGAAAAATACAGAATTGCTTGTCAATAATGTTGCCTTTGCACTGTTATACTTTCCATTATATTGAAGAAAAAGTACGGTAATCGCACATATTGAATTGGAGAAATTAATCGCTGATAGAATATAACGGTGGTCAATAAGATTGAGAATTGAAAAGAAAATTGTGGGAAACAAACATAATAATGCAATCAGGTTTATCATATACACGCGCTTGAAATCGATGTACGACATGTCGGTATGCGCACCAATATGGGAAAAATAAATCCAATATTTACGGAATTGATTCATAACGACAGATCTGATTTGCTAATAGTGTCTGAATATTCAAAATTAGCCATAAATCGGGAGTCCAACAATCATTTTTCAAGAATTGAATATCTTGTGAAAACGAGGAAATGGAAAGAATAACAATTGCGTTAGGGCAGCTGTATTAATTGGGGAAAAATAAGCGCACCTCGGTCCCTTGGTTTTCGCGGCTAAAGATGGCCATCTGTGCTTTGAGTCTTTCAAGGAGTTCCTGGACAATAAATAATCCTATGCCTTTACCATTGTAGTCCGTCGAGTTGGATCCGCGTTGTCTTTCCATGCGGATATTTTCGAGTTCATGCTGTGGAATGCCAATACCGTTATCTTTGATAAAATACAATACGCCATTTGTTACTTTTTCACTATAAATATATACTTGTGCCTTTTTATTGGCTGATGAGTATTTAATGGCATTGTTGATCAGGTTGGTGAAGACTTGGTATATTCCATTTTGATCACTATTTAATGGGAAAAGATCACCAAAGATAAGCTCTGTATGATGACTGCGATATAATAGTTTAGCTTCTCGGCACCAATTTGGAAGGGTAAGATCCAAGCGAATGTACTGCTTCCTTAGGCTATTAATTGGAGCAAGACTCAGCTCTACTGTTTTGTCAATAATATCTGCGATGTTCTCAAGAGATTGATCAATCACATCGTAGAGTTCTACCCGGCGGCTCGATTGCATATCTAAATGTTCTTTCAGTACATCTATTCCTAATTTAGCAAGCGCTAAAGGATTCTTGGCGTCATGAGAAAGAGTGTACGATATCATTCGAAGGTTCGTTGCCGGATTGATTGTTATATTTTCTTGATCTGTGGGTTTATCTTTATGTATTTTATGGGTAACATCTGTGGCTGTATGTAGGATAGAATAAGTTCGACCCCGCTTATCAAACAAAGGCTTATATTCAAAATCAAAATAGCGCTTCATTTTGAAATCACGGTCTATGATGGTTGCTGGTGTATCAAAGGCCCTATAGGTGACACCGCTATCCCAAACATTACGGAGTATATCTGTAAATCCTTCCTCAGTAAATACAGGAAAAACCTCTGCAAAGGAATGTCCAAAGATTTCATTCTCACTACGCCATATGTTTAGCATACGCGAATTAGCAAATGCGATATTGAGTTTTGAGTTATCATAAATGGCAGTTGCAATAGGCATCTGACTTAGTGCTTCAAAGAAAATCGGAACATTCTTTTGAGGTTTTTGCATATTGGAGCGAATGAGTGTTTATTACCACAGTAATAAGGTAAAAATACGCAAAGATCAAGCCAATATTTAGCTTTTTTGTATTTCTTGTTGTTATTTGAAGTTACGTTTTGGTTGTAGACAATAGCTATAAATGGTACAGATGAGTTAAGGACTAATGGTCGATTCAAGGTGCCAATTTTTTTCGCATTATTTAAACTCAATAAAAAACAAAATATGATTATATTTAATAAACTTCACGGGAGATTGTAAGTTAAGGAATAACTAGGAATTTGTAATCGTACCAACTATGGACAAGTATTTGGAAATTAGAGAATATGATGCTCGGGACAGAAATAAACTGATTGATATTCTTTATATGAATATACCGAAGTACTTTGCGGAGAGTGAGGTCGCCGACTTCGAAGAATATCTTGACAAGGAGGTGGAAGCCTATTTTGTCGCACTGGTTAATGGGCAAATTGTTGGTGGTGGTGGGATCGGATTTTCGGATGATGAGCAAACAGGATTTTTAAGTTGGAGTTTTTTAAATCCAAAATATCATGGATTTGGTTTTGGTAAAGCCTTATTGAATTATCGCATTGGCTTTCTTTACAGCCATCATCAGGTTGAAAAAATAGAAGTTGGAACCTCCCAATTTACATTCGGATTCTATAAAAAAAATGGGTTTATACTAAGAGAAATCCATAAAGACTATTGGGCTGAAGGTTTTGATTTATATGATATGGTCCATACAAGGGAATAGATAGCAGCATTAAATCGGGTGACAAGCTGGCGAATAATATGTAGTTCATTGATTGAATACGATCAAGTTTTCCTTGATTTGATTCAGGTGATGTAGGGGATGATAGCTCATCAGATAAAACATTTCGCGAATACTGAGTTTTCCGAGCAGAGGATGCGGCAAAACCAGGCTATCTAGCTCCTCTTCATTGTACTGTGCAAATAGTTGATTGATTGTTGCTAATACTTCTTCCAGCTGCGCTATCAGATCCTCTTTCTGTGCGGGTAGGATTTCTTCAGGCAAAAATTGACTTGGGGCCTGTCGGCTTGTTTTGAGATAATTGTTACGCACTGTATCGTAATCCCAGGTTGTACGTTGTAGAGACCCGAATTTTTGGGCTATGAAATCTTTTGATTGAAGTACCTTTGGAAAGGGTAGAAGTGTTAAGAGAATATGTTTTAGCTGCTGACCAGCCGTCCATTTTTCATGATTACGATATGAAAAGTGGGGATCAGGTAATACCTCGATATAGGCAATAACGGTATGGTGGTTGTCAGAAAAGGTTTTGATCAATTCTTGTCTATTCATCTTATTTTTAGTATTAATGGATTATTTCGATCGTTTTTTTTAGCTTATTGATAAGTTAATATGATGTACTAAAAATATAAAATTATTTGCAAAACTCAGTTATGAATCTCACTTATTCGGAGCCAATTAGAGCTAAAAACGGCCGGTATTCATTGCTATACCGGCCTATTATTTCACTTATTTAAGAGATGTTCTACCCATCCATAAAGGTTTGTACTCGTTTTAATAAACTCCAAAATCAGCGAGATGCGAATAGAAGAAATCGCCCCAAGAACTTGTCGATTCTATTTTAAGGTATTGGGTACTAACGGATGTATTAAGATCGACATTGATCCAGGAACCAGCAACTTTGCTCAACTGCGTCGTTTTGATCAGTGTCCAGCTTACACCATTTGTACTTACGTAAATATTGACATCTTTCATCGCTCCATTTAAATTGTCGCGGTTACGGAAAGCAAGTCCTTTTATCGTACGTAATGCGCCCATATTGACGGAGAAGAAATGTGGCTGCGGAGTTTGAGTGGAAGACCAGGGGGTATGCCAGACTGTACTTCTATTCATATCCAATACATTGCTTGCCGGTGCTCCAGGCTCATTACTATCGCTAGCTACAATTGACCAACCTGTGGTTGGTAACAATTTATAGGTCACAACCTTGGATAAATCGGGGACGTTGTTAACGAAGTTATAAGTGTATCCTAGGGTTGTACGGCTTCCATTGACATGGAGAAATCCTATTCTCATTTCGTAATTCCCTGTCAGATCATAAAAATCAGCTAATGGGCACTCAAATCGAAAACTATCCTGGCCAATTATTTTTGTAGCCCATTGTACAGCATCATAATCGTTGTTCACGCCGAAAGGTTCTTTATCATGCCAAACAACAATATCATTGACAGGCTTGGTCGTCGTAAATTTGCCAGAAATAATAATCTTATTGTTTGCAAAGCTTGAAGACAGAGAGGTGATTTCTGCTGAGGCTGGTGCATACCAATCCGACCTTGTTATAGGACTGAATACTTGACTATTATTGAATGTCGCCGCTGTGGTACTTGTCAGGGAGGTGGTTGAGATTCCATAAGTTGAATTGCCTGAGCCCATTAAGGCTGTACCTAAAGTTGAAGCCAATGTCTTATTCATTCTATTGTGGCTGGCATTTAAACCATGGCCCAATTCGTGAATCATTCCACCTATCCATACCGTTGCTTTCCAGCCGATATCGCCGCCGATTCCTAAGTTTTTGGCGTCCAGATTTACATAATCTAATGCGTAGCAGCTGGTACCTGTACCATAGAATGGAGGGCCTCCCGGATTAGCTGGATCTGTATTGTAGGTTGGGATAATGATTAGATTGTGTTCGCTTTTTTTCCTCGACGGATTTTGATTAAAATAGCTGTCCACTTCTGCCTTCACAGCGCCGCTGCCTCCAGAATAGGGATAAGTAGCTTTACCGTATTTTCCAGCGATGTAATGGATATTAATCAGGCTATCATTGAGTAGATCTAACCCAAAGGATTTTCGGCCAAAGCCCTCGCGGTCCATATTATTGGCAAACATATTTTGCGCATCCAAAAGGATTCTGCTTAGTCGTTTCCGGAAATTAGGGATAGAATCCACATCATTGGGAACGAAATAGATGACGTTCAGTTTGTAAGGATTACTGTTCCATTCATTTGTTACGGTTTCGGTAGAATTTTTTGCTTTAAGATTGCCGACGGGCTCTTCTGTATTAACCAAGGTTTTGCTACAGGATGCAGCCCCTAGAGCGAGAATAGCTAACATTAGGTTTAAAAGTTTTCTCATATTGGTTTATATTGTGTGTCAATAAATATAAATGATAAGTCTTTTGTTAGGTTTTAAATAAATAAACTTCTTTAATAAGTAGTTTAGTCAATCGATTGATTAATCAACTTTTAAAATTGTTTTGTAACATTTTAAGTTTCTGAAGATGAGTCGACCTAACCTTAATTCCAAAAAATGGAATAAAATTTAACTTAGTTAGTGCTGAATTTTCATGTAGGTCTTATTACATTTGATTGCGTTAATAAATAAATCGTATGGGAAAAATTAAAAACTTAATCGTATTGTTGGGGGCACCGAATGATGAGCAGGGGAATCTTAGTGTAATGGCACTCAATCGAAATGAATGTGCGTATAACTTCTACTGTCATAATGAGGGGACTGCAATCGTGTGTACCGGCGGAATAGGTGAGCATTTCAATCGGACAGAAAAACCGCATGGTGCTTATGCCAAAGCCTACCTTATGGAAAGAGGGGTTGCTGAACGGGATTTACTTCCATGTGTACTATCTACAAATACCTACGAAGATTTTACACTATCAAAAGGGATCGTAGAACAGGTTTGTCCAGATCTGTTAATCGTGATTACGTCTGATTTTCATATGGAAAGGGCTAGATTATTGCAAAAGAAAATTGTTGACTATCCCAATGTGATATATATCGCTGCAAAATCGACTGTTAGTTCCGATGAATTTGAGGCGTTATCATTGCATGAACAAAATGCTATTCAGCGAATAATGGATAATTAAATTATAGCTTTTATCCTAGTTTTTTCCGGAGCCATTTTCGTAAAGGTTCATCATACCATTTTAAACTTACATAGGCCAATGCGATACTACCTACTAGGATCAATAGGGCGTAAGGCCAAGCCCGCGAAATCGTTATTCCCTCGGTATCGCTTATCCACGCTACGTAAAAATATACCAATGGGTAGTGTACCAAATAGAGTGGATAAGATAGGTCGCCCAAAAATTTACATAGTTTATCTTCCATTAAGCTACTTGATATTCCACTTGCTCCCAAATAAACAATAAGTGGAAACACAATAATGATGCATACAGATTCATAGACTCCATTCATCCACAGGTGTTCCGCACCGCCAATACGTGGCATGTATAGCACTAACGCAATTAAAATACTGCTATATAAAAATGCATGTTTGATGCGGCCTGGGCTTGCTATTCTCGAGAGTAGGAGACCTGCAAAAAAAGGATACATTGTACGAGTGATTCCTATCCGTACTTGCTCCACATTTAATGTCCAGCCGCCACTGACATCTCCATTCGGACTTGTGATTGCCAAATGGGCAAGTGCTATAGCAGCAATTAAAACGACTATACTTAAAGCTGCTTTGGATAGTTTTCTAATGCCGAGAGCGTATAGAATATTGGCTATATATTCAAAGAACAGTGACCAACCCACACTATTAAGAGGGTGCATCTCTTGCCAACCGCGTATATCCAATGAAAGAGGCACAGGAAGAATGGTATAACCAATAAGCATGACGAGAAGCATTTTCCATATTGGTACCGTGTGAATCAGCGGCCAGATTGTGGAATCTGTAAAGTAAAAGCCTATTGCGCCAAGAGTCATACCCAGTATAACCATCGGCTGAAGACGTTCAATACGGCGTTTAAAGAAGGAGCCTATCGTCATTTTAGGCCAACGATCATCATAAGCATAGCCGATCACAAAACCTGACAACAGAAAGAAAAAGTCAACCGCCAAATAGCCATGGTTGACAAGAATATCCAGATGCCCTGTTCCGAGCGGTTCTGTCAGGTGAAAAGTGACGACGATAATGGCCGCAATTCCTCTCAGTCCATCTAAAATAGGATAATGTGGTTTTGTAGAAAGATTTTTATTGTTCATTGCTTCTCTTTGCGTAAAGAAGATATATGTCTATTTGTTTATATATGTTATTGAATGAATGAAAATAGGGAAATGAGCGCTTTAAATTTGACCAAATCGTATCAAAATCTTACTGGTTAGTCTCATTTTTTATATTGCAGCGCAATATTTATGCGGATTCGCAATTCTTGTTGCGGGTATGCACAGCTGCCAATATTTATATTCTTATGGCTCGTGCCTCCCGCGATTGAATAATCCAAATTTTTCATATCTTGTTATCTAATTCACAAAGGCTTTCTTCAACCGTAAGCTTACTGGAAATCGAGAAACTCCCTTTGGGCATGGAAAATTCCGCTGTACATTTATAAACATAAATAATAAAAGAAATGATTGTTGTTAAAGTAACTTATAGTGTTCATGATGACTATGTACATATGAATCAAAAAATGATTGAAAGCTTTCTCAAAGATTTCAGGAAGTTGGATGGAACACAATTCCAGTATACTATTTTGCAGGGGGATGAAAGCAATAATTTCGTACATATTTCCCAGTACAAGAATAAAGAGATTCAGCATCAATTGCTAACAGTACCGAGCTTTCTCCATTTTCAGGAGCAAAGAGATAAAAACCTTGTTGCTGAGCCCAAAATTGAGTTTATGAATTTTATAGGAAGCTCAAACGATCCGTTTTAGGGAAGGAGGGACCGCTTCATAAAAATGATGTTTTTAATCGCTATATGCAATTAAACCACGTTGCTTTTCAGCTGCAATGTCAAGGATTTGGATGAAGCTCTTTAAGTCAGTATCCATTTGTAGTCCACTCTTATGAACAAAAAAACTCACAATAAATATTGTTAGTTTTCTATGGTCCCGCTGGGATTGGCTCAGCCCCTCATTTCCCAAGCACCGCCCTTAGGCTCCATTGGAGCGAACTGGGCCGATCCTTCCATCCTTCGAATCCTAATAGTTTTAAAACAAAAAAAGCTAATCCTGCGATTAGCTTTTTTTAGTGATCCCGCTGGGATTCGAACCCAGGACCCATACATTAAAAGTGTATTGCTCTACCAGCTGAGCTACGGAATCGTACTTCTTTTTAGAACTGTTGTTCCTTGTTTGAAGTGATGCAAAAGTAGGGCTTTAATCCTGTTCCTGCAAATATTTTTGGCTTAAAATCACGCTTTAATGTTTAATAAGCTGATTTTAAGCCAAAAATATTAATCGTTTTCCAATTCCATGATTTCTTCCGCCAACTGCTCCCAACTCTCCTGAAATTGCGTCAATAATGCCTTCGCCGAGTTGTATGAACGTGTAGTATCCTGTAACTTAACAGCATCCGAATAGACAGCTTCATCGGCAAGCTTCAATTCCAATTCTTTGACTAGAATTTCCTGTTCTTCTATTTTTTGTTCAAACGAAGTAAGCTCTTTATTCTTTTTGCTCAATAAACGTGTCTTATCTTCCGTAAGCGGTTGCTTTTCCTTCTTAATCTTCGGTTCTTCCTTGACTTTCTTATCGGCCTTGACCTCCGTTTTGACAACACGTTTTGCCGCCCATTCTTCATATTCCTGGTAAGTGCCCGGATACTCTTTGATTTGTTTATCTTCGATATACCAGATCTTGTTGGCCACATTGTCCAGGAAATAACGGTCGTGGGATACAACAATAAATGTACCCTCGTATTGTTGCAAAGCCTGAATCAAAATGTTGACCGACTGCATATCCAAGTGGTTGGTAGGCTCATCGAGTGCCAAAAAGTTGGCATCTGCAGTTAATGCTTTGGCTAAAGCTACACGCGATTTTTCGCCTCCGGAGAGCACTTTGATTTTCTTGAAAGCATCATCTCCCGTAAAAAGGAAACAGCCTAAGATGGAGCGTAATTCGGTCTCCGTATGTTTTGGTGCAAAAGCTTGCAACTCTGCAAGGATGGAATTTTCCAGATGCAGGGCTTCAAGCTGATGTTGCGCAAAGAATGTCTGCGAAACGTTATGACCCTGTTCTGCTTTTCCCTCAAACTGGTGGTCTGCTTCCGCTACGATACGTAGGAGTGTCGATTTACCTTTACCGTTGGCACCGATCAATGCAATTTTATCGCCTTTTTCAATAATTGCGGAAGTATTTTTTAATATCTCCAGGTTAGGGTAGGACTTGGAAATATTTTCTAAAGTTACGACATGACGACCAGAAGGTTTTGAAAATTTAAAACTGAAGTTTACCGTCGGATTATCATCATCCACGTCGTCAATTCGCTCCATACGATCCAGAGCTTTGATCCTGGATTGCGCCATTTTTGCTTTAGATGCCTTGGCACGAAAACGCTCGATAAGACGTTCTTCCTGTTTTATCTTTGCCTGCTGGTTTTTGAACTGATTGGCCTGTAACTCATTTCGAAGTTCTTTTTCTTCAAGATAGTAGCTGTAATTACCCGCATAGAGCGTTAGTTTCCCTTTACGTGATTCTACTGTTTTCTTGATAATGCGATCTAAGAAGTACCTATCGTGTGATACAATAACAATGGCCCCGTCGAATGCCTGTAGGTAATTTTCAAGCCATTTGATTGAAGGTAAGTCCATGTGGTTGGTAGGCTCATCCAGCAGTAAAATATCTGGTGTCTGTAACAGGATCCGAGCAAGCATGACCCGCATACGCCAACCTCCAGAAAAAGTGGCTAAGGGCCTTTTTTGCTCCTCTTCGGAAAAGCCAAGACCCGCAAGGATTTCATGGGCTTTAAATTCGATATTATATCCATCAAGGGCTTCAAATTCAACTTGTTTATCACTGAGTTTATTCAGAATATCATCGGAGTAGTCAGTTTCTAATTTACGGAGCAACTCCTCGATTTCGGCATGTAATTGATTTTGGCGTTCGAAAGCTTCCATTGCGACATGCAAAATGCTTTTGTCCGAATGGTAAGACAATAAGTCTTGGTTTAAATAACCAATCTTTAGGTCTTTCGCCATGGAAATTGTTCCCGATGTAGGGGTGTACTGTCCTACAATTAGTCGAAGCAAAGTAGATTTACCTGTACCATTAGCACCGATCAGACCAACTTTGTCTCCTGGTTTTATGTGCCAGTTCGCTTCATCGTATAAGGCGCGAGATCCTATTTCAAATGTTAAATTATTTATTGATATCATTTCAACTGCAAAAGTACAAAAGTAATGAATATTTCTTCTTCTTTGAGTAACTTTGCGATTATGTATAAATTAGTCAAACCTATATTCTTTACAATGAATCCGGAGACGGCACACCATAAAGTGACCAGCGGATTGAATGTCTTCTCAAAAATTTGGGGTGCAAAACAATTATTGAATGCTTTTTTTACTGTGGAAGATCCACGTCTAGAGCGTGAAGTTTTTGGATTGAAGTTTAAAAATCCGGTTGGTCTTGCCGCTGGGTTTGATAAAAACGCAGAGTATATTGCAGATATGACTAATTTGGGATTTGGTTTTATTGAAATTGGTACGGTAACTCCCAAGCCTCAGCCAGGTAATGATAAACCAAGAATGTTCCGCCTGGTACCCGACGAAGCTTTGATCAATAGGATGGGGTTCAATAACCAGGGCGCGGATGTCGCCGCCACTAGGTTGAAGAACTTAACGGACCGCAAAGGATTATTGATCGGAGGGAATATCGGAAAGAATAAAGTTACGCCTAATGAGGAGGCAGTCAATGATTATATCTATTGTTTCAATGTACTATTTGATCATGTCGATTATTTTGTCGTCAATGTGAGCTCTCCCAATACACCCGGGTTACGCGATTTGCAGGAAAAGGAACCGCTAAAACATATATTGAATACCTTACAGGGATTGAATAATGCTAAGTCAGCCCCGAAGCCTATTCTGCTAAAAATCGCTCCTGATTTGACAGATAGTCAATTGGACGATATTGTCGAAATTGTTATGGAAACACAGATTGCTGGCGTTATTGCAACAAATACGACAATTTCTAGGGATGGTTTGAAGAGTGAACCAGCACTGACGCAGGAAGCGGGAGGTGTAAGTGGACGCCCATTGACGAAGCGTTCTACGGAAGTTATTCGTTATCTAAGTGAAAAGTCAAATAGGGCTTTTCCGATTATCGGTGTCGGTGGGATACATTCGGCCAAAGATGCTATTGAAAAATTGGATGCAGGGGCTAGTCTTGTTCAGGTTTACACAGGTTTTATTTATGAAGGACCGGGCCTGATCGCAAACATTTGTAAAGGTATACTGCAGACGGGAAGATAGTAATTACAATGGCAGTTGATTTTGACCTGAAAGATTTTTTGGATAAAAAAGTTGACGAATATAATCAACCGGGTTTTATACCCAACGATCCAATAGTTATTCCACATCAATTTTCTGCTAAGCAGGATATTGAGATTATGGGCTTCTTGGCTTCGATTATGGCCTGGGGCCAACGGAAGACAATTATCAATAAATGCAAAGAGCTCATCGTTCGAATGGATGGCGAGCCATACGATTATATCATGAATCATCAAGAACAGGATCTAAAAAGTTTATTGGGATTTAAGCATCGTACGTTTAATGATACAGATATTCTTTATTTTGTTTCTTTTTTTAGGCATCACTATCAGCATTTCGAATCTTTGGAAGATGCTTTTCTCATTGGGCAGGAGAACAGGGAAGAGGTCGACTTAGAAATGGCGCTGAATGCCTTTAAAACGTATTTTTTTTCGTTGCCAGATTACCCTGCTCGGACACGTAAACATATTAGCAGCCCTGCACAGAAATCCACTGTTAAAAGAATCAATATGTTTTTACGCTGGATGGTTAGACAGGATAACAAAGGTGTGGATTTTGGTATCTGGAATCGTCTTTCACCAAAAGATTTGATTTGCCCTTGCGATGTTCATGTGGAGCGTGTAGCGCGCAAATTTGGTTTGATTACACTTGATAAGGTCAATTGGAAAACAGCACAGGAGCTAACGACAAACCTACGTCTGCTTGATCCATTGGATCCCGTTAAATATGATTTTGCCTTATTTGGTCTAGGAGTAGAAGGAGAACTATAATTAAAAAGCCTGTATAAATCATACAGGCTTTTTTGTCTATTATTTTGAATCGCTATCTGTTTCCAATATAACAGATGCGAGTCATTTTATGAGAAGCATTTTTCTTTTGAATGATCGATCTTAATCAATAAATCTACTAGTCTGTTGGAATAGCCAAATTCATTATCGTACCAACCAACGACTTTGACCAAGCCCCCGACAATAGAAGTGAGCTGTGCATCAAAAACACAGGAATAAGGGTTATTGATAATATCAACCGAAACGATCGGGTCTTCTGTATAATAAAGCACTTCCTTTAATTCATTTTCGGCTGCCTGTTGAAAGGCTTTATTAATTTCTTCCACCGTGGTCTGCCTTAAAAGTGTACAGGTGAAGTCAGTTAATGAACCATTGAGCACAGGGACACGTATTCCAGCGCCACCGAGTTTATGTTGTAAATGGGGAAAGACGTTGGTAATTGCTTTCGCAGCACCTGTCGTTGTTGGAATAATTGCTGACGATGCCGCTCGTGCTCTGCGTAAATCCTTATGTGGTGCGTCGTGGAGGTTTTGATCTCCTGTCATGGAGTGGACTGTTGTAATATATCCATCTTTGATACCCCAATTTTCATCTAAGATTTTTACTAGAGGAGCAACATTATTGGTCGTACAGGAAGCATTTGATAAAATGGAAGCGGAAAGATCCACTGCTCGATCGTTGATCCCCAATACTACAGTCGGAATGTCCTTATCCTGCGCAGGGGCTGAGATGATCACTTTTTTTGCACCTGCTTCCAAATGTAATGTTGCCTTGGCACGTGAGGTAAAATGACCTGTAGACTCTATGACGATGTCAATTGCTAAGTCCCTCCAGGGTAAAGCCGAAGGGTCTTTTTCGTTCGTCACAAGGATCGATTTACCATTGATAATGATATGATTTTCATCGTGGGATACAGTGCCCAAAAAAGGGCCGTGGACCGAATCGTATTTAAAAAGATGGGCAAGCGTCTTCGTATCTGTCAAATCATTGATGGCAATGATCTGTAGTTCTTCGGAAGCCCCGCGTAGAAAAATATTACGCAATGTATTTCTGCCGATACGACCGAACCCATTAATTGCGATGTTTAACATTTCAGATTATTTATGAAATTGGCTTATTGCTTCATTAATATTTTTTTCACCTTCCCAATGTGCTTTCAGCTTTCCATCCGCTCCATAGACATAATTCGCAGGGAACTGTGTTGGCACATGGATTTTTTGTATAAATGACTGATCTTTGTCGATTAATACCTCAACGTTAGATGCTTTGGATAATTTTGGTGCAAAAGTGTCAAAAAAGCCTAATACGAGTGCCGGATCATTCATGGAAATATAATAGATATTCACATCTTTTAAACGATCAATATTTTTTTCTAACTCCGTAGCCTCATGTTGGCAATGGCTGCAACCTGGGTCAAATAGAATAAATACTGTATTCTTGTCTTTTGCAACGTTTTCGTTTGATACCCGAATTCCTGAACGAAGTTGATAAAAAGTAAAGTTAGGGAGTATTGCCGCCGGTTCTGAGGTCTTTGTCGGAGCTGCCTGACTGTGGTCATGTCCTGCATGATCATGATTTTCAGGACTGGCTTCCTGTGTAGTCGTGGTTGCGTCGCCCGTTTTCGGTTTGTTGTTATTGTTACATGAGTAAAGGATGCTGGCTGTCAATACCGCTGTAACTCCTAAGATTATTTTTTTATTCATAGACTACCTGTGCTTTTAAATCAGTGTTAGTGATTTGTTATTTTTATTATTCATTCAAATAGATTACTTCATTTTTCAAAGAAATATGAAGTAATCGATTGCATTAATGGGTCAAAACTATGAAAAAAATGGGATTCTCTACCTTTCAATTTCATTTATGACAGTTTACTGGATATCGATGCTTTTTATAGTTCAGTAGTTTAAAAGCCATGAACTATATTTAATCAATGGTATCTAGTTTATCACGAGTTGATTCCGGGTCTATTAATGAGGTCGATTGGATGATTTCCGGTGTGCTTCTTCCGAATTCGATGCTATAAACTTTAAGTAGAACGCCAACGCAAGATAGAATTAGAGGTCCAAATATCAGTCCCAACATACCAAACAGATTTAGTCCCAATAAAACGCCAAATACGGTGATTAAGGGGTGGACATCCCCCAATTTTTTCAATATGGTAAAACGAAGCACATTATCTATACTTCCAATAATAATGATCCCGTATAAAGCAAGACCTATGGCGTTTCCGGACTGACCATTTGCAAGAAGAAAGAGAGCCGCAGGTAAATAGACTACCATCGTTCCCAAAATAGGTATTATTGTGGAAACTGCCGTGAGGATACCAAGGAAAATAGGACTTTCTAACCCAAAAAACCAATAGCCGAGGCCCGCAACGATACCCTGACACATGGCCAAAATGGGAATACCAATTGCATTGGATTTGACCATCATGTCAAATTCTTTCCATAACTCCGCTTTACTTGCTTTGGTGAAAGGAATCGCTTGATAGATCGTTTCTTCTAGTTTTTTGCTGCTTACGAGCATAAAATAGAGGACAAATAATGCAACGAGTACATTGACACCTACCTCCGCAACGGAATTCAGAATATTGGGAATAAATTTAGCTGCTCGCTGGAGGGCTTGCATTAATGCTGTATCTGAAAGGTCTATATTACTTAAGTACGGACTATCTTTTAAATAGGTCTTAACAGAGTCAAACTTCTGCATTAGTTCATCTTTGTTACTAACAACTTCCGTTACCTGAGGTACCATATAGTTGATTAAAAGATAGAGTGGGCCAACTAAAAAAATAATTGTCAGTAAGATCAACAAGATACTGGCTAATGATTTATTCCATTTTTTTTCTTCGGTAAGTTTATGATTGATCTTTCTAAAGAGAATGTAAAGTGTTATCGCCCCCAAAAAACCAGGTAAATAATAAAATAGGCTTGTAAAGATCAATATGCATATCGCTACAATAATGAGGATAAGCATAATTTGATTAATGGAATTATTGTTGATTTGTTTATATTTCATATAGCTGACAAATGTACTGTCTTTTGATGTGTGTTTATCGTATGACAATATTTTTTTGGAAAAGTTTTATAAAGTTAAATTAAACTTCCTTTTTTATAATTTCAATGATTTTTTAAATTTCTTTTCTGATTTTGCCGCTGGGATCAAATCTGTACCATTAGACCTAATGTGGGTTTACTTTCAAAGAAGAATTATTCACCGAGCTGAGCATCGAACAACTGACCTTCTTTATTGCCTGGACCATGTTTTCCAAAACAATGCACCCCCATGTTGGCGATCGGTGATTTTTGTGGTTTATACCTGTATTGAAACCCAATTGTTCTGCCTTCGTCTTTTATTGCGGGAAAGAGGATTAAGCGCTGCTCGAAAATCTTAGTTTTGGTTCTGAGGCATAAGAATTTCTTTTAAAATAGTCAGGATATCATACTGCTTGATAAAGAGCATGGAATGTGTAGGCCGGGATACATCGGATCCGCTGTCAGATTGCGTATTCCTGCTATTGGTTTTAATTCCCTTATGAAAAAAAGGATGAGACCCTTTTCCTTTTTTATTGTTTGAAAATAAGCCCATAATCTTTTGTGTTTTGGTTATTGCGGCTATCCTGTGAAGAATGTGACCGCAATAACTAATATACAAAATAACTTTGGATCTTAATTAATAAATATTTGACTACCATGCTCCTCGTCTTTTTCAATTGAAAGAGATACAGGAATACGTTCTTTGAGCTCTTCAACATGAGAAATAATGCCTACGATCCGGTTTTCTTTATGCAGATCCAATAGTGTTTCAAAAACGATATTCACGGAAGTGATGTCTTGGGTTCCAAAACCTTCATCAATGAAGAAAAAGTTTTTAGCTGCTTTTGTATTTGATTGTACACTTTCTGCGAGTGCCAAGGCTAAGCTTAAGGACACTTGAAAAGCCTGTCCTCCCGATAGGGTTTTTACACTTCGGCTTTTCCCTTCATTTAAATAATCTATAATCTCAAATTCATTGTTTTCATTTATCTGCAAGCTAAGTTGATTCCGAGTCATGCGATGAAAACGTATATTGGCATGATCGCATAATTGGCGGAGATAAATTGAAGAAATGTATTGCACAAACCCCGCACCTTTAAATAGATTGACGAGCTGTTTTAAATTGTCATTGCGCAAATTTAACTTCACATGTTGTTGCAGAAGGGCCTCTTTTTTAGTATATGATACCATCAATTGATCAAGTTCTTGTCTAAGCTTGGCAACATTTTCAGTACTTTTTTTCAATTCTCGGGCACTTTCTTCCAAAGCCTTTGCCTGTTCGTTAAAAATCGATTCATCATACACTTGATCAACAAGCTTATTTTCCAGTTGGGCAATCTGCACCTTGACAGATTCAAACTGAATTTGAAATTGTTCAAGTTCGAGCCGGATCTGCTGCACAGGTAAGTTTTGGGATAGTATCTGTTTAATCTCTTCTATACTGCTAAAAGATGAAGTTACGACAAGTCTCTGTAGCGTTGTTTCAACGTCTAGATTTTCATGTTTGATTGTTTCAAGTCGCTCAATGATCGTGTCAACAAGGCTATTTTGTGCTGCGAATTGATTGTTTAACTCGTTTAGTTTCTCGTTTATCGCAAGATAGTCTCTCTCTATTCTTATATTTGAAATCTTTATGGTGTTATATTCCTGTTCGACAGTTTCGGGTTCTTTCGATTGGTAATCGAACCAGCTCAGCTGTTTTAAGTTTCCAATATTTTGATTGATCTGCGCTTGCTTACTTACCTCGTCGCGTTCAAATTGGCTCAGGGCTTTATGGTACTTATCCAGTTTTTCCTCGACCGATGCTAATGTTACCTGATCGTTTGTAAGCTGTTGTTCTAGGATCAGGATTTGGGCTTCAATTTGGGAAAGCTCGTTTTTTTTGGAGACATAGATAGACTCATCTGTGCTGCTGTAACCTGGCCATATAAATTCAGTTAAATGTGCCATTTTGTTGGACTTGTTCAACTGAATTTTTGTGTTCAACTCATGCTGCTGATCTGTCAATGATTGCAAACGAAGGACGAGTTTCTCCACTTGAAATTTCTGATCCTGCTTTTGTTTAAGGAGTTCATTTGTCTCTTTGATCAGTTTTTCATGCGCAAGGATCTCTAGTGAAATATCTTGCCCATGGTTGACCATCGGGTGTTCCAATGCGCCACATAGGGGGCACGGTGATCCTTCTCTCAGATTTTCCGCATATTGAGTTAATCGTTGCTGCAAGAGCAGATGGGACTTTTCATCCTGTAACGTGTGGAGCTTTTGCTCCATTTCCTGTAGTGCAATAGAATGACCTGAGTGAAACTCTTCCAGGTCACTATTGAAGTTGTGTAATTGTTGTCTGATTTGGCTCGCATTGTCTTCTAATTCAAGCGACTGTTTATTAAGGTCTTGCTCTTGTTGTTGTATCCCCTGTTGTTTGGTATACCATTGACCTAATTCCATTAATTCTTGAGCCGAAGGTTTAGATCGCTTTAAACCTGCAATTTCACGCTCAGTTTCATGGATTTTTGCTTTATAGTGTATTTGTTGCTCTTGTGCGTTCTCAACAAAATTACGTCCTTTCTGGGCACGGTCTTGTAGGCCTTTAATTTCATTGGAAAAAACGATCAATTGCCGTATCAGTTCAAGATCCAACTCCTGAATACGACGTTGCGGTAGTAGTTGATATTCAGGTTTAAGTACATTTAGACGAGCTTGATGCTCCTGTACGAGTTGTTGAATTTCGCGCTTCTTTACTTTTTCGTTTTCTAATTTCCTTTGTGTTGATTCATTCTCCAAATCTAATTTTTCTTTGGACTTGAGGCTCAGCATAAATGTTGATTGGGCTTCTTCGAATCGGTTTAACTGTAGCCTTAAATCCTCTTTTTGCGGTTCCTGTGCAAGTAATTGCTTGTACTGCGAATTCATTTTGTTTAATTCAAGAAAATCTGCCTTGAGTTTTTGAAGGCTCAAGAATTTCTCATGCTGCAGCTTATGTGACGATTCTATCGCGGCGAAAGAGTGAATTTCTGTATGTAGATTTTCGCTGGTTGTTTTGATAAGTTCTGCAGTGATCTCCTCAAATCCTAGTAATTGGCCATTTAAGTGATCCAATTCCGACTGATTTCTCTTATATAGATTGGAAACTTTGTCCTGTAGGTCAAATCGATGTAACTGAAAGATCTCCTTCATCATATCCGTGCGTTCCTTGGCACCAAGTTCTATAAACTCCTTGAACTGTCCTTGTGGAATGATGATCGTTCTTTTGAAGTTCTCATAGCTTAACCCTATTATCTGCTGTGTATTACTGCTCTCTAATGGAACCCATGCTTCATTTATTTTCTCGTAGAGTACGACGGTAGGCGATTTGACATCATCGAAGTTTTTGGAGTTACGTTTAAATTCACGGGTGACTTTGAATGTACGGTCTTCAAAGTTGACGAAATCAAGTTCAATATACGATCGGTTTGACTTGAGATTCATCATGTTGTATGCCCGTTTGTCACGCGCATTTAGACGTTCTGTTTCTCCAAATAGGGCGTACGTAATGGCTTCCAATATGGACGATTTACCCGAGCCAACGGCACCAAAAATACCAAAAAGCCCCGCTTCAGAAAGCACGGTAAAATCAATAGTTTGACGATCCTGATAGGAATAGATACCTTCTAATATTAGCTTTAATGGAATCATGGAATTAAGAATTTAGTATTTCGCGAAAAAGAGTAATGATATCGTCGTTGGGTGCTTGATTGGCGTTTTTGGATTTGAAATAATCTTGAAATAATGCAGACATGTCTTGTGTGAGATTGATTTCTTTGGTGTCAAGAGATTCGCCATTGCTTTGTTTAATTACAGGAATTAGGTAGATAATTCCTGTATGGGCTTGGTAGATCCGCTTGCGATCTTCGGCTTTTAGGAATGTGTCTGATTTCAATGTAAGCTCTACCAAGGCATTGGGATTTTCTGACAACCAGGAAATGCAGCGTTCAATATCGTCGAAAGTTTTTCTGAGCAATGGTTTACCTTGCGTTAAAGGGATTCTATCCACAACGGCTTGATTACCTGCAGACACGTCGACTAGTGCTACGTATTTGGTCTGTCCGGCTTCCGAAAAGCTGTAGCATAGGGGAGATGAAGCATAAATAGCTGGTTTTTCAGAAGAACCGATGTTTTTATAGGCATGGAGATGCCCTAAGGCTGTATATTGTACCTGAGCCGGAATAGCCTGCGAATAGATCAAGTCTGCATTTCCGATTCTGACCGGCTTTTCGCCATCCGGTTCTTCTAAAAGCGGACTGCCGAATTTATTCATGTAAAGATGCGCGGTTAATATATTAACGCCATTTTCATCGCAGTATCTGTCGGCAAGCTTTTCCCAATTTGCGGCTAAAACCTCATTTAACTTACTTTCTTTTTCTTCGCCTAAATATTGTTTTAGACGGATCTCATTTGCGTACGCGGTGTGAAGAATACGAATCGGGTAATCATATTGAGGCAAGTTTAGTTCGATAAAGCCGTTGTCTGCCCGTAAAACAGAGAATCCCTCCGTAGCAAAGGGAGTCACAAGAGCATTGGGATGACCGATTAAGATAATGCCAGATGCCCTTGCCAATGGGTCAGGAGCATCAATCAAATGTGGTGAATCATGATTGCCTGCAATGGCAATTACAGGGCGCATACCATTTTTGGTGAGACGTTTGATGGTCCGATAGAATAACTCAATTGCTTCAACTCCTGGATTAAAAGCGTCGAAGAGATCCCCAGCGATGATAACTAGATCGACATTTTCTTGATCTGCGATCTGAACAATCTCATCCATAACAAGTATTTGTTCTTCTATGCGCGAGAAACTGTCCAATCGTTTTCCGAGATGCCAATCGGCGGTATGCAATATTTTCATGTGAGAGCTTGGATATTTTGCGTCAATAGTTACAAACTAAGATAAATTTGCCCTGAAATGCAATTATAATTGAATGGAATCGCATAAATTATTGCTGCATAGATTTAACTGTGTAGGGTTAGCCCCAGCCTAATGCGGTTTTAATGAAATGTTAAAACATGTTAAATACACCTTCTAAAAGTCATTTAATTGTATTTTTAGTGCTCCAAAATTAAGCTAGATCATCATAGACGAGAAGTATGCGAAAAGTTTTTCTATATATGTTTTTTTTCTTTATGCTATTGATGCGTGTAAATGCGCAGGAGATACAAGCGATTAAAGGAGAAACTGCTTATCCTTTTTTATTGAAAGATGCCGCACCGGATTCGTTGGAATCTGAAAAACAGCCTGTATTTGTGTTTCTGCATGGAAGAAGTTTGTCGGGGACAAACTTAGATCGTGTAAAGCGTTACGGTGTTTTGTATGCAATTAACAAAGGTCAGGAGGTGCCTGGGATAATTGTTGCGCCACAGTCTCGGGGAGGATGGGATCCGGACAAAGTAATCGAAATTATTGACTATGTTATTAAACATTACAATGCTGACCCCGACCGTATTTACGTTTGCGGCATGAGTATGGGGGGCTATGGCACCATGGATGTGGCTGGTAAATATCCCGAAAGGGTGGCTGCTGCAGTAGCAATATGTGGCGGTGGGTCAAGTCAGTATGCCTCCAACCTGACGCAGGTGCCGATATGGCTTCATCATGGTACCGCTGATCGTGCAGTGCCAATTTCGGAGTCCAGAAAAATTATGAATGCGATCAAAAGAGAAGATCCGGATGCAAATGTGAGCTTAAATGTGATAAAAGGGGGGACCCATGGAAGTGTGGAGCGATTGTTCCATGATGATGCAATTTACAATTGGATGTTGAAGTTTAAGAAAAAGCATAAATCTTAGGGGCGTGTTGGTCCGGTAGCGGTGTATCGAAAGACAATTTATAAATAAAAAAGCCTGATGAAGTATTTCCATCAGGCTTTTTTTATTTATTAGCCTTCGTGATCAAATGCAGTCGGTCTTTTTTGAAATTGCGCCATCAATATATTAGGTTGATGAATCAAGTGTGTCTTTGCGAGATATTCGGAGTTGTCAGCATAAATAAACAACAAGGTTCCATCTTTGATGGTGTTAATGATCGGGCCTGCAAATTCCCTTGGTACTGCGGGGCAGCCGTAGCTTTTACCGAGTCTGCCTAAACTTGCTATTGTTCCTGTGCTACAGTAATCGGCGCCATGCATCACAACGTATCTTGCTTTTGCATTGTCATTTATACCTTCTTCAAGACCATTTAATACCAAGGAGTAGCCATTCTCGCCGTTGTACGTGTTTTCTGTTGTGAAGAACCCTAAAGAACTTTTAAGTGACTCCTGTTGATTTGAAAAATTGACGGCATAGTTTTCTCCGCTATTTTTTCCATGCGCAACCAGTGTGTTGAAAAGTACTTTTTTGTGCGCAAGGTCGAGTACAACAAGCCTTTTTTCCGTTGATGCCAATGAAAAGTCAATGACCGTCATGATGTCCTTGTTATGGATCGGAAGTTCTTTTCTGCCTTCCATTGCTTGGCGAAATGCTTCGTATTTTAATACTTTGCCTAGATTCATTTCATCATACAACGAGTCAACTTCGGTGCGTTGACGTTCGACATTGATACGATGAGTGCTGGTGGTTTGTTGATCTGTTGTTTTTAATTCTTCTTGTGAGGACAATGCTGTATTAAGTGCCATCAAAAGAAACATAAACGTATTTCCCATTCTTCTCCCTTTTCTGTGTAGATGTTTACAAAATTAATTATTAAAGTTAATACATATTTGATTTACAGAATGTTAAATATTGTTAATCAATAACAACGACCAGCGAAGCGAGGTCTTTTGACCGTTTATAGACAAATTGAGCGTGAGATGACGCATTTCTGACGCACATATGTGACTTGGGTGTTGTGCCTAGGCTCTCACTATATTCGATAATGCTGCCATTGGGATTGTTGACTGGAACTCCATGTATATAGGCTCCGGCGGTAAATCGGGTGGCATAAGGCGCGAATCCGGCGTAAGTTTTGGTGCCGTCTTCATAATAAAACATCTTGGATTTGTGTTCCTGGACAACAAAAAGGCCTGTTGGAGTTTCCTGGGCATGGGGAGGTTTGTGCCGACCACTCGTCACAGGATTCATGCTTCGGATAAGCCATTCGTTTCCGACTTTTTCCAAGGTGCAGATATTTTGGTTCCTCACATCGACGATATTGATGATCTTGAACTGCACGGTGTCGCTAATAATACGGAGATATCTTTTGGGAACCGTATATTTTCCTTCGAATGAAATACCTTCAATCGGGATTCGAGCGATGCTGTCGGGGCCTTGTATGCGGACGAGCCAGCCGTCCCGACCGTAACGAACAGCTTTAGCGCTGGTAAGATCGTAGAGTGGTGCCGCTTGATAGCGTTCGACGTTGAAACTGTCGGATACGCGTTTATAAGAGTCCCGTTTATAGTCCTGTATTGTTGGGGCTTCGCCTTTTTCATTTTGATAATTCTGTAGAACCCCATATAGCGATGGCGTCTGTTGAAAATTTTCGATAAAGGCCAGGCGTTCTTTGATCTTTTCCCATTGAAAACTGCGTGTGGTGTCTTTGTAAGGATAGCTGTCTTCCAGGGTGTATTTGTTGTAAAGCAGCTCTTTTTTTAAGATAATATCTTTAGCGGTAAATATTTTTTTCTGCTCAACCTGCCCTTTAGGTGGAGTAGGTTTTTGCTGCTCAGTTTGCTGATTGGTTTTTGCTGTGTTTTTCTTGTCCTGCTGGCATCCCGGCAATAGAAACAATATGCTTAGTATTAAACAGGTTAATCTTCGATTCATATATGGAAGTATAGATTATCGTTTTATACCTTAAACTTAGATAATTAGTTTATTATTTGCAATTTTATTGCAGTTGAAGGAAATAGATTTGCTGTTAAACCTTACTATTCGTTTTGCGAACTGTAACAGATTTTTAATGATGAGGTGTTTATTAGAGTAAAATTTTATTTTAAGGAAGCTGTCTTGGACGCGGGGGAGATATTTCTTCGATGATGGATAAAAAGTTAGTTTTGTGATCTGAAATAAATGATATGGACAAAATTGTTATTTGCTCGGCGGTGATGCTTGCTCCGGAAGGAGATTTGCTAATGGTTCGTAAAAAAGGGTCTAGCTATTTTCAGCTACCTGGGGGGAAGGTAGGACCTGAAGAAAGCCGTGAGCAGACCTTAATTCGTGAACTGAAAGAGGAGCTTCGGTATGATGTGAGCAGCATGGAAATAAGCTTTATCGGTAGTCACAGTACACAGGCTGTAAATGAGGTAAATACGGTGGTCGTGGGCTATATCTATTTAATTAAACTGGCAGAGCGTCATGCATTTGAGCCTTATGAAGAACTGGAAGAAGTGCTGTGGATCAGTAGAGCTGATTGGCAAAGTTACCAATGGGCACATCTGGCATCCGAGTTTGTTCTACCAAAATGGCTTTCGGGTGATTTTGATCGTTAAATCGTGTAGAGTAAACAAATTAAACCTTTGTTTGTTAGAGTTTTATATAAACTATAAATAAACAAAGATTATGGAAAATCAGCTTTTAAAAGGGGCGAAGGACTTTTTTGATGAAGAGGCGGTCGCTCAGATAGGGCAAGTTTTAAATCAGGATAAAGAGGGGGTAAGGCAGGGTTTGAATGTAACAATTCCCGCCTTATTTTTAGGTTTAAGCCAACATTCCGATTCCGGTAGTGGGTTTTCGGCACTACTTGAAAGGGCTAAGCAGCACTTCGCGAATTTTGATTTCCACGAGCTTCTCGGTAGTGTGACCAAAGCAGATGAGCCCGCGGGGGATCCTGCTGTGAAAGGCGAGAATGCTCAGGGTTTATTGGGATCAATATTTGGTGGGGGGCTGGATACTGTTTTGAGTACTGTTGCCGGTTATTTGGGGTATGATGGCAGCTCCATTGGGAAATTAATGAATTTTTCTTTGCCAGCGATATTCTCCAGTCTAACAAATAAGGGTCAAAATTGGGATTTTGATCGTATCGGTCATGTTTTGGAGGAAAATAAGACCGCTTTTGCTGCTGCTGTTCCCGCTGGGTTAGGCTTGGGCGCCTTTGGGAAGCTTTTTGATGGTGCACATTTTTCTGCACCGGCGGAATCCGCGACTGAACATGCAATTCCTGCTGATGTTGCTAAGGAGGTGGATAGTCATAAGTCAATATCCATTAATCCGGCAAATGAACTGGAAGCACATAAAGAGCCCTTGTCATTGCCAAGAGCGGAAGAGTCCAGGGCAGCAATCGCTGAAACCGGTTCTGGAAGCGGTTCCGGTGGCGGTTGGTGGAAGATTTTAATCGCCCTGGTCGTATTGGCTGCGCTTTGGTTTTTATTTGGAAAAGGCTGTAGTGGAAGCAAGCAAGACGGGGCTACCGACACCAGTGTAAATAAGACAACGGTAGAGTCAGATACTATGAAAACGGGTTCCAGTATGGTCGAGCGCGAGCAGACAGAGGTTATCCTACCTAACGGTGTCAAACTAGCTGCTTTTAAAGGCGGGATAGAGGATCACTTGGTCCAATTTTTAAAATCCGATTATAAATCGATGGGTGAAGATTCCCTGAAAAATACCTGGTTTGATTTCGATAACCTGAATTTCAAAACAGGTACAGCCGAGGTACTGCCTGAAAGTCAGGTGCAACTAAGTAATCTTGCAGCGATATTAAAGGCTTTTCCTGCAGCTAATATTAAGATCGGTGGCTATACAGACAAAACGGGCAATGAGGATTTCAATAAAAAGTTATCGCTTGAGCGGGCAACGGCTGTAAAGGATTACCTGAGTAAAGAGCAGCTTTCCAAACAGGTGATAGGTGCGGAAGGGTACGGCTCACAGTTTGCCAAGTATAAGGCCGATGCGCCAGAATCTGATCGTATTATGGATCGGCATGTTTCGATAAGTGTTCGATAATTTTTTTGTGCAGCATAACTAGACCGCTGCGATAATAAAAAAGAGCAGATTCCACCGGAACCTGCTCTTTCCTTTTATGTGTAATGCAATGTTGTTTAGAAACTGTAGACACAGGCCAACAGAAATTGTCCTGCAGATTTGGTTGGGCTTAGATCGTTTTTGATGAATCGTTCGGTATTTCCTTTGTCAATTCTGATTTCGGGAATAAATTTGAATCCATGGTAATTATATTCTGCGGTCAAGGTGGTTGCGAGGATGTTGGAACTAGGGATTCCATTTTCTTCCTCTTTATGCGTTTGGAAAAACTCTTCGCGTAATCCTAGGCCGAAATGTTCTGAAAAATGAATTCTTGGGTAAAGTGCTACTCCAGAGTAACCCCCACCATCTCTCTTTTTATAATTTGTAGCATTTAAACCAAGGAAAAATTTGGAGGTGAAGTCATAATTAGCAACGAGATCGACCAAGGTTCCAGAGCTGTAATTGGTTTTACCGCCAGCAGAGGATCCTGTCAGGAAATTGAGATAAAAGCTGCTTTTATCATTGGGAGTATAGGCCAGTTGGGAGCCGACATGGGAAACTCCGTTCATATCTTGATAGACATTCCAGTCGTTAAATAGTCCGACCATTAAAGCCACTTTGTCTGAGAAACTATACGTAGCTTTTAAACCAGCGTCTTGAAATGGGCCCGCGCCGAATAAATAAGAAGTTGAATAATGGAAGTTGTAGGTTGGTGATATCACTTCAAAACCCACAAATGTTCCCATGAATCCTGCGGTAAGATTGAGTTTCTCGGTTAGATCATAGCCTACATATAGATTTTGGATATGGAAACTGTTTTTGTCGTCGCCAGCCTGGCCATCGCCATTCATAATGGATCGATATTGCCCTCTGGGGCCAAAAGATAATTCTCCGACAAATGATGCTTTTTTAAACTTCTTTTTTACAGCCAAATCCACCATCCCAATAGAGACGGAGTTGTTGTCTTCGGTAAAATAGGTGTTGATGTTAGGTTTGTTTTGAAAATCATATTTCCAATAAGTATCCACTGATCCGGATATTTCTATTCCTTTTTCTTTGGTTTCCTCTTGTGCTGTGGTTATTTTTATTAGAAATACTGATAAAATGATGGTTGTTAGAAGTTTTTTCATGTTTTTTTTGGTTTAAGTTTGATTTGTTTGATTTTTTAAGGCTTAATTCGTTTGTTTTGTCTGTTTTGTATTGGTTTTTGTTTAAAAATTTATTGGTAATTATGGTTTTTGTGTTTGTTTTTGTGAAATTATGCAAAAAAAATCATAAAAAATAAAATAACATAGTATTTTTTTAACAAAAAGACTTTATATTTGAAAAAATTATAAGGGAAAGTAGGTTTTTGTTTTGTTCTTGTATTTTTTTAACAATTTTATTAATATATTGAAAACACTAATCAGTTTAAACAAATGAAAAAAATTATTCCACTCATTGTTCTAGTTCTTTTGGGAGTATTGGGACTTGTATTTCCGTCCATCGACTTGTCTGATTTAAACAAGGCAGAATTTGATACGGGAGATACGGCCTGGTTGTTAACTTCTTCTGCATTGGTGTTGATTATGACACCTGGACTTGCTTTTTTTTATGGCGGTATGGTTAGCAAGAAGAATGTAATTTCAACGATGATGCAAAGCTTTATATGTATGTGTTTAATGACAATCCTCTGGGTCATTGTTGGCTTCAGTTTGGCTTTCGGCGATGATATCGGTGGTATTGTCGGTGATCCGCGTACATTTTTTATGATGAAAGGTACATTAGGGAATGTTGCTTGGGGAGCGCTTCCCACTATACCTTTGGTTTTGTTTGCGATGTTTCAATTGAAGTTTGCGATTATCACACCAGCATTGATTACGGGGGCTTTTGCGGAACGTATTCGTTTTAATTCATTTATGCTATTCATTATTCTGTTCAGTATTTTTATTTATATGCCATTGGCACATGCTACTTGGCACCCTGAAGGTATATTAGCAAAATTTGGTGTTCTTGATTTTGCAGGTGGTACCGTTGTTCATATGTCGGCAGGCTGGGCAGCATTAGCGGCAGCAATCTACTTAAAAGGACGTAAAACCCAGATTCATAACCCTGCACGTATCAGTTATGTCATATTGGGTACTGCTTTATTGTGGTTTGGTTGGTTTGGATTCAATGCGGGTTCTGCCGGTGGGGCAAATTCATTGGCGGCTTATGCTTTTGCGACAACAACGACAGCATCGGCAATGGCTGCAATGGCATGGATATTTGTTGATATCATCCGTGGAAAAAAACCTTCTGCAATGGGGGCATGTATTGGGGCTGTTGTTGGTCTGGTGGCAATTACACCTGCCGCTGGTTTTGTAAGCATTCCACATGCGATGATTATCGGTTTGGTGGGAGCATTGGTCAGCAACCTTGTGGTTTATCTCCGAAGTAAAACGAGTATCGATGATACATTGGATGTATTCCCTTGTCACGGTGTCGGTGGTATGGTCGGTATGGTACTTACCGGTGTGTTTGCTCATCATAACATCAACCCTGTTGTAGCGGACAATGGTCTGTTTTTTGGCGAAACTAAATTGTTTTTTGTCCATATGGTCGCGCTGTTTGCGGTGTCATTTTTCGCCTTCGTAGGATCATTGGTTCTGTTAAAAATCACCGATCTAATTGCTCCATTACGCGTTGAAGAAACGGATGAAGAGCTTGGTCTGGATGTTTCTCAGCATGCCGAGGCATTGTAAACTGTCTATAGTATAGTTCATATCTTATATTTTATCCCAAACAATCCTTTGCTTCGCAATTGTATTGTTTGGGATATTTTTTGCATTTTTGCCAAGGTTAGGAGCTTCGGTAAGCCATGCCTGGCAAAGATTTTTTACATGTGAATTTATGAATACTGCGATTAAAGATACATTGCGTTCTGATTTTGAAAAAATGATGCGTTATTGCCTGCAGAAAAACGGTGATTTTGGTTTTAATCTGTTTGGCGACTATGCCGTATCGGCCTTAAACTTCTACGTTGGGAGTTCGATTTTGCCACCTAATGAAAAGCGTGAGGCAGCTTTATTTTTGGCAGATCTTTACAATGCAGGTATCAGAAATGCAATAAGCCCGGAAGATCTTCAGGAGATCGCAGACGTACTCACACAGGACGCGACGTTAAACTATCAGTTGCTGGCTCCAATTTTCGATTAATGTTTTGTCCATACAAGCTCACCGGTTTCATAGCCGCATTGAAGGGCATACGTTAAAAATTCGTTTCTAATTCGATCTGGAATTTCTGTCTCACGGCCCAATATCCACATATAGTCGAGGTTGTCACCAAAGATAAGTGCATATTTATAATCCGGCGTTATTTTCACTATATTATATCCATTGTAAAATGGACCAAAGAAGGATACTTTAAGCGCGCCTTCCTTGGGGCTGTTGACAAATTTAGCTTTTCCGATAGATTGTTTCCACCGTTCTTTTTCCTCAGAATAACCTTGGTTATTTACGCGTATGCTACCATCTTTATTTTTACTGTACTCGGCGGATACCTGACTTAATCCTCTTTCCCAACGAAAGTCGAGCCGGGCTATTTCATACCATTTTCCAAGATATTTATCCAGATCAAAAGGGTCTACGACATCAGGACGCGAAATGACCGGTTTCAGCGCATTGTATGCGACTGTTCCTAAGGCTACTGTGGCTAAAAGAAGGAGTGATTTTTTCTTATCCATATTCATCTTTTGAAATTATTTGTTAGTAAAACAACAATTTTGATACCAATAAGGTTTAGACAAACCGGGCTATTTTATTAATTTTGTTGACTTAAAAATTGTATTGGTGTATTCAAGGGAAGAGATTAAACAATTAAAACAGTTGTTCTGGACAAAGTTCGGTCAGTTTATGGCATTACATTTATCTGCGGATGATGAAAAGACAAATTGGATTAACTATAAAACAGGTGTTAAACACCTGTACTTTAAAATGGATGCAGATAAAAAGGAAGCGAAAATTGCAATACAATGGTCGCAACCGGATGCTGGCGTCAGAGCCCTAATGGCCGAGCAATTTCTGGAATTTAGAGGTTTGTTGCACGATCTTCTTGGGGAAGAGTGGATTTGGGATATGGACGGAAGAGATGAATATGACAAGCCAATTTGTGAGATCTATACATCGTTGGTGGGGTATAGTGTTTATAGGGAAGCGGATTGGGCCGAACTTATTTCCTTTTTTAAGCCGCGGATGATTGCGCTGGATGAGTTTTGGTCTTCGGCAAAGTATGCATTCGATATGTTCAAATAATTTTATTCAACTATACAGAGATGGGTTTGGTACAGATTTAAATCAGCTTTTTAAAAACCGGCTAATTAAAGGCTGGCAGTTGATTTTGAGTTGGAAAAACAGCATCATTTAAAACAACTATTCAATGAAAAAAATGATTAAGGGTTTGCTCGCGGTAGCTTTGTGCTTTCAGCTTTCATCGGTATTTGCCTGGGGAACAATTGGACATCGCGTTGTTGCTGAAATTGCAGAACGTCATTTGACTAAAAAAGCAAAAAAGAATATTGGAAAAATCATTGGTCAGCAAAAGCTTGCGTATTGGGCCAACTGGGGTGATTTCATTAAATCAGACCCAAATCCCGAGTTTAAAAAATTAGGTAATTCACATTTTATCAATTTAAATTCAAATTTACCTTGGGCAGAGTTTCAGTTGGGGCTTGAAAATTCAGCGGATGAAAATTTGTATAAAACAGCTATCCGAATCGAAAAATCTTTTGCTGATAAGACTATCCCTATGGATCAGCAAAAACAAAATCTTTATTTTTTGATCCATATCTTAGGGGATGCGCATCAACCTATGCATGTAAGCCGTGCTGAGGACCAAGGGGGGAATAAGATCGAAGTAAGTTGGTTTGGGAAGAAATCCAATATTCACCGGGTTTGGGACAGCGATTTGGTGGATAACGAAAAATATAGCTACACCGAGTATGCGACTGTACTGGATGTGAATAGTAAGCAACAGAATGTGCAATTGGCAGCTGGAGAACTTTCAAATTGGCTTTATGAATCCAATCAATTGGCAGAGAAGATATATGCTGATGTAGCGAATAACGCCAATTTATCGTATTCATATGTCTATCAAAATAAGGACGTGATGGAGCAATGTATGTTGAAAGGTGGCTTGCGTTTGGCTAAAGTTTTAAATCGGATCTTTGGTTAAGATATCGGTTACAAGTTCTATAGAAAAGTAGTATCACAGGCCGTGATGCTACTTTTTTTATGAGTATATGTTATTCTTAGTTGCGATAACATGGTTTTTATACTTAGATTTAAACAATGCCCCCAGATCATTTGTTTTGTTCGTATTAAATCAAATTTCAATGACTATTCCCCAATTGTTTAAAAAAATTGTTCCATTTGCCAAACCCTATAAACGTCTGATAGTTTACACCTTGCTTTTGACTGTCGTGGGGTCTTTTGCGGCGCAGATTAATGCTTTTATCTTACGTTATACTGTCGATCAAATTAACGATTTGATGGTCGCTAAAGAACCTTTGTCCAAGGGGATGTATATCGTCGGAATGATCAGTATCATTTTGCTTGTTAAGGAGATTGTTTACGCGATTGTCCAGTTCGGCCAGAAATTTTATGGGGAGAAACTTCGGATTTATATTGCGCGGGATTTTTCCCAATCTATCGTCAATCGTATTTTGACCTATAAATTAGCATTCTATACCTCTTCTGACAACGAAAGTGGAAAATTAGCCACTCGGATAGATGCGGGAATTAGTTCGTTGACGCGATTGGTGCAGAATTTTTTCATTGATATTCTACCTTTATTTGCAAATGCGATTATTGCGTTGGTCTGTATGTTTTATGCGAATGTATATGTCGGTTTGGTTGGGGTGGCTGTCATTCCTTTATACCTTTACATTAGTCAGACCCAAGCGTCAAAATTGACGGGGTTTAGAAGGCAAATGCGCAAATATCGTGAATCCAAAAATAACCGAATTATCAGTTTGATTGATTCAATTTTAGTAATCAAATCATTCGTTCGCGAGCCAGAGGAAGCAAAACGCCATGAGAAGATTCAATATGAGATGACTGAAAATCAAATGGAAACCCGGAAAACCAGTTTCCTGTATGATAGCATTAAAAATTTTGTCGAACAGATAGCAGTAGTTATTATTATTGTTTTAACGGCTTACCTGGTGCTTTCCGGTCAGATTACCATAGGGGCGATCATGTTTCATATTATGTTGTTTAACAATGTTTCGGCACCCATACGCCAACTGCACCGTATTTATGATGAGGTCAATGATGCACTGATCTATTCGGAGTCTTTTTTTGAAATTCTGGAGTCCGATGAGCAGATTGAATCTAAAGGTGATTATAAGCCAGCCCACATCAAAGGACATTTGGAATTGAAGAATGTATTTTTTGAATATCCTAACGGTACACTTGCGTTGAAAGATGTAAATTTCGATATCAGACCGAATGAAATTACAGCTTTGGTTGGTCTAAGTGGGGCCGGCAAGAGTACGATAATCAATTTATTGGATAAATTTTACGAACCCACCCGAGGGCAAATTTTTTTGGATGGGGTCGACTTAGCGAATTATGATACCGCTTTCCTGCGTCAGCATATTGGAATGGTACTGCAGCGAAATCACATTTTTAAAGGAACAATATTGGAGAATATTGAATACGGAAAAATGGGGAGTTCTAGGGATGAGATTATCGAAGCAGCCAAAAAGGCTTATATTCATCAGCAGATCATCGAGCTACCCAAAGGTTATGATTCAGATGCCCAATCTTTATCTGGTGGTCAACAGCAACGGATAGCTATTGCGCGCCTGTTCTTAAAAAATCCGCCGATTATCTTTTTGGACGAACCAACGGCTAATTTGGATGCAATTGCTACCGAACAGATTAAAAATAGCCTGGATGCTATAAAAAAGGATCGTACGGTAATTATTGTTTCACACAGTATCTCCCAGATTATTGACTCCAATGCGATTGTTGTGATGGAAAAGGGGCGTGTTGTCGAAAAGGGACGGCACGAAGATCTTTATGCACATAAAGGTACTTATTATGATATTTTTTCCGCAATGGCCAATAGTTTGAATCTGAGTAAAATAAGCAAGACATTGCAGGCCGATGAAAGATAAACGATGATGGTCAGGCCGATCGGCTGTGTAGTGCCATGCCGATAACGACCATGGCGATTCCAATACAGGAAAAGCTATTAGGAAGTGCCGCATGTAAGATAAGAATTTCGCCAATTAGCGTAAAAATAACTTCCATCGCCTGTGTTGCTTCCACGGCAGCAAGTGCCTTATGGTCCTGATGGACAAGATCGGTTGCTGTAAAAAACAAAAGTGTTGCTATCACCCCCGAACATAACGCAACCAGGAATGTTTGCAAAAGCTGACTATCTGTTGGCAATCCATTTTCTAAGTAACCAAATAGACTAAGAACGATCCAAAATGGCATGCTACAGATGGTCATGCCGAGCGTGCGCTGAAACGCATCCAGCCTATTGCCTGAGATTTTCATCATTTTGCGGTTGCCTAGAGGGTAGGCGATTGCACCGACCAACACTGGAATGGTTCCCAATAATATGCCCTTTAGCGAGGTTGATCGAGCCTCTGCAATCTGCATGAGAAGGATACCGATAAAAATAATAATAGAAAACAGGAGGGAGGCTTTTGATACTCCTTTTCTACGACCTTTTTTTTCGAGCAGTGGACCAATGAACATCCCAGCAATGATGGTAAATTCGAAGGTGCTTGCAACAAGCCAGGAAGGACCGTAATTGGCGCCATAAGTAAGAGTAGCATAAAACACGCCGAATCCGATTGTACTCCACAATAGCCATTGTAATAGATTGGATCTGATTTCTTTCAGTAAGCTTAGGAGGTTTCCTCGAATAGCGACAATAATAAGCAAGATTGGTAGCATCCAAATAAAACGTAGAGAAGCTGTCCATTGCCAGCTTCCGCCGGCGACTGCCATAATACGATTGAGAACAAAGGTACTTGCAAAGAATAGAGCTGCTAAAGTCCCTAGAAGAATTGCATTATTTTTACTCTTTTTTATTGTAAATTGGAATGGCATAAATAAAATGAATAGGATGTATGCTTAACAGTGTGAAAGTAAGCAAATGTCCGTTTAATTGAAAATGAAACAAAAACTAATTGATTTTTATCACGATTTTCTCATTTAAAATTCCTTATTTTGCCTAATCAATAAAACAAGTAGTAAGAAAATTAATCAAGATGATTATACAACCAAGAACTAGAGGTTTTATTTGTTTAACCTCGCATCCACAAG